>OBVE01000001.1_pt1 | contig 588892 bp, 425 predicted proteins | sample 1475991 | NCBI WGS metagenome assembly OBVE01 (sample SAMEA2579969, study PRJEB22360) | human gut metagenome | biome: human gut; feature: human-associated habitat; material: faeces | place: Denmark | collected 2008/2010 | reverse complement strand
CTTAAAATCCTTTGGCCATTGCGGCTGTGCGGGTTCAAGTCCCGCTTCGAGTACTGTTTAAAGCTCCATAAATCAATGATTTATGGAGCTTTTTGGTTTCCTGCATTTTCTAAAGAAGAACTTTCCTTTAGCATTAAATTAAGTCACATTTCCTACGAATTATGCAGTTCATGTAAACCAAGAGTTAAACCGGAAAATGTATGAAAGCTACTATTAATGTGTTTTGTTACAAGTCAAAAACTCAAAAGTACTTTTATATGAGATCCAAGGAGTAGGTGAGGTTATAGTGCATAAGTTTTGGTACTTCTTTAATTTATTGACTTAAAACAATGAAAACTTAATTCCCTTCCACACTTCTATACTTCCTTATTCATCGGCCTTAGCGGGTGGAAGGGTATAGTGAGAAAAATGAAGGATGCTATTCTTTCAGTTTTATCTTCACGATGCAAATGAGTTGTTTGCCTCTATAATATTAAATTATACTCTTTCAATATTGATTTATCACCTTGCTATATGGACGGAAGGCTTATTAATTAAGGTACTTATGTAATACTTGTATCCTACAAATAAGTCACTTGTGTTACAGATATGAAATACTTGTATGGTATACATTAAACACTAGTGTGGTATGTGTTCAATGTTGTACTTTCTTTTTTCGTCAAAAAGAGATTGGAAATCTTAAACATCTTTCTGCAAAAGGGTTATATTTGCAATATAATATACATCATCATCTATGTACTTAAAGAAAATTATGGCTGCAACCTTCGCTGCAACTGCGCTTGCCGGGCAGGCACAGGAGAAAACTTTTAGCATTATTCCCGAACCGGTGGAGATAACTGTAATCGGACAGGGAGAGTATTTGATTCAACGTAATACGGTCATTCGTATGTCAGAACCAACGTTGGCACCTTCGGCTACCTATCTGGCTGATTATATGGAGCGCTATCTCGGTATCCCCTTGCAAGTGGAGCTCCCAAAATCTGGTAAATCCCGAAAGAAACTTTCGTCTGCTGTAGAAACAATACTTTCGAAGCCGGGTGACCAACCTTGTATCATTCTGAAAAATCAAAAGAATGGAGAAATTCCAGGAGGTTATCAGTTGGAGATTACCCCTGTAGGTGGTGTACGTATCGAAGGAAATGATGAGGCGGGTGTCTTCTATGGTGTTCAGACGTTTATACAATTATTGCCCACCCGTGCGGGTGTGTTGCCTATCCTTCCGACTCTGAAAATTATCGATTATCCGCGTTTCCCTTATCGTGGTATGCATTTGGATGTGGTACGTCATTTCTTTCCCGTAGATTTCATCAAAAAGTATATTGATTACCTTGCACTTCATAAACTCAACTATTTTCATTGGCATCTGACAGATGATCAGGCTTGGCGTGTTGAGATGAAATGCCGCCCGGAACTGACGGAGAAAGGTTCTATCCGCGAGGGAGAGATTTTCGGACTTTATCCTGGAAAGTATCAACCGTTACCTTACGGCGGTTATTATACCCATGAAGATGTACACGAAATTGTACGTTATGCTGCTGAACGTCATATCACAGTGATTCCTGAGATAGATATCCCCGGGCATTGTATGGCAGTACTTGCCACTTATCCACAGTTCAGTACTACGCCGAATGAACCTAAAAAGGCAGCATTGACGTGGGGGATCTTCAATAAATTCAATAATGTACTGGCACCAAAACCTGAAGTCTTTGACTTCCTGAAAGATGTGTTTTCTGAATTATGCGATCTCTTTTCCGGTCAATATATTCATGTGGGTGGCGACGAGTGTGCCAAGCGCTGGTGGCAGGAATCCGAAGAGACGCAACAGTTTATGCGTGAACATGAGTTGAAAGACGAAAAGGCATTGCAAAGCTATTTCATCCATTATGTGCAGGAAGTGGTAAACGCGAAAGGTAAAACGTTGATTGGTTGGGATGAGATCCTTGAAGGAGGTATTTCTGAAGATTGTATTGTAATGAACTGGCGTCGGCCTGAATTTGGGAAAAAGGCAGTGCGGACCAATCATCGTACTATATTTACCTGTTCTGCCTGGTCGTATTTCAATCTGAAGGAAAGTCGTATCCAGTCGGAAATAGGTCCTCGTGGCCCGTTGTCATTGGAGAAGGTCTATGAATTTCAGATTGTGCCCGATTCGTTGACTATGGAGCAACAGGAACTTGTATGGGGTGCACAAGGGTGCCTTTGGACGGAATATATTCCTACAACCTGGAAGGCTGAGTTTGCCATCTTCCCGCGGATGTCGGCACTGGCTGAGAATGTATGGTCGCCGTTAGAGAAGAAAGACTGGATAAACTTTACCCGTAAAGTAGAAATGCAATTTGAACGCTATGAACTTTGGGGAGCCCGGTATTCGGAGGCATTCTTTCGTACACAGGATATAGAGCGGAAAAGGTAGCTGAAGAAGATGCGGATTTATAACTTTGATTAAAAATAGTTATTATCCGAATGCAGTACTTTCGATTTTTGAGTATTTATAAGGAAAAGACGCTATATAAATCATTATGAGATACTTGCTTTCTTTCTTTGTCGGGGTGTTATTAAGCGCCTCTTTATACGCTCAAAGTGCAGGTGATAAAAGATCATCATTTTCCGTTCATGCCGGACCGTCATGGTACCTAGGGCGCTTTGTGGGAATTACTGATAGGGCAGATACCTATCGCAGTGACTTACGAAAAGGTGTAGCCTGGGATGTCAACTACCTTGGACAGATTACGGGTAGGGAACTGAAGTTCGGGCTGGGATTCCTGTATCAGGGAAGTGCGTATAAGAACACACATGATACTGGGGCAGATAAGATATATATGCATTATATGGCTCCTCAGGTAGCCTTGACTATGGTGCAAAAGCATTATCAACTTCAATTCTCCGGTGGAATCGGATATCAACTTTATCGTGATAAGAGTACAGTATATGATAAACCTCGAAAAGTTACCATGAGTAAGTTTGCAGGTAACTTGTCTCTCTCGGGTGAGTATTTTTTGTCAAGTCATTGGGGAGCTTCTGCCAGGGTGAACTGGCTGGCATCCAGTTCCGAGTCTTATTCGGTGAAGTATCATAATGTGGAGTGGGATGTGGAGAGTCCGAGAGCCGGTAGCGGTTATTTCGGACAGTTATCCTTACTTTTCGGTTTAAACTATCATTTTTAGGCGTTATGAAAAAACTGTTATTTCTATTCCTGTTGGTTTGTTGTTGTGCTTGTGATGAAGACAAAACTGTTGATCCGACACTGATGCCGGAGGCTACGACTACGGGTGCAAATACGTTAGGCTGTCTGATTGACGGCTGGGTATATGCCAGTGGACGGTATGGGACACCCACTGTTCGTTTTTCTGACGATGAAGAGAATCATTATGTTGAGATTGATGCCGCAGTCGGTGTCTTCAGTAGTTTGCATTTGGTACTTGTGAATCCTCGTCAGGGTACTACTTGTACTTATACAGATGCCGTTCTTGATGAAGGAGATTTAGGCGATGGCGAAGCTTATATTACCCGTATGGATGGAACCATTATTAGCGGTACATTCAGTGGTGGAAGTATCAAGGAAGGACGTTTTGATATAAAATATCGTGAGAAGCCCGAAGGAGGTGAAGCGGTATATTAAGATGAATAAAAAAACGCCCCTTCGGAAATAGAAGGGGCGATATCTTTTCACTTCGTTTTCTCAGCTATATTGCTATTTTGCTTCTTGATTCTCAGTTTCCCCCCATTCTTTTTCTCCTTGTTCCTTCAGTTTGGCTGTGAAAGCTGCTGCTTTCTCGGCTACGGCTTTTTCTTCTTCAGGACTTGCATAAGCGTGTTTGTAACCTTTTACAACATTCCACTCTCCACGGGTAAAGTCAGGAAATGCTACGGCGGCACAGTTGTTATCCATAGAGAGTGTTCCGAGTTCGGCAAGACAACACCACTCTGCTAGATCGTATACATCCATATCCAATGGCAAACCATTTTGTAAGCAATAAACTAGACGGCAGTCCATAATGAAATCCATGCCACCATGTCCCCCTACTTCCTTAGCCATTTCACCATATTTCTTCAATATCGGATGCTGGTACTTGGCTACAAGAGTCTCCATCTCACTCTTAGGCAAGAAACTATGTGAATTTAAATCATCAATCTTGGGCTGTACTCCGGAAGCTGTCAACTGTTTAGCATCAAGAGCATAACCGCTGATCGGATATTTATTGGCAAAGCCTTTAGTACCCGTAAGTTGATACAAGCGATTGTAAGGTTGCGGAGTCATTACATTATGTTGGATTTCTATAACTTTACCGTTTTCGGTACGAATCAGAGTGGTAGTATGGTCGCCATTGCGGAAGTTATTACAAATGGAATCTGCTCTTTCTTCTACCAGTGCTTTACCTATGGCTGACTTGGTATCCATAGCCACTAGTGTCTTCATGCGATCTCCACGGTGAATGTCGAGCGCTTGTGCTACTGGACCCAGACCGTGAGTGGCATATACATCCCCGCGATGTCTCATGTTGTAGTCCAAGCGCCAACCCAGCTTGTCATTCTCACCGTTCTTCCAATAATGATTCCAAAATGGGCTTAGGTTGTGAATGTAGGCACCTTGTGCGCGAATTACTTCACCGAATACTCCTTGCTGTGCCATGTTCAGCGTGTTCATTTCAAACCAGTCATAACAGCAGTTTTCTAGAATCATGCAGTGCTTACGATACTTTTCGCTCATATTAATCAAGTCCCAACATTGCTGGAGATTCATTGCTGAAGGTACTTCGATCGCTACATGTTTGCCATTTTCCAAAGCGTATTTGGCTACGGGAAAGTGATGTAGCCAATCGGCAGCGATATAAACCAAGTCTATATCGTCTCGTTTACAAAGTTCTTCGTACCCTTTCTCTCCCGAATAGATGGCAGCTTTGGGCATGGATGCTTTCTTTAGGTATTTCTGACATCTCTCTGCGCGCGACTGCTCATAATCACAAAGTGCCACGACTTGTGTACCCGGTATATGCGTGAAACGTTCCACCGCACCGGGACCGCGCATGCCCAGTCCTACGAATCCTACGCGTACTACTTCCATCTTCGGGACAGTCAGTCCCAACACGCTTTTTTGGCCGGCGGGACGCTCGGGAGTTTCTATTACGATGGTCCCGTTTTCCCACTGCCAATTAGTGCCGTACTCATTGGTTTGCCGGGGAGTTTGTGTCGAGCATGCACACATCACGATGCAAAGTCCCAACAGCAAGGTCTTAAAAGTCTTCATACTTCAATCCTAATTTAATGTTATCAGTAATAATAATAATTTCTTTCTTTATGGAATTACCAACTACCATGCTCTTTCTTATGCTCCAGGAAATCAGCTTCCCGGTTGCACTCTCCGTTATAATTCCATTCTATTTCGTCTGTATATTCTTTTCCTTGATGGAGAAGGGATGCTTTCAGTACATTCTTGCCATCGTCCAGCACTACCTTGTCGAATATATAATGTACATCAGTATAACCTTTCCGCACTCCGGTCAATTCTTTCCCGTTCAGATACACCTTGGGGGTACCGATATTGGAATACACTGTAATGGAAGTCTCTTTTTTCTCGCGCACTGCATTCCGGCGCTGTGTCAGGTAAAGAACCGGTTCCTTGCTCCAGTTCGCCTTATACCAGAAATAAGAATCTTTCTTGATTCTACGATCGAAAGTCATCATGCCTTTCATGTTGCGGGCGTCTACACTGCCTCTTTTTGATGTTGGCACTGCAAAGTCGAACATATTCCACAGGTAAGAAGCGATGATGTAAGGATGTTGGGCAATGATGCTCCATTGGTATTCGTGGGTTTTAGTTTGAAATGTTTCCGGATAGAAAGGGCTTGTCCAATTCAGTGCATCGCCCAATATTTCCGTCTGATGTTCTATATTGGCGTCTGCACCATATTCTGTCAGCATCAGGCGTTGCCAAGGATATTCTTTTTCCATTTTCTCTATCCATGGCTTGATGTCTTGTATCTTCCGTTCGTACCAACCGAAGTAACGGTTCATGCCCTGTATATCCGCATTTTGGTTGACGGGGTGATCGGCATGACCGTAACCATTTACCGCAACCGTGTAGCGGTCTGGATCCTCCAGTTTGCAGAGATCGTGAATGGATTGGGTAAGTGCGGCGGTATAACCATGCGGATGATACACTTCATTATGGATTCCCCATACATAGATGGAGGGATGATTAAAGCTTTGACGGATAAGTTCGCGCATCTGTTGGTGGGCATTGTCCCATTCTTGGCCGCTGACTCGGTTCACGAAGGGGATCTCTGCCCAGATTACCAATCCCAGCGTGTCGCAGCGTGAATAGATGTAGTCAGACTGCTGGTAATGTGCAAAGCGGACGGTGGTTGCACCGATATCCATAATTTGTGCCAAGTCGAAGTCGTGCTCTTTATTGGTGAGGGCGCTACCCAGTCCCCACCAGTCTTGATGGCGGGTTACCCCCAGCATGGGGTACTTCTTTCCATTGAGGAAGAATCCTTTGCCTGCCACGATTTCATACTTGCGAATCCCCAGGGGCTGAATAACTTCGTCTATCACGCGTCCATTCTGCATGAGACGTGAAACGACTTTATACAGATATGGGTCTTCACGTCCTTGCCATAAATGGGGATTGTTCAGTCGGAAGTGTGAGGAATAGTTCTGCACTCCTTGTGGAGTAAGTTCGAAGTTCTGACTATGTTTCTTTACCAATTTGCCGTTCCTGTCGTATATTGCATTCTCTAGTTCCAGTGGGACGGGAGCTAAGGTTGCATTGTCCACCTTTACTTTTACAGTCACTTCGGCTGACTTCTTTGAAACATTTTTCTGGGTAATATACACTCCCGGAGAGGCACAGTCGTTTGCAATGATGCTGCAAGTTTCCGTAACAACCAGCCATACGGGACGGTAAATACCTCCATAAACACCGAACAAAATGTGGTTCGTGGGGATAACATCGGGACGTGAGGAGTTGTCTGCCTTTACTATAATTTCGTTTTCCTTGCCGAATTTTACTTGCGAGCTGATCTCGCATGCAAAAGCAGAGTAAGCTCCTTTGTGTGTTCCTGCCAGATAGCCATTGATATATACTTCGGCATAAGAACCTACACCCTCGAAGCGTAGAAAGATGCGCTTGCCTTCCATATTTTCGGGGAAAGTGAACTTTTTGCGGTAGTAGCCTACACCTTCATAGAAAGCGGAGGCTTGCTTTTGCATGTCGTCCGCATTCCAAGTATGTGGGATGGATACCTCCTGCCAGTCTGAATTCCATTTCTGTACAGCCTGCAACGCTTCTTTGGAAAACGGACCTTTCTTGAATTCCCAACCGTCGTTGAAGGATGCTACCTCACGTGCACCTATCGTACCGGATATACCTAACATTAGCAAAGCAATCCACAAAAACAATGTATAATTCTTCATGATAGATCTAACTTATTTTACTTCATCTTATAAATCTGACACCCGGACAGCAGGAATGCCCCTGTCCCATATACTTCGGTCATGTCCCGCGTCACTTTACGCGGATCAGCTCCGATGGGTTGTACGTAGCCTAACTTACCATCTGGTTCGACCGCATCTAATAAGGCTTTCCACCCCTTTTCGATGGTTGGCATAAAAGTGGCTTTGTCCAGCACTCCTTCGTTTACGCCATAGGCAAGTGCATAAACGATAAAACCGGTTGCACTTGTTTCGGGCGATGGGTAAGACGCTGGATCGAGCAGGCTGGCATGCCAATATCCATCAGCACTCTGCAGGCTGGCTACGCGAGTGGCCAATGCCACAAATAAGTCCTGATAAAACGTGCGTGAGGATTCATCTTTAGGAAGAGCTTGAAGGATTTCGACCAGTCCTCCCAACACCCAACCGTTGCCACGTCCCCAAAACACTTTCTTACCATTAGCTTCGCGTTTGGCAAAATATCGATGGTCACGGTAGAATAAATGCTCTTCTTTATCATACAAATAATTATAAGTGGCCTTGTATTCCTTGTTCAGGAAATCCAGATACCTTTTGTCCTTGGTCAACGCATATAGTTTGGCATATACGGGGGGAGCCATAAACAATGCGTCGCACCAGGACCATCGGTCCAGAGTTTCGAGTTTGCCGTAATCCAGTTCCAAAGTAGTTTCAGCCGGATTTTCTACTACCCAGTTGGCTCGTGCCATGACGGGAGCGATCATCTTCTTATTGCCATATTTCAAGTAAAGGTCGATAAAGGGCTGTCCGACGGCAATAAAATCAGCATGATACATCCATTTACCTATCTGGAAGTGATTACGTTGTCCGATACGGAGCAACCACTGATAATAAGAATCGTCGCTGTCTTCTTTTTCTGTTAGCTCTGCCCAGTCCAACATACCCATGTACAGGGCTGCATGCGTCCAGTCTAAATCATCGTGCTCTGCTCCTTTGTTGGGATTGGCAATCTGCCAGTCAGCCACGCGTTTCATGACAGATTTTACGGCAGTCTTGTCAAAGCTTTGCTGTGCGGCAGCTTGCAGGACCGTTATCAGGAAGAAATAAATAAAAAGAGAAAGCCTTTTCATAACATAATCAGATTAAATAAGAATCAAGTCAAAGCATCACGGTATTTATCAGCGGAACTTACGTTTTCCTCTATCTGTAGTTTGATGACAAAGGGACCTTCGGGGGCTTTTGCGGGCATATCCACATTGTATTCATTGCGGGCGGTTTCTGTCACTGCCACCTCTTTCCCGTTTGTCACAGTTGCTTTCAGAATTTTTGTACCCTTTGGGGTTTTAACCACCAAGTGTTTGGAATAAGGAGGATTGAAGACAATCATATATACCTCTTTTCCCTTGTGGGTATAGTATCCCCAGGGTTGTTTGTCCCAACCGGCGTAATCACATCCGTAGATGCACTCGCCATATTGTTGCATCCATTTGCCAATGGCATCAGCCATTTCCTTTTCTTCCCGGCGGAAGTCACCGTCGGCTTGCGGTCCGAAGTTCACAACCATGTTTCCTCCCATTGAAACGGCATGCACTATGCGTTCCAGTACTTCCAAGGGAGTTTTCACATAGCTCAACGACCAATCTTTGTGATATCCCCATTGATTTTCGGGCAAGGTCATACATGCTTCCCAATCCCAGCGGGTTACTTTCAAGTCTTTCACTGGATCGGGTAGGCGGCGCTCATACCCTGACTCATAATCTCCCATCAAGTGTCCGTTACTGTCGAAGTGTCGCTTGCCGTAATCATCGGCACGTAGTCGACTGTTGATAGTTACGCCCGGTAACAGGTCTTTCAACATTTGTTCGGCATGAGCTGTCCACCAGCCATTTTTCTTGATGCTGGCATCCCATGTGCCGTCAAACCAGAAGTCTTTTACGGTAGGATAACGGGTAGCAAGCTCTTTCAGCTGGTTGTCCGTAAATTCAAGGAAACGCGCAAAAGCAACTTCATCATCTTTCGATTTGATGTCATATCGGTAGTCTGGATGACTCCAGTCCATCACCGAGAAGTAGAAATGAACGTCAATACCTTCATCATTGTAGGCCTTTACCAATTCGCCTAAAATATCTTTCTTATAAGGGGTTTGAGCCACTGTATAATTACTGTACTTACTTGGCCACAGACAGAAACCTTCATGATGCTTGGTTGTGATTTTCACGTATTTCACTCCCATCTTTCGAGCCATCTTTGCCCAAACTTTGGCATTGAACTTTTCTGGATTCCATTGGTCCATCAGCCTCAACCACTCATCTGCAGGAACTTTGGCCCACGACTTCAACCACTCGGCTGCTCCATTGTACATTTTTCCGTTCCATTCTCCTCCGGGAATGGCGTAAAGCCCCCAATGTATGAAAGCTCCCAATCTGTTGTCACGGAATTTTTTCATGGCTGCATCTGAACGTTTACCTAAACGATCGGCACCGTATTTTAAAGGAATTTCCTGATCGGCCGGTAATATTTGTTGTTGCTTTTGAGCAAACGAACCGACAGTCAATAAGGAAAACAAAATGGTTACCTGCAAAATCTTTTTCATGTTATTAAATTTATAAGTTTTTGCAAAGGAAGGCAATTCCTCTTTCCTTGTTTTACTCTATTTGCCATTTGTTTTATCTAAATCGCCTTTGGACAACTTTTTGTGCTTTGCGGCGAAGGATGTAGGTGTTTCACCAAATACTTTCTTAAATGAATTGGTAAAATAGGCTTGACTTTCTATACCTATTTGCATCATCACTTCCCTCATGGTCAGATTTTCCTCAATAATCAATCTGGCAGCTTTGCGTAACCGACAATTCAATACAAATTCTACAACAGACTTTCCGGTCAGGCTCTTAACCTTTGTGTAAAGTTTGCTTCTGCTTATCAACAATTCCTCGGCAATCTGATTGACATCCATTTGAGACTGGTCCATATTAGCCTCGATAAAAGTGATCAGGTGTTTTAGAAATTTACCATCCTGCTCGTTGGAAGAGAGCTCGCTGCTGTCCGCATAATAATTCTTGGCATAATGTTCCTTCAACTGCTGCTGGTTTCTGAATATGTTTTGGATGGACAATTTTAGATAGGTCAAATCGATAGGCTTTTCGAAATAAAGGTCGGCACCCGAATCCACTCCTTCGATCTTGCTTTCAAGACTAGTTTTGGCTGTCAGTAAAATGACCGGAATATGTGATGTATTCATGTCTTTCTTGATGTCATTGCACAAAGATACCCCGTCTTTGTGAGGCATCATGATATCGCTTATAACCAAATCAAAATCTACATCCTCTATCAACTTCAGCGCTTCAACACCATCTCTTGCCTGCATCACCTGAAATTCATCGGATAGGGATTCGGCGATTAATACCCTCAGGTCATCATTATCTTCGGTAATCAATATTTTTTTCTTGTTTGCGGGCATGAATTCGCTTCCCATATCTTTAATATCGACAGGCAGGGCTTCTTTGTCTGTAATTTCCATGATAGTTTCTTGTGTCGTTTCCTTCTGTTTCATGAAATCAGTTTCGTTGAAGATACTGCTGTCAAGCGGTAAGTATACAATCATGTCCGTGCCCTTTTCCCGCTCACTGTGGATGGAGATAGTTCCTTTCTGTAACAATACCAAGCTCTTTACAAGTGCCAGGCCTATTCCCGTACCCAGGTGGGAGTCGGCGTTTACTGTATTTACCTTATAAAAACGTTCGAAAACACTGCTTATGGACTCTCGGGATATGCCTACTCCCGTATCACTGACGATGATAGAAAAGACATCGTTCGTGCTTTCGCCTACGGTGTAGCTGTTCTTATACAAGGATGTAAAAGCTTTCCTGCAGCGTGTTTCTAAAATAATGCTTCCCCTGTCAGGCGTATATTTGAAAGCATTGTTTAACAAGTTCATGACAATTTTTTCCACTATGTTTTTGTCTATATAAACGTCAGTGGGCATGCTTTCGTCGCATAGTATCTGGAAGTCGATATTTCGTTGCCGTGCATAGTCGATGAAGTCATTGGCGATTTCTTTTATGAAACGGTTGATGTCCAGTGGCTGCAATTCCAGTTTCATCATACCGTTTTCTACTGTTCTAAAATCCATCAGTTCGTTTACCAAATTCAGTAAACGTTGCACGTTGCCGTTCAATATACGATAATAATATTCTTTCAATCCTTCACGTCTCAGTTTGTCCAGTGCAGCAAGGATAAGAGATAGTGGAGTTCGGAAGTCATGTGATATGTTGGTAAAGAATCGTAGCTGTGCCTGATGTATTTGCTCCTTTTGGTCTTTTTCTATATTTTCTTGGTAGAGCAGCATCTCCAGTTTTTTCTTCTCGGCATAGTGATGATACATCAGGTAAGTGATTCCTATTACCGTCAGCACATAAAGGAAGTATGCTGGCAGACTAACCCACGGGGCTACTTTTCTTATCACTTTTATCACCGCGGGCTTGTCACTCCAGATACCGTCATTGTTGGCAGCGTAGACTTCAAAGTAATACGTACCGGCAGGTACTTTCGAGTACATGACTGTGCGCTGTTGTGCATTTGTAGTGATCCAAGAATCACTATATCCTTTCAGCCGGTATTTGAAGCGGTTTTTTTCAGGGATATGATAATTGTCGGAAGAAAATTGAAAACCGAAGTTTACCTGGTCATAATCAAGGATAATACAATTAAGTGTATCGTTGAGTGTATAGTTGGGATGAACCGCTTGGTGGTCAATAAAGAAATCTGATATAATGGCTTTGGGCTTGTAACTGTTGTACGAGATGTTTTTCGGATTGATGACGGTAAAGCCATTTGTTCCTCCGAAATACAATAATCCGTCTCTTCCCTTCATGGATGCCAGTGGGTAGTAAACTTGTCCCTGCGTATTTTCCCTTTTGTCGAATTTCATCAGCTGGTTGTCGGCTATGTTATAGCAAAACAGACCGTTGTCAGTTCCCATCCACACATTCCCGTTGTCATAGCAAATGCTGTAGATGGAGTAGATGTCCTGCTGCAATACATTTTTCAGCGAGATGAAGTGCGAGGTGTTGGTGTCGAACTTAATAAGCCCATTGCCGATGGTGCCGATCCAGATATTGCCGGAATCGTCCAGGCAGAAAGTAAATAGTCCCAGGTATGTGGAATCATTGGGAATGATCTTTTCCACGGCACGTGTGTGCGTGTCCATCTGATAGAGGGCCTCATTGCTGATAGCCCATAGTGTCTTCTCTCCTTGCCTCAGGATGTCGAACAAGTAGGCGTAATCGTGTATGCTATCGAGGCTGAAATGGGTGAACGACTTGCTGTGGAAAGAAAAATAGGATATTTCAGGCTTGTGATACTGATACGATATCCACATACCCGAGTCTCCTTCAAGAACAGTCTTTCGGATATCATCTACCAGCAAGGAACAGGAATCCTTTTTGGAATGTTTGTAATTGATTGCCTTATTCTGTCTGGAATCATAAAGATCCAGTCCGCCCCTGAATGTCGAAATCCATAGATTGCGTCCGGCGTCAATCACCAGCGATTTTACATTCTTGGATGTAACGTTGTTCGGGAGTGTAAAGCCACTTATTTCTCCGTTGACTTTATCCATCCGGTTAATGCCTCCACCTTCCGTACCTATCCAGATATAGTCCTGCTCCTCGGCGAACGCGCTTACCGGAGCATAATTCAGACCGCTGTTCTGGGTGTGATAAGTTCTGAACGCATGGTTTTCATTTACGTTTACATAAGATAAAGTGCCCGAATAGGTGCCTATCCAAACATTGTCCTGCCTGTCTTCATAGATTTCCCAAATGGAATTGTTCGGTAGACTGAAGGGGTCTGTTCCGGAATGTTTATAAAGTGATAGTTCTCTGCTTGACGGATTGAGTATGTACAATCCGTTTATGGTTCCTAACCAAATATTCCCTTTCTTGTCCACATGAAATGCTCGCAATGAGCTGTCGTCATATTCAGGGAGAGGTTTATAATGGTCTTCAATCTTGAAAGATGACAAGTCAATCTTATATAATCCATCTTTATCAATAAATACCCATAACTTTCCCATATGCGTCTGGGCAAAGCGAATATAACCACTGCCCGTATTGGGGAGCGTGAAACAGAGAACAAACCTACTCTCCGCATAATTGTAACGGTAAATTTCCCGATAAATGAATGTATATAGGTCCTGGTTGTGGAGGCAGAAAACTGGATTACTATAAACAGGAATTTTCTCGTCATAGTAAGGCGTATTGACTTCTCCTGTATTGGAATCCAATATGCTCCATTTGTTTTTAGATCTGATCCAGACATTGTCGGCTTTGTCGACCTTCACTTGAGAAACCGCATCATATATTTTCTCAAACCTATCCGAGATGCGCTTATAACGGTATAGTCCGTTGTTTGTATTTACATATAGATGACCGGAGGCGTCGGATGCTATATTGTTGAATATCCATCTTTTTGTTGGGGCAATCGAGGCAAAATAAGGATAGTACTTTTTATAGTGATAGCCGTCAAAACGGTAGAGCTCGTAGTCCATCATTACCCAGATAAAACCTTCTATGTCTTGCTCTATCGCCTTTATTCCATCATAGTAGAACCCTCCATCGGGCGACATGGTTCTGAACTTATACTTTTCAGTGGCAAAGGAAGCTGATGCTTGATAAATGAAGACCAGAAAGAGTAATAGGTATTTGCTTTTCATACATAAACTATCGGATTAAAGATTATTCGGCGGATTCTGAAAAAATATAATGGCAAGTTATCAAGAAAACCTTGAATGTGCAAGAAAGAAAACGGAAATATTTTATAAGAAATTATTATCGTTGAAGAAAGAGGGAAATCTCATAATAAGATTTCCCTCGACACTTTAACAAAAGTAATTATCTGTTGTAAATGAATACCTGTAAGTCTCCCACGGAAACGTTTCCGGTTTCTGAGTAATCCCAGTCTGTATAGCCGCTTCTCAGATGCCCTTTGATAAAGGTTATTCTAATGTATTGGGCTTCTGTAGGTTCAACTTGGAACAACTGGTAATCATCCACCTTCAAGGCTTCTGTTACATATTCGCCTAGATCTGTCCATGCGTCACTTTCCACCTTTTTGGCTTCTAATTTGAAAGTGTGACATTGCAGATGAGAATAATTCAGATTACGGTGCCTGTAACCTAATTGACCGAATTTGATGATTTGCCCCAGATTGAGATCCAAGTAGCACACCGGATCATAAATGGGACGAGTGATGATTTCGGGTGCCCAGAATGTTGAATTCTTATCATCGAACAGGTTTTTCATGTCGCCTTCCTTGGTTCCCAGATTGGATGAGTAATTCCAGTTGTCCGAGAAGGGGAAGCCTACATACATAGGAGCTTCTGCGGCAACCTTTACTCTGCAAGTAGCCGTTTGTTTCCCTCTGTCGTTGGCGGTTATATAAATATCGGTGGTTTGTCCCACTTCTCCTATTACGGTTATCAAACCGTCTTGGTCTACTGTAGCCACAGTTTCATCTGCAGAAGAATAAGTGACGCTCTTGTCGGTAGCATTGTTTGGATTAATGGTTACATACTGGGCCAAATTGAAGGTCTTTCCATTTTCCACTTCCACACTCTGTCCAGCAGACTGAATCGTGATACTCGAAACAAGTACTATCTTACTGATTACTCTGATCGGGTATCTGACAAATGTGCCCGAACCGTCGTCAACTCTTACAATAATGGTATCCGTACCCAACGGAAATGGAATGTTTCCTTCGGCAGGTGTGGTCAGTTTAGGGGTAATCAAGCCGTCCGCGCTTAAGTCGATGGCACCCGAAGGCTCTCCGGCAAAGTGGTAGCTGACGGCATTTTCTCTCGCACTTTCGGGCATGATGAACGGTTTCAGTTGCACGGGCTGTCCTTCCGTCACGTCGACCCCGAAAACATCGCTTTCAAGGTTTGTTGCATTTTCAACGGTAATGGTCACCGCTTTACCAAAGTCATCGTCGTCGCATCCCGTAAACAGTGCCCCGAACGAAAGCATTCCTGCTAAGAAATATATATTTTTTTTCATGATCTTACGCTATATTTATCGGTTATCTATTAATGTCTTTCCAACCTGGATTCTGCGTCAGCAGCGGATTCATAAGCATCTCGTTTAAAGGGATCGGATAATAGTAACGTTTGTCATCCCAAGGTCGCACGCCTTTGATAACAGTGGTTGATGTAGGATAAGGAATGATGAAACCGTCATCGTCTACAATCACCTTATTACCTACCTCTCCTATAGGAACTGTTACTTTGTAGGGATAATCCTTATATACTTCATCGTTGCGGTTTTTGCTGTACAATTCTATTTTCTCCTGCGTCATCTTCATTCCTCTTACAGGGACCGTGAACAGCCTACCGGCTTTCCATCTCATCAAATCTTCGTAGCGCATGCCTTCCATCATTGTTTCCACACGGCGTTCACGTCTGATTTCGCGAATTATCGGAGTAACGGAATAATCCAGATACTTTGCATAGATGGCGTCCAGACGTGGGTCAGCAGGTATGTTGGTTAGAGTCAGCTTGGCATTGGGGTATTTGGCAAAATCAAATCCGGCTCTTTCTCTTAAGGCATTGACGGTGATCTCCAAATCGTCGTTGGTAATTTCACCTAATTCCGCTCTGGCTTCGGCGTAAATCAGCAACAACTCTCCATAGCGGAACATGTGGGCTGTTTGCACACCTTTTGGGTTAGCTTCCCATTCAGCGTAATCGGGCATCCAGTGTTTGATGAATCGATAGCCGGTTACCGTTGAATTGTACTTTTTCATTGGAGAACCGCCACCTGTATCATACGTAATCATTGGATAAATGATACCGGATTCTTCCAAAGAATATGTATTATCGTCCGCATCAAAGATGGACGCATATTCACCCGGTCTGCAAACAGTTTGCGTCAAGCGGGGATCACGGTTGTCCAACTCCTCCCACATTCCGTCATATCCTTTGAACAGAGGGTTTACCTCGTAGCTGCCTTCCACACCTCCTATATAGATGGGACGTCCGTCTTCGCACAGATAGTCTTCGAGCATAGTTACGGGAGCACCCATGCAATAGCGTGTGTGGTTGTTCATTCCCCAATAACGCGGATTGTCATGTCCCAGTTTAACACCGTCGTATACACGTGACAGGATGGTTTCGTTGTTACCCTCAGTTTCGGGAGAACCTTTTTGTACGAACAGTTGCCAATAAGAATCTTTTGCTGTAGGATGTTTGAAAAGGGAGTATCTGTTTTTCTCGATAATCGTCCAGGCAGCGTCACGACTCATACCCAATAATTCGTTGGCTGTAGATTGCAGATTCAATTCTGTATGATATTTCCGGAAGGTTCCTTCGAACAAACAGAAGCGGGCTTTTAAGAATAATGCCATATCTTTGTTGATATATCCACAGGAATTGTCGTTATCCTCCAAATTTTCAATGGCAAAGTCAAAACACTTCAGGATATTGGTAACCAATTCCGTGCGTGGCATGCGGGAGCCGTAGAGTTCCGGTGAACTTGTATCCAGTTCCTTATCCAACCAAGGCACTTCACCCAGAGCCACCAGTTTGATGTAATAGTCCCATGCCTTGAAGAAATAGGCCTGAGCTGCATATTTCTTCAATGTTTCCGGATCCCCTACTTCCGCATAATGATTCAGGAAGTAGTTCACCTTGCGAAGTTTTTCCCACTGCCAGGGCGCATCAAAATTCTTTGATGCTGTGTTCGGAGTGTCATAAGTACCGCCTAATTTAGCATCGATATTACCCGCATATACAGTATTGTCGCTGAATGCATCTCCAAAAATAATCTGGCTGCCTGCCTTTACCGCCAAGAAACCTTTATCGTGCGAGGTATTGTTGGTTCCACTCACTCCATGTCCGTATACATAATATCTGTAAATTCCGTCCAAGTACAGCTGTAAGTCGGCTTCTTTTGTAAAGAATGTACCGTCAGCCATGTCATCTATCGGATCTCGTTGCATGAAGTCGTCATTACAAGACGACAAAGATGCCACCAAGGTCACAAGTAAAGCTATAATTGAATATTTCTTCATAATCTCTATTGATTTAAAACGTTAAAAACCTACTTGAATACCTACGCTGAATGTCCGTTTCGGAGGATACGCATCGGAGAGATAGTCAGCATCATAATACTTGGGCATATCCGAAATAGTAAACAGATTATAGGCGGCTAAATTCAATCTCAATTTCTCCAAACCGATTTTGTTGATTAAAGCTCTCGGGAATGTATATCCCAGAATCACTTGTTTCAATTTGATATAGGAAGCATCAAGCAAATAACCTGTTTGGGCGTAACTGCCTGTACCGGAACCATACATCGGGAATTTGGCATCTGTTCTTTCGGGAGTCCAGGAGTTGTTATATACTTCCCATGAACCGGCTCCGTTGCCCCAATAACTGGAAGTAGACGACAACCAATAGTCTCGTTTGCCCACACCTTGGAACATCAGATCGAGATCGAATCCTTTGTACTGGAAGTTGGCGGTGATGTTGTAGCGGTAGCGTGGTGCATTGTTGCCAATCACTTTTCTGTCACCCGGATCGTCTACGGTATTCAAGCCGGTAGTGATGACGCCGTCGTGATCCAAATCTTGATACCAAATGTAGCCCGGATAAGCCTGTCCGCCTTTGAAATAGGGCCCATGATACAGCGGTTTCCCATTTGCGCCTACACCGTCGAAGTCACCTTCCTGAAGGATACCTCCGGTTACGTATCCCCAGATATCTCCTACGGTATATCCCTTATACAATACACCGTCACCAATCTTATTCGTAGGGTTGGAAGGGTAGCTCACCACTTTGGCCTTATCATCTGAGAGTGCTACGCCTACGCTATAACGGAATCCGTTAGCCAGTTTGTCAGACCATTTTGCCTGGAGTTCAAATCCGGTGGTTTTCAAGATACCTGCATTCTCGAAGGGCAAGTCATCGTCACCGATCAATGCCGGGTAATCCTTTCCACCCGGTATCAGGATGTCGGTCACTTTTCTCTCGAATATGTCGGCGGTGAATGTCAATCGGCTCTGCAAGAAAGTAAAGTCGAAGCCAAGGTTCTTGGTAGTCGATTTTTCCCAAGTCAAATTAGGATTGATTAATGAAGGAGTATTGATACCAGTAGGGTAACGTGTTCCATCAAACAAGAAATATCCCTCTGAAGTACTGAAAACGGATTGATATGGGTATTCCGAATCGGGCTGACTGCCCAAACGTCCCCATGAGGCCCTGATCTTGAAGTTGTCCAGCCAGTCTTTCGACCATTCCATGAACTTCTCTTCTGATACTCTCCATCCCAATGATACGGTGGGGAAGAACTGGAAGCGGGAATCTTTCGGGAACTTGGAACTACCGTCATAACGGGCATCCAGTTCTATCAAATATCTGCTCATGTAGTTGTACATGATACGGCCGAACAATGCGCGTGAAGCAATTTCATGATGAGAATTGGCAGAGGTGTTTGCCGTAACATCTTGCACCAGCTCGGGATTCAGGATGTACGGATCGAGCATGTTTTTCAGGTAAAGAGTAGAACCGGCATAAGATTCTTCTTCTTGGTTAAGGCCTAATAACACGGAAACATTGTGCTTTTCCTTGAAAGTTTGGTTATAATCCGCATACACGTTGATAGCATATCTATCCGTGGTAGAACGTGTGACTTCACCCGTATTTTCGGTTGCCCAGCGAGTTTCGAGAGCGGTCCATGAATTGTTTACACGCGCCTGTTTCGGATGAGTCTTTTCTTTTTGGTAAGTAGTGGGAGCCACTGATAGATCCGCCTTGATTTTCAATATCTTGGGGATGATTGTGAACTCGGGACTGATGGAAAGAATTGTTTTTCGTCTGGAACTGATATTACGTCCGCCCGCATACAAATAGCTTACGGGATTTTCTGTCGGGTGATTCGGTAGAAAATCGTCTGGTCCTGTCAATACAGGTTGATAAATAAAGTTCTCCGGATAGTAGGATTTGGCATAACTCCAAAGGTTCATACCATCTGTTTGTTGCGTAGGACCTTCATAATCGAACACATTGTATGAGGCTTTGGCAGCTACATTGAACCACTTCGTAACTTTGGCGTTAATGCTGAGCATGGCATTGTATCTTTTTAATCTGTCGGTTTTAATTTCATACATACCTTTTTGGTCTTGCATACCCAGAGAGATATAATAACTGATTCTGTCACCACCACCACTGATAGAGAGGTTATGCTTTTGAGTCGGAGTCCAGCTTTTCACTAACTCTTTGTAAGGATTCGTGTTGCCTACCCATTGTATGGCATCCCCCTCCATAAAATAAGGCTTGTTGTTCACAGGATCTTTCATGTAGGCCATCATGTGATCCAACATGTCTCTGTCGTGTTGGGAATACTCAGCGATAGTACCAGTCCAAACTTCTTTGTCCCTTAACGCTTTATAAATATAGTATGAATCCAAAATGTCAGGCAATTCATAAGGCTGATCGAAAGCTAAATTGTAAGAGTAGTCGATTTTCGCTTTCTGATTGTAATTACCTCCTTTGGTAGTTACCAGTATCACGCCGAAGGTGGCTCTTGTTCCATAAATAGCGGCGGCGGAAGCATCTTTCAGGAACGACATGTTGTCTATGTCATTCGGATTCAACTGATTCAAGTCTTCAGCAGTGATTTCCACACCATCCAACAGGATCAGCGGAGAGCCGGATTTCACATCGAACTTGTTCTTGTCATCATTAGATGTGCCTCTCTGACGAAAAGTAGTGGCACCACGGATATTCAATGAAGGAACTTTGTTTGGGTCGCCACCTTCGATACTGATGTTTAAGCCCGGAACCATGCCTTGCAAGGCTTGTCCGATATTGGCAACCGGCCTGTTTTCCAATGCTTCTGCTCCAACGGAAGCTACAGAAGCTGTCAGATTCCCTTTTTTCTGTGATTGGAAACCGATGACTACTACTTCGTCTATCATCTTGGAGTCTTCGGATAGAGTGACATTTATACTCTTCTGATTACCAACGGTCACTTCTTTAGTAGTATATCCTACGAAAGAGAATGTCAGTACGCTCTTGTTTCCAGGCACGGATACGCTATACTTGCCGTCAATGTCTGTGATGGTACCGGTCCCCGTTCCTTTTACCATTACTGTCACTCCAATCATAGGTTCACCGTTGGTGTCTTTTACAACACCGGTAATTTGCAGTTGCTGGTCAATGCCCATTGCGATACTCTGGACGGCATATACCCTTTGCGACAATCCTGCAGACAAAAAGAAAAAGCATAGGAAAAACATCAAGCATTGATGTTTGTTCCAATCTCTCATTAATGTTTTTACATCTTTCATAATGTTTAAATTAAAATTAACGTCGCAAATCTATGCGTATTAAAATAATACGTTTTACTGATTTAATTTTTTTTTTTACTCAAATTCAAACCTTAGAATAATGTGCTGTTAATTAATGAATTATGTGGAGTGACTTGTCTCCGGACTGGACGTTTTGTATGTATAGTGGGAGAGTGAAAGGCAGATGAAGAGCGTCTATACACCCTCTTGCCGTAGTGCTCATATCAAATTGCTGTATACAAATCTGTGTTGCGGTCTTAAGTGTCTAAATGCCATTTTTGGCCATTTTATTTTTGTACACTTCTTTTGGGTAATATTATATATGTCAGTGTATTAAAGAAAAGAAGTGTACAAAAATGAAATGATCAATATTACTTTATTTTATTCATTTCAGATACAAGAAGAATGTAAATACATCTTTTCTATATAATAATGGAATGCTTTCTCCTGTTTGTTTCACTTTGCTACGTATTTGCAACTTGAGCTCAAGCTAATGAACTTCACTTTGCGAAGACACGACTGTAATATTAGTACACAATTTAATCTTCTATAAAGAGATGCTATGTCGCTGTTTTCCTGACGGTTACAAATTGTTGGTTTTTTGTTGACAAGAAGTTAGGAGTTTGTCGACAAGAAGTTAACTTCCTGTCGACAAACTCCTAACTTCTTGTTGACGGGGAATGACTTGATTTTCTGTTCCTTTACACAAGGAAGGCGGTGAAGGGAGAATTATCATGGAGAAGCGGTATACTAATGAATAAAGGACTGCCCCTTCGGAAATTTCTTCCAAGGGGCAGTCCTTTTTCACTTCGTTTTCTTTTCAGTCTTATAAAGCCTTTCGGTTACTGATAACTCGCATGGCGGCAGTGTACTGCTGACAAGGCACAGATACGTGAATGCCATTACCTTTGTCCTCTGTTGAAGCGGTGATGTAAGCTGACTTCAGCAATTGCTTCACACTTTCCACTTCCCAGGGGCTACCTGCGAAAACGTTAATCTGAGAAATCTTTCTACTTGTAATCATGTGCTTTAAACTTTTTAGTTGTACTTTCCGGTCGCAAATGTAAGTGGTTTGCGGGAAACCGAATAGCTCAAATCGATCAAAAAGTAACATAAAAGGTGCAAACGATTTAGAAGTAGCTTATTCCTCATATTTTTTTCTTATTTCGTATCGTTCTTCCGGATTTCCACACGACGGATCTTTCCACTGATGGTTTTCGGCAGTTCGTCTACAAATTCAATCACACGAGGATATTTGTAAGGGGCTGTCACTTTCTTTACATGATTTTGCAATTCCTTGATAAGTGTTTCTCCCTCTTTCCCTTTATATTCTTTAGCCAGTACGATGGTAGCTTTCACTACCTGACCGCGGATTTCATCAGGTATGCCTGTGATGGCACATTCTATTACAGCTGGGTGTGTCATCAGAGCACTTTCCACTTCGAAGGGGCCGATACGGTAACCGGAACTCTTGATCACATCGTCGGCACGGCCTACAAACCAGAGATAGCCGTCCTCATCTTTCCAGGCAACGTCTCCCGTATAGTAGATATTATTGTTCCAGGCTTCGTGTGTACGTTCCGGATCACGGTAATACTCTTTGAACAATCCCAGTGGCTTACCCTTGTCTGTACGGATTACGATTTGTCCCTGTTCACCGGCTTCTACGGAACGGCCGTCATTGTCTATCAGGTCTACATCGTATTGTGGATTAGGCAATCCCATACTTCCCGGTTTCGGTTCCATCCAAGGCATGGTAGCAATGGTCAGCGTGGTTTCTGTCTGTCCGAATCCTTCCATCAGTTTGATGCCTGTCAGTTTCTTGAAGGTCTCAAATACGGCTGGGTTCAGAGCTTCGCCGGCGATGGTACAATATTGCAGTGATGAGAGATCGTACTTTGTCAGATCTTCGTGAATGAGGAAACGGAAGATGGTGGGAGGTGCACAGAGAGAAGTTACGTGATAATCCTGTATCTTCTCCAGGATGGCGGCAGGGGTAAATTTCTCGTGGTCATACACAAATATATTTGCTCCGGCAATCCATTGTCCGTAAAGTTTGCCCCATACAGCCTTCCCCCAACCGGTATCGGCGATGGTGAGATGCAGGCTGTTTTCCGTCAGGTTATGCCAGAAACTACCGGTAACGATATGCCCCAACGGATATGTAAAGTCATGGGCGACCATTTTCGGTTCACCGGTGGTTCCGCTGGTGAAGTACATCAGTGAGATATCTTCGTTCGTATTCGGATGCTCCGGCTTCACGAAAGGTGCGGCATTTTCGATCCCTTTGTGGAAATCATCGAATCCTTCGGCTACTTGGGGACCTACACTGACGAGTTTCTTCACGCTGGGGGAATCCGGCATGGCAGCTACAATATGATCCGTGATAACCGATTCTCCTGCACAAACAATCATCTTGATGTCCGCAGCGTTACAGCGGTACACGATATCTTTCTTTGTCAGCAAGTGAGTGGCGGGAATGACGACGGCACCGAGTTTATGTAAAGCTATGGTGCTGTACCAGAATTCAAAGCGGCGTTTCAATATCAACATTACCATGTCACCATGGCCGATGCCGAGGCTTTGGAAATACGAGGCGGTCATGTCCGTATAACGTTTCATGTCGGCAAACGTAAATTGCCGGTGTTCACCCTTATCATTAGTCCATAACAATGCAGGTTTGTCAGGTTGTTCGGCAGCCCAGGCGTCTACTACATCGTATCCGAAGTTGAAGTTTTCCGGTACGTTTATTTTAAAGTTTTTGATAAAGTCCTCTTGTGTAGTGAAAGAGGTTTGTGATAAAAATCTTTCTACCATAATTATAGGAATTAAGAATGAGAGATTCCCTTCATTCTCCATTTAGTTGTTACATGATAATTGCCAGGAATCGTACCGTTTTTCCATCCAGTGCTTTCATGCCATGCGGCAATTTTGAATTGAAGTACAGGCTGTCTCCTTCGTTTAGTATAAGCTCTTTGCCATCGATGTTGACCATCATGCGCCCTTCGAGCACAAGACTGAATTCTTGTCCGGCGTGGCTGTTGTAATGTATCGGTTCATCGTCCGGTTTAGGTTCAACGGTTACAATGAACGGGTCTACGCTACGGTTCATGAAACCAGAAGCGAGGGCTTGATATTTGTAGGCCTTGGTACGTTCGATGCTGACACCTTTTCCGGCACGAGTCAGGAAGTAGCTGCTCATTTTAGGTTCTTCACCAAACATCAGTGCGTCCAATGAAACTCCGTATCTGCGTGCAATCTTTTGCAACATACTTACGGAGATATCAAAATCTCCCGTTTCGGCAAGACGGTAGTCGTAAGGAGAGATGTCACATTCACGGGCAATGTCTTCAGCGGTCAGCTCCAGTACATCACGAAGCCCGCGAAGGCGTTCTGCTATTTGCTTAATTTGTTCGTCCATGTGGTTGTTTATTTAATGAATTAATTGTTAGTCTTATTGCTTACTTGCTTTGATAGCATTGATGATGGCGGATGTATAACCGTCATGTTCCAGTTCATTGATACCTTTGATGGTAATACCGCCGGGGGTACATACTTTATCGATTTCTACGCTGGGATGCGTATCATTATTCAGTATCAGTTCGGCTGCTCCCTTTACCGATTGAGCCACCATTCTCATAGCATCTTTGGGATAAACCCCCATTTCTATACCGGCTTGCATGGCAGCCTGGATGTATTTCAACACATAAGCGATTCCGCAGGAAGCCATGGAAGTGCAGGCTGCGAATTTTTCTTCGGGGATCAGCATGGCAAGTCCCATCTGATTGAAAATATCCAGCATCAGTTGTTCTTGTTCTTTGGTCGCATTACGACTGGCAATCAGTGTCATACTTTCCATCTCGCTGATGGCGGTGTTAGGAATAATGCGGAACATGGTCATTTCCGGTTCGGGTACGTAGTGAGCCAGTTCTTCAAAGTTGATGCCTGCAGCAACAGAAATGATAATTTGTTTACTCTTCAGTTTCAGTTCGCGCAGCACACCTTTGATAAGCCACGGTTTCACAGCGAGTATGATGAATTCGGCGCCGATGATGGCTTCCTGATTGTCATGGGTGATTTGTAAAGCAGGAAACTCTGCTTGTAGTTCATCCAACTTTCCTTGTGAGGGATTAGAAACTATGATATCCGAGGCGGGGATAATACTTCCCTTTGCCAATCCACGGGCTATAGAGCCGCCCATGTTTCCTGCTCCGATAATTGCTGTTCTCATATCATTCTGTTATTAAAAGGGTTGTCGATGGGCAAAGGTAGATATTTTTTAGTCGATATATGAAACAGTTTAAACGTTTTTTGCTGATTACTCTGCAAAATGCAAGCTTTATTTGTTTAATATAGAAGATAATGAGTATATTTGTTCAACTAAAGATGATAGATTATGTCTGAAAAAGAAATGAATTCCTATCGTTTGACGAATATGGAAGAACCTACTGATGAGATGCTATCTCTGTTAATGAAGGAAGTGGCTGAAGAAGCAAAATGTAGGTCGGAAGAGGCTCATCGGAAATTTTTCACAGAGCTCCGTACGGCTGCTCGAATGCAACGAAGGGAGATTGTTCATAAGCAACAGCGAATGGAGAATTTAGGGAAATGTAAAACTGATGCTGATAATGAATAAATGATAATTTGTTTGCTTTTCAGTTTCAGTTCGCGTAGCGCACCTTTGATAAGCTACGATTTCACGGTAAGTATGATGAATTCGGCACCGCTGATGTCTTTTTGATTGTCATAGGTGTAACATAATATCCTCTGTTTCATACAAGATTATCCCATTCTCATCATCCCGGCCAACTGCACGAAATAATCATTTGACCAAATATCAAGTTCTTTGGGATTGCGGACGAAAGGCAATACATCTTCTTTCACTTGTTTTATATCAGCTGTAGAGAGACGCTCAATGAGTTTCTCCTTGAATAACTCTGGAGTAATATTCTCATTGTTGAACTGCTTGCATCGTTCTGCCAAATGAGTAAAATCCAGTGGAATATTATGGCGTACATACCATTCAAAGTCATACCAATCACGGCCTTTAACTCTATTCTTCCACACACGATAGACCAGTGCGTGCATCTTACCGGCAAACAGATCGGGAAGTGTAAAACAACGAGTCATAAATGAGTGTGGCTGAAGCAATAGTTTCTGTTCTGTCTTGAAGTTCAACGGTGGACAAGTATCTACTTCAATCTTTATCTTTATTGACCTCTCTGTTTGGAAAGTCACATCATACACATTGGTATTATCTTTAAGAAATGCCGATTCGACATTTCCGAAATTCTTCTTATCTTTTTTCTTTATTTCAACCTCACGGCCTACCATTGCAAAAGCATCAACGATAGCAGGAAAATATTTTGTAAAATCGAAATTGTCATCTTGCGCAAGTAATGAAAAATCCATATCCTCACTGAAACGCTGCAGACCATGAAAGATTCTTAAACAAGTACCACCATAGAACGCCGCCGACTCAAAAAAGCCTCCAGCATAAAGTCCAGCAAGTATCATCTGTTGGTTAACTTCAAATATGGCGTTTCTTTTATGTTGCTCCGTCGTCAAGTCATAGCGGGATAGCATATTGTCAAATATCTCATTCTTCATCGTCTCATGAATTTTAATAGTCTAGAAATTGAATCAGCCTTTTTGCCAACCTTTATATAGTCTTTGAATATGGTTTCATCCATCTTATAGAACTCATCCATGTCCATGCGGATATCTTGTTCAAGATATATTTCCACATCTTTCATATAGCGAAGATTGACCTTTGAGGAATTGGCAATCAAATCACACAAAGCCTTTTCCGGTGATGCAATAAGAAATGCATAGTCACCTTTATGCATACTCCTTACTCCTATCGAAAATGCCTCTCTTGAAATATATTTGTAGTCATAACTGCCGACTGGAGTTTGAAAGTTACGAGAGTGCTTTACTGTCATTGATTGATGAACATATACAGCCTCGGGGATAAGTCCATAATATCGTAGTGCAGTAGACATTGAAATATACGAAGGTGTATAGAGATGATTGGCAATCAACTCACTCGATAGAGTCTTTCCTGAATGTTCGGGGTTGACCACATAAAGTCCTCGCTTCAGTCTGATGATAACCCCTTGCTTCTCGAGCCAGGTTACTTTCTTGTTAGCAGACTTAAGTTCTGGATATAACGATTCAATGATTGAAGTCGTTACTGGAATAGTTCCTATTTCACTTAATTGTCTATTCATACTGCAAATATAGCAATAATTTGAACAATAAAAGAAATATAACTTCGTTTTCTATTCAAAATATTACTACCAAGACGATCTTAAGAAATAGCGACTATTGTCACATAATGCTTACCGTAAAAGGTAGATTATTCTCTAAATTTTCTCACAATTCACCGATTGTAAGGACCTCATAGTACTGAAAATAGATTCTGTTATCATGGATAAATGACACTCAAGGAAGGAAAAAAACACCAAATATAGTAAAATGAATCCCAAAAATCAATATTTGACACTCAATATCATTAGTGTCCACTAAAAAATCAAATAAGTTCTTTGAAAATTTTGAGAGTTAGATAATTATAAAGGTTTTTCGAGTCAACTGATTTGAACTTATCTTTGTCAAACTAACGTAAAATGGCATATGCATCAAGGAAAATACATGTTCTTTCAGCTTTTAAACTTCCTCGACCGCAATGATTTCAACTATCTAGCAAGGACATATGATGGAGACAAATACGTCAAGCAATTTACCTGTTGGAATCAATTCGCTGTTCTGATGTTCGGGCAACTTTCCAATCGTGAAAGCCTGAGAGACATTGTACTTGCAGCACAAGCACATGCGTCGAAAGCTTATCATCTCGGATTCGGCAAGTCTGCTACTAAAAGCAACTTCTTTCCTTCATTGTTTCACGCTTAATAGTTACTACTAAAATAGAAATAATAATGTTTGATATAGTTTCCTTACTGTCATTTCAATCTCAAATTGTTTTGGAATATGGGTATATTTAATATGATATATGATACAGTTTAAACGTTTTTTGCTGATTACTCTGCAAAATGCAAGCTTTATTTGTTTAATATAGAAGATAATGAGTATAGTTGTTCAATTAAAGATAATGGATTATACTTGAAAGAAAATGAATTCCTATCAGGACAAATAGCTAATACCTTATGATATAACAGATATTGTGGAATGTAAACTACGGATACATTTTTTTATCAATTTTTCCTTTTTAATATAAACCTTTTTTGTAATTTTGTGCTTGTTGAGAATGGAAAGCGTTGCATTCTGATTTATTTGTTAGATAAAAAATAAGAAGCGTTGTGCTTCATCTTGTAGTCGAAAACCTAGGAAATTTTCAAAACTACACAAGATGTTAGTACGGTGGTTCTCTCGCTTATGCGTGGGACTGCTGTCTGTCGTCTGTGTAGTTGGGTTTTCCTAGGACCTTCGGCTACAGATGATAGTATGCAGTTCCACGCTTCGTTGTATAATAAGGTTAGCAGTCTTAGGAGGAATTGGAGAAGACACACTTGAAACATAATGAAAACATAGACATCTTTCTGCAGAATACTTGCATTTTATAGGTAAGATAACTACCTGATATCGAGAATATCCATTTAAAAATATAAAAAGATGAGAACTAAATATATGCTTCTTCTGTCTATTACAGCGTTCATTTTTTGTTGTGTTTCTTGTAGAAGTAGTCAAAATATTCCACGGAAGATAGATAATCACTCAATCGTTCCAGACAGTCAAGTTGTAGTCTTATTAGGTGACACAATATGTCAGTTTGTTTACAGTCCAACAGAAGTGATAGGGTATAAGATGCGTCCCCAAAAAGCAGAACAGGATACATTGATTGCCCAGTACGCCATAGATTATAAAATTGGTGAGCTTGCTGCATCCTATTATTCTATCCTACAGTTTTTTTTGCAAGATATCTTGAATTATGATCAGAGTGGGAGTATAGTTAAAACTCCTTTTGAACCTAATATAGCGATAAAATTTGTCGATGAAAATAAGGAGGAGCTGTACTTGCTTGTAGCATTCAATGGTAATCAATTAGCTTTTGTGAAAGATGATAAGGTTTATTGTCGACAACAATATGTACATGCCCGTTATTTAGTGAAATTCGCTTTAGGACTTCTTCCTGACAATGAATATTTAAAAACTCTTTTAAAACTCCCATGATTATGAAACTACAGAAAAATGTTTTTTTATTAATCTTATGTTTGGCTCTGGTTAATATTCCGCTCAGAGCACAGACATTTCATGCTATTCTTTTCGGTGACACTAATGATGAATCTATAGGTAATACTGTGAAGTTGGATATTGAACGGATAAGTTGTATGCTTGCAGAGGCTCAAGCAGCTTTGCAAAATAAAATTTCATTTGAATATGATGTTAATGTTGCTAATCGCTGTTCACCTCAGAATTTACGCAATGTGTTGAATCGTCTTCAATGTGGAAAAGATGATGTTGTATTTCTTTATTATAGTGGTCATGGTGCCCGTTCTTTGCATGATACTTCAAAATATCCTCAAATGAGCTTGGGTGCCCATTATGAGAATGAGCTTATTTCAGCAGAAGGTACATTCAATATTATTAAGAGAAAATGCCCGAGACTTTGTATCATGATAACGGATTGCTGCAATTCTTACAGTGAAAATCTTTCACCCAAACTGGAATTAAGTAAAAGTGCCCCCTGTATAAACAGAGAGATTGAAACGAATTATGAAGATTTGTTTATGAAGAAATCAGGTGCTATGATTATCACAAGTAGTAAAGCGGGTGAAACATCAGCATGCAATTTTAAGATTGGCGGATTTTTGACGTATGGTTACTTGACTGTTATGACTGAAGCTAATAAACAAAATATTTCAGATTGGAATAATATATTGGAGGTTACTCGGGATGCCACCGTTGAGTTGTCAGGAAACAAGCAGCATCCGGTCTTTGACGTTTTTGTGTCTGATACGGTTGTATCCCAAACAAGTGTATCAACAAATGAGTCTGTAGTAGATGAATCGACTGATACAATGGTGATTCATGGAGCGGATGTGTCGGCAAATACACAGAATCAGGTATTGGAGGGATTGCGGCAGTTAATAGATACGAATATAGCTGCTCCTCAACGTATCGCAATGGTCACCCCTATTCTAAATAAGTATTTTTCTAATGCAAATGCTATTGTAGAAATGCTGGGTAGGAACTGTAAAACCATTGTGGCAAGAGAGACAGCCAGAAACTTTTTGGAAAGATTGAGTACAGAGTATTATTTGATAAATTTCAATGTACTATCTTTTACTCAAGACAATAATGGGAAGATTACTTCCTTGAGGATTAATGAGGTTTATAAGAAATAGATTTTATACGATTATGAAGAAGATTATACTATTTACTATCGTTGTAACCTTTCAAATGTACGTTTCGATGGGGTATGCACAAACCAATGATTTATCGGAAGAAGATTTGGAAATGTTTAAAGAGGAGGTGCGGAATCGAATTAATACTTATCAGATGTACTTGTCGTTTATCGGGAGCAAGAAGAATGACAATGCAACGAAGGTGGTTTATATGAAGCAAGCACTAAAACTATTTATGGGAGAGGGTAATAATTATCGGGATATTTATGATAATATTCAGCCTGCAGTACGTACTCAAGTTTCTTCAAAAGCTCGTAATACAAAGAACTGGATACAGACAAAGAATTATCTGAGAAATTTGACTAGTCTAAGTTACTCAGAAGTACAAATAACTCAAGCTGATGTATGCTATGTCTCTGATTTTTATAAAGTCAGAGATGGCTTATATAAAGCTGCGGTGACAATCAAACAGAAATTTGTAGGAATGAGGGATGGAAAAGTGATTTATGAAGACATTACGGAAAAGACTATTAATGTATATCTTCAGCAAGAAATCACGAGCGTTGGCAGTCAATATGTGATATTGTTAGGTGACAGTGAAGTATTGGATACCTATTAAAAGAAAGTGTATGAGACGAAAAATTGTATTATCAATTTGTATCTTGTTTGGTTGTCTGTGTATGACATATGGACAACTGATGAATAACCTGTCTTTCAATGAAACATTTCGTTATCGCGTAAAACAGATGGATGAATTTATGAAGCGTTTTAATGGAATAGAGAGCATCCCACTACCTTTGGAAGATTCTTTGAAACGGTGTACGAATATGCTGTACCTTTTTGACAGTGAGCTGTTTCGAAATAACCCGGATTCTGTGAAAAATGCAGTTTTTGAGTTTATAGAGGCGGCTGTTGAAGATTCTACTTCTTTGCATTATACAGATTCTACGTGGACGGCTGAGGTATTATGCCATTGTCACTACAAGAACAAAGAAGAAAAAGTTACTTTATTTTTAAAGCCTGAGCAAGTTGAAGTATATGTATATCGCTGGGTGATTGTCGGTGCAAAAGGTGAAATTTTGGATTTGGAGCCATTGAAACGAAATCATGGGTTAGATATTCAACCGGATAATCATGAAGTGGGTTTTATTGACTTGTCTAAAATAGCAGCGATAGGTAATGAGAATATTCTGAATTATTCAGAAAAGAATTATTTACCGGATGCTTTGTCTGTCTTTTATGCTCTAATTTATTCCGGGCAGTTAACATTGGCTGTTGTAGAGAAAACGAAGTTTCATCTGTGGCAAGTTCCTGGATATACATTTACTGTTGAACGTGTTGAACGTGAAGGAAATAACACAGGATGGCTGATTTCGTCTTTTAAACGAATAGACGGAAATAAGAGAGATAACTGTTAGTGAAAAATTATATAGATAAGTTAGTTATGGGAAAATATTTAATCTTTATAGCTTGTCTGCTATTGACTAACGTGTTGATGGCGCAGAGTGAATTAACTATTGAACAAAGAGAAAAAGCTGAAATGTGTGTTGAACGTTATTTCAAAATGTTAGCCCGCTATGCAAATCATCCGATGGGTGCAGAAGCGGCAGAATTACGAACGGATATTATTATGATGTGTGAGAATAAATTTCGAACTCCGGTTTATAATGATTTATATTCATTTAAAGATATTCCAAATAAATCCACAGCTTGTAATATTGATGGTTATTTGTTGCAATTTGGAATTTTAGAAGATAAGAATAGCTATACTTTCCAAATTAGTTATGATTCAATTGTTTGTCATCCAGTGTCTGTTCCTACTTATGCGGACAATTATGAATACGATAATGTGTTTGTTTATGTAAATAAGCATATTGAAGGCGATGGCAAGAATGTAAAGATTAAGAATGTGATTCGGTTGAATCTTGAGAAAGAAGAAATCGCATATATTGAAAAAGCTGAATTTGACACTAATGATAAGGATATTGAGTTCTTGTTGAAACATTCCTTGGGTTACAGTCCTTCAAAACTTAATGAAGTTGCCAGTCGGTGTTATAAAGAGAAGAAGTATAAATCGGCTCTTTTGTTGTTTGAGCAGAGTGCTATTCGTGATGACATGAATTCTCAATATGCGTTAGCAAATATGTTGTTTTTGCGTCAAGGATGCGAAGAGTATGGAGAACGAGCTACGCATTATATGGCACAATTTTGGGCAAAGAAGATGTATTTTAAAAGAAACACCGGAGTTCAAGATTCAGATTATGAACTCTTGAATGGGCTTATGCAGAAACTATCTATGACAAAATTCTCATCAGATCCGGAAGAAGTTCCTTTTAATCATGGACTCATGAAATATAAAGAGGGGGATAAATATGGGTTTATGCGTAAAGATGGAGAAATAGAAATACCGCCTCAATATACTTTTGCCTTTCCTTTTTCTGAAGGATTGGCTTGTGTTGAGCTGAACGGAAAATTTGGTTATATTGATATTAAGGGAAAAGTTGTAATTCCCTTTAAATTTGACGAAGCATCACCTTTTGTAAATGGCGTGGCTTCGGTTTTCAATGAAAAGGAGGATAAGATGAAAGAAGCTTTCTTGATAAATAAGTCTGGAAAAATGGTCTCTGATGTATATGACTATATTGGAATGTGGGATTCGAAAGGACAATTACTGACACCTGTTAAGCAAGGAGAAGGGTGGGGCTTTATGAATCATGACGGTATTGTGAAAGTTCCTTTTATTTATGAGAATTGTACCAGATCAAGATCTGTATTGGTGAATTCCTTGGATTTGAATTATTGTTGGGTGAAGAAAGATGGTAAATATGGATTTTATAATATAACTTCAGAAAATGTCAAAATGGTTGCTCCATGCAAGTATTTATCTACCAGAAGTTTTAGCTTTGGACTGGCTGCTGTTACTGAAGATGGCCATAAGTGGTTTTATATAGACTATAAAGGCAATAAGGTGTGTGGTGACTATGCTGCTGTTGGCAACTTTCGCAGTGATGGTATGGCATTTGTGAAATTTGACGGAAGTTCAAATATTGGTTATTTTATTAATCCCCAAGGTGAGATTATACTTATATGTGAAGAACATGAACATAAAATTTATAACTTGCGAAGATATAATGGCAATCAGAAATAAAGAATCCGCATGAATATCAAAGGTATGATAGTTGAAGAAGTTGGAAAATGGACAACCCTGTCGGTGGAAAATACTCATAGACAGGGTTGCATTTTCTCTTGCTGATTATTGATCTGTATGTCTTGCGGGCAGCAAGACGGTGAGAGTGCCTTATGCTAATACTTTTCTGAAACGTTCGAGGAAGAGATTGGCTTCTTCCATGCTGAGGCAGAGGGGTGGAAGCAGGCGGAGTACATTTGTGCCGCTGACACCGGTAAATACATGTTGTTCTTTCAACAGTTTCAGACGAAGTTCCTTTATCGGTTCTTCAAATTCAAGACCGATCATCAGACCACGTCCGCGAACTTCTTTGATCTGCGGGAACTTTTTCAACTCCGTCATCAGATACTCACCTACCTTGGCTGCATTTTCAACCAGATTCTCCTGACCTATTACGTCCAAGACAGCAAGCGCTGCGCTGCATGCCAGGTGATTACCGCCGAAAGTAGTGCCCAACTGTCCGTAAACCGGAGTGAACATCGGACTGATAAGTACACCGGCCATTGGGAAACCGTTACCGATGCCTTTGGCTACAGTGATAATATCTGCTTTGATACCGTTATATTGATGAGCGAAGAACTTACCGCTGCGGCCATAACCGCTTTGAATTTCGTCCAGAACCAATATCGTATTATGAGCTGTACAAGCTTCACGCAAAGCCTGCATGAATTCATCTGTCGGCAATTGAATACCACCCACACCTTGAATACCTTCGATAATCACTGCGCAAACATCACCTTTTGCCAGTTCGTTTTTCATAGCTTCAATATCGTTCAGCGGAAGGTAAGTGACATGTCCGCAGTCATTAATAGGAGCTATGATTTTGGGATTATTAGTCACTTCCACGGCAAGTGAAGTACGTCCGTGGAATGCCTTGTTGAAGGAAACCACACGTGTACGTCCGTTGTAGAACGAAGCGAGTTTCAAAGCATTTTCGTTGGCTTCTGCACCGCTGTTAATCAGGAATAAGGAGTAGTCATCATAACCACAAACTTTTCCCAGACGTTCAGCAACCTGTTCCTGTAGCTTGTTAATCACAGAGTTGGAATAAAATCCCAACGTGGCAACCTGGTTGCTGATCATCTCCACGTAATGCGGATGTGCATGACCGATGGAGATAACAGCATGTCCACCGTAGAGATCGAGGTACTCAGTACCGTTCTCGTCCCACACGTGGCAGCCTTTTCCCTTGACAATGTTGATGTCAAAAAGGGGATATACGTCGAATAAGTTCATTTCTTTAATTCTAAATTACAAAATACAAATTACTTAGAAGGCGCTGGGTTTCAATCGCAAGCCGACGGTTTCTTCTAAATTGAACATCAGATTCATGTTGTGCACCGCCTGACCACTGGCACCTTTCAGCAGGTTGTCGATGCAGGAGATGATAAGCAGCTTATCACCGTGCTTTTCCAAATGCAGAAGACATTTGTTGGTGTTCACTACTTGTTTCAGGTCGATGTTCTTTTCTACGATATGCACGAAAGAGTCTTTGGCGTAATATTCTTCGTACATACGGACTATTTCATCCAGTGCAACTTTAGTTTTTACTACGATGGTAGCAAAAATACCACGTGCGAAATCACCGCGGTAAGGGATAAAGTCAATATCCGCATCAAAACTGTTCTGCAATTGCTTCAGAGATTGCTTGATTTCGGGTACATGCTGGTGCTCGAATGCCTTGTATACACTCATGTTGTTATTGCGCCAACTGAAGTGACTGGTTGATCCTGGTTTTACACCAGCCCCGGTGGAACCGGTAATGGCATTCACCATGATGTCATTGTTCAGCATCAGGTGTTTGGCAAGGGGGAGCAATCCCAATTGGATACAAGTGGCAAAGCAACCCGGATTAGCCACATGCTTTGCTTTGCAGGTAGCGCGACGGTTCAATTCCGGCAAACCGTAAATAAAGTCATGTTCCGGAGAAGCGATGCGGTAGTCCATAGAAAGGTCGATAATCTTCAACTCCTCGGGAAGGTTGTGACTCTCCATGAACTTCTTCGTGTCGCCATGGGCGGTACAGAAGAATAACACGTCAATTTTGTCCAAAGGTAACTCGTCGGTGAAGACAAGGTCCGTTTCGCCGTACAATCCTTCATGTACGTCGGTAATTTTGTTTCCGGCGTTACTTGAGCTGTTGATGAATACGATTTCCGCTTCCGGATGATTGATCAGCAAACGAATTAATTCACCTGCCGTATATCCGGCTCCGCCGATGATTCCTACTTTAATCATGTTAGTTTATACAATTATTCTTTTATCTGTTATACAAGTTCTTTTCCTCGGGAACAATAAGCCACATTATAAGGTACACGGGGATACCGGCAAATACGGTAAAAAACGTCAATAACGCATAGCCGATACGTACGAGTGAAGGGTCGAGTCCGAAATAAGCGGCCAATCCTCCGCAGACGCCGGCAAGCATTCTGTCACTGCGTGAGCGAGTTAGTTTTTTGTTATTATTATCCATATCTGTTCGTATAATTGTTCTATCCCCTAACCGTTCTCTATGAGAGATGGGTTAGGGGATAGGCTTTTTAGATTTCTTCGTCTTTATGATTGTTATAATATACTCTCAGTGGAGTAGAAGTAACCTTGATGAAACCTTTCGCATCTTCTGCTGTCCAGCCTTTTTGCATTTCGCCATATTCGCCGAACTTCGTTTTCACAAGGTCGTCTTCTGATTCTACACCTACCGTAGAGAAAGATAATGGGCGAAGTTCCAGAATAGCCGTACCGTTTACGTTACGCTGGCTTTCCTGTAGCATGGCTTCGATATCGCGCATTACCGGTTCCAGATATTGGCTTTCGTGCAGGAACATACCGTACCAATTGGCAACCTGGTCTTTCCAGTATTGCTGCCATTTACTCAGTGTATATTTTTCCAGGAATTTATGTGCACCGATAATCAGCATCGGAGCAGCAGCTTCGAAACCTACGCGGCCTTTGATACCGATAATTGTATCACCCACATGCATATCACGACCAATACCGTAAGCGGCACCGATTTCTTCTACTTTCTGAATGGCTTTGATGGGATCATCAAATTTCTCATCGTTCACAGCTTTCAACTCACCTTTTTCGAAAGTAAGACGGAGTTGTTCGCTGCCTTCCTTTACACAGTGTTTCAGATAAGCGCTTTCGGGTAATCCTTGTGCGGAATCCAGAATCTCACCACCGCAGATAGAGGTACCCCACAAACCTACATTGTAAGAGTATTTCAGTTTGGTGAAATCTGCTGAGAAACCATGTTTGTTCAGATAATCGATTTCTTCCTGGCGGCTCAATGCCATATCACGAGTCAGTGTGATGATTTCCACGCCCGGAGCCAATACAAGGAATGTCATGTCAAAACGAATCTGGTCGTTGCCTGCACCGGTAGAACCGTGAGCGATAGCATCTGCACCGATCTCGTTGGCATAGCGTGCGATGGCAAGTGCCTGGAAGATACGTTCGGAACTTACGGAAATAGGATAGGTACCATTACGCAGCACGTTGCCAAATACCATGTATTTCAAGCTCTTTTCGTAATATTCCTGCGTCACGTCGATAGTGACATATTCTTTTGCGCCCAGTTTATAAGCGTTTTCTTCGTTTGTTTTCAGTTGTTCGGGGCTGAAACCACCGGTGTTTGCACAAGCTGCATACACTTCATACCCTTTTTCCTTGGCAAGGTACATTACCGTAAATGAAGTATCAAGACCGCCGCTGAATGCGACTACTACTTTTTTCTTTTCTTCCATATCCTTTGTTTTTTAAATTTTATCATCTTCATGCAGAGCCGGGTCGTAGAGCATTGCTGTGCAGATGCAGAATTTGCGGTTCTTGGCTACTAATATATCATGGTTGATGCAGCCTTCGCAGCCTTTCCAGAAGGATTCGTCATCAGTCAGTTCATTGAAAGTGACGGGAACGTATCCCAATTCCGTATTCATTTTCATGACGGCGGCTCCGCTGGTGAGACTGAATACTTTGGCGTTAGGCCATCGCAAGCGTGCCAGGCGGAAAGATGCCATTTTGATACGCTTAGCCAATCCAATACCGCGAAAGTCGGGATGCACAATCAAACCGGAAGTCGCAACATATTGTTTGTTTCCCCAACTCTCGATGTAGCTGAAGCCTGCAAACACGTCTCCGCATAAGGCGATGATGGCTTTTCCTTCTTTCATTTTTGTCGCCACATATTCGTGTGTGCGTTCTGCGATGCCCGTTCCACGTACTTTGGCCGCTTCTCTGATGGTATCCAAAATCTTATCCACATAAACTTCGTGAGAGGCGTCAGCCACCATCACGTCCACTTTTTTGGTATCCATTTCTTATTGATTCGTTCTTTATTTATTTAATGTTCGGAATGATTTGTGACAGAAATTCGCGTACTTCGCCATGTGAAGCAGCTTCATGCACTACCAACATGATGGTGTCGTCTCCGGCAATAGTGCCCAGAATGGCGGGACATTCGCGGTTGTCGATGTCGTAGGCCATACTGCTGGCATATCCCGGTCGTGTACGGATAACGGCAATGTTACCGGAGAATTGCAAGGACACGAATCCGCTGGTCATCAGCATCTCGCTGGCACTTTGGTCATTGGAACGTTTGTACATGATGTTGTTGGGTAATACATATACATATTTCCCGTTCATGTTTGCCGCCTTGGCAACTTTCAGTTGTTTCAAGTCGCGGGAGAGAGTGGCTTGTGTCAGTTCAAAGCCTTCTTTACTCAGAGCTTGCAGCAGTTCTTCCTGAGAACTGACGTCCTTGCTTGAGATAATCATCTTGATAGCGTCTAACCGATTGGCTTTTTTCTTCATTGTTCTGTATAATTATTCTAAGAATGGCGCAAAAGTAGCGATAATTTTGGAAAGAATATGCATTAAAGAGGGAATTTTTATACTTTTTATACTATGAATGCTGTGCTTTATGCATAAATCGGAGAATATATGTAATTATTTTATTTCCTGCCAGGAAAACACAGTCCCGTCTTTACGGTTGGGTATAGTCCCGGGCCAGTCGGCAGAATAAGGTTCGTCTGTACGCGGATCTAAACCAATGAAGCGATTGGTTTTTAGGGATAGTAGCATACATTGTCCCCATAGCATATCCTGCCACATGAAGAGGCTGCCTTCCGTTTCTTTCTGCATGAGTCGAACATCTGCTGAGAGGCCGGCTCCAGTGACGGTGACAAAGCCTGATCCGTCTAATGCTTCAAGAGCTATACGTCCTTGTCCGCGGTCGTGTACACGGAACTGGCATCCGGTACCGTTGAACGTATTACTTCCCGGATAGGAACGATTCAGCATACCGTGGGGATTAGCCCAGACTTGCTCACCGTTTGCGAGATTGGTTAGTGTTATCACTTTGCCGAGAGGAAGATTTTTAGAGCGATCTGCCAGTGGTTCTTTTACCTTGAAATTGTCGAAGTCGGCATAACCTCCCGCTTTTCCATTCGTATTGAAAGCAAATAAGGCATACCGTACTCCCTGGAAAGTCTTCATTTGATAGCCCAGACGCAGTTCGCCGCCGACTTCTTTAAATGTTTTACCGTCTGTACTGAAGCTGAGTGTTGCCAGGTCTCTATTGTAATCACCACTGGCACGCAGGTACACTTGTGGGCCGGATAATGGTTCGTCTGTAGACTGGTTCTTTACTAAGTCGTAAAATCTCAGGATGAATCCCTCGTCAGTACGCACTACACCGATCCAATAATAGGGAACATTCAATAACCCAAGTCCGGCTACGTCACCTTTCTTTAAGGATTTGGCATTTAATTCGACGGTGGCGCTGGACTCCGGACCGATAGCGCGTTGAGTAAGTGTATTTTTCGCATACATGAAGTTTTTGGCAGGGAGAGTGTGCAGACGCAGTACACCTTTTTTCTCAGTGAGCGACCATTTCTTATCTACCGGAATATGGTTCCATTGCCAGATCGGTTTTAGTTTGGCAGACGAGAAATCATCATCACGCTGATAAGTCGTCAGAGGAGCTATATCCGTTCCGGTATCCGGTTTGAACCAGGTGCGTGGTGAACGTCCCAGGTTTCCTTCCAGTCCGAAGTAGGGCCAACCATCTTTCCAGGTCACGGGTGAAAGGAAAGTCAGGCGGCCTGCAGATTTTACGTCCATCATTGAGAATCCCCACCATTCACCATTAGGCAGATCGACGATGCCTCCCTGATGAAGGGTTACTGCACCGAAACCATTTTCAGAAGGGCGCTCAAATTCCATTGCTTCTCCTTCATTGGGGATGTTCGACCAGAAGCCATATCCTTTGGTCCACCAGCCACGTTGTGTACCCATGGTTTCACGATTACTGATAACCACGGTTTCGTAAGGACCTTCCAGTTTGTCGGCGCGGGCACATTGCATACGGCCTACGGGTGCATAGTCTGCACTGATGATATAATATTTTCCGTCTATTTTATAGAAATGATGCCCTTCTCCCATGGCATTACCTTTAGGGATGATTACTTTCTCACTGCCTTCCACATAGCCGCTGAAGTCAGGTTTGAGTTGAATCAGATGTACTTCGTCGTAACCATGTACTGCATATATCTTGTCGTCGTCATCAAACAATATGCCCAGGTCGTAAATTCTGCCACCCATATTCTTGTGTGTCCAGGGGCCGGCGGGATCTTTGGCAGAGAAAACTTGTAAGCCATGGTCATTTACGTTGACGAATACATAGAAAGTGCCTTTGTGATAACGGATGGCAGGTGCCCATATTCCGTTTCCATAAATGCCTTTATCACCTTCCAGATGAAAATCAGGTCCTAAATCGAGTTTGTCAAAGATATATGTTACGAACTCCCAGTTTACCAGATCTTTGGAACGTAGCAGCGGTAGTCCGGGCATGGCATGCATGGAACTGGCAACCATGTAATAATCTGTTCCTACACGTATCAGGTCAGGATCGGTAAATTCATCGTAAAACAGAGGATTGGTAAAAGTACCGTTGCCGTTGTCGGCTGTCCACGACTGGGCTTGTAACTGGCAGAATGCCATCAGGCCGAGGATGATAGAGAATATATGCTTCATGGTCATAATAATATAGAATAAATTAATTAATTTGAGGACTTTTCGGAGAACATCCAATAATCGAAGTTGAAAAGCTCGTGGGGAGTTTTACCTTTAAATATAAGGTATAGGTCATGAACTCCTTTGACCGGCTTCACATGGGTAGAGTGTTGTTCCCAATTATCCCATTCTCCGGTATAGGGAATGTTTAAGGTGCCGATCACTTCACCTTCGGGTGAGTCGATTCTTAGTTCTATTTCTCCTCCATGATATCTGCTGGATGCGGAAGCGGTGAATTGCGAAGCACCTTTCTGTCCGAAGTTCACATCACGCACCTTGATGTAATCGGTATTATGAATAGCGGTTATATATACACCTTTTTCTTTATCGGTGGCAGATGTAACGCCTTGTGCCCATGCTATAGTTTCCGCTTCAGTTCGTTTGTATGGATTGAGTGTACCTGTTCCTTTCTTTATACCTTCATTAGTCATGTGCATTTGCGGTATGGTTCCGTCGGGGTTGTATGTGAACTGTTCCACACATACCGATCTGCAATAACTGTGCCCACCGGGCAGCGCATCATTATGATAGAAGAAGTAGGAGTTACCTTTAAAATCAATTATTCCGGGATGGTTGGTATTACTTCCTTTTTCCAATGGCATTACGACTCCCCGGGCTTTCCAGGGACCTTCTGCGGTCCGGGCGGTTGAATAATGTATGGATTCCGGGAATTCGGCGGCATAAATCATATAATACAGGTTGTTACGCTTATATACCCAGGGCGCCTCTGTGAACCTTCCCACAAAGGCGGTCTGGTCTTTGATGTCGAGTGCTGTGATTGAGCCGTCCAGGGATATCATATCTTTATTCAGTTTGGCCTGATAACAAGCCCCGTTTCCCCAATAGAGATATGCTTGTTTATTACTGTCGATAAAGACCGTAGGGTCAAGGTCATCCCAGGAGTGTTTGGCGGCTGTAGTCATGTCGTTGGTTACTAATGCCTGGCCCAATGCATCTCTGAAGGGACCATAAGGAGTATCTGCAACGGCTACACCGATGGATGAACCCGGACTGAATCTGTTTTGTGAGGATATATACCAATAAAACTTGCCATCCCGCTCTATGCATTGTGCAGCGCTGGCATCTCCGGCTGACCATTTGAAATCACTTGTTTTCAGCGCTGCTCCACAGTCCGTCCAATTCACCATGTCGGTAGTGGTATACAGGCGGTATTCTCTCATCAGGTATGCGTTGGAAGGAGCATCCTTTTCATCGCATCCCACATAAAGGAATAATGTATCGTTATGCACCATTGGAGCAGGATCGGCTGTATATTTGGTTTGAATAATCGGATTTTGAGCCGTTGCCAAAAGTGGAAGGAACCCCAGATATAGGGCTAAAATCTTGTTTTTCATCATAATCGTTATTGTTGATAGTTGTTTTTAATACAAATATTTATTGTGGATATTAATGTATGAATTCCCAATAATCTATATGGACAAAGTCTTCTTTATTGCCTTTGAATACAAAGTACAGATCAAATATACCAGTGTTGGGAATAGCTACGTCCGTTGTAATCGTTTTCCAGGAATCCCAGTCTCCTGTGGGAACAACGTTCAGAGTACCTATCAGCAATCCGTTTTCACTCTCCAGACGGATTTCAATATTTCCACCTTCTGGAGCACCACATGAAATCAAAGCTTTAAGTTTGGAAAGGCCTTCTTTGGTGAAATCCACTCCCTGTACTTTTATGTAATCCCCTTCGTTAGCAGAACTTACAATCCGATTACCCGGATCGCCTTTTCGGGCTTCAGTATTGATGCCCCAACCTTTTGCCATGGTTTCCGCTTCATTTCGTTTGTATGGATTGATGTATTTTAATTGGGGCAAGCCGTCACGTGTGATTGATACCGTCCGGATAGTACCATCTTCATTGTGTATTAAATGGTCCAGACAGACACTACGCATATATTCGCGTGAACGTTTGTCCGCTTCTCCTTTCACATAGGCCACTTCCCGGTTATGATATGCAATATAATATTCGCCTTTGAATGGAAAGATGGAATGATGATTGTTGAAGCCGTCGTTGATGGGTGGGTTAGGCAATATTAATCCAGGCTGGGAAAAAGGTCCCATTGGATGTTCACTCATTACATACTCAATGTTGGCGGGAAAGCTGAAATGATGCCCGGCATACGAATAATAATACTTGTTTTTATATTTATGTACAAATGAAGCTTCGAAGAAACCGGGAGTATTGGGGTGTATGGCCTTACCTTCAACTTCTGTCAGGTTATCTTTCAATTTAATGATTCGTGAATTGCCGGGATCGCCCCCTCCGAAATAAAGGAAGGCCTGCCCGTCATCTTCTATCCATACGCTTGGATCGAAACACCACATTCCCCATTGTCCGCTGCCGGGTTGCACTCCCGGAGTATTCATATCTACCACGGGTTTGTCTCGATTGTCTATATAAGGACCGGTTGGACTGTTACTGGTTGCTACGCCAATACCTCCGCAATTGCCGTCACCGTAATAGAGATAGAATTGGTTGTTGTGATAAACAACGCATGGCGCCCAGGTCAATTGGGCTCCCCATCTTGAGTCTTTGGCATGGAATACTTCACCGTGGTCTGTCCAATTCTTTAGATCGTCAGTTGAGATACAAGTGATATCGTTCATAAAATATCCGTATCCTCTTTGAGGGCTATAGGTATCATGTGAACAAAACAGGTACAGTCGTCCATTGTATTCTATTCCCCATGGGTCGGCTGTATATCGTTGCCAAAACAATGGATAATCCGCCTTGCTGATTGATGCAAATGATGCAAACAGTAATAAGCAGAAAAGTGATTTCCTAAGATAATAAGTGGTTTTCATGATATTGCATATTTATTGAATGGTTTTGATTTCTTTTCCGATAGTGACACCCGCTTCATTGAAACTGTCTATTGCGAAATAATAAGTCTGGTCAGCGTTCAATATGTTAATGGATACCTTGTTGTCTTCATATACCAGATAATTATGGTATAATTTGTTTTTCTGTGTACCGAACCGGATATTGTATCCGGTAGCATCGTTGACTTTGCTCCAACTCAGATTTACGGTTCTGCGGTTATCGTTGTTTCTGGTTAATTCCGTGAATTGGGCAGTTGCCGGAACCGGTTTATCCACTTTCCCGAACACTCTTAAGCCGGAGATGGAAAACTTGCCGGAAGGGAAATAGATATTGGTGATACGGATATACCTGGTGTCTGCCGGTTTGTCCAATTGGATGTAGTCATTGGGAGCATCAACTTTGTTCTCTGATTTGTCAACTAACAGATTCCATGTAATCCCATCTTGGGATTCTTCTATCCGGTATTGGTAATATATGGAATCCGATTTTCCCAATGCGGTAGCATCCTGGTCGGCGAAGTTGACCTGAATGGCATAGACTTTAGAGTTCCGGTCTAAATCAACAGTCATAAACTCTCCTTTGTCTGCGGTTTTTGCGCTCCACCATGTTCTGATATCTTCATTCACGGCATTCTCTGTAGGATATCCTTCCAATGTAGATGACGCTTCTACCTTCTTTTTATAAGACAGGAGCATCCATCCCGGGAATAAATCTTGTGGAGAAGATATTTTTTTATCAGGAACAATCATAGGATAGTCTCCCCATGCTGTGTATGCATAAACATCTCCATCTTTGTCAAAGAAGGTTGGATATAGGGAAATCCTTCTTTCGAACATGTGCCTTCGTGAGATTGTGGAAGTACCGATATTCCAGTAGTTTCCATATAAATCCTGAAATGTGCTGCCATGTCCGGTTCCGTTGACAAAACCTTCGGGTTTATAAGAGAAAGGATTATGTTTGAGTAAAGTGAATGGGCCCAATGGATTTTCCGATACGTAAACTCCGTTGCTGTAACTTTTGAATTCGGTACCGGGTACTGCATATTGCAGGTAATACTTCCCTTTGTATTGATTCATCCATGCGCCTTCAAGCCAGCAAGTGTGCTTGTAATTGGTATTATAGTCTCCGGATACTTCCCAACCGTATTTTTCAGCATTGCTGTAAAATAAGGGAATGGCTTCCCCTTTGGGCATAAATGTTTTTTTATCCAATTCCATTCCCATCATGGGAGTGGCTGCACCGGAACCATAGTATAGATATACTTTGTCAGTATCTGAATCGTAAAACAACATCGGGTCTGCCAGGATATAAGGAAACTGATCGGTTACCAACTCCCATTTGCCTGATTTGGGATCAGCGCTTTTATAGATTTTGTTGGTGGCTACGGAGGCCGTGAAGTAGATCTCTCCGTCCATTTCCATAACGGTGGGAGCATACTTCTCGATGGGAAGACTGTCAGTGGTTATTAAATCCCAATGAACAAGATCTGTTGAATGGAAATAACCGCCGGATTTAGAAAGAAAAAGATAATATTCTCCTTTGTATTTTATCATACTGGGGTCTGCTGCCTCACGCCAGGACGGAGAGTCGAGTGAAAAACGATAACTTAGGTTTACCGGATTACAAATTGTTTTGACCTTATTCTCTTTTTCCCTACATGCTGCCAATAGAACGGATAATAGAGAGAGTAGCAGAAATAATACTTTGGAATGATTGGTATGATACATGTTTTTCATTATTCTGATATTTTAAAAGTTCTGCCTGCAAAGTTAGGGGAGGAGATAGGGAAAGGACTTTTCATTTTAGATATTTCATTTTGCATTTCAGATAAAAAAGGCCTGCATAATGGTCTCCGGCCTTATTTTTGAGGCTTTTCTTAGATTTCGGTAGGTGTTTTGCCGAAATAGCTTTTGAAGGCGCGGCTGAAAATGCTGAGGCTTGAAAAACCGGAAAGTTCGCTAACTTCGGTTACAGTATATTGACCGGATTGCAGAAGTTTGAGAGCATGATTCATCCGTACGGTCTTGATAAAGTCAGACGGCGATTGATCCGTCAATGTTTTAATTTTCTTATATAGAAGTGAAGAACTCACATTCATGGCTGCGGCAAATTCTTCCTTTCCAAATTCGCTATTGGAAATGTTTTCGTTGATGATGCTAATTGCCCGGCTTACGAACGGATCACTTGGCTTACTCTGGGGCACAGGCTGCTCTTCCCGGATGCCCGGTTCTGCCTGTGCCATTCTTTCTTGCATGAGTGCCTGGACAGCATCGGCAATAAGCCTGTCATTGGTACTCTTCCGCTTCAAGCGGTTCGAATAACTTTTGAAAGCATAAATGATATAGCAGATGGTGCATAGACTGATGATAGCTGCAAACCACCAAGTTTTCCAGAAAGGAGGCGTGACGTGTATGTTCAGGCTGCGTTCATCAATCATTTGCGATAGAGAACTGTCGTACATCCTGATGTGTAATTTGAAGTTTCCACCCGGAAGATTGGTATAATTAATAAAGTGAAGTTCCGAAGGGCGGCTCCAGTTTGCGTCCAATCCCTCTAATAGCCACGAGAATTTCATGTTTCCTGAAGAATTCCCTATTGGAAGCAGCTCTAACATGAAATTGTTCTGAGTGTAGTTTAAGGAAAGATTCTTCTGTTGATTGACGGGAGTATTGTTTAATAAACCGGGAATTGTGCGTATGGAGCGGCCTGCTACGGTGATATTCTGGAAAAAGATATTTCCTCGTGGAGGGGTTTCCTGAATCAGTTCCGGCGCAAACATGATTGCACCGTTGCTTGTTCCCCAGATCAGCTTGCCATTCTTCAGCCGCGTACAGGAGTTGACGCAGAAAGTCGTGGTTGAAAGGGAATAGACCGATGTGTAGGGTTGGATTGTATTATTTAAGATATTGAGCCGGCATAAGCCTCGTTCTGTACCAATCCATAAGAAACCGCTGTCAAATAAGATACTGTTCACATAGTTGGACGTCAGGCCGGATTCCGTTGTAAATCTCTCTGTTTGTTGTTTGTCATAGTCATATCTTATCAGGCCGTCTCTGCAAGTGGCAACCCATATTGTATTACCGGTTACTACTACGTCCTGAGTCAGACTGCCTTCGACTAACGTTTCCACCGTTCCCTGATTTTTATCCAGCAACAACAAACCACGTGAGGTTGTAAGCAACAGTTTCCCCGGAGAAAGTTCGGCAAACGCGCTGACGGGCTGAACCGGATATTCACGGAAACGATCTTCTTTTATCAGATAACAGGATAGCTTTTGGTTGCCGCCTATCCATACGTCTCCTTCTTTATCCACGAAAAAGTCAAAGATGAAATCGCCAGTAAAGCCGGGAGTGTTGGTCTTGGAGGAGTAATGTTTCAGCGTTTTTCCGGTTTCACGATCCAATAGATAGATGCCGGAAGAATAACTTCCTGCCCAGATATGTCCCTGGTTATCTTCACATAAAGATAAGAATACCTTTGCCTGTTCCGATTTATTCTGGTAATAATGCTTCCACTTGTTGGATGCTGCATCCCAGCGGCTTACACCATTGTTTGTAGCAAACCATATATGCCCTTCGTGATCTTCAATGATCTGGTTGACGTAGTTGTTTCCTAAGGAGTTTGGGTTGTTTATCTGGTAAGTGACCGGTGTGATCTGGGAGTTGTTGTTTTCAAAGAAAGACAGCTTTCCGGTGAATGTGGCTATCCAGTTTTTTGAACCGTCGCAAAGAATATCATATACTCCGTCACCCCGGAGTGAAAAAGGATTGTTCAGGTCCTCCTTATATATATGGAGAATTGTATCTCCTTTTTCGCTGATGTTCCAGATACCTTGTCCGTCAATACCAATCAGAAGGGTGTTTTTGGCATCCTTTCTGATAGCAAGAATGGGTTGCTTCGGAAAGTTTCTGATAGGGATATCTGATAAAGATTTCCGGATGATGTCATAGTAGAAAAGCCCGGCCGATCCGGTTCCAATCCATAGACGTTTTAGCTGGTCGTCATAGTACAGGCTGGGTACCTGAAAGAAATCTTCCGTAGTGTTTGAGTAAAGAAGCCGGCTTTCTGATGTCGAAATATTCAGTAGTGAAATGCCTGCCGATGTAATATAGAATAAGTGATTGTCATCATAAAAAGTGAGATGCTTTATGTCCTCTTCCGTTTGTGGGATTTTTGTAAGTATGTTATTCTCATATTTAAAGAGTCCGATCGAGGAAGCAATCCAAAGTACATTGCTTGTATCGGCAACGATGGTTCCTATTGTAATGTGGCTATTATCGGTTTCTTCCCGCAAGTCTGTCAGGAAGAAGAACTGGTCTGTAGGTTCGTCATAATGGAATATTTGGCCGTTATTGGTGTAGGAGAACAGTTGTGAATTGCTATAAGTCAGCTTTACGAATACAAAATCTGTGGTTCGGCAGGGAAGTTCATAATTGCGGCAGTCGCCTTCAGTCACTCTTAAAATGCCGGTTTTGGTGGAGGTCCAGATAAAACCATACTGGTCTTTACAGATGGAAAATGCTTCTCCTGATGTAATGCCATAGGTGTCACTGATGTTGTAGAATTTGGTATTGGTAGAGAAAGAGTTCAAACTAATAGAAAGCAAGACAAACAGCAGCAGTTTGACTCTTTCTTGTAATATCATTTGGAACTTTTTCATTAAAGGAGCATTCGTTGTTTAGAAATTCTGTAGCAAAGATAATAAATATCTATTGAGTTATGAATTAATTCGCCACGGAGTAACACAGAGTTTCACGGAGATGAATCCTGCACCGTAAAGCAAATAAGAAAGAGCGCTTTGCAGGAGTTAGACTTCATTATCTCGTTATATAGAAAGCTGAATGATAGAGGAAAAACTTGATATGCTCCTTCCTTTTTCTCCTAAAGCCTTAATGTTAATGTTATTATGCTATAAGCAAAACCTCGTTTTTCAATTGAAGGCTGTGCAGCCCGCAGTTGTGGGACCGACAGCCCTCAACTGTAAAACGTAGAGCCCTCAACTGTGAAACGAAGTTTTGTTACGGGCAAAGGAACAAAAACAATAAGGCTAAGTTGGGTTTTCATAGGACCTTCTTTCCATTTTTCTTATTGTTCCTAAGTATTCTATTGTGGGATTTGTCGATCTCGCAACAGGATTTTCAAGTTCTTTTCGTCGCCTAATATTATGATATGAAAGGAATCAGGAAGGTTTTTTGAAGAATAATGCAGAGATATCCTCTGTTTTCTTGTAAAAGAGAGGTGTTTACGGGGATGTGCGTAAGGTATGTAAAAAAACGTGTTGAGTGTCTGATTATTAGCTGGTTGTAATAGAAAAAGTGCTTTGAAAGCCTGTTTTTGGGGTGTAGGATGAAATTTGCCTACACCATTCTACATCATTTTCCACGCATCTATTTGTTTGATAATCAAATGAAAAAAGTCTCCGGTGTAGGATGTAGGAAATAGAGAACTATTTTTCCAATAGAAGAAATTTATTGTTTGCGTTGTTTTTGTATGGGATAAATAGGCATTTGTATCTTTAACATACCGTTCTACAATACTTAGATTGCGTTATTCCGGTCGGGAACATTATTTCTAAAACGTTGGTGAAGTCGTTTTCTCTATCATAATGCGCTAAATGATAATTGCCGTATCCTATGATATCTATTCCGATATTTTGTGTATCTTTGTTGCATATTTCTTCAGTGGTGAAGGGATATGTTTATGATTTGGAGATCATTTTATTATTCGTACTTTCGGAAATCTGGTACATTTTTAATAAGAGCGAATGATAAGTGAAGGTCTCCACGTCCGGATTGCATATAACTTTGTTATATACATCTTGTGGCGTGGAGCTATTGCTTATTATTTTCTTACCGGTTTACCAGAGCCTCGAAAGTGGATAATATGTTAATAGTTCCCATGCCACTTTTATTATAGAGGTATAGGGGCGACATCAACCTTTAAAACTTATAACACGATGGATGAACCTTTTACTTGCACTTGCCAAATGAAAACCGACTTAGAAAACTCAGCCGATGTATTTTCCTTTTTTAAAGAGAACTACCCTTTACCCGGTATTGTTGATAATCTTAATAAACTTTCCAATAAAGAGTTACGCTGTGCCTGTTGCTTGATGGGGGCTGCTTTACTTAGCATCTCCCGAAAGAAAACGATTTGGGGCTGGCTGAAGATAAAGGGATAGATAATGCCAATTCTGTTTTTATGGAAACGACAAAAGCAATAAGAAAACTATCAAAATATAAAGAAGGGGTTTCGGTGGAAACCCCTATTTTTGTGCCGTCAGGTATTGGCATGTTCTATAAAATAATCTATGTGAATCTATAAACTATTAAAGGCACATGAAAAAGCTTCTTGGATTTTCTATTTTTCTTGTATTCGTTTTGATTGCTTCTCTCACGGCAGAAGCAAAGGTGACACTTCCTGCTATTTTTTCAGACAACATGGTATTGCAGCAAAACACACAGGTGAATGTGTGGGGGAAAGCTGCGCCCGGAGAAAAAGTAACGGTTAAAGCATCATGGCTGGATAAAGCTGTGACTGCCAAGGCTGCGGCCAATGGTAAATGGACCGTGAAACTGAAGACACCGAAGGCAACAACCAACCAGTCCGTTACGGTGAGCGGTGAAAATGAGATTACCATTAATAATATATTAATAGGTGAAGTTTGGCTTTGTACGGGACAGAGTAATATGGAGTTCCCCGTATCGCGTCATCCGGATGTGAAGTGGAATACCGGAATGCTGAATGAAGCGGAAGAACTGAAGGATGCCGATTATCCGGAAATCCGCCTGTTCCATGTGAAACACCAGTTGGCGCACGAGGGTGAATTGGACGACTGTGAGGGGGAATGGTTGGTTTGCAATCCGAAGAACCTGTATGACTTTTCGGCTGTGGGCTTTGTCTTCGGACGTAAGTTATATAAAGAGCTGAAGATGCCCGTAGGGTTGATTCAGTCTACCTGGGGCGGAACACATGCGGAGTCATGGACAAAGCTGGATGTAATGAAGAAAAATCCGCTTTATGCCGATGTGCTGAAAGACTTTGCATTGGAAGGAGTGAAGCAACAGAAAAACTATTGTAAAGTACCCGCAACATTGTGGAATGGTATGATACATCCCATTCTGGGATATACGATAAAAGGAAATATCTGGTATCAGGGAGAGTCAAACTCTATCCGTGCCGATAAATACCAGCAGGTATTCACCAATATGATAAACAGTTGGCGTAAGGAATGGAAGCAGTCGGATATGCCATTCTACTTTGTGCAGATAGCTCCGCACTACGGACAGCCGGCCACTATCCGCGAAGCTCAACTCCGGACCTGGCAAAGCGGACTCAAGAATGTGGGTATGGCAGTTATCACTGATGCGGGCGACTCGCTCGATATCCATCCCCGCAATAAAACAGTGACGGGTGAACGTCTGGCTGCCTGGGCATTGGCAAAGCAATATGGTAAGGACGTGACTTATTCCGGCCCGTTGTTCAAGACAATGAAAGTGGAAGGGAATAAAGCCGTATTGAGCTTTGACTATGCTGACGACGGACTGATGACTCCGGACAATGAACCGGTGAAAGGTTTTATCGTTGCCGGTGAAGATCGCCGCTTTTATCCCGCTACGGCCCTAATCAGGGGAGACAAACTGGAAGTTTCCGCTCCGCAGGTTTCCGTGCCGGTAGCTGTGCGTTATGCATATTGCAATTTCTTCCGCGTGAATCTTTATAATAAAGCCGGATTCCCGGCTACTCCTTTCCGTACAGATACGTGGGAGCCGGATTCGTATGCCCGTTGGTTTGCCGATTCGGAAATGGTACGTTTTCCGAAAGCCTATCAGTTGGATCATGGGAAGCGTCTGTTCTTTGGATATGCGCAGGGTGTAGGCTGCTGTGCGATGTTGCGGATGTGGAAGAAGACAGGAGAGCGCCGTTATTTCGACTATGTGGAGCAATGGGCGGATTCGCTGATTAATGATAAAGGAGAAATCCATTTGTATCATGTGGAAACATACAACCTCGATTATATAAATTCAGGTAAGGTTTTGTTCGATCTGTATCGTGAAACAGGCAAAGAGAAATACAAAACAGCAATGGATGCCCTGGTTAAGCAACTGAAAAACCATCCGCGCACGCTGGAAGGCGCGTACTGGCATAAGCTGATCTATCAGCATCAGATTTGGCTGGATGGCTTATATATGGCATCTCCTTTCCTCGCACAATATGGTGCGGAGTTCAACAAACCCGAATGGATTGATGAGGCGGTAAAGCAGTTTACGCTTTGCCAGAAACATACGTATGATGCCAAAACCGGGCTTTATCATCATGCCTGGGATGAAAGCAAGAGCCAGCGTTGGGCAGATCCGGAAACAGGACATTCGCCTAACTTCTGGGGACGGAGTATCGGATGGTGGTTCATGGCGATGGTGGATGCGTTGGATTTCATTCCCGAAAACCACGAAGGACGCGCCCGGATGATTGGCTGGATACAGGGACTGGCTGAGGTGTTGCCCGCTTATCAGGACAAAAATGGTTTGTGGTATCAGGTGCTCGACCAGCCGAAACGGAAAGGAAACTTCCCGGAAGCATCTGTGACCACGCAATTCATGTATGCTTATGCAAAAGCTGTGAATAAAGGGTATATTGACCCGAAATATCGTGCTGTGGCTGAGAAGGCTTTCAAGGGATTGAAAAGTAAACTGATGGTAGAACGCCAGGATGGTACGCTGACACTGACACGTTGCTGCCAGGTGGGCGGCTTGGGCGGACATCCGTATCGCGATGGCAGCTTCGAATATTATATCGGTGAGAAGATGCGGGATAATGATGCAAAAGCAACAGGACCGTTCATTATGGGCTGTCTGGAGCTGAATAAATAGTATATATCATGAAAAAGAATTTATTGGCAATAATCTTTGCTTCTTTCTGTGCCGGAACCCTTTCCGCACAAAATATAGCGTGGCCTGAAGTAACTACGGAAGCTAAACCGGGTGCTCGCTGGTGGTGGATGGGGAGTGCGGTAGATGCGGCTAACCTGACCCGCAATCTGGAAGCATATTCCAAAGCAGGGATGGGCACGATGGAAGTTACTCCTATCTATGGGGTGCAGGGTAATGATGCAAACGAAATTCAGTTCCTGACTCCCGGGTGGATGCAAATGTTACGCCATACGGAAAGTGAAGCTGCACGCCTGGGTATGAAGATTGATATGAACACAGGTACGGGCTGGCCTTTCGGTGGCCCGGAAGTGGGTATAGAAGATGCTGCCTGTAAATTGCTGATTGAAGAATATACACTGAAGGGGGGTGAACGCCTGAAAGCAAAGATAGAAGTGACGGATGAAAAACAACGTCCGTATGCCAAACTGTGTAAGCTGATGGCTTTCAGAGTGCTGACTGACGCTGCTACTTCGAAAGAACAAAAGGCTGTGCGTTGCTATGACCTGACTTCGAAGATAGAGAACGGAAAGCTGGTATGGAAGGCTCCGAAAGGGGAGTGGCGGCTGATTGCCGCTTTCGTAGGTAAGACATTTCAGAAAGTGAAGCGTGCAGCTCCCGGTGGTGAAGGATATGTGATGAACCATTTTTCGGCAAAAGCAGTATCCAATTATCTGAACCGGTTTGAACGGGCTTTTGCCGGAAAGGCGACTGATGGTTCTGCCGGAACTCCAACAGAGTATCCGCATAATTTTTTCAATGACTCTTATGAAGTTTACGGTGCCGACTGGACGGACGACCTTTTTGAACAGTTTGCCCGCCGTCGTGGCTATAAACTGGAACACTTTCTTCCGGATTTCCTTTCGAAAGACCGGACAGAGACTACCCGTCGCATTATCTCCGATTATCGCGAAACTCTTGCCGAACTGCTTCAGGAGAACTTCACCCGCCAGTGGACGGACTGGGCGCACAAACATGGTTCACGTACCCGTAACCAGGCACACGGTTCTCCCGGTAATCTGATAGATCTTTATGCGACGGTCGACGTGCCCGAATGTGAGGGGTTCGGACTGTCCGACTTCGGTATCCGAGGATTGCGTAAGGATTCGCTGACGCGTCCCAACGACTCTGATCTTTCCATGCTGAAATATGCTTCTTCGGCAGCGCATATTGCCGGAAAACCGTTCACTACTTCAGAAACATTCACTTGGCTGACAGAGCACTTCCGCACTTCACTTTCGCAGTGCAAACCCGATATGGACCTGATGTTTATCTCGGGTGTGAATCACATGTATTTTCATGGAACCACTTACTCGCCCGCTGAGGCTGCCTGGCCGGGTTGGAAGTTCTATGCTTCCATTGATATGAGTCCTACGAATAATATTTGGCGGGATGCCCCTGCATTTTTCGATTATGTCACCCGTTGCCAGAGTTTCCTGCAAATGGGACAACCGGATAATGACTTCCTGGTTTATCTGCCTGTATACGATATGTGGGATGAACAGGACGGGCGTCTGTTGCTTTTCGATATTCATAAGATGGCAAAGCGTGCTCCCCGTTTTATAGAGGCGGTGCATCGTATTTATAGTGCGGGATATGATATGGACTATATTTCTGATAACTTCATCCGTAATGCCATGTGTCAGGACGGCAAGATATTGACTTCCGGTGGTGTCTCTTATAAAGCGCTGGTAGTTCCCGGTGCCCGCCTGATGCCTGCCGATGTACTGGAGAAACTGCTTCGTCTGGCAGATGAAGGTGCTACGATTGTTTTTCTGGAGCAATATCCGGAGGATGTACCGGGGTTGAATACTTTGGAAGGACGCCGTACTGAGTTCAATAAGGCGCTGGCACAGATAAAGGAGCGGGAAGGAAAGGGACATATTCTCTTTGGAACAGACTATGCTCGTACACTGGCCGCCACTGCTGCTGTTCCCGAAGAGATGAAAACAACTTTCGGATTAAGCAGCATTCGCCGCTCGCATCCTGAAGGACACCACTATTTCATCTCTGCTTTGAAAACAGAAGATACCGAGAACTGGATACCTTTGGCTGTGCAGGCACGTTCGGCAATGCTTTATAATCCAATGAACGGAACCTCCGGTAAGGCACGGTTGCGCCAGAATAATGGCAGGACGGAAGTGTTCCTGCAATTGGCATCCGGTGAATCTGTTATCCTGAAGACATTCGCGAACCAGGAAATTTCTGCACCCGAATATGGATACTGGACGCCTGTGGTGCAGAACGATGTGAAGAAGACGTCTCCGGTAACTTATTCTTTTACCGATAAATGGGGATTCCGCTTTGTAGAGGCAAGCCCTGCGCTTGCTGCCACTCCGGACAGTGTATCTCTTGGCTCATGGACGGAAATTCCTGCCGAAGGTGCAAAGAATGTGATGGGAGCTGCTTGCTATACCACTACGTTTACACTGAAGAGTCCTGCCGATGTCGAAGAGTGGATGCTCGACCTCGGGGATGTTCGTGAGAGTGCCCGTGTACGCATCAACGGACAGGCGGTAGCTACGCTTATTGCAGTTCCTTATCGTTGTTTGGTAGGTAAGTATCTTCGTCCGGGCGTGAATACATTGGAGGTGGAAGTAACCAATCTGCCCGCTAACCGTATTGCTGATATGGATCGGCGCGACGTTCCCTGGCGTATTTATAAGGATGCCAATATTGTGAATATCCATTATAAAAAGGATAATTATGGCAAATGGGAGCCGGTTCCAAGCGGTTTGCTGGGACCTGTACACTTGATTCCTATGCAGACTTTGAAATAAGAACTTTATAATTCGGAGACAGGAAAGCACCACAGATTACACAGATTATCACAGATTATTTTTTTATCATTAATAATCATATTTATATCTGTGTAAATCTGTGTAATCTGTGGTGATTCCGGTACATCCTCAAACTAAAGCGATAATCAATGAAATCGAATCTAATTATGCTCTGCCTGCTTGGGTTGGCGAGTACTCTGAATGCCCAGGACCCTCGCGAGAGGCATTACTACTATGAAATACTTGATCCGAGGCATGAACCGAAACCCTTAGTGGAAGGTTTTGCCCGGGAACGGGTGACTGAGAATCTGAACCGTGGACTGACAGTAACCCCTGCCCGCGATGGCAAAGGTATTTATCTCAGTTGGCGGTTATTGGCATCGGATGCTCCCGGTACTGCATTTCATGTCTATCGGGAAGCTGACGGTAAAACGCGTCGCCTGACTAAAAAGCCGCTTACACAGACTTGTGACTTTATGGATGTCACTCCTGCCGAAAAGGCGTCTTATTGGGTGGAAGTTCTGGTGAAAGGAAAGAAATCTGCCTTGTCGGAGAAACGGGAAGTGATTCTTTCCGAATTGAAGCCTTATACTTCTATTCCATTGAAAGAGGGTGTGAAAGCCGGTAAGATCGCTTTAGCGGATTTGAACGGTGACGGTATTTATGACTATATCATCCGTACTCCCGAAACGAATGTTGACCCCGGTATGCCCGGAGATACAACCGGAAAGACATATAAAATATCTGCTTACCTGAGTGACGGAAGCTACCTCTGGACCTATGATATGGGACCGGGTATCGAACCGGGAATCTGGTATTCTCCTTTCATAGTATACGATTTCAATGGAGATGGGAAAGCTGAAGTTGCTATCAAGACTGCTGCTGATGACTATGTAAAGAATGAAAAAGGTCGTGTTTGTGGTGGCAGTGAATACCTCTCCGTGCTGGATGGCATGACCGGTAAAGAGATAGATCGCGTGGACTGGCCTGAACGGAATGACCGCTATGGAAATCTGATTCGCCAGAACCGTAACCAAATGGGGGTTGCTTATCTGGATGGAAAGACACCTTATATATTGGCTGCCCGCGGCACTTACAAACTGATGGTGGTAGATGCCTGGATGCTGAAAGACGGAAAACTGCAACGTGCCTGGCGCTGGGATGGGGATGAAGAAAATCCCATTGTGCGCAGTATGGGTGCGCACAGCATGGTGACGGCTGATGTGGACGGTGACGGACGGGATGAGATTCTGTTAGGCTCGTGTATGCTCGATGATAATGGTACGTTACTTTGGTCTTCCGGTTTGGGGCATAGTGACAAGGCTTATCTCTGCAAACTTCATCCTGATATGGAAGGTATGCAGGTGTTTATGGTGAGTGAACCGAAGAAAGAGGATGGTCGCGGTGTTTCCGTGGTGGATGCAGCTACCGGCAAATTGATCTGGAAAATCGGGCAGACCACCTATCATGTAGGTGACGGTATGGTGGCCGATTTTGATTCTTCACATCCCGGTATGGAATGTTTTGCCAGTGAAGACCGTAAAGGTGGCAGCACGGATAAATACCTGCTCACTGCCGATGGCAAGAAAATAAACACTACAAATGCGGAAGTACCCGGTTGCCGTAATTGGATATGGTGGGATGCAGATCTACTGCGTGAGACTTTTAAAGGAGATGATAACCGCTGGGGAGCTTCTTCATCTTCAGGTGGGCGCAAACAAAGCATCTGGAAATGGCAGGGAGAAGTGTTGACTGAAGGAATCGAAGGTGATATCTTGATGATAGCTGACCTGGAAGGTGATTGGCGTGAAGAACTGATTACTGCTTTGCCGGGAGAGTTGCGTATCTATCATACCAATATTCCGGCTCGCGATCGCCGCGTAACGCTGATGCAAGATCCGCTTTATCGTAGCTATGTGGCGCATCGCAGCATGGGATATCCACAAGCGCCCGTACCTTCCTTCTATCTGGGAGAATAGAAATAAATATCTGATTATAAATAAAAAAGAACTAAGAATGACGAAACAATTGTATGTGATTGCAGCCGTGTGTCTGTGGTTGCTCAGTGCTTGCCAATCTTCAACGTATAAGTATGAAGTAGTATATAAAGACCTGCCTTTTGATATGCCAAGGGTAGAAGCACCGAAATTCCCCGATCGCAAGGTGAACCTTGCTGACTTTGGTGCAGTGGGTAATGGCGAAGAACTTTGTACGGCGGCTTTTGCCAAGGCTATTGATGCCTTGGCGGAAAAGGGGGGCGGACATTTGATTGTTCCTGCCGGTGTTTGGTTTACAGGTCCTATTGTCCTGAAAAGTAATATTGACCTGCACTTGGAAAAGGGTGCTGTTATCCTCTTTTCACCTGATGTAGACCTCTATCCATTGGTAGAGACTGTATTTGAAGGATTGGATACCCGCCGTTGCCAATCGCCTGTTTCCGGACGCAATCTGGAAAATGTAGCGATAACGGGAGAAGGTGCCATTGATGGTAACGGACATTATTGGCGTCCTCTGAAACGGGAGAAAGTAACAGAAGGTGTATGGAAACAGACTATCGCCCGGGGTGGGGTATATAAACGTCCCACCTACTGGTTTCCTTATCCGCAGACGTTGAAAGGGGATACTATCAGTAATATGAACGTACCTCAGAATCTGAAAACCGAGGAAGAATGGCAGAGTGTGCGTCATTTTCTTCGTCCGGTGATGGTGAGCCTGATAGAGTGTAAGAATGTATGGTTGCAGGGTGTGATTTTCCAGAATTCACCGGCATGGAACCTGCATCCGTTGATGTGTGAGAATGTGTTGATAGAAGAAGTACAGGTTCGTAATCCGAGTTATGCGCAGAATGGTGATGGTCTGGATCTGGAATCTTGCAAGAATGCACTGATTGTGAACTCTACATTTGATGTGGGCGATGATGGTATTTGTCTGAAGAGTGGCAAAGACGAAGACGGTCGCCGCCGGGGACGTGTTTGTGAGAATGTGGTGGTAGATGGTTGTACAGTATTCAAAGGCCACGGTGGTTTTGTGGTTGGTAGTGAAATGAGTGGTGGTGTACGCAATGTCTCTGTCAGCAATTGTCAGTTCCTGGGGACGGATGTCGGTTTGCGTTTTAAGAGCAAGCGTGGGCGCGGAGGAGTTGTTGAGAATATCTGGATACGTAATATTGCCATGATGGATATCCCGACGGAGCCGATTACATTCAATCTTTATTATGGTGGCAAATCGGCTGTTGAAGTGTTGGAAAGTGGTGAGAAGGTACCTGCTAAAGTAGAACCGTTGCCAGTGGATGAAACTACACCTTGTTTCCGTAATATTCATGTGAAGAACCTGGTTTGCGCCGGAGCCCGCCGTGCTTTATTCTTCAATGGTATTCCTGAAATGCCGATTGATGGTATTGTGTTGGAAGATATAGATATTACTTCTAAATTGGGAGCTGAATTTATATATAGTAAGAATATCAGTATGAAGAATGTGAATATTCGTAATACGGAAGGAGAAAAGATAGTGACCCGTTATTGTGAAGGAGTGGAGGAGTAATTTGATCTCTGTGCACTCTCTGGTAAGAATATCAGAAACAGCACCTTTTCAATCAAAACTAATACAAAGCATAGGGGAGGTTTCCCCTATTTTTGTATCGTCAAATTATATTTAATATCATGAAACATTGCTTTTTTGCGGTTGATTTGGGAGCTACCAGCGGCCGTACCATATTGGGAACATTTACTCCGCAGGGATTGGAATTGCAGGATGTAAACCGCTTTCCTAACCATCTGATCGAAGTCGGTGGACATTACTACTGGGATATTTACGAATTGTATCGTCACATTTTGGAAGGCTTGAAACTAGCTGCCCACATGGATGATGTACAGATAACTTCTATCGGAATTGATACTTGGGGAGTGGATTTTGTGTGCGTAGGTAAAGACGGTGGATTGCTTCGCCAGCCCTATTCTTATCGTGATCCGCATACCATGGGTGCTCCTGAGACATTCTTCGCCCGTGTTCCCCGTAAGCAAGTTTATGGATGGACAGGTATTCAGGTCATGAATTTCAATTCACTTTTTCAATTAGATACCTTACGCCGTAATAAAGATAGTGCACTGGAAGCAGCTGATAAAATACTTTTCATGCCGGACGCCCTTAGTTACTTATTGACGGGGGAGATGGTGACAGAATATACTATTGCCACCACTGCGCAACTGGTGAATGCTGAAACGCGTCGTTTGGAACCGGCATTGTTAAAAGAAATCGGTTTGACGGAAGAGCATTTCGGCCGTTTTGTTTATCCGGGCGAAAAGGTAGGTGTATTGACTAAAGAAATACAAACGATCACTGGGTTGGGGGCAATTCCGGTGATTGCTGTTGCCGGGCATGATACGGCTTCGGCTGTGGCGGCTGTGCCGGCATTGGATCGTAACTTTGCTTATTTGAGTAGCGGCACATGGTCATTGATGGGGGTAGAGACGGATGCACCGGTTATTAATGAAGAAACCGAAGCTTTAAATTTTACGAATGAGGGCGGTGTTGCCGGAACCATTCGTTTACTCAAGAATATTTGTGGAATGTGGTTACTGGAACGCTGCCGTTGCGATTGGGAAGAAATCTCTTATCCCGAACTGATCGCCGAAGCGGAAGCCAGTGAACCGTTCCGTAGCCTGATAAATCCGGATGATGCTCTGTTTGCCAATCCGATGAATATGGAACAGGCAATCCGTACTTATTGTGCTGACCATCATCAGCCGATACCGGAGACCCGAGGGCAAGTGGTACGGTGTATCTTCGAAAGTCTGGCACTGCGCTATCGTCAGGTGCTGGAGAATCTGCGCGGTCTTTCTCCCCGCCCGGTAGAGGCCCTGCATGTTATCGGAGGAGGCAGCCGTAATGATTTATTGAATCAGTGGACAGCCAATGCAGTAGGTATACCAGTAGTGGCCGGTCCGTCAGAAGCGACAGCAATCGGTAATGTCATGATACAAGCCCTTACAGCGGGTGCGGCGAGTGACGTTGTTTCCATGCGTCAGCTCATCAACCGTTCCATTCCGTTGAAAACCTTCACCCCGGAAAATGTGGAAGTATGGAATGCTGCTTATCTGCACTTTTTGCAGTTAGCCTGATTTACCTTACCGCCTGAATAGAAAATACTTAATACTTAAAACTTTATAATTAAAACTAGTACCATCATGAAAGAAGAATTAATCCAGAGAGCCTATGAATTGGCAAAAGAACGTTATGCGGCTATTGGCGTAGATGTAGAAAAAGCAATGGATGCTTTGCAAAAGATTTCCCTCTCCCTGCACTGTTGGCAGGCAGATGATGTAGCCGGATTTGAAGCGCAGGGTGCGCTGACAGGAGGTATCCAGGCTACCGGAAACTATCCCGGCAAAGCTCGCAATATGGAAGAATTGAGACAAGACGTCTTGAAGGCAGCCAGCTATATTCCTGGAACTCATCGTTTGAATCTGCATGAAATCTATGGTGACTTCGGCGGTAAGTTCGTTGACCGCGACCAGGTGGAGCCGGCTCATTTTGAAAGCTGGATACAATGGGCGGCCGAAAACAATATGAAGCTGGACTTCAACTCTACCTCCTTCTCTCATCCGAAGAGTGGTAATCTTTCACTTGCTAATCCTGATAAAGGAATCCGTGATTTCTGGGTAGAGCACACTAAACGTTGCCGTGCTATTGCCGAGGAAATGGGTAAACGCCAGGGCGATCCTTGTATCATGAACCTGTGGGTGCATGATGGAAGTAAGGATATTACTGTAAACCGTATGTTATATCGCGAGTTACTGAAGGATTCTTTGGATCGTATCTTCGAGGTGGAATACAAGAATATGAAGGACTGTGTGGAATCTAAGGTATTCGGTATCGGTCTGGAGAGTTATACGGTAGGTTCCAACGATTTCTATATCGGTTATGGTGTGAGCCGTAATAAGATTGTTACGTTGGATACAGGTCACTTCCATCCGACAGAAAGCGTTGCCGACAAGTTGTCTTCATTGTTACTGTTTATTCCGGAAATCATGTTGCACGTGAGCCGTCCGGTACGTTGGGATTCTGACCATGTAACGATAATGAATGATGAGACGATGGATCTTTGCAAAGAAATCGTACGTTGTAATGCGTTAGATCGCGTGCATATCGGTTTGGACTATTTTGATGCTTCTATCAATCGTATCGGTGCGTATGTAGTAGGTAGCCGTGCTACACAGAAGTGTGTGTTGCAAGCTCTGTTGGAACCGCTGGATACATTGCGTAAATACGAGGCGAACGATCAACTGTTTGAACGCCTTGCTCTGCTCGAAGAAGGAAAATCTCTGCCTTGGAATGCTGTTTGGGATATGTTCTGTCTGAAGAACGGTGTACCTGTAGGTGAGGAATTCATTACTGAGATACAGAAATACGAAGCAGACGTTACGTCGAAACGTAATTGAGGGATTAATGGTTAGTGACGAGTGTTTAGCGGAGAAAGCTGTATCTTTGTACGGTTCTTTGTGTTAAACACTCATCATTTATCACTAAACGTTATTATCATGAATACACTGATAGGATTGTTGATTATAGCTATCGGGAGCTTCGGACAGAGTAGTTCGTATGTACCCATTAACAAGGTGAAAAACTGGTCGTGGGAGAGTTTCTGGCTTGTACAGGGAATCTTTGCATGGCTTGTTTTCCCATTGTTAGGTGCGTTGCTTGCCATTCCGGCGGGAAGTTCGCTGATTGAACTTTGGGGGGCCGGAGGCGCTTTGCCTGCAATGGTTTACGGCGTTCTGTGGGGCGTGGGTGGACTGACATTCGGTTTGAGTATGCGCTATCTGGGTGTAGCACTCGGACAGAGTATTGCCCTCGGTACGTGCGCCGGTTTCGGAACACTTTTCCCGGCTTTGTTTGCCGGAAAAGACCTGCTTCATGGTGAAGGACTGATGTTGCTCATCGGCGTATGTATCACGTTGGCAGGTATTGCTATTATTGGATATGCCGGTAGTCTTCGTTCCAAGAATATGACGGAAGAGGAGAAACGCGCTGCCGTTAAGGATTTTGCTCTGACAAAGGGGCTGCTTGTGGCTCTGTTGGCAGGTGTGATGAGCGCTTGTTTCGCTCTCGGTCTGGATGCGGGAACACCGATAAAAGAGGCTGCTTTGGCTGGTGGAGTAGAAGCGCTCTATGCCGGATTACCTGTAATTTTCCTGGTAACTCTTGGAGGTTTCTGTACGAATGCCGCTTACTGTATTTGGCAGAATATCAAGAATAAGACGGGTAAGGAATATCTTTCTGTGAAAGGTTCGGTACTGACGAATAATCTGTTGTTCTGTGCGCTTGCAGGCGTGTTGTGGTATTCTCAGTTCTTCGGCCTTGAAATGGGTAAGAGCTTCCTGACAGACAGTCCTGTACTGCTTGCTTTCTCCTGGAGTATCCTGATGTCATTGAACGTAACGTTCAGCAATGTCTGGGGAATTCTGTTGAAGGAATGGAAAGGTGTCAGCAATACTACGATTGCGGTTCTTATTCTGGGGTTGGTAGTTCTGATATCTTCTATTATTGTGGTGGCAATGGCACAAGTGTAATAGTATATATAGCTACGAGTTACGAGTTACAAGTGCCTTTCGGTATGATAGCGCAGTAACTCGTAGCTTGTAGCTCGTAACCCGTAACTTAATTTATTATAATGAAATCAATTCTCGAAAACCGTCCGGCATTGACTTATGCAGTCAATCAAGTGGCAGAGGTTGCCGGATATCTCTGGCAAAAAGGGTGGGCCGAACGTAATGGCGGTAATATCACCCTGAATATTACTGAATTTGTAGACGATGAAATAAAAGCATTGCCTGCCATCAGCGAAGTGAAACAAATCGGTGCTACTCTTCCGTATCTGAAAGATTGCTATTTCTATTGCAAGGGCACCAATAAACGGATGCGCGATCTGGCCCGTTGGCCGATGGAGCACGGTTCTGTGATTCGTATTCTGGATGACTGTGCCAGCTATGTCATCATTGCCGATCATCCGGTGATGCCTACTTCCGAACTTCCTGCCCATCTTAGTGTGCACAATCGCTTGATTGAGAAAGGATCTCCCTATAAAGCTTCATTGCATACCCATCCTATCGAACTGATTGCTATGACGCATTGCAAGAAATTCCTGGAGAAAGATGTGGCTACCAATTTACTTTGGAGTATGATTCCTGAAACAAAGGCTTTCTGTCCGCGTGGTTTAGGCATCATTCCTTACGAACTGCCAAGCTCCGTGAAACTGGCGGAAGCAACTATTGAACAACTTGAAGATTATGACGTGGCTATGTGGGAAAAACATGGTGTTTTTGCTGTAGATGTGGATGTTATGTCTGCTTTCGATCAGGTAGATGTATTGAATAAATCTGCCTTGATTTATATTGCTGCCAAAAACATGGGCTTTGAGCCTGATGGCATGAGTCAGGAGCAAATGCAGGAAATGACTCGCGCATTTAATCTTCCTAAATGATAACCAAGTACTTAAACAAATATCATGAAACGAACATTCTTTTCCCTCGCCCTGCTGTTGGCAGTGGCAACCCTTACCGCCCAAACCAAGATGACGGCAAGAGAAGCTGCCGTAAAGATTGCAGACCGCATTCTTGCCAGCACTACATACGAGTTCAAGAATACGAAGACAGGTGAGATATATAAGTCCGTCAAGAAGTTACCTCTTGATATGGATGTAAAGGTTGCTTGCAAGTATAATAACTGGCACTATACCAATGGGGTAACAAATATGGCTTTGATGGAACTGGGTGATAAGCTCGGTGATAAGAAGTATGAGAAATATGTTTTGAAGAATATGAACTTCGTATTCAACGAAGGTAACCTTGATTTCTTCCGTAAACAATATGATGAAGCTTTTAAGCGGGATGGTTGGAATGCTGTCCGCAAATTGAGTTGGCACATGATCTTCCGTGGCAAACGTCTGGACGATAATGGACCGATGGGAGCCAGTTTGATAGAGTTGCAGTTGAAGTATCCTAATGATTCATTTCTGGGTTACATTAATGAGACTGCCGAACATCTGAATTATGGTGAACCTCGTCTGGTTGATGGTACCATTGCCCGCATCTGGCCACACGTTAATACTATCTGGGCGGACGATGCGTTCATGGCAATTTCTTTTTTGGCACGTATGGGTAAGTTGACCGGTGATGAGAAGTATTTCAATGATGCCGCTAATCAGGTATTGAATTATAATCGCTATCTCTGGTGTCCTGAAAAGCAGATTTATTATCACTGTTATCATACAGACAACAAGGAACATGGAGTAGCTCACTGGAGCCGTGCCAACGGCTGGGGGTTTATGGCACAAGCTGATTTGCTTAGTATGATGCCGAAAGATCATCCGATGCGTGAAGCGGTTATTGAAAATTTCCGTCAGCAAGCCAGTGGTGTAGCACGCTATCAAGGTAAGAATGGACTTTGGCATCAATTGCTGGATAAGGAAGATTCTTATGAAGAAATCACTGGTACCGCTATGTTTGTGTTCGGTATTGCCCGTGGTGTGAAGGAGGGTTGGTTGCATCCGGACTTTATCTATGTGGCTGAACAAGGTTTGAAGGGTATGATGAAAAAAATCTCAGATGATGGTGATGTAACTTCTATTTGTGTAGGAACCGGCATTATGCCTTCTGTGGCATACTATTACAACCGTCCTACCCAGGAGAACGATCCTATGGGTGAAGGCCCTGTACTCCGTGCACTTATCGAGATGATAGATGCACCTAAGTATACAGAAATCAAGGCCGAACAACAATATGATAAGATTGTCGTAAAGAAATAGACTCTTTCTCTTTATTCGTATTTATTAGTCCGCTCCGGTATATTTTTAGAATTAACCCGGAGCGGACATTTTTTTATTCGCAAATAATTTCTATTTTTGCCCTTACCTATCCTATCCTGTAAAAACACGTATTATGACTAAGAACTATAATGATTTAGGGGTTGAATTTAAGTACTTGATTGTAAATGACATGGACCAGAAATTCGGTCTGTGGGTAAATACTGTAGGCTTTCAGTCTATCCAGCCGAATTCTCCCTATCCCTTGAAGGATCATCCTTCTGGTTACTTTTTCAATGCTCAAAAAGGACGTGTTTTACGTGAGTATCAGCTGGTTTACATAACTAAAGGTCGAGGATTATTTACCTCTGAGACCACTCCTGAGAAGCAAGTTTGTAAGGGAAGGCTCATGGTGCTGTTTCCCGGACAGTGGCACACATACCACCCATACCAGCAGACAGGATGGAATGAATACTACATTGGTTTTGAAGGACCGGTCATAGATGATATGTTGAAAGGTGGTTTCCTTTCTAAAGATAATCAAGTATTAGAGGTAGGATTGAATGAGGAATTAGTTACTCTTTTCTCGCGTGCATTGGAAATTGCTGAAGCTGATAAGATTTCTTCTCAGCAATATCTTTCTGGTATTGTGTTGCATATGATAGGAATGATCCTTTCCATTTCTAAGAATAAGATTTTTGAGGTCGGTGATGTTGATCAAAAGATTGAACAAGCGAAAATCATTATGAATGAAAATGTGTTCAAAGATATTGATCCGGAAGAATTGGCTATGAAACTGAATATTAGCTATTCCTGGTTTCGCAAGGTTTTTAAGGATTATACGGGATATGCACCTGCCAAATATTTTCAGGAATTGAAACTCCGTAAAGCAAAGCAGTTGTTAGTAGGTACATCCCAGTCTGTCAAGGAAATATCTTTTATGCTCGATTATAAATCCACTGAGCATTTCTTCTCTCTTTTCAAAAAACGTACTGGATTTACCCCCTTGGAATATAGATCTTTTGGGCGTGAAACCGGAATTGTGGATGAGGAATAAACTATACTTTTGAAAGATTGAAAGACTCTTCTGACAATAATAGGCGGAGAGAATTTAAGCTAAGATGAGATAATAGATACTTTTTGATTGGACAAAATCAAAAAGAAAAGTATTAGGGTCAAAAGGAATATAATTGTGGTTGTATAATTGTTTACTTTTGTCCTTTACAAGATTTGTTGTTTACTAATTGACCTTTCAATAACGTATAATTTACTTGTTAATCCAATTTATATAATGAAGAATTACTTTATTCTGTTTGCGTTGTCTGTATGGATGACCGGTTTATCCACGAATGCTCATGGCAGAGAAATACCAGATTTCTTTTGGATGAAAAAAGTAGGTGCTATGTCTTATCCGGTACAGCAGGCTGTATATAATGTTACAGACTATGGCGCAAAGGGAGATGCTCTAAGTATGAATACTATGGCTATTCAAAAAGCAATTGATGCTGCAGAACAAGCCGGAGGCGGAATTGTAGTGTTTCATCCAGGCATTTATCTTACCGGTTCTTTATTTGTAGGGAACAATGTAAATCTTCATATTTCAAAAGGAGTTACTCTTATAGGCTCTCAAGATATAGGTGATTATAAGAAGATAGATACGCGCGTTGCAGGAATAGAAATGGAGTGGCCTTCTGCATTGATAAATATCATTGGTAAGAAAAATGCTGCTATTTCTGGTGATGGAGTGATAAATGGGCGTGGCAAGGTGTTTTGGGATAAGTACTGGAATATGCGGGAGGATTATGAGGCAAAGGGATTACGCTGGATTGTGGATTATGATTGTGAACGCCCTCGCGGAATTCTTATTGCCGAATGTGAGAATGTGACTGTACGTGATATTGTATTGTATCAGCCCGGTTTTTGGAGTTTACATATTTTGTATAGTAAGCATATAACAATTGATGGCATTATAATTAGTAATAATATTGAAGGCCATGGTCCAAGTACAGATGGCATTGATATTGATTCATCTGAATATATTCTTGTTCAGAATGCTAATATAAATTGCAATGATGATAATTTCTGTTTGAAAGCTGGACGAGATAGTGACGGGCTTAGGGTGAATCGCCCTTGCCAATATGTAGTGATTCGTGACTGTGTAGCTGGTTCTGGAGGGGGGATGTTTACTTGTGGTAGTGAAACCTCGGGAGGAATTCGTAATATAGTGGCATACCGAATGAAAGGTGTAGGTACAAAATGTGGATTGCGTTTCAAGAGTACTTGTCAGCGTGGTGGAGTGATTGAAGACATTTATTTGTATGACATCGAGATGATAGGGGTTGAACGGCCGTTTGTTGTTGATTTGAATTGGAATCCTGCATATAGTATTTCTAAACTTCCGAAGGGATATGATATGGAGAAAATTCCAGTGTACTGGAGTAAAATGTTAGAATCTGTAAGTTTGGAACAAGGTACTCCTGTCTTTCGGAATGTTACTCTTGATAATGTAACGGCTTCTAATGCAAGAACTTGTATGAATGTAGTTGGAATAGCAAACAGCAAAATCGAAAACTTTATACTTCGTAATGTCTGTATTGAAGGTAATAAAGCTGGAAAAATCATTTGGGCTAAGGACTGGAAATTGGATGACGTTCAGATTAAAGCTCATGATGAATTGATATTGGAGTATAATGAGAATGTTGATATGCCATAATGTGTGTTGGAGTATAATTTTCGTGAGACAGAATGAAACTGTGAATAAAAAAATGTAGATTATGAATAAGAATAAACTTTTAGGAGGATTTTGTGCCGTAAATATGTTGGTTCTTCCTCAAATAGTGGTTAAGGCCCAGCAGTCAACTGCGGTAAATGATAAAAAAACTAATATAATTTTTATATTGGCGGATGATATGGGCTATTGTGATTTGGCTTGTTATGGGAATAAATATATTGAGACTCCTAATATTGATAAACTGGCAGCAACTGGCACTTCTTTTACTCAGTGTTATGCAGGATCGGGAATAAGTTCTCCTTCTCGTTGTGCATTGATGACGGGGCGGAATACAGGAAACACTACCATTCGTGATAATTTCTGTAATGCAGGAGGTATTGAAGGGATGAAAGGTACAAAGCCTATACGAAGAATGCATTTGTTACCGAATGATACAACAATCGCTACTGTATTAAGTAGTGCTGGCTATCGGACATGTTTGGTAAACAAATGGCATTTGGATGGTTTTAATCCTGAGGCTACCCCTTTGAATCGAGGATTTGATGAGTTTTACGGCTGGCTTATTAGTACGGTTTATTCTAACGATCCATATTACTATCCTTATTGGCGTTTTAATAATGAGAAACTTGAAAATATAAAAGAGAATGAAGGAGACAAACATATAAAACATAATACTGATCTTTCAACGGAAGATGCGATTAAATTTATAAATAGGAACAAGACAAATCCATTCTTTTTATATTTGGCCTATGATGCACCGCATGAACCTTATATTATAGATGAAACGGTTTGGTATGATGATGAAACTTGGGATATGAATACTAAACGGTATGCTGCGCTTATCACACACATGGACCGAGCAATTGGACGCTTGTTGGCAGAACTTGACAGATTGGGATTGCGTGAAAATACAATGATCATTTTTGCTTCAGACAATGGAGCTGCTAAGCAGGCACCATTGGCCGAGTTAGGATGTAAAGGTTCACTGAAGGGTATGAAAGGTCAACTTTATGAAGGAGGAATTCGTGTGCCTTTTATTGTTAATCAGCCAGGTAAAGTTCCGGTTCAGAAATTGAATAATATTATTTATTTCCCGGATGTAATGCCTACATTGGCCGCATTGGCTAATGCTACAGATAAATTGCCTCAAAATTTAAATGGGATAAATGTCTTACCTCTATTCTATGGTAAACAGATGGATACGGATAATCGTTTACTGTACTGGGAGTTTCCCGGAAAACAACGTGCAGCTCGCAGAGGTGACTGGAAAGTTGTTACTATTAAAAAAGATGCCCCTTTAGAATTATATAATATAAAGGAAGACATGACAGAGTCTATGAATTTAGCCGATAAATATCCTGGAGTAATAGCTGAATTTGAAAAGGAAATGGAGAAAATGCATGTGCCTACTCCCAATTGGCCATTACCCGGTGAGTTTTGAGTAACTGTAATGATAGTTTACGAAGAAAGGATGTTCTATTTTGAACATCCTTTTTTAATGGCATTTTTAGGATTGATTTTATATTTAACCTATTAAGAATACTGCAATAAATCCTATTTTTTGTTTGAACTATTAGGTTATTTATTAAGAAAATCAAAAGAGAAAGTGTTTCGGTCAAAAAATACATCTTGTAGGCTGGTTTCAAATTATATATTTGCAACCAGAATAATGTGCTCGATAACGGTTGTGCATTTGGTTAGGCTTAAATTTATTTATTAATCAAATTATATTAATAATCTATGAGAATCTTACACAGAAAAATGTGCTTATTAATGCTTCTATTATTAATAAGCTGTCCTCTAAGCATTTTTGCCCAGAACAAGACGCTTACCGGTACGGTTCGCGATGCGATTGACGTGGTGATCGGTGCTTCTGTTACGGTGAAAGGTGACAAATCTATTGGTACTATTACCGATATGGATGGTAATTTCAAACTCTCTGTACCTGTTTCGGCTAAGGAATTGGTGGTTTCGTTTATTGGTTATGAAGACCAAACTGTTCTTATTGGTAACAAAACCCATTTTGCAGTTACGCTTAAAGAATCTTCAGTAATGTTGGAAGAGGTCGTTGCTATTGGGTATGCGAAGGTGAAACGTAAAGAATTGACTGGTTCTTCTGTTTCAGTTGGTAGCAAGGATTTAGCCATGGCCCCTGTGACTACTGCCGCACAAGCATTAGCGGGTAAGGCAGCTGGTGTGAATATTGTACAGCAAAGTGGAGCTCCAGGTGCTGATATCAATATTACGGTACGTGGTGGTACATCTATTACGCAAGGCACTGAACCGCTTTATATCGTCGATGGTTTTCAGATGGAGAATGGTTTGCAGAATGTGGATATTAATGATATCGAAACTATTGATGTCATGAAGGATGCTTCAGCAACGGCTATCTATGGTGCTCGTGGTTCGAATGGTGTTATATTGATTACGACAAAATCCGGTAAGGCAGGTAAGACGGAAGTATCTTATAATGGTTTTGTTAGTTTTGACCGTTTAGGAAAGAAGTTGGATTTAATGGGAGTTGAAGATTACGTAAAGTATCAATATGAATTCCAATTGCTTCGTGGCAATGAAGATAACTTCTCGAATATTTTTGGTGGAGATATTAATTCTGGTGATTTTTATACTGGTGCCTATAGTCGTATTGCTAATGAATACGGTAATCGTGCTGGCATTGATTGGCAGGATGAGGTGTTTGGTAATACAGGTATCACTCAGAATCACAATGTGAATATCAGTGGTGGTAGTGAAAAAACTAAATACATGCTGAGCTACAACTATACGGGTGAAGATGGTATAATGGACAAACATGGTTATCAAAAGAATAGTATTCGTGCCAAAATTAATCATGAATTATGGAAAGGTGTACGTTTTGACTTTTCTTCCAGTTTACAAATGACTAAAGTTGATGGAGGTGGTTCATTGGGAGGAACCTTGAAGCAGACTATTTTACAGCCGGTAACTGGTGGTGTAAAATGGACCAATGAACAACTGTTAGGCTCTGATTTAGCGGATCTTTTCTCTGAAATGTATGGCGGGGACAATTATGATGCAAATAATCCGATTATTAATAATCAATCTATTACTAACGAGAAATATACCCGTATGGCTACGGTGAATGCCGGGCTGGAAATAGATATATTGAAGGATTTAACTTTCCGTACTTCTGGAAGTTATATGTGGCAGCAAGTTCGTCATGATTATTGGGATAATGGTAATACTAAGACAGCTTCTTCCAATCAAAGTCCTTATGGTTATGGTTATCGTAACAATAGTGAAAAGTTCTCATGGCAGATTACAAATACATTAAATTATGCATTTAATGTGAAAGAAGCTCATCGTTTTAATGTCTTGCTTGGTCAAGAAACTTGGTATCAAGAGTCTATGAATTTGGATAACGAATATCGCAAATTCTCAGATGGTAACTTTGGATTGAATGATGTCAGTATGGGTACTCCGCAAACGTGGAAGTCGGGAAAAAGTCGGATAGGTCTTGTTTCTCTTTTTGGTCGTCTTTCTTACAATTATAGTGACCGTTATTTATTTACGGGAACATTACGTGCCGATGGTTCTTCTAAGTTTGCCCGTGGTCAACAGTGGGGTTATTTCCCTTCAGCGTCTGCGGCGTGGCGTATCTCTGAAGAAGGCTTCATGAAGGATTTTGATTTCTTTCAGAATTTGAAACTGCGTGTAGGTTATGGAACTTCGGGTAATAATAATGTTGATAACAATATGTATGCTACAGATTATGGATCGGGGCATTATGGCTATAATGGTAGCGATTACATTACACTTGTACCCGGTACAACACTTGGAAACAAAAAATTGAAGTGGGAAAAAACCACCACCACCAATATAGGTTTGGATGTATCAATATTTAATAGCCGTGTCAATCTGTCTGTAGATTGGTATAATAATGAGTCTTCCAATCTGTTGATTAAGAATAAGATACCAACTTCTACCGGTTATACTCATCAATTTCAGAATATTGGTTCCATTCGTAATCGCGGTGTGGAATTAGTTTTGAATACAACTAATATCCGTACGAAGGATTTCAGTTGGACAATGGATTTCAATATAGCTTTTAACCGTTCAAAGGTATTGGATATTTATGGAGATGGTGAAACTGATAACTTCATAGCAGAATATGAATCTCGTATGGGTTTCAAGATTGAAGAGGGAAAACCATTAGGACAATTTTTTGGTTTGATTTATGATGGTATCTATACGACAGATGATTTTGTTCAGAATGCTGACGGTGGCTATACTTTGAAGGATGGTATTCCTTATTTGAAAGGTTCTAATCGTGAAAATGTAAAACCAGGTGATGCTAAATATAGGCCGACGGCTGGTGAAGTAGATGCAGATGGAAATCCGGTATGGGGAACTAATGACCGTACTGTAATAGGAAATGCAGCCCCTGATTTTATCGGAGGTTGGAACAATACCTTTACTTACAAAGGATTTGATTTGACTATTTTCATGAACTTTGTTGTAGGTAATGATGTGTTCAGCATGAGTACGCAACGTTTTATCGGTCCGTATTTAGCTAACCAAAATACGCTTGAAAAAATGAAGAACCGTTTCACATTGATTGATCCTTCAACCGGTAAGGAAAGTACTGATTTAGCACGTTTGGCTGCTCTAAATCCACATCAATATAGTGGTGATGCTTTATGGAATATTTCAGGTAATAACAAAACTGCTATTAGTGAACGTAGTAGTTACTATTTGGAAGATGGTTCTTACTTGCGCTTGAATACTATTACTTTAGGTTACACTTTACCGAAGAAATTAGTACAACGTGCCAAAATCAGTAATGCCCGCGTATATTGTACTCTAAATAACATTCATACTTTTACTGGCTATACGGGGTATGATCCTGAAGTATCTGCATCAAGCAGTGCCTTGACACCAGGTATAGATAACTCATCTTATCCACGTTCTAAGAGTTGGGTAGTAGGCGTAAATTTAACATTCTAAATTAGACAATTAATATGAAAAAGATAATGAATATTTTAGGTATATCTGCTGCCATGTTGTTGGTTTTCACTTCCTGTGAAGATTGGCTTGATATGCCTTCCGAATCAAAAGCGGATAGTTCTACTGTTTTTGAAACAGTAGGAAGAGCGGAGATGACCGTGATGGGTGGTTATTCATGGTTGCACACACAAGAACTGGGCTATCAATTATTGATGGGTACGGATGAATCCGCCTCTACGGAGTCCAATTCTAAATATAATGTGGCCAACTATGATTATACTAATACTTCCAGTATGTTGAGTTCTACTTATACAAATATGTATAAGGCCATCGAATATGCTAATGTTTGTATTAAGAATCTTCCGGAAATGAATGTTAGTGATGGTGAGAAGAAGAAAGTGGATGCACTACTGGGAGAAGCTTTGGCGATAAGGGCCTATGCATATTGGAACATAGTTCGTTTTTATGGTGATGTACCTTATACTAATATACCTACAGTAGATTTGACTACATTCTCTTCTTCGCGTGTCAGTCGTGATACTATTTATGATCATTGTATTGGAGATTTGAAACGTGCAATTGAATTGCTCCCTTGGAAAAGTGAAGGCATGGTTGCTACCCCCGAGCGTTTCACGAAAAATTCAGCTTATGGAATTTTGGCTCGTGTAGCTCTTTACGCTGCCGGTTACTCCTTACGTTGGGATTTGAATACAGTACCCTATAATCAGAGTAGTTTGAAAATTGCACAACGTAGTGATGCGGCTCGTATAAAAGAACTCTATCAAATAGCTGCGGATGCTTGTAAAGCTGTGATAACTAAAGGAGAAAATCGACTCTTGGATGATTATGATCAAATTTTCAGAGATTTGGGAAATCAGCAGTATAATGATGAAACTATGTTTGAGTACGGTTGGTACAGTACTAATGGTCAGGATGTTCGTACTGGTTATACAAATGGTATTCCTACAAGTGGTACGGATAATGAAGGTTTAGGAAAAGGCGGTAGCCAGATGATAGCTATGCCGACCTTCTATTTTGAATTTGAAGAAGACGACCAGCGGCGTGATGTTTCTGTTTGTAATTATGGTCTTAAGTTATCTACTGGCAACAATGCTTATCAAATGAATACTTTTGCCGGTATGGGTGTGGGGAAATATCGTATTAACTGGAAAAAGGTCAGAGGTTCTTCTGATAGTAAACGTGATTTCAATTGGCCGATATTGCGCTACTCTGATGTCTTGCTGATGTATGCTGAGGCTTTGAATGAGTTGAATAATGGTGCTACTCCTGAAGCTGAAAAAGCAGTGGAAGATGTTCGCCTGCGTGCATTCAATAATGATGCCTCCAAAGTTGGTACAATTCCTTCCGGTTATGAAGAATTCAAAAACTTTATTATACAGGAACGCAAACTGGAATTGTCTAATGAGGGACTGCGCAAGAGCGATTTAGCTCGTTGGGGGATATTGGTTGATTATCTGACAACAGAAAAAGAAAAGTTGGTTCAATTGGCCAAGCGTGAAGGAAGATATGCAAATGTTGATGTATATCGTGCTTATAAGTTGGCTTCAACCCCATCTTTTGCAGATCCGACAATAGCTTTACCTTATATCTCAATAACTGAACAGGATTTGGTGGATATGGGACTCTCTGAGACTGAACTAACAACAATGCATACGTTGAATTCCGGTTCCAAAGGTGCAATAAAAAGAAAGTTCTTTGAGGCTGATGGGAAAGTTTATTTTAAGAGCGAAGATGTGCCGGCTGACGCAAAGAAAGTAGAAGAAGTGGAATATACAATTCTGAATATGTTCAGCATTAATTCCATAAAACAAAAAGGAAATCTTTGTGTGGAAGATGTTGAAGGTCTTTCTTCTAATAATGCATGGATTACAGGTAAGACTGGTGTATTCTATGGTATGAAGAAGAATATGGTAGAAATATTACCGTTTAATACTACGAACATAATCGATGTGAATCCGGGGCTTGCCGGTCAGCAGCATCCGTCTTATTGATAGGTAAGTTTTTCTTGATGGTAAAAGGGGAAGGCGGGCGCATAATTAGGATGCACCGCCTTTTTCTTATCATTTTGAGAGGAAAAATATTCTATTTGTTCATTAGAGGAAACAATAACCTGATTAAAATACATTGATCATGAAAAAGATTATTCTTGTAGCCTGTTTGTTAGGGGCGGTTTCTTGCATACAAGCGCAACAAATCGCTTTTCCGGGTGCCGAAGGATATGGGAAATGGACTACCGGCGGACGTGGTGGGCGTGTGTTGACTGTGACAAATCTGAATGATAGTGGTGAAGGTAGTTTTCGCGATGCGGTGGAGCAAATGGGGCCTCGTATAGTGGTCTTTGCTGTAGATGGTACCATTGAGCTGAAATCTCCACTTCGTGTAAATAATGATAGTATTACTATTGCAGGACAATCTGCTCCGGGAGATGGTATTTGTTTGAAAGATTATCCGTTGGTAGTGAATGCAAGCAATGTTATTATCCGTTATATTCGTGTACGTGTTGGCGACCTGAACAATTTGGATAGTGATGGTTTAGGAGGAGGACGTTATGGACAGAAAAATGTAATTCTTGACCATCTCTCCGTAAGTTGGAGTATTGACGAATGTCTTTCTATTTACAAGACTGAGAATCTCACAGTACAATGGTGCCTGGTTACCCATAGTCTGAACACTTCGGTACATACTAAAGGGAGTCATGGCTTTGGTGGTATTTGGGGAGGGTATAAGGCTACTTTCCATCACAATCTGTTGGCAAATCATGCAAGTCGTAATCCCCGTTTTGCTTCTGTGGATGGTACTAAATGGGTGGATTACCGGAATAACGTGGTGTATAACTGGGGTTTTAAGACAGCTTATGGAGGTGGACATCATGCCGAGATCAATATGGTGAATAACTATTATAAACCAGGGCCTGCTTCACAGCATCATCGTCTGCTTGATGTGGCGGAAGATGGTACCGGGCGCTATTATGTGGCCGGCAACGTGATGGAGGGGGATGATGCTGTGACATGTGATAACCATAGTGCCGTAGCGGATCGTCCTGGAAAATGTTATGTACCCGGCAATAAGAGTGCCGGGCCGAACTCCGGTATCTCTATCGAAGCTATCCCGGCTCCGGGTGAAGAGTGTGCATCCTGTCTAACCGACTCTCCCTTTCCATGTGAACCTATTCATGAAGATACACCTGTTATAGCATATCAACGGGTTCTGGAGTCTGTGGGTTGCAGCTTTGCTCAAGATACCTATGATCGTGAAGTATTACTTCAGGTAAAGAAAGGGATTGGCACATTCGGCACAAACGGTATTATCGACTCACAGAAGGATGTGGGCGGATGGCCTGTTCTGAAAGTAGGGAAAGCATTGAAGGACAGTGACGGGGATGGTATGCCTGATGTGTGGGAAAGTAAGCATGGATTAAATCCTCACAATGCTTTGGATGCATCTGATTATACGTTAGATGGAAATTATACCAATGTTGAGGTTTATCTAAATGGTTTAGTTCAGTAAGTTGAGAACTGCTGATGAAGGTTAGTGGATGAAGAGGTGGATGCTCATTATGAGTATGCCGCCTCTTTTTTGTAAAGAACTATGCTGAAATCCTTTTGTGTTAATGCAATATACCTATTAATAGCGATTGCGGCGTATACTCCTATCGAATATTCCTGTAAGATATTTACCTGCATATAGCGATTGTTTTGCCTCCCTTTTATAAAGACCTTTGCAGCGATTTATTAATCGTATAAAACTCTTTGTAAATTGAAAGCAAATATAATAAAACTCTCCGTTCTCGTTGTCTTGTTAATTTCTTCATTATCTGTCTTTTCACAAGACAAAGCAATGATCTCCGGTAAGATACTGTCTACTGAGAAGGAAATCGTTGATTTTGCGACTGTCTACCTGAAGGGTACCAGTTATGGTGGAACTACCAATCAGGAAGGTATTTACCATATAAAAGCACCCGCTGGTAACTATACATTGATCGTGTCTGCCATCGGCTATAAAACAGTGGAGAAACAAGTGAAGCTGATTGCAGGGGAGCGTGTGAAACAGAACCTCACGATTACTCCCGAGACACAGCAGTTGGACGAAGTGACCATTGTTTCTACAGGGGTGACCCGTTTGAAGAGATCAGCCTTTAATGCAGTGGCTGTCGATACGAAAGAGTTACAGAATACTACTAAGAATCTGAGTGACGCCTTAACCAAGGCACCGGGTATGAAACTTCGTGAATCGGGTGGTGTGGGTTCGGATATGCAACTCATGCTGGATGGATTCAGTGGAAAGCACGTCAAAGTATTCATTGACGGTGTACCGCAGGAAGGCGTAGGAAATTCTTTCGGACTGAACAATATTCCTGTGAACTTTGCCGATCGGATTGAGGTCTATAAAGGAGTGGTACCTGTGGGATTCGGTACCGATGCTATCGGTGGGGTCATCAATATTGTAACTAACAAGAAACGTCGCCGCTGGTTTCTGGATGCCTCCTATTCTTATGGCTCATTTAATACACATAAATCATACGTCAACTTCGGACAAACCTTCAAGAATGGTTTTACTTATGAAATCAATGCTTTCCAGAATTATTCGGATAACGACTATCATGTAGAGGCACCGGTAGAAGATTTCGAAACCGGCAGAATTGACAGGGATAAGAAGGTGCGCGTAAAGCGCTTCAACGATACGTACCATAACGAGGCCATTATCGGAAAGATTGGTTTTGTAGATAAGGAATGGGCGGATCGTCTGTTGCTGGGTTTCACCTATTCGCACATGTATAAGGATATACAGACCGGTGTCCGTCAGGAAATCGTATACGGTCAGAAGCATCGTAAAGGTCATTCACTGATGCCTTCATTGGAATATAGCAAGCGTGACCTGCTCACCAAAGGTCTGGATGTGGCACTGACCGTCAATTACAATAAGAATGAAACCACTAATGTGGATACTGCCTCATACAAGTACAATTGGTATGGGCAGAAGGCGCTGATGAACTCTCCCGGTGAACAGTCTTATCAATATTCACGGGCGGACAATAACAATTGGAATGGTACGCTGACTGTGAACTATCGCATCAATAGGGTACAGATGCTGACTTTCAATCATGTATTGAATGCTTTCCACCGTTCTAACACCTCGCTGCTTGCCAAGGAAGAGCAAAAAGAGGCTATCGCCAAGGAAACACGCAAGAATATTTCCGGCCTGTCCTATCGCCTGATGCCGTCTGAAAACTGGAACTTCTCCGTATTCGGCAAATATTACCACCAGTTTGTAGGAGGGCCGATGGCTACATCCAGTAATCAGAGTGAGTATGTGCGCACTACTCGCGATGTGAGTTCCATGGGTTATGGTGCAGCCGGAACCTATTTCATATTGCCCGGCCTTCAGGCCAAATTGTCCTATGAGAAAGCCTATCGACTGCCTACTATTGAAGAAATGTTCGGTGATGAAGACCTGGAAATGGGAGATATCGGCATCAAGCCTGAGAATAGCGACAACCTGAACCTTAACCTCAGCTATACCCGGACATTCGGGAAACACTCCGTATATGTGGAAGGAGGCTTGATATACCGTAATACAAAAGACTATATTCAGCGTAACATTGCCGACCTGAGTGGAGGTAAATCAGCTGCTACCTATATAAATTATGGTAAGGTGTTGACGAAAGGCTTTAATGTTTCCGCCCGATATGGTTTCGGAAGATGGCTGAGTGTTGGAGGAAACTTTACGCAGATGAACGTGCGTGACAACATGAAGACCTCGATCTCCAGCAGTGCGGCCAATCTTGCCTATAAAGAGCGTATGCCCAATCTGCCGTATATGTTTGCCGATTCGGATGTGACGTTCTATTGGCGCAACCTTTGGAAGAAAGGTAATACGCTGACGGTTTCCTATGACAACCAGTATCTGCATAGTTTTACTTATTATTCATCTAATATCGGATCGAATAAGAACGATTATGTGGTGCCTAATCAGTTCTCGCACAATCTGGCGCTTTCTTATAGTCTGCGCAACGGACGGTATAATTTGTCGTTTGAGTGCCGCAATTTTACGAACGAGAAACTGTATGACAATTTCAGTCTTCAGAAGCCCGGGCGGGCATTCTACGGGAAAGTGCGTGTGTATTTTGGTAATTAAAGATTCATAGATTATATAGTTTAGATTAAAATTAAAGGTAAAAGTAAGATGAAGAAGAATAACTTTTTGACTGGATTTTTTGCAACAGCAATAACCGGACTGGTGCTGACAGCATGTACTGACAATGAGCCGAGCCTTGGTGGTGGCACCGAAGGTAGAGGTGAGTATGTGATAGCATCCTCAGTGACAGCTTCGGGAAATACTACGAACGTTCTGCTGACTTCCGAAACATTGGATAAAGGAACGGTTTCCGCCATAAACAATGGCCTTGTGAATGACGGTGCGTCACAGTGGATATTTTATAAAAATCAATATCTGTATGGTTTGACCTACAATCAAGGTAATGCCGGTACTACCCGTTCATTCGTCATGAACTCAAATTATGAAATGGTGGCACGGTCGGGCGAGTATGCAGTGAAGCGGTTCACCAGCTATGGTATTTACGGGGGATATATCATCACTTCTTCTACAGGTGACGGATATACGGGGTATGCCGATGATAACGGTTACTTACCTAAAACATTCCTGCTTTCTTATCTGGATGTAGATACCGAAACTTATAAGACCAATGACACTCAAAATAAGGCCTATCTCTCAGAGAATTTCCTGGGAAATGGTGAGTTTGTGACGCTGGCTGGTATTTTGCAACACGGCAACAAGATTTATAGCGCAGCTGTTCCGATGGGGCTGAGCCAGTATGGCGCAGCGTATAATAATGGCGAATGGGTGTTACCGGGTAATCAAGACCTGATAAAAAAGGAAGACGGTGGCTCAAACAGCAGCAGCTATAAAAAAGGAGAGTTGCAATGGACGCAATATCCGAATGAATGTTGGGTAGCTATCTTCGATGATGAGACTCTTACCAGCAAGAAACTGATCAGTACAGATAAAATCAGCTATGCTTGCGGACGCAATAAATCTCAGTATTACCAGACAATCTGGGAAGCAGACAACGGTGATATCTACGTTTTCTCTCCCAGTTTTGCAAAGACGATGGATGATGTGCGCCAACAGACCACTTTGCCTGCCGGTGTAGTACGTATTCCTAACGGCACGGAAGACTTTGATGATTACTATTGTGATCTGGAAGCTCAAAGTGGCGGAAAATCTTTCCTCCGTTGCTGGCACATTACGGGTGACTACTTCCTGATGTTGATGTATGACCGTCCTTTGACTGAAGAAGATTTTACTGCGAATCAACTGGCCATCTTCAAGGCAGGCGACAAGAAGCTGACTTATGTAACCGGCTTGCCTGAGACTAATTTGATTTCCGGTTTCGGCAACGCGCCTTATACCGAAAATGGCAATGTTTATCTGACTGTAACGACAACCGAGGGTTATCCTGCCATCTACAAGATCAATCCGTCGAGCGCCACTGCAACGAAGGGAGTTACCATTGAAGCTACTCAGATCAGCGGTGTGGGTCGGTTGACACCTACTAAATAAGTGCAAAACCATTCATTGATTATAATTAGGGATAAAGAGCCTGCTGGTATGTGCCGGCCAGGCTCTTTTTTACGAACTTCATAAATTGACATAATGAGAAAGATATTCCGTAATATACACTTGTGGCTTTCCGTTCCTTTCGGGATACTGATTACGTTGATCTGCTTTTCGGGTGCAGCACTGGTATTCGAGAAAGAGGTGATGGAACTTTGCCATCGTGAGCTCTACTTTGTGAAAAAGGTTGAGGCTGCTCCGCTACCCATGGAGCAATTGATGACTAAAGTGGCGGCAACCTTGCCCGATAGCGTGTCAGTGACCGGCGTTAATATTTCGTCTGATCCTGAACGGGCTTACCAAGTCACGCTTTCCAAACCTCGTCGTGCATCTATGTATGTGGATCAGTATACGGGTGAGATTACGGGGAAGTATGAACGGGCGCCCTTTTTCAACTTTATGTTCCGGATGCACCGTTGGTTGCTGGACAGCATGAAGCAGGATGGCGGCATCTTCTGGGGGAAGATGATTGTCGGCACCAGTACGTTGATGTTCGTGTTTGTACTGATATCAGGTGTAGTCGTTTGGTGGCCGCGTACGCGCAAGGCATTGAAGAACAGTCTGAAGATTGTAGCGAATAAAGGTTGGCGTCGCTTTTGGTACGACTTGCATGTAGCGGGCGGAATGTATGCACTTGTATTCTTGCTGGCTATGGCTCTTACAGGATTGACGTGGTCTTTCCAGTGGTACAGGACAGGATTTTATAAAACCTTTGGCGTGGAAGTGCAGCCCAGTATGGGACACGGCAACGCGGCAGCCAATGCGACCGCCAAAGGCGGTAAGCGGGACGGTAAACCGGAGGGTAGGGAAGGCCGTGGCGCACACAGGTATTCTCCTTATACTAATTGGCAACAGGTATATGAACAGTTGGCCGAGGCAAATCCAGACTACAAGCAGATTAGTGTTTCCGACGGTTCTGCCAGTGTTGCTGTCCCCCGTTTCGGTAACCAACGGGGAACAGACCGTTATAAGTTCAATCCCCGTAATGGCGAGATTACCGAAACTACTCTCTATAAGGACCTGGATAACTCCGGCAAAATCCGTGGCTGGATTTACTCCGTGCATGTGGGCAGTTGGGGCGGTATGCTGACGCGGATACTGACTTTCGTTGCAGCATTGATAGGCGCAAGTCTTCCGCTGACCGGATATTACCTGTGGATACGTAAGAAGATAAAACGGAGACCGGTTGGTTGATGCAGTGGGGCTGCTGGTTCGTTTTTAGATAGTTTCCGTTTTGACACTTTGCTTTTTATGCATAATGAGAATGTGATATTTCCATCTGACGGAGGGGAAGAACGAAAAGAAACGAACGGAAATTGGCATATTGCTGATTAAGAGTGGAATATCGAAATACGTACAACTCTGAAAAAAGAAAAACAGATGGTCTGTTCACTGAAAACACATGGTTTATCTTCTATCTATAGACTGTTTATGTTCGATCTATAGATCGTATGCTTTCCATCTATAGATAGGAAGCGTCCCATCTATAGATGGTTGGCGTTAGATCTATAGTTCTTTCATGAAAGAATGATAGTTTCTTGCATAAGTATTGCATATACCGCCTGCTTTATGCGGAAACGTTGCATTTATATTCTATAGATTATGCATTCGGATTCTATTTGAACGGTTGGTGGAAAAGGTTCTGTTAGTAAAAGAATGGCTTTTGTATCTTTTTGTTCGCAGTGTGGTGAAATGAATGACTTTTTGTTGTGTAGAGAGTGCGGTGAAAAGAAGCGGGGATCCGCTATCCGTCATTTTGTACAGCTAGAAAATCATTCTGTTTATTTCCTGTTTGCCTGAGAATGTCTTTCTTTGTAAAATCGAATAATAAAGCCAAATACTATGAGCAGAAAGCACTTTCTCGGAATCCTCCTTTTCTTATTGACCACTTGGGTTGTACAAGCCCAGGAAACAGAACGCCAATATCTTTCCGGCACCGGGCTGGGCAACACGGTGACCTGGCAATTCCGCGTCTCCGAAGGCCGGAACAGTGGACGCTGGAGTAAAATAGAAGTCCCTTCGCAATGGGAATTGCAAGGCTTCGGCGAATACACCTACGGCCGCTGGTATAAAAAGCCGGGCGTGAAGAACCCTTCGATGGAAGAAGGCACATACAAACGTTCTTTCCGCGTACCCCGCAACTGGCAGGGACAGAACATACGTCTCTGGTTTGACGGTGTAATGACCGATACCGAGGTTTTAGTCAACGGGCAATCGGCGGGACCGGTGCATCAGGGCGGTTTCTATCGTTTCTCTTATGATGTAACGGAATTGCTGAAATACGGAAATTCCAACCAAATAGAAGTACGGGTGAAGAAACATTCCGACAACCGTACAGTAAATGCCGCCGAACGTAAAGCGGACTGGTGGCTGTTCGGTGGAATATACCGCCCGGTATGGCTGGAAGCAAAACCGGCAACGCATATAGAACGTCTGGCTGTGGACGCGCAGGCGGATGGGGAACTGAAAGTTGAAGTACATCTGCAAGGTGCTACCGGAGAAGAAAGCCTCTCTATGGAAGTGGCACCGATATCTGCAAAGGATGCCGAACACCGCCCCGTGAAGGTTACTAAAGAACCCGTTCAGCTGTTGACCGCTCATTTTGACGGTATTTCTCAATGGACTCCTGAATCTCCTGTACTCTACCGGCTTACAGTCTCTTTGCTCGGTAAAGAGGGAAATGTCATTCATTCCATGGATACCCGCATCGGTTTCCGCACCATTGATTTCCGTCCCCGCGACGGGCTCTACCTGAACGGTACAAAGCTGGTTATGAAGGGAATCAACCGCCACTCTTTCCATCCCGATGGTGGACGAACCACGAATAAAGAACTTAGCATACAGGACGTGAAGCTCATCAAAGAAATGAATATGAACGCCGTCCGTTCCCATTATCCGCCTGATGAACATTTCCTGGATGCCTGCGACTCGTTGGGCTTGCTTTATATTGATGAACTGGCAGGCTGGCAGAATGCTTACGATACCCCGACGGGTACCCGGCTTGTCCGCGAAATGCTGACGCGCGATGTAAACCATCCGTGTATCGTGTTGTGGAGCAATGGCAACGAAGGCGGATGGAATACTGCCGTCGACAGCCTGTTCCGTACATACGATCCCCAGAAACGTCATGTCATCCATCCCTGGGCGGACTTTGACGAACTGGATACCCATCACTATCCCGCTTATCTCACAGGAGTGGCCCGTTTCACCAATGGCTATAAAGTCTTTATGCCTGCCGAGTTCATGCACGGCCAGTACGACCAGGGACATGGTGCCGGACTGGAAGATTTCTGGGCACGCTACACCGCTCATCCGCTCTTTGCCGGAGGTTTCATGTGGGCATATAGTGATGAGGCGGTGCGTCGTTCGGATCGCGGCGGGGCACTGGACAGTGAAGATTATAATGCACCGGATGGTATTCTGGGGCCTTTCCGGGAAAAAGAGGGCAGTTATTATTCAGTTCGTGAAGTCTGGTCGCCAATACATATAGAACCGTTGATGATTACTCCTTCGTTCCGTGGGGATTTCCGGGTATCGAACAGATATCTGTTTACAAACCTGGGTGCATGCTCCATGCGCTGGCGCGTGCTTCATTGCACGTCACCACTGAATGGTGATGGAGAAGGGGAAGTTGTGACAGTAGCTGACGGAGGTGCACGGGCATGGCGTCAGGTGCTGGACAGTGGAATGGTGCAGTTGCCGTCATTGGTTCCCGGAGAAACGGGGTTTGCACGCATGAATCTGCCGGATAATTTCTTCAACGGAGATATTCTGGAACTTGAAGCTTATGGAGCAGATGGCGAGAGTGTCTGTACACGTACATTCCCGATACATTACGCGAAAGACTATCTGAAAGGTGAGTTACAGCCGCAGGGGGCAGATGCTCATCCGTCCGGTTCGCAAAGTGCGGCTGCAAGTAATTGCCATGTTGAGGAAACAGATACTCTGATTACGTTGCGTTCTTCTGCCGTCACTGTTTCTTTCCGAAAGAGTGATGCCACTATCACTTCTGTGACGAGGAATGCTGACGGAAGAATCATCCCGCTGAAAGATGGCCCTGTTGCTGTTGGGATGAAGATGGTGCTGGCTGATCTGTCTGCTCGTATGGAAAATGGAGATGCGGTTCTTTGTGCCCGTTATCGTGGTGCGGCGGACTCTATTGTTTGGCGTCTGGCGCCGGACGGATTGCTCTCGATGGATGCTGTGTTGCTGAACCGAGCTTCCGGTGGTGGTGGCTTCGACGATGCTTTCACGGACACGGAAGTGCTGAATCTTGGCCTTACTTTCTCTTATCCTGAGTCCGAGTGTTCCGGTATGCGTTGGATGGGACGCGGTCCATATCGTGTATGGAAGAATCGTATTCCGGGGGCAAATTATGGTGTTTGGCAGAAAGATTATAATAATACAATCACCGGTGAAAGTACCGAACGTCTGGTTTATCCGGAGTTCAAGGGCTATCATGCTAATCTTTACTGGGCAACTTTGCAAAGTTCTACCGCTCCATTTACGGTTTATGCGGCGAGTGACGGGATATTCCTGCGAGTATTTACCCCCGAAGAACCTCACGGACGTCAGGATGGCTTGAACACCATGCCCGACTTCCCTGCCGGAGATATTTCCTTCCTGCTCGATATACCAGCTATCCGTTGCTTCAAACCTATTAGTCAGCACGGACCACAGAGCCAACCGGGAATAATCCGTATCAAGAAGGGGGATGAGGGATTGAGGTTGAATTTGATGTTTGATTTCAGATAAATGATAATTTATCGGGAGATGAAAGGCTGAAGTATCTCAAATTCTCCTCCTCTTGGGAATTGCTCTCCCCCGATAACGGGGGAGTCGGAGGGGGTGGAGTACCCGTAGGGGGAGGTGGTAGGTAAAACAATAAAATACCTATTAATAAGTAAGATAAAGGAATTTTTCTCTCACCTACCACCCCGCCCGTTGGGCACCCCTCCTCCAACTGGAGGAGGGGAATTGAGATAGTCAGAATATCAATGGCTTCGCCGCTAAATTATCATTTTCCTTATCATTTCTGTCAAACCCTGCACCGCCTGCTTTACCGGGAACTGCTATTTTTGTCCCAGCTATTAATCTAACTATCTGTTATAAAGAATACCATGAAAAAAGTATTTCATTCCCTTCTCGCCGCTTTCGTGCTGACGGCTTGTGGTTCGGAGAAACAAGCTCCGATAGACCGTGAAGCATTGGTGGCCCGTAACAATCCCCAAGTATCCTCATTCGATTCGTTGGCTTCGCTTAGTGTCGGCAACGGTGAATTTGCGTTCACGGTAGATGCAACCGGTTTGCAGACATTTCCGGCCATGTATAGTAAAGGTGTACCCTTGGGCACACAGAGCCAGTGGGGTTGGCATTCATTTGCCAATCCTAAAGGATATAAGCATAAGGAAACACTGAAATCATTTGACTTCGGTCGTGGTCACGAAGAACTCTATGCCTGCCAGTTCAAGGAACCGGGCCGTCAGAAAGAATCTTCCGATTGGTTTCGTGTGAATCCGCATCGCCTGCATCTGGGCATTATAGGCCTCGAACTGGGCGAGGGAGTGAAAGCTTCTGATATTACTGAGATTCAGCAGACACTGAATATGTGGAAAGGTGAAATCACCAGCCACTTCATGTTGAATGGCAATGCTTTCGATGTGCAGACAGTCTGCCATCCTAACCAGGATATGATTTCTGCTTGTGTTACCAGTCGTGCGCATGCGGGGGTTAATTTGCGTTTTCCTTATCCTACAGGCGGACATGCCGATGATGCCTGCAATTGGAATGCGAACGACAAACATTCCACAACTATCGTTCGCCAGGATGCTCAAAGTGCTTTGTTGAAGCGTGTACTTGACGAAACAACTTATTACGTAACTCTCCGTTGGGAAGGCAAGGCGAATCTGGCTGAGAAGTCAAAGAACTATTTCGTACTGACTCCTGAAGAAGATATGTTGGCCTTTTCCTGCCTGTTTACACCGAATTTTCAGGGAACCGCATTCGAAAGTGAACCTGCTGTCTATGCCGATGACAAAGCATTGCCCGCTTTCACCGAAACCGCTGCCGCCAGTGCTACATACTGGACGGATTTCTGGAAGAATGGTGCTGCCGTTGACTTCTCTCATTGCACGGATCCGCGTGCCAAAGAATTGGAACGTCGCGTGTTGTTGAGTCAATATCTGCTTGCTATCCAGTCGGCTGGAAGTGTACCTCCGCAGGAAACAGGTTTGACTTATAACTCCTGGTATGGTAAATTCCATCTCGAAATGATCTGGTGGCATCAGGCATGGCAACCTCTTTGGGGACATGCCAATCTGCTGGACCGTACACTGGGTTGGTACGAAACTGTAGAGCCTGTTGCTCGTGAAATAGCACGTCGTCAAGGGTTCCCCGGCGTACGCTGGATGAAAATGACCGATCCCAGCGGTACGGAAGCTCCCTCGAATGTAGGTTCTTTCCTGATCTGGCAACAACCACACTTTATCTATCTGGCAGAACTTGTCTACCGTGCCAATCCTTCGGATGAAGTGATTAAGAAATACAATCGTCTGGTGCAGGAAACTGCCGAGTTCATGTATGCTTTTGCAACTTATGATGAGTTTCACGGACGTTTCATTCTGAAGGGAGCTATTCCTGCACAAGAGACGCTGCGTGCAGCTACTACCATCAACCCGCCTTTCGAATTGTCTTACTGGCACTTTGCCATGCAGACCGCGCAGAAGTGGCGCGAGCGTGCCGGAGAGAAGCGTAATCTGGAGTGGGATGAGATGATTGATAAACTTTCTCCGCTTGCCTATAATGAGGATCATCTTTACCTTGCTTCTGAAGATGCTGTTGATACATACAAAGATATTCGTTTTACCAGCGATCACATGGCTGTATTGGGGTCTGTAGGTATTCTTCCGATGAATAAACTCATTCGTGACGACTACATGAAGAATACCCTGCACTGGGTGTGGGACAACTGGAACTGGGGTAAGACCTGGGGATGGGATTATCCGATGACTGCCATGAATGCCACTCGTCTGGGCGAGCCGGAAAAAGCTGTCGGCGCCCTGCTGATGGATAAGCGCACGAATACGTATTTGCAGAACGGACATAACTACCAGGATGGTCGTCTGCGCTGTTACCTGCCCGGTAATGGAGGCTTGCTGACTGCCGTAGCATTAATGTGTGCCGGTTGGGATGGCTGCCAGGTGAAGAACCCGGGCTTCCCGCAGGATGGAACATGGGATGTCCGTTGGGAAGGTTTGAAACCGATGCCGTAATGGTACAGTAATGAACTAAATGCTGATAATGATTTAGGCGCGGATTACGCGGATTACACGGATTAATGGCTGCGCTATCACACTATATTACAGGAAAAGAATCCGTGTAATCCGCGTAATCCGCGCCTAAAATTATATTCATAACCGAAAAGTAATGAAACAACTATTTTTTTATATCCTCATCTCTTTGCTGCCTGCTTTCGCCTATGCGCAATATACCACCGGTAATAAACCGCAAAGTGCCGGCGACCGCATCGAATCCACCTCTTACAATGATCATAAGCGGGGTGCTGCCCGTACCCTGCAATATCGCCCGGACGGTGAAGATTTTGTAAGTGTCAATGGAAAGAATCGCTATACTCGTGCCCTTTATGGCAGCCATACCGCTTTCCGTCTGGAAACGAGTGACCGTCCTATTTTTGCTGTCTACGAAAAGCGCAACAGTAAGAATATACATTTCCATCTCGTACTGGCTGATAGTTCAGTGACTCCATTGGAAGAAACCGCTTGGTGTGAGTCTCGTTACACTCCCGGACGGCGTTCCTATCGTCTGAAGCACCCCTCCTGGGGAACAGATGCTGAGCTGCAAATCTCTGCTCTTGCTTTGCCGGATGAGGATGCTGCCATTTGGAAGATTACCCCCGTAAATATGCCTGTAGGCGCGGTTTTGCGCCCTATGTTGAGTGAAATCCGCCTGAACAGATTGAGTCGTAACGGTGATATGGGGGCCGATCCTCCCGGTTGTTTTGATGCACCCGAGCAACCTCAACAATTACAATCATTGGGTATCTCCCTTTTCGACCGGCAGGATGTTTATGTACTTGTACGTGATTATTCTTTAGTAGTACCTTCACAGGAGGAAGGCATTGCCCTTTATAATAAGTCTGAACAAGCCCGTGCCGATCTTGCCTCACGTATCAGGATCATAACTCCCGATCCATACTTTAATACTCTGGGTGGTGCCCTTGCTGTAGCTGCCGATGGCATCTGGGATGGTGAAGTCTGGCTGCATGGTGCTATTGGCTGGCGTATGCCTCTCAGTGGCTGGCGTGCTGCTTATACCGGTGATGCCTTAGGTTGGCACGACCGTGCCCGTACGCACTTCAATGCTTATGCCGCCAGTCAGGTGACAGAGGTGCCGAACACGATTCCACACCCTGCACAGGATTCAACTCTTGCTTTGGCACGTTCCGAAAAGAAGTGGGGAACACCCCAATATAGTAACGGTTATATCTGCCGTAACCCCCGTCGGAACGATCAGATGCATCATTATGACATGAATCTTTGTTATATTGATGAACTCTTGTGGCATTTCAACTGGACCGGTGATTTGGAATACGTCCGCCGTATGTGGCCTGTCCTGACCCGTCACCTTGCCTGGGAAAAACGAAACTATGATCCCGATAATGACGGACTTTATGATGCCTATGCCTGCATCTGGGCAAGTGATGCTCTTTATTATAATAGTGGTGCGGTCACTCATTCTTCTGCCTATAACTATCGTTCCAATCGCCTCGCAGCTATGATTGCCGAGAAGATTGGAGAAGACCCTGCACCCTATCGTGAAGAAGCTGACAGAATACTGAAAGCTCTGAATGCCCGCCTTTGGATACCCGAACGTGGACATTGGGCTGAGTTTCAGGATTTCATGGGGCATAAACGTCTGCATACCAGTCCCGGTGTATGGACTATTTATCATGCATTGGATAGCGACATCGCTGATCCTTTCCAAGCTTATCTTGCCACCAGTTATGTGGATCGCGAAATACCGCATATCCCCGTTTGTGGCGATGGTTTGAAAGATGAAGGTTATGCTACTATCTCCACTACGAACTGGTTGCCTTATTCCTGGAGTATCAACAATGTTGCTTTTGCTGAAGTGATGCATACTGCTCTTGCTTATTTCCAGGCAGGACGTGCGGATGCAGGTTTTCATCTGCTCAAGAGCTCTGTCCTCGATGGCATGTATCTGGGTGAAAGCCCCGGTAACTTCGGGCAAATCAGTTTTTATGATGCTGCTCGTGGAGAGTGTTACCGTGATTTCGGGGATCCTATAGGTGTAGCTTCCCGTGTATTGATACAAGGACTCTATGGTATCCTTCCTGATGCCATGAACGGACGCCTGCTGGTGAAACCCGGCTTACCCTCCTCTTGGCCTTTTGCATCTCTGCATACTCCGGATATTGATTTTGACTTTAAGCATGCTAATGAAACTGCAACATCCTATGCAATCATCCACCGATTACCTGCGGTACGTACATTGGAACTTCAGTTTCCGGCTCAGCACTCGGAAGTGGCGAAGCTTACAGTCAATGGAAAGCCTGCAACATGGACATTGGTAGAGAACTCCATCAGCCGTCCGGTACTTTCCGTCGTTGTCCCTGCTTCCTCGGATGAAAAAGTGGAAATTAACATTGAATGGGGCGGGGAAGTGCTTGGTAGTCCGACAAAGTCTCAGATAGAAGCTGTTTCAGCTGAAGCTCCTGTATGTTTTGTTCCGATGCAACAAGGGGATATGAAATGGTGGGTTCCTGTAGATAATCCGCTGTCCGCAGATAAGGATGATTCTATTCAGTTCTCCGCCTTCGCTAAAGTCAATTCTTCTAAGTGTGAACCGGTTGTGATGGATGAACAATTCAATTCTGCCGTTACAGATATATTCCGTAATGAGTATCTTTCACCTCGGTCTCCATATACCACTTTGCAGATACCCAAGCAAGGTATCGGTGAATGGTGCCATCCTTTGCATACGGTGGATATTGATGATTCCGGACTTCGCTCTTCCGTTCAGAAGGGAGTGTTGAATACTAAGCTGGGAGTTCCTTTCCGTACTCCTGCTGAGGGCCAAAATATAGCTTTCACATCCTTGTGGGATAATTATCCGGATAGTTTGACGGTCTCTCTCAAAGGAAAGGCATCCCGTGCCTATTTACTTATGGCAGGTAGCACCAATCACATGCAGTGCCATATTGACAATGGGCTGATCCGTGTTTATTATAAAGATGGTACTTGCGATAAGGTGGCTTTGCGTAATCCCGATAACTGGGCGCCCATTGAGCATATTTTCTTTGAAGATGGTCTGGCTTTCAACCGACATGTTCCGGTGCTTTATCGCTTGCGTCTTAAAACGGGCGAGATCAGCAATAACTTTGGAGAAGAATTAGGCTTTCCAGGTGCCTCCCGTGAATTGGATGGTGGTGCTGCCATATTGCTTGAAATGCCCTTGAATCCTGATAAGAAACTTTCCCACCTCGTTCTTGAAACTCTTTCTAATGATGTGGTGATTGGGTTGATGGGAATTACATTACAACGATAATAGTATAATCACCACAGAGTGACACAGAGTCCCACAGAGTTCTGATTTCAAATTAAACTCTGTGTCACTCTGTGGTGAAATTATATCAATGCCTTTACGAAACACCACACGAAGTATCCACAAACTACTACCTTAAACACTGTCCCTACCAGAAAACCAATTAGTGCTCCAATACCTGATTTTAGGGCATCCCTTGCACTTCTGTCTCCCAAGAGTTCTCCGATGAAAGCTCCTCCAAAAGAACCGATAACAATTCCCCACGGACCGAGAAAGATGATTCCGACGATTGAACCTATCAGGCAGCCCCAACTGCCCCATTTACTTCCTCCGCTGTATTTGCTTCCAATCATGGGAGTGAAGTAGTCCAATACTTGCACTATCACTACCAGAAATAACCAAATCAGTAATTGCGATGTAGAAAATTGCGCCTTATCTGTAATATGGAGTAATAACAAACCGGCGTATGAAATGGGCGGTCCGGGAATTATAGGGAGGATACATCCCAATAAGCCTACTATGAGGCATAGACTTCCTAATATGATCAGTATGATGTCAAGCATAATAGAATCGGATTAGAATAATGTTGTTTGGGGGATTGAGAATGTAACAAAAAAGGTCTAACTCCTTTTGAGAATCAGACCTTTTTTGTGTCGGAATGAGGCGACTCGAACGCCCGACCCCTACGTCCCGAACGTAGTGCGCTACCAACTGCGCTACATTCCGCTACTTGCAAAGTGGTGCCACCAGGAATCGAACCGGGGACACAAGGATTTTCAGTCCTTTGCTCTACCAACTGAGCTATGGCACCTTTGTGATTGCGGGTGCAAAGATAGGTATAATTTTTAATACTGCAATAGTTTGGCAAAGAAAATATGAAATATTTGTCCAAAGGGAGTGGAAATCTTTTTTCTTGTTTTGATTTTACGATGATCTTACGTCTTTCTTCAACGAAAATGATATTAATACGTTTCTGTCGGTGAATTAATGAAATTAGGAATGGACAGTAGACAAAGAAGATGTATGAAAATCTGTAAGACTTAGTATCTTTGGGTTAGAGACTGTATGAATATGCATAGATGCAACCGGAAGAAAAGGTTTCTTAAAATGTGGTCATCCTCAATAAAATAAACGTTTGTCTTTATTATATGTATAATGCTATTTCCTTATCTTTACCGCAAAATTATGTAGCGGGTAACTGCGGACATGTTCATAACAAACAAAACAAATAAGATTTCCAGTTAGAAGTATATGATGATCTACATTATCTTTAGCGTCTTTATAATCATTATTCTTTTTATTTGTGCCAGATATTGGTATTTGTGGAGAAAGATAAGTGTGCAAAAGAACGAATGGGTGGCTCAAACCAAGGAATCAGATATGATTTTACGTAGTATGAACGCTTGCTTTATCTTGATAAATAGTGACTTGGTGGTGATAAGGACCAATTATTATGATTTGAGTGGAATCTCAGAAGAGCCTGCGTCCTCCGGTAGAGTCGGTGATCTGCTGAATTGTAAAAACGCTGTTCGTAGTGGCGGAGGATGCGGGGCACATAAAAATTGCGAAAATTGCATGATTCGCCATACTATTGAGAATGCATTCTGCCATAAAAAGGGTTTTCATAAATTAGAAGCATCCATGAGGCTGCTCAGTTCGGATCATCAACAGATTATTCCTTGTGATGTTTCTGTCTCGGGTACTTACTTGAATAATGAAGGTCACGAACAGATGTTACTGACTGTCTATGATATTACTGAATTGAAGAATATGCAGCGGTTGCTGAATATTGAAAAAGAGAACGCTGTTTCTGCCGAAAAGTTGAAATCTGCTTTTATAGCTAATATGAGTCATGAAATTCGTACCCCACTGAATGCGATTGTCGGTTTTTCCGGTTTGTTGGCTTCTGCGGATGATGATACGGAAAAAAAGATGTATCTGGATATTGTAGCGGAAAACAATGATCGTTTATTGCAGATAGTGACGGATGTACTCGACCTTTCAAAAATAGAGTCGGGTAGTCTGGATTTCCATTATTCCGAATTTGATGTAAACGATTTATTATGTGCTCTGCATGGCATTTTAAACATACGTCTGAAAGACAAGCCCGAAATTAAACTGATTTGTAAGGCAGGAACAGATGAATGGATCATTTATTCCGAGCAACATCGTATCGTACAGATAATCACAAATCTGGTACATAATGCGATGAAGTTTACCCACAGTGGGGAGATTTGTTTCGGATGTCGTCCCCAAGGAGAGGACGAGATTTACTTTTATGTTTCTGATACAGGTATTGGCATTCCTGCCGGAGAACAGGATAAAATATTCGACCGATTTACCAAATTGGACCATGAAGTACCCGGAACAGGGCTGGGACTGACTCTTTCACAAACTATCGTACAGAATCTGGGGGGAGAAATGGGAGTCGAATCGGAAGTGACAAAAGGATCTACCTTCTGGTTTACCCTTCCTTTGAAATCCTGAGCAGATTTATGAAAAATAAGAGGTTGTATCCGGTAGAATATAGAATAAACTTTCGGATACAACCTCTTTCATTCAGGTAGATAGATACACTTTTAACTTTGTTTCTGTGGGGTGTCCTTATCGGATGAAACAGAGCCGGAACCTGTCGATGGGGCAGAAGTTGTACTACCGATAGTGGTAGCGCTGCTTGTTGCCGGACCGGCGGTAGTTGTTGTTGCCGGAGCAACTTGTGGTTTAGCTTGTGTTTCCCAGTGGAACGGTTCGAAAGTACTGTTCGGGTCAGCCCATGATGGCTTTTTAGCTGCATAAATGATAAACGGAGCAATCACAACAACCAAAGCACCGATAATCAATACAGAGAACCATACCGTGTTGCTACCTGTAGAAATCTGGCTGGGCGGAATAAAGCTGAGGATAAACGCCAGTAATGAACCGAGGAAGCCGAGGCCGCCGACAATCCACATCAAGCCGTTACCTTTTTTACCGATACGGAACGGACGGTTAGCTTTCTTCATGTTATAGCGCAGGTAGATGGCACCGGAGAACATAAGTAAGTACATCACCAGATAAAGAATAACTGTCAGCTGTGACAAGATCTGATAGAAGCTCTGTACGGAAGGCATAACCACAAACAGAAGGCTCAATACGGTAACAGCACCACCCTGAACGAACAGGATATTTTTCTGTACACCCAATTTATTGGTTTTCTGGAAGAACGGAGGCATATAACCGGCCTTACCTACGGCAAAGATACCTTTGGACGGACCGGCAACCCATGTCAATACACCTGCCAACACACCGAATGCAAGAGCAATGGCGATGATCGGTGATAACCAGGATGCATGGATATATCTAAAATAGTTGTCGAAGCCAACAAGTAAACTCTGTGTCAGGCTGATATCTTTGGCTGGGATAATGATACCTAGTGAGAATGTACCCAAGACAAAGATGATTACAGTAATAAGTGCACCGATAAATACTGCTTTCGGATAGTTCTTTGAAGGGTTTTGCATATCCTTTACGTGGATACCGCCCATTTCCATACCGGCATAAAAGAGGAAGATACTTGCCGCTAATACCACGTTATCGAAATTCGTAAGGTCGGGGAAGAAGCTGCTATGGAAGTCAAGGTTGGAATGCCCTCCGGATGCCAAGTAAACAATACCCAGGATAATCAGCAGGGCAGCGGGGATGATGGTTCCCACCATACCGCCTATTTTAGCTACTTTACCTACCCATCCCATTCCTTTCAGTGAGATGAAGGTAGCCAGCCAATAAATGATAAGCACAACGGCCAGTGTATAGTATTTGTTGCTGGCCAGTGTCATGTCGTGTGTATCATTCATTCCGATGAAAGCGATAGATACAGCACCGAATGTCAATACAGTCGGATACCAGATCGTACTTTCAATCCATTGTACCCAGATGGCAAGGAATCCCAATTTCTTTCCGTACGCTTCGCCTACCCAACGGAACACACCACCCTGTTTGTCCTGGAACATGGCAGCCAATTCCGCCGCAACGAGTGATGTCGGAATAAGGAATACGATAGCTGCGAAAAGATAATAGAAGGCCGAACTCATTCCATATACGGCCTCGGCAGGAAGTCCGCGTAGGGATACTACTGCCGTTACGTTCATGATCGCCAGGGTGAATACCCCTAGTTTCACTGCTTGTTTAATATTTGCCATAAGTTAAGGTTTTAAGTGAAAAATATTTTTAAGTCAGTGTCTATAACAACGTTTAACGTGAGATGTTTTAGTTTACTAACGTCAAACTTGGTTAATTAACATCGGTGAAGAGTGAAATCACCGGTTCCTCTATTGAATCCGGGTGGGTATCAAACAAATCGTGTAGGACTCTTGTTCCTTCTGCATAATAAAATAACCTATAAAATATCAGCGCTTATGAAAATGGCTCTTTCTGATTTTGCTTTGCGGAAGAAAGGGATTTACGGCATTTTACATGTCATCATCCTGCTGCTTTCCCTGTTTCTGGTCATCAGCATCTCGATAGATACGTTTAAGGGTATCCCTTTTTATACCCAATCGGTTTATATGAAAGTTCAGCTATGGATTTGTGTCTTATTTCTGTTCGATTTCATTCTCGAGTTGTTTCTTTCGAAAAATAAGTGGCACTATCTTAGTACGCATTTCATCTTTTTGTTGGTGGCGATACCTTACCAGAATATTATATCCTATATGGGATGGACTTTTTCACCCGAAGTGACTTATATGATTCGTTTTGTTCCTTTGGTCCGAGGCGGCTATGCGATGGCTATTGTGGTGGGGTGGCTTACTTATAATAAGGCTTCCGGACTGTTTGTTTCCTATCTGACTATGTTGCTTGCTACTGTTTACTTTTCAAGCCTGGCTTTTTTTGTACTCGAACACAAGGTCAATCCCTTGGTGACCGGTTACGGAGATGCGCTTTGGTGGGCATTTATGGATGTGACTACGGTAGGTTCCAATATTATTGCTGTCACCGTGACGGGACGTGTACTTTCGGTGTTGCTGGCGGCACTGGGTATGATGATGTTCCCGATCTTTACGGTTTATGTCACCAGCCTGATTCAAAAAAAGAACAAAGAGAAAGAGGAGTATTATAAACAATTGGAGGCAGCTGACGAAAGTAAGCCAAAATAACTGTTCAGGAATAAGTATGCCTAAAAAATACTGCCCATCTGCACGTAGCAGACAGGCAGTATCCCAACTAATTAAACTTTGTATGATGTCATCAGTTAATATGCTTGTTCAGTTCATGCCATTTATTGATTTCCGGAAGGATACCCATAGCGATCACTTCATCACGTAATTTGCATAAGTGAGCGTAGCTCTCTTCCATTTCTTTTTGCTCTTCGGGAGTTCCCTGTATTTCCTTATAGCTCACACCTTCTTTCGTGATAGAAGTCTCCATTGCCATCAGGATATGATCGAACTTTTTGTCGGATACGTACGTTCCTGCCGGCCAGCGGAAAGGTTGTCCGCCCATGGCTGCTGCAATCATTTCGATAGACAGATAGGCCGGACTTTGGAATGAAGAGCGCCCGCGCAGGTCGATGATATGCTTTCCACCTTGGATGACGCGTACTTTCAGGTCTTCCCAATCCTGCATAGGCATACGTGGAGTATCTATAATTTTAGTAAGCGCTTCACCTTGTACTTTGGTGGTAGAAGCGAATACGGCCATCTGTTCTCCGTGTCCGCCATACGTACGGCAATTCACTATTTCAGATGCGGGAATATGAAGGTATTTCACTAGTTCGTTTTGCAGACGTGTACTGTCCAAAGCTGCTAATGTTGATACTTGTGACGGTTTCAGTCCGGCATAGAGTAAGACAATCAATCCGGTGATATCGGCAGGATTGAATACGACAACCACATGTTTTACGTCCGGGCAATATTGGCGGATATCTTTACCAAACTGGGCGGCGATTTCTGCATTACCTTTCAGTAAATCTTCACGGGTCATGCCTGCTTTACGGGCAGCACCACCGGAGGACACAATGTATTTGGCTCCCGACAAAGCTTCTTTGATGTCTGAAGTGTAGGTCAGGTTTACCCCCTCGAACGCACAGTGATACAACTCTTCAGCCACGCCTTCCAAAGCGGGTGCATAGGGGTCGTACAGGCAGATGTTCGGAGTCAGTTTCATCATTAAGGCAGTCTGTGCCATGTTAGAGCCAATCATTCCGGCAGCTCCTACAATCGTAAGTTTTTCGTTGGTTAAGAATTCCATAATTTATATCTTTTTTAATTCGACAATTGCTTTGTTTTTTTGTTTCCGATGCAAAGATAACTTGTTTATGTGCAGGTTGTTTATCGAAAAAAGTTTTGCGCTATAATGAAAAGTTATCATTTGCCAATGATAACAAGCAGATGCGGCAATATGTTTTTCGGCGGCTAATCATTCTTACGTCTGTTTTTTATTTATCTTTGCAGTAAACAGAATGAAGATTATGAGCATTGAATTAGGAAAATTCAACCAGCTTGAGGTAGTCAAGCAGGTCGATTTCGGTATGTATCTGGATGGGGGAGAAGAGGGAGAAATCCTGTTGCCCACCCGCTATGTACCCGAAGATTGTAAGTTGGGAGACTGGTTGAACGTCTTCCTTTATCTGGATAATGAAGAACGGTTAATAGCTACTACATTGACACCTTTGGTACAAGTAGGGGAGTTTGCCTGTCTGGAAGTATCGTGGGTCAACCAGTTCGGAGCTTTTCTTAACTGGGGATTGATGAAGGATCTGTTTGTCCCTTTCAGCGAGCAGAAGATGAAGATGCAGGTAGGGAATAAATACGTTATCCATGCCCATATTGATGATGAAAGTTTCCGGATCGTAGCTTCGGCCAAAGTAGACCGTTACTTATCTAAAGAGAAAGCTTCTTATCAGCCTGGTGAAGAAGTGAACATCCTTATCTGGCAGAAGACAGACCTCGGGTTTAAGGCTATTATTGAGAATATGTATAGCGGCTTGCTGTATGATAGTGAAATATTTCAGACTTTACATACCGGCGATGTACTGAAAGCATACGTCAAGCAGGTACGCGAAGATGGCAAGATAGATCTGATTCTCCAGAAGCCGGGCTTTGAAAAGATAGATGATTTTTCAAAGACACTTCATCGCTACATCACAGAGCATGGGGGATGGATTGGACTTACAGATAAGAGTCCTGCCGAGGAGATTTATGACACGTTCGGTGTCAGTAAGAAGACATTCAAGAAGGCCGTTGGCGATTTGTACAAGAAGCGTCTGATTCTTCTTCATGAAGACGGCATCGAGTTGGTACGTCCCTAAGTTGAATAGGGAAAACCCTACGTATGAATAGATAGAATCATTAGGGTGGGGAGTTTCCTCACCCTATTTTTGTGATATTAGAAACAATAAAAACTAAACGACATGCGAAAAGTAATCATAACTCTTTGTTTCTTGTTTGTTGCATTTGTTGCACAAGCCGGAAGAATCAGTGGAATAAATATCCAAAGCTCAGGTGAGGCGATTCTTGTCTTTGTGGATGGCGAGCAAATCTGCACTCCGACGGAGACTTGTTTCATTGCTAATTATTCGGGCAGGCACCGGATAGAAGTATATGCAGTACGTTATATACCACGTACCGGACAAAGTGTGAAAGGCGACTTGCTGTTTCAGGAATGGGTCTCAAATCCCGGTATGAATATCAGGGATATTCGGGTGGGCTATAATGATCGTCCTGATTTCTGTCCCGATCGTCCGGTGCGTCCCGGCTATGATGTAGTGATGAACCGTACAGAGTTCGACCGTTTTCTGAGAACTGTGAAAGACAAACATTTCGACTCAGACCGTAACAAGCTGATTGAAACTACACTTGTTTCGACAGGCTTCACTTCCGACCAATGTCTCCAATTAGTAAATCTGTTCAGTTTCGATAGTGAAAAGATAAAACTGATGCAGGCTATGTATCCACGGATTGTTGATAAACCCAATTTCTATCTGGTCATCGAAAGCCTCACTTTTCAGTCGGATAAAAACAAGATGAACGAATTTGTGAGAAAATACCATAACCAACGTAACTAAAACCTATAAGAATTATGAAAAAAATACATGTTTCGGCGATATTAATCTTGCTTGTTGTTATGAGTAGTTGTGCAGGCTTGATCTTAAACTTCAAAAACAGTCAGCTAATGAGTATCCAGAAAGGAATGACACAACAGGAAGTGAAGGCGATTCTTGGAAAGCCCAATTACAGACGCTTTGATGGAGCAATGGAAGAGTGGGAATATCGCGGGTATCTTTCCAAAGCAGGGCATTCAGTGATTTGTGTTAACTTTATCGACAACCGTGTTGTTGGGTTGGATTCGTTTAGAGACGGTGCACCGACTGCTCCTCCTGCCCCTTCCTTTTCTTTAGGCATAGGCGGTACAGTCACTGCTTCGGACATAGCTCCCGCTTGTGACTATAGAGCCATGAGAAACGATGAGTTTGCCCGCTTTTTAAATGATGTAAAGAGTAAAACTTTTGATTCGGACCGGACAGATTTCATTGAGAAAGCAACCCGCTCTACCGGATTTACATCAGAGCAATGCTGCAGATTGATAAAACTTTATAGCTTTGATGATGATCGGACTAAGGTACTGAAGATACTTTATCCGAGCGTAGTGGATAAAGATAATTTTTCCGCAGCAATAGACGGATTGGATTTTCTGTCGAATCAGGATACGGTGAAGAACTTTGTGAGGAACTATAATAGAATTAAATAGACTTAAGATATGAAACGAATATTGATATTCTTTTTGGTCATAGGAATCACTGCTATAAGCAGTGTGAGTATGGCAGCCATGAGCAATAGCCGCATTCGCAAGGAGACTCGTTTCCTGACCGATAAGATGGCCTATGAACTGAACCTGAGCACAGGGCAATATAATGATGTATACGAAATCAATTACGATTTTATTTACTCCATTCGTTATCTGATGGACGATGTGATAAGGGGAGAAGAGTGGGCACTCGATAAATACTATCGTACCCTGGACATTCGTAATGATGATTTGCGTTGGGTGCTGACTGCTTCACAGTATCGCCGTTTTATAGGGGTCGATTATTTTTATCGACCGGTTTATGCCAGTGGTGGCAGTTGGAGTTTCCGTATCTATATTCGGTATACAAACCATAATCATTTCTACTTTGGCAAACCGTACCACTATAACAGCTATTGCGGTGGACACTATCGTACTCATTATCATAACAGCTATTATCGCGGACGCTATCGACATGATTTCTATTCGGGTTCGCACAGTATAAGAGATCATCGAAATTATAACACGCATCGCCGTTCCGATTTCGGATCGGTAACCATACGTTCCAATTCGGGACGGAGAGATGAGGTGAGAAGAGGAGTGTCCCAAAGAGAAAGCTCAGCTTCACGGGATAACAACAGAGTGACTCCTGGGAATGTTACCCGTACCGGCAGAGGAACCAGAAGTACGGAAAATAACCGGAGGACGAATACTGTCCGGAAGAGTGAAAACATATCTACTCCTCATAGAGCAACACCGGAGCGTACGGATAGCAAACGTAGCAATAGCCGTAGTACTTCATCCCGCTCTGCAGAGAGGGGGAACAGAGAAAGATAAGTGCTATTTGCCTTTCCTTTCTGTTTCCGTATTATTTCTTTAAAATTTCAGAAGTTGAACCAGTCAGGATAAGAGGTCAGAACATCTACCTCTTGTCTTGGCTTCGAGGCTTTGGCAAACTATTGTATGCTGTCTCTTTGCAGATCTTTCTTTGCCTCGCCGGTTACATTAATTTCCGGGCGGATGCTGTCGGCTGCCACTTCACTGATGATTCCTTTTTTCACTAATCGTTCGGTTATTAAACGGTAATAGCCTTCCAGGCTCTCCTTCAGTTGCATATCATTGTTAAACGAATTCTGGAAATGCTTCGGCTTTGGAATAATGGAAGCCAGAAAAATAGATTCTTCGGCTGTCAGTTGAGACGGTCGCTTTTTAAAATAATAGGTTGCTGCTTCCTGCACTCCATAAACGAGCGGTCCCCATTCTACTATATTCAGATATACTTCGTACATTCGTTCTTTGGAGGTAAGGCGTTCTGTTTCTATCAGCCAGACAATCAGAGCTTCTTCCAGTTTGCGGGCTATGTTTTTGTTTCGATTCAGAAATACGTTTTTCACCAACTGCATGGTGATGGTACTCCCTCCGCGGGCAAAACGTTTCACTTTCAGATCTTGTATCAACGCTTCGCGCATGGCTTCAGGAAGGAATCCCCGGTGGAAGTAGAAAGCTCCGTCTTCACTTTGCATCACAGACATTTGCAACAACGGAGAGATGCTGTCCAATGGTGTGAAATGTTCCCAGGAAGGGCCGATTGGAAAAGTACGTACCGGTTGGCCGTTTTCGTAAGCCGTATAGATAAATTCTTCCGACATTTTACCAAGATCTGTGACCCCGTAGTTTACAATGCAGAAATTCCTTTCCTTCAGTTCCGATTCCAATTTCAGACTGTCCAACAGGGCAAAATTTGCATCTAGAAAAAAGTGATAGGCCAATTCGCCACTTGTCTTTATACCTTCCAGGTTACTGAATAATCCTTTGGGAAGTGAACCGAACAATTGGTCTGCCGGAAACCAGGGCTTGTCTACGGCTGCTGTGAAATGCCATTGCTGTTTTTTCTTTTCGGCTTTCAGGTAAGGGTGAAACTGCATTTGATTGAACCGTATCACAGTAGTACTATCCAGTTCGGCGGATTCTTTGCCTACAAGAATCCGGTAAGATACTTGACCACGATCCAAATTGACCGTTTCAGGAGAAAGAGCCTTGTGATATACTTCGAGTCCACTGACAGCCGCTTGCCCGGTCAACTGAACCTGTCCGCCATTCTTTTCCGATTTTGTCAGGCTATAAGTCAGGGTATCCAGACGAATATCGGCATCGAAACGGCGTTTGAGGTAGGGTAGGATGATTTTGTTGTTCTGTTGTGCATAGAGTTCTGCTTTCAGGGTATGGCTGCTTCGGTTTACTTTTCCGCAGGTGGTCCAATGTTGGGTTGTCGAGTCTTCATGTACTTCGATATCCGAGCGAAAATGATTTTGCCGGACCGTTAGTTTGGGAATATGGATGTTTACGAAGTTACGGTCTTTCCGTTCAGTAATGTCTATTTGACACAAGGTCCCGTTTTCCGGCAGGAAGCCATAGAAAAGATTCAGTATCCGGTTTATTCTGTGGGCATAGTCGGTCTGAACCTGTCCGGATGAAGTCTCTCGTTTTCTTTTCAAGAAGAGAAAATCATAATTCGCCATGCTGTCTGCTTTTATAAATGAGGCCTTCAGTTGGTCGACGGTTACATTACGCACTTCCATTTTTCCCCGAATCAATTTCCAAAAGTTGAGGTGCATGTTCAAAGTATGCAGGGTGAGAAGGGTATCCCGGTTGCGGGGAACTATAGAGAGATTTTTCAGTTCGATTTCGTTTAATCCTTTCATTCGCAGGTCCTCATAGCAGATAGATAATCCGTATTTTTGTTCGGCATATAGTATTCGTTTGTCGGCCGTCCGGCAGAGAATTCCGTTACGCCCCAGATATAAACCTGCCAGTACGAGGATCAGGACACTTCCTGTAATGATGAGAGCAATGCTCCCTTTCGTGCGATATTTTCCCATTTCAATATGTAAACTATGGATTTATCGGCTGCAAAGTTATACAATTCCCAGAGGATGAATAGTGCTATTCCCGGAAAAATATTCTATCTTTGGGAAATCTATCATAGGAGGTACCGTGAAAAAGTTGCGAACAGATCGACAGACCCTCAATGACTTAGGAATTGTGGAAAGTACGTATGGCGAGAAAACTCTTTTCTCGCTCTTTGACATGACGGAAAGTGATGGAGGAAAGAGGTGTCTGGAAGAGTGGCTGGTTCACCCTTTGTCTGATTGGAAAGCATTGCACGAAAGGCAGGAAGCGATCCGCTATCCGGACTTTCCGGAGATACGTATTTGTAGGGAAGAACTGGATTTCATTGAGTTTTATCTCAGCCAGGGAGATCGTCCGACGAGAGTGAGCTATTTGGAATCTGCCTTTTCATATATCTTCCGGCATTTCAGGGCTACTCCCGAGCGTTATGTCATCCGTAGGGGAACGAAGTTGCTTGAAAACGTTTTGTTGGAGCTGAAAACTTTTGCAGATCATGTGACGGAACTCTCTCCCCGGTTGATCCGTAACATTGCCGCCACTATCTCAGAGATCTATCAGGCTACAGAATTGGGAAAAATGGTTGATTCCTGCGGGCAGGAAGATAGCTTTTACCGGACCGACCGTTTGGATTACATTTTCCGTTATCGACGAAATCATACCATTGCAGCTCTTCTTTCTATTGTATATCAACTGGATGCCATTCGTACCGTGCATCGGACAGCAGTGATGAAAGGTTGGTGCTTTCCTTCTTTTACTAATGATAGCAAGTTTATGCTGTGCAATTTCTATCATCCGCAAGTGAAAGATGCTGTAGCGAACGATTGGGAGATGGAGAATGGGAATATCTGCATCTTTACCGGGTCGAATATGGCGGGTAAATCCACGACTTTGAAGGCAATAGCATCTGCTGTATGGTTGGCTCATGCCGGATTTCCGGTACCGGCTTCCTCGATGGTTTGTCCTATGTTCGATGGTATTTTTACTTCTATCAATCTGCCGGATTCTCTGAGAGATGGTCGCAGCCATTTCTATGCGGAAGTATTGAGAGTAAAAGAGGTGCTGGAACAGATTAACAAGGGGCATCACTGTTTTGTACTTTTCGATGAATTGTTTAGGGGAACCAATGCGCGGGATGCTTTTGAGGCATCGGTTGCCGTAGCAGAGGTGTTGAAAGCAAAGGCATATAGCCGTTTTTTGATATCTACACATATCATAGAATTGGCCCGTAAATTGGATGGAGATGACGCCTGTTGTTTTTATTATTTAGAATCTGCGATAGTGGATGACGAGTTGATATGTAACCATAAAGTGAAGCCGGGTATTTCAGAGTCAAGAGTTGGATATTGGATTGTGAAGAAAGAACTTGCCGGATTTGAGAAATAATGTAACTGACTCTTATAGGAAAAATTGTGAATAATAGATATATTTGTAGATTATTTTAATTTAAAAACAACGACAAGTATGAGAATTAAATTATTATTTTTGATAAGCATTCTGTTCTGTACAGGTAGTTATGCACAAGAGACGGTTACCGAACCTGATTTTATAGGTGAGGTGTTAGTGTTAAATCCGGATAACAGCACGACTCCGCTGGAAAAAGCTACTGTTAAAATCAAAACAAAAGCCAATGCTTCGATATATTTGGTAGGTATGGGTAAAGTGAAAACAAAGATAAATGTAGATGGTCCTAGCGCTCAGGTACGATTACATCAGGGAGATGATTTTAAGTTGATTGTGAGAGCTGTGGACAACAATACCGATCCAATGTCTATTATTAATATCTTTCAGTTTGAAACGGGTAAGAAAGTACGTAAGGCCGAGTTATCTTCTTTGAGTACATTTGGAGGAGCCTCTAGTAATAATCTGGAACTACTTCCGTATACAGCTAAAAAATATGGAGAAAGTTCTTATCTGATCACATTGAAAGAAAAGCCGGTGGGCGAATATGGGATAACGGTTCGTAATCCTAATTCTTTGGATGAAAAAAATATCATTGTGGCTTCGTTTGGAATCGATCAATAATAAACACTTATAGCCGGATTGCTATTACTGCAAATGTAAATGTGTCAAAACTCGTATTCACCATAGATTACACCGATTTACACAAAACGATTTTAAATCTACTGATAACCAATAATATTTATCTATGTAAATCTGTGTAATCTGTGGTGAGTTATGAAACAACCTCTTGTCGGCTACTGCTGTTCCAACTCAATGACAGCGCTACTGTAATCACCGGATAAACCAATAGGCAAGCCTTGATTCATCAGGAAATCGCCACTGAAAGATTGTCCGTTGGCTGACCCTGTTGCAGCACGGCTTCCCGGATAGATGTTCAATTCTTTCACGTTGTATTTCTTGTCGGGACTCAGACCTTTGAAACGCATCGGAGCACTAACTTCACCGATATGTGATTTTAATTGGTAAGCATAGAATACGGCACGACTCTTGTCCGGCAATACATACATCATGGAGGTGCGGTTACCTTCGTAAGGAGATAAAATACGGTACAGGTCGCCTGTAAACACTATGTTACGGATACTTTCGTAAGTCTTGATAGCCTCTTTGGCAAAGATTACTTCTTTTTCATTCATGGTGGACGGTTGTAAATCCATTCCCAAAGCTCCCTGCATAGCTACGTCAAAGCGGAATTTCAGTGGAGTAGTGCGCCCGGTCTGATGATTCGGACTGGCAGAAACATGGCAACACATTGCTATCGAGGGAAAGAACTGTGAATTGCCCCATTGAATAAGGATACGTTGCAAGGCATCGGTATTATCGCTGGGCCAGTATTCCTCGAAGTAGCGCAGTGAACCGTAATCCAGACGGCCTCCTCCACCAGAGCAAAGCATAAAGTGTACGTCGGGATGTGAATCGCGTACTTTCTTAAAAACATTCAGTAATCCCCGTCCGTATTCGATCCATATGTGTGACTGTTCGTCGGCAGGTAAATAAGTGGATCCCGGGTTGGTTACAGCACGGTTACAGTCCCATTTCACAAAAGCTATCTGAGGGTTATCTTTCAGAATGTCGTGTACACTCTTATATACAAACTCTTGTACTTCGGGATTCGACAGGTCGAGTACCAGTTGCCGGCGAAAGAGAATATGTTCACGTCCCGGTTGCTGGATTACCCAGTCAGGATGTTTTTCGAATAGTTCACTTTGGGGGTTTACCATTTCAGGTTCCACCCAGATACCGAACTTGATATCATTATCCGTACATTGTTTTACCAGCCATCCCAGTCCGTTGGGAAGTTTTTCTTTGTTTACCACCCAGTCGCCAAGTCCTGCGTCATCATTGTTGCGGGGATGTTTCTGTCCAAACCATCCGTCGTCCAGCAGGAAGAGTTCGAAGCCCATCCCTGCAGCATCTTCTATAATTGATTTCAGTTTGGGTTCGTTAAAGTTGAAGTAAGTGGCTTCCCAGTTGTTCATCAGGGTATAACGTGAATTTTCTCCGTGGCGTAAACCATATTTACGTGCCCAACGGTGGAAATTACGACTGACCTGTCCGTTTCCTTTTGTACTGTATGTGTAGAGGAACGAAGGAGTTTGGAATACATCGCCTTTTTTAAGTTTGTAGTGTGATGCGTACGGATTCATTCCGGCAAGTACACGGAGTTCCTGATTGTTGTTTTTTTCAAACTCCAACTTGAAGTTGGCAGGCCATGCCAGAGCCATCCCTATCACTTCTCCATTGTCTTCAGTCATCCGTCCGTTCAGGGATAGCAGATACATGGGATGAGCAAAGAATGTGGCACGGGTTCCTAATTTGGAATCTATCACTTTGATGCCTTCTGTCAGTTCTACTTCACTCATGTTGCATTCTCCGGCCCAGTCACCAGCAAAGTGAGTGAGTCGGTAGGAGGAAGATTTAAAGGAGAGCTGTGCGGAAGCAAACTGGTAAAGTGTTACCGATTTCTTTTCAGTATGCTGATATATAGTCCATTGTTCTATAAGGTCGCTCTCTTCGTATGCCTTATAGAAAAGTTTCACTTGAAAAGGATATAGCGGGTCTTTCAGTGAAATCGTAGTCAGTGTTATGCCGGGTTCCGGAGACTCTTGTTTCACGTTTTCAAAGTTCAGTAGTGTAGAGGTATTACCGTCTGCATGTACTGCATGAAGGGCCACTTCGTTTTGTTCTCCCATTCCATAAGTCGAATATGCCGGAAAGTTATTGCCCTGTTTCTGTAATACATCGGTGTCTGCCAGGCGTGGGCCATAATAAACTTGTCTTAGTGATTGATTGGCAACCCTGAAAACAAGTGCTGTGTTGCGTGTCGTAATCTGAATCAGTTCTTGCGCTGGCAGTGAACAAAAACTCAGGACAAGGCCGATTAATATAAATGTTCTTTTTAGCATTGTACTTTATTTGAGGGCCTTATCCCGCTACTTTCCCAATTGGCGGGTAGGAATTACTATTGGTTTTTCCAATCTGCTTTGTGGGGGGAGGAGAGTGGGAAAAGGCCGTATTATTATTGTATTTTGATTACAATCGGTTTATGGATATCCATTACCTTAATAGGTACGATAACTCCGTTTAATTCTTGATTGGGAGTTGTTCGAGCCTTTTTGCCGTTTACCGACACACGGGCCTGTACCGGAATCCCCGGCAGTTCGATCCGGTAGGCACGTTTTCGGGGCTGTCCTTCATAAGTCCCTTCTACCGGAGATACAGTGATGATCGTCTGTCCCCCTGATTTCTGATAGTTGAGGCGTGTGGTGGCATACTTCCCTTGCAGGTAGTCTTGGGTCAGTCCGTCGTCTTCGTACAGGATATAAGTATTGTTTGCTCCTTCTTTGCCCGGATAACAACGTACGATCAATTCTGTGAGCGGGGTGGAACACATTCGTTCCGTATAAGGCTGCATCGGTAGAGGACAACCTCCCTTGATGAACAATGGAAATTGTTCCAGCGGGCTTTTCGTTTTGATCACTTGCCCGCCTTCTTGTCTTTCTCCGGTGAAGAAATTATACCAGTCGGTTCCACCGGGCAGCCAGACCTCTTGTGTGGCTATCTTTTTTTCTCCTTCTCCCTTGGCGGTGATGGGAGCACCCAACAAGAGGTCACCGAAGAGAAATTGTCCCGGATACTGATAGGCTTTTTCTTCGTCCGGATATTCAATGTACATTCCCCGGTTAAGTGGCAACATATCTGTATGGCATTGGCGGACGGAAGAGTAGATGTAGGGCATCAGTTGAGAGCGCAGGTGGTAAATCCGGTGCATTGCCTTTTCTGCTTCTACGCCCCAGAGCCAGGGACGGCGGTCGAGTTTTTCGTCGTACACCGAGTGGATGCGGAGTGAAGAATTCAGCAATCCGAACTGTGTCCAGCGAGTGTAAAGTTCCGGGTCGGTTCCGTCGTAGAATCCGCCAAGGTCATGTGCCCAGAAGAAACAACCTGCATTACCGCTGGTGGTAGTCAGGTCGACCTCAAAGCGGAGTAAGTCCCAGTTGCCCACAGCATCACCGGAGAATTGAATCGGGTGACGATGGTCGCCCCATCCGGCCCAACGGCTGAAACCTGCACCGCGAAGGTGGTTACCGGACGAATAATTATAATAGATGTGATTCATCCAGGGAAGATGTTTCATATTTGTTCCCCGTACCAGAGGATATAGATAATCTTGTTGCCAGTCGAGCCACCAGAAGGCTACTCCCATGGAATCACTTTCCTGATGAGCATGTTTCATGAAAGCATTCATATAGTCACGGTCACCTGCGTCAAACAGGGGTACACCTGTTTGCTGGGTATCGACTCCCAAATCTCGTACAAAAGCTTGATAACTATCTTCGTGCGGACGGATGCCGTCGTGTGGATGTTCGTTCAGTACTACGTAGATATGATCGTCTTTGAAGTCTTTTATCAGTTTCTCCGGTTCGGGAATCAGTTTACGGTTCCAGCTATAGCCTGTCCAACCCCGTGTGCCGGCATGTCCGGTTCCGACTTTGGCATTTTGTGTATGCCATCCCATATCGAACACCATGATATCGAGGGGAAAGTCGTGTTCACGATATTCCCGTACCAACTGGCGATAATCTTCGTCTGTGTAGTTCCACCAGCGGCAATACCAAGATCCGTGTACATATTTGCGGGTCATCGGTGATGGTCCGCTGACTGCCTGAAGTGATTTCAAGGCTGCCTTGTAGTCATTGCCGTAAACAAACAAATACAGATCCTGAACATGGTTACGGTCACGTGTCGCCACCCATCCGTTTTTTAGGACTTCCTTACCGGTATCGTTAATAAGATACCAGCCGTCCCGGCTCAATAACCCTTCCTGGCGGTCGATGGGACCTTCTACGTCATCAAGCGTTGTCACTGCTCCCAATAGATTCCGGCTTTGGCGGCTGGCTATGTACCAACGTTTTTCTTTAGGGGAGTCTCCGTTTCGGAAATAGACAAACAAGTTGGTTTGTCCGAAGGGAAATCCGTCATTGTAATACTCGACACGCATGGCGGGAGTGGTCATGATGTAACGGTTGCCTTCTTTACGCTCTACTTTTACTTCGGTACATCTGGGGGTACGGTCTACAGCGAAGAGGGTAGAGTCGTTCAGGAACTTTCCCTGCTGTGCGTATTCCATACGTACCAGATGGTCGGTGATAAAGGTAAAACGGCTATTGCCTATGACTACTGGGTTTGAACTGGAGGATGGCAGGCAAAAGAGTAGCCCGGCTATCCAAAGGATGGTTCGTTGGATGTTTCTCATGTCGTTTTTATTTTTGTTAAATGAACTGTTCAGGTTATCTCTATATCTTCTTTTTATCCGGTAGACCCTCGTATACTCGGACAAGGGTCCACCGGATGTTTCTCCCTTTATGGATTCTGTTCCAAGACTCCCGGATATGAATCGATCTCACGTTGAGGGATGAATTCGATTGCTGCCGGATCGTCAGCTGAAATGGTCAGGCGGACCGAAGTTGCGGCTCCACGGTCGTGAGTGCCCGGATAGGTACGGTTCATGGTCAGTCCGTTGCGGAAGATGTCGAAGCGGCGATGTCCTTCGAAAGCCAACTCCTTGCGGCGTTCCTCCAATACATATTCCAACATGGTTTTACCGGGTTTCATGTCACCGGCCGAAAGTGCGGGTATGTGTGCTCGGGTACGGATTACGTTGAGGTCTGCCAAAGCATCACCCAATGCCGGTTCTTTGGCATAGGCTTCCGCACGGTTCAGGTACATTTCGCCCAGACGGAGAACAGTTGGTGACCACAGCTGGGGTTGGTTTTCTTGTTTGGAGCATTTGTATACGTAGTACTTCGGATAGTCATTGCGTTTTGCCATCAGATTTTGGATGGTCACGTAATGTTTTTCGTATGTGCCCGGGGTGGGATTGTCTTTACCCGATTTCAGTCTCGATTCTACGTAATAGCCTCCGGCATCCTGCTTCATGGTCAGTGTGTCTTTGTATTCATACTTCGACAAATAGGCATCTTTGATCCGGTAGTTTCCGTTTTCTTCTATGATTTCGTTCCAGCGGTAATACTTTCTGGGGACTCCATCTTCTTCGGAGGATTCGATATAGATAAATTCTTTACGATATTCACCTGTCTCGTCATCTTTCAGGTATTGCGGAACGATATATCGTGAGCGCAAGTCCTCCGGATATTCCGCATACGCATCCCGGAGTGGTTCGGAAGCATACAACTCTCCCCAGCCTACCCCATCGATATTGGCATAAAAGCCTCCGATAGAGTTCCAACCGTAGTCGTCTTTATCTTTAGTACAACGGATGGCAAAGATGATTTCCGGATTATCTTCCGGTACCAAAACATTGGCTGTAGCATAAGCTTCTCCTTCCAGTAAAGTACGTCCTGAACTTTCGATTACTTCGGTAGCGTATTCGGCAGCCAGCTTATTGTTACCCATGTACAGATAGACGCGTGACAACAGAGCCTTGGCTGCACTGGGACCGGCGTAGATGTTCGACTCCGAATTCAGCAGTGTTTCTGCTTTCTTCAGGTCTTTCAGGATTTGCTCGTAAGATTCCTTTACGGTAGAGCGTATTGGATAGTCGTTTATGTCTGCCGTCAGTTTCAGGGGAATCCCGAGGTTGGTTTCCGGTGACTGATTGTAAGGGCGCCCGAAGACATTGACCAGTACAAATTCCAGCCATCCCCTGAGGAAGTAGTTTTCGCCAATCAGCTGGTCCATCTCTTTGCTCTCTCCTTCCTGTGCTTTCTCAAGTATCTTGTTGGAGTTGATGATGGAGCGGTAGGCCCATCCCCACATGTTCGACATATGGTAGTTGTCCGTGATGCGCTGGTAGTTGTAGATATACATTAATGCATCCGACGACACTCCGCTCAACGAAACGTTATCACTGGCCAACTCGCCTGCATAGTGCCACCCCTGGTGGAAGGCTGTCTGTTTAAATACGGCATAGTTACCACGGGTGGCAGACAGCAGAGATTCATAACTGCCATCCAGCTCGTCCTCTGTCAGTTGGTTGTAGGGGAGTTCCTCTATGGAGCAAGCCGAAAGTCCGATCAGAGAAACGAAAAAGCAAGATACGATATGTTTGATTTTCATAATATGACGTGATTTTTTAGAATGAAACATTAAGGCCGAACACGATTCTTCTGCTCAACGGATAGATAGTACCTGCATAACCGTCGGTACTGCTGTCCGACAATTGGGGAGATACCCCCGAGAATGGGGTAAGCGTGAATAGATTATCAGCACTGCAAGAGACGTTGACCTGTTGCAAGCCCAGTTTCCCGCATAACTTCTCCGGTATGGAATACCCCAGTGATAAGTTGCGCAAGCTGAAGTAATTGCCTTTCTCTAAATAGCGTGAAGACGATTTGTTAGAGTTTTTGTTACCTCCGTTAATGGCTTTCGGATGCGTGGCGATGTCTCCTTCTTTTTCCCAGCGTTTCCAGCCGCTTTTCAGTTTCATTGAATTGTAGTCGGCATAGGCACCGTCGGAATCGAGCAATTCGCGGGATTGGTTATAAAGCAGGTTCCCGTATACAAAGTCGAAGTTGGCAGTCAGTGTAAAACCTTTATAGCTAAATGAATTCATCCATCCACCGGTAAACTTCGGTGCGGCAGAACCACAATATACACGGTCGGCTTTATTGTAAGAGTCGGTAGTTGTGCGTTTGCCATTCTCATCGGTGGTATACCACAATGGAGAACCGTTAGCAGGATCTACACCGGCCCATTCTCTCAGATACCATTCATCCATATCCCGTCCTTCTTCCAGGCGTTTCAATCCCTTCAGTTCCGGTTTCCCTCCATAAAGTTCGGTAACCCGGTTTCGGTTGAATCCAATGTTGAAGTCACTGGTCCACTGGAATTTTGAGGTACGGATGACATCTGCATTAAGACTGATTTCGAGGCCTTTATTATTGATGGCACCTACATTTTTATATTGTCCGGTGTAGCCTGATATATTAGGTAGCGGGGCATAGTACAGCAAGTCGGAGGTATTTTTATTGTACAGGTCGATGGTGACTCCGAAGCGATCGAAGAACCGTGCGTCGATACCGATATTGGTGGTGTAACATTTCTCCCAAGACAGGTCGGCATTCCCCATCTGTGAAGGGAAGTAAGCTACTTCGTCATTATACATCATTGAGGAATAGAGCGGGTAGTGTCCGTAGTATGCTCCGGGAGTGTTACCCAGAGAACCATAACTGACTCTCACTTTTAGTTGGTTGACAGACTCACGAAGAGATTCGAAAAAAGTTTCGTTCTGGATATTCCAGCCGCCACTGACTGTGAAGAAGTGTCCCATACGATTGTTTTTACCGAAACAAGATGATTCGTCCATGCGATACGATACTTGTCCCATGTAGCGGTTATCATAGTCGTAGTTGGCATTGAACAGTGCCGATTGGGTGGCAATGGCGTCTTTGTATCCACCGATGGATTTAATACCGGTTGTTACGTCCAGAATCTCTCTGCCGGGCTGTATGCCTCGTCCTTCGGCGGAAGTCGATTCGTAAAAGTGGCGGGTATATTCGTAAGCTCCCAGTGCGTTGACTTTGTGTTTGCCGAATGATTTCTCAAAACGTATCATTTGGTTGGTGAATTGCTTGGTCAGTAGTGAATTAGAGTTGGATAACGACCCTTTGTCCGATTGCCCCGAACGCGAACGCTTGTCCGTGTAGCTCTCGGAGCGGTTACTGATATAGCGAATATAGTTGTTTGACTCGAAACGCAACCAATCCGTAATCTGATAATTGAAATTAATGGTTCCGTCAACCGTCAGTTTTTTCGAACGGCTCCAGTTCCATTGCAGGTCATACATGTCGTTGATTCCGTCACGTCCTCTCCAGTCTTGTTCTTGTCCCGAGCGGATAGAACCGTCTTCATTGTAAGGGAAATCCCAAGGGAGGTAGAGATAAGTGTTGTACACGCTGCGTTGCTGACTGTCTGTACGTGAGAGCGAACCTGAAATCTTGGTTGACATGGTGAAGCGGTCTGTAAACTTCACATCATTGTTGGAACGGAAAGTGAAGCGGTCCAATGTAAAGTCCTTAATGGCTCCCTCTTCGCGGTAGTAGTCTGCCATAACAAAGGAACGCATACGACCGCTGCTTCCGGTATAGGTAATGTTTGCGTTGGTATATAATCCTGGTTTGGAAGCTTCTTTAAACCAGTCTGTGTTGTGTTTCAGAAGTTCTTCTGTGAACCACGACTGATTATTCCAGGATTTCTGATAGTCATAAAGTTCTTGTGAATTCATCATCTCAAGGCGCCCGGTCGATAGTAAGGATACACCGGCATTGACCGATACACTATATTTGTTGGCATCATATTCGCCTCTTTTGGTGGTTACTACAATAACACCGTTGGCGGCACGCGAACCGTACAATGCGGTAGCCGAACCATCTTTCAGCACACTGATATTGTCTATCTCGTTCGGGTTCAGTCCCGGATCCTCACCTACAATCACACCGTCGACTACCCAAAGTGGAGAGACAGACGAGTTCAGTGTGCCTTTACCACGAATACGGATTTTGCTGGCTTGCCCCGGTTCGCCGGATGAACCTGAGACATATACGCCGGATACTTTTCCCTGGAGCATACTTCCTACTTCCAGTGTGTTTACGTCTTTCAATTTATCGGCTTTCACTACGGCTACCGATCCGGTTACGGCCGACTTCGTCTGTACGGTGTAACCTACTACGACAACTTCTTCCAGTGTTTTAGTGTCTTCCAGTAATTTGATATTGAGCGTTTTTTGTGAATCGATTTTGATAGTTTGTGTCAGGTATCCGATGAAAGAAACAATCAGTTCGTCACCGGCAGCTGCTTCGATGGAAAATTCTCCGTCGATATTAGTACTCACACCTGTACCTGTGCCCTTTATCATGATGTTGGCTCCGATGATAGTTTCTCCTTTGATGTCTTTCACCACTCCTGTAATATGACGTTTTTGCTGTACAGCGTCTGTTTGAGTTGTTTTTGCCATCAGCATGATGTTGTGTCCTTCCATGGCATAACCTACATTGGTGCTACGGAATAGAGAAGAAAGTACATCAGCTACCCGTTGCTGACTTACATTGACGGTTTTGCGTTGATTTACATCTACCTCCTTCTCGGAATATACGAACAGGTAATCTGTCTGGCGTTCGATTTCGCCCAGGATTTCCCGGATCGGTTTATTGTTTTTCGAGATAGATACCTTTGTTTCCTGAGAGTTCGCATTGCCGGCGAATACTCCCGAGATGAAAACGAAAAGGAATAAAACGATCATTTTCATAGTATGTGAAATTGATTTATTTACGATTTTACTTGTTTTTATTAGAGTGTTTTTCATACATTTGTACACTGTGTTAATTAATACTCACTAAGTTTTCGCAGACTGGGGTGTTGTTAACCCGGAGCCGGAAGTGTGCCACCACTTTCGGCTCTTTTTGTTCTTATGTTTTCATTGGTCTCTGTTTTTAGTTTAAAGTTAATACTTGTTTTTAATTTATAGTAATGGTATTACTGTCTTCATCCCGTTGATAGGTGAATTTACATTTCAGTTGAAGCACCTTTAATACGTGTTCTACGCCGTCTCTGATACGAAATTTTCCGGTGAACCGTACATTTGCCAGGGACTCTTTTTCCAAAATGAATTTTACATCATAGTATAGACCTAACTGGCGGATAATTTCGTCCATGCGCGTATTGTCGAAATAAAGGATTCCTTGCATCCATAATGCCCGGTTCCACTCGCTGATACTCTCTTTCCGGAGTTGACCGGCTTTGCCGAATAACCGTTCGTTGGGTTGCAGTTTAACTTTTCTGCCGGTAGTGGTTTCGTTTACTTCTACCGAGCCTTTCAGCAAGACTGTTTCGAAAAAGTCCTGATCTTTATACATCATCACATTAAATTCGGTACCCAATACTCTTACTTCATATTCTTTGGCTTGTACGATGAAGGGTTTCTTTTCATTTTTTGCCACCTGGAAATAACCTTCACCGTCCAGTGTCACTCTACGCTCTTTCCGGTCGAAGTGGTCGGGAAACGTAAGTGTCGTATTTGAATTCAGGCATACTCGGGTTCCGTCACCTAATGTTAATTCTGCCCGTTGTCCTGATGGGACATGTATTGCTTTCAAATCAGGTGTATCTTTTCCTCTCTCCGGAGCCAGGAAATAAACAGAGGTAACTGCTATGAGGAAAATAGCGGCTATTTTAATGAACTCCCTGATGTAAGGAAGTGTCAGCCGTTTCTTTTTATCAACCGTTGCTGCCGGTTTCTCTTGCCAAAGGGTGATGTCGTGCAACTTTCTCAGGGCAAGATACTCACGCATGTGTTGTGGATCGGCATCCAGCCATCGGACTACCATTTGCTTCTCTTCCGCACTGGCATCTCCTGTAAGATATCTGTTTAGTATCTCTTGATTCATAATTTATACGAGTTCTTGATGAACGTTTTTTGCTCCGTTACATCTATAAGACGATAGAAGTGAATACAACCCTAGTCTGTTTCTTGATTTTTTTTAGTGGAAATAGAAAAAGAAGTAAAACAAGGGAAGATAATCTTTGAGTGAAATCCGGAATTCTTTAAGCGCCCTTGATATGTGATATTCCACTCCTTTGACTGTGATGCCCAGATTTTCAGCTATTTCCTTATTCATTTTATTCTCGAAACGACTCATTTTAAAGACTCTTCGGGTTTGTTCCGGGAGTGTGCGTAGGGTGGCTTGGATAATTTGGTTAACTTCTTCGGAAAAAATCTCTGACGGGTCACAAGCTTCCAGGCTGGATACACGAATATCCAGTTCGCGAACATAAAGTTCACTCAACTCGGACATAGCATTCAGTTTGTTTTGTTCCAGACGTAAGTAATCCAGTGATTTATTTTTCAGAATGGTGAGTAACATGGCCTGAGGGGAATTTATGATATCAGTTTTCAGTTTTTCCCACAATTTGATCAGTGCTTCGGCCGCAATGTCTTCTGCTACCTGTTCGTCGTGTACATACGATTTGGCAAACAAGAAAGACTTCCTGTAATAAAGAGTATAGAGAGCGTTAAAACTGTTGATATTTAAGTCGTCCATTCTTGTATACTGTGTTCCGGGATATTTTTCTGTATGATCTAAAAGTGCCGCAAGGTATGAAAAAAAAAGCAAAAGAGGATTAATAGTTGTGAGTATTTCTGTTTTGCTTCTTTCCCGGGGATATTGTCTGCTATCGTATGTTTCACTTGCTCCTTTTTTATAGTGTCCGCAAATGTAGGTGAGGTGTTCGTTGTCGAACATCTTTTTCCTTCTTAGAATCTTTGATTATTAGGAAGTTATGTTTTTGGCACATTACTTGTATAACAATGAAGGAGTGAGTTGTCCGGTCGTGGTATAGCTCATTCTTAGATTGTAATTTTGATTGGTAAAGGGTGGAATGGGAATTTCGCCCTTTATTTTTATATGGCCTGAAAGGTAATAAAAAATAAGGGTAGAACCATTGTTCCACCCCTATCACTTACAATAATAATAACTTCTCTTACTCAATGGGCTGTCCTTTGTAAAAGTCCAGAATCTTTGTACGGAACAGATAGTCATATTTGGCCTGAATCCGGTCGGACAATGCTTTAGTCAGATTTAGTTTGGATTCATTGTACTCGACCGAGGTCGCTTTTCCATTGTCGAACTTTTCACTCATCAGGCGGAAGGACTCTTGGCTGGCTTCTACTGCCGACTCACTTGACTTAAACTTGCTCTCGGCAGCTATGGCATTGTACCATGCTTGTTGGATTTCTTTATATAATACCTTCTTGGTATTGTCCAGTTGCAATGCCAGATTGGTTTGTTGCAGGCGTGCAGTGCGTACACGGTTGCGAGTGGCCAGGCGATTGAATAAAGGTATGTTCAGACTGAATCCGGCATATTTATTCAGGTTGTTCTTCATTTGGTTGCCAAAATTTGAACCGGCGTTACCATTTACCGTATAGAAGTTTGTACCTAATCCCGCAGAGAAAGACAATTGCGGATAGTAACTGCTCTTTGCTATGCGGACATTCTTTTCGCTACCTTCAAGACGATATTCGGCTGCTTTGATGCCCGGTTTGTAGAGCATGGCCTGGTTATAGATTTCGTCGGGTGAAGTAAGGGGAGAGAATTCCAACTCCGTATCCGGTGTGGCAAGTGAGAAGTTCTCCGGAGTCGGAAGTTCAAGCAATTGACTTAAATCGAGTAGAGCTAACCGGTAATTGTTGTCAGCCTGTACCGCACTCATCTCATCTTGTGCAACGCGGGCTTTGGCTTCGGCAACTTCGGCGGGAGAAGCTTTTCCTACTTCATGCAATCGTGTGATGCGGCTCAGTTGTTCTTTGCTGAGTCCTACCTGACTTTGTGCCACTTTGCTTAACTCTTGATTAAAAAGCACTTGCAGGTAAGCGGAAGTGACATTGATTGCCAAATCTTCTTTTGCTTTATTCAGGTCTTCGATTGCTGCTTTCAGGTTTAGTTTGGTAAGTGCATACTGGTTCGGTAATTCCAGACCGGTGAATAACGGAATATTTGTACCCAGGCTGAAGCTACTGCTACCGCTGTTGATATCATTATAGGTGTTATCTACCGGCGATGCTGTACGTCCCCAACTCCAATTTTGCGAAGCACTGCCGCTAAGGTTGGGTAAGCGTGCCCATTTGGCGGTATTCACCTCCACTTTACTCTGTTCGGCCGAGTTTGCCGTTTGTTGCACATTGATATTATGCTCAATGGCATAATCGATACACCGGCGTAAAGTCCATCCTTCCTGTGCCTGTGCAGTGTAAGCTGACAGTCCGGTCAGTATCAATAAGTTGATCAATATTTTATTTCTCATATTATGCATTGTTGGTGATTCATACTTTCCCTATATTATACGAGAGGTTTATTTGTCTTTCTTTTCCGAAGCTCTTACTTTTTCCTTTCCGGTCAGACCTTCCTTGATTTCCAGTTTGATACCGTCACTCATGCCGGTTTTGATCTGGCGGCGTTCAAACTTCTGTTCGGGTATACTATCGGTCATTACCCATACAAACGTACTGTCGCCACTGAATTCGATAATGCCTTCGGGAACTGCCAGAACTTTTTGCGCACGTTGAAGCACGATTTCTGCATTGGCGGAATATCCGGAACGGATTTGTACAGAGTCCGGTGCATGAACGGCCGCTTTAATTTCGAACTGATTGGCTCCGTTCTCTTCTACACCTTTCGGAGAAATATATTCCAGTTCGGCATCGAATGTAAGATTTTGTAAAGCTCCGATAGTCAGTTTCACCGGCATACCTTCATGGATACGTCCCACTTCTGTTTCGTCAATCTTGCCTTTGAAGATCAGATCGTTCATATTGGCTACTGTGGCAATAGTCGTACCGTCATTAAACGTATTACTCATGATTACCGAGTTACCTACTTTGATCGGTACGTCCAGAATCAATCCGTCGATGGTCGAACGAATCAGCGTACTGCTGAAGGAAGCGCTGTTTTTGGTGATACCTTCTTTGATAATCTCCAGTGCATCTTTTGCAGTTTGCAATTCTTCACGTGCTTTCTTTATTTCTACTTCGCTTTTTTCGTAATCTTCTCTGCTGATTAACTTGTCGTTATAAAGCTTCTTGATACGTTCATGATCTGTTTCGGCTTGCGCGGTACTGATCTCTGCCACACGTACACGGCTCTCGGCTGAGTTCAATTGTCCCAGTTCCGGGATGACTTTTACTTTAGCGATTACTTCACCTTGCTTAATGGTCTGCCCGGCCTCTTTGTATACTTCGGATATGATACCCGATATTTGCGGTTTAATGAGTACTTCGTCTCGCGGCTCTACTTTGCCGGTGGCAACCGTAGTCTTTTCCAGATCCGCAATCTCCGGGGTAACGGTTTCATATACGGTTGTTTTAGGCTTTGATTTCTGGTACAGGAAAATGAATGTCCCAATGAAGATGGCGGCTACCACTACCAGTAATGTAATTTTCAGATACTTTTTCATCTTGTTTTATATTTTGAATTATTATTTTCTATCTTGACTGTGTATTCTTTGTTAACCGATGCTGTCTTGTCGTCCTTTTTTGTGCGGGAGACAGAGAAAGATCGTACTTTATTCATCCCTGATAGCTTCTATCGGTCGGATAGCCATTGCCCTGTAAGCGGGTGCCAGTCCGGCGAGTAGTCCCAGCGTCACCAGTAACAGGCAGGTTCCGATAGCCATACCAAAAGACACCTGGAAGTGGGAATAATGGTCCTTACCGGAGTTGACGCCTATTTCCATTAATTGCAGGATCAGTACACCAAAAGAGATGCCGGCCATGCCTGCAATGGTAGTCAATACCATACTTTCTGATAAAATCTGTTGTAAAATGTCTTTCGGACGGGCACCGATGGCACGCCGGATACCTATTTCGGTGGTCCGTTCCTTCACGGTCACCATCATGATGTTCGATACACCGATAGCCCCTGCCAGCAGAGTGCCCAAGCCTACCATCCAGATCAATACATGGATACCGGTAAACAGATTATCCATCATTGAGAACATGGCCTCCGCATTCAGTTTCATAACTGCCTGTTTGTCATCCGGCGATATATAATGGGCCTCTTTAAGGATGGCTTCTATCTCCGGTTCAAGGTCGCTTACCTTTTTCCCCGGTTTCACGGTATAGCATATCACGTCGATACGTTTTCCCATGTTGTAGGCTTGCTGCATCGTACTGAAAGGTAGCACAACGGCTTCCGAAGCCCGGCCCTGGATGTTCATGTTTCCTTCGGACACACACATGCCTATCACCTGATAATAAATGCCGTCTACCCGTACATATTTACCACAAGGATCTTCGCCCGGGTTGAAAAGGCTCTCGTAAACACGTTTGCCGATAACGCACACTTTGCGTCCCTCGCGTACGTCTACGTCGTTGATAAATCTTCCGTAAGCCATATCCTGGTTTTCAATCTTTGCATAGTCCGGATAAAGCCCTTTCACGCTGCAATCGTACTTTTTCTCTCCATAAATGGCTGTCGATCCCCAGCGGGCTATCGATGGAGTGATTACATCGATGTCTTTTACTTTTTTGCGGATTCGTTCAATATCTGCGTTTTCAATATCCCAATAGCGTCCTTTGCGGAATCCCTTGTAAGCCTCTCCTGTCTTTTGTGAGGCCATGAAACCCGAGTTGGTTGCGAAGCCTTCAAATTCGGCTTGCATCATCTCCTGCATTCCTTGTCCGCCTCCCATCAGGGCCACCAGCATGAAGATACCCCAGAATACTCCGAATGCCGTCAGCAGGCTTCGTGTTTTGTTTCTTGTTATCGTGACGAGGATTTCCTCGCACGTATCCATATCTACTCTCATAATCAATCTGCTCTAAGTGCTTCAATAGGTCTGATACTCACTGCTTTCTTTGCCGGGAAGAATCCTGCCAGTGTTCCTGCAACGACCAAGGTCAGCGTGGCTTGTATGGCAATGCTGATATCCACCGTCGGATTCAGGAATACGGTTTCCGAAAACATTCCTACATCTACGGTTTGTTCTCCGGCCACTTTATTCATCCATTCGGTAGCGGCGATTCCGGCTACCATCCCGATGTATCCGAATAGTGTTGTGATGGTCACGCTTTCCACGATTATCAACCACAGGATAGAGAATGGTTTGGCACCCAATGCTTTGCGGATACCGAACTCACGTGTCCTCTCTTTTACTGTGATCAGCATAATGTTCGATACGCCTACGATACCACTCAGCAATGTGAAGATGCCGATCACCCAGATGGCTGTACGCAAGATGCCCATAGCGTTTTGTGACTGTAGATAATTGGTAAAACGGTTCCATATCCACAGTGCGCTGTTGTCCGATGGGTCAAAACGGTGTTTGGCGCCCATTACTTTGCGATAGGCTGCCTCGAATGCTTCGTTTGTCTCAATGGTGGTGAGCCCTTTGGTGGTGAAGGTCAGGTTATTCAGTTTATCACCTTTGTTGTAGATTACCTGTAAGGTGGAGAAAGGAATATAAGCCTCGCTGCTTCCCTGATCGCCCGGATCGGTGTAAAGGCCTACGACTTGATAAGAGACTCCACCGGCATTTACAAACTTTCCGATAGGTTCTGTTTTGCTTTTTCCGAAAAGGATTTCAGCCGTTTTGGTATGCAGTACAATTACTTTCCGTCGTTCTTTGAGATCGATGTCATTGATGAACCGTCCGTCTGTCGATTTTACGGATTCCACTTCGGTAAAGTTCGGATACACACCTTCCAGTGAAAGGTTAACGTACTCCTGTCCGTAACTCAGGTTTACATTACTTTGCCATTGGCTGGCACCTACACTGATGATGTTGTCGCTGAAGTGCTCCATGGTGGCATCCAGGTCCTTATTGTCCAACTGGATGCGTCGTCCTTCTTTTAATCCGTCGTAAGGTTTCCCTGTCCATCCCGGATATATTTTTATGGAGTTCAGCGCCCGTGCCGATGATGACTTTTCAAAAGCATGGATCAGTCCGTTTCCGGCTCCCAACAGCACTATCAGCATGAAGATGCCCCATGCTACGGCGAATCCGGTCAGTAACGTACGGAGTTTGTTCCGCTTGATGGTACCGTATATTTCTTGCCAAATGTCAATCATATTTATATCTGTTTTTATTTCATGTATCCATCCTTGCCGAATGGTGAGGCATCATGATTCAGGTTCTCTTCAATCCGTTCGATTATACCATCCTTGATGTGGATAATTTTATCTGTCTGATTGGCAACTCCACTTTCGTGGGTGACTACGACAATGGTCATTCCGGTCTTGTGCAGGTCTTTCAGTATTTGCATCACCTCTACGGACGTCTTACTGTCCAATGCACCGGTAGGTTCGTCGGCCAGAATAATCTGAGGCTGTGTAATCAAGGCACGGGCAATGGCTACACGTTGTTTCTGACCTCCACTCATTTCATTGGGCATGTGATGTGCCCAATCCTTGAGTCCCAGCTTGTCGAGGTACTCCATGGCCAGGGCATTACGTTTTTTCCGGCTTACTCCCTGGTAAAACAGAGGCAGTGCGACGTTTTCCACTGCATTTTTAAATGAAATCAGGTTGAATGACTGGAAGATGAAACCGATCATCCGGTTGCGGTATTCCGCGGATTTAGTTTCGCTCAGGTCCTTAATCAGCACGTTGTTGAGGTAATACTCTCCGTTATCGTAATTATCCAATATACCTAGTATATTGAGTAAAGTAGACTTGCCGGAACCTGATGCTCCCATGATGGAAACGAATTCACCCCGCTCGATGTCGAGATTGATGCCTTTGAGTACATGGAGTGGGGCTCCGTTGTTGTAGGTTTTGTTAATGTCTTTTAAGTGTATCACAGTTTCATCTATTTAGTTTCAAATTTCTTATGATTTGTTCTATTAGACGTACGGCTGATACGAAAAGTTGCAAACGAAGTGAACTTTTTTAAAAAAAGATTTTGTAGACTCAATCTTCTTTACGTAATTTGTGTGCAATAAACATTTAATATTAACTAACCCTTTAAATAAGAGTATCATGAATTCAAGCATGGAGAAGCCCTATGTGGTGGGTATTGACATTGGCGGAACAAACACTGTCTTTGGAATTGTTGACGCGCGCGGAACTATTATAGCAAGCGGTGCAGTGAAAACTCAAGTATATCCTACAGTAGAAGAATATGCAGATGAAGTATGCAAAAATCTTCTGCCGTTGATTATCGCAAATGGCGGGGTGGATAAAATAAAGGGTATCGGCATTGGCGCTCCTAATGGGAACTATTATACCGGAACCATTGAATTTGCTCCTAACTTGCCTTGGAAAGGTGTATTGCCGTTGGCTTCTATGTTCGAAGAACGCTTGGGTATACCGACTGCCTTGACAAACGATGCTAATGCTGCCGCAGTGGGCGAAATGACTTACGGAGCTGCCCGCGGTATGAAAGATTTTATCATGATTACTCTGGGAACAGGTGTCGGTAGTGGTATCGTTATCAACGGACAGGTGGTTTACGGTCATGACGGTTTTGCAGGCGAACTCGGTCACGTGATTGTTCGTCGTGACGGACGTATCTGTGGTTGCGGACGCAAGGGCTGTCTGGAAACTTACTGCTCGGCTACAGGTGTGGCACGCACTGCACGCGAATTCCTCGCTGCACGTACCGATGCCAGCTTGTTGCGTAATATCCCGGCTGAGAGTATTGTATCGAAAGACGTATACGATGCAGCCGTACAGGGAGATAAACTGGCTCAGGAGATTTTCGAATTTACAGGTAATATTCTGGGTGAAGCATTGGCAGACGCTATTGCTTTCTCGAGTCCGGAAGCTATTATCCTGTTCGGTGGTTTGGCAAAATCGGGTGATTACATTATGAAGCCGATTATGAAAGCCATGGAGAATAACCTTCTGAACATTTACAAAGGTAAAGCAAAATTGCTCGTTTCTGAGTTGAAGGACTCTGACGCTGCTGTGCTGGGTGCCAGTGCATTGGCTTGGGAACTGAAAGACTTGAGAGACTAAACGTCCTATTAAAGTGATTATTTAGCGAAAGCTCCGGAAGTCATTCCGGAGCTTTTTTTGTCTGTACGGGCGGGAGCTTCGGGATGTACTCCAATATCGTTTTGTCAAAGATGTCATTTTGTATTTTCTATCGTTTCAAGGAGGGCATATTCCGGTCTTTGGTTTGAGATCCGTGGAAAAAATGAATTTCAGCTGATTTCCGGCAGCTCAAAAAGATGTCTTATTGAGCTTAATTCTCACCGGAAGAAGGGAATATTCTTTTATTCTGTTTCGTGTGATAGCGAATCTTGTAACTGAACTTCGAAATGCTACTTAGGATACCTTTCTGCAACCGGAGCCAATAAGTGAAAAATGGCTTTGATTTTAGACTATTCATACCTCCTTTGGAGGAAGTTAATGATTCGTTTCGACTTTATTAATAAAAGACTCGGACGTTATTAACAAAAGACTTGGACGAAATTAATAATCTCTTTCGTCTTTTTCTGTATATATAGTCTCAAAGTGATCAAATTCTGCATGAATACTCTTTTCTTATTCTTTTTTTATGCAAAAAGATCCACAGAAGCTCTTTGTTTGAGAAAGGGGTGGTTAGCAAATTGTTTGAAAGGAGAGTATAATGATTCTATTTTATAAGATTTAGCGTCTTTTTGTCGGAAAAGATAGGAGTGATACTTGTCTTGTGTTACGAATAAAAAAGAGGAAATCTTGCCGGAAGATTCCCTCTTTTTTATCTCGAATCGGAGAGCAGGGCTGATTAGCCGTTAACTCTTTTTTCTTTGATTCTAGCTTTTTTGCCGGTAAGAGCACGCAGGTAGTACAGTTTAGCGCGACGTACTTTACCAACCTTGTTCACTTCAATGCTGTCGATAGCCGGTGATTCGATCGGGAAAATTCTTTCTACGCCTACAGTTCCTGACATTTTACGTACAGTAAAACGTTTCTTTTCTCCGTGACCTGCAATTTTGATAACAACACCGCGGTACAACTGTACACGCTCTTTGTTACCTTCGATAATACGATATGCTACTGTTACAGTGTCTCCTGCTTTGAAGCTCGGGTGCTGTTTTCCGGTAGCGAATGCTTCTTCTGCAATTTTAATTAAATCCATTGTTGTTTATTATTAAATTGTTTTATCGTTACAACGCAACATACCAGGTAACTCTCTCCTGACAGCGATTGCGCGAAAGCGGTGCAAAGTAACGAATTATTTGCCGGATAGCCAAATGTTTTTGTATATTTGTAGCATTATTAAGTACTTAAGGATATGAAACAAAATTACGCAAAGATTATTTCAGGATTCATTCTGGCGGGGTTGCTGACATTTAGTTCTTGTCAGTCGACGCATGAGATGGCAAAAACCGATTACCAGATTGCCAAAGTAGAGGGAAGGATGATTGACATTGACGCCAAATGGGACACCCATCCCGATGCAGATGCCGTGGCAATATTAAAGCCTTATAAAGAAAAAATAGACAATATGATGTATGAGGTGATTGGCAGCAGCGAGCAGAAGATGGACAAAGGACATCCCGAGAGCTTGCTTTCTAATCTTGTAGCGGAAGTATTGCGTCAGGCTGCAACCAAGGTGCAGGACAAGCCGGCAGACATGGGACTGGTGAATATGGGAGGATTGCGTAATATTTTGCCTGCCGGAGATATTACGGTGGGAACGGTATATGAGATATTGCCATTCGAAAATTCGCTTTGTGTAATGAAGATGAAAGGAACACACCTGAAAGCATTGCTCACAAGCATTGCATCGTTGAAAGGAGAAGGGGTGAGCGGTATCCGGATGGAAATTACCAAGGATGGAAAATTACTGAATGCTACGGTGGGCGGCCAGCCGATCGATGACAATAAGCTGTATACCGTGGCGACAATCGATTATCTGGCTGACGGTAATGGAAGTATGGAGGCTTTCTTGCAGGCTGATGATCGTGTGTGTCCCGAGGGAGCCACGTTACGCGGGCTTTTTCTTGATTACGTGAGACAGCAGACTGCTGCCGGAAAGAAGATCACTTCGGCACTGGATGGCAGAATCACTGTGAAATAAAAACGTTATAGATTATAAAACGATAAAATCCAGTAAATTATGATATTCCCAATCAATAAAAAACATACGTTCTTTTCCAAGGAAAAGACACTTCTAACTTTCTTTTTTATTCTCTTTATTTCTTTTTCTGCATTTGGGCAGCAGGATAAAAAGCTGATTCTTCTGCAGACCAGTGATGTGCATAGCCGCCTGGAACCTATCAATCAGGAAGGTGACCGGAATTATGATAAAGGCGGATTCGTACGTCGTGCCACATTTGTGAAGGAGTTCCGCAAAGAGCATCCTGATATGTTATTGTTCGATTGCGGAGATATTTCGCAGGGGACACCTTATTATAATATGTTCCAGGGTGAAGTCGAAGTGAAGATGATGAACGAAATGAAGTATGATGCCATGACTATCGGTAATCACGAATTTGATTTTGATCTGGATAATATGGCCCGTTTATTCCGGATGGCTGATTTTCCGGTGGTTTGCGCTAATTATGATGTAAGTGCTACGGTGCTTAAAGACTTGGTGAAACCGTATGTCGTCTTTGAAAGAGACGGTGTCAAGATCGGAGTTTTGGGATTGGGTTGCCAGCTTGAAGGCATGGTACAAGCCAATAAGTGTGTAGGAGTGGTTTACAATGATCCGGTAACTGTAGCGAACGAAGTGGCTGCTGTCCTGAAAGAAAAAGAGGGATGTGACGTAGTGGTTTGTCTTTCTCATCTGGGTGTGCAGTATGACGAGAATCAGTTGATCCCTAAAACACGTAATATCGATGTTGTTCTCGGAGGCCATTCGCATACATTCATGAAAGGTCCCAAGACTCTCCTCAATATGGATGGCAAGAATGTGTCGCTGATGCATACCGGTAAGAGTGGTATCTATGTAGGGCAGATGGACTTAACACTTGAAAAAAAGAAATAAGAGGACGTTGTAAAAATCTGTAGCGGATTCCTGAAATACCGTCTATGAAATACCTCCCAGACAAACTATGCTAAAACAACTACTAACAGTTGTGTTTCTGCTGAGTGCAGGCACTTTGTGGGCACAACAAGCTGCAGGACTTCTGCCTGTACAGGAAGATACACATTGCAAAGAATGGGTAGAGCAGACGCTCTCCCGTATGAAACTGAAAGATAAAGTCGGGCAATTATTTGTTTATACCCTGGCTCCACGAGCAGATAAAGATACTGAAAAGTTAGTGGGCAAACTGACCCGCAAGTTCAAAGTCGGGGCCTTTCTGTACTCTGAAGGAACAGTAGAAGATCAGGCAAACCTGACCAACTATGCGCAACGCCAGTCGAAAATTCCATTAATGATTACCTTTGATGGTGAGTGGGGACTCGCCATGCGATTGGAAAATACGCCGGTGTTTCCACGTAATGCGGCATTGGGCTGTATCAGCGACAATACCTTGATTGAGGCTTATGGGCAGGAAGTGGCGCGTGAGCTTCGTGAGATAGGTGCGCACGTTAATTTTGCTCCGGATGCGGATGTTAATACCAATCCTGAAAATCCGGTCATCCATGTCCGTTCGTTTGGTGAAAATCCGAAAACTGTGGCTGAGAAAGTAATAGCTTATGGGCGTGGATTGGAGACCGGTGGCATTTTGTCTGTCTCCAAGCATTTCCCGGGACATGGTGACACGGATGTCGACTCACACCAGGCATTGCCTGCCGTTTATTATAATCGTGCACGGCTGGACAGTGTGGAACTGTATCCTTTTAAAGAAGCCATTCAGGCAGGATTGGGAGGTGTGATGGTGGGACACTTACAAGTGCCGGCCTTAGAACCTGACCGGATCACCCCTTCTTCATTGTCACATAGCATTGTGACGGATCTATTGAGAGGAGAGTTGGGATTCAATGGATTGGTATTTACCGATGCGCTCGCCATGAAAGGAGTAGCTGCCGAATCGGATGTAACAGTGAAGGCTCTGAAGGCCGGTAATGATATGGTGCTGGTACAGCAAAATGTAGAAAAAGCACAAGAGAGTGTGGTGCAAGCCATAAAAGACGGACGCCTCACGATGGAAGAAATAGATGCGAAATGCCGTAGAATTCTGGCGTATAAATATCGTTTGGGATTAAGCAGGCGACCGATGATTCCAGTAGACGGATTGAGTGACCGTATTCATACTCCTGAAGCGCAGGCTTTGGTAACCAAGCTGCGTACGTCGGCAGTGACCGTACTTGGGAATTATTTTCAGATCCTTCCTCTTACTGCAACAAAGGGTGAGATAGCCGTATTAACAGTGGGAGATGAAGGCAGCGATGCTTCTTTCATCGAGGGGTTACGTAGTGAATTACCATTAAAAACATTCCGGATGGATAAAAATACCGGGGAAGAAGAGCGGCGGAAGATAGTGAAAGAACTGGGAAACTATCGGAGGGTGGTTGTCTGTATAACGGTGCAGGATAAAGAAGCGGGTGAGTATCGTTCGTTTTTTGCCGGGTTCAGGCCCCAAGCTCCTGTGGTCTACGCTTTCTTTACTTCCTATCGGGCACTGGCGTCGCTTGAAGAGGCTGCCGCCCGTTCGGCTGCTGTTGTCCTGGCACATTCCGGTGAGGAGGATTTGCAACGCTATGTAGCCGATGTGGTGTTGGGCAAAGCTTCGGCAACGGGACGTTTATCCATGCGTATCGGCAATACATTTGCAGCCGGTTCCGGTGTAGATGTGATATCCGGTAGCCCAGCGGGCATAGCACCCGAAGATTATGGTTTGAAATCATACAGACTCCACCGGATAGACTCGGTGGTAGCTGCCGGGCTGGCGGCGAAAGCCTTTCCCGGATGCCAGGTGTTGGTATTGCGGCATGGACAACCGGTATATGATAAATGTTTCGGCACTCACTCTGTAACAGACACTACTCCGGTACGGGCGACCGACCTTTTCGATCTCGCTTCATTGACTAAAACCAGTGCCACACTGCTGGCCGTGATGAAACTCTATGATCAGGGACGGATCGAGTTGACAGATGCTGTCTCTAAATACGTGCCTGCTCTGCGGGCTACGAACAAAAATAATATCACAATCAGGGAACTGTTGTTACATGAATCCGGACTGGTGCCTTATATTCGTTTTTATCGTGATGCAATCGATGAATACTCGGTGACCGGCCCTTTTACACAAGGATTTGTAGACGAGTGGCACCATACCCGTATGGGAGAATATACTTATGCCTGTTCCGATTTCAAGTTTAAGAAAGGATTGGTTTCTGCAACAAAAACCTCCGGGCATACGTTGCAGATAGCCGATGGATTGTGGCTGGACAAGAAATTTAAAGCTGCGATGATGAAGAGTATTGCACAGTCGGAACTCGACCGTAAACGTTTTGTATATAGTGATATCGGATTTATCCTGTTGCAACAGGTGGTGGAAGCCGTTACCGGCAAGATACTCGATGCTTATTTAGTTTCAGAGTTTTATCGGCCTATGGGATTGGAACATACATTGTTCCAACCTTTAAACCGTTATAAGAAAGCGGATATTATGCCGACTGCTGCCAATGATTACTTACGTCGGCAGGATCTTTGCGGATATGTGCATGATGAAGCTGCCGCCTTTATGGGAGGCGTAAGTGGCAATGCCGGATTGTTTTCAACGGCCCAAGAGTTGGGAAAAATCTATCAGATGATTCTGAATGAGGGTGAACTGGATGGAAAACGCTATCTTCGGCCGGAAACCTGCCGTATATTTACTACGGAGAAATCAGCTGTCAGTCATCGTGGACTGGGGTATGACAAACCTAATCTGAAGGATCCGAAGGCAAATGCCTGTGCTTCTTCGGCTCCGGCTTCTGTTTATGGGCATACCGGCTTTACGGGTACTTGTGCTTGGGTTGATCCGGAGAACGACCTGGTCTATATCTTCCTGAGTAATCGTCTTTGTCCCGATGCCTGGAATGGAAAGCTGAACAGCATGAAGATACGACAAGCAATCCAGGAAGTGATTTATCAGTCGTTATATACACCGGAATAGTGGAAGTGAATGGCTTTTTACAATATAAAATGAAAAGAAGATATTTATTGGCTGGTTTAGTTGTATCAGCGCTTTTGGGAGTAGGAGCGAAAGTTCCTGCTTCTATGGATGCCCCTGTCCGTGAGGTTTTTCATACTCCTCCCGGTATGTCTGCTCCTATAGAACCTTTGTTGCTTTATCAGGCTTCCCAGGACGAAAAGTGCTGTCACTGGGTAGATTCTGTCTACAATCGGATGAATCTGAGAGAGAAGGTGGGGCAATTGTTTATTTACACCATTGCGCCCGTGCAGACCAAGCGTAATATGCAGTTGTTGCGTGATGCGGTTCATACTTATAAAGTCGGTGGATTACTTTTTTCCGGCGGAAAGATACAGAATCAGGCTACATTGACCAACGAAGCGCAACGGATGGCCCGCTGTCCGCTGCTGATTACCTTTGATGGTGAATGGGGGCTTTCCATGCGTTTGCGTGGTACTCCTGTCTTTCCGAGAAACATGGTATTAGGATGTATCCAAGACAACCGTTTGATTTATGAATATGGGCGGGAGATGGCCCGACAGTGTCGTGAGATGGGAGTGCAAGTCAATTTTGCTCCGGTGGCAGATGTGAATATCAATCCGGACAATCCGGTCATCAATACCCGTTCGTTTGGTGAAGATCCGGTGAAAGTGGCCGATAAGGTGATTGCTTACGCTTCGGGGCTGGAGAGTGGTAAAGTCCTTTCTGTCTGCAAGCATTTTCCGGGACATGGTGATACGGACGTGGATTCTCATAAGGCACTGCCTGTGTTACCATTTACGCGTGAGCGCCTGGACAGTGTTGAACTGTATCCTTTTAAAGAAGCTATTCGTGCCGGAGTCAGTGGTATGATGGTAGGACACTTGCAGGTACCTGTCATCGAGCCTATAGGTGATTTGCCTTCATCCTTATCCCGTAATGTGGTTTATGGACTTCTGACCGAGGAATTGGCATTTAAGGGACTTATCTTTACCGATGCCCTTGCTATGAAGGGAGTTGCCGGCAATAAGAGCGTATGTTTGCAAGCTTTGCAAGCCGGGAATGATCTGGTGCTGGCTCCCCGCAGGCTGAAAGAAGAAATGGACGCTGTATTGGAAGCGGTGGAAAAAGGAGAACTTCCGGAAGAAGAAATTAATGCAAAATGTCGGAAAGTACTCACTTACAAATATATTTTGGGGCTGGAACGTAAACCGTTTGTGAAACTATCGGGATTGGGAACCCGTATTAATACACCTCAGACACGTGATTTGATTAGCAGGCTGAATCTGGCTGCAATTACTGTGCTGAATAATAAAAATGATGTATTGCCTTTGCATCCCGATCTGAAAGAGGCGGCCATACTGAATGTAGGCAAACCGGAAGAGATTGAGCCTTTTGACCGCAAAATGAAAAAGTATACTTCATTTGCCCGTTTTCAATTGCGTAAAGATCTGCCGGAAGCCGAGCAACAAAAGTTGCGTGACTCTCTTGCCGCCTACCGGCGTGTTATCGTTACTGTGACAGAGCAGCGCCTTGCTCCCTATCAGTCGTTTTTCGCCAAGTTTGCTCCGGAATCTCCTGTAATATATGTATTCTATACGCCAGCTAAGTCGATGTTACAGATACAGCGGGCTGTATCGGCTGCTGAGGCTGTGGTATTGGCTCATGCCTCTCGTGACGACGTTCAGGAACGTGTGGCTGATTTACTTTTCGGTAAAGCAACGGCAGATGGAAGACTGTCGGCCAGTATTGGCGGATTGTTTCCTACCGGTTCGGGTGTTACGATTACTCCGCATACTCCTTTCCACTTTGTACCCGAAGAATATGGAATGAAATCGGAAGTGCTCCGCCGTATCGACACGATTGCTTTGGAGGGAATCAAGGAGGGAGCTTATCCCGGTTGTCAGGTTCTGGTGATGAAGGATGGCAAAGCTTTGTATGACCGGTGCTTCGGATACCATACAGATGCAAATAGCGAGAAAGTGAAGCCGACGGATATTTATGATTTGGCTTCTCTGTCTAAAACAACAGGAACGTTGTTGGCCATAATGAAGCTTTATGATAAAGGTCGTTTCAATCTGACCGATAAAGTTTCAGATTATCTGCCTTTCCTGCGCAAGACGAATAAAGAGAACCTGACCATTCGTGAATTGCTCTTGCATCAGTCTGGCTTACCTTCCGGTCTGCTTTTCTATCAGGAGGCCATTGACGGGAAAAGCTATAAAGGTTCGCTGTTCAAGCAGTCGAAAGATGCCTTACATACGGTACGGTTGGGTGTCCGTACCTGGGGAAATCCAAGATTCCGGTTTAATAAGGGGATGACGTCTAAAGAGAAGAACGGTGATTATACTCTTCAGGTTTGTGACAGTTTATGGTTGAACCGGTCGTTCCGTGAAGAGATACGGAAGAAAATAGCCGAAGCACCGTTAAAAGACAAGAGTTATCGTTATAGTGATGTCGGGTTTATCTTGTTGCAGATGCTTGCAGAAGAGCTTAGTGGAAAACCGATGGATGAATATTTATGGCAAGAGTTCTATCAGCCGATGGGATTGGAACATACTGCCTATCTGCCGTTGCGTTACTTCGATAAAAAAGAGGTAGTACCTTCTGCAGTAGACCGTTTCCTGCGTAAGACTACTTTGCAGGGATTTGTCCATGATGAGTCGGCTGCTTTCCAGGGGGGAATTTCGGGTAATGCGGGGCTTTTCTCTAATGCTCGTGAAGTCGGACGTATTTATCAGATGTTGCTCAATGGAGGTGAGTTGGATGGAAGACGTTATCTCAGCAAGGAAACTTGTGCTCTATTCACTACCGAAAAGTCTAAAATCAGCCGTCGCGGTTTAGGTTTTGATAAGCCGGATGTGGTGAATGAAAGTAAAAGTCCGTGCGCTGCTTCTGTTCCGGTTACTGTTTATGGGCATACCGGATTTACAGGAACTTGTGCCTGGGTAGATCCCGACAATGGCTTGATTTATGTATTTCTTAGTAATCGTACCTATCCCGATGCTTGGGTGAACAAATTATCTAAACTTGAGATTAGGGAAAAAATTCAAGAAACGATTTACGAAGCGATGAAAGAAAAGTAATCATTACATATATAGGTCTATTATACATCAATTCCTGATAGAGCGTTGCTCCGTCAGGAATTTGTGTATAACGTCCTATGGTTCATGATGTTTGATATGCTGATATTTCTATTTAGTACTATTGATCCACCGGGATATTCAGGTTATAAATATGGGTTTCACTTTCTAAATGTAAAGAAATAAGTTTGAGAATAGTCAGTGATGGAGAAAAGTATTAAAATTAATAGTAAAATGAGTGCTCTACTCTAAGTTCTATCAGAACTTTCCGAAAGGAGTTAGGGGAAATTGGAGAGCATTTTCTCATAAGTATTAATATTTAATTGGTTTTTAGATAGTGGGATAGGACTAATTGAGAAGACTTCTATATGTGTCTGTTTACCCTCTTGATCCTACTTTTCTACCTGTATTAGATTTAACTTTCGAAGACAAAGTTAACTGTATTTTTTATAAATACAATAAACAATACTAAAAAATAATATAAAATAATTCTTTTATTGATTTGTTTTTCCGCCTAATATAAATGATAAAGTAATATAAAAAGAAAAGTAATCCTTTCATGTCATTTTAAGTTCTGATAGGACTTGGCATTTCTGCCGGCCTGCTCTCTCCGAACTATGTGTTCGCTACGTCTTTAGAGACTTATGAGAACCAGTCTGTAGCTGCTGTTCAGCAAGCAAGGAAGATTACCGGTACACTGACCGATGCTGTCGGTGAACCTATTATTGGTGCTACTGTTTTAGAAAAAGGAAACCCTTCCAATGGTACGATTACCGATATCAATGGTAAATTCTCTCTTTCGGTCCATCCTAATGCTGTGATCAGTATTTCGTATATAGGATACATAACACAAAATATTAAGATAACTAATCAAACCTCACTGAAAGTGGTTATGATGGATGATACCCAGGCGCTGGAAGAAGTAGTGGTAGTAGGTTATGGTTCGCAGAAGAAAGCGAATCTGACCGGAGCCGTATCTTCTGTGAAAATGGATGAGGTACTGGGTGACCGTCCTATCTTGAATGCATCTGATGCTCTTCAGGGAGCCGTGCCGGGACTGTTTGTATCTAATGGAGGTAATGCTCCCGGAACCAGTAAGTCGTTCCAGATTCGTGGAGCCTATTCGGTGGGTGTCAAGAACTCGGACGGTTCATACGGAAACACCATTAAGCCACTCGTATTGATTGATAATGTGGAAGGTGACCTCGATATGGTAAACCCCGAAGATATCGAGTCAATCAGTGTACTGAAGGATGCAGCTTCAGCAGCTATCTATGGTGCACGTGCAGCCGGTGGTGTAATTGTCGTTACGACTAAACGCCCTAAAGGTGCTGCTAAGTTCTCATTGAATTACAACAATAACTTTGCTTTCGGAACAGCTGTCAATCTGCCTAAACAGGCTCCGCTGATGGACTATCTGCAAGCTTATCTGGATTGTGGATATTCAGATGCCTATTGGTCGCTCGGTTCGCCAAGTGTCAGCAAATGGATGGAATATCTGAGTGAATACCAGAAGAACCCTTCTGCTTTCAATACGGTGGGAGACGGTATTTATATGGATGAATCCGGTGTACCGTACTATTTGAATGAAAAAGATCTTTATAAGAACTTTATGGAGACCAGTTTCCAGATGACTCATAATATTTCCGCTTCAGGAGGTACGGACAAACTGCGTTATCGTATTTCGGGTGGATATACTTCGAATGACGGTGTATTGGTGTCCGATCGTGATAAGTTTGAACGTATGAATATCAATACCTTTATTTCGGCAGATGTAACTAACTGGTTCACTCAGGAAGTGACTATGAGCTATGCGCATAGTCTACAGACTTCACCCGGTGGAATGGGAGGTGTGTATAATACCCGTTTGGTTTCATATTATCCGGAAGGAGATCTGCCGGCATCAGTCAATACGTTGGCAAACGAGGATCTTCCTTTGTTCACTCCACGCAACCAGATCTTGTTGTCGAATCCGGTAAACAATAATAATGACAATCCGCGTATCTTCCTGAAATCCATATTGAAACCACTAAAGGGACTGGAAGCTGTATTTGAATATACATTTGATAAAAACATCTATGATTACCACTGGTATACAGGACAGTATGACTATACTACCATTCAGGGAGGAAGTTCAAAATCATTTGTAGACGATTATCTGAGAAAGTACAAACAGCATACGAATTATAACGCTATCAACGTTTACGCTACATATAGTAAGAAATTCGGTGACCATAATTTCAAAGTAATGGCAGGATTCAACCAGGAGTCGAGCTATCAGGAAACATTGGATGCTTATTCTTACAATCAGGCGGTGATAGACGTACCGGCCATGGGATCGGGAACCGGCACCATCAAGGCTACCGACTCATACAGTGAATATGCCGTACGTGGTGGATTCTTTAGAGTCAACTATAATTATCAGGACAAATATTTGCTGGAAGTGAACGGACGTTATGACGGTTCTTCTAAATTCCCGAAGAGCTCTCGTTTCGGTTTCTTCCCTTCTGTATCAGCCGGTTGGCAGATCGCTCAGGAGAAGTTTATGGAGTCTACCCGTAACTGGTTGGACGGATTGAAGATTCGCGCATCATATGGTGTGATCGGTAACCAGAATGTGAATCCGTATACTTTCACTCCGACAATGAGTGTCAGCAATAAATCTACTTCCTGGATTATCGACAATACGTATGTCACCTCTATCAGCTCGTTGCCGGCTTTGGTAAGTCAGAACTTTACATGGGAGAAAGTAGGTACGGTCAATGTCGGACTTGATATTAACTTATTCAACAATCGCCTGAATGGTGTATTTGAATGGTATCAGCGTAACACTAACGGCATGCTTGCTCCGGGTGTGCAGCTACCGGCTGTCGTAGGTGCAAGTGCTCCTTATCAGAATACTGCCGATATGCGTACACGAGGCTGGGAGTTGAGCCTGAACTGGCGTGACCAGATCGGTAAGGTGGGATATCGTTTGGGATTCAACTTGTCGGATTATAAATCGAAAATTACCAAATACGATGATAATGCAACCACCAAGTTGCTGAGCAGTTTCTATCCCGGACAGGTGATGGGAGAGATATGGGGATATATAGCCGATGGTTATTATTCTGTGGACGATTTCGAAGATACATCATCCTGGAAACTGAAAGAGGGAATAACCTCGATCAATGGTTATAACGTACGTCCGGGTGATGTGAAATTCAAAAACCTCCGTGATGATGAAAGTTCTACTAATGTAATTACCAGTGGTGACAATACATTCGACAATCCGGGTGACCGTAAAGTGATCGGTAATACGACTCCGCGTTATCAGTATGGTATCAATCTGGGAGCTAACTATGCCGGTTTCGACCTCAATGTTATCCTTCAGGGAACAGGAAAGCGTGATTACTGGATTTCGAATGTCTTGACTTTCCCGATGAACGGTGATAACTTCATTCCGTTGTTTGACGGTTTGAGTGATTACTGGATGCCTAAAGATCCCGACAACGGTGACTGGACCGCAGTCAATCCGAATGCGAAGTATCCCCGTCTGTATGGTAACCGAGGTAATTCCGGTTCAAACCTCCGTCAGAGCGACAAATACTTGTCTGATGCTTCTTATCTCCGTATTAAGAACATCACTTTGTCTTACAATTTACCAAAGAAGTGGTTGTCTCAGATCTTCCTTTCACAAATGAAGGCGTTTGTCAGTGTTGAAAACGTAGCTACTTTCACCTCTTTGCCTTCGGGTATCGACCCGGAGAGAATAGAATGGAACTATCCGGCATTCCGTACAGTTTCGTTCGGTATAAATATCACATTATAAACTCTAATCTGATACATGAATATGAAAAAGATATTATTGTTTTTAACCCTCTTTACAGGGATGATACTGGCGGGATGCAACGATAGCTTCCTTGAGAAATATCCTGTAACCAGCCTGACGGAAGAAAATGCATTCAAGTCGTATGACAATTTTAAGGCCTTTATGTGGCCATGTTATGAAATGTTCTCTAATACGAATATCGCCACTTCTACAACGGCAATCGGGCGTAACTCTCACTATATGGGTGATGTGTATGCCGGATACCTGAATCAACGTGGAGCCAGCAGTCAGAATAAATATGCGTTTCAGACAGTGACCAATGCTACGTCGGGTAATGGATGGAACTTCTCTACATTCATTCGCCGTATCAACCTGATGCTTTCGCATGTGGATGATTCTGATATGACAGAAGCTGAAAAGAATCATTGGAAAGCTGTTGGATATTTCTTCCACTCATTTTGGTATATGGAGTTGATAGACCGTTTCGGTGATGTGCCTTGGATCGATAAACCACTGGACGAAACCTCTGAAGAAGCTTACGGAACGCGGATGCCTCGTCTGGAAGTGGCTGATAAAGTCCTGGAGCGCTTGCAATGGGCCGAACAAAATATCGGTGATGCGTCCGTTTACGAGAAAAAGGACGGTTCGAATACTATCAACCGTGATTGTGTACGTGCGGCTCTTTCACGTTTCACACTTCGCGAAGCAACCTGGCGCAAATATCATGAATTGGGTAGTTATGACAAATACTTCGATGAATGTATCCGTGTATCGAAGCTGTTGATGGCGGATTATCCTACATTATATTATGGTACCGACGGACAGCCGGCAGCCGGATATGGTGAAATGTGGACAACAGAGGATCTGAGTAAGGTACAGGGAGTCATTCTGTATCAGCAGTGGCTGGAAACCATTAAACCCGGACATTCGTGCTATTATGAACACACCTCTTCACATGATATAGAAATGCATCAGGGAACGGTAGACTTGTATTTGTGTAAGGATGGCAAGACTATTTCCCATTCAGACCAATATCAGGGAGATAAGGATATTTATGCTACTTTCCGCAATCGTGACCCGCGTATGTATCACACCATCATGCCGCCTTATAAGGTAAAAGATGGTAAGGGGGATTATTCCACATGGTCTTATACCAGTGATCCTGCCGATCGCGAATATATTGATATCATGGGAGCTAACGAGTCGTGCAGTAATCCGGGTATTGGCATGAAGCGCTTGCCGGGACAAAACTGGAGTGCTTCATTGGTACGTCGTGTTCCTAACCTGCAAGGGGGCGCACAATACACAATTGAAGGAAAGAAATATGGACCGCATGCCTATGTGGCTTCCCGTTCGGGATATTATGTATGGAAGAACTGGGATAATTGGGAGGAAAACTATAATAATGCCCAGGTGAATACTGCCGACAAACCTGTCTTTAAAATTGAAGAGGTCTTGTTGAACTATGCAGAGGCTATGTTCGAAACGAATCAATTTACACAAACCATTGCCGACGAGACGATCAACAAGTTGCGTAAACGTGCCGGTGTAGCCGATATGGTAGTAGCCCAGATTGATGGTAACTTTGACCCGAAACGTGGAAAATATTATCCGAAAGGAAATGATAACGGCATACTCGTTGATCCGGTATTATGGGAAATCCGTCGTGAACGTATTATCGAATTGATGGGCGAAGGATTTGGTTTTTATGATGTACGTCGCTGGAGAATGGCTCCTTGGTTCGTCAATATGCAGCAGAAAGGTATGTGGATTTCAAAGACGGAACTCAGCTCACTGACGTTGCTCAACGAAATGACCGGAACTTCAGACGGGGCGAACGGATCGATGACCGAAGGGTATATCTATCTATTCAACGATCCGTTGAAGGAAGGAAAAGGCTGGCTGGAGAAATATTATCTCTATCAGGTTCCGTTAGAAGAAATAGCTCTTAATCCTAACTTGACACAAAACCCGGGATGGGAATAAAAGGATCTGTAGCCGTTCTTTTTAATTAAATTTTGAGAAGAAGGGAATGTGTCAAAGGCACCACAGATTACACGGATGAAATAGTAAAATATAGGTTATCCGCATGGATAGTCTGTTATAATCTGAGTGATCTGTGGTAAGGAGGCTTTTGAAACATTCTCTTCTTTTTGTTTTGAAAACTTTAAATGAACATTATGAATCAGAAATTATTACTCGGAAGTGCACTGCTCGTGGGAATGGCTTCTACACAGCAGGCGTTGGCCCGGCAGAAGAAAGCAAAGGAACAAACCCGTCCGAATGTCGTTTTCATATTGGCTGACGATTTGGGATACGGAGACTTAAGCTGTTATGGGCAGGAAAAGTTTGAGACTCCTAATATCGACCGGTTGGCACAGAACGGAATGCGTTTTACCCAATGTTATTCGGGAACAACGGTTAGTGCTCCCTCACGTTCGTGTCTGATAACCGGAACCCATAGCGGGCATACGGCTATCCGTGGAAATAAAGAGCTTGCTCCGGAAGGACAATTCCCATTGCCGGAAAACTCACAGACTATTTTCAATGATTTCCGTAATGCCGGTTATCGTACAGGTGCCTTTGGTAAATGGGGGCTTGGCTATATCGGTTCCGCGGGGGACCCTTACAAACAGGGAATCGATCAGTTTTACGGATATAATTGCCAGTTGCTGGCACACAGCTATTATCCCGATCATTTGTGGGACAACGATAAACGGGTAGATTTGCCGGACAATAATCTCAATGTGCAATATGGGAAGGGTACTTATTCGCAGGACCTGATTCACTCTAAAGCATTGGCTTTTCTGGATGAAGCCGCTAAGGAGAAAGATCAACCTTTCTTTATGTGGTATCCTACCATTATTCCGCATGCCGAACTGATAGTACCTGAAGATAGTATTATTAAGAAGTTTCGTGGGAAGTACCCCGAGAAGCCTTATCGTGGAGTGGAGCCTGGAAGTCCTGCTTTCCGTAAAGGAGGATATTGTACTCAGTTTTATCCGCACGCTACATTTGCTGCAATGGTCTATCGGTTGGATGTATATGTAGGACAGATTGTGCAGAAGTTGAAAGATATGGGAGTATACGATAATACCATTATCATCTTTTCGAGTGATAATGGTCCTCATATGGAGGGTGGTGCCGATCCGGACTTTTTCAACAGTAATGGCATATGGCGCGGGTATAAACGTGACGTGTACGAAGGTGGTATCCGTGTACCCATGATCATATCGTGGCCCGGACACGTACAACCCAGTACGGAAACCGATTTCATGTGTTCATTCTGGGACTTAATGCCTACTTTCAGGGAAGTGTTGAATCCGAAAGCGGATACCCGGAATATGGATGGTGTCAGTATACTTCCTCTGTTACAAAACCGTAAAGGACAGAAAGAACATGAATATCTTTATTTCGAATTTCTTGAGATGAATGGGCGTCAGGCAGTCCGCAAAGGTGACTGGAAGCTTGTTCACATGAATATACGGGGAAATAAGCCCTATTACGAATTATACAACCTGGCTTCTGATCCGTCGGAGAAGTACAATGTGCTGAATCAATACCCCGAGAAAACGGATGAATTGAAAGCGATTATGAAAGAAGCCCATATAGAAGATTCCAATTGGCTTTTATTTAGATAAATAGTGATTGATAAAGTTGTCAAATGAAAGGCAAGCATACTATGTATTGCTTTTAAAAAGGAAGAGGCTGTCATGTGATATAACAGCCTCTTTTGTATATATAGTCAGGTACCTCTGCTCTTTTTAGAAGGCAAGACCTACCCTGAAGCCGAAGTTGTTCAGCTTGTCTACATTGTAAGTCAGCACATTGGCCTTGTTGGTAGCATAGCTGTAGTAAACGGCGATATGCAGACCCGGACCGTAAGCCCAAGGGTATACGTTAAGACCGATTTCCGGTGATACGTAGAATCCCCAAGTATTATCGCGGGTTTCGAACATATTGTAGTTAGAACGTACTTTCGCATAATTGGCACCCAGCTTGACACCGAAATAAGGTTGCCATGCTCCGCCACGATTCATTTGATAACGTGCAGCGGCACCAAAAGGTAGCTGGAAGATGGTATGTTGCTGGTCAGTATTCACGGTTCCTTCGCCAACAGGGAAAGTTGCGCGTGGGAAGTATTCGTGGTTACTGCTGTAGTTCATAAAGAGTCCGAGTCCGAGATTAGGAGTCACAAAGTAACCGCCTTCGAAGTTCATACCCCATCCGCTGGCTTTATCGGCAAAGTGATTTTTCAGTGGTGCGTTGAACTGCCAGTCCACGTTAGCGTATCCATTATCTGATAACTGTGCCTTGGCCGGCATGGCAAAGGCCAGAGCAAGGGCCGCTATGGCCAGTACTCTAAGAGAAATATATTTCATTGTTTTCATAACGGTTCTTGATTAAATTATTTGTTAGTGAGATAGGGTGACTGTGCAAACGACTGATTGATTGCGCGAACAACCAGAGTTTGGTTCACTTTACCGGAATAGCTTGCAGGTCCGCTCAGGAAGCTGCTCCACAAAACGGGGAGTTTTTGTTTTTCACCCTCAGGAGCTTTCAGGTTCATAATCTCAGTAAGGAATGAGTTGGTTGTAATGCTATAGTTTACAACATACGGATAATACCAGCCGCCCCAATTACCCCAGTAAGGTGCATCCCAGTATCCGGGATAGTTCCACCACCACTCAGGTTGTCCGTAATCGGTGAAGTAATAAGTACTTTGAACGTAACTTACCTGTATACCCAGGTCGGCAGCATCTTTATTGTCTGTATATGTAAAACCTTTGCTATTCAGGTTTTCTTTGTACGCATTGATGATAGCTTCTGCTGCTTCACCTTTCCAGTATTCCGGATCTTTTTTATCTCCGATGACGAGAACGCTGTCAGGGATGTAGTACGTGCTGAATTGTTTGAAGTCAGCTTTCTTGTCGTAGTTGGTGTAAACCAAATAGTCATTGTCCAATTTGTCCATGTCAGGGTCTTTTTCGCAGGCTGCGAATGCAAAGACCGCCAATAAGATGGGAATTAATCTCTTCATATCTTTATAATGTTTAGGTTAATTAAAAAAATCTTGCCCTGGTACCTTAAGGCGTTTGCAGAAAATAACAAGACTCTTGTTAAAAGGTTCGCAAAGAATAATGTTAAAATGCAGTATGATTACTTGGAGGCTTTGGTGAAAGATCTATCTTTGTACAAAATTAAAACCGAAATAAATATGAAGAACCTACGCATCTGGCAGACACTTTCCCTTTTCATTCTTTTGCTGTCCATAACTCTTCCTTTATCAGCAAAGTCGGATTTGCTGACGAAGTTGAATACAATTACCCTTATCATCCGTACCCAATCGTTAGAGACCTCTCTCTTTGCGGAAAAGTATTTGTTACGTTTCAAACAGCCATTAGATCATAGTCATCCCGAAAAAGGATCTTTCAGCCAGCGGGTTATCGTTGCGCATGTGGGATATGACCGGCCGACACTGATGGTAACTGAAGGCTACGGAGCTGCTCGTTCCCTGAATCCCGGATATTACGAGGAACTGTCTAAGCTGTTCAATACCAATATCATTGCAGTAGAACATCGCTATTTCCTTGAATCGACCCCTAAACCGAAAGACTGGAAGTATCTGACAGCCTGGAATTCTGCCAGGGATCTGCATGCTATTCGTGAGGCTTTTCGTTCCATTTATCCGGGAAAATGGATTGCTACCGGAATCAGTAAAGGAGGACAGACAGCGATGCTTTATCGTACTTACTTTCCGGATGATATAGATATTACGGTTCCTTATGTGGCTCCACTTTGCCGTTCGGTCGAAGATGGGCGTCATGAGCCTTTTCTGCGAACAGTAGCTATGCCCGATGATCGTCAAAAGGTGGAAGATTTCCAGATGGAGGTATTGAAGCGTAAAGCTGCTTTACTGCCTCACTTTAAAAAATACTGTTCGGTGAGGAAGTTGCAGTTCCGTGCGCCTGTAGAGGACATTTATGATTATACGGTGCTTGAGTATTCTTTTTCACTTTGGCAGTGGGGTATTCCGGTCAGCCGGATTCCGTCAGTTTCTGCTTCAGACAAGGAGCTGTTCGATCATTTGGTTGCTATCAGTGCACCGTCCTATTTTGTGAAAGAGGGATCTAATACTTCGTTCTTTGTCCAGGCGGCACGTGAATTGGGATATTATGGATATGATATTCGTCCGTTCCGGGAGTATCTTTCAATTGGAACAAGTAAAGATTATCTTCGCCGTTTGATGATCCCCGAAGAGCTTGCAGATATGGAATTTGACGAGACTCTGAGTTACAAGATAACCCGTTTTTTGAAAGAGAATGATCCGAAAATGATTTTTATTTATGGGCAGTATGATCCGTGGACAGCAGCCGGAGTCACCTGGCTGAAGGGAAAAAAGAATATTCATGTGTTTGTACAGCCGAAGGGTAGCCACATGGCTCGTATTCACACTTTGCCTCAAAAAGAGAAAGAAGAAGCCATCGGATTGATAAAGAAGTGGTTGGAAGAGTGATCCCATTCTTACCCCTTTGTAGATGAATAGAAAAGTTACAGAGGTGTTTTCACCACAGATTACACAAACCTGTACAGATGAAGGTCAAATGGATGACTGTCTGTATGGGTGATCTGTGATAATCTGTGTAACCTGTGGTGACCTCTGATGTTACAAACTTATATCAGTGGTTTTAACATTTCCGGTATCTCTACTTTGTCCAGATCCAGTTCGTTTAAACGCTTCTTGCCTGCCTCTGTGAGGCTGAAGTACATCTGGCGTTTGTCTACTTCACCCAATGCCCGTCGGATGAGTCCTTTATCTTCTACCGCACGGATGACTTTCGACGTATGCGACGGAGCCATTTCCGTTCGTTCGGCTATAGCAGTCGAGGTAATTTCCTTTCCGGCTTCGCGCAACGCACATAGCACCATTGCTTCGTTCAGCGATATTCCATACACCTCTTCAAATGCCGTTTCGAAAATGGAGAGTGCTTTGTAGATATCGCGCATCTTACATATTGTATTCATACTTCCTTATTAAATAAACAGATTGATGTTAGCATTATCGGCACGTTCCATATAAGTGGCTACTCCGCCTACCGTAACTTCATCAAGCAACTCTTCACGTTTTACTCCCATCACATCCATCGACATTTGGCAAGCAATAAACTCCACCCCGTTCTCCAGAGCCTGCTGCCGCAGGGATTCCAGTGAGTCGATGCCTTTCCGGTGCATGATGTATCGCATCATCTTTCCACCCATACCTCCCATGCTCATTTTAGAAAGTTTCAGTTTCAGCGAACTGGATGGGAGCATTGTACCAAACATCTTGCCGAAAATGTCTTTCTCCACTTTGGGCTTATGCAATTTCTTAATCACATTCAGCCCCCAGAAAGTAAAGAAGATAGTTACTTTTTGTCCGGTGGCAGCTGCGCCGTTGGCCAGGACGAAAGTGGCAAGTGCCTTGTCCAAGTCGTCACTGAACATAATCAGAGTTTTACCTTTGCTGTCACATGTCGTAGTCAGGTTACAAGCCTGGGGTTCGCCTTTCTCAATGACTACTACCGATTTCCCTCCGGTACTATCCTTGGAGATAAATTTATTTCCGGTAGAGTTGCACCATGCGGCAGCATCCCGCGAGAATCCCGGGTCTGTAGCCACAATTTCAACTCTCTCGCCCGGAACAAGCGTATCCATTGTTTTCTTCATCTTTAGGACCGGGCCCGGACATTGTAATCCGCAGGCATCCACCCGGATTGTCTTAGGATTTGCAGCCGTTGTAGTTTGGGGTGCCTCAGCTGTCACAGAAGGTTTCGCCGGGCTGTCTTGCGCAGAAGGCGTGTCGTCTGTTTCTTCATTTTCGTGCAAGATGATGGGAGCGGTAGCAGCACGATAGGTCTTCAATCCGCCGGAGAGGTTATATACTTCTTTGAAACCGTGCTGGATCAGGATGCGGTAAGCAAGATATCCTCTCAGCCCTACGGCGCAGAAGGTGTAGATTGGCTTGTTCGAAGGAAGTTCAGCAATACGGTCACGTATTTCATCCAATGGTATATTTACTGCTCCGGGCAGTGAACCCAATGCAAATTCGTCCGGTGTACGCACATCCAGCAGGAACACATCTTTCAGTTCGATATCTCTCAGATCGCGCCAGTATACGGGTTTTACTCTGCCGAGGATGATGTTTTCGGCTACATAACCGGCGATGGCTACGGGGTCCTTTGCCGAAGAGAAAGGAGGCGCATACGCCTGCTCCACTTTCATCAGGTCATAGATCGTTCCCTCGTGTTTGATGACAAGAGAAAGTTCGTCAATTCGTTTGTCCACGCCATCATACCCCACAATTTGGCCGCCATACAACTTGCCTGTTTGGGGATCGAAGGTTATTTTGATACTCATCGGCATAGCGTCCGGATAGTATCCTGCATGCGAGGCCGGATGAGTGGTTGAAGATGCATATACAATGCCCGCCTGCTTTAACCGCTTTCCCGGAAGTCCGGTTGAGGCTACTGTCATGTCAAATACTTTTGCGATGGAGGTACCGATGGCTCCTTCATAAGGAATCTGTGCACCCAGCAGGTTGTCGGCAACAATACGTCCCTGTCGGTTGGCGGGTCCGGCAAGATAGTTCAGCCAAGGTTTGCCCGTAATGGGATGGCGGAATTCAATGGCATCACCGATGGCATAGATCGATTCGTCGGAAGTCTGCAAATAATCATTTACTGCGATACCTCCCGCTTCACCGATCGTAAGTTCGGCAGCTCTTGCCAGCGTTGTCTCCGGGCGCACGCCGATAGATAGAATCACGATATCCGCCAGGATGGATTGTCCGTTCTTGAAGACTACCTTCACTTCTTTGCCTGCTTGCTCAAACGATGCGACAGCTTGTTCCAGGTATAAGTTGACACCCTTCTCCATCAAATGTTGATGAACCAGTGCTGCCATTGAAAAGTCAATAGGTGCCATCACCTGGTTGCCCATCTCGACAATAGATACTTGCGCTCCCAGTGCGTGCAGGTTTTCTGCCATTTCCAGTCCGATGAATCCGGCCCCGATCACGACAGCCCGGCGGGGAGGCCGATTGTTGACATATGCTTTAATGCGGTCAGTGTCTGCTACATTCCGCAAAGTAAAGATGCCGGTTGAGTCAATGCCCGGTAATGGTGGGCGTACAGGAGATGCACCGGTGGATATTAACAGTTTGTCATAACTCTCCTCGTAAGTGTCTTCACTCTTAAGGCGGACGGTTACTGTCTTTTTCTTCCGGTCGATAAAAATAACTTCATTCTCGGTACGCACGTCTACCCTGAAACGTACTCCGAAAGCTTCGGGAGTCTGTACGAATAGTTTCTCACGCTCTTCGATAACGTCCCCTATATAATAGGGCAGTCCGCAGTTGGCATAAGATATGTACTTTCCTTTTTCCAACAAGATGATTTCCGCTGTTTCGTCCGAACGTCTGATACGGGCTGCAGTAGTAGCTCCTCCTGCTACGCCTCCAATAATAATAATCTTCATTTGAATATATTTTCGTTTTAAAATAGTTTCCTATGGAAATAAACATTTGCCGACTTAAAAAGGTTCATGGAAAAGCTTAAAAAATTAACAAGTATGGGTTATCTTACTTACGGAAGTGCAGTTACACCAAAAGATATACTACTATCTCCTTATCGTCTGTGGAGTGATACAGGTATGTTAGATATTAAAACATGGGGATGTTGTGTGTGATAACATGGGGATGTTCTTATATACAACATGGGGATGTTTTGCACCAAAACATCCCCATGTTGTTCAATCTCCCATTAAAGGGAAAGACTGCCGGCCCGTAGTGTTTTGCTAACTGTGTTTTAATGTCGGAACATGTATCTGAGAAGGATTTGCATGGCAGGGAGCGAACAGCGTGTCGTTCAGTCGTTGCAATGCTTCTCTCTTATCTTCTGCCCTGATGACAAGTGAAACATTGTTGTTATTACTGCCATAAGAGATCATTCGGATCGGGATGGTGGCCAAAGCATTTATGATTCGGGCTTCAAATCCGGCGCATTGCCACTGCATGTTACCTATGGCCGAAAGGATACACATGTGGTCTTTTACCACCGTGGCTGCATATCGTGAGAGTTCGTGGAGTATATGCGATAAACGCTCTTTGTCGTTGATGGCAACAGATACATCAGAACCGGACGAGGCGAACAGGCACAGGGAAGTGTGGTATTTGGCAAAAGTATCGAATATTTTGCTGATGAACAGATAGGGGCGTAACGTTCGGTTCGATTGGAATTTAATGTAATAAATATTGTCTCTGGCGGTAATGGCTTTTATGTTTTCTCCGCTTTGTGAATTTGAAATCAAAGTTCCTCCTTCTGCAGGCTCCATCGAACATAGCAAACGTATCGGTATGTTGTTTTCTCTTGCGGGCAGGATGCAGTGAGGGTTGAATCCCGTCCAGCCGCAATAGGCCAGTTGTTCGGCTTCGTCGAAACTGAGCTGCTTCACCATTGCCGGATGCTTCACAAAGCGCGGGTCACAACTGTGCAACTCTTTGCTGTCTGTCCACAGACATACTTCTTGTGCCTGAAGAGCAGCTCCGATCAGTGTGGCTGAAACATCATCTCCGCCTTGTTTCAAGTAACAGGTTTCGTTGTAAGCATTCCGGCAAAGATGTCCTTGAGTAAGAAATACATTGGTCGACTTATGCTCTGCCAAGAGCAAGTGTAGCTTTGTACCGATGTATTCCATGTCCGGTTCTTCTTCCGGAGCCAGTCGCATGAAGTCGAGGCTGTTGAGTAGTCGGTTGTTGATTCCCTGCTCTTTCAGATAGAGGCTGACTAGTATACTGCTGATAAATTCTCCCTGTGCCAGTATGTCTTTCTCGTCGACAGATGTAAAACGTTGGCGGGTAAAGTTCCATAGAGTCCGGAAACGATCGATGATGGAATCGACCGCCTGTTGCTTGATCGATTCGTCATTGAATAGTTCGTTGGCGAAATCGATAAACCTGAATTCAAGCCTGCTTATCTCGTCATGCGCCTGTTCTGTATCTCTGTTGAAAAGATGGGCAGCTATTCCGGCCAGACGTTCCGTAGTCTCTGTAGTGGCGGACAGAACGATTATTTGGGGGATACTGTTGTCAATCAGGCGGAGCATTCCTTTCATTCCCTGTACTGAGCCTGTGGGAATCTTACCGAATTTGTAGATTTTCATTTCTCTATTTTTTTTAGTTATACGATTCTTTTTTCTTATCTGTCTCCTTTTCATTTTAGTTTGTTTTATCAAAATGAAAAGGTGGCACTTGCCTGTTCAGATGATTCCTTACCCGTTAAGAACCGCTTCTGAGCGATCAGAAAAGGGGTAGGGAAGATTATCGGGCGCTGAGTCATGAATAAAAGTTCAAAAGACATGCCATTCGGAATTTTATTTTTCAGCAGTCCGATCATTTGCGTTGTAGCAGAAAACCATTATATTTGCACGCCCTGTTTTTTACCATTCACATTTTAACTTATCAGATATGAGTAAAATTCTGATTATTGATGACGAAGTGCAGATTCGTGGTCTGCTGGCACGTATGATGGAACTTGAAGGTTACGAAGTGTGTCAGGCCGGCGATTGTAAGACAGCACTCAGACAATTGGAACTTCAAATGCCCGACGTGGCTTTGTGTGATGTATTTCTGCCGGATGGAAACGGGGTGGATCTGGTGACGGAGATGAAGAAAAAATCTCCGGGAGTAGAGATTATTCTGCTGACGGCACATGGAAACATACCTGATGGTGTGCAGGCAATCAAGAACGGAGCTTTCGATTACATAACGAAAGGGGATGATAACAATAAAATCATTCCCCTGATCAGTCGCGCTGTAGAAAAGGCACGGATGAATATCCGCCTGGACAAACTGGAGAAGAAGATGGGACTGATGTATTCGTTCGATTCCATACTCGGTGAATCGAAAGCATTGAAAGAAGCGGTTTCGTTAGCCCGTAAGGTATCGGTGACTGATGTACCTGTATTGCTGACGGGTGAGACGGGAACCGGAAAAGAGGTGTTTGCCCAGTCCATACATTATAGCAGTAAGCGTGCCCGGCAAAACTTTGTGGCAGTTAACTGCTCTTCGTTCAGTAAAGAGTTGCTGGAGAGCGAGATGTTCGGGCATAAGGCGGGTTCCTTTACCGGTGCGCTGAAAGATAAGAAGGGACTTTTTGAAGAAGCCAATAACGGAACAATCTTTTTGGATGAAATCGGTGAGATGGCTTTTGAGTTGCAAGCCAAGCTGTTGCGTATCCTCGAAACCGGCGAATACATCAAGATAGGTGACACGAAGCCGACCCACATTGATGTGCGTATCATTGCTGCTACAAACCGTAATTTACCTGCCGAGATAGCTGTGGGACGTTTTCGTGAAGATCTGTTCTATCGGCTCTCCGTGTTTCAGGTACATCTTCCGCCTTTGCGTGAACGTACGGGAGATATTAAGATACTGGCTGAATCGTTTGTCCGTTCCTTCTCCGAAAAACTTTCACATCCGGTCAATAGGATTGCTCCCGCTTATCTGGAGGCCCTATGCCAACAACCCTGGAAAGGAAATATCCGCGAATTACGTAATGTAATCGAACGCAGCCTGATCGTTTGTGAGGGCGACCGTCTGGATGTAGACGATCTTCCGTTGGAAATACAGAACAGCCACTACGAGAAATCCGACGAAGGAATGCCGGGCAGCTTTGAACTTTCGGCTATGGAACGCAGGCATATAGCGAGGGTATTGGAGTATACTAAAGGCAATAAAACAGAAGCAGCACGTTTACTGAAAATCGGATTGACTACTTTATACCGAAAAATAGAAGAATATAAGCTCTGAGTCGCGCGTGAATATCGTTGCCTGAGTTTTATGCTTCTTTCCTTTCCAAAATAAAACGAACCTTTTCATAATGATAGGGTATCTTCGTACAAGACGAAGATACCCTATTTGTTTTATATCTCTGTATGATAGTGACTTATCTTATCCTTGACTGTTTCTGGCACGCATTTGGCATGAAGAGTTACAGGTAAAAAACATAAGTATAAACATTTTAATTAAAAGGTAAAAAACATGGGAATAACAGTTTCATTTATTTTCTGCCTGTTGAGCGGGTTTGCCTGCTTCTGGCTATTTTGGAAATGCGTTGACTGGTTTGAAACAATTTAGAGAGGAGAATTTATTTTATGTACACAACACTATTTGTAGTAGGTATCATACTTTTCAGTTATTTGACGTATGTGCTCATTCGTCCAGAGAAGTTTTAATTTGAAAATAAAGCAATGAATACAGAAATTTTAGGAGTGGCGGTGCAGATTGTCCTGATGGTGGTATTAGCTTATCCGTTGGGACGTTACATAGCCCGGGTTTATAAGGGAGAGAAGACTTGGTCGGACTTCATGGCGTCTATAGAGCGAGTGATTTATAAGATATGTGGTATTAATCCGCAGGAGGAGATGAACTGGAAACAGTTCCTCAAGGCGTTACTGATCCTGAATGCATTTTGGTTTGTATGGGGAATGGTGTTACTGGTATCGCAAGGTTGGCTTCCGCTCAATCCCGACGGAAACGGGGCTCAAACACCTGACCAGGCATTCAATACTTGCATCAGTTTTATGGTAAACTGTAATTTGCAACACTACAGCGGTGAGAGTGGTCTGACTTATTTCACTCAATTGTTTGTCATCATGCTGTTCCAGTTTATCACTGCTGCCACAGGAATGGCTGCCATGGCCGGAGTTATGAAAAGTATGGCTGCCAAGAGCACTCAAACGATTGGTAACTTTTGGCACTTTCTGGTGATCAGTTGCACACGTATTCTGTTACCGCTTTCATTGGTGGTAGGTTTCATTCTGATTTTGCAGGGAACACCGATGGGCTTTGACGGTCGGATGCAACTGACTACACTCGAAGGACAGGAGCAGATGGTATCCCAGGGACCTACGGCTGCGATTGTTCCCATTAAGCAATTAGGAACCAATGGTGGTGGTTATTTTGGTGTCAATTCTTCGCATCCGTTGGAGAATCCTACCTATCTGACTAATATGGTAGAGTGTTGGTCGATCCTGATCATTCCGATGGCGATGGTATTGGCCTTGGGCTTTTATACCAATCGCAGGAAGTTGGGATATGGTATCTTTGGAGTGATGTTGTTTGCTTATCTGGCAGGTGTCTTTATCAATGTCGGTCAGGAGATGGGAGGTAATCCGCGTATCAGCGAAATGGGAATTGCCCAGGATCATGGTGCGATGGAAGGAAAAGAGGTACGGCTTGGAGCCGGAGCCACAGCCCTATGGAGTGTCACCACAACGGTTACTTCCAATGGTTCGGTCAATGGGATGCACGATTCGACTATGCCGCTCAGTGGAATGGTCGAGATGCTGAATATGCAGATCAATACTTGGTTTGGCGGTGTTGGTGTAGGATGGCTGAACTATTATACCTTTATTATCATGGCCGTTTTTATCAGCGGACTGATGGTGGGGCGTACGCCGGAATTTCTAGGTAAGAAGGTAGAAGCCCGGGAAATGAAAATAGCAACCTTCGTCGCTTTGTTGCATCCGTTTGTAATTCTGGTATTTACTGCCATCTCAAGTTATGTCTATACACATCATCCCGATTTTGTGGAGAGTGAGGGCGGATGGCTGAACAATCTCGGATTTCATGGTCTCAGCGAGCAGCTTTACGAATACACCTCATCGGCTGCCAACAATGGTTCGGGTTTCGAGGGACTGGGTGATAATACATATTTCTGGAACTGGACATGTGGCATTGTACTTATCCTGAGTCGGTTTATTCCGATCGTCGGACAGGTAGCCATTGCAGGACTATTGGCTCAAAAAAAGTTTATTCCCGAGAGTGCCGGTACCTTGAAAACGGATACTGTGACTTTTGCAGTAATGACTTTTGCCGTCATTTTCATTGTTGCAGCTTTGTCTTTCTTCCCTGTACATGCGTTGAGTACAATCGCCGAACATTTAAGTTTATAAGAATAGCAGGATAATAAAGTTATGAAAAATAAGATGTCAGCTTCTATGTTTCAAAAGGAGCAAGTAATAGAAAGTATCAGGCAGTCGTTTGTGAAGTTGAATCCGCGAATGATGATAAAGAACCCGATTATGTTTACGGTAGAAGTGGTTACCGTTATTATGCTGGTGGTAACGTTACTCTCTCTCTTCACTCCGGAATATGGTACTTTCGGATATAATTTGTGTGTGTTCTTAATTTTGTTTGTGACCTTGTTGTTTGCCAATTTTGCTGAAGCAATAGCCGAAGCCCGTGGTAAAGCACAAGCCGACAGCTTACGCAAAACGCGTGAAGAGACTCCTGCTAAACTGGTAATAGGAGACAAGGTTCAGACCGTAAGTAGTTCTAAACTGAAGAAGGGGGATGTTTTTGTTTGTGAAGCCGGTGATACGATCCCTGCCGATGGAGAGATTATTGAAGGATTGGCTTCCATTGACGAAAGTGCCATTACCGGTGAATCTGCTCCGGTGATCCGTGAGGCGGGTGGAGATAAAAGCTCTGTAACCGGTGGTACCAAAGTGCTTTCAGATCATATCAAGGTATTGGTCACACAGCAACCGGGCGAAAGCTTTCTTGACAAAATGATTGCGTTGGTCGAAGGCGCAAGCAGGCAGAAGACGCCGAACGAGATAGCCCTGACCATTTTGTTGGCAGGCTTTACACTGGTCTTTGTCATCGTATGTGTTACTCTGATCCCGTTTGCTGACTATACCAGTCTTGAACATCCGGGAACAGCTATCTCGATTGCAGCCATCCTCTCTCTGTTTGTCTGTTTGATTCCGACTACTATCGGAGGATTACTTTCTGCCATCGGTATTGCCGGTATGGATCGTGCATTGCGTGCCAATGTGATTACAAAGTCGGGTAAAGCGGTGGAGACGGCGGGAGATATCGATACACTGTTGCTTGATAAAACCGGTACTATTACGATTGGTAACCGCAGGGCAACGAAATTCCATTCGGCACCTGGAGTCGGTCCGCGGGAGTTTGTAACAACCTGTCTGTTGGCTTCGCTTTCGGACGAGACGCCCGAGGGTAAATCTATTGTAGAGTTAGGACGTGAATCGGGGGTACGGATGCGGAGTCTTCAGACGGCCGGTGCCCGGATGATTCAGTTTACGGCTGAAACCAAATGTTCGGGTGTTGATCTGGCCGATGGCACACAGATACGTAAAGGAGCGTTCGATGCGATCCGTAAGATTACGGAAGCAGCCGGGAATAAATTCCCGAAAGAAATAGAAGAAGTGATCAGTGAGATCTCTGGTAATGGAGGTACACCGCTGGTAGTGTGTGTCGACCGGAAGGTGACCGGGGTTATCGAGTTGCAGGATATTATAAAACCGGGCATTCAAGAACGTTTTGAACGTCTGCGCAAGATGGGAGTGAAGACAGTGATGGTAACCGGTGACAATCCTTTGACCGCCAAGTACATTGCTGAAAAGGCGGGAGTGGACGACTTTATAGCTGAGGCAAAGCCTGAAGACAAGATGGAATACATCCGTAAAGAACAACAGTCCGGTAAGTTGGTGGCGATGATGGGAGACGGAACGAATGATGCTCCTGCATTGGCGCAGGCAAATGTCGGTGTGGCAATGAATAGCGGTACGCAGGCAGCCAAGGAGGCCGGCAATATGGTCGACCTCGATAATGACCCGACTAAATTGATAGAGATTGTGGAAATCGGAAAGCAGTTGCTGATGACTCGTGGAACCCTGACTACTTTCTCTATTGCCAACGATGTGGCAAAATACTTTGCCATTGTACCTGCTTTGTTTATGGTGGCTATTCCAGAGTTGGGTGCACTCAATATTATGAATCTGCATAGCCCGGAAAGTGCTATACTCTCTGCTGTCATATTCAATGCCATCATTATCCCGATCCTGATACCATTGGTGCTGAAAGGAGTACAATATAAACCGATCGGTGCATCGGCTTTGCTCCGTCGGAACCTTTTAATCTATGGGTTAGGAGGAGTGATCGTTCCCTTTGTCGGAATCAAGTTAATCGATTTGGTTGTCAGTTTATTCTTTTAAATATTCAAGCAATGAAAACATTATTAAAATCTATCAAGATAACTCTCGTCTTTTGTGTATTCTTCTCTGTATTTTATATCCTCGTGCTGTGGCTGTTTGCACAGGTAGCCGGTCCTAACCGGGGAAATGCAGAAGTAGTTACCTTAAACGGAAAAGTGGTAGGGGCTGCCAATGTAGGACAGACTTTTACGGAAGAAAAATATTTTTGGGGACGCCCCTCATGTGCCGGTGATGGCTATGATGCAACCAGTTCGGCAGGTAGCAATAAAGGGCCGACTAATCCTGAATATCTGGCAGAGGTGGAGGCACGCATCGATACTTTCCTCATTCATCATCCGTATCTGGCACGCAAGGATGTACCTGCCGAGATGGTGACAGCCAGTGCCTCGGGACTAGATCCGGACATCACTCCACAGAGTGCTTATGTACAAGTGAAAAGAGTGGCGCAGGCACGTGGCATGGATGTGGAAGAGGTGAGAAGAGTCGTAGATAAAGCTGTAGAGAAGCCGTTGCTGGGGATATTCGGAACCGAGAAAGTAAATGTATTAAAGTTGAATATAGCTCTGGAAGAGTTAAAAAACAGATAGAAAGTAAAGATGAAAAATGTCATAAATAAAAACACGATTTTAGCCTTGATGGTGATTGGAATGATGTGCTTCTGGGGAAGTATGAACGCGAATGCCCAACAGTTTAATATTCAGGGAGATCTCGTAAGTTCATATGTCTGGCGCGGAATGTATCAGACAGGAGCGAGTATCCAGCCGACTTTGGGATTTAGTGTCGGAAACTTTTCATTGACCGCATGGGGCTCCACCGATTTTGACGGAACTTCTGCTTCGGCCGGAGCTGCTGCCAAGGAGATCGATCTGACGGCTGCATACACATTAGGTCGTTCCGGTCTGACCGTATCGGTTGCCGACTTGTGGTGGGCAGGACAGGGAGCACGTAAATACTTTAATTTTAAGAGTCATGAAACGGCTCACCACTTTGAGGCAGGAGTGGCTTATACTGTGCAGTCCGAAACATTTCCTTTGTCTGTTGCATGGTATACCATGTTTGCAGGGCAAGATAAGAATGCGGAGGGAGGCCAGAATTATTCGTCTTATGTTGAATTCAACTATCCCTTCAGAGTGAGAATGGTGGATTTAAACGTAACGTGTGGAATGGTTCCTTATGCCGCTCCCCAATACAATTGTGATGGGTTTGCCGTAACCAATGTTGCTTTGAAAGGAACTACTCAGATCAGGTTCACTGATAAGTTTGCTTTGCCTGTATTTGCACAGGCTGTTTGGAATCCCCGTATGGAAGATGCGCATTTAGTGTTTGGTATTACTTTAAAGCCATGAAATCAGATATAACTTAGGAATTTAAAAAGTGGTTAGTCAACCCGTGGCAGTAGCGATACTGTTACGGGTTATGCAGTATAAAAATTGAAGAAAAGATGGATAGAGAAGAAAGTGTACAGCATTTCCTCGACTTGATAAAAAAATCCCGTCGTGGCAAGTTTAAGGTTTATATCGGTATGATTGCCGGTGTAGGCAAATCGTACCGGATGCTCCAGGAAGCACATGATCTGATTGATAACGGGGTGGATGTCCGGATCGGATATATTGAGACACATGGTCGTGCCGGGACGGAAGCCCTGTTGAAAGGTTTACCTGTTATCCGGCGCAGGAAACTGTTTTATAAGGGGAAAGAGCTCGAGGAGATGGATCTGGAAGCGATTATCCGTATTCATCCCGAAATTGTAATTGTAGACGAACTGGCACATACCAATGTGGAAGGAAGCTTGAATGAGAAACGTTGGCAAGATGTGATGACACTGCTTGATGAAGGGATTAACGTGATTTCGGCAGTCAACATTCAGCACATCGAGAGTGTGAATGAAGAGGTGCAAGATATCGCAGGTATTGAAGTGAAGGAGCGTATTCCCGATAGCGTTCTTCAAGAGGCTGATGAGGTCGTAAATATTGATCTTACGGCCGAAGAACTGATAACCAGACTTAAAGCTGGAAAGATATATAAGCCGGAAAAAATACAGACTGCACTCAATAATTTCTTTAAGACCGAGAATATCCTGCAACTCCGTGAACTTGCACTGAAGGAGGTTGCCTTGCGAGTGGAAAAGAAAGTAGAGAATGAGGTTGTGATGGGTATTGGTTTGGGAGTTCGTCATGAAAAGTTTATGGCGTGCATCAGTAGCCAAGAGAAGACGCCCCGCCGTATTATAAGGAAAGTAGCCCGTTTGGCTACCCGATATAATACCTCGTTTGTCGCTCTTTACGTACAAGTTCCCAAAGAAAGCATGGAACGTATCGATTTGGCTAGCCAGAGACATCTGCTGAATCATTTTAAGTTGGTGACTGAGTTGGGTGGGGAAGTCGTCCAGGTACAGTCGAAAGATATATTAGGCAGCATTGTGCAGGTTTGTAAGGAGAAACAGATATCCACTGTTTGCATGGGTTCCCCAGGCCTTCGCCTGCCGGGAGCATTGTGTAGCGTGCTGAAATATCGCAGATTTTTAAATAATCTGGCACAAGCGAACATAGATTTGATTATACTTGCATAAAAAAATGATTTAGTCTTAGTTATCCATTATGAATATAAAAACCAAACTACTTTTCGGCATTGGAATATTGGCCGGAATGATTATTTTACTGGTAACACTTTCAGTAGTAAACCTTCAGATTCTAACGGCCACGGAACCTGATAGTCCGGTTGCCATGCCTGCTTTGGAGCGTGCGCTCTTATGGATCTCCGTAACAGGTGGCATTTGTATCCTCACGGGTTTGGTCCTGCTTATCTGGCTGCCCCGTTCTATTAATAGGCCGGTAAAAGAACTGACTTGTGGTATCTTGGAAATAGCCAATCATAATTATGAAAAGAGATTGGATATGAGAGGATACGAAGAGTTCAGGGAAGTTTCGGATAGTTTTAACCGCATGGCTGAGAAACTGACAGAGTATCGTGACAGTACATTGGCTGATATTCTTTCTGCAAAAAAATTCCTTGAAGCCGTTGTTAACAGTATTCATGAGCCGATTATCGGCTTAAATACCGAACGGGAAATTCTTTTTATCAATAATGAAGCATTGAATGTACTCAATATGAAGCGTGAGAATGTAATCCGGAAGTCCGCCGAAGAACTTTCTCTGAAGAATGATTTGCTTCGCAGGCTGATACGTGAGTTGGTGACTCCCGGTGAGAAGAATGAACCTTTAAAAATCTATGCGGACAATAAAGAAAGCTATTTCCAAGCCTCGTATATTCCGATTGAGAATGCGGCGGCAGAAGAAGGAGAGGCTCGAAACCTGGGAGACGTTATCTTGCTGAAAAATATTACAGAGTTCAAAGAACTCGATTCTGCAAAAACCACTTTTATCTCTACCATCTCCCACGAACTGAAGACTCCTATTTCTGCCATAATGATGAGTCTTCAATTGCTGGAGGACAAAAGAGTGGGCTCTTTGAATGGCGAACAAGAACAATTATCGAAGAATATAAGGGACAATAGCCAGCGCTTACTCGATATTACCGGAGAGTTACTGAACATGACGCAGGTGGAAGCCGGCAAGCTTCAAATGATGCCTAAAATTACGAAACCTATCGAACTGATTGAGTACGCCATCAAGGCCAATCAGGTGCAGGCTGATAAGTTTAATATACAAATAGAAGTTGACTATCCTCAAGAGAAGATACCGAAACTGTTTGTAGATAGTGAAAAAATAGCTTGGGTACTTACTAACCTTTTAAGCAATGCGATTCGCTATTCGAAAGAGAATGGCCGAGTAGTGATTGGCGTAAGGCATAAAAAAGAGTATATCGAGCTCTATGTGCAAGACTTTGGCAAAGGAATCGATCCAAGATATCACCAAAGCATTTTTGATCGTTATTTCCGTGTACCGGGAACTAAAGTTCAGGGTAGCGGTTTGGGATTGTCCATTTCGAAAGACTTTGTAGAAGCACATGGCGGGACATTGACCGTACAGAGCGAACCGGGTAAGGGGAGTTGCTTTGTGATAAGGTTGAAGGCATGATAATGCTGGAAATTATGGAGATAGACTTGTGATTCTGTGGGACTTTTTCCTAGAAAAACTACTTATGACATTATTATATTAAGGTTTTTTATTATTTTTGCCGACGTATTGATATATAATATGATACTTGTCTAAGTTAATCTTTTAAGTGGATAATAATGCATTCTGAAATCGCAGAAGAAAAATTACTGGTCTCCCAATTCTCCCAAGGAAGCCATATAGCGTTTAAGGCATTGTTTATGCGTTATTATCCGAAGGTGCGCTCTTTTATAATGGGATTGGTTAAATCGGAGAGTGAAGCCGAAGATTTGACACAAGAAGTTTTTCTCAAACTGTGGACGCACCGTGAGAAATTTTGTGAAGTAGAAGTGTTCGGAACCTATCTGTATGTCTTGACTAAAAATACAACTTTCAATTATTTGCGTTCCCGGCAGAATCGTCAGGATAGTCAGAGGACAGAATGGGTAGAAGAGTCTACAGACACGACTCCTTATGAAGAGTTGGTTGCTAAAGACTTGCAGCTATTGATTGATATGGTGGTGGAGAATATGCCTCCTCAACGGCAAATGATTTTTCGGTTGAATCGGGAGGCCGGACTGACCAATGCAGAAATAGCGGAGAAGTTGCAGATTAGTAAAAAAACTGTTGAGAACCATCTTAACTTAGCGTTGAAAGAACTGAAAAATGCTTTGTTATTCTTTATATTTCTCTATTTATGTTAATACGGTTGGGGATATATCCGGATTTATGCGTCCTATTATAAATTAGTGGTAGAATGAGTTATTTAAAAAATATAATTACTTACTTTTTTCATCATCCGGCATCGGACGGGGTGGTGGAAAGAGTACATCAACGACTGGCCGATACAAACAGCGGACAAGAGAAAGAAGAGGTCTTGTCCGGTATTTGGGAACAGATCGGTTTTCCACAAGCGGATGAACATCAAACGCTGAGAGCTTTTGAAAAGCTGGAACAACAGATTAGAGGAGATTCTTTAAAATCGGAATCTTCTTTTTCGCGTTTTCGTATTCCCCGATGGAGTTGGATTGCTGCTTCTATCATCGTCCCCTTATTACTATTGTTCGGTTCCGCTTACTTATACAAAGAAACTCTTATCATTAAGAACGAACTTAGCAATGTGACTTTCATTCAATATTATGTTAGTAATGGAAAACGGGAGCAAGTCACTTTACCCGATCGATCGAAAGTTTGGCTTAATTCCGGTTCTTTGCTGATCTATCCGTCTGCGTTTATAGGAAACGAACGTGAGGTCTATCTGGCTGGTGAAGGCTATTTCTCGGTGACAAAAGATAAAGAATGCCCATTTATTGTAAAAACGAACTCTGTTTCTGTAAGTGTACTTGGTACGGAATTCAATATAAACGCTTATCCGAATATAGATAAGGTAGTGACTACTTTGGAAGAAGGATCTATCCGTATGTCGCTGAATCGTTTCGATTCATCCTATTTGTTGGAGCCGGATGATCAGATTGTTTATATTCCGTCCACCGGACATATAGAGAGAAAACGCGTGAAGGCCTCTGATTATTCTGATTGGAGAGGTGGAGGTTTGTATTTCAGTAATAGTCCATTCAAAGAAGTGATACAGACTATAGAACGTACCTATTCGGTTCAGGTACATTTGCAGACTTCTATTTATCAATCCAATAATCTGACTATTCATTTCTATCCTAATGAGTCCATCGAGAATATTATGATGTTGATTAAAGAAATGATCCCTGGACTTGAATACCAGATAGAGGGGAAAGATATTTATATAGATTAAGGCTTGGCCTATATTATCATTTGTTAACATTATATCGTTGGGTGTAGTTAAACAACAGACTGTCCTATTGTAAAAGCCGCCAAAGGACGGCTATTGTTTAACTAAAAAAAATAATATTATGAACAAAAATCGATCAATCCGAGTGGCAGCTTTTTGCCTTGGTTTGATGTTGGCGGGTTCTCTGCAAGTACATGCCCAGAAAGTAACATTTCGGGATGGAACAGTGTCGTTGAAACAAGCGTTTGAAAAGATCGAAGCATCTTCGAAGTATAAAATCGCTTATAATGATTCACACCTGAATGTTTCTCGTAAAGTTTCGTTGAATCAAAAAGAAACCGAAGTACTGGAGATATTGGCAACTATCCTGAAAGATACGGGTTATACGTACAAAAAGAACGGTAACTACATTGTGATTGTTCCCGTGGAACAAAAGCCGGCTTCAAAAGTCAAAAAGGTAAAAGGAGTTGTGAAAGATGCCAGCGGTGAAGCAATTATCGGAGCAAACGTATTGGTAAAGGGTACGGCAACAGGCGTGATCACCGATATGAACGGAAGTTTTGAGTTGGAAGTGCCGGGTAACGCAGTATTGCAGATCACCTATATTGGATATGTACAGCAGGATGTTGCTGTAAAAAACCGGGACCAATTGGCTGTGTTACTGAAAGAAGATACTAAAACCTTGGATGAGGTTGTTGTCGTAGGTTATGGTACAATGAAGAAAAAGGACCTGACCGGTGCAGTAGCATCAGTGAAGATGGACGATACTCCCCTAAGTACGATATCTACAGTGAGCCATGCGTTAGCCGGAAAAGCAGCCGGTTTACAGGTAAATACAATCAGTGCCCAGCCTGGTGGTGGCACAACGTTTCGGATTCGTGGAGCTGCTTCGACCGGAGCAGGCAATGATCCGTTGATTATTGTGGATGGATTTCCTGTAAGTAATGCAGGTAATGTGAGTGTCGGTTATAACAGTGATAATGGTACGACTGACAATATATTGGCCTCGATCAACCCCAATGATATCGAATCAATTGAAGTATTGAAGGATGCCAGTTCTACTGCTATTTACGGTGCACGTGCGGGCAGTGGTGTTATTATCATTACAACCAAACGGGGAAAAGAGGGTAAACCGAAAGTTACCTATTCAGGATCTGCCACTGTGCAGACTATGGCTACTAAATATGAAATGCTGGATGCACAGGATTTTATGATTCAGTCTAACCGCTGGTTTAAAGAAAAGTGGATGTATGATAATAAAGTCGGCATTTATGGTGGTAAAAATGAATCGGAGGCCGGCAGTGCATATCATCCCAAATATTCGGATGCGGATATTGCGAATCCGGTAAATGATACAGATTGGTATGATCGTATTACTCGTACGGGTTTTCAGACACAGCATAATATCTCAATCAATGGAGGTACGGAGTATACCAAATATCTGATTTCTGGTAACTTCTTTAATCAAAAGGGCATTGTAAAGAATAATGGCATGTCGCGTTATACTGGCCGTGTAAATCTAGATCAGAAGCTCAGTAAATATGCAAAAGTAGGTATCAACCTGACAGTGAGTCGTAATACATTGGACAATGTTCCGTTGGGAGCAGGGCAAAATGAATATGCCAGTATTTTAGTGTCTGCTGCTCAGTTTAGTCCACTATTGTCTGTGAAAGATGAAAATGGTGATTACAGTCTGAACCAACAGGCTGCTTATATTCCAAATCCTGTTTCGCTACTTGAGATCAGTGATCAGACGACTAAAGAACGTTTCCTGGCCACTCCGTTTGTTGAAATCAAACCAATCAATGAGCTCACATTGAAAGCCAGTTTTGGCATCGATCGTAACTATCAGCGTCGTGAGGTATACATGCCTAAAACAACTCTTTACGGAGAAAAGGCTGATGGCCGTGCAGACATCGGGCAATATGACAGGTCTGATTATTTGTTAGAACTGACTGCCAATTATGCAAAACGTTTGGGTGATCATAATCTGAATGCTTTGGTTGGATACTCTTTTCAAAGATTCACCAGTAAGTATCTCAATGCGGGTAACCAAGGATTTCTGACAGATGCCTTTCTGTTTAATAATCTGGGTGCAGGTACTTATGAAAAACCATGGGTTGGTTCTTCCGCTTCTAAAAGTGAAATGGCCTCTTTCTTCGGTCGTGTAAATTATACCTATAAAGATCGTTACTTGGTGACCGCCACTCTTCGTGCTGATGGTGCCTCTAACTTTGCAAAAAATAACCGTTGGGGATATTTCCCTTCTGTGGCTCTGGGCTGGAGATTTACGGAGGAAAACTTTGCCCGGTCTTTGAATTTGGATAAAGTGCTCTCTAACGGTAAGTTAAGATTAAGTTACGGACAAACAGGTAACTCGAATATCGGAGATAAATCAGTCACTTATTATGGTACAGGATATAATAAAGTTTTCGGTAATAAAGAATATACAGGAGTCTATGTCAGTCAGATCGGTAATCCGGATTTAAAATGGGAGACGACAACCGAGTGGAATGTAGGATTGGATCTGGGTTTCTTAAACAATCGTTTTAATGTAACTGCAGAATACTTTCATAAGGTAGTTTCTGATTTGCTTAGTTCCCGTAGTGTACTTTCGTATAATGAAGTCGGTTCGATTGCTGCCAATATCGGTAAAACTCAGAGTCAGGGATTTGAGTTGACAATCAATACAAAGAATTTTGATACAAAAGATTTTAGTTGGAATACCGATTTTACTTTCTCGTTCTATCGTGATAAGTGGAAAGAACGTGATGAGAATTGGAGCCCGAATCCATACGATATGTATAATGCTCCGTTGAGAGGATACTATATGTATTTGTCTGACGGGTTGATTCAGCCGGGGGAGGAAGTATCCTGGATGCCGGGAGCTCTACCGGGACAGGTGAAATTAAAAGATATTGATGGATACGCATACAATGAAGACGGAACTTATAAGACCGACAAACATGGCATTCCATTGAGGACTGGAAAGCCCGATGGAAAGATAGATTATGCGGACGCTGTGTTTAAAGGTTGTAGTGATCCGGGTTATTTACTGGGATTGAATAATACTTTCCGTTATAAGAATTTCGACTTGAATGTTTATTTCTATGGTCAGTTGGATTTATTAAAGAGTGGTTCTTATAAAGATTATTGGATTGTCGGTTCAGGAACAATGACCGGGGTGAATAACTTATATCGCGGTTATAACATGCCTACTTCGGCCAAAGAAGTGTGGTCGCATGACAATACATCGGGTAAGATGCCGGGTTATTTTCAGTATATGAGTAATTATGGATATGGAGACTATTTCCTGGAGAAGAGCTGGTTTATTCGCTGTCGCAATATTACGCTGGGATATACATTGCCTGTTAAGTCGGCAAAGAAACTGGTTTCCAATGTACGTATCTACGCCGATGTGAACAACTTGTTTACTATTACTCCGTATGATGGTTTGGATGTGGAAACAGATGATTCTTATTGGGCATATCCCAATGTACGTAGTTTTAGTATTGGTCTGGATATTACTTTCTAAGCAATAAAAAAATAAAGAATGATATGAAAAAGATAATTTATATATTTTCCCTGTTTATCACAGTAATTGGTTTATTAGGCTCTTGCATTAACCTGGAATCCGAATCATATGACTCAATTAATACAACTATATTTCCTACTAATGCAGATGATGCTGATGCATTGGTTATTGCAGCAGCTTACGGTCCGTTCCGTGCAGACGGGTATAGCGGATTATTTCAATGTGCTAAAGGTGGTTTGGCCTCTAATACAGATATGTCTACCGACCTATTGGATTGTAAATGGGGAGATTCGTGGTGGCCGGCTGTATTACAGTTGAATTTCACTGCTACCTCTGATATTCCTACTTCTTTTTACGGAACATGGGCGAATCATATCGGAAAGATGACATTGACATTAGACCGTATCTCTGGTATTGATATGAAAGAAGAGGAAAAAACACGTTTAATTGCCGAAACACGTTGTGGGCGTGGATGGTTGGCATATATTCTTTACGACTTGTATGGCCCTATTCAGATTCCTTCATTAGAAGTTTTACAGAATCCTACCCAAAAGGTTATTGTACCCCGTTCTTCAAAAGAGGAAACAGTGAAGTTGATTGAAGATGACTTGAAAGCGGCAGCTGAGGTACTTCCTGCTAAATATAGTAAATCTGATGAGAACTTTGGACGGTTCACCAAAGGACTGGCATATACGGTGTTGATGAAACTTTATATGCATGAAAAAGAATGGGGCAAGGCTGTGGAATGTGGCAGAGAAGTCATGAAATGTGGATATTCGTTGGTTACTAATTATAAGGACATTTTTACTTTAGACAATGAGGGTAATGATGAAATGATCTTTTCATGCATTGAAACCAGAGGAGTAAACGAACAGATGTGGCATGCGCATGTGTTGCCAAGCAACTATCCTACAACTAATCCGAACATACAAAAATGGAATGGTTATCGTATGCCATGGCAGTTTTACCACAGTTTCGATCCTAAAGACAAGCGCCTGGAAGTTATCTGTAGTGAATATGTAGGAACAGATGGAGTGACATACAATGAAACTAATCCCGGTGAGTATTTGGATAAAGGGGCTTTACCCATCAAATATGGAGAAGATCCGACACAAACCAGTGAAAATAGTGAAGTCGATGTGGTTGTTTACCGTTATGCCGATGTATTGACTCTGATGGCTGAGGCATTGGCACGTAGTAATAATGCGGTTACTCAGGAAGCTGTGGACCGTCTGAATGATGTACATACACGTGCAGGACTGGCTGCTTATCAGTTGAGTGATTTTACCTCACTGGACGATTTTCTTGGAGCTGTTCTTAAAGAACGTGGGCATGAATTATGGGGTGAGGGTTGTCGTCGCAGTGATCTGATCCGCTATGGATTGTATATCGACTATGCTATCAAATACAAAGGATCGACTACCGCAAAAGAGTATATGAACCTGATGCCTTTGCCACAGAGTGTCATAACGGAAAGCAGTGGTCAGGTCATTCAGAATGAAGGATACTAATGCTTCTTAAGAGATTATTATAAATTAATTCAGAACGGATTTCGCAATGTGTCATGGAGACGTCTTATGATTTCTAAATTGCCGAAGTCCGTTCTTGCACAACTAGAATTGAAAAATTAAATCATGCTTTTTAAGAGAATACGTGTTACAATCTTATTGCTCGGACTGTTGAGCTTTAGCTTGAGGGTGTCGGCACAAATTGTTTTGAAGCACTCTGATTGGGAGTGGAAAATTTCAGAAACCGGATGTGCCGAACAACTAATATTTAAAGGTGGAAAACGAAATGATACCATACCTTTCTTTCGTGAAGGAGAACATGCCGGTCCATCCTTTTATGCAAAACGGGAAGGTAAAGAAGTGCGTGGATCCTGGATTCCGGATGGATACGCCTCCTATCGGAGCGAGATAGACGGAGTTCTTTGCCGGATATCATATATAAAAGATCATGGTCAACCTGCATTAAGGGTAAAGCTGACAAACAACTCACCGGTGCCTTATCAACCTCAGAAGGCCGGTCTGAAGTTGGGCATCGATACATATATGGATAAATTTCCGGATTGGTTTGGTAAATACTTTCCAACCTTGATGAGAAACGAAAAGACCCATTTTTATGGCTATCTTCAAACCCCTTCCGGACATACATTGGGACTTGTATCACAGCAGCCTGTAGCATCCTGGAGTGTAGATTATAATCTGGGCTATCAGGATCCGGCCCCATTTTGGTTTATGGGGCATCGCATCGAATCATTAAATCTCGATTTATTGAATGAATTGCCTTTGCCGGCACGTCATCCGCAGAATCTGTATGAACTGAAACAGGGGGAAAGTAAAGAGTGGATTTTTACATTTGTCAATGTGGGTAATTTGGACAATCTGGAACATGCCATTGCTCGAGTTTCGGATATTCCTTTGATTGATATCCGTCAGACTTCGCATGCTGCACGTGAGGAAGCATCGTTCACACTTACTGCCGATAATCCTAACGTAAAGGTGACCAATGATGCCGGAAAAGAACTGCCTGTCGTACTGACTAAAACCAAAGGGAATCGTTGGATAGGAAAAGTCCGGTTGGAAGATGCAGGTCTCTATACCCTTTCTGTCCGTTCGGGCAATAAAGTTGCCGAAGCGATATGGACAGTACATCATCCTTGGCAATGGGTGATGGAAAAGGCACGTGAGAATGCAGCCCGTTATCATCAGAAACCGACGTCACATGCTGAGAGTTGGTATGGGTTCTATTCGGCTTTTCTTGCTGCCCGTTATTTCCCGAATGAGTCATTGGATAAGCAATTGAGCAATTATTTTGATCGGCTTTACAACAAATTGCATGATTCGGTAAAAGTGGAACCGTTGTATTTTAAGACACGTATTCAAAATACCTCTACTACTATTGGAATGTTGGTAGATAAATATGAGGCACAGGGAGATTTGGAAGATCTGAAAAAGGCGTCGAAGTTGGCTGACTGGATGATCGCGACCTCCCAGCGCGAAAATGGTGCATATTATAATCATGGAACAGTCTATACCAGTGTGATCTATATCGCTAAAAGTGTTTTGGAACTGGCTGTCCTCGAACGTAAATTGGGTGAACAGGATTTGTTTTGGAGAACATGTGCCGACCGTCATTTCCTGTCTGCAAAAAAGGCGGTTGACCAACTGGTTGCGTCACAAGGAGATTTTCAGACAGAGGGAGAATTGACCTTTGAAGACGGCATGATTTCTTGTTCAGCTTTACAGATAGGTATGATGGGAGTCATCGAGCAAGATGCTGTTGCACGCAAATATTATACCGATGCAATGTTGAAGATACTGAACAGCCATGATTGCCTTACTCAACTCCGTGTACCCGATGGGCGCCGTCGGCAAGGAACTATGCGTTATTGGGAAGCGCAATACGATGTACAGATGCTTCCCAATATGTTTAATTCACCCCATGGCTGGAGCGGATGGCGTGCGTATGCTACTTATTATGCTTATCTGCTGACAGGCGACGAGAAATGGCTGGAACAAACATTTAATGCGATGGGAGCTTTTGCCAATTTGATTGATTATAAAACGGGGCAGTTGCGTTGGGCTTTTGTTGTCGATCCGCATCTTGAAGTAGAACAGGCGTGTAGCGCTGATACTAAACTGGATTTTTCTGATCTTAGTTTTGGTAATCCGCATCCGAAATTATATGATACCCGTAAGTTTGTTATTGGTGAGCAATATGTCAATATGATTAGCGATTGGCAGACGGTCAATACTCAGGATAATGATGTGCACGAATTATTTAAATGTATCGGTGAAGCTGTTCTGACTAACGCTTTTGTCATAGAACGTCCGAATGGAGAAGTCGTAGGATACAATTGCCGTGTAACCCGGAAGGGGAATACATTGACTGTAAAGGCAGACGAGAAACAGATCGTGAATCTACATTGCAACTTGAAGCATTCTTTCTCTGTGTCTTTCGATGGTAAAACCTGTTCTTTGCCTGAAGGATATTGCAATTGGGCTTTTGGGCAGTCCGGTTATTGACTTTACAATAACTCCTGTTAATCCCATACACTCACAAACTGAAACATACGATATGTTTCAGTTTGTGAGTGTATGGGATATTTTTATGAGAAACAGTTTCTGTAGTAAGCTTGAAAAATAGTAGGAATACGTATCTTTGCATAAAATGAAAAAACACTAACATAAACACAAAATGAGACATTTATTTTTATTGGCAGCACTATTTTGTGCCTGCATTTCTTATGCACAGATTCGTGTACAAGAACGACTTCCTAAAAGTAAAACCGGTTTTGCTTTGACTACTGCGAAAACACGGGCTAAGATTTATTACGATGTGAATGATGCGCTTGTTATCAAGAGATCGGCAGAATTGTTTGCCCGCGATATTCAAATGGTGACCGGTCAAAAGCCTGAACTGATCCCAAAAAGGGAAAGAGCCAAAGCTCTGGTTATTGTCGGAACCATTGAAAAGAATCAATGGATTTGTGAATTGGCGCAAAAAGGAAAAATTGATATCCGGCCATTGCAGGGTGCTTGGGAACGGTATTTGATTCAAACTGTCGACAACCCTTCTCCAGGAGTAGCCAAAGCATTGGTTATAGCAGGGAGTGATCGGCGGGGAGCGGCTTATGGCCTGTTCTCTATTTCCGAAATGATGGGAGTATCCCCTTGGTATTGGTGGGGTGATGTCCCGGTAAAAACGCACAAGGCTTTGTATGTAGATGCTCCGCCCACATATTCTAAAACACCTTCCGTGAAATATAGGGGTATTTTCCTGAACGATGAAGATTGGGGGCTGAAACCCTGGGCTGCTAAGACCTTTGAGAAAGAACGCGGTAATATTGGTCCCCGTACCTATGCGAAGATTTGTGAACTGTTACTGCGTTTGAAAGCTAATCATCTGGCTCCGGCAATGCATCCCGTATCTACCGCTTTTTATCAGATTCCCGAGAATAAACTCGTAGCAGATACGTTTGCCATTGTTATGGGCTCCAGCCATTGTGAACCCTTATTGTTGAATACGGCCAGCGAGTGGCATAGCAAGACTATGGGACCCTGGGATTATAATGCTAATAAGGATAAGATTAATGAAGTTTTGGGCAATCGTGTGAAAGAAAATTGTGCTTATGAGAATGTATACACATTAGCCTTGAGAGGATTGCACGATGCTGCCATGGGTGGAGGAGACGTACCGATGAAAGAGAAAGTGAAAATGCTGGAGAATGCTTTGAAAGACCAGAGAAGCCTGCTAACCCGGCATATTGATAAGCCTGCCGAAACTATCCCGCAGGCATTCACCCCTTATAAAGAGGTGCTGGAAATCTACTCGAATGGATTGGAACTGCCGGATGATGTGACCATTATCTGGGCGGATGATAATTTTGGCTATATGAAGCGTTTGAGTGGCCCTCAAGAACAAAAACGTACAGGACGTGCAGGTGTATACTATCATATTTCTTACCTCGGTGTACCTCATAGCTATTTATGGTTTAGTACCACTCCTCCGGCATTAATGTATGAAGAGCTTCGCAAAGCGTATGATACTACGGCCGACCGTATCTGGTTGGCAAACTGTGGAGACCTGAAAGGGGCTGAGGCACAAGTATCGTTTTTTCTCGATATGGCTTATGATATCGACCAATTCAACGAAAATAATGTGCATACTTATCCTGCCCGTTGGTTGGCACAAATCTTCGGAGAACAATATTACGATACATTGAAAGACATTACCTGCTCACATATAAATTTGGCTTTTTCCAGAAAACCGGAATACATGGGGTGGGGATACTGGAATAACTATTGGGGTGGAGGTGAAAAACGTACCGATACCGAGTTTTCTTTTATAAATTACAATGAAGCCGGGAGGCGTTTGGCTGAGTACCGGCGGATCGGTAAAAAAGCAGAGGAAATGTTGGCAACTGTAGATAAAAAGGCAAAACCGGCGCTGTATCAGTTGTTGTATTATCCGGTGAAAGGGGCCGAACTGATGAATCGTATGAATATGACCGGTCAGCTTTATCGGCAATATGTTCGTCAGAAACGTGCTGCTGCCGATGATCTGAAGAGAGAAACAACGACTTGTCACGATAGTTTGGAGATTATTACCGACGGATATAATTCGCTCTTGGACGGCAAATGGAAATACATGATGTCACTAAGACAAAATTATGATGGAAGCAGTTCCTATTTTATGCTTCCATTGATGGAAGAAAGTTATGTGGCAACGGGCGATCCAAAGTTGGCCGTTCAGGTAGAAAGTGAGCAATTGAATCGGGGAGGTTTTAGTTTCCGGGCTTTACCCGTGTTCAATACTTACTCCCGTAAAAGTCACTGGATCGATGTTTATAATCAGGGGGGAGGAATGTTGGACTGGAAATCGGAACTTTCTGACGAGTGGATCGTTTTGTCTCGTCAGTCGGGCAGTACTCGTACTGAAGATCGTATCCAAGTATCGATCGATTGGAATAAAGTACCATCAGGAGAGAAAGTCACAGGATTTATTGAGTTCTCTTCCGGAATGCAGAAAGAACGGGTGCTTGTTTCCGTATTCAATCCGAAGACTCCGGTACGCGACGAATTACAAGGACTTTTCATAGAGGAAAATGGCTACGTATCTCTGCCCGCTACAGCCTTCCACCGTAAGTTTGAGAGTGAAGATGTCAAGATGAGTGTACTTCCCGGTTTGGGCTTTGAAGGTGCTGCCTTGCAAATAGGAAGTCCGATAGCTCCCTTACAGATGTATCGTTCGTCCGAGGTGCCTAGAGTGGAATATGATTTTTATACTTTCAATGCTGGAATGGTTGATGTGTATACCTACGTACTGCCCACTTTCCCTTTGCATGCTGATCGGGATTATAAACTACCGGAGCATACCAATTCGGATACCAAATATAGTGTCCGTATCGATGACGGATCTATTTCTACTCCATCCACTTCAGCCATAGAATATTCCCAGATCTGGTATGACAGTGTGCTGAAAAATTGTAGAGTGAATAAATCCACTCTTTATGTAAAGGCCCCCGGTAAGCATACATTGCAGATTCGCTGTGGAGATCCCGGAACTGTGATTCAGAAAATCGTTATTGATATGGGTGGGCTCAAAAGGTCATATTTAGGACCTGAAACAACTCTTTGCCGTTAATATTATTTTTAATTAACATTCTTGCATGCAGGCTTTCTATGAATATTCTATTTCTATAAGTAGAGAGAACATATTTTGAATATCTAACGAAAAAAGAAATTTATTATGAAGATCTGTTCATGCTTGAATAAAGGAGTTATGATTGCAGTGGCAGTTGTTTGTTCTGCCAGTTTACAGTCTTGTCTGGATGACAATGATAAGTATTATTATGTGGAAGGATTTCCTAATGCTCTTGTTACGGTGAAAAATGCGACTGATGGTTCATTCTTCTTACAGCTGAATGATAGCACGACTTTGTTGCCGACCAATATGTCCTCTTCACCTTTTGGAGATAAAGAAGTCAGGGCATTGGTGAATTATGATGAAGTGAGTGAGTCTGGTGGCAGATATGATAAGGCGGTACAGGTGAACTGGATAGATAGTATTTTGACGAAATCGATTGCCCCGGATTTAGGATCAGAAAATGACGTTGTTTATGGAACAGATCCCGTGGAAATAGTAAACGATTGGGTGACTATTGCGGAAGATGGTTATTTGACCCTACGATTCAGAACAAAATGGGGTGATTATAATAAAGCCCATTTCGTAAATTTATTGTTGGGGCAAAATCCGTCTGACCCATATGAGGTTGAGTTTCGCCATAATGCATATGGCGATACATATGGTACGGTTGGTGATGGTTTGGTAGCCTTTAAGCTGGTGGGACTTCCGGATACGAATGGAAAAACGGTTCCGTTGACTTTGAAATGGAAGTCATTTAGTGGAGATAAATCGGCTGTATTTGATTATTGTACTCAAAAAACCGTTACACCGGCTAAACCGGCCATTGTTTCTGTAAGGAGCAATTTAAATTTAAAATAGTTTTCTTGGGCATACTGCGTTTCTATTCTTTTTGAATTGAGATCGTATTACTTTCCGAATATTCAGAAGTGCATAGAAGCGCAGTATTGTTTTCATTAACATTGTTAATGGCATTTCTCTTTCATTCTTTTTTTACCGGCAAAAAACAAGTCTTTAGCATCTCAAAGACTTGTTTTCTATTATTAAAGAACTTATTTTAACATTCTGTTAAATTAGGTGTTTCCCAAATACAAAAGGGAGAACGTTAACAGATTGATAATAAGTAACATATTGTAAGTTCAACTTCTTCTTCTTTATTTGTCTCTTTTGAAGTCGAATCCGTATGCTTGTTATATTAGTACATTCGTTTGGAGGTGGAAACTACTTTGTTGAAATTCTCTAGGATATCGACTGTTGTGTTGTTCCTTGACTGTTTCAAGCCAAGATACATTTAGATATGTCTTTTCCTGATGCTGAATTTAGTTTATCAGTAATTTGCTTAAAGGTCAAAGACGTGGTGAGAAGTACCTTTTTGATGAATGAGATCATATAGTAACCGCGATCTATAGTGTAGGTGTATTTGAAAAAAAACAATGTGTTAGGGTGAAACTATACATGGTGATGTTGTAGGTTGTATTTGGATTACTAATTCATTGTTCAATAGTGAATTATCCTGTTGATAACTTCGGTTGGTATCTGTTGATAACTATGTTAATAACTTTGTTGACAACTGCGTGGGGGAATTAAGTGTCTGGAAATGTTAGGCAATAAAACAGCGTTTAAGAGTCTAAATTTCTTAAACGCTGATTTCTGGGTGTTAATGGAATTTGAGATTTGCCTAAGGCACTCGTAGGTATGAATTGGATACTAATCAATGATTTTCTATTTCTTTACGTTCCACGCATTTGCTTTTTTTATCGACAATTAGGTTGTTTCCCCTTTTTTCCATGCTTTGTGCAATTTTGGTGTAAGATGTTATTTTACAGTTATTTTATTGATTTTCATGACATGATAAACACCGGCATAATCGGCGGCAAAGCCTTCGTCTGATTTACCCATATCAATAACTTCTAATTCCACATATACAGGTGTTCCATTTTTGATTCCTTTTGTTTCACCATCATACTTTTGTAGGAGTTCTCCTGTTTTATCAACAATCCAATAATCAGTGGAATCCCCTTCTGAAGTGAAAGAACGTGTTTCATGTCCGATGATCAATTTACCTTTTACGGACAAAAGTTTCTGGGTAGGAGTGTCCGGTGTCGGTATAGCTTCTTCGTCTGGTATTTCATTCGTCTTGGAATACCTCAAAACCAACTCGCCTTTTTTGAGAATCAAACTGTCCTGAGTCAATTGCTCTACTGTTAGTGTATCTGTAAAGGATATACTTTGGTGGTTGCCGATGCTTATACCGGAAAGGAGTAATAAGTTTCCTTCTTTCTTCCATTTCTCATATTTCAAAGTGGCCATATTGATGGAAGAAGCACTTCCGTTTGCTTCAAGCGTGAATCCTTGTTTTAAATTAGATATTCCAGGAACCGATTCCACCCAAGAGCCTTCTATCGTAACATCATTACAAGCCACCAAGGTAGTTATGGTAAGGACAACGGTTAAATTTCTAAATATCTCCATTTTTGTTATTCTTTAAATTATATCCCTAATACTATATTTACATCTATACTGGGTTTCAGGTTAATATCATAAATAACTCTCAAGATTAGTTCACTATGTTACATCAGACGGCTGCTGACACGCAAAGAATGGCTCTCTGAAAGTACTTTTCTTTTTATTATTTTAAGCTGTTACACTTTTTAGCTTGGTCATGTGTCTCTATTTTTAGTATCTGTAGCATCATGATTTATGCAAAAATAAATGTTTTGTTTTGATATACAATATATTCTTTGGGATCTGTTAGTCACTTTTTTATTTCATAAGGTGAGCAACGGAGTTTGTAATGCTTTTGAATGTTGAAATGGAAAAATTGAGTATTTTCCAGCTTGTTGATAGCCTTTTGAAAAGCTAGTTGATTGATATGGAGGTAAAATGCTTAATTTGTTGAATTGTAATCTGTTAACCTGTTAATAACTTTGGTGTATATCTGTTAATAACTATGTTGATAACTGTGTTAAGAATCTAACTATAGGAGAGTATGTGGCAATAAAAAAGCGCCCAAGAGTGGAAGCCTCCTAAACGCTAATTTTCTTTTGGTAGCGGGACCCGGGATTGAACCGGGGACCTCATGATTATGAATCATGCGCTCTAACCAGCTGAGCTATCCCGCCATTGTTTCTCGATTGCGGGTGCAAAGATAGAGCCTTTTTTTTAATCTCCAAAACATTTTCTATCTTTTTTGTGTTTAACTTAAAAAAAAGATCTTTGAAAGTACGATGGACAGGCTGTTCCTGACCCGGAAAGAAGAGATGTAATGAAGAAAGTGAATTAATTATGCCTTGTAATTAGAAAAAAGTATTTATCTTGGCACACACAATCAATAATGAATGAAGCTATGAAAAAAGAGAAAATACATTTAGAATACCTTCTGAATGCGACCTCTAAAAATATTCTTTGGTCAGCAATTAGCACACCTACCGGTTTGGAGGACTGGTTCGCAGACAAAGTAGTATCAGATGATAAAACGGTGACCTTTTGTTGGGGCAAAACCGAACAGCGTCAGGCTGGTATTGTTGCGATTCGGGCATATTCGTTCATTCGTTTCCACTGGCTTGATGACGAAAATGAAAGGGACTATTTTGAAATTAAGATGAGTTATAATGAATTGACGGGTGACTATGTGCTCGAAATTACTGACTTTTCTGAAGCGGATGAAGCGGATGATTTGAAGGAATTGTGGGATTCTCAGGTGAGTAAGTTACGGAGAACATGTGGTTTTTAGTTAACTTTCGACCAAAAATTTTTCGCACTCCTTTTTTTGTGCTAATTTTGTATCTTAATTGCATGAAACTATTAAGATGCTACGCATAAAAAGATTAGATATTTTTATAATAAAGAGTTTTTTATTACTCTTTGTCGGTACATTTTTCATCTGCCTCTTCATCTTCATGATGCAGTTTTTGTGGAAGTATGTAGACGAATTGGTGGGAAAAGGGTTGGAGATGAGTGTACTGGCTCAATTCTTCTTTTATTCTGCGTTGAGTCTGGTACCGATGTCACTACCCTTGGCAGTGTTGTTGGCTTCTTTGATAACGTTTGGTAATTTTGGTGAACGTTTTGAGTTGCTTGCCATGAAAGCGGCGGGGATTTCATTACTTAAAATCATGCGCCCGCTTATTGTTCTCGTCTTTGCCATTTGTTGTGTATCCTTTTATTTCCAGAACGTCATCGGTCCGCAGGCGCAAGCCAAGTTGGGAACCCTGCTTATTTCGATGAAGCAGAAATCTCCTGAAGTTGATATTCCCGAAGGAGTTTTCTATGATGAAATAGATGGTTATAACCTGAAAGTACAAAGGAAAGACCGTAAAACGGGTATGCTTTATGATGTGATCATTTATGATTTCTCCAACAACTTTGATAATGCTCGCATTATAGTTGCTGATTCGGGACGTTTGGAAATGACCGCTGATAAACAGCATCTCTACTTGCATCTGTACAGCGGCGAGATGTTTGAGAATCTGAAAGCACAGAGCATGAGTTCGAAGAATGTTCCTTACCGTCGTGAGTCTTTCCGGGAAAAGCATTCGATTATTCAGTTCGACTCAGATTTTAATATGGCTGATGCCAGCATCATGAGCAATCAGTCCACTACCAAAGATATGATAAAAATACAGGCATCTATCGATTCTATGACCGTATTGGCCGATAGTATCGGAAGACAGTATTTTGTTGAAGCAAGCAAGGGACCCTATCGTACAGCAGTCGGACTGACGAAAGAAGATACCTTGAAAATGCAGGAAGCGCAGATCCGTGACTATAATGTAGATAGTCTGTTTGAGGCTGCTACGTTGATGAATAAGCAGAAGATTATAGCATCAGCTGTTGGGCGTACAGAGAATCTGTCGAGTGACTGGGGATTTAAGAGCTTTACGATGACCCAGAATGACTTCAGTATAAGGAAACATAAAATAGAATGGCACCGGAAGATCACGATTTCTCTATCCTGTCTTTTATTCTTTTTCATTGGTGCACCTTTGGGAGGGATTATTCGTAAAGGTGGATTGGGAATGCCTGTTATTGTTTCCGTACTTACCTTTATTATTTACTATATAATAGACAACACGGGTTACAAAATGGCCCGTGATGGAAAGTGGATTGTGTGGATGGGGATGTGGATGAGTTCTGCCATTCTGGCTCCGCTTGGATATTTCCTGACTTATAAATCGAATAAAGACTCCGTTGTATTGAATACGGATGTATATATCTCTTGGTTCAAAAGAGTGTTTGGGGTACGTAGTGTCCGACATCTGTCCAAGAAGGAAGTTATTATTCATGATCCGGATTATCAACGTCTTCCGTTCGATTTGAATGGCCTTTCAGAGGAGTGTAGGGCTTATATGCAAAAGAACCGATTGGCCAAGGCACCCAATTATTTTAGCCTGTGGATGTCCGGCGGGCAAGATCAGGAAATTATCGCTATAAACAACCGTATGGAAGCATTGGTTGATGAGATGTCTAATACCCGTTCACTGATACTACTTCAGAAGTTGGAAAAATATCCGATTATCCCTGTAAATGCGCATGTGCGCCCATTCCATAATTATTGGCTTAATATGGCAATAGGAATTGTGATTCCTATCGGTCTGTTCTTTTATTTCCGGATCTGGGCTTTTCGTATACGTCTGAATAAAGACATGGAGCGGATTATCGCATTGAACCGGGATGTGGAATTGACAATAAAAGATATTAATAACGAAAACAAGATATAAAAGTATGGAACCAATCAGACTGAATACCATTGAAGAGGCGATAGCTGACTTCAAAGAAGGTAATTTTGTAATTGTGGTAGATGATGAAGATCGTGAAAATGAAGGTGATTTCATTATTGCTGCCGAGAAGATTACTCCGGAAAAAGTAAATTTCATGCTGACTCACGGTCGTGGAGTACTTTGTGCTCCAATCACAGAAGAACGCTGCGCTGAGTTGGAACTGGATATGCAGGTGTCGTCCAACACTTCAATTTACGAAACTCCGTTTACTGTTACTGTCGACTTGCTTGAGGGGTGTACAACCGGAGTTTCCATGCATGACCGTGCAATGACTATTCGCGCTTTGGCTGATCCGAAGACAAAACCTGCCGATCTGGGGCGTCCGGGACATATCAATCCTTTGCGTGCCCGCTCTCGCGGGGTACTTCGTCGTGCAGGTCATACCGAGGCAAGTGTCGATCTGGCTAAGCTTGCCGGATTATATCCTGCCGCTGCATTGATCGAAATTATCAATGAAGACGGCACCATGGCCCGTCTGCCTCAGTTGGTAGAAGTAGCCCGTCGCTTCGGATTGAAAATAATCTCCATTAAAGATCTGATTGCTTATCGTCTCCAGATGGAGTCTATTGTCGATAGAGGTGTTGAAGTGGATATGCCTACACAGTTCGGGCATTTCCGTCTGATACCTTTCCGCCAGAAATCAAATGGAATGGAACACATTGCATTGATAAAGGGAACCTGGGATACAGACGAACCGATTCTGGTGCGTGTGCACTCTTCTTGTATGACGGGTGATATCTTTGGTTCATGTCGTTGTGAGTGTGGTGAACAGCTTCACAAAGCTATGGAAATGATTGAGGCTGCCGGTAAAGGGGTGATCGTTTACATGAATCAGGAAGGTCGTGGCATCGGCCTGATGAATAAGATTGCTGCTTATAAACTTCAGGAAGAAGGTTATGACACGGTAGATGCCAATCTCCATTTGGGTTTTGATGCCGATGAACGTGATTATGGAGTCGGTGCACAGATTTTGCGTGAGATCGGAGTGAAGAAGATGAAACTGATGACTAACAATCCGGTGAAACGTATCGGTCTGGAAGCCTATGGGTTAGAGATTACCGAGAATGTGGGAATTGAGATTAAGCCGAATCCTTATAATGAACGCTACCTGAAGACTAAGAAAGATAAAATGGGTCATACGCTTCATTTTAATAAGTAAACTGTCTATTTGCTTTCATATATCAAATATTATAGTTTATTTTGCAATCAAATTCACTCAACAACAATAAAATAGATACGAAATGAACCAACTATCAGACCGTTTGAACAGCTTGTCGCCCTCGGCGACTCTTGCTATGTCGCAAAAAAGTGCTGAGCTGAAAGCTCAGGGTGTTGATGTAATTAACCTCAGTGTGGGAGAACCTGACTTCAATACTCCCGACCACATCAAAGAAGCTGCCAAGAAAGCGGTAGATGACAACTTCTCTCGCTACTCTCCGGTTCCGGGTTATCCGGCTTTGCGTAATGCTATCGTAGAGAAACTGAAGAAAGAAAACGGTCTGGAATATACAGCCGCTCAGATTTCTTGTGCAAATGGGGCAAAACAATCTGTATGTAACACTATTATGGTGTTGGTGAATCCGGGTGACGAGGTCATTGTACCTGCTCCTTATTGGGTAAGCTATCCTGAAATGGTGAAACTGGCAGAAGGTACGCCGGTGATTGTGACTGCCGGTATCGAACAGGATTTCAAAATTACTCCTGCGCAACTGGAAGCTGCCATTACTCCCAAAACCAAAGCATTGATACTTTGCTCACCGTCTAACCCGACCGGTTCGGTTTACAGCAAAGAAGAATTGGCCGGTTTGGCTGCTGTGTTGGCAAAGTATCCACAAGTCATAGTCGTTGCCGACGAGATCTATGAACACATCAATTATATCGGAAAACATCAGAGCATTGCTCAGTTCCCCGAGATGAAAGACCGTACGGTGATTGTTAACGGTGTGTCAAAGGCGTATGCGATGACCGGATGGAGAATTGGGTTCATAGCCGGTCCGGAATGGATTGTGAAGGCTTGCAATAAACTTCAGGGACAGTATACTTCAGGCCCTTGTTCGGTATCTCAGAAGGCTGCCGAGGCTGCTTATACAGGTTCTCAGGCTCCGGTTGAGGAGATGCGTCAAGCCTTCGAACGTCGTCGTGACCTGATTGTAAAATTGGCAAAGGAAGTTCCCGGATTTGAGGTAAATGTACCGGAAGGTGCTTTCTACCTGTTCCCTAAATGCAGTTCTTTCTTTGGTAAATCAGCGGGTGACCGTAAGATTGAGAATTCGGATGATCTGGCGATGTATCTGCTTGAAGATGCTCACGTAGCATGTGTAGGCGGTACTTCTTTCGGAGCTCCTGAATGCATTCGCATGAGTTATGCTACCAGCGATGAAAATATCGTTGAAGCAATTCGCCGTATTAAAGAAGCATTGGCGAAGTTGAAATAAGATTCAGCCAATCAGATAAAAAAGGAGGGTGTTATCTGTGAAAAGGTGCATCCTTCTTTACTTTTAGAGTATTTGGTTTCGATACTCTGTTCTCTAAAGAGACATTACAACACAAAATATACACAACACATGAAGAACATTTTTTTTATCTGCTTATTCTTAAGCATGAGCCTCGCCGTATCCGGTAAGAAGGCTCAAGTGAGTATCTCCTGTCTGAAAACCGAGATGCTTGTAAATCCCCAAAACATTGATTGTCCCTCTCCCCGTTTGAGTTGGGAGATTTTATCTGATGTGAGAGATGTAAGACAAGTCTCCTACCATATCCTCGTATCCACTTCGTTGGAGAAATTAAACCGGGAAGAAGGTGATTTGTGGGATACGGGTGATGTGGCGTCCGATCAGTCCGCATATATTTCGTATGGCGGCGATATGCTCGATAGCCGTATCCAATGTTATTGGAAAGTGAGGGTAAAAACCAATAAAGGTATTTCCGCTTGGAGTGAACCTGCCAGTTGGGAGATGGGACTGTTGCATCCGTCGGACTGGCAGGCTGTGTGGATAGGGAGAGCTTTTCCACAAGATAAACTGGAGGGGAATACGCGAGTCCCTGCCCGTTATCTGCGCAAACCTTTCAATTTGAACTCGAAGAAAGTGAGAAAGGCTACCCTGTACATTTGCGGATTAGGATTTTATGAGGCCTATATTAACGGAAAGAAGATTGGAGATCAGGTATTGGCTCCTACGCCTACGGATTATTCCAAATCGGTGAAGTATAATCGGTTTGATGTGACCGGACAATTATTAAAGGGAGCTAATGCCATCGGTGCCATCTTGGGCAACGGACGGTATACTTCGATGCGTATGCCGGGAGTGCGGCATTTTGATGTACCTAAAATGATTGCCCAACTTGAGGTATACTATGAAGATGGAGAGAAACGGGTGATTGCGAGCGATGCTTCCTGGAAAATAACGGCCGAAGGTCCCATCGGAACAAATAATGAGTTTGACGGTGAAGAGTATGATGCAAGAAAAGAGATGCCGGGATGGAATACATATCCGTTTGATGATACGAAATGGCTTCAGGCAGAAGTTGTAAGCCTGCCGGGAGGAAAGTTGGAGGCCCAACTCAATCGTAATATGAAAGTGATGGATACCGTGAAACCTATCGGTATTACCGAATCGGCTCCCGGAGTATATATTCTGGATATGGGACAAAATATGGTCGGTTGGCTTCGCATGAAAGTAAAGGGGCAATCCGGCGATACGTTAAAACTGCGTTTTGCCGAGTTGTTGCAGAAAGACGGTTCTATTTATACGGCAAATCTGCGAACGGCACATTCGGCAGATACCTATATCTTAAAGGGAAATTCTATGGAAGAGTGGCAACCGACTTTTACTTATCATGGATTTCGTTTTGTTGAATTGATGGGTTTCAGGGAAAAACCTTCTCTATCCGACTTCGAGGGACAAGTGATTTATGATGAAATGGAGACTACGGGTAATCTGGAAACCTCCGACCCGATGATCAACAGGATTTACAAGAACGCTTATTGGGGTATACGCGGTAATTATCGCGGCATGCCTACCGACTGTCCGCAGCGTGACGAACGTATGGGGTGGCTGGGTGACCGTGCGGTTGGTTCGCAAGGAGAAAGTTATATTTTTAATAATCATCTTCTTTACGCCAAATGGCTCGATGATATTGAACAGGCGCAGAAAGAAAATGGAGCTGTACCCGATGTGGCTCCTAACTACTGGGACGTTTGCACTGACAATATGACCTGGCCCGGTGCCTATTTAATCATAGCAAATATGCTTTATGATCAGTTTGGCGATAAACAACCCATCATCAAACATTATCCTTCGATGAAGAAGTGGATGCGTTATATGAAAGATAAGTATATGGTAGATCATATTATGACGAAAGATAATTTTGGAGACTGGTGTATGCCTCCCGAATCTCCCGAACTGATCCACTCTAAAGATCCTTCACGTATCACGGAAGCTGCGGTGCTGGGAACAACCTTTTATTATTATTTGTCCAATTTGATGGTACGGTTTGCAGCGTTGGCCGGTTATCCGCAGGATGCTGAAGATTTTCGGAAAGAGAGTGAACTGGTTAAAGAAGCTTTTAATTCAAAATACCTTCATACGGAATTGGGGTATTATAGCAACAATACAGTTACTGCAAATATCCTTTCCCTGCGGTTCGGCATGGTTCCTGAGGCTTATAAGGAAGTCGTGTTCCGGAATATAGTTGAGAAAACAATGAAAGATTTCAATGGGCATATCAGTACCGGCCTGGTCGGTATCCAGCAGTTGATGCGCGGACTATCGGATTATGGAAGAACTGACCTCGCCTATCGGATAGCGACTAACCGGACTTATCCGAGTTGGGGATATATGGTAGATAATGGAGCAACCACAATCTGGGAGCTGTGGAATGGTAATACAGCCGATCCGGCTATGAATTCTGCCAACCATGTGATGCTGTTGGGCGATCTGATTGTATGGGCATATGGCTATCTGGGAGGTATCAGCAATGCTCCCGGGAATGTCGGTTTTAAACAGATACAGCTAAAGCCTTACCCGGTAGATGGCCTCGATTTTGTGAATACTTCGTTTCACTCTATCTACGGTGAGGTGAGAAGTCATTGGAAAAAAGAGGACGGTTCGTTCTGTTGGGATATCTCGGTGCCGTGCAATACTTCTGCTTTGGTTTATGTGCCGGTAGCAGATAAAAGTATCGATCCGAAAGAAAAGAAGCGGATCGTCGGAGAGGGGGGGACTTTTCTCCGGATGGAAGGTAGTTATGCTGTCTTTAGTTTTCCTTCGGGAAGTTATCAATTGAAGACGCGGTTATAATTTGCCAAACGTCTGAAAAGAAATAAATAAAGGCTGCTTTCCATTAGGAAGGCAGCCTTTATCTTTTTTGTTGGGGATTGTATTATTCAGCTGGGTGAATTGCTTCAGAAGGACATACATCTGCGCAAGTACCACAATCTGTACACTGCTCAGGATCAATTGAGTAAATATCACCTTCAGAGATAGCGCCAACCGGACACTCGTCAATACAAGTTCCGCAAGCAATACAATCTTCACTAATTACGTAAGCCATTTTGTTTGATATTTTAATTATTAGTACTAATTTGTAGGTACAAAAATAGAGTTTTTAATCATTAGTTGGTATCGTTTTTGATTAAAATGTTTTAATTTGTATATCTTCTAAATAAGGAAAACACTATTTTTGCATTGATTATTAAATACGTATGCAATTATGCCTTTAAATTTACCCGATAAGCTTCCTGCGATAGAACTATTAAAAGAGGAGAATATCTTTGTGATAGATAACTCCCGCGCAACACAACAAGACATCCGTCCGCTACGAATTGTTATCCTCAACCTGATGCCGTTGAAGATTACGACAGAAACAGACTTGGTGCGTTTACTCTCAAACACTCCGCTTCAGGTGGAAATTTCTTTTATGAAGATTAAAAGCCACACCTCGAAGAATACACCGATAGAGCACATGAAAACATTTTATACCGACTTCGACAAGATGAGAGAAGACAGGTATGACGGTATGATTATCACCGGTGCACCGGTAGAGCAAATGGAGTTTGAGGAAGTGAACTATTGGGATGAAATAACGGAGATATTCGACTGGGCACGTACCCATGTCACCTCCACACTCTATATTTGTTGGGCAGCACAGGCGGGACTGTATCATCATTACGGTATCCCCAAGTATGCTTTGGATAAGAAAATGTTCGGCATTTTCAAGCATCGCACGCTGCTTCCGCTGCATCCCATCTTCCGTGGCTTCGATGATGAATTCTATGTGCCCCATAGCCGGCATACGGAAGTGCGAAAGGAAGATATACTGAAAGTACCGGAATTGACATTACTTTCCGAGTCGGATGATTCGGGGGTATATATGGTGGTAGCCCGTGGCGGACGTGAGTTTTTTGTTACCGGGCACTCCGAGTACTCTCCACTGACACTGGATACGGAATATCGCCGGGATGTTTCGAAAGGGCTTCCCATCGAGATTCCCCGTAACTATTACGTGAATGATGATCCGGACAAAGGACCGCTGGTGCGTTGGCGCGGACATGCCAACCTGTTGTTCTCCAATTGGCTGAACTATTTCGTCTATCAGGAGACTCCTTATAATATTGAAGATATCCGATGATAAAACAACGTAAAATAGAATTGCTGGCTCCGGCCAAAAATCTGGAATGTGGCATAGCTGCTATTGATCATGGAGCGGATGCTGTGTATATCGGTGCGCCGAAGTTTGGTGCCCGCGCGGCGGCAGTCAATTCATTGGAGGACATAGCTGCTTTGGTAGAGTATGCCCATCTGTACAATGCCCGGATTTATGTGACAGTCAATACTATCTTGAAAGATGAAGAACTGCAAGAGACGGAGAAGATGATTTGGGCTTTGTTCCGTGCCGGTGTAGATGCACTGATTGTGCAGGATATGGGAATCACCGGTCTGAATCTGCCGCCTATTCCGCTGCACGCCAGTACCCAGATGGATAACCGTACGGTGGAGAAGGTGCGATTTCTGGCTGATGCCGGTTTCCGGCAAGTGGTGTTGGCGCGCGAACTTTCGCTGCGTGAGATCAGCAAGATACACGAAGCCTGTCCGGATGTACCTTTGGAAATATTCGTGCATGGAGCTCTTTGTGTCAGCTATAGCGGGCAGTGTTATGTCAGTCAGGCTTGTTTCGGGCGTAGCGCCAACCGGGGCGAATGTGCCCAGTTTTGCCGTTTGCCGTTCAGTCTGGTCGATGCTGAGGGACGGGTGATCGTGAAGGACAAGCACCTCCTTTCACTCAAAGACCTCAATCAGAGTGACGAATTGGAAGCACTGCTCGATGCCGGTGCCTCTTCTTTCAAGATAGAGGGACGACTGAAGGATGTCTCTTATGTAAAGAATGTGACGGCTGCCTATCGCCGGAAGCTGGATGCCATCTTTGCCCGCCGCAAAGAGTACGCGCGTGCCTCGTCCGGGAGTTGCCGTTATGCCTTTAACCCTCAGCTCGACAAGAGTTTCAGCCGGGGCTTTACCCATTATTACCTGCATGGACGTACCAAGGACGTTTTTTCGTTCGACACCCCTAAGTCGTTGGGCGAGGAGATGGGTACGATGAAAGAGGCAAGAGGAAACTATCTGACCGTAGCGGGATTGAAATCTTTTAATAACGGTGACGGGGTGTGCTACATCGATGAGCAAGGCAGGCTGCAAGGCTTCCGCATCAACCGGGTGGAGGGCAATAAGCTTTATCCGCAGGAGATGCCCCGTATCAAGCCCCGTACGGTGTTATATCGAAATTTCGATCAGGAGTTCGAAAAGATTCTGGCTCGTAAGTCGTCCGAGCGCAGGATAGCTGTGTCTGTCCGATTGACGGATACTCCTTTCGGATTCGCCCTGACACTGACAGATGAAGATGATAACAGTGTAACCCTGTCTCTGGCACGTGAGAAAGAGCCGGCACGTACACCACAGGAAGAGAATTTGAAAACACAGTTGGCTAAGTTTGGCAACACCCCTTTCGAAGCGGTACGCATCGATATCGATTTTGCCGGGAACTGGTTTCTACCTGCTTCGGTACTCGCCGATTTTCGCCGGCAGGCCGTTGAGAAACTGATTTCCGCCCGCCGTATCAATTATCGGAGGGAATTATTTGTACTGAAACCTACCGCTCATGCCTTTCCACAAAGCACGCTTACCTATCTGGGAAATGTGATGAATGCACAAGCCGTTTCTTTCTATGCCGGGCACGGCGTGGCAAGCATCGCTCCTGCTTTTGAGCGGGCACCGGCAGAAAAGGCGGTATTGATGTTTTGCAAACATTGCCTGCGCTACAGCATGGGATGGTGTCCTGTCCATCAACGGGAACGCTCTCCGTACCGTGAGCCTTATTACCTGGTGTCGACAGATGGTAAACGCTTCCGCCTGGAGTTTGACTGTAAGAACTGCCAAATGAAAGTGAATGCCGTATGAGAGAGAAGGTCCGGTTCTGCGTAGCCTTGTGTTGTTCGGTGGTCATGGTTCTGTTGGCCTCTTGCCGTTATTCCCTGCCCGATCTTCCGGCGGAGGGAATGAGCCGGAAGACCAAAGACTCTCTGACTTACCTTTCCAAGTATCATTATACGTGGAATACGAACCTGGAGGTGTTGGACGATTCGGTTCGTCTGGAATATCTTCCGTTGAAGGATGCCTATGTCAATCTGTATAAAGGTGACCGTGTGGTTGTGGCAGAGTTTTCTGTCCATCCGCAGGACAGTGTAGACAGTATCTGGGTAAAAGTAGCCCATTCACAGGAAGTGCAGGGGTGGGTACGCAATAAAGAGTTGGTGCGTTCGTTCGTACCGACTGATAGTATTTCGCAGTTCATCCATCTGTTCAGCGATACCCACGCTTCATATTTCGTTTTCATATTCGCCTTGTTTGTCGGGGTCTATCTGCTCCGTGCTTTTATGAAGAAGCGGTTACAGATGGTTTACTTTAATGATATCGACAGCGTCTATCCGTTGTTTCTTTGCCTGTTGATGGCATTCAGCGCTACAGTCTACGAGACGATGCAGGTGTTTGTACCCGACACCTGGGAGCATTTTTACTTCAATCCCACCTTGTCTCCGTTCAAGGTGCCTTTCATTCTTTCGGTATTCCTGACCGGCATTTGGCTGTTTATCATCGTCACTTTGGCCGTACTTGATGATCTGTTCCGTCAGCTTACTCCTGCCGCTGCTGTTTTCTACTTGCTGGGACTGATGTCGTGCTGCATTTTTTGTTACTTCTTCTTTATTCTCACCACACACATCTATATCGGCTATTTCTTTCTGGCCTGTTTCATCTGGCTTTTTGTAAAGAAAGTACGTAGAGGCTCCGGTTATAAATACCGTTGTGGAAACTGTGGACAGAAGCTTCGGGAGAAGGGGCAATGTCCTCACTGTGGGGCTGTTAACGAATAAATCGGGAATGTGGTATGAATGTTGGGGAGGTACTCTCCGTTGGTTTAAAACCAAGAGGAGTTTACCCAGAGAGGTAAGGGGCATTGGTTTTAAACCAACACCCCTTACCTTTTAAACTAAAAATTAGTCGATCTTATGTCTGGTTTTATTATATTAGAATCGGCATCTTATGTCTACCCCGAAGTGTACCGGACGTCCTTTCTGCATAAATCCGTTGCCCATCGATTCGAAGTAGAAAGTAGCATACTTCTTATCCAGCGCATTGCGAACCCAGAAGTCGATTTGTCCGTTCCCCTTCGCCAGGCTGACACGGCTATTCAGCGTTCCGTAGAATGACTGGCTTACATCGTTTTGCTCTGTCCAGTAGATGCGTCCGGCACCATTATAATTCACGTTCACCTGTACACGGTCCAGCCAGTGGCGGGGAGCAATGCGGAAGATGTATTGCCCACCCACGTTGAGGGTATGTTTCGGAACGAAAGGTACATAATTGCCGTCATAGCTGATTTCATTTTGTCCCCGGTCGATGGTTTTATAATCGGTGAACGTGGCATACGTATATCCGTAGCTTGCGTTCATGCTGAGAGCATCGGTCAGGTTAGCACGCAGTGCCGCTTCAGCCCCATAGCTCCGGCTTTTGCCAGCATTGACCGTAATACGCCCCAATCCGCTTTTGGCAAACTGGGCGATTTGCTGATCACGCGTATCCATCAGGAAGGCGGCAAGATCCATCCACAGCTTACCTTCCCACAGAGTGAGGTGACTACCCACTTCGTAATTCCAGGAATATTCGGGCTTGTAGATGGTCGATGCTTTCGGATCCGCATTCTCACCCGCATCCGGAATATTCGACAAGATGCGGTCCGCGATGGCCTGTGGCATGCCTTGAGTCACAAGGCGGTCGAAGATCTGTTTTGTGCCTGCCTTGATCTGTCCTTGCATGTCGTTTTGCATATTACCCTGTATCAGATCCGAGAACATCTGTATATTGTATCCTCCCGAACGGTATCCGCGTGATACGGTGGCATATACGTTGTTACCCTTCTTCCATTCGTATTGCAGGGCGAACTTGGGTAATAGCTGCAGATAGTCGTTGCTGAACTTGCCGTTCAGGCGTGGTGAACTGGTCTGTTCCAGGCGTACAGGCATGAAAGGGCTTGTCATGTTGAACTGATAGTCAATGGTACTGCCCGAGTTGTATTTCATCCAGTTCTTTTCGTAGTCCAGACGCAGTCCTACGGTAGCCGAAAGCCCTTCTATCAGCAAGTCACGGAAGGTGGACTGATGATAGACTGCTCCACTGAGGATCGGTGTGTGGAAGCGTCCGTCCACCAACAACGTAGGGTTCGTGATGTTCAGGTTCATTTTCATTCCCATCGCCGAGAGATCGGGGAAGTGACTGTTGATGCCTTTCTCCAGCATTTCTGTCACCCCGTCTTCCTTGAATGTAACCGGTCCGTTGGTGGTGAGCCACTGATAGAACCCGAAGGCACCTGTGGTCCATTCCCAGCGTCGTCCGGATTTCGATTTGAGGACGATTTCTTCGGAGATCGTGGTCAGCTTCTGCTTCTGTTCCAGCACATAGATATTGGCAGGAGAGAAGTCTTGATCGATAAACATACGGTCACGCAAGTGTTGCAGTCCCGTTACCGAACTCAGTGTGAAGTGGTCTCCCTGATATTCCAGATTCAACCCTGCATTCAGCAGATTGCGATAGTAACTGCTGGGATCATTGTAGGCCGGTTTCAGGTAGGTTCCCGTGTGCTTGTCATAAGCTCCGTAAGCATATCCTCCCTGATCGCTGTACTCATAGCTGACGTTCAAGTCCAGCTTCATGTTCTCGCTGGGCAGGTAGATGCCTCGGAACCGTCCTCCGGCAGCTTGGCTTTTGTCTATCTTTTTGTTAAGGTAGGTATTCTTGAAAAAACCTCCTCCGTATTCATAAAATGCTCCGGTGGAGAAGGCAAACTGATTCGACATGCGGTGATAGTGAGTCACGGAAGCATTGTAATTATCGTAAGTTCCGGCACTCAGTCGAAGGTCGGTGCCTTGATAACTGAAAGGCGATTTGGTGTGTACCTTGATCAGTCCTCCCATGGTGTTGCGTCCATAGAGGGTTCCCTGCGGACCGCGCAACACGTCGATGCGCTCAATGTCGGCATAGTTGAAGTCGAAAGCTGATTTGTCGATGTAAGGGACATTGTCTACGTACAAACCTACTGACGGTGTATTGATGCGTGAACCGATCCCACGGATGTAGATGGCGGAAGTCAGTTTCGAGCCATAGTCGGGGATGAAGATATTCGGAACAAGTGCCGTCAGGCTCTTGATGGAGTTCACCTGATTGGCCTGCATATCCTGTTGTGAGAGCATGGTTACCGCGGTTGGCTGTTCGCGTAGTTTGCGGTTTTCTTTCGGAGCTGCGATGACTACAATCTCTTCCACATCTATCACTTTCAGTGTGTCTTTCGGAAGCTCTTCAGCCCATGTGCCACCGGCAGAAAAGAGGGCAAGGGCAATAAGAATACTGTTTTTCTTCATGTGCTGTATCTTTTCATTGATTCGTTTGCAAAGATGCAGCAAAAAATGTTAAACGGCAATCCTCATTTATTAGGATATATGCTTTCACCATGGATTCACCACATAGTTCGCTATATGCGGTCTGCCTCCACATACCCGTTCATCACCGCATAGATGGTTAGGCCCGAAACCGATTTGATGCCCAGCTTTTCGGTAATGTTCTTCCGATGCGTGATTACGGTGGTCAGGCCGATATTCAGTTTGTCCGCGATCTCTTTGTTGATCAGTCCTTTGGTGATCAGGACCAGAACCTCGATTTCGCGTGCCGAGAGTTCGTGTCCGGTGGTCGGCGGGGTAGGAGGCATGTCCTTTACCGGATAGCCGTCATGATGTGCATGCTGGTGGAGCTTTAGGATGTCTTTCACCAACTGTTCCTCTGCCTGGTAGATGTTGAGTATGGGGACGCCGGAGAGTTGGAACTGGTGGCTGTCTCCCGCCAACACGATGGTTTTCCGCTTTCGGGGGAGGAAGAAAGCGTTGTGCTCCACATAAATCTGTGCCGAGATGAAGTAGTGGGCATACATGTCCGGGGTGTCATCTGTCAGTTCGCCGAAGCTATGGAACGTGCGGATGACTGCCATGGGGATCATTCTCTCCAGGATTGTTTTCAGTCCCAGGCTGGTGAGGGTGTTCGCCTCTACGATAGCTATTTCTGGTTGGTGATTCATCATAAGTCTATGGATTCATAAATTGTGCTACTGCTTCTGCGCATCGTTCTCCATCGATTCCCGCCGAGACGATGCCGCCCGCATAACCGGCTCCTTCGCCACAGGGGAAGAGACCGCGTAAGGTGATGTGTTGCAGGGTATCCTTGTCTCGTACGATGCGGACCGGAGAAGAGGTACGGGTCTCTACTCCTATCATTACGGCTTCGTTGGTCAGGAAACCGTGGCTGCTGCGCCCGAACTGTTGGAAGCCTTGTGACAGTCGTCCGGCAATGAATTCCGGCATCCAGAAATGCAAGGGAGAGGATATCAATCCGGGGCTGTACGAAGACTCCGGCAAGTCGTAACTCAGTTTCTTGCGTGTAAAGTCCACCATGCGTTGTGCGGGTGCCGTTTGGCGTCTGCCTCCTTGCAACCAACACTGGCGTTCCAACTCTTCCTGGAAGTGCAGCACAGCCAGTTCGGGGAAGGTTTCTTCTGCTTCATTGTTTACCGTTAACCGTTTATCGTTGATGATGTCTTCCGGTTGTATCTCCACTACCATTCCCGAGTTACTCCACCGGGATCCGCGATTGGATGGCGACATTCCGTTGACTACCACCTGTTCGGGACCGCTGGCCGCCGGTACGATGAATCCCCCGGGACACATGCAGAAACTGTATACTCCGCGGCCGTCCACTTGTGTGACGAAACTGTATTCGGCAGCCGGCAGGTATTTACCTCTTCCGCTCCGGTTGTGGTATTGTATTTGGTCTATCAATCCTGCAGGATGTTCCAGACGCACTCCGACGGCTATTCCTTTGGCTTCGATAGTCACGTTGTTGGCGGCCAGCCAGCGATATACATCTCTTGCCGAATGACCTGTTGCCAGGATGACCGGACCGAGGAATGTTTCGCCCGTATTCGTCTCTATTCCTTTCACTTCTCCCTGTTCGATGATCAATGCATCCATCCGTGTCTTGAAGTGTACCTCACCTCCACATTCAATAATCGTATTGCGCATATTCTCTATCACCCGTGGCAGCTTGTCCGTGCCGATATGCGGATGGGCATCTACCAGAATGGCCGTAGAAGCACCATGTTGGCAGAATACATTGAGTATCTTGTCCACATTCCCGCGCTTCTTGCTTCGGGTATACAGCTTTCCGTCCGAGTATGCACCGGCTCCTCCTTCACCGAAACTGTAGTTCGATTCTGGGTCTACCCGATGCTCTCGGCTGATCTGTGCCAGGTCTTTCTTACGTTCGCGCACATCCTTACCACGCTCCACGACGACAGGACGCAGCCCCAGTTCTATCAGCCGTAATGCGGCAAACAGTCCTCCGGGGCCTGCACCTACCACAATAACCTGCGGTTTTCCTTCCACATTATTATATATAGTATGTTCGTACTCATCGTCCTTAGGCATTTCGTTCAGGTATACCCGAACTTTGAGATTGACGTAGATCGTGCGTTGGCGGGCATCGATACTCCGTTTCAGTGTACGCAGGGCGGTAATATCGCGCTGATTCAGTCCTTTCTCCTGTGAAAGGTATGCTTTGAGTTGCTGCTCGCTGGCGGCAATTTCGGGGAGGATGCGGAGTTGGTATTCTTGTATCATGGTTTACCACAGAGTGACACAGAGTTTCACTGAGTCTTTTTTAATTAAACAATATATCTTCTGATGCCTTCTTTGAGGCTTCTTACATTAAAATTGATAAGCAGGCCATATTTGATTCCTGATAGTTTTAAATAGGTTATTAGCTGTGCGGTGTGAACGGGATGTAATTCTTCTACAGCTTTTATCTCTATTATAACAGCATTGTTGACTACAATATCCAATCTGTAACCTGCATCTACTTTAATGTTTTTATATACTACGGGTAGTGCTTTCTGTTTTTCTACGTTTAATCCACATTGGATTAATTCGTAGCATAAGCATTCTTCATAAGCACTTTCTAGTAATCTGGGTCCTAAAACAGTATGTACTTCATAAGCTTTCTTTAGTATCAGTCCTGTTAATTCATTTATCTCCATGTTTTAATGTTTAATGGTAAGAACTCTGTGTGACTCCGTGTTCTCTGTGGTGAACTCACCCGAAGAGCGTCCGGAATGCTTCTTCCACCTTTCTTACCGGCACCAGTTCTATCCTCAGCTTCTTTGTATCGATGCCCTGCATGTTGTATTTAGGTAGGATGAACCGTTTGAACCCGAGCTTCTCAGCTTCACCGATACGTTGTTCGATCCGGTTTACCGGACGGATTTCACCGGATAATCCGATTTCTCCGGCCATGCAAACCTCAGGTTCGATGGCAGCATCCATATTGGATGAAAGGATGGCACTGATAACAGCCAGGTCGATGGCAGGGTCGTTAACCTTCAGTCCTCCGGCAATATTTAGAAAGACATCTTTTTGTGCCAGCTTAAATCCGACACGTTTCTCTAATACGGCCAGCAGCATGTTCATGCGGCGAATATCGAATCCCGTTGCCGAACGTTGCGGATTGCCGTAAACCGCAGAGCTGACAAGTGCTTGCGTCTCTATCAGGAAGGGTCTTACCCCTTCGATGGCAGATGCGATGGCTACCCCGCTCATGCCTTCGTGGTCCTGCGACAGTAACAATTCCGAAGGGTTGCTGACTTGGCGAAGCCCGTCTTGACGCATCTCATAGATGCCCAATTCAGCGGTACTTCCAAAGCGGTTCTTGATGCTGCGCAGGATACGGTACATATAATGCTGGTCTCCCTCGAATTGGAGTACGGTGTCTACGATGTGCTCTAGAACCTTCGGTCCGGCAATGCTGCCTTCTTTGTTGATATGCCCGATCAGCAACACCGGGGTATGCGTCTCTTTGGCAAAACGGAGGATGGATGCCGAGCACTCCCGGACTTGCGCGATGCTTCCCGGTGACGATTCGATGCTTTCGGTCGATATCGTCTGTATGGAGTCGATGATTACTAGGTCCGGACGTGTATTCTTGATATGTACATAGATCTGTTCCAACGATGTTTCGCAGACAATCAGACAGTCGCTCGAAGTCCGGGTTAACCGGTCGGCACGAAGTTTCAGTTGCCTTGCGCTCTCTTCTCCCGAGATGTAGAGTATCCTCCGCTCAGGCATGTGGAGCACGGTTTGGAGCACCAGTGTGGACTTCCCGATGCCGGGTTCGCCACCGATCAGTACCAGCGATCCGGGTACCAGCCCGCCTCCCAGCACCCGGTTCAGCTCCTCGTCGTGCATGTCGATGCGGGGTTCTTCATCTGCTTCGATCTCGCTCAGGGTGACGGGTTTGGCTTTGGGCGATTCGATGCCAGATACCGGACGTTTATTCGGAACTTCCTTGCGGACAATCTCTTCTACATAGGTATTCCATTCGCCACACGAAGGACATTTGCCCACCCATTTGGGTGATTCCTGTCCGCAGTTACTGCATACATAAACGGTTTTCTCTTTTGCCATTGATCTCTTGATAAATAGGTCTCAAAGTTACGCATTTCGTCTTTTTCTGCCAAACAGAATATAGCTTTTGACTCCTGAACCCCGTGAAGTCGTTTTTCTTTTTGATAAAGCCTCTGACCGATTGTCAGTGAAATGGATGGATTACTGACTCTATGGAGCGTATCATGCGGTTTCGCTGACAAGCTCTGTGTAGAAAGACAGTGATCCGGAAATGGAATCCGGATAAATACTCCCGGATAACTGCATATCCGTCACTTCTGTTATCGGTTTATTGGGGTTTGGATCTCCGGATTATTAACTTCGTGCCGATAAACTGTTAGGTACTGATATACATATCTACACTGGAAAATCATAGAAAGGCTGGAGTCGGGAAATCCTCGAACCAGTCTTTTCTATTTATTTAACATTTTAATATCCATTCTCATAAAAAGAGCCGATACAAAATAAGTTGTCGGCTCTTTTGTTTTGTCATAGCATTCAAGAATTATGCAGATTGTATTGTAAACATGACACATGTATAACGTGGATTGTACTATTTCACATCATTTAATCATAAATCGAGTTACCTCGTCTTTCACTTTTTCGTTATACGCACAGGAGGTTATCGGTTTTTATCAAGATTTTCTCCGTGAACTCATTGTTGAACAAATCAATCTTTGTAAATTGTAACATCATTAAAATTGGAGGACAGACTTATGAAAGACCCGTTCAAACTTAATGTTAAATCAATCATGGCTCTTTACGAACTATTCCCTACGGAAGAAGCCTGTATCAAACATCTTGAGGCCATTAATTGGCATGACAAACCTGTTTCACCATTTGACAAGACCTCCAGAGTTTATAAATTGAAAAGCGGCAAATATCGCTGTAAGAATACAGGTAAGAACTTTACCGTTCGCACAGGTACGATGTTTGAAAAGACAAAGATAAGTTTGCGTAAATGGTTTATCGCTATTTGGCTTGTTACCAATCACAAAATAGGTCTTTCTTCCTACCAACTCGCAAATGATATAGAAGTCACGCAAAAGACAGCATGGTATATGTTGCATAAAATACGTCATGCAATGCGTCTTGCTAATGAAAACATCTTGGAAGAGGCAGTAGAAATAGATGAAACGGTTGTCGGAGGTAAAAATGGGAATCGTCATAAGGATAAGAAAGTCCCTCACTCGCAAGGACGTTCACACAAGGATAAATTTCCAGTCGTGGGAATGATACAGCGAGAAAATCTAATGAATGCCCGAGCAACCCCTGATACGAAATCTGACACTCTGTCCGCATTCATTAAGGAATACATACATCCGGATGCAATCATTTATACGGATGAGTACAATGCTTACGACCAAATAGGGTTCAGTTATACTCGTTTCTATGTCGACCACAGCAAGAAGTTATATAGTTATGACCACATAACGACAAACAGAATAGAGGGTGCTTGGACGCATTTCAAACGTATGGTTAAAGGTACATACAGAACTCTGCTTAAAAAGTATTTGCAGAAATACGTTGACGAGTTCGTGTATAGGTATAATCTGAGGGACATCAGCAATTCCGACAGATTTAACTGTTTCCTTTGTTGCGCTGACACACGTTATACATACAAGCAAATCAGAAAATCAGCGGCTTAAGATGAAAAGAAGAAAAGAACCTACGGAGTTCAGACTTGGAACAATCATTGTTCCCTATATTGAAATGTTCGATGAAGCAGTAGCCATAAGGACGGATGGGGTACGGCTTATCATTGATACCTATTTTAACGACCTGTCTATTGATGACATTCCCCAGCAATATGTGTTCACTTGGAACTGGCTCGGTAAAGGTTACAAGTTTACCGTCATAAATCACCTCTATAAATCGTCTAAAGCGAAAACTAAACGAGGCTTTAAGAAGTTACTCGCAGAGGCATTGCCATTGCTTATAGACCCTAAAAACGGACTAATAAAAAAGCCGGAACTTAGTCCGGCTGATTTAAATAGGTTTAATACTGTGCTGAAGACTTGTTCAAAGTGATTTTGTACTTTAAACGGAAAATCGTATATTTGCAAAAGAGGCAGCAGGATACATTATTTCTGTTCACCTGCTGCCAATTGTACCATAAAAGGAGGCTGGCTGTGAAGTTTGCCTCCTTTATTATAACGTATTCTTTTCCGTTGCTACTTATTCTTAATAGGAACTACTGAAAACACTGTATAAGTGGCAGGAACGGTAACGATTATCCCCTTTGGACTTTCAACCTCTGTATGAGAATCAACTCCATTGTTATTCAAATACCAACTCAACTTTTGTTTTGTTACGACAACAACCTTTCGTCCTGTTACCCTGTCCGTTCCTTCGTATGTATAAGATTCTGTTCCGCTACTTTTATATTTGACACCCAAATTGATAATATCCCCTCGGACATTGATATAGATGCCGTATGTCTTGTCCGAGCCGTCGTAGGAGATTTCAAGTTTTTGCGTCCAATGCTTCATGTCGTTGTCTGTTATTAAACAGCCTCTTTCATAGTTGCATAAACGGACGTTTCCATGAACTAACACTCCTTTATCGGGAGTTGCAGAATTTTGACCTTGAACATTTGTAAATGCTCCAATCAGCATAATAAATACTGATAAAACGAAATACTTTTTCATAATGGCGAAATTTTTCGAGTTTTTCTCAGACAGCCAGTGAGAAATTACGTTATTACAAAGAAAGTGGACTGCCACCTGTGTGAACTCGAAAGCATCGCCAAACGCTTGTACAAACACACAGATGAACAGCCCACTTGATATAGGTTGCCCACTGTGCCTCGTTTGTACTTTTTGTTGAATTGGCGATTCTTCGAGTATCAAGGCACTTCCTTTTATTATCCACAATGTTTAGCCTCGGAAGGCTACTGCAAAGATAGCTGTTTTTGACTTATATTCATCAATACTAAGGCAATTATATTGATATTTACATCATTCAAATAGATATAATTGCCTTTATTCCACAAAAACAAATTTCATTGCAAGCACTGAATTTATGCGAATCTCGTAGCCTCCTTTTGTATAATCTTCTGAAATAATCTTGAGTAATTTTTGGTATAATAATCCAGGGTCACCCCATATTCTCCCCATATTTGCATTTGAAGAGATAAAGTTTGCATCATAGGTTCCACTACTGTCAATAATATGAGCTACGATTTCGGTTACATTACTGAAAGGGTCGTAGATGAGCATTTTTTGAGTACTTCCCATTCCCCACCCTTCTCCTAAAGAAGAGTCATAAGCGGAAGGATCTATACTTTTTATTTCTGATATCGAATAAGCTCCTTGTAATACACCCGATGAATCCACTTTAAGATTTCCAATGAATTTGTTCATATTCAGTACAAAGGGAAATCTGATTGGAAAGTAAGGCATCGAATTTTGGATAACTTGAACAGACTTAGAAACTCCACCGCTTGCATTAAAATTCAGTATTTCAGAACGTTCTTTCAGGAGTATATTAGGTTCAGCTGCTACACTAATGGTATTGCTGCTACCTGATGTTCCACTATCGGGAGTTACTGTAATAAAATTCTTTTTCATACTCTTCAATATTAAAATGGTTATCTATTCAAATCAACTTTTGTTATCCACAGGTAATTATCAGTTCCAAACTTGAAATCTTCCTTGTGAATAGATTGGGTACGTTCCAATAAGGTCTGTTCGGTCATACCATTGGCAAAGTTATGCCCGATATTCAAGACAAGAGTGGTGATGTCTTGCGCATCACGGACTTCATTGTATCGGCACTCACGGGTCTTTAGGTGTACATCATTCACAAGGAATACACGGTGTTCACCCAATACGTTAAGGATTAAAACCTTACAATTACAGTTCATTACAAGTCCTTGACAGGTCTTCAAAATGTTTTCGTCTAATTTCATATTCAGTAATTTTAATGATTGATACTGAATATGTAACGTGAAAGTGAAGAAATGGAGTTGTCCGTTAAAATATGGCATGGTTTTTGTAATTATATAAACAACAGAAGTCTCTGAACTTTTGTATCCAATTTGGCTCATCTACTAAGCCAACAAGTCCGTGAGGATATGTAGACAGGCTTCTATAGACTTCTTCCCCTGTAACCTGAAGATACGAGATTTTTATAATTGTTTCTATTTTACAAAAAGCAATGACAGCTTACGATTTAAAGAACATTGCATCTGCAGGTGGAAATATTGTCGTTAATGCAGAAGATTTTTCAGCGTATGATTTAAAGAATATTGCTGAAAACGGAGTAGCAACAAAGGCAAAGCTAACCATCAAAAACGCAGGTGGATTATCTGGATATGATTGCAAAAATATTGCATCAGCCAATCCAGGGAATGTAACATTTGATTTTAGCGAATAAATCCCAAACCTATTGGGAGTGGGAATGGGATTTATTCAAGTGTATAACGGCAACTTGAAATATGTTGCCACTAAAGACAGAAAGGAGGTAAATATGGCAGGCAAGAACATTCATGTTGTTCACAATGGCGACCAATGGAAAGTAAAGCAAGAAAATGCTCAACGTAGTTCTGGTAATTTCAGAACACAACAAGAAGCATTTGAGCGTGCTCGTGAAATCGCTATTAAGAACGGTCAAGAAGTTGCTATACACGGATTAGATGGACGTATTCGTGAAAAGCATAGCTATGGCAATGACCCATACCCACCAGAAGGTTAATCAATAACCTTTACACAGTGCCCTGACAAAGTTGCCGCTTTGTCAGGGCTGATTTTATGCCATAATGTCATTCCTTTCTGTAAAAACAGCGCAAATATAATAACTTCTATAATACAAACAAAGAATATCATCTTTGGTTCGAGGATTTCCCGACTCCAGCCTTTCTATGATTTTCCAGTGTAGATATGTATATCAGTACCAACTGTTAACTTCATCGGAATACGATGTTAACTTCCTGCAAATAGAGTGTTAACTTCCTGTAGACAGAGGCTTCGTTTCTTGAAAGGAGAGCCTTGCCTTAAAGGATTTTCCGGTATCTTTCCGTCTGCTTTGTCCCTTGGCGGATACTGCCGCGAGATGGCATAAAGAATCTGTTTTTGCTTCCGGGCGTTGTCGGAGATAGTACGAAGAGGTATTGCTTTGACTTTTGGCGAGAAATTCTGAATATACCTGTCAAACTGATAATTGCCCGAATGGCGTGGATGCGTTTTTTTCGTACTCCGTCGGCATCTGTTCGGAAAAACGGATTCTGAGGCCTCCTGAATATCATTTTGACAAATCGATACTAATCTCTCCTGCCATCGACTCGTTCATCCTCCGGCGTACTTCGTCCGGCGAATATCCGTGTCCTAACAGAAACATCAGTTTTGTTACGGCCGATTCGGTAGTACTGTCGTGTCCACTGACGATGCCCGCCTTCAGCAGATGATATCCCGTTTCGTAACGTTCCATCTCTACGCTACCGGCGCTACATTGGGTTACGTTGACAATGACAACACCTCGTTCGCTGGCATCACGAAGCCTCCGCAGAAACCACTCCTTGCGGGAAGCGTTGCCCGAACCATACGTTTCGAGTACCACTGCCTTCAATCCTTCGATGGCGAGTGTAGCGGTTACGACGTTCTCTTGTATGCCCGGAAAGAGTTTGAGGATAGCTATATTGGTGTCCAGCAGATAGTGAGGATGCAGTTCGCGTTTCTCCCCTTCAATGTGAATCTGCACATTGTTGTATTTAATATGTATCCCTGCCTCTGCCAGTACCGGATAATTGAACGAACGGAAGGCGTTGAAATTCTCCGCACTCATTTTGGTCGTACGATTGCCACGCATTAACCGGTTTTCGAAAAATATACATACTTCAGGAACCATGGGATTACCGCTTCTGTCGCGTGCCGATGCTATTTCGATGCTGGTCATCAGATTCTCCTTGCCATCGGTACGAAGCACTCCTATGGGCAGTTGTGAACCTGTCAGGATAACCGGTTTGTCGAGTCCTTCGAGCATGAAGCTGAGGGCTGAAGCGGTGAAGGCCATCGTATCCGTACCATGCAGGATGACAAAGCCGGTGTACTGGTGGTAGTGTTCACTGATGACGTGTACCAGTTTCCTCCAGGCTTCCGGTTCCATGTCCGAAGAGTCCATAGGCGGATCGAATTGGTAAGAGTCTATCGGGAAGGTAAACTTCTGAAGTTCGGGTACATGCTTCTGCAATTGCTCGAAATTGAAGTTTTCGAGTGCTCCGGTTTCAGGGTTTTCTATCATACCGATGGTTCCGCCCGTGTATATTAACAATATGGAAGTATCTGATGGGTTCATAGTCCTTAAATGAAGAATGTATTGTTGCAAAGATAATGATATATCTTGTAAATGGCAGCAAAGTGTCAAGAAAGTGATCCGCTTTATCCGGAGAAAAAGCAATGGGCACTATAAAAATGTAATTGTCCTATGTTACATTTTTACCCCTCTTTCTGGGGCTTTCTGTGCTTTTATCGCAAAATAATCGCAAAAAGTGATAGATTGAATGAAATTATTCTTATTTTTGCAACATCTTATCAAAATCGAACGTAGAAACAGAAACAATGATGCAATGCTATCCACATACAGTCACATCGATGTGTACCATGATTGGGACACAGGGGACAATGGGGATGACCCCTAGGGGTTAATATATAGTATGATGTGTATCTACGTGATTCACGCTTACAGGAAGTAAGCAAAACTCAATTTTATATTTTATTATTCGTATCAACAAAGATGGTTTTGTATGCCTGAAAGAGCGTACAAGGCATTCCATTAAATAAGTATCTGCATGAAAGTAATGAAATTCGGCGGAACGTCCGTAGGTTCCGTGAACAGCATTTTAAGCGTAAAGAAAATCGTAGAGTCTGCCGGTGAACCGGTAATCGTAGTAGTGTCTGCATTGGGCGGGATCACTGACCAGTTGATCAGTACCTCCCGAATGGCCGCCATGGGTGATGCAGCTTACGAAGGGGCATACCGGGAAATAGTTCGCCGCCACGAAGAGATGGTGCAGGGAGTGATTCCTGCCGGAGAGACTCAGACCCTGTTGCACTATCAGGTGAATGAATTGCTCGACGAACTGAAAGATATCTTTCAGGGTATTTATCTGATTAAAGATCTTTCTCCGAAAACGTCCGATACCATTGTCAGTTATGGTGAACGTCTGTCTTCACTGATTGCGTCAAGACTGATCCAAGGGGCTGTATGGTTCGACTCACGTACTTTTATCAAGACAGAAAAGAAACATAATAAACATACACTGGACACGGAACTGACCAATCGGTTGGTGCGGGAAGCTTTCAAAGAAATCCCCCGGGTTTCGCTGGTACCCGGATTCATCTCTTCGGATAAGGTTTCGGGAGACGTAACGAATCTGGGCAGGGGCGGTTCCGACTATACCGCAGCTGTTATTGCCGCAGCTCTCGATGCCGATAGTCTGGAGATTTGGACGGATGTAGACGGCTTCATGACAGCCGACCCGCGTGTGATCAGTACGGCCTATACTATCAGCGAGCTGACTTATGTAGAGGCTACCGAACTTTGTAATTTCGGTGCAAAAGTGGTGTATCCGCCTACCATCTATCCGGTATGTCACAAAAACATACCGATCCTGATTAAGAATACTTTCAACCCGGATGCCCAGGGAACGGTGATCAAACAACACGTAGACCACACGAAGAGCAAAGCCATCAAAGGGATTTCGTCCATCAACGACACGAGCCTGATTACCGTACAGGGTTTAGGTATGGTGGGCGTGATCGGTGTCAACTACCGCATCTTTAAGGCGCTGGCAAAGAATGGAATCAGTGTGTTCCTCGTTTCGCAGGCTTCATCGGAGAACAGTACCTCTATCGGTGTGCGTAATGCCGATGCCGATCTGGCTTGCGAAGTGCTGAACGAAGAGTTTGCCAAAGAGATCGAAATGGGTGAGATTTCGCCTATCCAGGCAGAGAAGAACCTGGCTACGGTAGCTATCGTGGGTGAGAACATGAAACATACGCCGGGCATTGCCGGAAAGCTGTTCGGTACGCTGGGACGAAATGGCATCAATGTGATAGCCTGTGCACAGGGAGCTTCCGAGACCAACATCTCGTTTGTTGTCGATTCAAAGTCGTTGCGTAAATCGCTGAATGTGATTCACGACTCGTTCTTCCTCTCCGAATATCAGGTGCTCAACCTCTTTATCTGCGGTGTGGGCACGGTGGGAGGAAGTCTTGTCGAGCAGATCCGCCAGCAGCAGAAGAAGCTGATGGTGGAAAATGGCCTGAAACTCCATGTGGTAGGTATTATCGATGCGACGAAGGCGATGTTCAGCCGTGCCGGATTCGATCTGGCCAACTATCGCGAAGAGCTGAAAGAGAAGGGAGTGGACAGTTCGCTGGATACTATACGTGACGAGATTATCGGCATGAATATATTCAATTCAGTATTTGTGGATTGTACGGCCAGTCCGGACATAGCCTCTCTATATAAGGACTTCCTGCAACATAACATTTCTGTGGTGGCGGCCAATAAGATTGCTGCTTCATCGGCTTACGAGAATTACCGTGAACTGAAGCTGATAGCCCGCCAGCGTGGTGTGAAATATCTGTTTGAAACCAACGTGGGGGCCGGACTTCCGATTATCAATACCATCAATGACCTGATACATAGCGGTGATAAGATTCTGAAGATCGAGGCAGTGCTTTCGGGTACGCTGAACTATATTTTCAATAAGATCAGTGCCGATGTTCCCTTCAGCCGTACCATCAAGATGGCGCAGGAAGAGCGTTATTCGGAACCCGATCCGCGCATCGACCTGAGCGGTAAGGACGTGATCCGTAAGCTCGTGATCCTGGCGCGTGAGGCCGGATACAAGCTGGAACAGGAAGACGTGGAGAAGAATCTTTTCGTACCGAATGACTTCTTTGAAGGTTCGCTGGAAGACTTCTGGAAAAAAGTGCCTAGTCTGGATGCTGATTTCGAAGCTCGCCGCAAGGTGCTCGAGAGTGAGAATAAACATTGGCGTTTCGTTGCCAAGCTGGAGAACGGCAAAGCATCCGTCGGTTTGCAGGAAGTGGACCGCAACCATCCTTTCTACGGACTGGAAGGCAGCAATAACATCATCTTGCTCACCACCGAACGCTATAAAGAATATCCGATGATGATTCAGGGATACGGTGCGGGTGCCGGAGTGACGGCGGCCGGTGTATTTGCTGACATTATGAGCATTGCAAACGTATAAAAAAGAAGCTTATGAAACACATCATCATACTGGGTGACGGAATGGCCGACTGGGCTGTAAAGTCGTTGGGAGACAAGACGCTCCTGCAATATGCAAAAACGCCTTATATGGATAAACTGGCCCGTATGGGACGGAACGGACGGTTGATAACCGTAGCCGACGGGTTCCATCCGGGAAGTGAAGTAGCCAATATGTCGGTTCTGGGATACAATCTTCCGAAAGTATACGAAGGGCGCGGACCACTCGAGGCTGCCAGCATCGGTGTCGATTTGCAGCCGGGCGAGATGGCAATGCGTTGCAATCTGATTTGTACGGAAGGAGATATCCTGAAGAATCATTCGGCAGGGCATATCACAACAGAAGAGGCGGATGTGTTGATTCAATACCTTCAGGAGAAACTGGGGGACGACCGGGTGAGGTTTCATACCGGGGTGCAATACCGCCATCTGCTGGTGGTGAAAGGCGGAAACAAGCAACTCGACTGCACCCCTCCGCACGATGTGCCTTTGAAGCCTTTCCGTCCGCTGATGGTGAAACCTTTGGTACCGGAGGCCGAAGAGACTGCTAGCCTGCTCAATGAACTGATCCTGAAGTCTCAGGAACTGCTGAAAGATCATCCGCTGAACCTGAAGCGGATGGCTGAGGGGAAAGACCCTGCCAACAGCATCTGGCCGTGGAGCCCGGGTTACCGTCCGCAAATGGAACGTCTGTCCGACACCTTCCCGCAAGTGAAGAGGGGAGCTGTCATCTCGGCCGTCGATCTGATCAACGGTATCGGATATTATGCCGGGCTGCGCCGTATTGCGGTAGAAGGGGCAACGGGGCTGTACGATACCAATTACGAGAATAAAGTGGCCGCCGCACTGGAGGCCCTGAAAACGGACGACTTTGTCTATCTGCACATTGAAGCCAGTGACGAAGCCGGTCATGAGGGTGATGTGGCGCTGAAACTGAAAACGATTGAAAACCTGGATAGCCGTGCCGTAGGTCCTATCTACGAGGCTGTGAAGGAGTGGGAAGAGCCGGTAGCGATTGCCGTATTACCCGATCATCCTACTCCCTGCGAACTGCGTACGCATACCAACGAGCCGGTTCCGTTTTTTATCTGGTATCCGGGTATCGAGCCGGACAGCGTGCAGACCTTCGATGAAGTTGCAGCAGTGGAGGGCAGTTACGGATTGCTGAAAGAGGATGAATTTATTAAAGAGCTTATGAACCGTTAAGGAATAGGAACAGAGTTTGTTCACCACAGATTACACAGATTTTCACAGATGAATGATTTATTTTTATTGATAAAAAGATTGAAAGTTCTGTGAAAATCCGTGTAATCTGTGGTGCACCGACTCCGAAACCATTTATAAAAATACCCATGAAATATTATAGTACTAACAAACAAGCTCCGCTTGCTTCGCTTGAAGAAGCGGTAGTCAAAGGACTTGCTTCTGATAAGGGGCTATTCATGCCCATGACCATCAAGCCCTTGCCTCAAGAGTTTTATGACGAGATAGAGAATCTTTCTTTCCGGGAAATCGCTTACCGGGTGGCAGATGCTTTCTTTGGAGAAGATGTTCCGGCGGAAACGCTGAAAGAGATCGTTTATGATACGTTGAATTTTGATGTCCCGTTGGTGCCGGTGAAGGAGAACATCTATTCCCTGGAGCTTTTCCACGGTCCTACATTGGCTTTTAAAGATGTAGGTGGACGGTTTATGGCCCGTTTGTTGGGATACTTCATCCGGAAAGAGGGGCGGAAACAGGTGAATGTGCTCGTTGCCACTTCCGGAGATACCGGTAGTGCGGTAGCCAATGGCTTTTTGGGGGTAGAGGGTATTCATGTGTATGTGCTCTATCCGAAGGGAAAAGTCAGCGAGATACAGGAAAAACAGTTCACTACGCTGGGGAGGAATATTACAGCCCTGGAGGTGGACGGAACGTTTGACGACTGCCAGGCGCTGGTGAAAGCAGCCTTTATGGATCACGAACTGAACGAACGGTTGTTGCTGACCTCGGCTAACTCTATCAACGTGGCACGTTTCCTGCCGCAGGCATTCTATTACTTTTATGCCTATGCGCAATTGAAGAAGGCCGGCCGGGCAGAGAATGCCGTCATCTGTGTGCCGAGCGGAAACTTTGGTAACATTACTGCAGGCTTGTTCGGCAAAAAGATGGGCTTGCCCGTCCGCCGTTTTATCGCCGCCAACAATAAGAATGATATTTTCTATCAATATTTGCAGACAGGACAGTACAATCCCCGTCCGTCCGTTGCCACCATTGCCAATGCGATGGATGTGGGTGATCCGAGCAACTTTGCCCGTGTGCTCGACCTGTATGGCGGTTCGCATGCAGCCATCGCTGCCGAGATATCCGGAACGACGTACACCGACGAGCAGATTCGTGAAAGCGTGAAAGCGTGCTGGCAGCAGACGGGTTATCTGCTCGATCCTCATGGAGCATGCGGTTACCGTGCATTGGAGGAAGGCTTGCAGCCGGGTGAGACAGGCGTATTCCTCGAAACGGCCCATCCGGCCAAATTCCTGCAAACGGTGGAGAGCATCATTGGTACCGAGGTCGAAATACCTGCTAAGCTCCGGGCTTTTATGAAAGGCGAAAAGAAAAGTTTGCCGATGACGAAGGAGTTTGCTGATTTCAAGAGCTATCTGCTGGGCAAGTAGAGACTCTCCCTTGAGGGCACAGGGTGATGTAGATGACTTTTGTTATGGATTATTAATGTGAATGCTTTGCGCTCTCTATGGTGAAATATGCTTTTCCCACAGCCGGCGGCTCTTTTCCCGGATGGAGATGCTGACGGGAAATTGTTTGTGAAAACGGTCTCAGAGATACTTCTGGGGGGGAGTGGCGGGACTTTTTTAAAAAACTCCCGCCACTTTTTTTGCCTGCAGGCATCTCCGGTTTCGCTTCCGCCCGCCCGCGGATTTTCTTCGTTCCGCATGCGGGTGAAAGTCTGTTTTTAGTGTAAAACTAAATAATCGTAATCTGCTTTCCGCTCCGGACTTTATCGTCCTTCTTTCTCCGAACTTTCCGTCTCCCTCTTTTGTTGTACGGAAATAAAAAAATAACCCTCATATGATGAAGAATAAGAAAGTGGAGGCCAATCTGAGTATGGTGGTTTCCAAAACCTTTAGCGGATTGAACATGAATGCGTTGAAATATCTGCTTCCCGTATGGGTCAGTCCCCTTTCGGGAGTTACCCTCCGGTGCGTGTTTGCCGCCATTGCTTTCTGGATCATCGGGATGTTTGTCAAGCCCGAAACTTCCACCCGGAAAGAAAAAATATTCCTTTTTCTCCTGGGAGCCTTGGGCATCTATGGTTTCATGTTTCTTTATCTGATGGGGTTGAGTAAGACGACTCCGGTCTCGAGTTCCATTTTCACCAGTTTGCAGCCTATCTGGGTGTTTGTGATCGCCGTGGTCTTCTTCAAGGAGAAGATCAGTGCGATGAAGATAGCCGGCATCTCCCTCGGACTCGGCGGGGCCATTCTTTGCATTCTGGCTCAGAAGAGTGACGATCTGGCTTCGGACGCCCTGACAGGCAATATGCTCTGCCTGTTGAGTTCGATCGCCTATGCTGTCTATCTGGTGGCAAGTAACCGAATCCTGAAGTCGGTCGGAATGTTTACAGTATTGAAGTATACCTTTGCCGGAGCGGCTTTTTCAAGCATCGTCGTTTCGGCTGTCACCGGTTTCCATGCTCCGGTATTTTCCGGGCCGTTACACTGGTTTCCGCTGTCGGTGCTCCTCTTTGTCCTGATATTCCCTACGGTTGTCAGCTACCTGTTGGTACCGATCGGACTGAAATATCTGAAGACTACCGTGGTGGCCATCTATGGGTATCTGATACTGATCGTGGCAACCATCGTCTCTCTACTCGTAGGACAGGACCGCTTCAGCTGGTCGCAGACCATTGCCATCGGCATGATCTGCGTCAGTGTCTATCTGGTCGAAGTGGCCGAGACGAAGGAGAAACCGGTCAGTAATTCAGATAAACCAAGTAGTCTCCCTCCGCATGGATCGTAAATTCGGTGCCTGTCGCTTCGTTCAGCGTACCCTGCCACCAGTTACTGAAGTCACTGAGTGGATATACCAGCCCATCGGCCCTCAATCCGGTGGCGTTGAAGTTGAAGATGGAGATTTGTTGTCCGGGATATGACTTGAAACAGTTCCTCCCCGATGCCGGAATAAACATTCCGTGGTCCGTCAGCATCGTTACCTGCGCTCCTGCTTTCATATAGTCTATCAGCAGACTGATGTTTCCCAGGGTATGGTCTTCCCGTTTGCCGGTTGCACCCACGAGGATGATTGTTTTTTTGCCTTGGTCGAGCAGGAAGTGTACCGCTTTGGTCTGATCGTTCGTCTCCTGGTCGTCTATCTGGTGGAAGATGGTCCTGAACCGTTCTTTGTTATCCGGTGAGAGCGAGTCTCCGTCGCCGATGATGGCATCGGGCGTAAATCCCCTTCGGATGTGTTCGTCGGCAGACCCGTCGCAGCACACCACGTAAGGCGCCATAATCAGCATGGTTTCCGGCATTGAGTGGGTTGGATATTCGCCGTTGCCAAGTATCACGGCGTCCATCTCGATATCATTTACTTTCATGATGCATCATTTGTTTCCATTTAAAGTAGCCAAAGATAGCGATTATTGAGTAAAGTCCGTAAAGAGCGGATGTGAAATAAAGCTCTTTATAGATGTAGAGTCCGCAACATACCACGTCGACCACGATCCATGCCCACCACTGTTCGACGTACTTGCGTGCCAGCATCCACATGCCGATGATGCTCAGCGCCGTGGTGAACGAGTCGAGCCAGGGGACGTTGCTGTCCGTAAACCGGATCAGTATCCAGGCGATGCCGAAGAAGGCTGCCAGGAATACCAGCAATAGGGGGAGGTATCTTTTCAAGGGTGTGTGCGTGATGGGCAGCTCGGCCCGGGTCTCTTTTCCGCTTCCCCGCATCCAGACCATCCAGCCGTAGGCGGCCGCGAGCAAATAGTAGATATTGATGCCGAAGTCGGCATACAATCCTGCTTGGTAGTATACAAATATATAGATGGCCGGCATGATGATGCCCGCTATCCAGAGATAAATGCTTGCCCGGTATTCCAGCCAAAGGTAAATCAGCCCGACAAGGGCACCTGTGATTTCGAGATAGTTCATGGCTTAGAAGCGGATCGAGATGTTACCCATTACATTTGTACCTGCCTGGGCGGCATAGCCGGCATAATTATAGCGTTCGGGCTTGCCGTCCTTCAGCGTATAGCCGCTTCCGGCATACCCGTTGTTTTCATACTTTTCGTTGAAGAGGTTGTAGATGGTGAATCCCACTGTAACCGACTTCACGTGTCGCAATTGGAATGTATATGCCAGATTGAGGTTGCTCACAAAATAAGCATCGAGTGTCTGCTCTGCTTGCTTGGCATTGCTCATATACTGCTTGCTGACGTACTGTGACTGGAGGGCGGCTTCGAATCCTTTGTGGCTGAACGAGAAACGATTATTCAGTATAAAGTCCGGAGAGAAAGCGATCGGGGTGTTACCATGTTCCACTTCGATCGGGTTCTTCCACTCGTCTTCGTACAGTTTTTCGGTGAAGTTTTTCACCCGGTTCTTGCTCAGCGTACCGTTGATGTCCCATTGGAACCATCGGCATGGCTTAACTCCTAGCATCAGTTCTACGCCCGTCCGGTAACTGTCCGGCACGTTGCGTGCCATGGCTTCGCCTATTTCGTTCAATTCTCCGGTCAGCACCAACTGGTCCTTGTAGTCCATATAGTAGAAGTTGACTCCGGCGCTCAACCATGTGTTTCGGTAGGTATACCCCAGTTCGTAGTCGTACAGTTTTTCCGCCTTCGGATATTCGTCTGCGTTACCATCGGTATAGTTGTTTCGTGTAGGTTCTTTCTGGGCAACGGAGAAAGAGGCGTAAACCCGGTTGTTGGAGTCGATATCCCAGTTCAGTCCGGCTTTCGGGTTGAAAAAGTTGAAGTGATCGTTGACTGCGAGCTTTTGTAGTCCGTCAGTGTTGTAATCGTACTTGTCATTGTCACCGTGTATCTTATAGTTGATGTAGCGGTATTGCAGGTCGGCATACGCGTTGAGGCCTGCCACCAGATTGTAGTTGGCTTTCAGATAGAGGTTCCCGTCCGTCTTCTTGGCTTTGTTACGGTAATATTCGTGGTCGGGCAGCAACTCGCCGATATAGTTCTTCACCCAGATCACCCGTCCGAAGTGCCATCCGTCGTAGTAGTTCAGTGCGCCGCCCAGCGAAGCGTCCAGCTTCTCATTCCGGTAGTTCACCGAGAATACGCCGCCGCCAAAGTGATTGTCCATCTTCTTCTGCCGGATCAGGTCGCTTTTTTCCACTTCCTTTCCATCGTACATAAACGGATGCAGGCGATACTCTTTCAGGCTGCGATCCTCTTTATACTCCTGATAGTAGCCGTCCCCCTTTGTATAATGGAGTGCCGCATTCAGGTTCCATGCTGCCGAGAAAGTATGATTCAGCAAGAGCTGATAGTTCATTTGCAGGTAGTTGTCCGTCTGGTCTTTGTAAAAGCGGATGTGTCCGTCGTCATCTGTGTACATGCCGCATGAGTTGAAGCGTCGGCCATATTTCTTCATCTCTTCCTTAGTTGCATAATTCCAGGCATGATACGTCTTTTCTTTACCGCCGAAGGTGATGAACTTCACCGAAGTATTGTCGGCAAAATATCCACCCTGTGCGTAGAAAGAGTACAGGTCTACTGATGCCCGGTCTATGTATCCGTCCGTACCGATGTTGGACAGGCGGGCATCGAATGCCCAATGATCCTTCAGCAGTCCCGTCCCGAATTTTACTGTCTCTTTGTGAGCGTTGAAGCTACCGTACGAGGCGTTTATTTCGGCATAAGGTTGCATTGAAATACCTTCCGTCTGCATATTGACACTGGCTCCGAAAGCGCCTGCGCCGTTGGTCGATGTACCCGCACCGCGCTGCACCTGTATATCCTTTACGGACGAAGCAAAGTCGGGCATATTTACCCAGAAGAGTGTATGGCTTTCGGCATCATTCATCGGGATTCCGTTGGCTGTGATGTTGATGCGTGTCCCGTCTGTTCCCCGTACGCGCAGTGTGGTGTAACCGATACCTGCTCCGGCATCACTGGTGGTCAGTGCCGAAGGAGTCATACTGAGCAGAAAAGGGATGTCTTGCCCGAAGTTCTGCTTTTTGAGTTCTTTTTTCGAAACGTTGGTGAATGCCACCGGGGTTTTTGAAGTGGCACGTGTGGATACTATCTGCACCTCTTGCAGATTTACTACTTTCAAGCTGTCTGTCTCGCCCGCTTGCGCGAAGACACTTGCTCCGGCCATCAGACAGCCGGCAAAAATCATCTTTTTCATGTTGCTAATTTGTTTTTCTCTACGCCGGCATTACCCGGATCAGGTCAAAGGGTATGTTCTCAGCCCGTCATGTTAAGGCACCCCTACTAAGTGAATCGGCGGCAAATTTACGCTTTTTGCTTGTGTAAAGCAAGAAACACTTCGCTATTTGATAAAAACATTGTAGCTTTGTCCGCTGTTATTAAATGGACAAACTCTAAAATTGTATTATTATGCTACTATTCCAAACTACACAACAAGTCGCCGATTCCCTGCAAGTGGCGGCTGAGAAGCTGGACCAGGCTATAGCCCAGGCAGACGGGCTCGATAAGTTGGGACTGATCACCCAACAACTGATAGACTCGGGCATACAGGCCGGAGGACATATTCTGAAAGCGGTCATTGTATTTTTGGTCGGACGTTTTCTGATCCGGATGCTGAACCGTCTGGTCGGCCGGGTGATGGATAAGAGAAACGTGGATATCAGTATCAAGACTTTTGTAAAGAGTCTCGTTAATATCCTTCTTACCGTACTATTAATTGTTTCCGTGGTAGGCGCATTGGGCGTCGAGACGACTTCGTTTGCTGCTTTGCTGGCTTCTGCCGGTGTGGCTGTCGGTATGGCGCTTTCCGGTAATTTGCAAAATTTTGCCGGCGGACTGGTTATTTTACTGTTCAAACCCTATAAGGTAGGCGACTGGATCGAAGCACAAAGTGTTTCCGGTACGGTCAAGGAAATTCAGATATTCCATACAATCCTGACAACTGCCGACAACAAGCTCATCTATGTGCCCAACGGGGCTTTAAGCAGTGGAGTGGTGACTAACTATAGTAACCAGAAGACCCGTCGCGTTGAATGGATCTTTGGCGTCGATTATGGTGAAGACTATAATAAGGTGGAAAAAGTGGTACGTGAGGTGCTGACCGCCGATAAGCGTATTCTCAATGATCCTGCTCCGTTTATAGCTCTGCATGCGCTGGATGCCAGCAGTGTGAATGTTGTAGTCCGTGTTTGGGTGGAGAGTGGCGATTATTGGGGCGTTTATTTCGACATAAACAAGACGATTTATGCTACGTTCAATGAGAAAGGCATCAATTTTCCCTTTCCGCAACTTACGGTTCATCAGGCTCCGAATTGATGAATATTCAAAAAGGGTGGCTACTTCTGAAGAAGCAATCACCCTTTTTGCAAATTTATATTTAACCAATTAACACACTCCGAAATCTTCTGTAGGATCATACGTGTTGTCTGTGATGCCTAACAGATGGTTTATCTCTCTCCGTTTATCCAGATCCTTGAAATAGGTTTCCACCACTTTGTAAAGGTCAAAACTGAATGTAGATCCGGCGGCCATATCCAATGACTCTACCATCTGCTCTACTGCCTGGTGGATTCTTTCTTGATCGATCAGGTGCAGCTCATTACTGTGAATAAGATATTTCTCCATAACCGTTATTGTTTTAAGATTCTACAGTTAAAACATTCTCAAAGAGGATAAGGTTCAAACTGTTTTTTCTTATCTTTGCCATTTCTAAAAGCAGGACCTTAGATCACCAAGTGAGAAATATTCGATAATGAATCAATTTTTAGATTTTGACCAGAAACTGTATGCTGAACTCCGTAAAGGCAGCGAGCACGCTTTTGTTACTGTTTTCGAACGGTATAACCGCTTGTTGTATGCGCTGGCTTATCGGTATTTTAAATCAGGTGAAGAGGCTGAAGACGCAGTGCAATATACTTTTATGAAATTGTGGGAGCAACGTTCCAGTTTTGAATTTCAATCCGGCATCAGAAGCCTGTTGTTCACCATCCTGAAAAACTACATTATGAACGAGTTGAGACATCGGCAGATTGTCTTTGAAAAGCATTACGAGATGGCTCAACGGAACGAAGAAGCGGACGACAGTTTTCTGAAGAATTTTGAAGATAAAGATTTCAGGGAACATCTTCGGACTGCCATCGGTAAACTACCTCCTCAAAAACAGAAAATATGCCGCCTGAAAATAGAAAAAGGACTTTCTAACCAGGAAATAGCGGACGAGATGCATATCACGGTGCCTACCGTAAAGTCCCATTATACTCAGGCCATTAAGATACTCCGTGCGGAGATTGAATCGTTAATTGTATTACTTCATGTATTGTGGATTCATTTTTTAGAGTGAGCAGCAACTCATACTTTTAAGTTGATGAAGTGTTTTTATTATTAGATAAAGAAAAGTCGAAATGAAAATAGATGATGCGATTATAGATAAAGTGCTCAATAACGAAGCTTCTGTGGAAGAAGCGGGATTGGTTGCGGAATGGTTTGCTACAGAAGAGGGTAGCGAATATTTGTCGGGGCGTTTGGAGAGCGAGTCTGCACGGCTCACCGAAGAACGGGCCCGGGAATGGTTAGACCATCCGGTGCCGGAAGAACGGATGCGGGAACGCTTCATCGGGCAAATAAAACCTGAGAAAAAAATAGTTTCTTATCGTCGTGGACTGATAGCGGCAGCGGTATTGATTCCTTTTTTATTCCTTAGTATATCTCTTTGGTTTCTGGCTGACAGAACCGGAGTCTTTTCTGCCACAGAATATGCTGAATTAAAGGTTCCTTGCGGAGAGCAAATGCAGGTTGTTCTGCAAGATGGAACAGTTATACAGTTGAATTCGGATACCCGTTTGCGGTATCCCAAGAAGTTCGGTCTGTTCAGTCGGAGTGTGGAGTTATGGGGAGAAGGCTTTTTTGTGGTCGCTAAGGATAAGAAGCGTCCGTTTATCGTCGATTTGAAAGGTGTTGAAGTAAAGGTCACCGGAACTAAATTTAATGTAAAGGCATATCCGTCAGAACCCAATGTATGGGTCACCTTGGAAGAAGGAGGCGTGCTGTTGAAAGATACCAAGAACAAGGAATATCCTCTTGTACCGGGTGAAAGTGCCGAATACAACCGGACATCCGGAATTTGCCAGATAACCAAACCGGATGATATGAGCCAGATTTCATCCTGGCGTTCCAATAGCCTGAATTTTTATCTTACTCCGCTGAGAGATATTATAAAGGTCATGGAACGGCAGTATGATGTTCATTTTGTGGTGCGTGATTCCACCCTATTGAATAACAGGTTTACTCTATCTACCAGCAAAGTGAATGTGGACGATGTATTGCGTGATTTGGAAGCGGTTTCATGGATACGTTTCTTGCAAACGGAAGATGGGGTATTCGAAATTCAGAAGGAAAAATAGATTGATTGAATTATTATTCTATAGATAGATGCAGACCCTGTTCAGGAGCTGCATCTATTTTTTTAGATAAGCTCTTATATGGAAACTCATACTTTCTTTCGGATGGGGTGTTAGCTTATGTAGTAAAAGGGCCTTTAAGAATATTTAATTTCAAGTATGAACCGGATATCTATACACAAGAGATATCACAGCAAATATGTGTTTATATGAAATATCTGTTTACACTTTTGATGGCCTGTCTGTCATTGTCAACTACTTACGGTACGGTACATCATCCATCTTCTTCTGTTTCGTCCGGACGATGGGTGGTTTGGGCGGAGAAACCTGCCACATCATGGCAGGATGCATTTGTCACCGGCAATGGTCGCCACGGGACGATGGTGATGGGGCAACCGGGATCGGAACGAATAATCTGTGTCCACGAGGAATTGTTTATAAGAGGATGGGATCGTCATAAAGTAGCGGTTCCTTCAACAGCTTCGCTTCTTCCGGAAGTGCGCCGGTTGATAGAATCCGGGAGAAGCGATGCAGCAGATGAGTTGATGACCGGTGAAGCTGACCGGCAATTGGTTGCTATGGGAGCCGTACAGCGCTGGCCTCTTATACCCCATCCAGCTTTTGATCTGTGCATTCGGTATACCGATACCACTCTACAGGCAGAGAATGGCTATAGAAGACAACTTGATCTGGAAACGGGTGAGACTTCCGCCTTTTGGGGTGGAAGAGGAGGAGTGACGGAATCTGTATTCTCATCCAGAGAGCATAATGTCAATGTGCTCCGTCTGAAAGCAACCGGACAAAGAAAGATAAATTTAGTGTTGGGGCTTAAGGAGACTCCGGGACGTGAAGGAGTTCATTTTGAGCATAATCTGGATAGTGCTTTCTCATCGGTGAGTACAGAAGCATTTTCAGGATGGTTATCTTACCGTGCCGCTTACAAATATGATGCCGGTGGTTATGAGGGATTGGCCCGAGTGTCTCTTAAAGGGGGAAGTATGATTACCGAAGGTGATTCTTTGAGAATAGCAGACGCTGACGAGGTACTCGTTCTTGTGAGAATTACTCCGTTGGAGAATGCAAATTTGTCGGTACGCCCTTCCGTGCAAGGGGAATTGTCACGTTTACCGCTCGATTATAATACTCTGTTGTTACCTCACAGTCGGAAACATGCCGAAATGTTTCGCCGCATGCAATTGGATTTAGGCTGTTCTTCCGATTGGAAAACGACTTCGACAGAGAAAATGCTTTCCGATATTCATAAGCATGGGGTTACTCCTTTGTTTCTTGAGCAGATTCATGCTATGGGACGTTATTTGCTTATTTCTTCATCCGGCAAGTATCCTCCTCCTTTACAGGGAATCTGGGGAGGAGGATGGAAACCCGGATGGATCGGTGGCTTTGTATGGGATTCAAATATCAACTTGGCCGTCTCGGCAGCATCTATGGGCAATTTGCATGAATGTGCGGAATCTTATATTGGTTATGTGGAGAGTCTGCTTCCCGGATGGAGACTGAACGCGCGAAATTATCTGGGGTGCAGAGGCTTTATTGTTGCCCATTATAATGATCCGGAAAGTGGATATCTCACCCATTTCGGACGGTCTTTTCCCTGGATGTGCTGGCCCGGTGGTGCCGGCTGGAATATACGTCCTTTTTATGAGTATGCCATGCTGACCGGTAATGAGGCTTTTCTTCAGAAACATGTGTTCCCGCTATACAGGGAAATGGCCGACTTCTATGAAGACTACTTGACTATGGATGGTGATAGCTTATATCACATTTGCCCCAGTGTTTCTCCCGAGAATGCTCCTCCGGGGACTGACACCTGGTTGAGCAAAGATGCTACAATGGATGTTGCTATTGCTAAAGAAGTGTTCCGTTTGCTTCTTGAGATGGGGCGTACATTTCGTGCTGACAAAAAAGAATTGGCTAAATGGAATAATTACCTGCAACGGTTGCCTTCCTACCAGATTAATGACGAAGGGGCCTTGGGCGAATGGATTGATGAAGCTTATCAGGACGTATATAATCACAGACATCTTTCGCATCTTTATCCGGTTTTTCCCGGTTCGCAGTTGGGTAAGTCGGAGGGAGATCCTCGTCTTATACATGCAGCACGTATCGCATTAAACAAACGTTTTGCTTTCGATACCGGTTCTGCCCATGGATTAATTCATGTGGCTCTTCAGGCAGTGCGTCTGGGCGATATAGATAAGGTAAAAACAAATCTGGACCGTTTCAGTCGTCGTCATTATTTATATGACGGATTGGTCACTTCACATGATCCGGAACATCAAGTATACAATTTGGATGCAGTCTTGAGCATCCCACGCCTGCTAATGGAGATGCTGGTTTATACCGAGAAGGGAAAAATAGAACTTTTGCCGGCCTGGCCTTGTGATTATGCCGATGGTTCTATAAAAGGTATAAAAATCTATGGAGGACATACTTTGGACATTACCTGGAAAGCGGGAAAATTGATAGAAGCTGTTTTGTATGCACGGCAAAATGAACGGTACGAGGTGGTTTGTGGGGATGTTAGAAGGCATGTACAACTACATAAGGGCAAGACCTATCATTTCTCTGCATCTTTTTTTGCAGAAAAATAAAAATAGCACTCATACCTTCTTTTCGATGGTGTGTTAGCTTATATAGAAAGGCCTTTTTATAAACTATAAAAATAATTAATTTAATACTGTATGAAATGAAAACAAGAACCAGAACGAAAATGCTGTTGCTCTTAGGAGTTCTTTTATTTGGCTTCACTGTTTCGGCATGGTCACAAAAAGTTTCTTTGAATTTTAATAATGAGAAGGTAGAAAAAATACTGTCTTCTATAAAAGCACAAACAGGAATGGGGTTGGTATTCAGCGATCAGTTGATTGATGTGAATCGCAAAATTTCTATTCAAGTGAAAGATGCCAGTCTGGATGAAGCATTGTCTAAACTGTTGGCAGGAACGAAGGTAACTTTTGAAATAAAAAACAATAAGATTTATTTTATTGAAAAAAAAACGGACCAACAGTCCGGTTCCCGAAAGAAAAAAGTATCCGGAGTGGTGAAGGATGCTACAGGCGAACCGATTATTGGTGCGAATGTCGTGGAAAAAGGAGTCGGTACCAATGGGGTGATAACAAATCTGGATGGGGAATTCACACTGGAAGTTCCGGAAAATGCTTCTTTGATTATCAGTTATATCGGTTATCTCCAACAAGATGTGTCGACAAAAGGAAAAGATGCGTTTAACATCATCATGAAGGAAGATACGAAGACCCTGGATGAGGTGGTTGTAGTAGGATATGGGGTTCAAAAGAAAGTAAACTTAACGGGAGCTGTCGCTGCTGTCGATTCCAAGTCGTTGCAGAATCGTCCGGTAACAAACGTTTCGAATGCGATTCAGGGACTTTTGCCCGGAGTAACGGTTATCTCCGGGACGGGGCAGCCGGGAAGTGATAATACAACCATACGGGTACGTGGTGTCGGGACTCTGAATAATTCTAATCCGATGTATGTGGTAGACGGTTTGCCGGTATCCAGCATAAATGAAGTGGATCCCAGCGATATCGAGAACATCTCGGTACTGAAAGATGCTTCTTCAGCTGCTATCTATGGTTCGCGTGCGGCAAATGGAGTAATCTTGATTACTACTAAAAAAGGAGGAGATAAAGTTCCCACGCTTCGTTATGATGGCTATGTGGGGTGGCAGAAACCTACGGCTCTTCCTGAATATCTGCACTCGTGGGAATATGCGAAGTTATATAACAAAGCTATGGTTAACGAAGGAAAGAATCCGATCTATACAGATGAAGAGATCGAAAAGTTCAGAAATGGTTCGGATCTTGACAATTATCCGGATACAGACTGGCAGGGATTATTTTATAAGACCGGTTTGCAGCATAGCCACCGCGCTGAAATTTCAGGTGGTACGGATAAAATGACCTATATGTTTTCTGCTGGTTACTTGGGACAGGACGGTATTATAGATATTGCTAAATATGACCGTTATTCGGTGCGAGGCAATATGAATGCCAAGATGGGCAAGTTCACGGCAGGTATGAATCTTTCTTTTACTTATGGGGAGGCACAAGAACCGGTGAGTGGTTTTACCGGTGAAATGTCTAACATCTTTTCGCAGATCAATCAGATAGCTCCTTTCATTCCTTATAAATATTCAAATGGATATTATGGATATGCCAATGATGGTAATCCACTTGCATTTATTGAAGAAGGTAATTTACGTACTACCAAACAGCATATTACCAGAGCCATCGGAAATGTAAGTTATGAACCGATTAAAGGGTTGAAAATTCAGGAAATCGTGGGTTACGAATATAAATCGATTTCTGATGAAAAATTCATTAAGGATATTCAATATTATAACTGGAAAACAGGTGAGCCTACAAAGTATCAGGGACCTAACAATCAAACTGATGAACGTAAAAATGGTCTGAAATTGAACTTACAGACTTTGGTCAGCTATAACAATACGTTTGGAAAACATACTGTAGGTGCATTGGCAGGATACGAACAGGAATATTATCGTGAAGACTGGACAAAAGGATATCGAAAAAACTTTCTGAACAATGATCTTTGGGAGTTGAATGCCGGTTCACCTGATGGTCAGACTGCAGATGGTTCGGCTAATGAATATGCTTTGCGTTCATTCTTCGGACGCTTGACTTACGACTATGATAATCGTTATTTGGTTGAGGCAAATATCCGTCGTGACGGAACTTCACGTATCTTTAAGGACTCACGTTGGGGAGTATTCCCATCTTTCTCTGGTGCATGGCGAATTATTAATGAGCCTTTCATGGAAGGAACCCGTAATGTGTTGTCAGATCTTAAGCTGAGAGGCGGCTGGGGAGTTTTGGGTAATCAGGCTATTTCTTACTATTCTTACCAATCTGTACTTGATCAGGCTAATTATTCGTTTGGCGGAACTGTTGTACAGGGGGTAGCACCGGTCGATGGAGCTAACCGCGATTTGATCTGGGAGACTACCGAGACTTTGAACTTTGGACTTGACATGGGGTTTCTGGGCAATCAATATACTTTATCTATCGAAGGATACCGCAAATTGACGTATGATATTCTGATGAAATTACCCGTAAGTACCTTATATGGTTTAAATGCACCTTATCAAAATGCAGGTAAAGTAAAGAATACCGGTTTGGAGATAACGGCAGGTTATAAATTGAATACTCATGGTTGGAATTTCCAGGTATCGGCAAATGCCGCATATAATAAGAATGAAGTGATGGACCTGAAGAATGGTGGTGCACGCATTTGGAGTGGTAAATATTTCAACCAGGAAGGATATGCCATCAACTCTATCGGAGGATACATTGCCGAAGGACTTTTTAAAACTGAAGAAGAGGTTGCTAATAGCGCAACGATTCCCGGCACTGATACAGCACCGGGCGACATCAAGTACCGTGATATTAATAACGATGGAAAAATCGATGGAGAAGACCGTGTCTACATTGGTAACACCATGCCTAAGTGGACATTTGGCTTGAATCTGTTTGCCGAATGGAAAGGACTCGATGCTACTTTTCTGTTCCAGGGAGCAGCTGATGTGCAAGGCTATCTTGCAGGTCCGGGTGTAGTAGGTGAAATGATTGGAGCTAAGGGAAAGCCTTCTTATATGTATCGTGATTGTTGGGATGCTGAAACCAATCCGAATGGTAAGTTTCCGAGAGCATTCTCTTCTTATCGCCAGAACAACAGTATTTATAATCCCTCTTCTTTCTGGATTGTCAACTCTTCATATTTACGTTTGAAGAACTTCCAGTTGGGATATACACTTCCAAAAGAGTGGTGTAATATGATGGGAATTTCACGAATCAGAGTTTATTATAGCGGGCAGAATCTGCTTACCTTTACCAAATTTGATAAAGGGTTCGATCCGGAATCACCCGAAGGAGGAAGCTCTTATCCTCAGGTCAAAACAAATACATTTGGTTTAAACATTACTTTCTGATAGATAATACATATGAAAAAGATAATATATAGTTTGTTGTTTGCCGCTTTGTTCTCGGCATGTAGTACCGATTTTTTAGATCGGAATCCTTTGGACAAACCTTCAAACGAAGCCTTTTGGAGAACTGAAAAAGATGCCATGGCCGCAGCTACAGGGTGTTATAATGGTTGGTTTTCTATGGATGAAGTGATTTATGCCGACTGTGCGTCGGATAATGCTTATAATCCTTTTACTTGGGAAGGCTGGGCAGTACAGGCTGCAGGTACAGCGACCCCGACCGATCCGGGTTATAGCTATATGGGGTATGGAAACATGGTTCGCTATAATAATTTCCTGGAGAATATCCATCGCCCCGAAATGAATGAAGATTTACGCAAACGCTTGACAGCCGAAGTACGTTTTCTGCGTGCATGGGATTATTTTCAGAAAGTGACGCATTATGGTGATGTGCCCTTGGTAACTTCCGTTCTTGAAATTAAAAACGCCAATTTGCCACGTACTGAGAAAGCGAAAGTGGTTGAGTTTATCTTGAATGAACTGAAAGAGATCGCTCCGCAACTTCCCGAATCTTACTCCGGAAGTGATGTCGGACGTATAACTCGTGGTGCAGCTTTGACACTGAAAGCTCGTCTGGAACTGTTCGAACATCAGTATGATGATTGTATGGCTACTTGTAGCGAAGTAATGGGATTGGGCTACGAACTGTTTCCTGATTATAAAGGTTTGTTTAAGATTGCGAATGAAAATAATTCGGAAGTTATTCTGGATGTACAATATGTAGAAAGCCTGTACGGTAACTGGGTTTTGGGAGTATTGCCTCCGGCCAGTGTGGGCGGATGGTGTTCTATCAATCCTACTCAATCACTGGTAGATGCTTTTGAGTGTGAAGATGGAAAAACAATCGAAGAGTCTGAGGTATATGATCCGAAAGAACCTTACCTGCACAGAGACCCTCGTTTGGCTGTTACCGTATTAGCTCCGGGAAATCTATACGAAGGAAAACGTTACGACCCAATCGATGTGAAAGATCCGAATGGAGATTATTATGCTCCCTACGGACGTTCTAAAACAGGATATCTAGTTCGTAAATATGTGGACGATTTGTCTGATTATGCAGATATGTGGGATTGTGGTATGAATGCCATTGTTATGCGTTATGCAGAAGTGCTGTTGATGTATGCCGAATGTAAAATAGAGCTGAATCAGATTGATAATTCCGTTTACGATATTTTGGACGACATACGTACCCGTGCTAAAATGCCGGTTGTAGACAGGACCCGATATACCGGTCAGGAGAAATTGCGTGAATTACTCAGAAGAGAAAGACGTGTGGAGCTTGCTATGGAAGGACTTCGGTGGTTCGATATTTGCCGTTGGAAAATCGGTGAACAAGTGTTGAACGGGAAGGTATATGGTTGTTTACTTGGAACGGTCGATCCTGTAACCGGTGCCCTTTCATTGACAAATGAACGAATTTTTGTTGAGAACCGGAAATTTGATCCGGCAAAGCATTATCTGTGGCCTATTCCGCAGACAGTGATTGATGCCACTCCGGCAATTGTACAAAATCCCCATTATTAATTTCTCTCTATTTGATATATGGTTAAGGTAACAGAGATGTTTTTCAGGATATTTTTTTTCTGTAGTATGCTTGTATTCTGCTCCTTCCCTGCATTGGCAGGGGAGGCAGAGGCAAGAGTGGTGTTGAACATGAATACCGGTTGGGCTTTTCATCGGGGAGAAGTTGAAAGCGGTGGGCAGCCCGGTTTGGATGATTCCGGTTGGATAGCAGCTATCATCCCTCATATTATGCAATTAGAGAAGAAGCATTGTGGAGGAGATATTATTTATGATGGAGTCGGGTGGTATCGACGTACTTTCAGAGTACCGTCACAATACAAAGACAAACAAATAAAAATTTCGTTTGAAGGAGTCATGAATGCTTGTGAAGTCTATTTGAACGGACAGAAGATTAGTGCTCATCGGGGAGGTTATGTCGGTTTTGTAACAGATATTACTACTCGGATAAACTGGGACCGGGACAATCTGCTGGCAGTTCGGGTTTCTGCCGAATATGATCCACTTACACCTCCTGGAAAACCACAGGCAGGTATGGACTTCTATTACTATAGCGGGATTTATAGAGATGTGGAAATGGTTATCAGTGATCCGTTACATATCACTCATGCTTTAGAAGAGGAAGAGGTAGCTGGAGGAGGCATCTTTGTTACTTATCCGGTAGTCGGAAAAGAAAAAGCCGTGACCCATGTTAAGGCTCATGTCAGAAACGAAGGGAAACGAAAGAGGAAAGCCCAACTTCGTACGCAACTGATAGATAAGAGTGGAAAAATAGTGGCCTGTCAATTGACTCCTTTTCGGTTGTCAGCCGGTGAGGCCATTCATCTGGAGCAAAATCTGGAAATAGTACATCCATCGTTATGGCATCCCTATGATCCAAACTTGTATACGTTGCAAAATGAGATTGTTGAAAACGGTAAGGTTGTAGATTGTCATACTGAATCCATAGGTATACGTACTATTGCTTATACCCACGACGGAGGTTTCTATATTAATGGCGAATCACTTTATCTGCGTGGAGCCAATCGCCATCAGGCATTTGCACATATAGGAGATGCAGCTGCTAATTCTATGCAAGAAAGAGATGTGATCGATTTGAAGCGGGGCGGATGCAATGCCGTCAGAGCAGCTCATTATCCGCAGGATCCTGCATTTTTGGCTGCTTGTGATAAGTACGGGTTGCTGGTAGTGGAGTGTATCCCCGGATGGCAGTATTTCAAGAACGATTCTACATTCATTTCCCGTCTTTATGAAGTTGGGAAGCAAATGATTCGTCGGGATAGGAATCACCCTTCCGTCATACTATGGGAAACAGCGCTTAATGAAAGCCGCTATCCGGCAGAGATAGCCCGGAATCTATATGCTATAGCACATACCGAATATCCCGGAGATCAGATGTACACTGCCGGCGACTACTTTGGACATGCAGACCGGGTAGACTGTTTCGATGTTTTTTATAAACAGGTATCCCGTTTTCCAAAAGACGGTGATGTGATGAGTAATTATCCGGAGGACCAGATCGCAGTGAAACCTTTGTTTTGTCGTGAGTGGGGTGACGGAGTAGGAGAAAAACCTAGGGTAAGCCTGATGGAAAATGAAGAAGAGCAATTGAAACAGTGCAGAGGGCGTTTTTTGCAACTTAACGGGCATGGATATTTCGACTGGTGCATGCTTGATGCTAATCCCAGAATGGGAGGACATTTTTTGTGGAGTTATAATGATTATGCACGTGGAGCAGAGCAGGAAACCATGTTTTGTGGGATAGTCGATATAAACAGATATCCCAAGTTCAGTTACTATATGATGCAGAGCATGCGTGATAAAGAAATATCCCAACCGGGATTATATGATGGGCCGATGGTATTTATTGCATCACAAAACACTGCTTCACGTTATGTTTCGTCAGTAAATGAGATCACCGTATTTTCCAATTGTGACGAAGTACGCCTTTTCCGTAATCATCATTTGATTGGAAAACAGATGCGTAAGGAGCGTACTCCTCTCTATCGTTCCATTGTAGAAAAAGGTGGGAGTCCCTGTTATGTTTTTAATGCCGGTACTTATGAGGCCGGTGAATTAGTGGCAGAAGGGATAGTAGATGGAAAAGTCGTTGCTACCCACAGTGTACGCACTCCGGAACAACCTCGACAGGTCAAAATCTGGTTGAAGGAAGAGAATATACAACCTGTGGCGGACGGATCGGATATGATTCCTGTCTACTTTAAGGTCTGTGATTCAAATGGTACTCTTGTCAATACATCGGATGTCCGGATACATATTTCCGTATCCGGTGAGGGAAGTCTGATCGGGGATGGAATAGAGCGTATCGGGATTAATCCCCAGTTGGTGGAAGGCGGAGTAGGATATGCGCTGATACGAACGACTTGTCGTCCCGGTAAAATTCATATTTCGGTTACGGCAGACGGACTCCGGGGGGACACCCGGGAAATTGTAACCCGGAGATACGACGGGGTATTTGTACCTGAAGGGTATCACGTTCCCTATTCCGGAGATGAAGAAGAGGGAGTTGTTGTAAAGGCTACTGCCTGGGAAAACGTCATCTGTACAAAAACTCCGTTAAAAGTGGTTCGGGTTGAGGCTACTTCGGAACAGAAACGCTATGAGGCTTCTCATATTACAGATGGAGATGATTTTTCATGGTGGATTGCTGATGATGAATCTCAGCCCCAGATCGTTCTACTTGAATTGGAACGATCTGTGAATGTGTTTGCCAGTCGGATTCGTTTTCAGAAGGATAGTTCTACTTATACCCATAAGGTCGAAATTTCTATCGACGGAAAGAGTTGGGAGACTCTATACGAACGAGAATGTACCGGATGGGATTTTAAGCCTGTGCAGATCGGTAAGGAACTGAAATATATGCGCCTTACCATTGAGAAAAGCTCGGAGGGAGCAGCCGGATTGGCTGAAGTTACATTGTATCAATAAATGAAAAAAGTAATGAATATGAATTATCGAAGTTTGACTCTATCCATTCTGTTAGGAATGATAGTACATTTCGCTGTGGAGGCACAGACCTTGCCGGAGAAGCAATTTTTCCATCCCGACCGGGTGAAATATGATAAAGATTGTTTTACTATCGAAGGAAAGGATATTTTTATACTCAGTGCTGCGTTCCATTACTTCCGTTGCCCGCAGGAATTGTGGCGTGACCGCTTCCGGAAGATAAAAGAAGCCGGATTCAATACTGTGGAAACCTATGTCCCCTGGAATTGGCATGAACGGAATATGCCGAAGAGTGTGGACGACTATTCGCAATGCAATTTTGATGATCTGAAAGCATGGCTGCATATGGCACATGAAGAGTTCGGATTGTATACCATTGTTCGTCCCGGTCCTTTTATTTGTGCCGAGTGGGCCGGTGGTGCTTATCCGCGCTGGCTTGCCAAATTTTGCCCGGACAGCTATGATACCAGTTTCTGGCTTCGGAGCAACCATCCTGAGCACATGAAATGGTCGGAGCATTGGTACAATGCTGTTTGCCGGGTATTTAGTGAGGAACAACTCACTCGTAAGCAACCGGGTGAGAAGGGTATCATAATGGTACAATTGGAGAATGAATACATTTACTTTGATATGGAGTCCGAGAAAAAGGAAGAATTTCTGCGGGTACTTTCGGATGCTTGCATCCGAAATGGCATTGATGTCCCTCTTTTTACTTGTGTGACTCCCGAAGTGCGCGGTTCTCATGATCCGGTGATCAGCCAGCTGTTTGACATGGATAATCAATATGTATGGTGGAATATGCACGAGGCTAAATCGCGTATAGAGAAGTTAAAGGCCGAACAACCCAATGCACCTGCATTTGTGTGCGAGTTGCAAGGTGGCTGGTTCTCTACCGTCGGTGGGCGTCTGAGTGAAGACAGTTATCTGGACGGACGTCATGCTCGGGGGATGGCTTTGATGGCTATGGCGGGTGGTTCTACCGGATTGAATTATTATATGTTCTTTGGCGGTACTCATTTTGCCGGATGGGGAGCCCGTCGTATGACTACTACTTATGATTATGGAGCTCCGCTAAAGGAAAACGGAGGGGTCGGTGAGAAATACGCTGCAGTGAAAGGAATTGGTGAGGTGGTCGATAAGTTCGGGGGACTGCTTGTCAGAAGTCGGCCTGTCCGGTTCGATGTGCAAGGAGCCGATAACCTGACTATTGGGATTCGCCGGGCTGCCGACGGAACTTTGTTTGTCTTTCTGTTGAATCGTGATAAAAAACAGGCATTCCGTCAATTAGTCAACCTGACTGTTGAAGGGAAACCCATGAGGATAGATTGTCAGTTGGCAGCTTTGGATAGTAAGTTACTGGTGGTGCACGCCGGAACTGATATGGTGGAGTGGTATCCGCGTGAACAAACTTTGCCGGAACGTCCGGTCGCTTTACCCTTACCTATCACTATTACAGATGTCTGGCGGAAAGACGAAGACTTTCGTGGAGACTGGATACCGTTGCGTAAAGGTAAATCTCTTCCCGAGTTGGGAGTCAATGATTGCCGTTATTCAATGTATCGTAGTCAGGTGAATCTTACCCAGAAAGAAGTTGACCGCTATGGTTCGCTGGTTTTTGAACTCTTCACCGGTGATCCTGTTTACGTCCGCGTGAATGGGGAATTTGCTGAGCGTGTATCGAAGGACGAGCTGGACAATACTTTTATCGTATCCGGGCTTTTACACAAAGGCGTTAACGAGATCATTGCCATTTACGAGAACCGGGGGCATGCTCACGGATACCGTCCGATGGAGGAATTAAGCGGAGTCAAGCAGGCCGGTTTCGGACGCAGGCAGACAGGTATTCAGCCTATTGAAGAATGGTTTGTAAAATCTGTCGGAACGGACGAGCCCCGTTTGATGCCCGCTGTATTTGCTGAAGATGCGGGGTGGGAAAAAATTCTGCTCGATCAGCAAACGATTGATAACCTGGCTACCTTGCAAATTGCCGGATTGGAGAAACCGAAATGGCCTGCTGCCTGGATTTTACAGGAGAAAGCCGGTTGTGCCGTCTATCGTACATGTATCCGCTGGACACCAGAAATGATTCGTGAAGGGATGACTGTCCTTGAATTTGGTTGTATAGATGATGCCGGAACCTTATGGGTGAATGGTGTGGAAGTAGGTACGCACGAAGAGTGGGATAAACCTTATGTAATCAATGTGGCCCCTTTCATTCACGAGGGCGATAATGAGATAGCTATGGTGGTGAGTAACCGGAGCGGGGCAGGTGGTCTGCTCAAGGGAGTCCGTTTAAAACAGGAGTTCGAGGTGATCAAGAAGCTGAACTGGGAAGTTTCCACCGATCTCGGAGGAATCTGTCAGGACTGGAATTTGGGAACGGGAAGCACAGAGGGCTGGTCTGTTGTGAAGTTATCAGCCGATTATCCTTTGGTGCGTAAAGGAGAGCTAACCGGAACAGTCGATGGCGGACGGGATGCATTGCTTACCTGGTATCGTCTCGAATTCAATATGCCCCGGAAAAATCCTTCGGTATGGATTCCCTGGAAGCTGATTGTAAATGCTACCGGAACGGGATATATGTGGTTGAACGGACACAATATCGGACGCTATTGGGAAGAGGGGCCGCAACGAGAGTTCTATCTTCCGGAGTGTTGGTTACGTGCCGGAGAAAAGAATGTGATAATACTTGGATTACGTCAGTCCGAAACGAAAGGTGCCTGCCTGTTTGGTGCTGAGGTGGCTCCTTATACAGAGGATGTCGAATGTATGGAATAATAAGAGCTGTCATGAAAAAATATTTGTATGTATTGATTGCATGGATGTTGCCTTTATGTAGCATCCATGCACAAGCTCCGGTCTGGAATCCGGATAATGGAAATGGGACGTTTACTAATCCTATTATGTGGGGTGACTGGCCTGATCCGGATGTGATCCGGGTGGGCGATGACTTCTATTTTGTCTCCACAAGTATGCATTATGTTCCCGGTTGTCCCATTGCCACATCGAAAGATTTGGTGAATTGGAAGATGGCAGGATATGCTGTCGACCGATACGATGAAGATGCACGCTATGATTTGAAGGGGGGCGATCGTTATCTGCGTGGATCATGGGCTGCCACTATCCGTCATCATAACGGTAAATTCTATGTTGGCTTTTGCACTCCTTCTTGGGAAGGAGAGGGCCCCGGGCACTTTTCCATTTGCATTGCCGATGATGTGAAAGGCCCTTGGGAACGGACTATCTTTCCGGAATACCTGTATGATCCGGGATTACTGTTCGATGACGATGGCAAAGTATATGTTTTCCACGGACAAGGGACACTGTATGTTACAGAGCTGGCTTCCGATGCTAAATCTGTGAAGGGAGAGAAAGTGAAGATATGGGATAAGCGATTTAAGAATGCCCATGAATTCGGAGGAGGCTATGGCATGGAAGGTGCCCATGCTTATAAGATCAACGGGAAGTATTATCTCACTTGTCCGGCCGGTGGAACCGAAGGCTGGCAAATATGTCTGCGTTCCGATAACATCTATGGACCCTACGAACATAAACTGATCATGAATGATTCCGGTTCTTATCCTCCCAACGGTTTGCATCAGGGGGGAATGGTGCAGTTGAAGAATGGTGACTGGTGGTTTATTATCATGCAAGACAGAGGCCCTATCGGGCGTGTACCTCATTTGGTACCGGTGAAATGGGTAGATGGATGGCCGATGCTTGGCAGTGGTGGTAAAGACATTATTACCTATCCGAAACCTGAGGTCGGAAAGACCTATCCGTTCGCTTCTCCTGCCACAACGGATGAATTCAATACATCTTCGCTCGGACTTCAATGGCAGTGGAACCATAATCCGGACAATAGCCGTTGGTCCCTGAAGGAACGGAAAGGACATATGCGACTGAAAGCCTCGTATGCCGAATCGTTGAAGACAGCCCGCAATACATTGACCCAGAGGGTACAGGGACCTTCTTCCGAAGCAACAGTCGAACTGGATGTCTCCGGACTGAAAGACGGAAATGTAGCCGGTTTCGGTGTATTTGAATTCCCCTATGCCTATGTGGCTGTAGAGCAGACTAATGGTGAAAAGAAAATTGTAATGTGTAATGATGGTCAAACGATTGAAACAATCGATCGTTTTGAAGGGAACAAAATATGGATACGTGCCCGTGTGATGGATGTAGGTTTCCGTGCCGTTTTCTATTACAGTACCGATGGCAAGTATTTCCTTCCCATCGGTAATGAACTTAGTATGGGGCTTGGGCTGGTCTGGACTGCCAATCGTTTTGCCTTATTCAATTTTAGTAAGGAGAAAGCGGGAGAAGACGGATATGCCGATTTTAATTGGTTCCGTTTCACCAATAAATAATAAAAAGCGGGGATAACCTTTTCGCCATAGATTGGGAGTGTGCCGAAACTCATTGCAGAGTAACACAGAGTTCCACAGAACGAATTTAACCTATTGATAGCTAATGATATTTATTAGTATAAATCCGTGTAAGCTGTGATGAGTGCGAGTTTCGACATACTTTCAATCTGTGGCGATTTCAGGTATATGGCACATTTACCAGAACTTATTTTGTTCGGCATTGTATTCGAACCCGATCGATTCCAGTTTTCCGATCAGTATGTCCTTGCTGATATTCATATCTTCACAGAGTTCGTCGAGCGATGCATAGCAATCGCGAAGTTTCATGTTGATGACGCTAAACAGCATCATCGGATCTTCAGGAAGTTCCATAATTATTCTTTTTTTAAAACGGCTGCAAAGATACGGTAACTCTGTGTATCCTGCAAGAGCACTTCTTTCTTAAAATCATCCAAAGGTGACTATCCTTATTTTTCAAAATAGTAACATAATATCGGATTGCCTACCGTGGTCAGTATCGGTTCTTTAGACACTTCACCTGTCTGTATATCCAGTGAGTAGATACCTTTTGCTTTAGCCGATGAGTTACCTATCAACATACTTCCTTTATAAAGGGAAAGCATAACCCCGAAACCGTTGGACAAGTCAAGTCCTTGCACTTTTTTCATGGTTTTATTGTACAGATCTATTTCCACTGCAAGATCGGCGATGGCTGTGTGTCCTTGTTCTCCCGGTTTGTAGTAACCCGGCATATTGATGTAAGCATACGCTTTTCCATTACCTACATACCGGATGGCGGAGATAAATCCGGCAGTCTTTTCTTCTCCGCTGATGGCGGCTCCTGTGATTGTCCATTGATAAGTCGGGTCGAACTCCGTTTCTCCGGCTTTGATACGCAGAACTCCGGCATTATGCCCTTTGACCATACCAAAGCCTCCCATACACGAAATGTAGATGTCTTTCTTCTCGTCCATGAAGATGGAATAGCGGTCGATTGGGCGGGTTGGCATAGAGATGCCGCTGGTCTTGTCTGTTATCATTTTCAGCAACTTATCCGTTTGGGTGTCAATGATGGCAATGTCGCTGTACGGGCGATCCTGTGGGGGAATCCATCCACCCACCATCTGGCTGAGGCCTACGAATAGGAGTCCGTCGCGCAGTAACATGGCGGATGGATCCGGATTGCTGTCGGATACTCCTAATGAAGTCAGGTCTATCTCTCCTTGCTGTGTCATGGTAGTGGGATCGAAGATAGCGATCTTGCCTAATCCTGCCATGGATAGATAAGCTTTGCCGGTAGACGCAAAAACGATATTGGTGGCGGAAGAGTTGGGTGGCAATTTCATTGTTCCCGTTCTTGACAGCTGCCCGTTGTTCCGTGTATATTTCACTAACTCGTTCTTGCTATCGCCCATGTATCCCGGAAAAACGAAAATATCGTTCCCTTCGATAATCGGGTATGATCCTCCGTACGGAATGGGAATTCCGTTGTTGTTATTTGTATTTTGTGGAAACTCGTCACGGATCAGTTGCAGGTAAGCTGCTCCTGTCATTCCGTCGGGATTGGGCAGGATGGTTGCCAGAGCGATGTTGGCATCGGTGGTCGGGACTTTAGGGTTCGGATCTTTTTCGCATGCAGAAAATACGAGTGCAGTGCCGGCAAGTGCCAGCATCAAATTTCTAATCTTCATAGTTTTTGGGTTTTTAAAATAAATAATCTTGTTTCATTTCAATACATATCTTAACCTTACTCCCCAGTTACGTCCGGGTAGGGGACGATTGAACTCAGACATCATTCGGGCATCAGTCAGATTATTCATTCGTGCCGAAATGATGAACCGTCCGTTCATAAAGCTGTGTTCTATTCCGATATTGGCCGAGAAGGTGCGTGGAATTCTCCGTTCCTGAAACCGGCTTTGTTCAAAATCGTAGAAATATTCTTCAACAAAAGAACCGTCTGTAAAGATACGGGTGTTCTGTCCCTTGCCTCCGAACAGATTCTCTTTATGATATTCTAGTCCGGCATTTGCCAGAAGGTAGGGAATGTTAGGCATCCGACTACCTTTGGTCGGGTTGGTTATATGGGTATTCGGTTCAAATTTCCGCACATCCCGTAAGTCCTGGTAGGTCATGTTGCAGTAGCCGTAAAGCCAATGAGTCAAGTCCGCCTTGACCTCTACTTCAACTCCAAGGGTACGCATTTTTCCGAAGTTTTGATATTGAGACTGAAGATATCCTCCTGTAAACCGGATCATATTCTCAAGATAGCCATAGAAGGTATTTACTTCTACCTGTAAGTTGCTGGCATCCTTTCCGGTGCGGTCTAAAAGAAAACCCAGGTTTACGCTTGTATTGCGTTCAGGAAGCAGGTTTCCGGAAGGGGCGACTGTATATCCGTCACCCAAAAGTTCGCTTTCGGCCGGCAGGCGTACGTCATATCCTATCGAGAGTTTACCCATGAAATCCGGAGTAAATCTATAGCGTAGAGCGTTGCTGATGCCAAAATCCCGTTTCAACATATCCACTTTCTCGGCTTCCGAAGACATGATACTGCTCATGTGAGTATTCATACCATACATATAATATTTCACGTTGAGCGAATTCAGGAAGATATCATTGTCGGTGCGGAAATCGTATCCCAGTCCGGCAATCCAGCTTGCCATCGTACTTCTGAAATTGGTTTTATAACCAACAACTTTATTTTTCAGGTCATCTTTCGGGTGTCCGGATGCGAAACTGAACAGTGAGTTCAAGTTGATAGAATGATTATTATTGATCACATAGTTCAGATGCAACTTGTGGGTGATGGTGTGTTTCTCGTTTCTGGCATTCGAGGCCCATTTGCCTATCTCTCCTCCATATTCGGATACAGCAGGATAAGTCGTACCGTCCCAGTTGTATCGGTAAGCAGCGGTATCCACCATGTGGAATACTGTGTAGGCATAGGCCAGATTCGATTCCATATCGAGCCCTTCTGTCAGGAAGTTTTCTTTTTCCAGTTTGTTGGCGAAAATGAAGGCGTCTGAGTAAGTGTGGGCTTTCTCAATATTATATTCAATACCTTGTATCTCTTTGAAAGTGTGTATAAAGACAGGTTCGAATTCTACCAAATCAAACCACCATTTACGAGCCTTCAGGCTACCTGCAACAGCCAGTTTCTTGAATTTGTCATGGTTGCGCTTAATGATAAGCCCTTCTTCAAAAGGAGATTCCATCTTATAGTTATTGTCAGAGTAAGTATAGAATCCTCCGCCTCCGAATTCTAATCCTTTGGTAGCGATGTTGCGTTTGGTTACTAACGAAAGTTTGTGTGTGTTAAAACTTTCGATACTGTAACTGGCATCGAGGTATTTAGGCGGATACTCTCTGATGACAATATTTACGGCTCCCCCCACAGAAGAGCCGCCAAACCTGGCCGGTACCACTCCTTTGTAGATTTCGATTCGGTCGATCATGTCTACAGGTATGTCATTGATATCGATGAAGTCTGAATTGTCATTCATCGGGCTACCGTCTATGAAAAAGCCGATGCGTTTTCCCTCTAACCCACGTACGGAAACACGGGACGAACTGCCTACCCCTCCTGTGTTGCGGATAGTTACACCTACCGTTTTCGACAGAACATCCTGAACATTACTGACTGTTCCCTGCAACTGTTGCATACTTATCACTGACATGGGCATAGCCTGTTCGCGCAGTTGGCGGGCTTCGCTTTTGGCTGTGACGACAACTTCGCCCAACGACTGAGTTTCCGGTTCTAGACGAATCACTAACTTCTTGGTTTTCAATTCGGAGATTCTGACCTCTTCTTGTCGGGTACGATATCCCATATAGGAGATAACAATCCGATAGTGTCCCGCAGGGACTTCTATTGAAAATTCACCGTTCTTATCGGTGGAAGTCCCTTTTTTCAGTGACTCTACGTATATATTGGCCCCCACCAGTGTTTCTTCATTATTGGCATCTATGATGACTCCGCTTAATTTTCCTGTCTGCACTTGTGCATGAAGCAAGTTGCATGCGGTAAACAGGATGGCGGTTAAAACAACTATCCTATATTTCATGGCTTTCTCTCCTTATTTCGATAAATGTCGGTCGAACTTCAATGGTATAAGGGGCCCTGGTGCTACTGTTAGGCTTGGCGGTTTCGGCAGCCTGTACCCGTAAGGTGATAAACAGAGTTTCGGGAACTCCGGATAAATTTACTTTCATATTTAGTTTTTATGTTTTGGGTTGATGTTTATGATTTACTGTAATTTACCTATTAATGGGGATTGTACCGATGTATGGGTTATCGTAATTTTGTATCAGTTCTCCAATTGGGGACAAAAGTAGAGCCTTATCGGCTTTTACTGCTTACGCGAAAAGGAACTTGACTTTAACTTAAAGGAATAATGATGGTTACTCGGTTAATGAAACATGATTTGTGTGAAATGGTGTTGGAATGGCCCATGCCGAACATCGTAAAAGGAAAACGGACGGAAAAAAATAACTACCGGATTGACAATACGTATTTGAAAGCGACATTTGAAGAGATATCTACTCCGTTGTTTTCGATTATGGATCAACATATATCCAGTGAAGAACCTATTAAAATATATACTCGGGCTGACGACTATCATGCCGTTTGGTTTTGTGCCACTTTTGCAGGACATGCTACCTGTTGTTATAACTCTGTAATCCGAAGTGAGGAGTGGAATAAAGGAGATGCCAATTTGTTAAAATGTGACGGGGTAGACTCTTGTGTTCACTTTCCTAAAAACACGCCATTCCATATGATGGAAATCATGCTGTCACATGATTATCTCCGTGAACTTGCCATACACTATCCCGATTTGCTGGGCGGTAAAGATTTTGAAACCGTCCTTTGTGATGGTCAGTACAGGGCGTACCGGAAAAATCGTCCGTTTGGTCCGGGTGTTTATAAAGCGTTACACGATATCAGATTTTCACAGCTCAATGGCAATATGGCATCTATGTATGCAGATGCTAAGATACGAGAGATCCTTTCACTTTTTCTGGCTGGGCAGGAAGAAGAAAATTATCTTCATTGCTCATGTACTATCGGGATAACATGTGATAAAATTCATCATGCTAGGGCCATTATTGAGCAGGAATATCTAAATCCTCCGTCACTTCACCAGCTGGCATTGCGGGTGGGTACCAATGAATGTACGCTTAAGCGAGGATTTAAGACAGTATTTGGTACAACCGTATTTGGTCACATCTTTGAGTATCGCATGAAGATGGCTTGTCGCTATCTATTGGACAGTAGTAAGACGATACAGGAGATTGGGGCGTGTGTCGGTTATGAATATCATGCTCATTTCTCTACTGCTTTCAAGCGAAAGTTCGGACTTACTCCTTTGGAATACAGATGTAGCCGATTGTTCGGTTCTTGAATAGGCTGTCTCAACTCCTCCTTCACATTTGTTATTCTTTGCGGTATTTTCTCCGTAGGCTGAGGTCTATCACATAAGTTGTGGTAAAGCTCGTCTATAAGAACTGCTATTTGTCCGGACTGAAAAGAGGATATTCCACTACTGTTTCCTTTTCGGAGATCAGTTTCTCTATTTCCTTTATGGATACTGAAATCTTTTTGTTGATTTTCGTGCAATTTGTTTAGAGTTCCGGTGAGATTGGAAAATACCTAAAAGGTACTGTTGTTGTTTTTTGTAATATTTTGAAAATCAGATTGCTGCAAGTTTTAATTTTGATTTTATCCACCGATAATATGCTTGAAACGGCTATTTTCTGCTACCTGTCTGAAAAAAGAAATCCCCGATAATGCTTGATTATCAGTGATTTGCTTGATTTTTCTTTTGTTTTCAGTGATCCGCCTAGGATTCTCTTTGTAGAGTTACCACGCTGATATTTAAAATTTTATATTTTTAGCTTCAAGCATATCCCATGAATTATCCCACTAATTTGCCACGTGCTTTTGCGGTAGTTTGCTCATGAAGAATACTAAGAGCAAAGATAGCAATAATTTGAAATTCGACCAAGTATTATATAGCGTTATTGACCATTAAATCGCAGTTGCAACTTTATTCTCTTCTTAACTGATTATAGTAATTAGATTCTTTGTACATTTCAAGCAATCTATCAAATCTATTTTTGATTTTTCCTTTTCCATAAAGTAGTGCGAATACTCCAATTATAGAAATAATCAGAATTATTGAAATAGGAAATGCATAACTTTGAAAAAATGAATTATTATCCTTCCAAAGATATAGTACTAGCAGAAGTAAGGAAATTATTACCATATTGAAACAGTAATGATAATAATTAGTATACTTTTCAGTTATACTCTTATTTTCAGAAGATATATCATTATTGTAAAAGTCAAAGTAGCTGTTATATATATTAGATTTATTTATATACTGCAGTTCATCTATTAAAGTTGTCGTAGGCAATATCTTTTTGAATAAATAAAATTGCTTTGGCATATCAATCGAACTTATTAGAATTCCAAATGAAGCTGTAAAAATTACCAATAAAGAAATACTATATATATCCAGTGATTTATCCCAAGCGAATTCACATAAATTTATTTGTTTTATTAACGGGATAATAAATAGAATTAAATAAAAAGCAGGCAAAAATGATTTAAAAGTCTCTCTTAATGATATTTTATCTAATAATGCGTCCATAATAATAATTTGTATTACTGCTCAAATTCTGACATCAAAAAAGTTTGGTAAAAATTTATATATTGCAACATACTTTTCTATATCTTTTCTTTCTATGATATTTTTACTTTTTAATTCTTCAATTTTTTCTTCATCACCAAGGTGTTGATTAATAAAAATCTCCTCTCTAAAAGTTATATTAGGTATCTCAATTTTATAAACATTATCATTGATTCTTAAAAATGAAAAGTCATTAAGATTTAAACTCTCAAATTCAGTGTCTTTCTCTGTTATTATCCCACCAAATGTAAACATTTTAGCCCCTCTGTTTTCTTGATAAATAATATTGTATAGCTGTTGGAATTTTAAATTTTCATCATTTCGGTTTCGATCAATTATGATATTGTCAATATGAGTAAGAAGCATTTTCCTAATAGTTTTATGGCTTTCTTCTGCCGAAAAGTCTTTAGACTTTATACCAAAAGGAACTTTTGAACCGAATTTTTCGTTGAATTCATCTACCTTATAAATTTCTCCTGTTTTTTCTGATTTTAACTGTTTATTACATGTCATTAAATAGATGCTACCAATAGGCAATTTATTTATTAAAAGAGATAAATCATCAAACATGTAATTATCTAAGTCATCGTCATAATCAAGCCAAATAATTGACTTTTTAGACAAATCCATTTTCAACAATGCATTGGTAGATAAATCTTTATGAATTTTAATAAAAGAGTATGGTTTATTGAAGGATAATCTTTCCGTAGAAAAGTCACCACCTTCAATGCTATGCATTTTCTCTATATGCAACTCTTTGTGAAATAGTTTAAAGTCAGTAAAGGTTAATCCACCAAAACCAATATATTGATATGGAGATTCATACTTATTACTTAATCTAATAAATGTGGAAAGAAGCATTTTTCTCTCGGTAAATTTGAAAGGGCGTGTTTCATAATTTATTTTTTTAGGACTATTCATCACCTAACTCCTCCATTTGAACATAATAATCAAAAGTAATTTCTCCTAATTCCTTATATGATTTAGACTCTGAATAATTCTTTGCTTTGTTAGCTATTTTTTTATTAACATCATATGCAATTCTTATTGTTTCCTTTTTTTGAGCGATTATATCCATATTGAAATCTGGCTCTATAAAATTCCTGATTGAATGAGTGAATTGCATACTTTTCATCTCTACAACACATTTTTTCTCCATCTGTTCTTCCAAAAGTTTTCTATAATCATTTGCTTCATCCCCAAGTTTTGTAACAGTTTTCAAAAATGGAATTACATTTTGCATTGCTTCTTTCATAAATGGAAGTATTGCTTTGTATATTTCAGAAGTTGCGTCAATCCCTTTTTTAGTAGTAGTTAAGGGAAGTTTTATGGTATCTTCAGAGTCTAAAAAAACAATACCTCTAAACATTACATGGTCGAGATGAAACTTAGGTATTGATGGAGTTCCCCAGCCTGTTATTTCAGTTCTATCTGCTTCTAAAACCAATCTATCATTACAATAAATATACCATCCAGCAATAGATGGATCACCAACTTTGCCTAGCCCCGCAATAATTTTATAATCAACACCCAATTTATTTCCTGAATTGTAATATGGTTTTGTACCTTCTTCACTATAAAACAAATCGATTCCTTTACAAGATAATTCTTGTTTGTTTAGAGTGATTTTTATTTTTTTCTGTAGGCTGAAATTGAGAAGTCTTTCTATGTCATTTTTTAAATCATTTAAGAAAACACTATTACAAAATAGATCAGATATATCATTTGTTAAATTGCATACTCTAATATACGTACCATTTTCTGTTAGATTTGCATTTTCTGTAACCGTTTCATATTCAAAGTTCCAGTCTTCAACTGTCTGTTGTATGTTGTTGTTTAAGACTATTTTCTTGGTCTTATTTTTCCATTCATCGACATTTACCGTAATGCTGAAATGACTGTTCTCTGATTTTGACTCAACAATAAAATTTTTTCCAATTTTGAATAAGGCTCTTTTCATACCAATGCCAAATCTACCCACAGATCCTGTTGTTTCAGGCGCATCATCAGGTCTACCAAACCTAAAGGCGTATTTCTGAGCTATATCTAATGGAAATCCGCCACAATTATCTTTTACAATAAATTCATCTCTATTTATTGTAATATCAATATATAAATCAGAGAAATCATTATTTTCCTTCAATTTACTAGCTCCATCTATTGAATTGTCTAAAAGATCAATTATAGCATCATTTATTGTAATATCCCTAGTAATCATCTGAATAAAAAATGTTTTCGTAGGATTACCTTCTATAATATTATCTTTACTCATATTTATTGTTTTTATCTCTTTCCCAGTACTGTTTTACTTTAAATCTTTCAGCAGGCTTGAACTCTTTTGCATTTGTAATAGCCTGCCCTTTTTCTATCTTTTCCATACTCTTCGAAATCGCACACGAATATTTACCTGATAATCCAAGGAATTTTTCGATAATCTTTGTGTTTTTATCCTTAATATCGAGTAAAAATGCCATTTCGCACATTGAAGAAAAATCAAAATCAGATTGGTTATATTCTTCAATTCCTTGTGATAATAATACAATAGAAACACCTTTAGAACGTATCTCTCTTAATATTTTCTCCAAAATCTCTTGGTACTTTTTTTCTTTAAATAACACATGTGCTTCATCAATTAAAATAATGTATCGCATCGCTCTAACTCCATTTTCAACTGGAGTATTTTCCATATTCATAAATGTATTGTATATGTAATTTATGATAAGGAATAAAGATGTAAATCGGAGAGAATTCGACAAGTCTCCAGACAAAGACAAATAGAGATTTTTAGATAAAAAATTAGATGAATTTTTGGGATCATCTAAAAATATTGGATAGCGACTTAATTCTCCCATGATTTCAGTCAGGGTATCTCTTTTGTCTCCAATAAGTTCTAATAATATTTCATTGATTTGATTTAAAGTTGGATATGCCCCTCCTTTTTGATTAATAAAAGCATTTTGAGTAGCTTCTCTTAACAATCCTTTCTGTTTTACCCCTAAATTTGAATATTTACAAACAATATCTACGAACTTATCAATTCCCATATTTTTATTAGATTCATTTACGTTATCAATGAATGTAAGAGGATTTATGGGAAAACGCGTATCTGGCACATTGATGAATTCGGTTTTTGTTCTATTAAAAAAAGGAGTCATGTTTTTTATGTCATCATTTTTTAGACCTTTAAAGTCTAGGTATATGAAATTGACATGACCATTTGATTTTTCATGAATTTGAGTCACAAGCTCTAAGGCAAATTGTGTTTTACCTGTTCCAGAATTACCAGCTACGGCTATATGGTTGTTGTTGTATATTTTTGAATCATTAAATCCGATATGGATTGGTTCTTTGGATTCAATAATAGTTCCAATTTCCAGTTTTATGAGTTCGGAAAAATATGATTTTTCAATATGTTGCTGATTATTAGGTACACTTCCTAATACAACATTTAAACCATTTAGCGGTAATGTCCCTTTTTCAATATATTCAATAAGAAAATCAAAGAAAGTATAGTTATAACTCTCTTGAAATATTTTATCTAATGATTCTAAGCCATGATCAATATGTAGTTTTATATATTTAGGAATATTCACATCATCAGTCTTGTATATACCGTAATGTTGGCATATTAAAGCTATATAGAAATCACGATATTTTTCATCAAAAAGAGTATGGTCTTTATATTCTTTTCCTTTTGAATCATATAAATTGAAATCAGTTGTTTGAAACTTTTTTCCTGTTTGCAAAGAATATCCCAAAGCAATACGGGCAATTACATTTTCTTTTGTTCCATATGGTAATTTTGTTGTTAAACTTTTAACAACTATTTGGTTCTGCTCGGAAGTCTTAATATTAATCTGCATTATATTTTTGATTGTATTTTTCGATGAATTTATCCGATGGAGCTTCTACAAATTCTGAACTATCAGTTGATATATTGTCAATTAAATATGCACGACAAATCTTAGGCAAGAGAATTGAATATTCTTTTTCTGTTAATTCCTTATTTATTAGCGGGAATATAACAACCTGTTTTGATACATTGGGGTAAAAATATCTTATGATATTTTCAGCGTGCTGTTCGTCGAATTTTTGCATGGGGCTATCTATGAAAACAGGAAATTCAATTTCTGATTCATCTACAAGAGAACTCAATAGGGCAGATGCATACATTTGACGTTCTCCCATTGACAAAGAACTTTTATCTATAATTTTATCACTTTTACTATAAAGAACAATGTCAATATCATCTCCTGTTGCATTAATATCAACATCAACACGCTGAATAAAGTTTTTCTTATGCATCAAGATACTTAGAGACTGAAGCATTTTGGCTTCTAAAGACTTTTTCTTTTCATCTTTGAATTGAACAATGAAATTTTGAAGCCTCATTATTAGCTGTTTTGTTTTTCTTTCTTTTTGTGAATAAACAGAAGATTCATCTATTTTTCTACGCAAAATTTCTTGTCTTTGTCTATATGCTTTTAATTCATTAGATTGTTCCCCGATTTTTCGATTTAGAGCTTCAATTTCATTGTCATATCTGATAATATTGTTAATTATATTATCTTTTTTTTCTCTCAGGCTAGATATATATTCATCTTCTGCGTTATTTTCTGCGTCTCTTAATTTTCTATTGATTGAATCAAGTTGATTTTTTATATATAAATATTCAGTATTCAACTGTGCAAATTTATCTTTAAAGCTATGTTTTATAGTATTTACAAGCTGAGAGAATTCATTGGCTTGATTCCCTGAGAAATCATGAAGTACACTGAATGACTTAGGTAGCTCTACAATATCTGAATAAAAATATTTTTTTATTAATACCTTTATTTGTTCTTCGTAGAAATTTTTAATTTTCACTGTGTTCGGATCAAAACACAAATCGGATTTTGATTTAGCATTTTCAAGATCTGCTTGAATACGATTTATTTTTTCTGATACATCTTCCTGTTTATACTTTTGTTCAGAAAGTATTTTCTCATTATTAAGCTGTTCTAAAACATTAGCCATTGTTTCGCCTGCTAAAGCAAATGGTATAATATCAAATAACTCTTTTAGGCTATCTTGTTTAATAATGATTTCTTGGCTAAGTCTAACTTGTACTTCTTTTAGCTCATTTAATTCTTCAAGAGACATCTTATCACCTTCACGAATCAGCTTTCGTTGAATTTCTTCTGCTTCTTTCTCTAGAGTGTTACGCTTCTCTTTAATATCATCTATTTGAGAGTTGATATCACTCATTGTTATCTGAGTGTTTGTTATATCTGTTTGAAGCTGATTTAATTCTTTTTTCTCTTCTGGTTTGGCAGACCGACGACGATAATCATCTTGTTTTTCTTCAAGACTTGCTTTGAGGTCTTCATATTTTTGTATTCCTAATACTTCGGAATATGCTTTACTTAATTGTTGTCGTTGTTGTGTTGAGTTTACCTCTGCTAATGAAACAATCTTTTCCGCATCAAAAAAGAAGAATTTAGCAATCTCAATAGGCAAGATAAAATCACGAATAAATATTTCTTCTCCTTGCTGATTGTTCTTTGATAAATCATCTATTAATTCGTTTTGATAGCCGTCTATAAGGACTTCTACCTTGTCGGAAGCGGAAGTTATAACATTGTATGTTCGCTTAATTGTGATTTCAGAACAAGTTATATCTGGAATTTTAACATCGCAAAATGTGACAGAAACGGAGAATTCTTTATCGCCTTCTTCTCTTGCTTTTCTATTTAAACTTTCAGAAATGTACTTTGTATAATTCCCTTTATCTCTAATTTCCTTTTCATATAAATCATCAACTTTCTCCATTTGTTTGCCATATAGACACCAAACAAGAGACATTAGGAATGTTGTTTTACCAAATCCATTTTTCCCACTAATGACTATTACATTTTTGTCATCAGAAGGTAACAAAGAAATAACATTTTTTCCCTTGTATATCCTAAAATTATTTAGTTCAATTTCTTTTATATACATTATGCTGGGCGGTTTAAGTATTTTTCTATAACTCGTTCTATATCATCTTTAAGACCTCTTTTACGATTCAATAACGCCTTATTTCGCTGTAATGTTAATAATTCGTTGATTAATTCATAATCCGATGGCTCGTCTTCGCAAACTGATTTAAGTAAATCAATTTCTCTTTGTATTTTTTCAGCATGTCTTTCCATTTCCATTTCTTTATCATAAATCTTATTGTAAATACTTGATACAGTCTTTGAAAACTTTAAATTATAATATGCTGCATCTCGATGCCAAATAACCTGAATTGCAACTAACTCTTGGTTTGTTATTAGCTCAATATTTGAATTTTCTTTCTGAATAGCACGTTGAGAACTCAGCACTTGCTCTAATAATTTAATTCGATATTCCGGATCGTAGGTACCTAGATTATCTCCATCTTCATTTACTGCATTCTTCATGTTGCGACGTATGGGAAGACGGTTTTGGGATTTATTACGTTCTTCTACCATACTTTCACGTAATCTCAAAAGAGGCTCTAACCATGTTAGTCCTTTATTTACTAATGATGTTAGCGATTTATCTTCCTTTACAACAGTACAAGTCCAACATCCAAAACGACTTTGCCCACAAGAACGATGACTTTTGTCAGTGACAATGGTTGGACATTCGTAGTCATCGGCACTTGCATCCATATATATCTGGAATAATTCTGAATTATTTGCTCCCCAAGGAGATGTCATTGCATTTATGATATACCAAACTTCTTCTATTAGTAAATCTTTGATAGGAGAATAAACATAGGTATTGGGATTATGCGGATGTTTAGTGAGCCTTTTGCCTCTTATTTCATGTTTTTTTATAGATTTGGCTCTTGTAGTACTTTCTGAACTTCTAGTTCCAATTAAAATAATTGCTTCTCCGTTTTCCGCAACTTGATCTGTTAAAAAACGAGATGTTGGTTTGATTTTCATCTTATCTGTACACCAACGAAATGCATTATTGGGAACTGGATATCCTCTTCCAATCACATTTACCCAAAATGTATCTTCTAGGCGAGGAATAGTCGTTTCTACTCTAATAGGCATACTCATTGATGCTGCTGCCTCCTTTATCTTTTTTAAAACCCCATATACATATGCTTGTATAACAGGGTTTTCAACCAGTGTATCATTGCAAACAACATGTACTTCCCTTTTTCGCTCCTCTAAAGGTACTTCAGAAATAGCCAGCCAAACTAGTTGTAAAAGAGCTGTAGAATCTTTTCCACCACTAAATCCAATTATCCAAGGTCGTAGATTGTCATCTATCAAATATTGGTCTTTAAGTTCTGAAATTATATAGTTAATTTTATTTGACATACATTGATATTAGTAAATTACGCTAAAAAATAGCATTTAACTTTTTAATATGCAAATATATAAATAAATTGCGATCTAAGCCTTTTTGAACTTACTCTTTCTTGAATATTAGCTTAAAATACTTTTCTAGCCTTTGTTAGTAGGTTTAATACAGGCTGTTTATTATCAGGTGTTTTTCTCTTTTGACGAATGAGAGTGTTCCTCTGTGAAATGGTTGATAAAATATGATCTTATTTTATATGGCAGAAGAAGGATGAATAACAGAGTTTAACGTAGTGACTTTCAGATTTAATATTCATGCTCTTAGCTTCTTATATTATAGCCTGCGTCCTTCCTTCTTTCTTTTTTAGGTTTATTAGGTATTTGTTCTTTAGAAATATTTGAGTTTGACAAAAAGTCTGCTGCTGACGTGATAAAAGGGGGGGCGAATAGGCAAAAATATTGCTTTGCTGATTGTTGAGTTGAGGGGTGGTAATTTGCTTGTCACTTTCTCTGTCTGTATTGAAAGATAGGCTGTCAATCTCCTTGTTGCCATGATTGATAGAAAGCGCGTTTTCTTGATTGCTATTTTGATTGATAATAATTTTTCTTTCATTGAATTGAAATTCTTGCTCTTGCAGTTTTTTCTGTTCGGATATAGCACTGTTTCTTATAGTATTGTGATAGTCGAATGATTCTTTTTGCTGCCGATTATAGCCGAGCAGCTTATCGAATCCTTGTTCTACTTGCTGGAATAAGTTCACACGGTCAAATCCACCTTTAATTATTCCGCTCTTGGTATTCTTGTGATTGGTAAGTGGTGACAACTTCTTTTTATTGGATTGATCTTTTCGACTGGCTATCAAGTGACAATGCATATTCAATTTATTATTAGAACGGTTACGGTTAAAATGAATCTTACCATAAAATTTTATATCCGAAGCGGTTAGTTCTTTATTGAAGTTCTTGGCATATTCAGGAATAAACACTTCCCGAATATACCGCTTCATGGCTTCGGCTTGTTCCTGCTCTGTATTACCCATCACTCGAAGTTCTTTTTCCGATGGGCTAATATGAATGGCATAAAACTTAGCGTCCGTTTTTAGGAGTTGTCCGATATTACTATCTATATATCCTTTATGACCTTTGATTTATAGATGTTATCATCCGTCAGATTGAAAAAGCCTTCAGCATAGATACACTTTTCCATCCGTTCTAAATCTTCGTGTTCCATGTAATTAGCTAACTGTCGGCTACTTCCAGAATTATTATATGTACCGTTCGATGGTGGAGCAAAGTTTATGTGCATAATCCTACGTATTTATCAGATTGATGATTTCTGTTTTCAGGTTCTCTTTCCGTTTGCTATCCATCACACCACAAGCAGAATGTTCCGAATAGAGTTGTACCAGTTGAAGTAGCTTCTTATAATCCCGTTGGTGTATCTGGTAGAGTGCATTAATCTGTTTGGATTGGTTGTTTATCACATCGGTATGATTACAGAACTGTTCACTTAACTTTTTGAGTACGGCTGTGTGTTTCTCCTGACTGGCTTCCAGTTGAGAAATAATAAGAGTTTCCAAAGTTTTACCGATAGCATTGAAGCGTAAAGCAATAGAATTGGTAACTCGTATCATTGGATTCAATTGTTCTTCCTCGTAGTGACGGATGAAGCGGATAATATCATCCTGCCTCTTATTTATTTTCGCCAGTTCTGATTTTACGGATTCAGGTGCTTCGGATAGATTGATATGTGCCTTATCTATATACCCAAACGCTAATTTTACAACCTCACTCTTTTTCAGTGAATAGCGTTTGCATTTTTTCTCTACCAAAGCTGTCGTTTCCTTGTCTATGGAAATGGTAGTGAATATCGTTTTTCGACTGCTGTTTGGCATGATAATTACTTTTTTATAGAAATGTGAATAGATAAATACCTGATAATAAGCACTTTCTTTGCAATGCTTATTACAGGTGTCATTACAGCGTGTTCTTGTAACACGCTAAAGCCGAAGGCTTTGCCCCGCAGGGCAAGAGGGAAGAACAGGACTTGTCCAGTTCCCTCTTGCTCAATTTAGCGAAACGTGCGAAGCCGGAAGGCGTAGCTGTTTCAGCTAAATTGGGGTGGTAGTATAGAGGAATAGCCTAAACACAGGCTTCTTCTCTCTGCTACCTTTTGCTTTCACGGCTGATTCTCTAATTGATTAGCTTTTTCAAATTGTTTGTAGCTTTGAGAGTCGGCACGTTCACGAACAAAAGCCCGAATATCATTCGCTCGATAGTAGGTCTTCTTTCCGATGGTAAAGTAGGGTAGTTGTCCGCTTATCCTGTAACGTTGAAGCGTTCGGAAAGATACTTTCAATAGAAAGGCTAAATCCTGATTGTCGAGTATCTTCTCATTATCATCCAGTACCTTGTCGGTGTTTATAAGAGATTTTAGGTCTTGCCCTATTTCAGTGAGCTTCTTGGATAATTTCGCCATCCATTTTTCAAAGTCTTCGTTGTCTATATACATTTTGCTTCATTTTTAAATTAAACCTTAAGATTTCCAATCGATTGATAAAGCAAAGTTCAGCAAACGGGCGCAAATAAATTAGGGGAGTAGATCATCTATTCCCCTATAAATTATTGATAAGCTACTGATTTACAAATACCCTCTATTTTTACTTTCTATCTTGATAGCGATTATTAATTCATTTAGAAACTCTGTCAGTTTTGTAGCTTTACGCTTAAAAACATCATCCCTTTTCTTATATATGTCTACAAATTTAAAGTTCATTCCTTTTTCAAATACCCGTGCCAGTTCTGAAAAATTTACAGGATTTCCAATCTTGTTTTTTACGGAGTGTGAATAAAATAAACCGCATATCAATTCCATTATATCAATCATATCAACATCATTAGCTAAATACATATCAGGGTCAAAACTATTCTCTGTGTTTATCGGAAATAAATCAGGGTTATCCAAGCGAAATTGTATCACCTTAAAAGTAGAATCCAATATACTTAATACCTTAATTATTAACAACCGGATTTCAAGTGAAGATTTATCATCCTCAACCTCTAGACGCATATTCAATTCTTTTACCTCTGCTACTGTGTAATTTATAGCAAAGCATAATAATATAATATTCTGTTCTTCCTGACAAAACAAAAGGAGTTGCCGTACAAAATCATCATAAGCCATTGATAATTCTATACGGTCAATCTCATTGCCATTAACAGAGCAAGAGAGTAGTTTGAATAACTTTGTTTCTAAGAAACGTTTCACTTATACTTTAAATGGCTAGGTTACATATAATCAAACATTTCACTTTTCTGCAACTATGAAAATTTCACTGCTTGATGTGAAATTGTTCTTACCGAGTAAATCTCTATAAATTGTTATTTTACGGAATCCGACCTTTTCTAATATGTCTGTTATTTCTTTCTCTGAATAATATCTTTCCCAAATAATAAAATGTTTGATTGTTCCTTCGAGTACCAAGTTATGTTGATATGCAAATACTTTGTTCTTAGGATAATGGAATGTTTGACTCAAAAGCAGATATTCATTTTCATCCCAGAAACCACCGTGAGGTGCATATTCCCAATTTTTATTTTCCTGTCTGTCACTAATTATCCTTTCCGAGAAAACATCAAAAATAAAAGTTCCGTCATTAGTAAGAGAGTAATATATATTATCTAGTAATCGATTACTGTCACTATCGGAATGAGTTCCCATATCACAATAGATCATGGTTATAGTATTGTACTTGCCATTGGGGTAATCATTAATGTAGTCATTCAGAATGTATTTTATTCCATTCCGTTTTCTTTTAGCATACTCTATTGAAGACTTATTAAAGTCAATACCTGTTACAATATAATTTGCATCTGCAAAAAGTGACGTATATAATCCCGGTCCACATCCCAAATCAAGTAAACGACTTTTAGGTTTTGAATGTTTAAGAACAAAATTCACTATCTTTAAAACAGATTCTTGCCTTCGGCTAGCTTCATCAGACTAAAAATCGAGATGTTTTTTTAATATTTGCTGCTGAATATAAGGATCAGTCCAAATATTATGATTGGACTTTTCAAATAGAACTGTTTTTTTGTTGATGATTCTCATTTGTATTTTGAATATTTGTTATTTTAAAAATCCCATAATAGGATAAGAAATACAACTATCCGTTACAAACATAGAAATTTACGCACCTTTTTCGGGCTAAAAATAATATTGCTAAAACGTTAGGAAATGATACACAAACAAGTAACAGAAAGGTTTTCTGCTATAACTAAAAGTTTGTATGGATAGAATTATCCGCGTATCTACATATAGAGTGTATTGGTTCAGTGTGCTAAAATAGCTATTTCTATTTAAATAGCGATATATTTTAATGTTTTTCTGAAAACAAATTTGATGGACTACTCTTCTTCACGAGTTCGATAAAATATTCTATGTATGAAAAAGAGTTATTTGCAACAACGGAAAAACATAACGGACTAGGGTGGTTCATACGTTCTTTATCCATTCTCTATTTAGATTTTCTGTTTTGCAAAACTCTAACAGTCAGGAATATACTCCAATATGTTATACTTGTCGCAAATAACTGCATAGTTTATTGAATAGTGCTTTCAGCTAGTTCATGAATTTCTTTCATATGCAGGTGTAAATGATCTAAATAACCCTCTATCATTTCTTTTAGTGTAACCTTAGTTCCTTCAAAATCACACCAGTAATTATCTAATTTCGTTACATCTACGGAATGAATAACGTGAATGATATGTAAATTATAAAACTTCCATAATTGGATTAAGTTAGCCCAATCTGCATTTTGATAATCTTGCAGAGCTATCCACAGGTCATTATCCTGACGATAATCAGGGAAAAAAAGCAGGTCTTTGCTGTATTGCAGGCGCACCATTCGTTGGTGATTGTTAGATGCCGAATCAATCAAATGACCGAGTATCTGCTTGATGGTACGATTCTGCCTGTTTATTCTTTGTGTTATCACTTCTACAGACAAGTCGTTTAACAACCTCTCTTCCGTTTCAATAACCTTTGCAACTCCATCGGTTATATAGCTAAAATTAGTTCTTTGCATCATGTTTCAGTTTTAAATTCTTCTGCAAAAATAAGGCTTTTACCTATCGTTCACTTGTAAAAAACTGACTTTATACAAATCGAAGCTATGCAAAACGATTGGATGTGATAACATTAAGTCTACAGTCTTCGGAGAAGAATGTAGAATAAGGAGAATGGGAAGATAGATATTGAGTTGGCGAACAACCTAAAAACTCCTTAAAGTCCTTTACCGAGTGCGAGAGATCATAAAAGCCACAGGAATAAGTCAGATCTGCAATCTCTATTTCCGGATTATTCTGTAATAGATACAGAACTCGCTGAAAACGGACTACTCTGTAATATTCTTTAGGGCTCATCACTACATGGTTGGTAAATATTCTTTTAAACTACCTATATCCTAAACAAGCACTTTCAGCAAGAGTATTCACCTCTATTTGCGGTTGATTGATTATTTGGCTGATAGAATTCTGTACCCTTTTGTGATTGTAATCTATATCAATCAGCCGCTTCATGAGAAAAAGTTCGATAAACTCAATACAAGTCTGAACGTTTCTTTCACTGGAAATGGCATTTTTAAGATGGTTTAATTCTATATCCTCTAAATCTTCAATGTCTATGTAACGGTTATATAAGTCACTCATGGGACATTGTATAAAAGGGGGTAAGCCCAAGGGATGAAATATAATAGCAATCATATCAATATTACCCTTAGAAGCTAAACTCCCATAAACAGAAAATTGCCCTCGAATAAAATTCTTTGGCTATAAGCTCTTTGATTGATATTCAAATTATCACCTCGATGAAAAACAAGATGTACACAGCCCGATGGAATAGTTTGAATCCTGACCGGTTCTATTTCATCGGTCTTTAGCACCCAATAATATTTAATATATTGGGAAAGCTATAGTGACGGATATAGAATTTCACTTTCTCTCATTTCACACCTATGTGTCTGCTGAACATATTGCGGTAAATATAATGCTTAATCTCCGCATTACAATAATGAAGCAAATAAAAACAGGCTATAGACTATGATGTAAGTTCATAACTAGTTTTCTGCGTCCTTTTATCTGTTTTATTAAGTGATTCTGATAGTGAGTTTGCTATTTTAACTACCCCAGATTCTTATATATATATATTTAGGTAGTAGACATTAGTAGCTTTATCCTACCACTTCCAGACAGTTTGGAAAACGGCTCTTGATTCTTCTTTCATTTGCTGGTGAAATAGAATCAACACGTTTTATAAACCATTAAAAAATTAAATGTATGGAAGTAGTTACCATCGAAAAAAGAACATTCTCGTATGTCTGCGAGAGGTTCACGGAGTTTGCCAAACGGATAGAGAGGTTGTGTAGCACTCATACTCAGAAAGTAGAAAACTGGCTGGATAGTTAGGAAGTGTGCCTGTTGTTAGGCTTTAGCAAGCGAACGCTGCAATATTACCGAAGTAGCGGGCGACTGGCTTATTCTCAAATTGGGAGCAAGATTTATTATAAATCTTCCGATATTGAAAGAATCATTGCGGACAGTGAAACACAAAATCAATCATCCAAACAAATCATGCCTTATGAAAAGAACTAAAGAAGATTATCCGTCCTTTAATCTGTTTTCCATTGTCGGCACATGGGAAAGCGTTAATCTGAATCCTACGGTCATCATCTACCGGAATGATAAAGAGTATCTTCTTTCTATTATATATATGTCGGAAAACACTAAACAAGCTTCTCCCGCTACTTATGAGATACAGCAAGATGGTAGCCAGTATTTTATTACCACTGCATCTAAACGGCTCTGTATGGATTATGATCCGGGAAAAGATGTACTTAACATTTCATCGCTGGGTGACTATCTGCGCAACTAACCAAGTATCTAGCAATCTTGAAATCAATATTTCAATAAAACAATCTTTCAATCATGGAACTAATAAATAAAGATACACCACAAGTCAAAGAATTTATTTCTTCGCTCGATTCGATGCTGAATGGTATTGAATCTATTGTACAACACTATAAGCCCCACCTGAACGGGGAACGCTTTCTTTCCAACCATGAAGTTTCCAAGAAACTGGATGTCAGTCTGCGAACCCTGCAAGAATGGAGAGATACAGGGCTAATCTCCTTTATCCAGATAAAAGGGAAAATCATCTATCGGCAAAGTGATATTGATAAACTCCTGCAAAAGCATTACTTCGAAAGCTGGAAAGAGTAATCTGCCACCCTCGAAAACATTGTTTTTCGGAACTTAATTTAAATCATTGACTTTTCAAGTGAAGCATTTAGTCTGTGCAAGTCTTTAGATAAAAATACGCTCGAATGTAATGAGAGGAAGATTTTTATCTAAACCGAAGGCTTGGACTTGAATAGGCTAAATACGGAACTTACCTTTGTCAATGCTTCATATTGAGTTCTGGAAAACTTACTTTAATAGAAAAGGATTGAGAAAATGAAATTCATTCTTCCCAATCCTTTTTCTATATTGGCTACTACCTTTTTATATAGCTAATTCCGACAAACAGCTATTAACTTTCTGCATATCCTTTAGAATATTCTGATCCAGCACCCGTGCATAGTGTTTCGTTACGCTGGTATCTGCATGACCTAACATTTTAGCTACGTTTTCCATACTTACGCCATTCGCTAGGCAAATACTTGTGGCATAGCTATGACGGGTAGCATGGGTGTTAAGATTTTTCTAAATTCCGCACGCATCTGCAATTTCTTTTAAATAACTGTTCATGCGTTGATTGCACATACAGGCAGGAGTTTTCCAGTGCATTCTGCCACATCCTTATACTTGTCAAGAATAGAAGCAGCCACAGGTAGCACAGGAATGTTACACATAATTTTTGTCTTTTGGTGGTTCTTTCTTATCCAGAGTTCTCCTTTATTATCTTTAACCAAATGTTCATGCGATAAATCTTTAACATCGCTGAACGCCAAACCTGTAAAGATGCAGAAAACAAAAATATCTCGCACCTGTTCTACTCGTTTAATACTGAACTCTTTTGCAAGAATGATTTTAATCTCGTCCATCGTCAGGAATTCAGGATCGGTTTCTTCTAGTTTGAAGCGATAGTAAGCGAATGGATCTTTTTTAATCCAATCGTTTTCTAAAGCAATGCGGATAATTTTTTTCAAGTTCTTCAATCGGGGTGATAGCGGAGTTTTGCGCACAGCCTTTTTCAATCTTCAAGAAAGCATCAAATTTAGAAATGAAATTCGCTTCTAAGTTATTCAAGGCAATATCCGATAGCTGATATTCTTTCTTAATGAATTCCTCTAAATATCGGGTAGTGGTTCCATACCGTTGCACGTTTTACTAACAAAGTCTTTGCCGATTAGCTTACGGATTTGTTCGTTATGCTCCCTGAATACCTGCAATAGCGTTTTGTTATCTTCGTCCACACCATAATATAACTTTCTCACAAGATCAACGGTGATAACCTTGTCGGAAGTTTCCAGTTCCCTATAAATTTGGTGTATGCGTGAGCGTGTGATTTCTATGTAATGGTTCAGTTCCACCGACATACGGTCTTTTCCTTTTGAATTCTCTTTTGCTTGATTCCATAGGTTTACGGAACAACTTCTTTTGATAGAAATATCTACCATACAGCCGTTTACGGTAATTCTCATGCACACGGGTGCTTCTCCGTTCTTTAATAATTTGCCTTTCTTGATGAAGAACAAAACCGAAAATGATTTTCTAGCCATTTTTACATCGTTTTTAGAGTTCCAAAACTATGTATTCTCTTCCAAGGTAAGACCATGCAAAATGCTATGAATCAGTGAGAAAGATTCAAATTCGTGGGACTTTTTCGAACTAAATTTTAGTCCCACGATTTATCCACCGATAATATGCTTGAAACGGCTATTTTCTGCCACCTACCAGAAAAAAGAAATCCCTGATAATGCTTGATTATCAGGGATTTGATTGATTTTTCTTTTGTTCTAAGTGATCCGCCTGGGGCTCGAACCCAGGACCCCAACATTAAAAGTGTTGTGCTCTACCTGCTGAGCTAGCGAATCAATCCTTATTTGCGTATCAGTTATTTCCTGATTGCGGGTGCAAAGGTAGTGACTTTTTTTATATCTGCAAGCTTTTGGGTGAAAAAAGTTTTATTTATTTTTTAGTATTTTCCTCTGCTGATTGATTATCAGTGACTTCGTGCCTGTCATATTTTATTTTTTCTTTGTTGATAATGAAACGTTGATAATAGGACAACATCAAAGTGGTGAGTGGGAGTGCTATGATCATACCTAGCATTCCGAGTAAAGATCCCCAAATGGAAAGGGATAAGAGAATAATAGCAGGGTTGAGTCCTGTGATCTTTCCCATAATTCGAGGGACAAGGAAACCGTCTTGAATGGCCTGGACAACGATGAATACAATAAGAGCACCTGCCAGAATTACCCAGAAGTTTTCACCGGTATCAGCAGCCTTAAGGATGGCAAGTACGATGGTGGGCAGGAAGCCGATGATTTGTAGGTAGGGTACCATGTTGAGTGCTCCGATAAATAGCCCTAAAGCAATGGCCATCGGGAAATCAATGATCAGGAATCCAATGCTGAACAAAATCCCTACACAAAAAGCAACAAAGGCTTGCCCACGGAAATAACGGTTCATGCCATCCTGAATATCATTCACCAGATTGGAAGCGAAAGTACGGTATTTACCCGGAAGCAAGTGTAGCCAGCCTTCGGCTATAGACTCATAGTCGAGCAGAATAAAAACTACATATAATAGAATAATGAAAGAAGCAAAGACACTAAACAGGATATTGATGGATTCCGCGACAAGGGCCCAGAGTTTAGGGACCGTTTCTTTAATGGTATTCATTATATTCTCTTCACTCAGGATACGGTTGAGTGCCTGAAGGTCAATGTGCTTGTGGATAAACTCCGAAAGAGTAGGAGGGACAGTGCCGGAACTGTAGGCACCATTGGTCAGATAGGTTACCAGTAGATCGTTCATGCGTCCCATTTCGGCAAGCATGGGAGGCACCAGCAGATAGAAAAGGGAAATACCCACTATGGTAATACTGAACAACGCGCAGAAAATAGAAATGATTCTACTTTTGAGACGTAATTTGTACTGGAAGAATTTGACGAGTGGGTAAATCATATAAGCGATGAGCCATGCTACGAAAAAAGGTAGCAATACACCGCTGAGCCTTTTAAAAAGTATGAGTAATCCCACAATGAGCACACAGCAGATAGAACCGCGTATGAAACTATCAAATGTAATTTTTTTCCTTTCCATGATAACCTGATATTTGATGTGCGACCTCATCGGTATGACTTGGCTTTACTGCCGTGAGGTCCTTATGATTTTTCTCGATCTTCTTGTAAAGCGCGTTGGTAACATTCCCGACAGAGCGGCTCGTATTGGGCTGTTTCCCCCAGTAAAACTTGTTTGTCATTCTTTACGGTACGGTGTGAAAAAGAAGCCAACTGTCCGCATTTCACGCAGATGGCATGTACTTTCGAAACTTCGTCGGCAATAGCGCATAGAGCGGGCATCGGGCCAAAAGGAACTCCTTTGAAATCCATGTCCAATCCGGCTATAATGACACGCACTCCGTTATTGGCCAGTTGATTGCATACATCTATCAATCCACTGTCGAAGAACTGTGCCTCGTCGATGCCTACTACATCTATTTCGGATGTAAAGAGCAAAATGCTTGCAGAAGAGTCAATGGGTGTGGAGGAAATGGAATTACTGTCGTGTGAAACAACGTCGCCTTCCGAATAGCGGGTGTCAATGGCAGGTTTGAATATCTCTACACGTTGACGAGCGAACTTAGCCCGCTTCATGCGGCGAATCAACTCTTCCGTTTTTCCGGAAAACATAGAGCCGCAAATTACTTCGATTCTTCCTCTTCTTCTAGTCTCTTGTATATGATCTTCTGAAAATAATACCATGCTGATGTATGTTATAATTGCTTGCAAAAGTAATAGTTTTATTGGCTTCTCAGTGTTTTTTCATTATTTATTTCTACATTTGCCAAGTCATTCAAAGAGAAATTCAGATGTAGATATGCAAGCATTGCTGAACGACATAGAGCTGGATATTCAGGAGCTTAAGTACCTGATGGAAATCATTTCACGCGAACCGGATTCCGTTTTGCGCGGAGTGGCACGAAGAAATATTGTGCAAATGCGAGGACGACTGGATGCATTATTGGAGCTGTTGGATGCAAAGCCTGTGATAGCGGCCGACGCTTCTGAAAGTCCGGAGAACAGGCCTGTAACGGAGACAATAGAGATTGTGGAAATCCCGCCTTTAAAAGAAACTGTGGCTGACATTCCAGAAGAAAACGAAGAAGCCGCAGTAGCAGAAGACTCCCAGGAGACAGTCGAGCCTGAACCGTTGCACTTGTCTGAAGCAGTTATCGAACAGGTACCTACTGTGAAACTTGATCCTGTGGCTGATGAAAAAGAAGAAGTATTCGAATCGGTATCGGTTCCACAACCAGAGGAACCGACTGTGAAAGTTGAGACTAGAGTGGCTTCTTCACCCATCTTGGCCGAGCGTATCAAAACTGCAGGTGATTTGCGTCGTTCGATCAGCTTGAATGATTCGTTTCGCTTCTCCCGTGAATTGTTCGGAGGAAGTATGGAACAGATGAATAATGTGTTGCATCAGATTGGTGAAATGAGTTCATTGGATGCAGCTCTTGTTTTTCTGTCTTCAAAGATCAAGGTCGATGAAGAAAATGAAGCTATGAATGATTTTGTAGAGCTTCTCAGGAAACATTTTATATAATGAATATTTAAGGAGATATGGGAAAACTATATGTGGTACCGACACCGGTCGGAAATTTGGAGGATATGACATTCAGAGCTATTAAAGTTCTGAAGGAGGCCGACTTGATTCTGGCTGAAGATACCCGTACTTCCGGAATCTTGCTGAAACACTTTGAAATTAAAAATGTAATGCAATCCCACCATAAGTTTAATGAACATAAAACGGTGGAGAGTGTTGTTAATAGAATAAAGGCAGGCGAAACAATCGCTTTGATTTCGGATGCTGGAACGCCGGGAATCTCTGATCCGGGCTTTCTTGTGGTTCGTGAATGTGTACGTAACGGTATCGAGGTGCAATGTTTGCCGGGTGCTACAGCTTTTGTTCCGGCATTGGTTGCGTCGGGATTGCCAAACGAGAAATTTTGTTTCGAAGGCTTTTTGCCTCAGAAGAAGGGGCGCATGACAAAGTTAAAATCACTGGTAGATGAACATAGGACGATGGTATTTTATGAATCACCCCATCGTTTGTTGAAGACGTTGACACAGTTTGCCGAATATTTCGGGCCTGAGCGCCAAGTGTCTGTATCTCGTGAGATTTCAAAGATTCACGAAGAAACGGTTCGCGGCACTTTGAGTGAACTGATAGAACACTTTACCGCTACCGACCCTCGGGGCGAGATTGTGATTGTACTTGCAGGAATAGACGATTAATAATAACTTCATTTAAAAACGTAAAATGTAATCGTATGAAAAAGTTAGCAATTTTATTAGTATGCGCAGCTATGTTGGCTTCGTGTAACGGCCTGGGTGGTGGAAGTAAAGACCTGAAGGCAGAAAATGATTCTCTTTTGATGGAGTTGACCCAGAGGAACGCCGAATTGGATGAAATGATGGGTACTTTCAATGAGGTTCAGGAAGGATTCCGTAAAATAAATGCAGCCGAGAGTCGCGTAGATTTGACTCGTGGAACTATCTCTGAGAACTCTGCTACTGCAAAACAGCAAATAGCATCTGATATCGAATTCATCACAAAACAGATGGAAGAGAACAAGGCACAGATCGCTAAATTGCAGGCTATGTTGAAGAGTAGTAAGAATAATTCGGCACAGCTGAAGAAGGCCGTTGAGTCTTTGACTCAGGAATTGGTTGCCAAAACTCAACGTATTGAGGAACTTCAGGCTGAATTGGCTTCTAAGAATATCCGTATTCAGGAATTGGATGCCGCTGTAACCGGTCTGACTGCTGATAAAGAATCGTTGGCTGCCGAGAACGAAGCAAAAGCCAAGACCGTAGCTGAGCAGGATAAAGCAATTAATAGCGCATGGTTTGTGTTCGGTACCAAGTCGGAACTTAAGACTCAGAAGATTCTTGAAAAAGGAGATGTGCTGAAAAGTGCCGATTTTAACAAGGATTATTTTACTCAGATTGACATCCGTACTACTAAGGAGATTAAGTTATATTCAAAACGTGCTGAGTTACTCACCACTCATCCTGCCAAATCTTATGAACTGGTTAAAGATGATAAGGGCCAGTTGACTCTGAAGATCACAAACCCGAAAGAATTCTGGAGTGTATCTAAGTATTTGGTTATCCAAGTTAAGTAAATTGTATAAAATAATTATAGCTGATAAGGGCACGGATTGCACAGCAAGTAGTCCGTGCCTTCTTTTTGAACTGTACCCGATACTTTAATATGAAATATAAGAACCTGTTTTTTGATTTGGATGATACTCTTTGGGCCTTTTCTCAAAATGCGTATGATACGTTTGAGGAAGTTTATGACAAATATAGACTGGGACAGTATTTCGATTCGTTCTCTCATTTTTATTCTCTTTACCAAAGACGGAATACGGAGCTGTGGGTTGAGTACGGAAACGGACAGGTGACTAAAGAGGAACTGAACCGACAGCGTTTTTTATATCCTTTACAAGCTGTTGGTATAGATAATGAAATGCTTGCAAAACGTTATTCTGATGATTTTTTCTCGATCATTCCTACTAAAAGTCGGTTAATGCCGTATGCAGAAGAGGTACTTTCGTATTTGGCACCCAAATATAATCTATATATTCTTTCAAATGGCTTTAGAGAGTTGCAATCCCGCAAGATGCGTTCGTCAGGTATCGATACCTATTTTAATAAAATAATTCTTTCGGAGGATCTGGGGGTGATGAAGCCTTGGCCGGAAATATTTTATTTTGCTTTGTCGGCTACACAGTCCGAACTGCGTGAATCGCTAATGATAGGTGATAGTTGGGAAGCGGATATTACAGGTGCCAATGGCATAGGGATGCATCAGGCTTATTATAATGTGTCCGGGCGTGCCGATTTTCCGTTCCGTCCTACTTATTTAGTGACTGATTTGAAAGAGTTGATGGAACTATTGTAACATTTATAGATATATTGTATTTTTGCGTTCAATATAGAACGCATAAAAATACAACTATGGACACTCTCTTACCTTTCGCTTTACTCTGTTTTACCTCTTTCTTTACGTTGACTAACCCCTTGGGAACAATGCCTGTCTTTTTAACCATGACCCATGGTATGACTGATAAGGAGCGACAAGCTGTTGTTCGCCGTGCTACTTTCGTTTCGTTTATCACTTTAATGGTATTTGTTTTTGCCGGACAATTCCTTTTTAAGTTCTTTGGTATTTCTACCAATGGATTCCGTATTGCAGGTGGGGTTATCATTTTTAAGATTGGTTTTGATATGTTGCAGGCCCGGTATACTCCAATGAAATTGAAAGACGAAGAGATTAAAACTTATGCGGATGATATTTCGATTACTCCACTTGCCATACCGATGCTTTGTGGTCCGGGCGCAATAGCAAATGCTATCGTGCTAATGGAAGATGCCCATACGATTGAGATGAAGGGAACGCTAATTGGCATTATTGCTTTGATTTATTTTATTACTTTTCTGATATTGCGCGCTTCTACCCGATTGGTCAAAGTGTTGGGCGAAACGGGAAACAATGTGATGATGCGTTTGATGGGGCTTATCCTGATGGTGATTGCAGTCGAGTGTTTTGTTAGTGGATTACACCCGATATTGGTAGGTATCTTGAAAGAGGGGCTGCTTTAAATAAAGAATTGGATATTATTTAAGGAATAAAATGCCCGGATTACATAGTGCAATCCGGGCATTCTTTTCGATTGGGTCAATACTTTAGAAAGTATTCTTTTAATTAGCGGCTACCACCGGCCCACCAAACTGGATCGGTATATACATACTGACCGTTTCCGAAGGCTGCTTCTACGTTCGGGTTTGCACTTACGTCATCTGCTCCATAAGGTGCACGAAGCGGGAATTTATAGGGATTGTCTAGTTTGATGTACTCTTCACCCATTGCTTTCAAACGACGTACATCGTTGTAACATTCTGTTGTTTCGCCGAAAGCTCCAAGGAATGCAATATATTTCTGTACCATTACCTCTTTTACCGGATTGGCATCGAACAATGGTTTTACATTGTTTGTGAAATACTCTTCTGCTTCAGTAGCTGTAATCGCTTTAGTAGTTTCTTTAACACCTCCATAACTTTTTACTGTAGGGGCGTTGAATGCAGCTGAAACTCCTGTTTCGGCATTTGCAATGGCTGCTATTACAGCATCTTTTAAAGCATTGGCCGCCTCGTCCTTTCTATTTAACCGAGCTAATGCTTCAGCTTTCAGGAAGAGTAACTCATGATAGCTCATAAGTAAGGTCGGGCATGTTTGTGAGTATACGAAGATAGGAGTGTTATATTCGTATTTGACAGACTCTGCCGTACCATTGTCTGCCATCAGGAATCTCGGATCATCAGCACCTGTAACTTGGATAGATACAGCATTTTCGTTTTCAGTTAACTTACCTTGTCCGATACAGAAGATGCGGCGTAATCTCGGGTCATTGCGTTCTATTAGCTTGTCAGCGTAACTTTTACTTGCAGCTAATCCGTCGCGACTCCATTGGAAGTCAAATAGAGGATTTAAGTTTGTTGCACTATAGATAGAGAAAGCAGCCTGTTCTTCAATAGATGTATATGATTTGTCTACATATTCCAGAATTTTTTGCAAATCGGCATCTTTTGAGGAGGAACGGGCTAATAGTCGCATTGTATAACGTGCTTTCAATCCATAAGCGAGCTTTAGCCATGCTTCGCCATCACCTTTATATATAAAGTCATATTCTCCAATTTCATCACTTTTATCGCCTTTGGGAAGATCGGTAATTGCAGCATCCAGATATTCCATAATAGCAGTATAAATTGCTTCCTGTTTGTCTAATTCCGGAGTCAGAAACTGAGGTTGTCCGTTTGCTAACTCGGGAAGGGCAGCCTGGCTGAAAGGAGTGTCACCGAATGAGTCTGCGATCAGTCCGGCATTAATTGCTGCCAATACTTCACCGATACCTTTTGTCGTATAATTGCCCGTGACTTCATTAGAACTGATATTAATAGCGATACGTGCATTCTTCAGTGTAGAGTATAAATTACCCCATACATTGTTAAAAGTAGAGGATGCCGAGGGCTCTCCGTTACGTTTCTCTGCATTTGCCAATTGGTTATCCACTCCAACCATATGTTCTACATAAGTAGAATAATATGTATTAAAGTCACCTCCGATGTTGCTAAATGCGGTTGCTGTGATTACATCCGCCAAAATGAATTTGGCCGGAACACTGGTTGTATGGTCTTTGTCTTTATTGATGTTGTCCATTGTGTCTTCCGAGCAGGAAGCAAATGCAACGGAAATCAATGCCACAGACAAGATACCTTTTGATAAATTAAATATTGATTTCATTTTTGTCCTTTTTAGAATTTAACTGTAATACCAAAACCATAGCTTGATGTTCCCGGAAGAGAGAAACGCTCAAAGGCACCGGCCATGTTGTTGTTTCCCTGTGATGATTCGGGGTCAATACCATTATCCATTTCTGACCAGAGCAACAGGTTACGTGCAAAGACATTCACTGTAACTCCTAAATAAGATTTATTCAGTACCGGATAGCTGAGGGCGATTTCACGTAGTTTCAGGAATGAAGAACCATATACTCCGGCCTCAGAGATTGTACTCAGTCTGTCGAAATAGTTATAAGCATTTTCACCGCTGATTTTAATATCGTTGGGTGCATAAGAACCGTCGGCTAATTGTTTAACGGCCGGTTTCTCAAAGTAGAAGTGATCTGCTTTACGATAGTCTGCTGATTTCTGAGTAACACCGTAATAATCGAGTGTTGAAACAGATCCGGCATACATGCATCCACCTTGTTTCCAATCGAGTACGGCCGAAAGACGGAATTTGTAGAATTCAAATGTTGTATTGAAGCCCATTCTGAAGTCCGGAGATACATTTCCTAATACTCTGTTTTCACCTAATGTCGGCATACCGTTTTCATCTACGACAATCTGGCCTTCCTCGTTTCTTTGATAGCTTGTACCATAGATAACCGGGAATTTGTCTCCTGCGCTCAAACGTACCTGCGGATCAACAAAACCTCCTAACATGATGCTTGATACACCGGGCGCCAGTTTATCAACGTAGTTATCGATTTTTGAGAAGTTAAATGCAAAATCCCAGTTGAAGTTCTTTGTCTGAATTGGATTCACACTCAAAGTGATTTCGTGTGAATTGGTATGTACGGAACCACCATTGGTGATCAATTCGCTATATCCGGTAGAAGTAGCCAAGGGTACTTCGAAAATCTGATCTTTCACATTCTGGCGAGAATAGGTGTAATTCAGTGAGATCAAACCATTCCAGAAGCTGAAGTCTGCACCGATTTCGTATGATTTGGTGTTTTGGGGTTTCAGATTCGGATCATAAATCTTGTAGTATGGGATATATGAGCTGATTGATCCGATAGGGTATTGTATAGGAGTACCTGATGAGAATCCACCGCCGTAAACCGGTGTTCTATAGTAAGAAGGATAATAGGTACCTGCCTGACCTACTTCTGCATAAGAAGCACGGATTTTACCATAAGTCAAAACATCGTTCTTCAATGCTTCCAGTTCGGTAAAAATGAAACCGAGTGAAACTGAAGGATAAGTGAATGAACGGTTGTTGCGTGGCATAGACGAAACAATATCATTGCGGACAGTTGCATTCAAATACAACATGTTACGGTATGCTAATGAAATGTTACCGAAATTACCAACGGTACGCTCGCGATGATAGGTTCCTGTAGATGAATAGATTGATGCGTTAGCTATATGGTTCCATCCCGGGAAATTGAAGTTACTTCCGAGATTGTATTTGTATTTTGAAGAATTATCGACTAATTCATTACCATATAACACGTTTAAATCAAGTTCCGGAGTGATTTTCCAGTCATAAGTAACAGTTAACAATGAATTTATTTCATTGTTTGTAACGCTTTGCTCTTCAATGCTACCTGTTCCGTTGGAGTGTCCATATCCCCATGTGTCGGTATAGTTAGTGGTATAAGCATCGGTACCTAACTGGTATTTTACATCCAGTTTATGATTTTCTGTACCGAAATCGGTAGAATACTTAGCGAACGCATTTCCGAAGAAACGTTGAGTACGTTCTTTAAAAGAGTTGTTTTCAACTGCCCAATAAGCACCGTCGAAACCGCCTGTAGAACGGTATGTATTTTGAGTATAAGGATCTCCGTCTATGTGTGAAGGAATACCGCCTAAATCATAGCTTGACGGTGCACCGTATACCGTTGCCATGATACCATTGTTGGCACCGGTCTGTTTTTTGATTTTAGAATAAACGAAGTTTCCGTTGAAACCAGTTGACCAATTCTTGCTCAGTTGAGCTTGTGCAGTCAGTTTTGCATTATAACGATCCATACCGGTTGAAGGTACAATACCGTTTGCTGTAGTGCTGCCTAATGACAAAGAATAACTTCCTTTATCAAGGCTTTGTGCTACGTTTGCACTGCTGTTCCAGGTAACACCTGTATTGAAGAAATCTTTAGCATTGTCGTATGCACGGGGAGTAGCCCATGGGTCCAGTCCTGCCTTGGCACGTTGGTCTACATAATATTGTCCCTGATGCTTTCCGAATTTCTGAGTGTAACTGTTGTCTGTGTTACCACCATATTTAGGGTCATTGGCAAGTTCTGAAATCAGAGGTCCCCATGAACGAGAGTCAGACGGGCTAAAAGCACCGTTGAATCCTTGTGCGAATTCTTTTTGGAAATCGGGCATGGTAGAGACCTTATCGAATGAAAGACCTGTATTGATTGTAACTTCCGGTTTACCTTTACGTGCGCCTTTACCGCTCTTGGTGGTGATTACTACCACACCGTTTGATGCACGCATACCATACAGAGCAGAAGCAGCCTGGCCTTTCAGGATGTTGATGCTCTCAATGTCATTCGGGTCGATATCTACCGCACGGTTCGCATAGTCAGAGCCTGTAACAGAGTTGAAAGTATCCAAGTCAGTAGATGATGAGATAGGCATACCATCTACTACGTACAATGGAGTATTATCTCCTGTAAATGAACGTGAACCGCGAATAGTCATTTTAGAAGAAGCACCCGGCATACCTGATGACGGAGATATTTCCACTCCTGAAACCTTACCTTGCAAAGCGCTGGAAAGGTTGCTGCTTGAAGCCTGAGTCAGCTTATCTCCTTTAACATCCTGCACAGCATATCCTAACGCTTTTTTCTCTTTTGAGATACCCATTGCTGTTACTACAACTTCGTCAAGTGCCTTAGCATCAGTCTTTAATATCACTTTGATTACCGGTGCAATTGCTACCTCAGCAGTCTGCATTCCGATGTACGAAATCTGCAAAGTCTTTGCAGAACTACAATTATATCATAACTTCTTTATTATAAGAGTTTTATAACAATACCGAGAACTTTTACCTATAATACAATATTAATGATTATATATCTGAATATCAATTACATATTATAAGAACGCTAGTAATAAAAATCAAATAATCCCTATATCGGTCTCCCATTATTGTAAATGTAATCCGCTTATTGTGAATGAAATATAGATTAAAAAGTATACGATTGAAAAAAGAATGTTATACTTAATAGTTCCAAACGAAAAAGAAGTCATAAAGCAGTCTATTATTATTATCTCACATAAATGGCTTAGAGATGAAAAAAGATAATTACTAATTTGATATTTATATAAAAGACAGAGAATACAAACCTAAATTTCTCCATAATGGGATTAATAAGCTTATATGTTTAATAAACAGCCAATTAAATCATTTACATTTTGCATGTAGGAAGTTAGTTTTAACTCAATGTTAAAACTAACTTCCTACATGCAAAGAATTAGTGATTTTCAATTAGAAAACAAGTTCTTTCTAGAAGCGATATTTGAGAACTGTGATTCGTGTTAACAATGTTAATAGTCAATACATTTACGTAAGGCTCAAATCTTTGTTACATATAAGATACTTTGCGATTATTTTTAGACTTTTCTAAGTCTCTTACAATAGTTATGTCCATTATATTAGTATAAACCTGTGTTGTTTTCACACTTTTATGTCCCAATAGCTTTTGTACAGTAGTAATATTGACTCCACTGTATATTAATAATGTGGCATTGGTATGGCGAGCGGTATGGAACGAAATACGTTTATTTAGCCCTGATAATTTTGCTATGATCAATAGTTCCTTATTCACATTTGAATTATCTCTAAGCTTAAAAAAATCGGCAAGATCATCTTGATATTTATTCAAGACTTCTATTCCTTTCCCCTCAAATAAAAGATAAAGCGGAAGACGTACTTCCGTGTTCGTTTTCACAGATTTATAAATAAGCCAAGTTTCTTGATGCATTTTCACTATGTTTTCAGGAGATAAGTTGGTGAAGTCAGAATATCGTAATCCTGCATAACAACAAAAGAGGAAAGCATCTTTGGTCTTTTCCAGTTTAGTGAACCGTCCCCCCAATTCCAGACTTTCAATCTTTCCTAATTCCTCCGGAGAGAGGTGAGTATGATTATTCTCAACACTCTTGATCTTATATTTTCGAAAGGCATATTTCTGTATCTCCATATATTCTTTATTTATGGCTACATTAATATGACGCTTTAGATGTTTCATGTGTTTCGCAATTGTATTAGTATGATATCCTTTTTGCTGAAGATAGTGATCAAATGAGGATATAAATTCAAAAGTCAATTCAGAAAATGACACATCCTTCTTATAACTCCTTAATAATTCTAATGTTGAGAGATGATTGCGTTTTGTACTTTCCTTCAATGAAGATTTTGCTATTTCGTTGCGGAAAAATGCAATAAATGAAGTGCTGTCGTCTTGATTTTCCATAGAATTCTTTAATGAATCCAATGAAATCTGTTTCCCCTGTTGCCACAATCCCAACTCTTTCTTCTCTATTTCTGCCATAAACTCGTAAAGCATGTGATTGATAGCATCTGCATTAGGATGGTTCTTAACCATTCTCTTCTTAAAATCCCATTGATCGGGACTCAAGTAAACTTTGGTAGAGAAATATTTCTTTTTTCTGTTTAAATAGGCCTCAACCTGTACTAATGCCATACCCTTTTTATTCAGGCTCTTTTTCCTATTATACACCAAACTGTAAATAATTTTATCCATTTCCTTTATTTTTAATTAATACTATGGACAAATAAGACGTGCTTGGGTACTATATTAGAATTGAATAAGATTTAATATCTGCTAAAACCTGCTATTTTTTATATAGAAATAACTAATTCGACTTTTGAAAAAGTGGCTAATTTATATTTATAAAAACTTCCTTAACAGAAAAACAAGCATTATTTTAGCTCTTATTAAGGCTTAAACACACAAAAATATGCAAAAATGTATATGAATAGTGCCTGCAACATGTTAGCAATATAAACTCCGTTTACGTTTTTTAAGGCGGAATTCTATGTTATTAGACATAAAATCGAGCTTTTAGATAACGATTTGTTATATTTGCAAGGTTTTTTTATAAAAATGATTGTCCGTTTCATATTTCTTAATATATTTGCATTTTGTTAGAGTAAAGAAACAATTAATGTAAAGTTAAACTTTAAGAGAGAATTTATGAAAAGAAAATTAATGCTGTTATTGACTTGCCTTTTTATGGGTATAGGTCTAGTAACTGCCCAAACTCAGAAGGTAACAGGTGTTGTTATTTCTGAAGAAGACGGGCAACCAGTTGTTGGAGCCTCTGTATTGGCTAAAGGCACCACTGTAGGTGTTATTACTGATGTAGATGGTAAATTTACATTATCTGGTATACCAAGTTCTGCAAAGACTTTGCAGATTTCATATATTGGTATGCAGACTGTTGAAGTAGCAATTAAGCCTGTTGTGAAGATTACGCTGAAGCCTGATACTGAAGTATTAGACGAAGTAGTTGTAACAGGATATGGTAACTTTAAAAAGTCATCTTTCACGGGAGCAGCATCGAGTATTACAACGGAAAAACTTCAAGACGTTCCTTCTTTGAGTGTACAGGATAAACTTGCAGGTTCAGTTGCCGGTGTACAGATTACATCTACTTCCGGACAACCGGGTGCTGTGGAATCTGTGCGTATCCGTGGAATGGGATCAATCAATGCCGGTAATGATCCGTTGTATGTGATTGACGGAGTACCTGTAATGACCGGTGACGCCAGTGAATTTACTTACTCTCAGTCTGGTAACAGCTTACTGTCTACTATTAACAGTAATGATATCGAGTCAATGACAGTAATTAAAGATGCAGCGGCTGCTTCGCTTTACGGTTCGCGTGCTGCAAATGGTGTTATTGTAATTACTACGAAAAAAGGGGCTTCAGGAAAATTGAAACTCAATGTAAGGGCTGACTGGGGATTCTCTAACAAGGCTATTGATTATCGTCCTATTCTGAATGGTGAAGACAGACGTGACATTTTGTATATGGGTTTAAAGAACTATGCTCTAAATTCAGGTAAGGATGAAACTTATGCCGTGAACTATGCAGATAATAATATTGATAAATATGCTGCAAAACCTTGGAGTGGATATACTGATTGGGAAGATGTTCTTTTCAGAAATGGTTCTCATCAGAATTATGAAGTGAATGCCCAAGGAGGAAATGAGCGGACTAAGTTTTATACTTCATTCGGATATACTAAACAGGAAGGTATTACACTTCAGTCCGGTTACGAGCGTATTACGGGACGTGCAAATATGAGCCATAAGGCGGATCGCGTTACAATCGAGGCAAGTACGATGTTTACGAATTCAACTCAGAACGTAAACTCGGAAGGAACAAGTTTCTCAAGCCCTATCATGTGTCTGGCCATGACAGCTTCTCCTTCTACATTCCCATATAACGAAGACGGTACATTCAGCACGAGTTTCCCTGCTTTGAATGGTGCCAATCCCCTTCAAACTGCAACATATAATTATGATCGCAGTACAATTGTACGTACCCTGAACACACTGTCCGCAACGTGGAATATTTGGGATAACTTGAATATTAAAGAAACTTTAGGTTATGATTTTAACCAAACAAATAATCGTGTGTGGTGGGATCCGCGTTCTAATGATGGACGTTCTTCAAAAGGAGTATTTCAGCGCTATATGATGAACAGAAGCAAATTGAATACTCAAACTCAGCTGACTTATAACAAGACATTTGCGGAACACCACAATATCGATGTATTATTAGGTTTCGAAACTGAAGATTATAAGTACGATTATACCTATACTAATGGTAATACTTATCCATCTTACTTACCGGAAATTACGAATGCAGGCGTTTCTAGAGGTGCCAGTAACATTAACAGTTATCGAATGACCTCCTACTTGGGACGTTTAAATTATGATTATGCCGGCAAATATTATGTAAGTGGTAGTTTCCGTCGTGATGGTAGCTCACGTTTATCGAGAGACAGCCGTTGGGGTAATTTCTGGTCAGTATCAGGTTCGTGGAGACTTTCACAAGAAGCATTTATGGAGTCATTATCTAATGTTATTACTGATGCTAAAATACGTGCTTCTTACGGTGTAAATGGTACACAACCCAAAGACTACTATGGATATATGGGGGTATATGAGTTTGGATATAATTATAATGGGAATGGTGGTTCGTCAGAGGCACGTTTCTATAATCCCAGTCTGAAATGGGAAAAGAACTATGCTACAAACATTGGTATTGACCTTACATTATTCAATAGATTGACTGTTTCTGCAGAGTGGTATAATCGTGAAACAAAAGACTTGTTAATGGATAAACCGATTTCTGCAGCAGTAGGTGTTATCAATAGTTCGGGTGTTGCTAATATGCTCGTTAACGTTGGTTCAATGAGAAACCGTGGTTTTGAATTGGAATTGAAGTCCACTAACATTCAAAACAAAGACCTTCTTTGGACTACTTCTTTGAACATAGGACACAACAAGAATAAACTGACCAAACTGGATGGTGAACAACAGGAAATTATCAGTGGAGTTTCTATCCATCGTGTAGGTCAACCATATTACTCAATCTATGCGTATGAGTATGCAGGTGTCGATCCTCAGACAGGTAAAGAACTGTATTATATAAATGGTGAAGATGGCAGTCGTGAAACAACAACAAATTCTGCTGCCGCTAATAAAACAATCATTGGTTCTATCGAACCTAAAGTACAAGGCGGATTGACCAATTATGTTAGTTGGAAATTTATTGATTTCAACTTGACCCTGACTTATTCACTGGGTGGACATGCTTATGATTACGCCACCTGGCTGCAATCTAATGGAGGTACCTATCATTATTTAGGTAATGTTCCGGCTTATTATAAAATGGAAGATACTTGGCAGAAAACAGGTGATAATGCCAAACTGCCGCAATTTGCATACGGTAATGCCAATAAAGCTTCTTCTCGCTGGTTGATGTCTACCGATCATTTACGTGTAAAGAATATGACCTTGGGATTCACTTTACCTCAAAGTTGGTCGTCTAAAGCCGGTATAAGTAAGTTAAGAGCTTATGTTTCAGGAAACAACCTATTGACTTGGAAGAAAAAGAGCTTGTACGTTGATCCGGAAGTTCCTGTTGACGGATTGTGTACATTCGAAACTCCGGCTCTCCGGACTGTTACATTTGGTCTTGAAATCGGTTTTTAATCAAGTAGAAACAATTTATGAAAAAAGAATTTATGAAAAAGATATATAAATCAATAACACTGGTTGCTGCTATTTTAAGTTTGTCTTCCTGCGGGAATGATTGGCTGGATAGAAAACCTGCCGACGGGATTCCATCAGAAGATGCTATCACTAACTATAATGACGCTCTGACTGCACGTACAGGTATGTATGATGGCATTCAGGGAAACTCCAATGCTACCAGCTATTATGGTGCCCGTATGTTTTATTACGGCGATGTTCGTGCTGACGATATGCAGGCAAGAACTCAAGGTATGCGTTCATCATCGTGCTATGAGATGCTCTACACTGTAGATGACGCTCCTAACATGTGGAATATACCTTATAATGTAATCCGTCGTGCCAACCGTTTGATCGAAGCGATCAATGAAAAAAAGGTAACTGATGCAACGGAAGCACAAATTGGTAAAATATATTCAGAAGCATTGGTTGTCAGGGCATTGGTTCATTTTGACTTGGTAAGAATCTATGGTATGCCTTATACGGCCGACAACGGAGCTTCTTTGGGGGTACCGGTTATCGTGAAACCTTTGGAAAGAAATGATTTGCCCTCCAGAAATACAGTGGCAGAAGTTTATACACAAGTTATCACAGACTTGACTGATGCTATTAACTCAGGTTATCTTGCTAAAGATCAGACTCCGGGATATATTAATGAATGGGCAGCAAAAGCCTTGCTTACCAGGGTTTATCTGACTAAAGGTGATAATGAGAATGCACTCAAAGTTGCTGAAGATATTATAACCAATTCTCCATATAAGCTTTGGACTAACGAGGAATATGTAAATGCATGGTATAAAAGCAATGGAGCGCATACAAACGAAATGATTTTTGAAGTTGTAAATGCAAGTAATGATGACTGGACTGACCGTAATGGTATTGCTTATTTGCTGAATGAAAACGGATATGCGGATGCAATAGTGACAAAAAGCTTTATGAATATGTTGAGTCAGGATCCTAAAGATGTTCGTATAGGTATGGTACTGCCTGCTCAATATGATAAGGATCTTCAAGAAGAATATGGCGATGCGAAAATCTTCATTAATAAATTTCCGGCGGATAAAGACGATGTAGGTGAAATGCGTTTAAATAATCTGCCATTACTTCGTCTTTCGGAAGTTTATCTGAGTGCTGCAGAAGCGGCAGCTAAACTTGGAGGGCATCAGGATAAAGCAGCCAAATATCTGAATGAAATTGTTCAGAGAGCAAATCCGGAGGCCAAAGCCATTTCGGAAGCAGATGCTACAGTAGAAAGAATTATTCTTGAAAGGAGAAAAGAAATGATTGGTGAAGGGCAACGTTACTTTGATGCATTGCGCAATAATGAAACAATCGTTCGCTATAAAGATGAAGGTGATAAGGGATATCATTATTCATTGATTAAAGAATCGCAAAGCTTTGACCGTACCTACTTCAGAGCTATACTTCCGATACCTGTTGATGAAACCAATGTGAATCCTAATTTGAGAGCTCAACAAAATCCCGGATATTAATTGTGGTTTAATAACATAATCAAAAGGCTGCTTTCTAAAAAGGAAGCAGCCTTTTTTATTACACATGAATTGAATTTCTTATTAGGCTCCATTATGATATTTGTTGTATATTAATCAAGGATGTCATTAATCATTTTACAATCGAAAGTTATTATCTGTTTTGAGATATCTATGGAAAGTGTTTTGAAAAATACTTATCTCATAAACTATCTGTAATTGTGATACTGCCATAAATTTCTACCATTGGGAAAGGAATAAAATATCTATATAAAGCTAGTCGTTACTTGCTGCCGCGGGAAAAAATAGTAGAATAATAAATGGGATAAATGGTCTTATTACTTCTGATAATTAGATTATTACGTAACTTTTATAAGATATATAAAGTGCAACTAATTGAGGTTTTCAGAAAAACAGATCATCTGTAATATGCAGATAATAAGATATTTATTAAATACAGTTTCTTTCTACACTAAGTTCAATCTGAATTTGTAATAATCATATTATAAGATAGTTAGCACATACTACAGTTCTGCAAAGACTTTGCAGATTTCATATATTGGTATGCAGACCGCTGAGGTAGCAATTGCACCTAATATTAGAGTAATATTAAAAACAGACTCAAAAGCACTTGACGAGGTTGTGGTAGTTGCTTATGGAACACAAAGTGCTCGTACGGTGACCGCATCTGTATCTACTGTAAGAGCGGATGCTTTGAAAGATGTGCCAAGTGTAAGTTTTGATCAGATGCTTCAGGGACGTGCGTCAGGTGTTAGTATCACCACTCCGTCAGCAGGTGTAGGGCAGGCCCCGATTGTGCGGGTACGTGGTGTGAACTCGATTACTTCCGGTACTTCTCCTCTGTATGTTGTCGATGGAGTTCCTATCGAATCAGGCAATCTCTCTTATTTGGCTAATGCCAACGCACTGGCTGATATTAATCCGGCCGATATTGTATCTATGGATGTATTGAAGGATGCGGCGGCAGCTGCGTTGTATGGTTCGCGTGCTGCGAATGGAGTTATCTTGATTACCACTAAGCAAGGACAAAGTGGTAAAGTCAAAGTAAGCTATGATGGTTTTGTCGGTTTCTCAAATGCAACCGATTTCTATGAAATGATGAATGCACAGGAATATGTCGACTTCAAGAATTTGGCCGTAAAGAACCGTTATGGGACAGATGAATTGTCACTGACTACCGGCTATGTTTCTCCTTATGGTAACAAAGCGTTTAACATGATGAAAGATGCCAATGGTAACTATGTAGATACTGACTGGAAAGATGCTGCCTTCCAAAACGGATTGTCACAGAGTCACTCTGTTGCTGTAAGTGGCGGATCGGATAAAGTGCGGTATTATCTATCCGGTAACTATACAACGCAAGAAGGTATTGTGAAAGGTGATAAATATGACCGTTTGGGAGTAAAGGCTAATATTAACGTGCAGGCAACCGACTGGTTGAAGGTTGGAATGAATACCAACGTGACAACCGGAACGACATCTTACGTAGATGCTGCCCGTAGAGGTTCCAACTTTGCGGTAGGAGGATTTCCGCGTCTGGCATTGATCAATGCGCCTAACTTGCCGATGTATAATGAAGATGGTACTCCCTACTATCTGGCTCAAGGTTTGGGTTATGGAGGGAATACGGTATTCAGTACATTCTCTAATCCGGCTGCCATTTTGTCTTTGGGCAATGGATTGAGTTCTGACGTAACCCGTTTCATCGGAGTATTTTATGCCGAAGCAACTCCGTTGAAGGGGCTGTCATTGAAGACTCAGTACGGTGTGGACTATGCACGTATTGAGGAACAGCGTTTCTGGTCTCCGCTGCATGGTGATGGAGTAAATAGCAAAGGTCTGGCAAATGCCTATAATACCAAGAACAACAGATGGACTTGGACTAATACGGCAACTTATAATTTCTCTTTAGGGCAGAATAACTTTAATTTGCTGGCTGGTACGGAAGCGTCTGAAAGAAATAACTCTCGTTGGACCGCACAGCGTAAAGATTTACAGGATGATAAATTTGTTGTATTCCAAGGTCCTTTTGGTTCGGCAACTGCCGGTGGTAGCTTGTCCAACAATACCATGGTCTCTTATTTCGGACGTATCAACTATGATTATGCTTCTAAATACATTGTATCTCTTAACTACCGTCGCGATGGTTATTCCGCTTTGAGTGAGAAGAATCGTTGGGGTAATTTCGGAGGTGTTTCCGCTGCATGGCGCGTATCCGAGGAAGGGTTCTTCAAACCCCTGCGTAATGTAGTCGACGACTTGAAGATAAAGGGAAGCTATGGTGTGGTTGGTAACACTGATATTTACGATTATGCTTCGAAATCATTCTATTCAAGCTACAACTATGGTATAAACGGTACTTATGGCCTGGCTCAGATTGCCGATCCGAACCTGAAATGGGAATCTTCGGAAAAATATAGTATTGGTTTCAATGCACGATTGCTGGATAGAATCAGTGTGGACTTTGACTACTATTATACGAAGTCTTCCGATTTGATTCTGGATGTACCTCAATCACCGTCCAAAGGTATTCCGGGTAATATCATTACTACCAATGCCGGAAAGATGAAGAATAGCGGTATTGAACTGACCGTCTCGGCCGATGTGATAAGAAACAGTCAGTTTACATGGGAAACCAGCTTTAACATTACGACTAACAAGAACAAGGTGATCTCACTGGCTGACGGTGTAGAGAATATTCTGAAAGGGGATAATGGCGGTTTAGAGATTACGAATATCACTGTACCGGGAAAATCTATCGGACGTCTGTATCTCTACCCAACTGCCGGAGTAGATCCCAAGTCGGGGCGTAGGGTATTTATTACTCCAGAAGGTGACAGAACCTTACTGATGTTTGAAAAAGGGGGGTGGTTCTATGAAGATGGAACAGAATATGCCGGTGAATTTGAACCTGTTGATTGTGGAAATACACTTCCTACCTGGTACGGTGGCTGGACCAATAACTTCAAGTATAAAGGTTTCGACCTTTCTCTGTTTTTCCAATTCTCGGGAGGTAATAAGATTTATAACGGAACCAAAGCCAGTGTGAGCGATATGCGTTACTGGAACAACTCTAAAGATGTATATAAGAAGTACTGGACTCCGGAACGCACACATGCAGAGTATCCTATGCCGATATACGGTGATAATTACTCTAATGGTTCGGCATTGCCTATCAGCGACTTAGTGGAAAGAGGAGATTATTTACGTTTGAAGAATGTGTCACTGGGCTATACATTCAATACAAAGAACTGGTCGAAAGCTGTGGGAATCTCTGCACTTCGTCTTTACGTCCAGGCTCAGAACCTGTTCGTGATTACAGGTTATAGCGGTATGGATCCGGAGACACTAACCAACGTAGAGAGTGCGACTTTGTCAGGTGGTACGGATAAGAATACGTTACCTCAGGCACGTACGTATACAATCGGTGTGAATCTGACATTCTAATATGGTTTTATAGTAACAGATAAAAGAAACTACAATGAAAAAGATAATTTTATTTTCGACATTATGTGCTTCTCTCTTTTTAGGTAGTTGCAGCAGCAGCTTCCTCGATCAGGAGCCTCCATTATATGTAAACGAGAACGATATTTTCACAAGTCCTACCCGAATCGAGGCAACTCTGAACGGCTTGTATGCTGCAATCAAGAACACGGGGACTAAGTCCTTGATGGGAGGTAAGTCCTATCTGGTGTTTGACAACAGGGGAGATGATGTTATTAATATCTCGAACAACCTGGTGACTTTGTTCAATACCTACAACATGAATGTAGGCATTACGGATGCCGAGAATGCCGACACTTGGACATACGCTTATCTGGCCATTAATAAAGTAAATACTTTCCTTCAGTCTCTTGAAGGTGCCAGGGAAGTTGCCGGTGAGAATTATGACCGCTATGTGCAGGAAGCTAAGTTTGTCAGGGCTTTGGCATACTACTATTTGAATAATTTGTATCCGACTCCGTATTCTGTGAATCCCGATGCAAAATCTGTTCCGTTGCGTCTTACTGCCGAAGCCGGAACTGAAAACAACAATATGCCCCGCTCTACGGTAAAGCAGATTTATGAACACATTCTGTCTGACTTGGAGAACATTTCGGCATTGGATACCGAAGTGAATACTTATACAGGGGTCACACATGCTACTCAGGCTGCTGCCAACATGCTTAAGATGAGAGTTTATATGGCAATGAACGAATGGGACAAAGCCATTGCAGCCGGAGAATTGGTGACCGGATATAGTTTGCCGGAAGACGTAACATTGATTTATAAGGCTCCGTACTTCAGTCAGGAGAGTATCTTCTCTCTGCCAATGGCAGACACTAATATCCCGAACACTCAGCAGTCATTGGCAGAATATTATTATGATGGCAAGATTATGCTGATCGATACAAAGAGCGGGATTATGTCAAAACCTGATTATTCGTTGGCTACCGATAAGCGTATCATAGCCTTTAAGGGAGAGAAAGACTTGTTGATGAAGTTTACGGATGCAAAAACTAAATTGCAGTGGGTACCCATCTTCCGTTATGCCGAAACATTGCTGGATCTTGCCGAGTGTTATGCAAACAAAGCCGGGGGCGAAGCTACGGCCAAAAGCCTGTTGAAACAAGTCAGAGGCCGCTCGGTGGATGCGGCTACCGATCCGTTGAACATCGATAATCTGTCGGGTGATGCACTGAAAGAGGCAATTTACAATGAGAAGCGCCTTGAATTCATTGGTGAGGGTATTCGTGGTATCGACATTATGAGGCGTGGTGAACACTTCATTAAAGTGGGCGAGAATGAGACGATCAATGTCGGTCCGTCCGATGAAAAATATACTTGGCCCATACCTCAGGTTGAGTTGTTGCTCAATAAAGATATTAATAAATAAATAGTCAATAAATAATAAAGAATCGCTCAGGTAGAAACACTTGGGCGATTTTTTCTTTTAGTATGTTACGAAAATAGCTATATTTGTCGCCATATTATAATAAGGTATAAAGTAGAATGAAAGAATTTGTAATATCCGAAGCCAAAGTCGAAACAGCTGTTCTGGTGGGTCTCATTACGCAGACGCAAGATGAACGCAAGACTAACGAGTATCTCGACGAACTGGCATTTCTGGCTGAGACAGCCGGGGCGGAAGTAGTGAAAAGGTTTACGCAGAAGTTGCCGACGGCTAACTCAGTGACTTATGTAGGGAAAGGAAAACTGGAAGAAATAAAAGAATATATAAGGATAGAGGCTGAAGAAGACCGGGAAGTGGGAATGGTCATTTTTGATGACGAACTTTCAGCCAAGCAGATACGTAACATCGAAGCGGAACTGAAGGTGAAGATACTGGACCGTACTTCGCTGATTCTCGATATATTTGCCATGCGTGCCCAGACTGCCAACGCTAAAACTCAGGTGGAGCTGGCCCAGTATAAATACATGTTGCCCCGTCTGCAACGCCTTTGGACTCACCTTGAGCGTCAGGGTGGTGGTTCCGGAAGTGGTAAAGGCGGTTCGGTAGGACTTCGCGGTCCGGGTGAGACCCAGTTGGAGATGGACCGCCGTATCATCCTGAACCGTATGTCGCTGCTTAAAGAACGCCTTGCTGAAATAGATAAACAGAAGTCTACCCAGCGCAAGAACCGCGGGCGTATGATCCGTGTGGCCTTGGTGGGTTACACCAACGTTGGCAAATCGACCATGATGAACCTGTTGGCCAAGAGTGAAGTCTTTGCGGAGAACAAGCTGTTTGCCACACTCGATACGACGGTGCGCAAGGTGATTATCGATAATCTGCCTTTCTTGCTCTCCGATACCGTCGGGTTTATCCGTAAGTTACCTACTGACTTGGTAGATTCCTTTAAGTCGACCCTCGACGAAGTACGTGAGGCCGACTTGTTGGTTCATGTAGTAGATATTTCGCATCCCGGATTTGAAGAACAGATTGAGGTGGTGAACAAAACGCTGGCCGATATCGGAGGAGGCGGGAAACCGATGATTTTAATATTCAATAAGATAGACGCCTATACTTATGTAGAAAAGGCGCCGGACGACCTTACCCCCAAAACAAAGGAAAACTTGACACTCGAAGAACTGATGAAAACGTGGATGGCCAAGATGGAGGACAATTGCCTGTTCATCTCCGCCCGTGAGAAAATCAATATAGACGAACTGAAGAGTGTGGTTTATCAGCGAGTGAAAGAATTGCACGTACAGAAGTATCCCTATAATGACTTTCTTTATCAGACCTACGAAGAAGAAGAGTAATTTGTAGTTTGTAACAAGAGGAGTATGGGAAAGACTTACCGTAGACTGACTGAAGATGAAGTGCTTCAGTTGAAGAGCCAGTCGTGTCTGGCCGATGACTGGAATAAGGTTGCAGTAGCCGAAGAGTTCACAACCGAATTTGTACATCACACCCGTTTCTCGGGTGAGGTGAAACTGGGAGTGTTCCATTCGGATTTTATCCTGCCGGGTGGAATCAAAAAACATTCCGGCCTGAGACATGTCACCCTGCATAATGTGACTGTTGGTGATAATTGCTGTATCGAGAACATCCAGAACTACATTGCCAACTATGAAATAGGAAACAATACTTTCATTGAGAATGTAGATATCATCCTGGTGGACGGCTTGACTCAGTTTGGTAACGGAGTAGAAACTGCCGTACTGAACGAGACGGGAGGTCGTGAAGTGCTGATTAACGACAAACTCTCTGCCCATCAAGCCTATATCCTGGCTCTTTACCGGCATCGTCCGGAACTGATCAGCCGGATGAAAGAGATTACAGACTATTATTCCAATAAACACGCTTCGGCGGTGGGAACCATCGGCAACCATGTGATGATTCTCAATACCGGTTCTATCAAGAATGTGCGTATCGGGGATTTCTGCCGTATCTGCGGGACGTGCCGTCTGTACAATGGGAGCATCAACAGTAACGAGTCTGCCCCGGTGCATATCGGACACGGCGTTATTTGCGATGATTTTATTATTTCCTCCGGTTCCCATGTCGACGACGGGGCCATGCTGACCCGTTGTTTTGTGGGACAAGCCTGTCAGTTGGGGCACAATTATTCCGCTTCCGACTCGCTGTTCTTTAGCAACTGCCAAGGAGAGAACGGTGAAGCATGTGCTATTTTTGCCGGGCCGTACACCGTCACCCATCATAAATCGACCTTACTGATAGCCGGTATGTTCTCGTTTATGAACGCCGGTTCAGGATCGAATCAGAGCAATCACATGTATAAACTGGGACCGATTCATCAAGGAACGTTGGAAAGGGGAGCTAAGACTACTTCCGATTCATACATCTTATGGCCGGCCCGTGTAGGCGCTTTTTCGCTGGTGATGGGGCGTCATGTGAACCATGCCGATACATCGAACCTGCCTTTCTCCTACCTGATTGAGCAACAGAATACCACGTATCTGGTTCCGGGAGTCAACCTGCGTAGTGTGGGTACCATCCGTGATGCCCAAAAGTGGCCGAAACGTGACAAACGTACAGACCCGAACCGTTTGGATTATATCAACTATAACCTTCTCAGTCCGTATACCATTCAGAAGATGTTTAAGGGACGCTCTATCCTGAAAGAGTTGAAGAGGGTGTCGGGCGAGACTTCGGAAATCTACTCTTATCAGAGTGCCAAAATTAAAAACTCCTCGTTGAATAGCGGCATACGCTATTACGAGATAGCCATCCATAAGTTTCTTGGCAACTCCATCATCAAGCGTCTTGAAGGGATCAACTTTAAAGATAATGAAGAGATACGCCGGCGTCTGAAGCCGGATACGGAAATCGGGGTAGGCGAATGGGTGGATATTGCCGGTTTGATTGCTCCCAAAAGTGAAGTGGAGAAGCTGATAGACGGCATTGAAAGCGGTGAGATTAACCGTCTGAAGAGTATGAATGCCTGTTTTGCCGCCATGCACGATAATTACTATACTTACGAATGGACATGGGCTTACCATAAGATACAGGAATTTTATGGCTTGAATCCCGAAACCATTACAGCAAAAGATATCATCGCCATCGTTCGCGCCTGGCGTGAAGCGGTGGTAGGACTTGACCGCATGGTATACGATGATGCGCGCAAGGAGTTCTCACTTTCGTCTATGACGGGCTTTGGTGCCGATGGTTCACGTGACGAAATGAAGCTCGACTTCGGTCAGGTTCGCGGCGATTTTGAGAGTAATCCGTTTGTTACCGCCGTGCTGAAGCATATTGATGATAAGACCGCTTTGGGAGAAGAACTGATTAACCGCATCGGGCAATTGGCGTGAGAGAGGGTACGAGTTATATAATATTTACTATGAAAATACATATCTTATTTGGAATGATCGGGTTCATTCTGCTGTCCGGTTGTAACCGGGCAGCAGAAAAGAACCCTCGTTTTTATGATGCCGGCGTTTCCAGGGAACTAGCCGGGCACCGCAAGGCCCAGATTAAGAATCTGAAGTATGAACTTAGTTTCAATATCCCGCGACAGAAAGAGGTTGCCATTGAGGGCGATATTACCTTGCGCTTTGATTTGGCTTCCCGACAGGAAGTCCTGATAGACTTTCGGGAAGAGCGTGAGAAGATCAAAGAGGTTATAGCCAACGGAGTGCCGATGGACAAGGTGCGTTTTGAGAATGAGCACATCATTCTGCCTGCTTCGTCGACAGTGGAAGGAGCGAATGGAATACGGATTCGTTTCACCGCCGGCAATCAGTCACTGAACCGGAACGACGAATACCTCTACACATTGCTGGTTCCCGACCGTGCCCGTACCGTATTCCCCTGTTTTGAGCAGCCCAATTTGAAGGCGGAGTTCACTTTACAGCTTGAACTTCCCGCAGACTGGAAAGCTGTTTCTAATACATACATCCGGAGTGAGACGGTAACCGACGATCGTAAGACCGTCTGTTTTGCACCGACCGAACCTCTTAGTACGTACCTGTTCTCGTTTGTAGCCGGAAAGTTGGAGCGTCGGGAGTATACCCGGGACGGACGTACCATCGCTGCTTATTACCGGGAGACCGATCCGAAGAAAGTAGCCCAGTTGGATATTGTCTTCGGGCAGGTGATGGCATCGCTCCATTGGCTTGAAGAGTATACCGGCATTGCATATCCGTTTGCCAAGTACGATTTTATTGTTCTGCCCGGTTTTCAGTTTGGCGGGATGGAACATACAGGGGCTACCTTATATAATGATAACGGGATTTTCCTGAGTGAACACCCTACGCCGGACGAGGAGTTGAATCGGGCTGAGCTGATTGCCCATGAAACGTCGCACATGTGGTTTGGCGATTTGGTTACCATGGATTGGTTTGACGACGTATGGACTAAAGAAGTTTTTGCCAACTATTTTGCAGCCCGGATTGTCGAACCCCTGTTTCCGGAGATCAATCACACCCAGAATAAACTCAAGACCTTTACGGCAGCTTCACTTTCCGAGGATCGTACTATGGGGACGAATGCCATCCGCCAACCGCTTGATAACTTGCGTAATGCCGGATTGATCTATGGGCAGATCATCTATAACAAGGCTCCCGTGATGATGGAAAAATTGGTCGACAAGATGGGGGAAGCCAATTTCCGGAGTGGTATACAGGAGTACCTGAAGACCTACTCGTACGGTAATGCCACCTGGGACGACCTGATCCGTATTCTGGACAGTAAGACGACCGAGGACCTGGCCGCCTTCAGTGATGTATGGGTGAACCGGAAAGGGATGCCCACGTTAACTTTCCGGACAGACGGGCAAGAACTGGAAATTCGCCAGCACGATCCCTACAACCGGGGATTGCTCTGGCCGCAACGTTTTGCCGTCACTCTTTGCGGAGAGCGCGATTCGGTGATCCGGGTGAATATGACAGATACCCTGTTCCGGATGCAACTTCCGTTTGTGCCTTCGCGCGTATTGCCCAATACCGATGGCAGAGGCTATGGGGTATTTGTGCCCGACGAGCCTGCTCTGCATTGGCTGGCGGCACATTGGTGGGAGATAGAAGATGATACGGCCCGCCAATCGCTGCTGATGGTGCTCTATGAAAATTATCTGGCCAAACACATCTCGGCGGACGACTGGGTCAACAGCCTGATAACAGGGCTTCCGGCCGAGAAGAACGCTTTGGTGGCTTCTACAGCCAGTGGTTATCTGGCGAATGTCATGCGGGAGATAGCTCCGGCAAACCGGGCAGAAGTAGAAGCCCGCATTTATACGATGACACAGAATCATCCGTTGCCTTCGTGCCGGATACAACTGATGCGCCTTTTCATGCAGAATGCCATTTCCGAACCGATGGTGAAGAAGCTCTACATTTTGTGGCAACAGCAGTCCGACAAACATCTGAACCGACAGGATTATACAACTTTAGCCTACGAACTGGCTATTCGCATGCCTTTGGAGAGCGAACAGATACTCCGCACACAGCGGGCACGTATTGACGATCCGGATCGTTTGCGGCAGTTCGACTTTATCTCACGGGCAGCCGTATCCGATACTGCGCGGCTCGATACTCTGTTCAACAGCCTGCTGGCGGCAGAAAACCGCCGGATAGAGCCTTGGACGACTGCTGTCATTCGATACCTGAACCATCCGTTGCGTGAGGATCAGTCGGTGAAGTACATTCGTCCGGGACTGGAGGTGCTGGAAGAGGTACAATGCACCGGAGATATTTTCTTTCCCAAAAATTGGGCGGCAGCTTTGCTGGGCAATCATCTCAGTTCATCGGCTTACGAAGAAGTGGTACGCTTCCTGAACGAGCGTCCCGATTATTCACCGCTTTTGAAGAACAAGATACTGCAGGCAGCCTATCCGTTGTACCGGGCAAACAATTAAAATAATCACCGGAATGCTTGGCTTTGGCACTCCGATGTTGTATCTTTGCTAACAGATTCATGATTTAGATTCAAATTAGAATGCCATAGAAGAGGAAGCCCGCGAAGCTTCCTCTTTTTTTGTATCCCTGCCTTCCGGTGTCTCCAACCCTGTGGCTTTCCAACCCTTCAAGACGGTTGCTTCGTGCTCCGGAGAGCCTTGCTTCGCCCAAAACAGACACTGGCATTTGCCCGAACAGACACCGGCATCTTGCAGAAGAGAGGCTCTCTTCCGGAATGGCTCCCGCTTTTCTGTGGAAACGCCTTCCGAACGTTAATAATAAGTAAATCCGCTCTTGACAAAATCTGCCACTTTATTCATACTTTGGAAAACTATTCTTACCTTTGCCTCACTAACTAACATTACGTAATAAAATTAAGAGATATGGCAACACCTCCGTTTAAGTATCAACCTATGTTCGAACATGGGGAAGATAAAACCGAGTATTATCTGCTTACCAAAGACTATGTGTCAGTAAGCGAGTTCGAAGGAACACCTGTGCTGAAAGTACAGAAAGAAGGTCTGACAGCGATGGCTAATACTGCTTTCCGCGACGTATCTTTCATGCTTCGCCGTGCGCACAACGAGCAGGTAGCGAAGATTCTGAGCGACCCGGAAGCAAGTGAAAACGACAAATACGTGGCATTGACTTTCCTGCGCAACGCTGAAGTGGCTGCCAAAGGTATACTTCCTTTCTGCCAGGATACCGGTACGGCTATCATCCACGGTGAAAAAGGACAGCAGGTATGGACAGGCTATTGCGATGAAGAAGCTTTGTCATTGGGTGTTTACAAGACATATACGGAAGAAAACCTGCGTTATTCACAGAATGCTCCGCTCAACATGTACGACGAGGTGAACACGAAGTGCAATCTGCCGGCCCAGATCGATATCGAGGCTACGGAAGGCATGGAGTACAAATTCCTGTGTGTGACCAAGGGTGGTGGTTCTGCCAATAAGACTTATCTGTATCAGGAGACAAAAGCGATTCTGAATCCGGGCACTCTGGTTCCGTTCCTGGTTGAGAAGATGAAGACACTGGGTACAGCGGCTTGTCCTCCTTATCATATTGCATTCGTTATCGGCGGTACTTCGGCTGAGAAGAATCTGCTGACTGTGAAACTGGCTTCTACCCACTATTACGACGAGTTGCCGACTACCGGTAATGAGTATGGTCGTGCTTTCCGCGACGTAGAACTGGAGAAAGAGGTACTTGCCGAAGCCCAAAAGATCGGTTTGGGAGCACAGTTTGGCGGTAAATATCTGGCACACGATGTACGTATCATCCGTCTGCCCCGTCACGGAGCTTCTTGTCCGGTGGGCTTGGGTGTATCTTGTTCTGCCGACCGTAACATCAAATGTAAGATCAATAAAGACGGTATCTGGATTGAAAAACTCGATTCTAATCCGGGCAGTCTGATTCCCGCAGAACTGCGTAGTGCAGGTGAAGGCGATGTAGTGAAGATCGACCTGAACCAGCCGATGGCGGATATCCTGAAGGAACTGACTAAATATCCGGTAGCTACACGTCTGTCACTCAACGGTACGATCATCGTAGGCCGTGATATCGCTCACGCTAAACTGAAAGAACGTCTGGATCGCGGCGAAGATCTGCCCCAATATATCAAAGACCATCCGATTTATTATGCCGGTCCGGCTAAAACTCCTGCCGGCATGGCTTGCGGTTCGATGGGACCGACTACTGCCGGACGTATGGACCCCTATGTGGACTTGTTCCAGAGCCATGGCGGCAGCATGATTATGTTGGCAAAAGGTAACCGTAGCCAGCAGGTGACCGATGCTTGTAAGAAGTATGGCGGTTTCTACCTCGGTTCAATCGGTGGTCCGGCTGCTATCCTTGCCCAGAACAATATCAAGAGCATCGAATGCGTAGAATATCCGGAATTGGGTATGGAAGCTATCTGGAAGATCGAAGTAGAGGACTTCCCCGCATTTATTCTTGTAGATGACAAGGGTAACGACTTCTTTAAGCAGATAAAACCCCGTTGCGGTTCTTGCAGCAACAAATAAGAAATGGGTAAGTGACTATTAATAATAGTTGTTTATCATTTTAACTCGAGTGAGAGGCGTCTGTATGCTGTGTTATACAGATGCCTTTCTCATTATAAATACCTTGATCATTATCAGTAAAACGAATCACCGATGGAACTACAAAAGAATCCTCAACACATTGTCTGGCTGGACGTTGTCCGCTTCGTAGCCATGTTTACCGTTGTCTGTTGTCACTGCACAGACCCTTTTAACTTTTATCCGGGCATAGCGCCCAATATTGGCGAAATAAAACTCTGGGGTGCCATCTACGGAGCCTTGCTTCGTCCCTGTGTCCCCCTGTTCGTGATGATTACCGGAGCACTGCTTCTTCCGGTGCGCGGCGAGATCTCTGTCTTTTATAAGAAACGCATTCCGCGCGTCCTGTGGCCGTTTCTGATCTGGTCCGTTATCTACAATCTGTTTCCCTGGATCACCGGAGTGTTGGGCATCAACCCGGAAGTCATTCTCGACTTTTTCCCTTATTCGGGTGAGGAAGTGATGCGTCAGTCGCTGCCTGTCTCTTTGGACTACATTGCTCAGATTCCTTTTAATTTCTCCATAGTAGATGTACACATGTGGTATATTTACCTGCTGATCGGTCTGTATCTTTACCTCCCCGTCTTCTCTGCCTGGGTGGAGAAAGCATCCGATAAGGCGAAGCTGTGGTTTCTCGGTGCATGGGCTGTCACTCTGTTGTTGCCATACTACAACCAGTTTGTGGCACAATACCTTTGGGGAACCTGTTCATGGAATGCGTTCGGCATGCTTTATTACTTTGCCGGTTTCAATGGCTATCTGTTGTTGGGACACTATCTGCGCAACCTTGACTGGTCTTTGGGTAAGATCCTGGCAATCGGTCTGCCGATGTTTGTAATAGGATATGCCGTTACCTTCTTTGGCTTCCGCTACATCACGGCTTTGCCGGAGTTTAGCGACGAGATGCTCGAACTCTTCTTCACTTATTGTTCCCTGAATGTAGTGATGATGACCATTCCCGTGTTTATGCTTTGCAAGAAGGTGAATTTCCGTTCGGAGGGGATCAGGAAGGCACTTGCCAACCTCACTTTGTGTGGTTTCGGCATCTATATGATACACTATTTCTTTACCGGCCCTTCCGTACTGTTGGTACGTGCGTTAGGTGTACCTCTGGGCATTCAGATACCGGTGGCGTCTGTTTTTGCCTTCGGTGCTTCGTGGCTGATTGTGTGGACTGTCTATCGTGTGCTGGGCAAGAAGGCGAAATGGATTATGGGATAAAACTGTAATTAAAGCATATTATTTATGAATCGTAAATCAATACTATTAACAATTTTACTTTGTGTCGCTTCTTGGGCAATGGCTTCTCCGGTAACCGGATTGTTGGAGCGCATTGACAAAGGAGCTTCGAAGAAGTTTATTATCGAGCAGGTGAAGTCCGATGCCGACTTCTTTGAACTCGACCAGAAAGGTGATAAAGTCGTTATTCGTGGAAATAACTATGTAAGCATTGCCACCGGGCTGAATTGGTATCTGAAGTATTACGCAGGTATCCATCTTTCATGGAACGGAATGCAGGCGAAACTGCCGGCTGTACTTCCGCCGGTGACAAAGAAAGAACGCAGGGAAACAACATTGCCCTACCGCTACGATCTGAATTATTGTACTTTCTCTTACTCTATGGCTTTCTGGGATTGGAACCGATGGGAGAAAGAGATTGACTGGATGGCTCTGCACGGCATCAATATTCCTTTGGCGGTGACCGGAGCTGAGGCTGTGTGGCACAATGTGCTTGATAAGTTGGGATATACCAAGACAGAGATCAATGAATTCATTTCGGGTCCGGGATTTTTTGCCTGGTGGCTGATGAATAACTTGGAAGGTTGGGGTGGTCCCAATCCCGACAGCTGGTATACCCGGCAGATTGCTTTGCAAAAAAAGATCCTGAAGCGTATGCGCGAATACGGTATAGAGCCGGTGCTTCCGGGCTATTGCGGCATGGTACCTCATAATGCGAAAGAGAAACTCGGCCTGAACGTATCCGACCCGGGAACATGGTGCGGCTACCGTCGTCCGGCGTTCCTGCAACCGAGTGATCCGCGTTTCGAGGAGATTTCTTCTCTTTACTACAAAGAACTTGAGAAACTGTACGGCAAAGCTAACTTTTACTCCATGGACCCCTTTCACGAAGGGGGAAACACTGCAGGTGTCGACCTCGATGCAGCCGGTAAGGCAGTGATGAAAGCTATGAAGAAGGCCAATCCGAAGGCTGTCTGGGTGGCTCAGGCTTGGCAGGCAAATCCGCGTCCCAAGATGATTGAGAACCTGAAAGCTGGAGATTTGCTGATACTTGACCTGACCAGTGAGTGCCGTCCGCAGTGGGGAGATTCTACTTCCGAGTGGTATCGCAAGAACGGATACGGGCAGCACGATTGGATCTATTGTATGCTTTTGAATTATGGTGGCAATGTGGGATTGCACGGAAAGATGGACAATGTGATCGATAACTTCTATCTTGCCAAAGCCGATCCGCATGCAAGCGCTACGCTGAAAGGGGTGGGAATGACTCCTGAAGGGATTGAAAACAATCCGGTGATGTACGAGCTGGTGATGGAGCTGCCTTGGCGTCCCGACCGGTTCACGAAGGAAGAGTGGCTGAAGGAGTATGTAAAAGCCCGTTATGGCGTTGATGATCCGGTGGTACAGGCTGCCTGGACCAATCTGGCGAACTCTATTTATAACTCGCCGAAGAACCTGACCCAGCAGGGGACACACGAATCTGTATTTTGTGCCCGTCCGGCGGAAGATGTGTACCAGGTGTCCAGCTGGTCGGAAATGAAAGATTACTACCGTCCGCAGGAGGTGATAGAAGCTGCCCGCCTGATGGTTTCCGTAGCCGATCGCTTTAAAGGTAACAATAATTTTGAATACGATCTGGTAGATATTGTCCGCCAGGCACTGGCAGAGAAGGGACGTCTGATGCAGAAAGCTGTGACTGCCGCTTATCGTGCAGGTGATAAACAACTCTTTGCACTGGCATCGGGAAAGTTCCTCGACCTGATTTTGTTGCAGGATAAACTGTTGGGAACCCGTCCGGAGTTTCGAGTAGGAAAGTGGATTGAAGAGGCGCGTGCGTTGGGTGATACACCCGAAGAAAAGGAATTGTACGAATGGAATGCCCGTGTACAGATTACGACCTGGGGTAACCGGAACGCGGCCGATTACGGTGGTCTCCGAGACTATGCTCACAAAGAGTGGAACGGCTTGCTGAAAGATTTCTATTACATGCGTTGGAAACTATATTTCGACTTTCTTTCTCAGCGGATAGAGGGAAAGACCCCTGCGGAAATTGATTTCTATGCCATAGAGGAACCTTGGACGAAAGCTGCCAATCCCTATTCTGCCGAGGCGGAAGGAGACTGCATTGAAGTAGCGAAGCAGGTGATGCAAGCGGTTGAATAATACTTTTCTACCACAGATTACACAGATCATTGTTTTTGATAATCTGTGTAATCTGTGGTGAAAACAGTTTTATATACCTCCTTTCCTCAGAGTTAACCGTTGTCATTCGTTTGTTTTGTTGTCCCTTTCCATATCCGCATCATATAATATGCACAATGCGTAAATGCGAAAACAAACGAGATGATCAGCAATACTTTACTTTCATTCCAACCTACAGTCTGCTGATGCCATAAGCCGGTAATGACACAAAGCAGAGACAGTGCAATGCCGATCATGTTCAATGCCGATTGTCCCCGGCGATTTTTCACACCATGTTCCAGTTTACTGTGTTTCATGCCGTAGCCGACGTAGATGTCCAGTCCGATCAGCATCCACAGTACTAATCGTATCCAGGTATCGGCCGGAAGGAAAAGCATCATGCACAGACAAGTGAGTATTCCCAAAATGGGGACGAGAGGCACAAACGGAGTTTTAAATGAACGGGGTACGTTCGGCATGGTCTTTCGCACTACGAGGACGGCTGCGCATACCAGTGTGAAAGCCATCAGTGTACCAATGCTGGTCATCTCTCCCGCCAGGCGTGCTGGAACAAATGCGGCGAGCAGGCCCACTATCAGCATAAACAGGAGGTTGCTGCGCGCCGGTGTACGGAACTTCTCGTTGATGTGCGAAAAGAAGGGGGGAAGTAGTCCGTCATGGCTCATGCTCAGGAAAACACGGCTTTGCCCCAATAAAGTAACCATAATGACCGAACAATAGCCGAACAGGATGGCAAGAACGATGGCACGGTTCAGCCACGGATAATCCGGATGAATGATGCCTGTTGCATCGGCATGTCCCATGTGTTCGATGGCAATGGCTACCGGTGCGATGCCCTGCTGGCCGCTAAATTCGGTATAATGGGCTACTCCTGTCATTACGTGGGCAAACAGCATATAAAGTACGGTACATACCAAGAGTGATACCAGGATACCGATCGGCATATTCCGTTTCGGATTTTTTGTTTCCTGTGCAGCCGTACTGACGGCATCGAATCCCAGGAAAGCGAAGAAAACGATGGCGGCTCCACGCAGGACACCCGAGAGACCGTATTCGCCAAGTGTACCTGTATTGGCGGGGATGTATGGAGTATAGTTGTCGGCATTGATATATTTCCAGCCCAGGACAACGAATATGGCGATCACCGATACTTTGAGAAATACAACGATGCCGTTGAAGATGGAGCTGCCTTCTGTTCCGCGAATCAGGAAGATGCTCATCAACACTACGATCAGGAACGCCGGGATATTGACGATTCCCCCATCCCATGGGCAGGCGGTCAGGGCTTGCGGCAGATGTATATCGAGTCCTTCAAGAAAGACGACGAGATATCGGCTCCAACTGATACTGACGGTAGTGGCTGCTACGGTATATTCGAGAACGAGATCCCAGCCGATGATCCAGGCTATCAGTTCGCCCATGGTGGCGTATGAATACGTATAAGCACTGCCTGCCACCGGAATCATAGAAGCGAACTCAGCGTAGCAGAGTCCTGCGAAGCAGCATCCGAGTGCAGCTATGGCGAATGAAAGGGTGATGGCCGGTCCGGTGTAGCCCGCTGCTACGGTGCCGGTGATTGAGAAGAGTCCTGCTCCGATGATAACACCGACGCCCAGTGCTACCAGACTCCAGGGGCCTAATACTCGTTTTAATGATTTACTGCCCGACGCATTGGCCTCTGCCAATAGGGCTTCAAAGGGTTTCTTTATGAATAATCCCATCTTCTTGTTTTTTCTTTACTGGTTATGGTTGTATTTGGAATAGGTAATTCTTTTCCAGACTTAGCTATTTATTTGAAGTTGCAAAGATAATTAATTCATAACACATACGGTCATAGGATGTTCACTTTTAGGGATTGAGGAGGTGTCAAAACCCACCACAGAAGACGCAGAGTAACACTGAGCCGATTCTAAGTTGTTGATTATTCATAAAAAGACTCTGTGCTACTCTGTGGTGAAAAGAGTTTCGACACATCTCTCGGAAGTGGGTTTGTAGTTCTTTTTGTCAGTAATTAAGATGCGAACCGAGAAGCCTGCTTTGGCGAATGTCTCACTCACAATGTGCTGATAGATAGTATTGTACCAACGTGAAAATACCTTTAAAACCAAAGCCCCGTTGGTTTCAAAGGAAAGGGATCTTGGTTTTAAACCGATAGGCCTTAGGCTTTAAACTAACGGGGCGTATGTTTGTATGGAGAGGAGTGTAAACTTTTGTGGCTTATCCCACCCATTCTCCGGATATTCCCATTCTATTCCAGGTATTTCGTGATCTTTCCACTGATTTGTAAAAGTGAAATCTCACATAACTTGGTATCGTATTCAGCCGAAAGTATGCGTTCTTCGGCATCCAGCAAACTTTTCTGCGCTTCCCGCATTTCGATACCCGAAAGGTTGCCCAGCATGTAGCGTTCCATAGCTATCTCGTGATTCTCTTTGGCGGCTACCAGATTCTGTCGTTCCAGTTTCAGCATTTGCAGATTATTCTGGTAGGCCTGCCACAGATTGCTAAGGTCTGCTTTCAGCCCTTGCTCCAGTTGTTCACGTTGAAGGCGGGCATTTTTTATGGCAATACGTGCATTGTTTTTTTCGCGTCGGCGATTTCCATCGAAGATGTTGAAGCCTACCGTTACTCCAAAATTGGCTCCCAGATTACCTCTTTGGCTATTAGCGGCAATATCGTACTTATTGAAGGTATATCCGTATCCGGTATTCATCTTCAGGTAAGGGTAGTTGCGCGAGTTTACTTTCTTATAGTCCAGCATGGCGAGCGTGTTGTTTTGTTCAGCTTTCAACAGTGACGCGTTCGTCAGTAAGGTAGCATTCCACAACTCTTCGAATCGAAGCCCGGCATTCACTTTTATAATGCTGTCTTCTATCACGAGCGGTTGATCCACATCTTCGTTGGCCATCAGTTCGTTTAACTGGATGCGCGAGGTATGCAGCAATTCCTGTTGCTTCATGTATTTGGCGCTGTCGGCGTTGAAGTCCACTTTTGCCTGTTGATAGTCCAGACGGGAGAAGTTACCGATGTGGTAACGTTCTTCTACGATTCGCAGGCGCTCTTTCGACAAAGATACCGCATAACGGAAATTCTGCAAGCGAATTTTTTGCTGAACATAGTTGTAATATTCGGCTACCAGATTGGCTATCAGGTCCTCGATGGCGATACGGGTATTGGTTTCTCCCTGTAGTTGCAGCTCTTTCAGTTTCTGGTAATTGGCTGTAATGTTAAAGCCATCGAAGATGGTCCAGTTCAAGTTCAGACCCACATTCAAGGTTTGGTCGAAGACACCGTTTTCTTTTACTGATTCTCCGGTGGCCCGGACCTTGGTATTAGTGTTGTCCACTGTCCCCTTGTATCCTGCCGTAAAATCGAGTGTCGGCAGATAGCCTGCGTTGCCCGGGGTGGCGTTGTTCCTGCTCACTTGCTCTTCATTGCGGACTATTTGCAGGGAGTAGTTATTCTGAAGTCCATACTCCAGGCAGGATTTCAGGGTATATATTTGTGGCTGCTGTGCCTGCATGGCAAAAGGAGCACAGCACAATGCTATGATAGATAAGACGATCTGTTTCATTCTTGCTTTAATTTATTACTTCGGTTCGTCGAAATATAACTGTAAATGGCAGGTACGATGTACATGGTCAGCAGGGTAGATACCAACATACCTCCCACTACAGCCGTACCCATTGCGATACGTTGGTTGCAACCTTCACCCGAGGCGAAAGCCAGCGGGATTAATCCCAGGATGGTAGAAGCACTTGTCATCAGGATAGGACGCAGGCGTTGTAACGCCGCATCTTTGATGGCTGTCATCTTATCCTCACCCGTTTCTTGTTTCAGGTTGGCAAACTCTACGATCAGGATACCGTTTTTAGCCACCAGTCCAATCAGCATAATAATGCCGATCTGGCTGAAGATGTTCATTGTGATACCTCCAAAATACATGAATACCAATGCGCCTGCAATAGCCAGGGGGACGGTCAGCATAATGATCAGCGGGTCTTTGAAACTCTCGAACTGTGCTGCCAGGATCAGGTAAATCAGTACAATGGCCAGAATAAAAGCAAACATCAGACTTGAAGAACTCTCGCGATATTCTTTCGAATCACCGGTCAATGCTGTGCGGAACGTGTCGTCCAGCGTCTCTTTGGCTATCTTGTCCATTTCGTCCAATCCTTGTCCGATGGTTTTTCCTTCGGCCAGTCCGGCGGAAACAGTGGCCGAAACGAAACGATTGTAACGATACAGTTTCGGAGGCGCGATGCCACCGGTCAGTTCAATCAGGTTGTCCAATTGCACCATATCGCCTTTGTCACTACGAATGTAGATCGATTTCAGATTGGCAGGTGTGTTACGTTGCTGGCGGTTGATTTCTCCTAAGATCTCATATTGCTTGCCGTTCATATAGAAGTAGCCCATTCGCTGTCCGCTCAGACCGTATTGCAGGGTCTGTGCGATGTTACGTGTACTTACCCCCATGATGCTGGCTTTGTCGCGATTGATATTGATACGTGCCTCCGGCTTGCTGAACTTCAGGTCTACGTCTGCCATCTGGAATACCGGGTTCTCGTAAACCTTCGCCATGAACTTGGGCAGTACTTCCTGTAGCTTTTCGATATTAGTGGCCTGCAATACGTATTGGACGGGCATACCGCCACGCCGTCCGCCAAAAGAAGATGACTGCTGGACGAATGAACGCGCCATCGTCTTTTTCTGTACTGCTGCCGACAATTTTTCAGCCACATCCATCTGGGTGTAGTCACGGTCTTTCATGTCTTTCAGCGTGATGCGCACATTACCGCTACCACTCGATACACGGGCGGTTACCGATTCGGCATCCGGTACAATCGAGTCTACGAGGTCATTGATGTCTTCCGTATAGTCCCGGATGTATTCATAGGTCACACCTTCGGCTCCACGGGTATTGATACTGATTTGTGAACGGTCTTCCAACGGAGCCATTTCTGCCGGGATGTAATTCCACAAGAAGGCAATGATGCCAATGGTAATTGCTACAAAGGGCAGGGCAATCCAACGTTTATGGAGGAAAACAGCCAGTGAACGACTGTAGAGGCGGTTCATTCCTTCGAAGAAAGGTTCTGTTTTCAGATAGAACCAGTTCTGTTTCTCCCGTTTTACCAGTAACTTGGTGGCTAGCATCGGAGTAAAGGTCAGAGCCGCAAAAGAGGAGATGATAACCGAACCGGAAATAACAATACTAAATTCACGGAACAGTCGTCCTGTCATCCCCTCCATAAAGACGATGGGGAAGAATACGGCAACCAGCGTAATGGTGGTAGAGATGACAGCGAAGAAAATTTCTTTAGCCCCTTCGATGCCGGCCTCTTTCGGAGGCATACCTTTCTCAATGCGGACATAGATGTTTTCCGTCATTACGATAGCGTCGTCCACCACCAGACCCACTGCCAGCACAACAGCCAGCATGGAGAGCACGTTGATGGAGAAGTCCGCCAGATACATAACGAAGAAAGCACCGATCAACGATACCGGAATCACGATGCAGGGAACCAGCGTAACACGCCAGTCGCGCAGAAAAAGGAAGATAATAATGATCACCAGGATGAAAGCTACGTAAACGGTTTCTTTTACTTCGCTGATAGAGGCACGGATGAATTTGGTGTTATCGAATCCGTAAGAATACTTCACGTCTTCCGGGAGGTCCTTCTGCATCTTCTCCATGCGTTCATATACCGCATCGGCTATCTTTATATGGTTGGCACCCGGCTGGGGGATTACAACGATTCCCACCATGGGTACACCATTCATCTTCATGTAGCTTTTGATGTCGGCAGGGCCCAGTTCGGCTCGTCCGATATCACTGAAACGGATGATGCGGTCGTTCTCTTCTTTGACGATCAGGTTGTTGAACTCTTCTGCAGTGTGCATCAGTCCCAAAGTACGGATGGTAAGTTCTGTTGTATTTCCTTCGATACTACCTGAAGGGAGTTCCACGTTCTCTTTGTCTACCGCATTCTTCACGTCGATAGGAGTGATCCCGTAACCGGACATCTTGATGGGGTCGAGCCATAAACGCATGGAGTATCGTTTCTCTCCCCAAATGGAGACACTACTTACGTCAGAGATCGTTTGCAACTGTTCTTTTACAGTCAGGTCGGCAATTTCACTGAGTTCCAGCAAAGAACGTTTGTCGCTTTGCAAAGCCACCATAAGGATAGGGGTGGCATCGGCATCGGCTTTCGATACGGTAGGAGGGTCACAGTCGCGCGGGAGATAACGTTGGGCGCGTGATACCTTGTCACGCACGTCATTGGCAGCTGTTTCCAGGTCGACGGAAAGCTCAAACTCTACCGTGATACGGCTTTGTCCCTGCTGACTGACACTGGAGAGTGAGCGGATGCCCGGAATACCATTGATGTTCTGTTCCAGGGGTTCGGTGATCTGATTCTCGATGACATCGGCATTTGCACCCGGATAGGAGCAGGATACTGAAATAATAGGGTTATCTACGGATGGATACTCCCGGACACCCAGGTAGTTGTACCCGATCAGTCCAAAGAGCAAAATGATGATGGTCAGTACCGTTGAGAGTACTGGCCGTCGTATACTTAATTCGGATATATTCATAAGGCGGTCGGTAGTTAATTGATATTATCCAGTGTGACAGGCAGACCTGTACGAAGTTGCAGGGTTCCCGAAGTGATGATGGTATCACCCATTTGTAGGCCCTTTATGACTTGTACTTCAGCTTCGGTACGGATACCTGCGGTTATTTCTACCGGTTCGGCTTTACCCGATTTATAGAGGAATACTTTATCCTTACCCATCTCAGGTACGATGGACTCCGATGGGATGGCGATGGCATTCGGGATTTCTTCTTTTTTCAGTTGGATGCTGGCGTAACGTCCCGGTAGTATTGCCCCGTTACTGTTAGCATACAGTGCACGAACGGTCAGTGTACGAGTAGACTGATCGATTCGTGATTCGGTGGCATATACCTTTGCGGGGAAAGAGCTTAACTTTCCTTCCAGTTCGAAGTTGAGGTTAGTTCCCTTTTTTACCTGACTGGCATAACGCTCGGGTACGGAAAACTCTATTTTCAGAGGAATGATTTTTGTCAGTTTGGCTACGATGGTAGTAGGTGAAGCATAAGAGCCAACGCTGACCTGCCGGAGTCCGATCACCCCGTCGAAGGGTGCGCGAAGTTCGGTCATGGCAATATTCGCTTTTACCAAATCAATATCTGCATTCAGGGTGGCCAGTTCCGTTTTTACCTGCTCGTAAGCTTCCTTACTGACGGCATCCCGTTCGAGCAAAGCATTTTGGCGGAACACACGGTCTTCGGCAAGTTTTAGTTGAGCTACAAGACGTTGCAACTGGGCCTGTAATTGCCGGTCGTTCACTTTTGCCAGTAGTTGTCCTTTCTTTACGGTTGTTCCTTCGTCAAAGTTGATCTCAACAATTTTTCCCGAAGTCTCAAAAGAAAGATCCACCTCCTCGTCAGGCATCAAGCTACCGCTGATTTGAATCTGGTCTGTCAGCAATTGTGGTTTTATGATTTTGGCGTTTACGTTCAGAACCCTTTTATTGATCTGTTTGCCTGTCATCACTTTGTCGGCTGCTGCCAACTCTTCATTTGCTTTAGGAAGTCGGGAGTAAATTCCCCAACCTATCAGTCCGGCGCCAACCAAGATGACGATGCCCCATTTTACCTTTTTATCCATGTCTTAGTATTAGTATATGTCTGTTCAAAGGTTAGACTAAGAGGGTGGGAAAAGGTTTAATCGGAAAATTAAAATATAGATTTATTTTTTGTGTTAAGGTGTCTTATTGATTATGTTTTCTTAATCTGTGATCAAAAATGGCCCGTAATGGATTGAAAAAACGCATTAATAAACTCAAATCGTCTGTTAGGATTTCAGCATCTCCTTTCAGTTGTTGCACTTTAGGAAGTCTTTTCCCGTAAGACGTAATAAGTCCTTTATCTAAAACTACGTCTGCACTATATAATAGTTCATTAGGAACTTCTGATATTTTGGATAGATGACCCACTAACATTCCGAACTCTTGATATGGATAATTTTGTAACTTGATGTTGACTTGTTGTCCTTCTTTTATCTTTCCCGAATTTTGTATGGGAAATTGTAGTCTGGCTTTTGTTGTCATAGAATCAATGGGAACAACAGAAAAAATAAGCTCACCTGATTTGACGTTTTGATTCTTACTCCAATATGTAGTAAAACTTACTTTACCATCTATAGGGGTAGTAATTAAATAATTTTGTTTCCAAGTTTCCGTTTGCGCTTTTAATAAGTGCGTGCTTTGTAGAAGTTTATTTGTTAGCTCCTGCCTGTCGGTGTTATGCTTTAATTCTATTTTTTTTAGATCAGAGCGTAGTTGTTTTAATGAGGATTTAATGTTCAATATGTTGACTTCCATATCTACAAGTGAAGATTGGAACTGAAGCCTGTTTTGGTGTCTTTGTTCTATTTCACTTTCAGAAATGACTTCCTTTACAAACAGAATGGAATCTCGTTGATATTCTTTGTCTGCAAGTCTGATTTGTGTTTTTAAAAGTTCTCTCTTTCTATTCTCTTGTACTAATAATTGCTTTTGTGCCTGCTTTTTTTCTTGTAATGACAATACTTCTTCTTCAAATAGTCCAGAATGTAGAAAATTGTATAGCTCAGTATAATTGAGCTTAAGATCAGCATAGCGTCCCTGTACTTCTCCTAATTCAAGATCATTGCGCAAAAAATCGGGTTCGGGAATTACTGAAAGGCTATCTTTTCCAATTGTGTTTTCTAGGACTGTAATGTAATGATCTAAAATTTTCATGTCTTTCCATTGTGCTGGTGACTCTAATATGGCAAGGACTTGTCCTTTTGTTATACTTTCTCCTTCTTCTGTGAATATGATTTCTATTTTTCCATTTACTTTGGAAATTAGATTTGCTGGCGGATTTATGGTTGTAATTTCAACTGTAGCAGGTACAATATCTGGATATCTTATAAATCCGGAAACGGAAATAACCAGTAAAAGAAAAACGAAGAAAATGGTTATTCCCCATCTTAATATCCACGTAGGACGATAGTTGTACAACTGGTCTCTATAGACTTGGCGTAACTGAATTTTTGACATGATGTATTATTTTATCCAATCTCTAATTGACTAGAAATTAGGTCGTAATATATTCCTTTTAAATTTATAAGTTCTTGATGAGTCCCTTGTTCCACAATTTTTCCCTTTTCCATGACCACTATATTATGGGCATTTTTTACAGTACTTAATCGGTGCGCTATTACAATGGCGGTTTTTCCTTCTAAGATGGTTTCCAAATTTTTGGAAATCTGTTTTTCATTATTCGTGTCAAGAGAGTTTGTCGCTTCATCCAGGAATATGAAGTCTGGGTTTTTGTATATCGCCCTAGCTATTAGTATACGTTGCTTTTGCCCTTGACTTAATCCTGAACCATTAGTTCCAAGTGGAGTGTATAGCTTTAAAGGGCGAGCATTAATGAAATTTTCTGCGTTTGCCAGTTGAATCGCTTTCACTAGTTGTTTTTGATTTACGTTCATTTCTTCATCTTCCAATGTGATATTATATAAGATAGTGTCATTAAAAAGTTTACCATCTTGTAATACGGCACCGCAACTATTACGCCAACGATATAAATCGATATTATCTAATGGCACTCCTCCGACTTCAATTTCACCATTTGTTGGTTTATAAAACCTGAGTAACAATTTTAGTAAAGTGGTTTTACCGCTTCCGCTTTCCCCTACGATAGCTGTAATCTTTCCCTCCGGTATCTCTAAATTTATATTGTCTAATACTTTGTTTAAATTAGGGTTGTAGTAAAAATCTAAATCTTTCACCTTAATGCCTTTTTCTATAGGAATGGAAACTTTTGATTCAGATATTTCTGGTTCTTCTTCCCAAATGACCTCGTTTACACGTTTAAGGCTGATGCGGGCAAATTGTAGGGAATGTACATAACCAATCATACTTTTTATGGGGGCATTCAGTTGCCCTAATATGTACTGAGCTGCCATCATCATACCTAGCGTCATTGTTCCTTCTATTACATTTAGAGCCGCAATATAAGTAATAAAAAGCCCTTGTAAATGGATGATAAAAGAGGCTCCGGTCGCTTCTATCTGGTCGAGATTCATGTTTTTTACCCGCAAACCATAAATTTTAAAGCGGCTGAGTTCCCATTTCCATCTTCGTTTGTTCGCGATATTATTTATCTTTATTTCGTTCACATTTTCTAATAATTCCAATAGATCGTTCTGATTAGTGGCCCTGCATCCGAATAGTTGATTATCTAGTTTCTTTCGTTGCTTTAGAAAAAGAAATATCCATCCGGTATAAACTGTGTTACCGATCATAAATACAAGGAACATATTACTTTCGTAATAGAGCATAAGCAGGCTGTAGATGACAAAGAGTAGGATATTGATGAAGATTCCCAGAAAAGTGGACATGATAAATGACTGTATACGTCCGTGGTCATCTATTCGGGTTAGTAAGTCGCTAACCATTTTACGCTCAAAAAAAGTAATGGGTAAACTCATGGTTTTGCGGAGGAAATCACTGACCATTCCCATGTTAATCCGCTCTGACACATACAGCATAAGGCGGCTTTGGATAAAGTCAGATGCCATTGAACTAAATGCCAAAATCATACCTGCTATCAGCATGGTGTTCACAAATTGGATATTACCGGACCCAATGCCGAAATCTACAATGGATTGGGATATGAAAGGGGAAAGTAGCCCGATCAATATCCCTGCAACCATACCTACTATAACTTGTCCTAAATATCGGTGATGAGGTTTCAGATATTTCATAAAATGGCTGAAAGAGGCTCGGGTTTCCATTTCGTTCATGTTGTGAAATTCGGGAGTCGTTTCTAATATCATGATGGTTCCAAGTCCGTTGCACATCTCCCACGCTTCCCTAAATTCTTTATGGTTGTAATGGGTAAGTCCTTGTGCAGGATCTGATATATAAACTTTTCTATTCGTGATTTTATGGACTACTACGAAATGACTTTGTTTCCAGTGTACAATTAATGGCAATGGCATCTTCTCTATTAAATCTTCGAATGTAACTTTGATAGCCAGTGTTCGGAAACCAATCTCTTCTGCTGCCCGGCCAATGTCGAACAATGATACGCCTTCGCGAGTTGCATAACAGCGATCCCTCAAATATTTCAATGAAAATCTCTTGCCATAATTTTGGGCTATAATCTTCAGACAGGCTGGTCCACAATCCATTTGGTCATGTTGAATGTAAGATGGAAAGTTTATTCTCATAGTTGTTCTTTGGATTTTCTTTTTCGAGATTTGCAGATGGTTTTTCCTTTTTTATAAATATTCCTTCTGATTATTTTCTCGGTAAAGTTTGGAACTGGGTTATATAATTTTCTTATACCTAAATATAAGTATGGATATAATAATTTATATAATGATCTTTGTAATTTATATTGTCTCCTATTAAATAGAAAGTAGTTAATATACAGTTAAATTTGTTCTTGGCTTATGTGTATTTGTTCTTTCTTTAAACGTATTTCTTTTTAAGAAAAAAATAAATAATATACATGATTGAAATAGCAACTATAATGTAATATATAGGACTATATACATAATTTAAAACTCTTGATGTAATGGACCAAAAAACACTGTATGAACAGTAGACGCTAATACTGTACAAAGAATGAACCAGTATAAGAAGGAAACCATTTTCTGATTTAACGTACAAATAGGCTAATATAAACCCAAAGCATGCCATTGAAATCATTGTATAGATACTACTCGTATGTATTATACCAAAGAGTAGTGCTGTTCCCGTGATTATAATCCATTGATTCATTTTACCTTTGAATTTATTGATAATAATGATTCTAAAGCATAATTCTTCTAAAATAGGGATTAAGAATAGACTATATATGAATCTCGGAAAATTGAGTAGTTCTTGTTTCGCCAATGATATGTTTTGAGGAATTGGGGTAATCATCCCTATAGCTATACACATGGATATAGTTAAAATGCAAACAGAAAGAATTGTTTTCAAAGAAAGACTCCTATTGAAAGACGAATGACATCGAATATTTTTTCTGAATATTAAGATAAATGTAGCGAGACTGAATAGCGTCATGGGGCGTATCCATGGAGTTGTATTTTGCACTAAGTTTCCAATAATTAATACCGTTAAAAGACTAATTAAGGGATATGCAAGTATGACAATTAGGAACGATAAAAAAAGATAGATTTTTTTCATGTATTTTTTGAGTTTTGTTTGCAGATAAACCCAATTTTAACTTCAGAGAATATCTGCAAACTGTTAATGTTAATTATGAGAAAATTTATTTGCTTCCATAATAAATGTGTTTATGGCAAAAGAAATGAGTCCAAATCGTCACGATATCATGTTCCGGCTTAGGCTTGGTTTGATCATATCCTAATCCGTTACCGCAGGCCGGGCATCCGTCTATATCCCATCTCCCGGTTTCGTTCCAAGAAGTTCCATAGATTGTTACAGCCGGGGCTGCATAACCATAACCATCAACATAACCACCTTGCCAAGTGTTATTCTCTAACATTCTAAAAAACTCATCTTGGCTAACTCCTCCTTTAAGAGAAGTCTGCTCTTCTATATTCACTACAGGATATTCACTCAATTTATTTATATTCAGTTTTTTCATATTGTTAAAATATTAGTAAGACGTTGGTTGTTTCTTGACTTTTTCGTGAAGCAGTATTTTTTGCTTTTCGACCTGTTGGGCGGCATGGTATGTCAGGGAAACCATGGCAGATATAAACATAACTTTTGTCTTAATCTGCATTGCAATGTTCTGTTTTTATTAGCAGTGTTTACATGTTTAGTTATTCTTATTTTATTATTTATTTCCTTATGACGGGAAAACATATTTTTAATATTCTTCAATTTTATCCAGTTGATATAGATTTTCGCTATTCAATAAGTAATCATACCCTGACGACATGTCCTTTTGTTGGTCTTCTTGTATATACCTTTCATATTTTCTAATTCGATCATTTTCTTTCATGGATCCATAGTCTTTAAATAATATATTGCTTTGCCATGTGTTCGTGAAATACGGAGTCGCTATGAAGTGTAATTTCTTATGGGTGTTTATGTGAGTATGCCCTATAGGTCTGAACATTCGGTAAACTGTGAGGATACCTTTGTTAGAATTCGGAATATCACCTTTATAACTTTGTTCATCGTTCCATAAATACACACCCCTAAAACTTACCACATGTATCTCTTTATTATTCTCAAATTCTGAAAAATTGGTAAATCTCTCATCAAATCTTTCGTCAATATCCATAAAACAAAACCATTCGGATTGGAAGAAGGCACTTAAATCGAGTAATATATTTCTATTCTCTAAATCGTTGAACCCACTTCTTTTCTTTTTCACTTTTAATATAATTTTGTCATGGATTGCTAGATCCCAAGTTCGATCCGTACTTTCATCATCCAGCAAAATGATACCGTCAAAATAGTTTGCCATATTTGTTAGAAAACCTTCTATCAGTTTTTCTTCGTTGTACGCTTGGCAGAGGACTATCTTTTTATGCCTTTTCCGAAATGCGGCGGGGTGTCTGATTTCGAAACCGATAAATTGCTGTAGATATGTATAGCACAAGTCTTTTGCATATTGATTGTCTTGCCAGTCGTAAATGACTTTGTTAAATTCACTTCCCCAAATATCTTTGTTAGCAATTGCTTCCGAAGGATAATTCATTTTTCTCCAATCCGAGATGCTATGTTTATTGATACGTTTAGAGCGTTCGTTGGGATCATAATTTTTTTCCCGATGAATAGTCTTTGCCTCTGGGAGGATGAATTTTTTGATACCAGACATGTCCAACCGTGCACGCATATTATTATCTTCTCCACCCCATGTGATGAATGTTTCATCATAACCATGTAATTTGTATAGATGGTTACGTTCTACCATCAAATTACCCCACGGGATAAAATCCAACTCTTTTATATTATTTTCTGTAAGTTCCTGCTCATAGGGTACATATGCCATCATTGCGAGGATATAGTGCATGGGATATTTCTCTATGGCATCTCTCATTTGCCATATAATATCAGTGAGGAATTCTACTTCAGGATCTATTTGTAGGATATACTTTTTGGTAGCATGCTTGAGTCCTACATTTAGTACGGAAGCATGGTTGCGAGGAGCATGTTTTCGTTCATTAATAATTAGCTTCCAATTTATGAATGGATAATTTTGAAGCAGCATTAGAAGTTCTGACTTTTCATCGGGGTCGTCCAGAACAATGATTACCTCAATACCGTTTCGTTGTAAATAGGGTGCATTATGTGGTAATACTTTTCTGAACTCCGTATATCTTTTATAGAAAGACATAACGATACTTACATCGAAGTTATGAATAATATCATTATTTAAATCGATGAGTTTCTTTTCTGTTGTGGGTTTATTTACGTTCATGCTATCAGTATTTTTTCATTAAACAGCATTTGGATAAACTCCACAAATATTTTAGGTTCCTTTTTGTATGGACTCATATTTATAGCATCTTTTATTAAGCAACTTCTTTTAAAAAGGGCTATAATTTCAGCTTCTTCTTTACCAAAACTTGAATGGACTTTGTTGTTGGCTGTATAAGCTAATACAAATTTGGTATCAGAAAATTTAATAAGGTGAAAAGCATCCGATAACCTAAGGTGAATTTCCATAGGGAACGTATATAATTGTTTGTGGTTGGCTGCTACTTCTAAAATTAAGTCGTTAAGCGATTGCTGGGTTTGGCGATACTCATTGTCCAACAATTCTTTGTTTTTAATAATAATGCAGTCTATGTTTTTGCTCTTTTCTGTATTTTGTACATATTGAATATCGTTCATGATCAAATTCAAAGGGATGTATTCGTTTAAGCTTCCCCCTATCCGTCCCTGAAACTTATTAGCGAATTGTTGGCTGAGGTTTTGGGGTGTGATAAGTCCTCCATATCCTTGCTCTCCAATCACGATACATGGTTTACCTAACATTATTCCTGTGTAAATAGAAATACCATCCCCGATGATTATATCATTTGATAGAATTACTTTTTCGATATTCGATTCTTTTACATTGATAAGTGTAATATTAGAATTGAATATAGGGATAAGAGGATCTCCATTATAAAGTATTGTGATTCTATAGTCTGATAAAATATTTAATAAGTTACTGATATAATAGACCGGTGAATTTTTAAGGTTAGGGTGTGCGATAGCTATTAATAGTTTGGGGCTATTTTTATTTCTTATTTCTACATTTTTAGTAACGACTGGTATAGAAAAATATGGTAAGACAAACATTTTGTCTTTTTGAAAGAAACTCTCCAAGAGCTGATTGAAGCAATCACAAAGTATTATTTTTTCTACTTGTTGGTCTTCACTTAAATATTCGTCTTTTAAATACTCTGTATTTATGAAGTGTATGATTGGGATATTTGATTTTCTTGCAAATTGACTAATGTGGCTCAAACCTGTTTTGCCATAAGTAAGAATAATCTCTGCTTCTTCTGTTTTTATATGACTTGACGGGGGGATATATAGATAATCACTGAGATGATTTTGAGGTTTACATATAAGGGTGATATCATTGCTATCATCTTTATTATCCAGAATCTTTAGTATTCTATTACAAAAGTCAACTTGTCGCTGGTTGGAGACGTCTAGGGAAAAAAGTATTTTCATAATTAGTAAGGTTTCTTGGTTTTCAGTAATAATAAAATTATTATTTTGTTAATATATGACTTTTTTTTATATGAACATCCTCCAAAAAGATTTTTTTATTTTTAATTAACTAATTAAAAAAAACGGTATGCAATGCCATTCTTGCTGTTATTGAATAGTGAGACGAATAGTATGTACTCTGTTGATATCTGAGTAGTTACGCTTTCTTTTGCTGTATCCCTTCTATTATAAATCAATGCTGTATTTTCGCGTTTGGTGAAGGTGGCGGTCGCTGACTGGCCTGTTATACTTTCGGAGATAAACGATAAACTCTCTCCGATGGAGCGAACCATATCCGGGGTAATCTGTATACATATGAAAGCCTCATTATCTTTTTAGTAAAAGAGTGAGGACTTATTGTAACAGCCATCGAATCATCCTCTTGATAAAGTGCGACGGTTCTTTTCTTCTTTGCGGATTACGAACTAACCAACGGTATTTGTTTTTGATATTAAACGATTGTATACAAGTATGTTATGATGAATCTCCGTTTGTTTATTCCGGCCCTGGTATGCGGGCTCATGGGCCTTGGTATACGGGCTCATAAGCCCGGGTGGCGGGGATGGGATGAAGAACGGATCATTTTCGACTAAACAGTAAAGGAAAGCACAATGCTCTAAACAATGTATTCAGTTAATAAATACGTTCCTTAGTGTTGCCTATCAGCGTCTTAACGATTGGATGGCACTCAAGTTGACGGGTGGAAGATAGAAGATGCGGGTGGAAGATAAACAGGCTGAAAATGCGATCTTCCACCGTATCATTGCATTGATTATTAATGGAGTAAGTGGAAAAAGGTGGAAGATGGAAGATCGAAACGTATTTTTTGTAGGAGAAGCAGTTACTTTGCCAAGTGAAGCATTAAAATAGAATAAAGAATATTCTCTGAAAAATGGCAGAGATTCAGTATGCCGCACGGTATTTTCCTTCCTCCTTATCCTCAAGCATACTCAGATAGGAAGTGTAGCGTGATTCGCTGATGTAGTGCTCTTCTACTGCTTTCCGAACAGCACAACCGGGTTCTTGGCGGTGTGTGCAGTTTCCATATTTACAGTTTGCCGAAGTTTTGAATATTTCGGGGAAGTAGTGACCTATCTCTTCCTCTTCCATATCGAAAGTACCAAAACCTTTGATTCCCGGAGTGTCGATAATGTATCCGTCTCCCGGTACAGGGAACATTTCGGAGAAAGTGGTGGTGTGCATTCCCTTGTTGTGATAAGCTGATATTTCCGCAGTCTTGACTTCCAGCCCCGGAACAAGGGCATTGATGAGGGTTGATTTACCCACTCCCGAATGTCCGGAGAAGAGGGTTACCCGGCCTTTCAGTTCCTCGCGTATGGCATCGACTCCTTCACCGGTCAGTGCGGATATTTTAAAACAAGGGTAACCTATTTGGGTATAGAGCGTGATGAGGCTGTCCAGATAATGCAATTCGTCTTCATCATAAGCATCCACTTTGTTGAAAAGAATCTTCACCGGTACCCGATAGGCTTCTGCCGATGCTAAAAAGCGGTCGATAAAAGTGGTTGAAGTTTCGGGATAGTTAACAGTCACCACCAGCATACATTGGTCGAGATTGGCTGCAAGAATATGTGATTGTTTGGAAAGGTTCGATGAACGGCGGATGATGTAATTTTTCCGATCTTCTATCTCACTGATAAAGGCTGTTCCTTCCTGATTGAGTATGATTTGTACACGGTCACCTACGGCAACGGGATTTGTACTCCGTATGCCTTTCAGCCGAAAATTACCTTTGATCTTACATTCAACCAGCTGCCCGTCATCAGTTTTCACCTGATACCAGCTACCTGTATTCTTTATTACTAATCCCTTCATGTTTTATAAGCAGCTAGTTACAAGTTACGGGCTATTAAGAAAACTTTGAGGCCGTTATACACAGATGTGTATGGTAGCCCGTAACTTGTATTTCAATTATACGGTCATAATTTCTTTGTCCTTTTCAGCCAGCATTTCTTCAATTTTGGCAATGTATTTGTCATGAACCTTCTGCAGTTTAGCTTCTGCGTTCTTTTGTTCATCTTCAGCCAAACCGTCTTTTACAGCTTTCTTCAGTGCATCGATGCCGTCGCGCCGTGCGTTACGGATACTGACTTTGGCTGTTTCACCCTCAGCTTTACATTGTTTGGCGAGTTGCTTACGGCGTTCCTCGGTAAGAGGTGGAATACCGATGCGGATAATTTCACCGTTATTCTCCGGCATAATGCCGAGATCGGAGTCTATAATGGCTTTTTCAATAACCCGGAACATGCTTTTATCCCAAGGTTTAATCGTGATGCTGCGTGCATCGGGAGTGGTTACGGCAGCTACGTTGCTGATGGGCACCATGCTTCCGTAAGAGTCTACACGGATACCATCCAGCAAGCGTGTGCTTGCTTTTCCGGCGCGGATGTGTGCCAGTGCTTCTTCCAGATACATCACTGCCATATCCATCTTCTCTTGTGATTCTTCGATAATCGTTTTTACGTCTACCATCTTATTAAGTATTTATAAAATTGGCACTTTGATTCATTTTGAAAACAAAAGTAGATTATTTTTTGATTATCTGCAACTATCCCTATAGAGAAATGTGTAATACAGATGGTAGTGTTATTGATAATTATCGTAATGGGCGGCTAGGAGGGAGGTATGATCGTTTGTATGAGGCAGAGCAATAAGAAATGTTTTCTGTCTCATGATTTACTTTTTATTGTGTTAGTAAATCACATTAAATACCTTATTGAATGAATGTTTTCATTAGTAACTTTTGATCTTTGGGATATTTTATATAAATTGCTCAACTAATCGGTTACATCTGTCGAACAGTTGTCTTTCTGTAAATAATCATGATAAAAGTACTTAAATATAGATAAAATGAAAAAGATCAATGCGGCTTTGGTAATATCTCTGTTTGTAATGACAGGATGTGGAGGAAATAAACAACTGACAGATGATTGCATCACGGTTGATGTTAGTGCGGATTATCCTAAAAAGGAACTGATCCTTCAAGATTTTATGGATGTGGAATACGTTCCGTTGGAAACTACTGACGATTTTATAACTCAAGGTATTGTGAAAGCTACCGGCAAGAAAATTCTGTTGGTTGCAAACAGGATTATGGATGGTAATATTTTTGTGTTTGACAGGGCTACTGGTAAAGGGGTACGGAAGATTAACCGTTTGGGACAAAGTGGTGAAGAATATTCGCATATTACGTCTATTGTTCTGGATGAAGATAATAACGAAATGTTTGTTGTAGATTATCCTGCAAGGAAAATATTGGTATATGACTTATATGGAGAGTTCAATAGAAGTCTCCCATTTCCAGATACCTGCTATTATGAGTTTTTATCGGACTATGACCGGGATCATCTGATTGGTTATAAAAGTTATTTGCCATTGATAGAAACCGACGAATCATGCCATGTACTTATTTCCAAGAAAGACGGAAGTGTTACACGAAAAATTCAAATTCCTTTCAAAGAACTCGAGACACCGGTTGTGACGAAAGATGAGGCGATAGTGACTCCAGGTTTTTTTCTGATAACCCCGCATGATGGTAATTGTCTGCTGACGAAAACATCATCTGACACAGTATACAATTACTTACCGGATGGCACTCTCAGTCCATTTATTGTACGGACTCCTTCCATTCATTCTATGGATCCTAAAGTATTTCTTTTTCCGACCATTATCACTGATCGGTATTATTTTATGCAAACTCTTGATAAGAAGTTTAATTTTGAAAAGGGGAGAGGTTTCCCGACCAATGATTTAGTGTATGATAAACAGGAAAAAGCAATATTTCAATATACCGTATATAATGATGACTTTTCTAATAAACACCGGGTTGCATTGGGACAGCAACCCGAAAAATCTGTAGATGAAGAAATTGTAACCTGTCGTGCTTTAAATGCTTCAGACCTTGTCGAGGCAAACGAAAAAGGAGAACTGAAAGGTAAGCTAAAAGAAATTGCTGCCGGACTGAATGAAGAATCGAATTCGGTGATTATGTTGATAAAACGCAAGAAATAAAGATAGTAAAGGCTAGAGGATAGGTTAGGTATTATATCCATGCTCATACGCCGTTCGAGGGAAAGTCCATTTCCATATCTGAGAGTAGTAATACCGATTATCGGGGCTATTGATGATAAAAGGTCTGCTGTAAGAAAAAGAAGGCGAACAAAGTAGAACGCGAAAGATGAAGAATGAAGAACGGGTTAACAGGTAGAAGTATTCCATCTACTTGTTAACCCGTTGATAATAAGTATAGTTTATGAAGTTAATTGTGTACCAATGTACCGATTTCTTCTCCGGTAATCACTTTTTTCAGGTTGCCTACTGTATCCATATCGAATACTACGATCGGCAGATTATTCTCCTTACACATACAAGTAGCTGTCAAGTCCATCACTTTCAGTCCTCGTTTCAGCACTTCATCGTAAGTGATGTCGTGGAACTTGGTTGCCGTAGGATCTTTCTCCGGGTCGGCAGTATAGATACCGTCTACGCGAGTACCTTTCAACATGACGTCTGCTTCTATCTCGATACCGCGAAGCGATGAGCCGGTGTCGGTAGTAAAAAACGGATTCCCGGTTCCTGCCGACATGATGACGATTTCGCCATTTTCCATGCATTCAATAGCTTTCCATTTACTGTAGAATTCACCGATAGGTTCCATGCGTACGGCTGTAAGTACACGTGCTTTCACACCGGCCGCAACTAATGCCGAACTTAAGGCAAGGCTGTTAATTACTGTGGCCAGCATACCCATCTGGTCACCTTTTACCCGATCGAAACCTTTATTGGCTCCACTCAGTCCACGGAAGATGTTACCACCACCGATAACGATGCCGATTTGTACGCCTTGTTCATGAATCTCTTTGATTTGTGCGGCATATTCGGCCAATCGCTTTTCATCGATGCCGTATTGCTTTTCTCCCATCAGGCTCTCACCGCTGAGCTTCAACAGGACTCTTTTGTATTTTGCCATACGATTCTGATTGTTGGTTTACTTTTTTGCAAAGATACGCGATTCCTTTTAATGGACTATCTTTTTTGCTAAAAAAGCTTGTACAAGTCCGCGAAGCGACAGGTAGATAATAAAAGCCATCCACAAGGCATGATTTCCCATTACTCCTTGGAAGATGTAATAGGTAAGAAAAAAACTGGCAGAAGCGATGAACATGGAGAAAAGCATCTGGCGGGTAGCGGTGGCACCTATGAAAATGCCATCCCATAAAAAGGCGGAAAATCCGGCAAGGGGAATGGCTAATACCCAATAAAAGTAAGTGTCGGCTTCCTGGATAACGGATGATTCGTTAGTCAGTAATTCCAGAAATGATTGTCCACCAATACCGTAAAGAAGGGTGAACCCGGCTGATAATCCGACACCCCATCCGAATAACTGTCGGACGGTACGGTGAAGCTCCATACGATTACCGGCGCCGATATAACGACCGGCAAGTGCCTCGCCTGCATAGGCAAATCCATCCATAATATATGAAAAGAGGGTAAACAGCTGCATTAATAAAGTGTTTACAGCCAGTACTACTTCGCCTTGGGCGGCTCCGGCAGAGGTGAAGAACATCGTTACAGCTACCAGGCACAAAGTACGGAGAAAAATATCGCGATTTACCTGAAAGAACCGATACATGGCTTGTTTTTGCCAAATGCCTCTCCAATGGACTCGTTTCCGCAATTGTTTATAATAACGTAGCCATAAAAGCAGAGCCATCAGGAAACCTGCATATTGAGCTATAAGCGTTCCGAGAGCTACTCCTTCTACTTTCATTCCGAAAAGGAATACAAAACAAAGACTTGCCAGGATATTCACAATATTCTGCGTAATAGCGATATACATCGGAAAACGGGAATTCTGCATTCCGATGAACCAGCCGGCAAAACCGTAAAGGCCGAGCATGGCAGGAGCCCCCCAGATGCAGATACGAAAGTAGAGAGTGGCCAGACGTTCTACTTCGTCGGAAGTCTGTATGAAAGCAAATGCGGCTTTTTGGATGGGATATTGCAGAGTCATCAGACAGAGTGCGATAAACAATCCCACGCCGACTGAACGTAGAAGCAGTTTTGTTACTTCTTCCAGATTACGTTGTCCGAATGCTTGGGAAGTCATGCCGCTGGTGCCCATCCGTAGAAAGCCGAATATCCAGTAAATGATGTTGAACAGCATGCCACCTACAGCAATGGCTCCGATGTAGGCGGCCGATCCCAGATGTCCTACAATAGTGACATCGACCAGTCCCAATAACGGGACTGTGATATTGGAAATAATAGAGGGAACGGCTATTTGCAGAATCCGTTTGTTTCCGTTACTGATGTGCATTTGTTTATTCATTGACATGCAAAGTTACATGAAAAACAGAGAATATGAAAATGATGTGAACAATCATGTAATTATATTGGTTCGCAACGTTCTCGATACAGGAATTAATATTATTTTTGTCTGCATATTGAAAGATATCTTACAGACAATTAACAAACATCGCAGCGAGGTAGCATTATCAATTTGAATTTAATAACTAAATGAAAAACATATGAGGCAATTTATTCTAATAATGATTTGTATATTACTACAAGTCATTCATGTGCATGCAGGGTCCAAGGACATAACGTGGAAATGGGATTATTCCGAAGCAGATGATATTTTTATTGATTTGCTTGGCAAGGCGGCTACTGGATTTATGGAAACGAATACGCCTAACTGTTATGGGGGGAAATTAGTAGTAAAACTTCCCGAGGGATTACATTTTAAGCAAACAGAGGCACCTGCTTTTTTGTTGATTGGCAATGCGGAAGAAATAGCTTTTAACGTTGACGTAAATGATAGTATGGCTATTCTTTCATTAAAGACATCTTCAGTACAAACTGTTCCGTCAGAAGCTATTAATATTACACTTAATCCTAAAGCGATTAAAGGCAAACTCAGAAAAGGTATGAACACAACCGGTAGGTTGAGTTTTCATCCATCAGAGATTCCTACCGTATTTAAATCGCCGATAACGGGTAGAACGTATCATTTAGTGTTTAATGATGAGTTCGATGATGGAGTGATAGATACTTTAAAATGGGATACGAGAAGTAGAAGAAGTCCTTTTACCCGTAGAGGTATGTATCAAGAGAAACCTTACTATGTGCTGTGTCATGAGGATTGGACCAAAGAGTTGCATGGCGAACTTCGTTTGGAAGTCTCTAAATACCCGACACAAAACAATGTTGTGATGACCGGTGGGATTTTATCACTGGGCAGGTTCATGGCACGTTATGGTTATTATGAGACAAAGGCTTCATTTAGAGACTGTATTGGTGAAGGTTACTGGCCTGCTTTTTGGATACATTTTGATGAAGCCGATAAGTATGGAAAAGGAACTGAAATTGATGTTTTTGAATATATTCCTAAAGATAAACAAATCTTTCAGACACTTCATTGGTATAAAAAACAAGCAATGGAGGAGCAGCAATCAGAAGTGCAACATGCAGCTCTGGATTACGATAAAAGTGGGCAATTTAAAGAACACCGTTCGTCTACCGAGTATTTTGTATTGGATGAAGCTCAGAGTAAAGAGCATACATTTGCTGTGGAATGGACCCCCGAAGAACTGATTTTCTACACAGATGGTAAGGTTACCCGTCGGGTGAATCGGAAAGATGATCCCAAACAAGTGCCAAGTGCTTACCAAATGGTTTATTTCTCTTGTTCCGCAGGAGAATGGGGAGGTAATGTGATGGAAAATCAAGTACCTGCCTATGTCTATTTTGATTATTGCAGATGTTATCAGGAAAGTGATCAGGATGCTATTTACACCGTTAAAGGTAATGGGATGAAAGTTCCGGCGAGCCGGCGTGTGGGAAAGCTCTGAATATAACAAAGAGTCAGGCTCACAAATATTGAAAATAATAGTGAGTATGTGACTTGGGAATACACAATATAAATACTATCTTTGTAGGGACCTAACTAAATAAAAATGAAGAAGATGAAAACCTTGACTTTATTTCTTTCCTTGCTCTTTTCTTTCCCGTTTGTGCTTTCGGCTCAGATGGTGGGAGAGACTTTGCAGAAGGTCTCTGCTGCCCTTGATAACAGACAGTGGGACCAAGCTGTTACTTTGTTCCGCCAAGCGGTAAATACCAATGTAGAGAAAGCCGAAATGTTCTATTGGACAGGTGTGGATAAGAGTCTGGAAGTATCATCCAGGATGGGGCGGGAACTGGCTGCTTATTACAAAAAATCACGCAGCTATGACAAAGCGTATCTTTTTTATAAAGAGTTGCTTCAAAAATCTCCGAATGATGTTAATTGTCTTGTGTCATGTGCTGAGATGGAAGTATGCCGTGGGAGGGAGTCTGAAGCTTTGGAGACTTACCGGAAAGTATTGTCATTGGATGCGGATAATCTGGCAGCCAATATTTTTATCGGTAATTATCTTTATTTGAAGGCGGAGAGAGAGAAAAAACAGTTAGAAGCCGATTATAAAAAGATTAGTGCTCCCACTCGGATGCAGTATGCACGCTATCGTGATGGTCTTAGCCGTGTGATGAGTACCGGATACGGAAAGGCAAGGGAATATCTTCAAAAGGTGATCAGTCAATTCCCTTCTACTGAAGCTCAAAAGACATTAGAAAGAATAAAGCTTATAGAAAAAGAGGTGAACAGATAACTGTTCACCTCTTTTTCTATATGTTGTTACCGGGCTGTGCGTATGGGTAAATCAATCGGTCCTTCGACAACGGAACGCGTTTGTGTTTGTCCTTGTTTGGGACCGGGTATCAGCGGACTGTATGTCAGGACGTGACGGATACGGGAACGTTGGTCGTTGGTAAACCGGTCTGAGTAACTTACGGAATAATCCATAATATTAGTAGAAGTAAATGTCTGATTGGTCTTACAATTTTTACGTTTTACCAGATAGTCAAACGTGAAGTTTGCCGGATCATTCTTCGCGGTGTAGGCGTAATCAGCGTCATACTCCACTTTATTATAAGTAGGGGTGTCGTCACAATAATCCGAATCAAAGCAACCGTCATAAATACCTTCGTCATTTTCAGAAAAAGCATGGTGTAAGCCCAGATAATGACCTAATTCGTGAGCTAATGTTACGGTGATGTCTGCTGTACTATATTGGGTTGAAGTTGACTGGTCATTAATGAATAAACTGTTGATGGAGACACTATATGGAAATTTCAGATTTTGTTTCTCTAAATAAGATTTTTGTGTTTTGCTCAGTCCTTCCAGATAATTGCTTCCTACTGTGGAAAAAGGTATATGTGCAATTCCCAGTGTGGTACTGCCCGTACTCTCATCGTCCTTGAAGTTGTATACCATTACGTTGATATAGTTATTCGGTTCCCAGATGTATTTTACATATTTACCTGTTTCGTCATTCATGAAGACATCACAGTCGATAGGGTAACTTTCCTCCCATAACACATATTCCACTCCCGGAGTTGATAAGGGTTTCCCATCTTCATCAGTAGTAGCCAGCGTAAAAGTCAAGTTCATATCCACACTTTTGGTTTTATCTTTATAAAGCTTGTTGACTGTATCTAGTATTTTGGCTAAACGGTCTTGTTTAACGTATTGTAAAGGATTGTTTTTATCCTTATATAGTACATGGAAAATAACCGGGAGGTTATAGTGATACTCACCTGCTGTTGTACTTCTTCCTTGCTGGCTAATGCTGATGGTTTTCTTGATTCCGCCGGAAGTAACGACAACTGTCATATTTCTTTCGGCTTCATCCAGGTTAGCTTCCACAACAATGCTGAGTGATTGATTGCTCGTTCCTTGATTAGGAACGAGATTACATGCTGTAGAAGAACTTGCTGCTGTCCAGGAGTCACTGCTGGTAATGTTTACGGTTAAAGTGGCCCCGTCACTGCTGATGTTTTCAAAAGTTGATTGGGATAATTCAAGTGTAGCATCGGAGGTGGAATCCTCACAACTACTGAAACCAATAAGTACTAAAAGTATAACGAATAAATATTCTGTTTTCATAAAAGAATGTTTTTTTATAAAGAACACAGGGTCAAAGATAATGGTTTAAACTTTAAATCTCAATTTTAAAGAATGTATTGTACTTCTTTAAATAGATATCGACGGATCTTACCCGTCTCGTCTTGTAGAACTAAATGACCATCGGCTTCTACTTCTACAATTCCGGCATTAAATGTTCCTTCTGAATCTTTATAAAAGTGTATGCCTTCTTTGCGGAAGAGAGCTGCCTGATAACGATCGGTGATAAATTCAATATCTCCTTCCTGTAAGATCTTATAGTATTCTTTTATCTGCTGAAGAACTTGTGCGAGTATTTCCATACGGTCAGACTCCCGGTGGGTGATCTGTATGATTGAGATGGGATTGGGAGCAGAACTGTGAAATTCTTTCTGATTGATATTGATACCTACTCCTGCAATACTCTGGCTGATATGTATTCCCATCAGATCGTTTTCAATCAGCATTCCGCAGATTTTTTTGTCCTTCCAATAGATGTCATTCGGCCATTTTATAGAAACGTCTCCTATATATAGATCAAGTGTCTCTTTAACTGCTAAAGAGGCGATTTGTGAAAGCAGGAATTGCTTACGTGCTTCCAGGAAAGTTGGATACAACACGAAGCTGAACATCAGGTTTTTTCCGTCTTCCGATTCCCAACTGTTTCCGCGCTGTCCTCTGCCTGCAGTCTGGAAGTCTGCCACTACTGTGGTCAGTTCGCTAACCTTCTCCTTTTCGCAGAGGGCATTTAAATAACCGTTGGTGGAGTCTGCTTTTGCAATATGAATGAGGGGGACAGGGAAAGATTCAGGGCAGGGCATCATATTCGGTACGTAATTTTTTGGTAAACTTCTTCATTACTTCGTCGTAAGAATGATCTATCAGTTGCTTGATCAGCTTGTCATCCGCATCCCGGTCAAAGTAGACTTGATTCCAATACTTCTTGTGAAAATGATAAGCTCCTTCGATGGCCGAATAGTGCTCACGTAATTCGATGGCATAGTCCGGATCACATTTCAATGAAATCGTATTGGCCCCTTCCAGATCGATCAGGGCGAACATTTTATCCATTACTTTCATGACGAGTGAATATTCGTCGAATGGGAAGCATTCTGTGACTGCTTTTTTCCGGAGGCAGTATTCTCTTGCTGATTCTATATTCATAAAACTCTAAAATAATGGCGGATAAAACGCCTCTTTTATATGTTCAATTCTAAAATTTCCGGTTTTGCCTATCACGGTGATAATATCAAACCGTACAGGTTCATCTATTTGGAATAACTTGATATATGTATCGGCTGCTATTACAGTGCGCCTGATTTTTTGTGGAGTGACGGCGTCTTGAGGAAGTGCGAAGTCCGTATCGCTCCGGGTTTTTACTTCTACAATAATCAGTTCTCCGTTTTTAGCTGCCACAATGTCCAGTTCGAAATGTCCTTTACGCCAGTTACGATGCCGGATTACGTAGTCATGCCGTTCCAGATAGTCGACGGCGGCGTCCTCTCCGGCTTTTCCTAAAAGGTTGTGTTCTGCCATAAAGAAGATTTTTATATTTATAGGTCGGTCCGGTGATAAAACATGGATGTGTATCGGCCGACCGGACATATTATTTCTGCAAATTTACTCTTTTTATTCTTTGAAATTACAGAAGTAAAAGTAAATTTGCAAAGAATATGAGAAAGAGAGATAAAAAATGTAATAAGGCAACTCCGGACGAACCTAAGCGGGAACGACGGATGAGCATATTGCTGAGCGAAGATGAGCAGCAGATTGTGGATCGTTATCTGGATAAGTATAAGATAACGAATAAATCACGCTGGCTTCGTGAGACGATTCTCATGTTTATACATAAAAATATGGAGGAGGATTATCCTACTCTTTTTGGTGAACACGATATGAGGCGTTAGACGTATGTTGGATGATTCTTATTTTATGAAGCAGGCCTTGATAGAGGCTGTTAAAGCAGGAGAGAGAGGAGAAGTCCCTGTTGGTGCTGTAGTGGTCTGTAAAGAGCGGATCATTGCCCGTGCGCATAACCTGACTGAAACACTGAATGACGTGACTGCCCATGCTGAAATGCAGGCCATTACTGCCGCTGCCAATGTTCTTGGTGGGAAATATCTGAATGAATGTACTTTATATGTCACAGTGGAACCTTGTGTGATGTGTGCCGGTGCTATTGCCTGGGCTCAAACGGGAAAGCTGGTGTTTGGTGCCGAAGATGATAAGAGAGGCTATCAGAGATATGCTCCGCAAGCACTCCATCCTAAAACTGTTGTTGTCAAAGGAATATTGGCTGATGAGTGCGCCGGGCTGATGAAAGACTTTTTTGCTGCTAAGAGGAGGTGACAGTTCACCACTGTCCCTATTCTTTTATTTCTTCGTAGTCTACGTATTCTCCTTCGTTATCATCAAACAGTTTTTTGTGCTTGGCTCCTGTCCCAGTGATGATTTCTTCTTTATCATTAGCCTGAGTTTGGTGGTAATATCTTCTGCTTCCTGAATTATTATTGGGTCCGTTACGATCTGAACCTGACGAGGGCGAGCGTTTTCCAAGTCCGAAAACGGCTCTTAATACGCTGCCTACAAGGGCCAATCCAATGATTATAACGGCTATGACAATAATGAATAAAAATCCTAAAATGTGAAACATGGGCTATTTGTTTTATGCATTGTTTAAAATTTGTAGTACAACAAACGTGCCAGAAGGATTGTTTATTTATTTTTTCTTGTTAAAAGTGAAAGAATGATATACCACACAATAACTGCTGAGAATCCGCTGATACCCAGAAACAGTAGTAATGGAATGCAGACAATCAGAAATATGAAACTTACCTTATTATCTTTCCAAGAAAGATTTTTGAATTTCAGAGAGAACATGGGAATTTCAGCCACAAGCAACCATGAAAAGAGCATTACCATTATAATAAGGTATATAACATTGCAATGTGCCAGCAGAAAATCTTTGCCACCTACGATTAACGCTCCCCAATAGAGGGCATTGGCCGGTACCGGAAGGCCTATGAAAGAACTGGTTTGCCGCTCGTCTACGTTAAAATTAGCCAAACGTAAAGCAGAAAAAATAGAGATAAGGAATGCCAGATAAGGGATATAATCTCTTAATCCTGCCAGAAAGTCGGGGTATATCAATCCGGGTTCTTTCAAAAATGAAAAAACAAGTAAAGAAGGGGCTACTCCAAAACTGACGTCATCCGCCAGTGAGTCGAGTTCTTTTCCTATCGGAGAATATGCATGAAGCAGTCGTGCCAGCATGCCGTCGAAAAAGTCGAAGACAGCACTTAATATAATGAAGATAAAAGCTAGTTCATACTTAGCTTCAAAAGCCATCACGCCGGCAATGCAGCCTGAAAAAAGGTTCAGGCAGGTTACTGTATTGGGTATGTGGCGGGTTATAGCATTTGCCATTATTGTTTCTTATTTTAATTTGGCGATAACAGTTTGGTTACCGGTGGTCAATTGTCCCATGCTGACACAGATTTCTGTGCCTAACGGGAGATATACATCTACACGTGAACCGAATTTTATGAATCCCAAATGCTCGTCGATATAACATTCTTCTCCCGGTTCGGCATATGTTACAATACGTCTTGCCATTGCACCGGCTATTTGCCGTGCCATTACCTCTACTCCCTCAGGAGTTTCGATGACGATCATTGAACGTTCATTTTCTGTACTGGCTTTCGGAAGCCATGCTTTCATGAATTTACCATTATCATGAGTGACTTTCTTGACCACTCCGTCTACCGGATACCAGTTGGCGTGTACATTTAGTATGCTCATGAAAATAGATACCATAATGCGGCGATCGTGGAAGTATTCATGTTCATCTACTTCTTCGATGACTACGATTTTTCCGTCTGCCGGTGCAACTACAATCTTTTCTGTATCCTGTCCGAAAAGCCGGATGGGACAACGGAAAAAGTTAACCATCAACAGATAGACGACGATACTTACCAAAGCCACCAGATAGAATGGTATTTTACAATCAATTCCCCAGTAAAGAGCCAGATTTATGATCAGTAGCAGAAAAAAACTACCCCATAAAATATGTGTTCCTTCACGGTGAATTCTTATCTTTTTTAATTTCTTAAGTCGACCCATTTGCGCTATTTAATGATAATTATCCGCAAAAGTATACTTATTTTAAAAATCCAGCAAGCATTTGCAGGTAGAAATGACTTATGTTGATAACTTTTTGAAGTTTATCTTTGTTAGTAGCTGTAGACATTGTAATTTTATGGCTTCAAATTATCAACCTATAACTATGCAGGATTTCGTTCATTTACACGTCCATACGCAATATTCTCTTCTGGATGGTCAGGCCAGTGTCAGTGCATTGGTCGATAAGGCTATGAAAGACGGGATGAAAGGTATTGCCGTTACGGACCATGGAAACATGTTCGCCATTAAAGAGTTTACGAACTATGTTAATAAGAAAAATGGAGGTCCGAAAGGAGAAATAAAGGACCTGAAGAAGCGGATTGCAGCTATTGAAGCCGGTGAAGTGGAGTGTGCGGATAAAGATGCCGAGATTGCTGACTGTAAAGCTAAAATAGCGGATGCGGAAGGGCGATTGTTCAAGCCTATCATAGGCTGTGAGATGTATGTGGCTCGCCGTACAATGGATAAAAAGGAGGGAAAGCCTGACCAGAGCGGGTATCACCTGATTGTGCTCGCCAAAAACGAGAAGGGGTATCATAACCTGATAAAATTGGTTTCGCGGGCATGGACCAAAGGTTACTATATGCGTCCCCGTACAGACCGGAACGAGTTGGAGAAATATCACGAAGGTTTGATTATCTGTTCTGCGTGCTTGGGCGGTGAAGTGCCCAAAAAGATAACTCAGGGATTGTTGGCGGAAGCAGAAGAAGCCATCCAATGGTATAAGAACCTGTTTGGAGACGATTATTATCTGGAAATGCAGCGCCATAAAGCGACAGTGCCTAAAGCAAATCATGAAGCTTATCCGTTGCAGGTGAATGTAAATAAGCATTTGATTGAATACTCCAAAAAGTATAATGTCAAGTTAATCTGTACGAATGATGTTCACTTTGTCAACGAAGAACATGCTGAGGCGCACGATCGGCTGATCTGTTTGAGTACGGGAAAAGATCTCGACGATCCGAACCGGATGTATTATACGAAACAAGAGTGGATGAAGACGAAGGCAGAGATGAATGAACTCTTTGCCGATGTGCCCGAAGCATTGAGTAATACACTTGAGATTCTGGATAAAGTAGAGTATTATTCAATCGATCACGCACCGATTATGCCTACTTTTGCAATCCCCGAGGACTTTGGAACAGAAGAAGGATATCGGCAAAAATATACGGAAAAGGATCTTTTTGATGAGTTCACCCAAGACGAAAACGGCAACGTGGTGTTGAGTGAGGAAGCAGCCAAAGATAAAATAAAACGTTTGGGAGGCTATGATAAACTGTACCGTATCAAACTGGAAGCCGACTATCTGAAAAAGCTGACTTTCGACGGAGCTAAGAAGTTTTATGGTGATCCGTTGTCACCGGAGGTCAAAGAGCGGCTGGTCTTTGAATTACATATTATGAAGACCATGGGTTTCCCGGGATACTTTCTTATAGTACAAGATTTTATTGCCGCCGGGCGTAATATGGGAGTCTCCATTGGTCCGGGACGTGGTTCCGCTGCCGGTTCTGCCGTAGCCTATTGTTTGCAGATCACTAAAATAGACCCGATCAAATACGATTTGCTGTTTGAGCGTTTCTTGAATCCCGATCGTATTTCATTGCCTGATATCGATATTGACTTCGATGATGATGGTCGTGGCGAAGTGTTACGTTGGGTGACGGAGAAATATGGACAGGAAAAGGTGGCGCATATCATTACCTATGGTACTATGGCTACGAAACTGGCTATCAAAGATGTTGCCCGTGTCCAGAAACTTCCGCTTGCCGAATCGGATCGCTTGGCCAAATTGGTTCCGGATAAAATTCCGGATAAGAAACTGAATCTGAAGAATGCCATAGAATATGTGCCCGAATTGCAGGCGGCTGAAGCATCTCCCGATCCTTTGGTGAGGGATACGATGAAATATGCCAAGATGCTTGAGGGGAATGTGCGTGGAACGGGTGTACATGCCTGTGGCACTATTATTTGTCGTGATGATATCACGGATTGGGTACCGGTCAGCACGGCTGATGATAAAGAGACCGGCGAAAAGATGCTGGTTACCCAATATGAAGGTTCGGTGATCGAAGATACCGGATTGATCAAGATGGACTTTCTGGGGCTGAAAACATTGTCTATTATAAAGGAGGCTGTCGAAAATATTCGTTTGAGTAAAGGAATGGAACTGGATATCGATTCCATTTCAATCGAGGATCCGGCTACTTATAAACTTTACAGTGACGGACGAACGATCGGTACTTTCCAGTTTGAGTCTGCCGGTATGCAGAAGTACCTGCGTGAGTTGCAACCTTCTACGTTTGAGGATCTGATTGCGATGAATGCCCTTTACCGTCCGGGTCCGATGGATTATATTCCTGACTTTATTGATCGTAAACATGGACGTAAGCCTATTGAATATGATATTCCTGTCATGGAGAAATACCTGAAGGATACATACGGTATTACGGTCTATCAGGAGCAGGTCATGCTTTTGTCACGTCTGCTGGCCGACTTTACGCGTGGTGAATCGGATGCCCTCCGTAAAGCGATGGGTAAAAAATTGCGTGATAAGTTGGATCACATGAAACCCAAGTTTGTAGAAGGCGGAAGGAAAAACGGACACGACCCGAAAGTTCTTGAAAAGATTTGGGCGGACTGGGAGAAATTTGCATCGTATGCGTTCAATAAATCACATGCCACCTGTTATTCTTGGGTTGCCTATCAGACTGCTTATCTGAAAGCCAATTATCCGGCTGAATATATGGCTGCTGTCATGAGCCGAAGTTTGTCGAATATCACTGATATTACCAAACTGATGGACGAGTGTAAAATGATGGGAGTACAGACGTTGGGACCGGATGTGAATGAAAGTAACCTGAAGTTTACCGTAAACCGGAATGGAAATATACGTTTCGGATTGGGAGCCGTCAAAGGTGTGGGTGAGGCTGCCGTGCAAAGCATCATGGAGGAGCGAAAAGAGAACGGTCCCTTTAAAGGTATCTTCGACTTTGTGCAGCGTGTCAACCTGAATGCTTGTAACAAGAAAAATATGGAATGCCTGGCACTTGCCGGTGGATTCGATAGCTTTCCTGAACTGAAGCGTGAACAGTATTTTGCTGTGAACAGCAAAGGAGAGACTTTTCTTGAGACATTGATGCGTTATGGCAACCGTTACCAAGCTGATAAGGCTGCCGCCGTTAATTCTTTGTTCGGTGGAGATAACGTTATCGATATAGCGACTCCCGAAATTCTACCGGCGGAACGCTGGAACGATTTGGAGAGACTGAATAAGGAACGCGAACTGGTAGGTATTTATTTGTCGGCACATCCGCTTGATGAATATGCCATTGTGTTGGAACATGTTTGCAATACACATATGAGCGAGCTTGATGATAAATCGGCTTTGGCAGGAAGAGAGATTACGATGGGAGGCATTGTTACCAGTGTCCGTCGGGGTATCAGTAAGAATGGAAATCCTTATGGTATAGCTAAAATAGAAGATTATTCCGGTTCGGCGGAGATTCCTTTCTTTGGAAATGACTGGGTTACTTTCCAAGGCTATTTAGGTGAAGGTACTTTCTTGTTTATCAAAGCCCGTTGTCAACCTAAACAATGGCGTCCCGATGAACTTGATGTCAAGATTACTTCGATGGAATTGCTGCCCGATGTCAAGGAACAACTGATAGAGAAGATTACGATTCTGATTCCCCTTGCCGAACTTAATTCGGCTTTGGTAACCGAGCTTGCTTCTTTAACGAAAGAACACCCGGGAAATACGGAACTTTATTTCAAAGTAACGGATACGGAGGGGAAGATGTATGTAGACCTGATTTCCCGTCCTGTGAAACTTTCGGTTGGCAGAGAATTAATTTCCTATTTAAAGGAACGTCCCGAACTTGCGTTTCATATAAATTGATTATCTTTGCCGCATAACAGTGATAGATACTTAATAACTAACAATTAATAATTATAGAAAATGGCTTTAGAGATTACTGACAACAACTTTAAGGAAATCCTCGCAGAAGGATCACCGGTTGTTATTGACTTTTGGGCTCCTTGGTGTGGTCCTTGTAAGATGGTAGGTCCTATCATCGATGAACTGGCTAAAGAATATGAAGGAAAAGTGATCATGGGTAAATGTGATGTAGACGAAAACAGTGATCTACCTGCAGAATTTGGTATCCGCAATATTCCTACTGTTCTATTTTTTAAGAATGGAGAATTGGTAGACAAACAAGTCGGTGCCGTAGGTAAACCTGCATTTGTAGAGAAAGTTGAGAAATTATTATAATATACTTTCATTAAAAATATTTGTTTATGGGACTGGAAGACGATTTTTTGTTAAATGACGCCGATGATGAAAAGACCATCGAGTTCATCCGGAATTATTTGCCTCAGGAATTGAAGGAAAAGTTTTCGGAAGACGAGTTGTACTATTTCCTCGATTTGATTGATGAGTACTACTCTGAAAGCGGAATCCTGGATGTTCAGCCCGATGCTGACGGTTATGTTGACATCGACTTGGAGCAGGTAGTAGAATTCATCGTGAAAGAAGCCAAAAAAGATGAAGTGGGTGAATATGACCCGGAAGATATCTTATTTGTGGTGCAGGGAGAAATGGAATACGGCAACTCTCTGGGACAGGTGGAGTAAGCCAGTCTTCGTAAACCAAGAGATAAAAAGCGTGTAGAAACACTTCTGCACGCTTTTTTGTTGCATGTATGTGTGATAGTTTACTTCGTCTTGATTCTTCTCCTCCTACTAAAGTGCATTATGTTTTTTCGAAGTATCAGGTGTGTATAGGAGTCCGGATATTTACTTGAAAGTGGGATGAATAAAAGCCCGGTTTAGTCTGTTTTTACGAAATAAGATATACTAAATTTCTTCTAATGCATAGTATTGGTAGTCTCTTACAACGGTCTGAAGAAATTTTTCATCGTTTATATTTGTTTGATTTACAGATAGCAGGGTACGAACTTTGGGTGCCAATTGTGCGATATGTCTTGTCCGATCCTTATGATGTAATTCTAATGCTTTACTGATTACGTTTATTTGTTCCAAAGACAGGTCGGCAGCTGATGGAAAACTGGGATGATATCCTTTAGTCAGATAATCGAACTCGTCAAGACTTACCTGTATTTTGCGATAGTTCTTTTCTTTAATTACCATTGTACCGGCAGCCAGATCTCCCAAACGTTGGCTGTTTTTGGTCAATAGTATGACCAGTACGCCCAATCCTCCGGTAATAGTTACGTCTATCCCATAGAGCAACCACCTTAGCAGATAGGCGCTCAGGCTGGGTGTCGTACCGTCTGCTTTTACCACACGGATATTCATAAGTTTCTTTCCGGCACTCTGTCCTTGGTTAAAAACTTCGCAAAGTAACGAGTAACATAGTACAGGCAGATAGATGAACAGGAACAACAGGAAAAACGTACTTCCGGAAAAAGCATGTATATTGAGTTTCCCCAATATATAAGAAGTGGCAAGAATGTAGATAAACAGCAGAAAATAGTCAATAATACGAGCCAGTATCCGTTCGCCAAGACTGGCGGGTACCTGACTGATTCGTACGAATTGTCCTGTGATGATAGTCGATTCTGCCATTTCTGATTAAACACATTTGGGTTCCGGCTGCAAATATATCATAATTCTCTTACTTTTGCTTCCGGTTTCGGACAAAACTTATCCGGAATCGAACCGGTTGGATAAAAGAGGGTGACATTTATACGTCAGGATGTGGATTCTAATTTTATTTATCGGTTGAGTTAGTTACTATTTTATCCTTTAATGAAATCCCCTTTATCACTTCCACATAATTTCCATCTGAAATACCGATGTTGATGATTTGTTTTGTTTTCTGTTGTGTCACAGTATCCAGCAGATAGAGGTATGTAGAGTCATTCTCGTATAAGACATATTTTTCATCAATGGATAAAGTGTGCTTTTTCTGTTTTATCACCATATTGGCCGTTGCAGAATATCCCGATCTTATAACAGGCATATTTTCCGAGACGGGAAATTCTGCCTCAAGCATATATTTCATAATTCCGTTCTCTGCATTTCCTTTGGATGAAATTTTTGTTACTACTGCCCGGGTTCGTAAATTATCATAGGCATTGAATAAGAGTGAGATCGTGTCTTGTAAAGCGATATCTTTCAGATATTTTTCAGGGACAAGGGCTTTAAAACGAAACCGAGACATTTCCGCCACAACGGCAATCGTTGTTCCCGGATTAAAATTATTGCGTTCTATTACAGAGGCCCCCGTTTCCAGAGGGGTATCAATAATAACGCCGCTAATACTCGACCTTACGATGTTAGATGCCGTTTCAGGAGAGATACGCCCTTCTTTCAAGATGTTCAATTGATTTTGGGCAGAGGCGAGCTTCTCCTTAGATAATTCGTATGCCTGTGTGTAAGAGTCCATCTCTGCCTGTGCCACAAGGTTTTTTGAGTACAATTTGTGTTCTCGTTTATAATCTTCCAGTCGGGCTTTATACTCAATTTGGGCAGTGTTCAAGTTATATTCCAGTCGTTCCATATCCGATGCGTTTGGGACCAGCATGATGGAGGCGACAGGATCTCCTATGCGCACTTTATCTCCTATCGAAACATTAATCTTGTCCAGTACTCCCGATATCTGCGATTTTATTTCGATCTCCTTCATCGGAAAAACATTGCCGGATATGTTTATTTCCTCTTTGATCTTGCGATATTGTGGTTGTGTAGTTTCGTAAATTGCCTTTGTACCTCTTAGCGAAGAACGAAAAGCAACAAATGCCAGTGTGGCGGAAAAGATGCAAATTAATATAATCTTAAATGTCTTCATTATCCTATATTTTCGTTTCTAATGGCGTCAATGGGTTGTATAACAGATGCTTTCATTGCCGGAAATGCTCCGGCAATGACACCGGACAGAATCAAGATAACCAAAGCGAGAACAGCTACATTTATATCTATTTCTACATGCTTTATCATTGTCGCGTGACGGGCACTTTCGAGCAACCAATTTATAATCTCAAGAATACCTGCACCTGATATCAATCCGATGATACCAGAGATTACAGTTATGATGACAGATTCCGTCAGCATTAACACAAGAATGGATTTAGGAGTTGCTCCTACAGCCTTACGGATGCCTATTTCGCTACTCCTTTCTTTGATCACGACAAACATGATGTTGCTTACTCCAACAATACCACTTATCAGAAAACAAATTCCTACGATCCAGATAAACATTTTCAATCCATCAAAAAGTCCCTCAAAAGCAGATGTTTGTGTCTCAAAATTGATTATCTGTAAGGCTTGCTTATCAGGATAAGCAAATTGGTATTTATTAGCGATGAAGGCTCTCAGCTCATTCTCAAATCGCTTGGAATCAACTTCTTTGTTCAGATATAAACAGAAAGCGCGCAATGGAGTCTTATTGTCAATACAGTTTATGTAACTTGAGAAGGGCACATATACCGAATTGATTTCCGAAGCGCTGAAAATATCATCATTCTTTAGTACGCCTATCACCTTAAAATCAATACCGGCAATGTTGATCGACTTACCCAACGCTTTTTGATTATTAAATAAGGTCGTACTGACATTTTCGCCGATAATGGTAACATTACGGGTATTCTCGTCATCTCCTTTATTAAAATATCGTCCATCTTCGTTGATTTTAAGTATCTTAATTCCCATATAGTTTTCATTGATTCCTATAATCTTAAAAAGTCCGCTTTTAGCTTTATTCATCACTTGCGAATAAGGTCCTGTTATTTCAGGCGAAATAGCTTTTATCCCCGGGAACTGTTTCTTTATGCGGTTAAGAAAATGCAAATCGAAATGCAATTGTTCCCCTTCTCTGATATTCTTATACTTCATAGAAGTGGCTCCTCCATATACATACATGCTTTTCTGGGCGAAGATGCTGAATATCTCCATCACAGAGTTTTGAAATCCTTTTCCTGTACCCAATAGTACAACCAATATCAGGATTCCCCACGAGATGCCGAATCCGGAAAGAAAGGTGCGGATCTTATTCTGCCTGATTGAAAGATAAATCTCGTATAGAACTTCCATTATAGCAGAGTAAAGAGTTTCGTAATAGCCCAAACAGACAGAATGGGAATTACAACGGAGGCAATGGCATACCGCAGCCGTACCTTATATAAATGATGGATTAATATCATGCACAGCAAATAATAGGGGATAAAAGAATAGTTAACCAACATTATGGGGAGACCAAGAGAATAATTGTTTTGTAAGGTCGTTACCGCATTAGAAGTACTATATTCCGTTTTCTGATTAAGAAGGAAGATGGAAATAAAAACAGAAATGGCAGGAATAATATAGAAATAGGACGAAATATATAAAAGATGTTTGAATGGAGCATAACCATTAAAGAGTATGGCTGTTAGGTGAAAGAGAAAAGTGGAGATAAGCCATATTACAATAGCTGACAAGACTATTATAATATAACTCATCCGTGCCAGAATTACAAATAATCTATCAGTCTCTAAATTGTTATTATTCACAAGATGATTAGTAGTTATCAAAAATTCTGCGAGTAATAAACTATATAGTAATATAGTTAAAAAGCCATACCATTTAGGCATCTTCTCAAGTGTATTGATTATCCTTTTCATGTTAACATATTTATTGATACATAAGTTTCGATGTAGGCAGCTGAAAGAATAATTATGAAAATGATCAATAAATTGATGCCTATGTTTTTGTAAAATTTAAATGTAGGCATTTTATCTGTATACATAAACAAAATAATATTCCAAGCTATATAAAGTCCTATTCCTCCTGATATCCAAAAACCGATAAGTTCAAAGCTATGGGGCAAGGTTAAAGCGAAAATATCGGTTATACTCATGCCTAGTTTGTATGTTCGGCAACATACATCCGCAAAACAAAAACCATTTAATAACAAGTTAAAAAGTGTACCTATTCCTAATAACCCTCCTCCTAATACATTTAGGATGCAACCTTGCATATTGTTTTTTAAAATGGTAATAAATGCACTGTGTTTATCTTTGTTATACAAAAAATATAAGGTTTTGTTGGCGGGACTATTGATTTCAAAAGTTGTCGTATGACTTATTGCTATTTCAGAAATATCTATTACACACAGTCGTACTATGGCTGGTAACAACCAAAATAAAAAAGCAGCAATGAAAAAATATTTGTTAACCATTTATAAACCCTTATTAAAATATTTGTTAATGTTGATTTGTATCGTTAAATGGGATTCACTACTTATATCTATAATTTGTTTATGTTTGCCGTTTTTCTGTTGAATGTGTAGAATACCATTTTTTTTATCAAAATTATAGCAATCAATGCTACTCCATTTTAAATCCCAGTGCATTATATAACGTATTCCTTTTTGATTTATTACCAAGATTTTTTGCATTAAGATAGAGGCTATTATTGATAATAATATAAGAATGGCAGATAACGGAAAATACTGTATTGGAATTACATATATTGATAGAATGATAGAAATAGGACTCAGTGTATTTAATAGTATCTTATTCCTTTTAGTCGTTAAATTGATAATAGATCCTGATAAGTTATTTTTTTGTAAAATATAAAATAAGGCTATTGTAATGATTCCAATAGTAAAGTAAAGACCTGTTAATTCCCATTTTATATGATCGGGTATTGAAAGAGATAAAGTAATGATACAGGTTAGTAGAAGTAAAACTAAACAATATAATATTTTTTTTAATAAGAAATTATTCATAATATTTTTATTTTATTTGTGAGGTTGCTTTGTATGAAATAGAGCAAAGCAACCTCTGTTAGTTAATTATTTTTTTATAATCCTGCTGCTGCGGCTCCTACTCCGGCTATCCAACCTGCCGGACACCAGCCTAGACCAACAGCACAAGTACCTAATGTTTCTGTTACTTTTCCCATTGCTAATGCTCCAACAGCTAACTTTCCTGATGCTTCAGGACCATATTCACCAGTTCCGGCAGCATAAGTCATTGCAACAGTTGCTTCTTGTAAGTTATAATCACATTTGTTTTCGTTGATTCCTCCCATTACACCTAAAGATATAACGATGGCAACCAACATTCCTAAAATTGCCTTTTTATTTGTTTTCACCTTTTTTGAAATTTAAATGTTTAAAACTCTGTTTTTAAATTCTCGCGAAAACAGCCTATCACTTGATAGTTCCATTTTCAATTCTAATTTTTTTTCTATCCGTCCATATTCATTTGATTTTAAGTTTGACATTTTTATTTCTTTTGGAGGAATCGTAACAATATTGCTATGCATAAAACAATAAATAATATAATGCACGCCCCCGTAATAGCAGTATCTCTGCCTTGAGGTATCATCCCTTTTTCTATAAGCCAATGGTATCCTAATATAGACAGGATAGCTACAGTTTGTATTATAACTATTCCTACAATTATTGGTATTGGTAACCATTTATGGTATTTCTTATTTATAATCATCTTTTTTTGTTTTTATTACGTACTTGTTTCAACAGTAACCTCATCTCTTCTTTTATCTCTTTTGCCGCTGTAGTTGGTACTTTCTCGTCGGTAGCTAATATTTTAGAAGCCCATTCTCCAGCACTCCCGTAATCGCCTGCAGCTTCGTATAGCTTAGCCAACAAATACTTGGGGTATAACTTGGATGGCTGTATATAGACAGCTGTTGTATATGCATCGATGGCTTTAGCCGTATCTCCGTTTTCCCGGTATGCGTTTCCTAAGAGGATGAAACTGCTAGGGTTGGAACATTGGGTGCAGGAAACTGACAGCTCTTCAATCGCTTTTTGATATTCAGCCGATAAAAAATAGGCTGATCCAAGATAAAAATGGAAGATGCCGTCTTTCCTGAGAATGCCTTGCGCCTTTTTATACATCTCTATACCTCCTTTCAGATCATGGCGCATCACTCGCTGTTGTCCCCGATGACAGAAATAGTATCCGTATGCATTTATCATACCGGCAAGTGCGAATACGCAGATCAGGGGACCAGCAAGGGATCTTACACCGTTGCTTATCATGCGATGTCCGGTGGAAAGCAACCGCTTTTTTCCATAAAGAGCCACCGACAGGCAGAACATCAGATAAAGAGTGGTGGGGAGTACCTTCAGAGGATAGGAACAGAACATCAATATGGTTATGGAAACGATGGATGCTTTGGCTCCGAGTTCAATGGTTGATAGGTTTTTCCAACCGGTGCCCGTTGCCATAACCAAAAGGGCCGCGATGCATGCTGTCACGATAATCCCTTGCTCAAGGCCAAGTTCAAGGAATTCGTTGTATGCGGTGGTTACATATCCTGCGATGTGACGTTCTTTCTCGGTACCTTCTTTTTCCCGGAAGTAGTCGGCTTGCCACTTTCCATATTGAGATTCAAAATAACCGATTCCGTTTCCCCATAACAAGCTCGCATGGGGATGAGGAGTGGATAGGGTTACTTTCCATACCAATATACGGCCCAAAGCGGAATCTTCTTTCATTTTGAATACAAAGAATCCGCTTGCGATGATTAAAACGGCTGACAGAATGATTGTCGGAGTCCGAATCGCTTTTTTACTCCAATAGTTGGTACCGCGTAGAAATCGGGTATACCGATAGCAAAGTACACAAAGACAGCCTGCGCCACATGCGATCCATGCTCCGCGTGAGCGACTGAGTATTAACAGATAGCATACTAAGATAAAAAGCCCGCCCAAGATGTAGCAAATATTCTCGAACCGTTTGTTTTTTTTATAAGATACTAATAGTGAAAGAATCAACGGGGTGGTCACCCCAAGATAACCGGCATAGGCTCCCGGGTTGGTCATAGACCCGCCTATGATGAACTGTGGGTCGCTATTCTCCAGTAGACCGATGGACTGGGCGATTCCCAAAACGGTTTCCACTGCGACAGTCGCTATGACTACCCAGGCAAGGAAGCGTCTGTTTTTCCCGGGCAGGGACTGTGCGGCATAAAAAGAGAAGAACAATATCCATAGTACCGCCATCGTATATAAACGATAGGTTCCATATATATTTCCTGAGACATACCGTAAAAAAAGGCTCAGGACAATGCCGGAGACAATAAAACAAGTGCGGCTGTTTCTGCTCCAATCTTCTTTCATTCCGCTCCATGTCGTTGCGAAAAAGACAAAAGAGCATATATAGAACAAAAAGAGCATTACCGGAAATCTGTTATTATCCAGGCCTGCATGTGGCAATAGGAATAATAGCGCAGCCGTTATTTTTAAGACTTTATTTTTCATTGCCGGTTTGTTTTACGTTTTGGGAAAAACGCGATGAGCAGATAGACAATTCCACCTATACCCAAGGCATATAAAAAATGCGTGAATGAAAGCCCCTCTTTTTGCGGAGGGGTATATCTGTACTCTTGGTCCACTTTTAAGCAGCCCGAATCGTTAAACTTGCCAAGAAGTGAGTCTATCGGGAGAGCGTCATTTCCCTTTTGATAAAGCATCAGTGTGATGTATCCGAATTTCGATACATATAAAGACTGACATCCTTTCAATAGTATGGAATCTCTCCGGATTGTGAGATAATTGTTTATCCGGTAATTCGGGGAGGAGTTTACCGGAACGATGCTGTCAAGGCGTGTGGATATCGAATCGTTGTTCCACGTATTCTTTGTCCGGTCATTCATCTCCTTCATGTCCGAAACGATTCGGTCGAAAGAATAAGAATGGAGGGACTGCAAAACAGGCATAAAACCAACCAAAGCATAATTCCCTGTAAAATATTCCTTTTGAGATACCGGATATAGCCCCATGTCGAGATCAAGCCGTGGAAATATCTTTTTGAGAGTGTCATGAGGAATGGTATCCCATCCGGAAGGGAGATCTATGCTATACTTACACCCTTTATGGGAAATGTCTACGCTTCGTGCGCATGTGTTCAGGGCATTATACAACATGCACGTCAAAATCATCGCTGATATTTTTATTTTTGTCACCACCATATCTGTTCGTTATTCATATAAGTAAAAATGCGTTCTTCAACTCCTTTTGTCCGGTTATGCAGCCATAAAAGGCTATTGTCCGGAACACTGTCATACTGCAGACGGAAGCTGTCCGCTTTTTTGCGTCCCAAAGAAACCCACCGGTTTTCCCAATAAAACAGTTCGTATTCTTCTCCCGGGATAACATCATTCCCGTCTGTTCGCGGAGAATATATGATTCGGTCAATTTCAACCTCTTTCCCGAAATCTATTCCTACATAAGCGTTACGGACTTCACCGGCATAGAAAGTGTCAATATTCCCGTCACATATTTTGGCGAGCTCTTCCGGAGACTTGTTTTTATCTGAGGCAAAAGGTGTTCCGGACAGTTTTCCTTCGGGCGAATAGCATTGTAGTTCACTGATGTTTACCCAAGACTGGTCCGGTGCCTTATATCGGATATAACGGCAGGTGGCAGGAGCGTGTAAGTTGACTTCTGCCATGGCGTGCTTGGGAGGTTCTTTGATTGTATAGATTCTTTTGGGAGTCGGGAAGTCGGTCTGGTTGGATATTTCAAAACATCCGTCTGCCATTCTTGCGGCATAAACTGAGATATGCCCGTATTTAGGGTATTTGCGATATAAAGAAATGCTCCGGAGGGCGGAATGATCGGGAGTCAACTTATGTACATCTCCATTCTCTTTTAAAATAAAAGGTGTTGCAAAAGGAACCATTACGCCGTTTCGCACGGATGCCGGAAGATAAACGATGCCCTTACCTTCATTTTGATATCCGGCGATCTTGTTGTCGCCGAACGGGATTCCCCGCGCTACGTTTCCGAAAGTCATCGTCTTTTTATTCTCAGTTGCGGAAACGGCTACAGGTATCCAATCTTTATTATTAAATATACATAAGAACAGCACGTCACCTTTCATGTCGGAATCCGATCCGGATAAGGCAATATCTGATATAGGCATCGGGTATTCTCCCGTAACGTCTTTCCAAAGAGGATCTAAGTAACCAATACCGCCCTTATTGCTTGAATATCCGGTTCTGTATATTTTAGGAATCTTATACGAGATGCTGTTGTGTCCCTCTCCGTTAAATCCGACATCCACAAACTTTCCGTCTTTGTTCATCACCACGTTCCACGCATGCCCGCCGCCCCTGTTTGCCCATGCGGGTACCACATCGATGGTAGAAGGAATGCCGATGGCCCTGAGTGAAAAGGTCAGATATGCGGCCAAGTGGTCACAACTTCCCCAATGTAACTGATCTAATTCACTGAAAGTCGGGAAAAAAGGGTATTTACTCATTCCGGCGTTATAGTAAATGCCGGATACCTGCACTATTGCTTTTGTCAATTCCAGAGGATCGCTGATTGAATCCAACAGGTAAGAGAATTTTTGATAAGCCTGTTCCCTCCAAGCACTCAGTGATTCGTTGCCAATACGATAGGGTAAAATGTATTCACAGAAATCATCGAAAGAGCACTCCGTAAACTTTTTAGTACGATGCCAGATCTTGATCGCTTCTTCTACATTGTTGATCAGGAAGTTGCCGGTTATAACTTCGATGTCTCTTACTATTTTGGGGCGTGGAGGGTCAGTACATGTTTTATATACGGAATCCAATGCCATTCCTAACCGGGACTTGCCGGGATCCCACGCTTCTTTTTCTTTAATGTGGTTATTTAAGATAATAGAATGAAAAGGATCTTGTTCATTGGCTGGAGTGAGGCTGTATTTATCTGCCATATTCCCAACCAAAAAGAATATGGATCTGATCTTCAAAGAGTCTTTCTGATTAATGAAAAAATCCAGAGCTTTCTCTATCTCTTTTCTGTTGTTATGAGATAACTTGAGAACTTCGTGAATCTTATCTGGGTATCTGCTGTTGTTCGGTTGTATACAACCGGATAACAGCAGAGTATTTAAAAGGAATGCTACCCATATATAAGACTTTATACATCGTGATTTTTTCATATCAGTTTCAGTAGGTTAACTTATACCGCAAAGATAGTGTGGGGCTTTCAAACGTTTTATAATCAATACCTAATATTTTTATAATCAAATCTATGTCTTTTGGTTATATGGATAAATCTTATCACGAGTACGCAGAGAGAAATAGCTGTGCAAATAGATTTGTTTATTTGCGTTTTTGCATGAAAAAGATATTTTTATCTCTCTTTTAATAACGCGGTCTTTTTTCGAAATCGTCCTAATAGAGGAGTGAAATACATAAATAGGGTATTTGTATGCGAATTTTCTTATCTTCTCGGATAAATATTCCGGTTTTATCATCAAAACATTAACTTCTTTCAGGAAAAGAAGTTAATGTTTTCTGCATAAGAAGTTAGTCTTTTGTCTGTAAGAAGTTAATGTTTTATCCGTAGGAAGTTAATTTCGTAAAAGGGAGAGATGAAAACGGTGTTTTTTGAAGCTACTTGGAATTTCGAAACGGATATTGCTGATGTAACTTTCCGACAGAGAGATGGAACTTATTTAAATAAAATGTCTGCAGAATGTGCTTTTATTTATTTCCAGTAGCCGAAATAAGGTGGAAAGGTTTGCTTTTTGATTTAGACTAATGGTGAAATACAGGCTTCTTTTGTATCTTTCGTCATTGTGGACCGAAATAGACGTATACAGCCTCCTTTTAAAATACAAAGTGCCAGTATGGAATGCAACTGTCAGAATGTAAGATTTCTCTTTTGGGATAACTTGTCACCTTGCTTTTAGAGAGGCGTAAAATGAAAGAACATTCTTAAATAACCTTCAAACAGGCATTGGACAAGACTTAAAAACAGCCTTAAAATTACGAATTCTTTGTTATATTGAAAACTTCTCTTATATTTGTCAAAAAAGAAATAACCAGACTTAATTCTATGAGGAAAGAACTATTATTTACTGTTTTCGTTTCTGTAGCTTTTATTTTTCTTCAAGCCTTTTGGATAGTTCGTATGTACCAGAGATATGAGGAGCAATATACCGAACAAGTAAATAAAGCTTTCTTAGATGCTATTGGAAAAGAAGTAGAGCTTAGAATCAGGTATGTAGAGGAATTTAAGACCCCTATTCTTATCAAGCCTACCGGATGTGTCTCTGAAAAGGAACGAACCGGCTACAAAGGTGACACCATTGATTTAGTACTTTTAAAACAGAATGACATAGTTCGAAATGTTTCTGAATTTCTTGCACAATTAGAGCAAGACGAATTACTCTCTAATCGGATGTTTCCTGTATTACCTGTTATAGACAGTCTTCTTCGGGAAGAGTTATCGGGTTTGAAAATAGACCATTACCTGTCCTTATATGATAAGGAGGGAAAGATGGTTGATTCTTTGGGGAACACTTCTTTGCGGGGGGAGCGTCGGGTTATCAAAGTACGGGAAGCTATCGGGACGAAGGGGCTACTTTTTATGCAAATAGAGTCCAAACTGCCCTATGACGCTATCCTGTCCAAAATGTTTTATTCCCTTCTTGTTTTTGCATTGATTATAATGTTTGTTGTGGGATGTCTTATCCATCAGTTAAGAGTTATTCGTCAAAAAGATGAACTGCTAGAGAGGCGTGAAGTGAGTGTGAACGGGATTGTTCATGACCTCAAATCACCATTGAATGCACTTGTCACTTTAACCGGCTGGCTTATGGAAACGGAATCAGATCTTCGGAAGAAAGAATTGATGGCTGAAGTTATAAAGCGTGCCGGACACCAGGCGGCGCAAATCGAGTCTATATTGGTCTGTGCCAGAGGGGCGGCGCAACCCATTGTTCTGAACAAAACCGAAATAAATCCGGAAGAAATAGTACAAGCGGCAATTGATGACATCTGTGTTGAATTGAAAGCTAAGCCACATAGTATTGAGGTTATAAACGAAGCATCCGGATTAACGTGTCTGGGCGACAGAGGCTATTTGGAGAATGTGATGAAGAACTTGATAGAAAATGCGTTGAAATATGCGGATGATGGAGTGAAAATACAGATTGAAATAACAAGAATCTCACAAGGAATACAGATTAAAGTGAAAGATAATGGCTGGGGAATTGCTCCGAAGTATCAAAAAAAACTATTCAATCAGTATTATCAGGTCCCCCGGGAAGCATTGCGAATGCGGAAAGGGTATGGCATAGGATTGGGATATGTCCGGCATATTATCCGGGCACATGGTGGTAAAATCCAGTTCAAGAGCCGTGAGAATGAAGGAAGTGTATTTACGTTTTATATTCCGGAAAAATAAAGTATGGAGGCGAAAGTTAAAATTCTTTTTATTGATGATGATATTACGTTTGGACGTATTTGTACCATCATCTTACAGGAAAAAGGCTACGAAGTTTTTTATCAGACCACTTTAAACGGAGCCAAAGCTTGTATAGCGGAAGCTCATCCGGATATCATTGTACTTGATGTGGAGATCGGAAATCAGAATGGCATTGAAGTCGCTCCAGAAATAACAGTGATAGCACCGAATGTTCCTGTTCTGTTTATCTCTTCTCATACGGAGAGCCATTGGGTTGTACAGGCTTTGGAAGCGGGTGCGGTGGCTTATCTTAAAAAGCCCTTTCATGCTGAAGAATTAATTGCGTATGTTGAAAGGTTTGCTGTACAGCGTCCATCCCAACTCCGGATAGGTTCCTTGTCGCTTGACACCGAAACCAGGATCTTATTTGCTGATGACTCGACAGTTATTAAGCATTTGAGTGAATCCGAATATAAGTTAGTAAGGCTTTTACTTATTCATAAAAACCACATAGTGGGCAGAGGGCAAATAGAAATGGAGCTATGGGGAAATACTGAAGGAAATGAACAGAGTACTAATAATTTAATATTCAAGATACGAAAATACCTTGTTGCCGATCCCGACATCGCACTTGAAACGATACCGAGGAGCGGATATAGGCTTTCTGTGAAATTAGAAAAACAGAAAAGAAGAGTGAGTGACTGTTTTTAAGCAGAGTTAATCCGATTTCTTCTAAAGTGTGACAATCATAGTCGATTCTGTCATTTCCGGTTAAACATTTTTTAGTTTTGGTTGCAAATATATCATAATTCTCTTACTTTTGCTTCCGGTTTCGGACAAAACTTATCCGGAGCCGAACCGGTTGGATGAAAGAGGTAACGTTTATACGTCGGAATATTGAGAAATGGAAAGAGACTGAGAAGGTGGTGGAGCAGGCAGATAAACTGACTCCTGACCGTCTTGCCGACGCTTATACGGAACTTACGGCAGATCTCGCGTTTGCACAAACTCATTATCCGTCTTCCCGCATTACTATTTATCTGAATAATCTGGCTTCGGCTCTTCATAATGTGATTTATCGCAATAAGAAGGAGAAATGGACCCGTATCTTTACTTTCTGGACGCAAGAGGTTCCGCAAACGATGTACCATGCTCGTAAAGAGTTGTTGGTTTCGGTCCTGATTTTTTTGGCCAGCGTATTGGTAGGCATTGTTTCAGCAGCGAATGATGATAACTTCGTCCGCCTGATTCTGGGCAACGGCTATGTGGATATGACACTTGATAACATAGCGCGTGGTGAGCCGATGGCTGTGTACAACGGTTCGGAAGAGGTACCTATGTTTCTGGGCATTACTTTAAATAATATCATGGTTTCTTTCAACGTCTTTGCAATGGGGTTGCTCACCAGCTTTGGAACAGGATGGTTACTGTTTAATAACGGAGTGATGCTCGGTGCTTTTCAGACCTTTTTCTTTAAACATGGTTTGTTGGGCGAATCCATGCTTGCGATCTGGTTGCATGGGACTTTGGAAATATGGGCCATTATCGTAGCCGGTGCTGCAGGGTTGGCTTTAGGAAACGGGTGGCTGTTTCCCGGAACTTATTCCCGTAAAGAGTCTTTTATGAGGGGAGCCAAGAAAGGGCTGAAAATTATAGTAGGTACAGTTCCTATCTTTATAATGGCCGGATTTATCGAAGGTTTTATCACGCGTCATACCGAATTACCCGATGTTTTGCGGTTGGGCATCATTCTATTGTCACTGTCATTTATTATCTATTACTATATTTATTTACCAAACAGAAAAACTCATGGAATCACAAAAACCTAAAATTGCTTTATATGTGAAGCGTCCTTTTGGTGATAAACTGAATGCGACCATGGACTTTATAAAAGAGAACTGGAAACCGATGTTGAAGTTCTGTACCTATTTGATTCTGCCGTTATGTCTGATTCAAGCCATCAGCATGAATGGAATTATGGGAGGAGCAATGGGAATTGCAGCTGCCAAAGAGGCCGGGACCAATTCTTTAGCGGCCATCGGAATGCAATTCTGGGTAAATTACGGACTGATGTTTCTCTGCTATCTGGTAGGTTCTATATTGCTGACTTCTATTATTTACGGACTGATGCAGATTTATAATCAGCGCGAAGAACGGTTGGCCGGTGTGACGTTTGCCGACTTGAAACCTTTTCTGTTCAAGAATATAAGACGGCTGCTGGTTATGGTACTGTTCTGTATAGGCCTTACTATAGTGGTGGGCATTGTTATGGGGATTCTGGTTGTAGCTTCTCCGTTCACGCTTTTGCTTACTATTCCGTTGCTGATAGCCTGTGCAGTGCCGTTAGCCTTGTTTACTCCGATTTACTTGTTTGAGGAGATCGGCATTCTTGCAGCTTTCTGGAAAACTTTCCGTCTGGGATTTGCCACATGGGGCGGTGTCTTTTTAGTATCTCTGGTCATGGGTTTGATATCCAGTGTATTGCAGGGAGTTACTACGACTCCGTGGTATATTGCCACTATCGTAAAATACTTCTTTATGCTGAGCGATACACAGAATGAACTGACCATTTCTGCCGGATATAGTTTCATGGTCTACCTGTTGGCTATCGTCCAGACTTTTGGTGCCTATCTTTCTATGATATTTTCTTTGATTGGTATGGTATATCAATACGGTCATGCCAGTGAGGTGGTAGATAGCATTTCGGTAGAAAGCGAGATAGATAAATTTGAGCAATTATGATCGACTTTAAATGACGTTGCAAGCTGATACATTGGTCTGCGATACCGCAAGGGTTGCTTTTTGGCAATCCAATCCAGATTATGACTATAACCGTGAACTGATGACTCCTGAGATTGATATCTACGGGTGGCTCAGTATGCAGCTCTCCAAGTTACTTCGTGCCATTTTCGGAAGTCGTTTTGCTGAGGAGTATTCCGGCATTATCCTGATTATTATTGCTATTCTCATCCTGTTGCTGATCCTCTGGTTTCTTTATAAAAAGCGTCCCGAGCTTTTTATGCGTTCACGCAGAGGTCCTGTAAACTATAGTGTCCACGAAGATACCATTTACGGAGTCGATTTTGATGCAGAGATCAGGCGTGCCATAGACCGCAAGGATTACCGGGAGGCCATCCGTCTGCTTTATTTGCAGACCCTTAAACTGTTGAGCGATGACGGCCGGATAGATTGGCAACTTTATAAGACTCCTACAGAATATATTTATGAGGTAAAGCAGGAGATGCTTCGTACTCCTTTCAGGAATCTGACCCATGGTTTCTTACGGGTACGTTATGGTAATTTTCCCGCTTCCGAGTCTCTTTTTGAAGAGCTGGCAGCTCTGCAAACTCAAATCAGGAAGGGAGGGGATGTATGAGAAGCAGTCGTTGGTTTATTATCGGGATCGTTCTCTTTTTGCTGATCATGTTTGTGGTAGAATCTCATCTGCCGAAGAAATTCGTCTGGAATCCCACCTTTGCACAACATGATCACCAGCCACTGGGGTGTGCCGTGTTTGATGATGTCTTGAAGTCCTCTCTTCCGGATGGATATTCTCTTTCGCGCAAGACATTCTATCAGTTCGCTGCTGACAGTGACTCCTGCCGGAGTATTCTTGTCATTACTCAACATGTAAATCTGGTGGAGGCGGATCTCAATGCTTTGCTCGATCTGGCCCAAAGGGGAAACAAGATATTGATAGCCGCTTCCTCTTTCAGTACTTCGCTGTCTGATACGTTGGGATTCGACAATTCGTATGCTTATTTTAATCCGAGACGGATGAAAGAGTATGCGGGCAATTTATTGGAGCGTGACAGTGTCTGCTGGATTGGGGATTCAGCAGTATATGATAAGCGTACTTTTCGTTTTTATCCTCATTTATGTGGCATTTACTTCACAAAGTACGATTCGTTGTCTCTACCGTTAGCTACCAGTCGGATTGATTCGATGCAAATGTTCAATGACAGTTTGCCGGATTGTTTTCCGCCCGTGGCCCTTAGTCGTCCGGTAGGGAGCGGAGAGATTGTTTTGGTCACTACTCCGTTATTGTTTACCAACTATGGAATGCTCGATGGCGACAATGCAGCCTACCTTTTCCGTCTGCTTTCTCATCTGAAAGGTTTACCGGTAGTCCGTACCGAAGCCTATGGGGTGGGAGCACAGGTTGAGGTATCTCCTTTTCGTTACTTCCTTTCCCAGCGTCCTCTGAGGTGGGCGCTTTACCTGACGATGCTGGTATTGGTGCTCTTTATGGTATTTACCGCCCGCAGAAGGCAAAGGGCTATTCCGGTGATTCGTGAGCCTGCAAACCGTAATCTCGAGTTTGCCGAGTTGATCGGTACTTTATATTATCAAAAGAAGAATCATGCTGATCTTGTGCGCAAAAAGTTTATTTACTTTGCTGAGAGCCTGCGGAGGAATATTCAGGTGGATGTGGAAGATGACAGTGATGACAATGCCTTGTCTAGGCGGATTTCCCGGAAAACAGGGACTGATGAAGAAAAAGTCCGGAATCTGTTCCGTAAGCTCCGTCCCGTGATTCGCGGGCAGCAGGAAGTCGGCGAGACGTTGATGAAAGATCTGATTGACGGGATGAACGAGATAGAAAAGCCTCAACCCTGACCTTTTTTCGGAAGAAGAAAGCTGTGGGAGGAATGAAATATGAATTTGATAAATAAAAAGAATATGGAAGAAAATATGAATGATATGCATGGAGAAGAAACTCCGCGTACCGATTTGACTCTTTTTTCAGAGAAGATGCAGGAACTGAAAAGCCGGATCGCTTCCGTTATTGTGGGGCAGGAACGTACTGTCGATTTGGTGTTGACAGCTATTTTGGCTAACGGTCACGTCTTGATAGAAGGAGTGCCGGGAGTAGCCAAGACTTTACTTGCCCGCCTGACAGCCCGTTTGATAGATGCCGACTTCAGCCGTGTACAGTTTACACCCGACCTGATGCCGAGTGACGTCCTGGGTACGACTGTTTTCAATATGAAAACCAATGAATTTGATTTCCATCGGGGACCTGTCTTTGCCAATATCATATTGGTAGACGAAATTAACCGTGCACCCGCCAAAACGCAGTCCGCTCTTTTCGAAGTCATGGAAGAACGTCAGGCCAGTATCGACGGAACAACTTACCGGATGGGAGAACTATATACCATTCTGGCAACCCAGAATCCGGTGGAGCAGGAGGGAACTTATAAGTTGCCTGAGGCCCAACTCGACCGTTTCCTGATGAAGATTACCATGGACTATCCGTCACTTGATGAAGAAATCAATATCCTGGAACGCCATCACACTAATGCCGCCTTGGTAAAACTGGAAGAGATACAACCGGTGATTACCCGTGAAGAACTGCTTTCTCTTCGTCGATTGACGGAAAAGGTATTTGTTGACCGTACTCTGCTTCAGTACATTGCCTTGATTGCCCAACAAACCCGTACCAGTAAAGCTGTGTATCTGGGAGCTTCTCCCCGTGCTTCGGTGGCTATGTTGCAGGCATCCAAAGCCTATGCTCTCTTACAGGGACGTGACTTCGTAACGCCGGAGGATATTAAGTTTGTAGCACCTTATGTGTTGCAGCATCGCCTGATTCTGACTGCGGAAGCAGAGATGGAAGGTTATTCGCCTGTCAAGGTGACTCAGCGGTTGATTGATAAAGTGGAAGTACCCAAATAATTATGTTCCTGACCAAACGTTTCTATATACTCGTCCTTGTCGTCATCCTCTTGTTAGGTGGCGGATACCTGTTCGGTTCTCTGTTTATCATCGGACAGTTAGGGCTGCTTGCGCTGCTGCTTGCTCTGGCTTTCGATGGATATCTGTTGTATCGCACCAAGGGTATCCAGGCTTTCCGTCAGTGTGCCGGACGTTTTTCTAACGGTGATGATAACGAAGTCAGCCTGCGTATAGAGAGCCGTTATTCCTATCCCGTCCGTTTGATCGTGATAGATGAAGTGCCGGTCATATTTCAGCAAAGGAATGTACACTTCGAGCTGTCGCTTTTACCTAATGAGGGAAAGACGCTTACCTATCGGTTGAGGCCGACTCGCAGGGGAGAATACGGTTTCGGATTCATCCGCGTTTTTACGACTACCCGAATCGGATTAATATCCCGCAGGGCTACCTGTGGCAGACCTGAAACCGTTAAGGTATATCCTTCTTACCTGATGCTCCATCGATACGAGCTGCTGGCTATGAGCGATAACCTGACCGAACTCGGTATCAAGCGTATTCGTCGGGCTGGGCATCAGACTGAGTTTGAACAAATCAAAGAGTATGTAAAGGGAGACGATTATCGCACCATAAACTGGAAGGCCAGTGCACGCCGTCATCAGTTGATGGTCAATGTCTATCAGGACGAGCGCAGTCAACAGATATACAGCGTGATCGATAAAGGGCGTGTGATGCAGCAGGCTTTCCGTGGCATGACATTGCTGGACTATGCCATCAATGCCTCGTTGGTGCTTTCGTATGTAGCTATGCGGAAGGACGATAAAGCCGGGCTGGTTACGTTTAACGAGTATTTCGATACGTTTGTTCCTGCTTCCAAGCAAGTCGGTCAGATGCAGACTTTGCTTGAGAACCTCTATAAACAGGAAACAACATTTGGTGAAACGGACTTTTCTGCCTTATGCGGGCACTTGGGCAAGCATGTGAATAAACGTAGCTTTCTGGTGCTTTATACCAATTTTAGTAATATGACCAGCCTGAACCGGCAATTAGTTTACCTGCAACAATTGGCGCGGCAACACAGAGTATTGGTTGTATTCTTTGAGGATGCCGATCTGAAAGAGTATATAGCGGGCAAGTCGGTGACTACCGAGGACTATTACCGTCATGTCATCGCAGAGAAGTTTGCGTTCGAGAAGAGACTGATTGTGTCAACTTTGAAACAGCATGGCATTTACTCGCTGCTGACAACTCCTGATAAGCTGTCGATTGATGTGATCAATAAATATCTGGAAATGAAATCGCGCCAGTTACTCTGATACGGGTTGCGTATTGAGGAAGAAGAAGACAGCCATACCTATCATAATGACTCCCAGTAGTCCGTAGAACAGCCGGGCACGTCCTCTACCGACATTCCGTACGATCAGTTGTGCATTTTGAGCGGTGAAAAACCAGTTCCAGTTGAGTATAGATGCCAGCAGGGCTATGAGCCCTGCGGTGGCAAATATTCCCTGTACAAAATATTGAGGGGCCATTCTTCGGATGATTAGTCGTTGATCACTATTTTTCTTGTTCCGTCCTCCAGTTCCTCAATGGTTACTTTCACGGCGTCTCCCGGCAATAATTCTTCTACCAGCTCCGGCCATTCGATGAAACAAAGTGCACCGCTATAGAAGTAGTCTTCGTATCCCATATCGTATACTTCGCTCAGCTTCTTGATCCGGTAGAAGTCAAAATGATAGATCAGTTCTCCGTTCTCGTCCGAACGGTATTCGTTTACAATGGCAAAAGTCGGTGAAGTGATGACATCCGATACTCCGAGCTCCTCGCAAAGTGCCTTGACAAAAGTCGTTTTACCTGCTCCCATCTTTCCGTAGAGTGCAAAGACCGTGTTATCGCCCATGGCTGAGATGAACTCGCGGGCAGCTTCGTGAATTTGTTCCAGTGATTGAATCTTGATTTCCATACTTGTATGTTGGTTTATTGTTTCTTTCTGAAAAGGCTCTTTCCTATCTTACAGGCAATATAGATAAGAATAGAAAAGAAGATGATGGATGCTCCCGAAGGAACATTCAGGCGGTAAGAGATCAGCAGACCTCCCAGGCAACTCAGATAGCCGATGGCAATCGATAACCAGATAATGCGTTTAAACTTGTTCGTAAACAGGTTGGCTGTCATTTGCGGAATGGTCAGTAACGAGATTGCCAGTACAATCCCCACCATGCGCAGACAGGAAACGATGGTCAGGGCAATGAACATCATCAGGATATATTCCAGCACTACGACCGGGATGCCTTGCGAACGGGCAAATTCACGATCGAAAGCCACGTATATGATCGGGTGGATAAACAGGGTAAAGAACAGGATCAGCAAGATGGCAAGAATGCCCAGCATGAGTAAGTCCGTCTGTGTGATCGTGAGGATATTGCCAAACAGATAGGCTGAAAGATCGGGTGCGAATCCCGGTGACAAAAAGCTGAACATGATTCCCAGTGCCATACCCAGCGTCCAGAACATGGCTATGGCCGAATCTTCGCGCATGTCTTTCCGTTTACTGAGCCACTCTACCCCGAAAGCCGATAAAACGGAGAAGACAGCAGCCGATAAAATGGGAGATATGCCTGCATACAATCCCAGTCCGATGCCGCCGAAAGAGGCATGGGTGATACCGCCGCTGATGAACACCAACCGGCGAGTCACGATATACGTGCCGATAATGCCGCAGGCAATGCTTGCCAGAAGACTCCCCAGGAGAGCGTGTTGAAAAAATGTATATTGTAGTAAATTCATACGGTTCAGCAGTTAGGAGTGTGGAGGGAACAGATGGATCAGGGATGGATTCTCCGTTCGCCGACTACCAGAAACACTTCGTCTTTTATTTCATCAGGAAGGCTGATCCCCCTCAGTTGCAGGCTACGTACCCATCCGGCTACATCGGTGTCCTGCATTGTATAAAAGACATCGCGGAATTTATCCGCCTCTTCCGGTGTATAATCTTCGGGTGCCCGGCCGATAAATGTATCCAGTTCTTCGTCGTCATAATACTCTATCTGTTTGCTGACGGCAGCCAGCAGGCTGTCACGTTCGCAAACTTCGTGCTGTCCGCAGCACTCTACGTCGACTTCCTTTACTTCCGGAAAACTGTCCAGTTCTCCGTTATCTATTTTCTTCTGCAGTCTTTTGTTGCGGATATACCCGGCAATCATTGCCACGATGGCGAGCAACACCAGACCAACTATAAGTATCCACATAATTACGAATCAAATTTTCGCAAAGGTACTTATTAATTTGTATTATTCCGTATATTTGTCCTTGCAATGTGCTAAATGAACTAAAACAGAAACATCCCGATCATGAAAAGAAAACACCTGATTACTGTCCTTATGTGGTGTGTTGCCACTACCTTATGTGCTCAGACCCCGGTCGAAAAGGGGCTTAAAAGTATTAACCGCCAGGCTGCTGAGGCTTATATCGGATTTTTGGCCGATGATGAACTTCAAGGACGTGAAGCCGGATTTCACGGTTCACGTGTAGCTGCCCGGTATATCGCTTCGCTATTGAAGGAAATGGGTATCCTTCCGTTAGGCGAGAGCTATTATCAGCCGTTTGATGCTTACCGGAAAGAACGCCAGCAGAAAGGACGACTGGAAGTGCACCCTGACTCCATTGCCAAACTGAAACAAGTGGTGCATCAGAAGTTGTCTATGAACAACGTATTGGGTATGATTCCCGGAAAGAAGACGAATGAATACGTGATAGTAGGTGCACATTTCGACCATCTGGGCATTGATCCCGCTTTGGATGGCGACCAGATCTACAATGGTGCCGATGATAATGCTTCCGGAGTATCGGCGGTGTTGCAAATAGCCAAGGCCTTTGTGGTAAGCGGACAGCAACCGGAGCGGAATGTAATTTTTGCTTTTTGGGACGGAGAGGAGAAAGGGCTTCTCGGATCGAAATACTTTGTGCAGGAGTGTCCGTTCATTAATCAGGTCAAAGGATATTTGAACTTTGATATGATTGGCCGCAACAATCAGCCGCAAAATCCCAAGCATGTGGTTTATTTCTATACAGAAGCCAATCCGGCTTTCGGGCGTTGGCTGAAAGAAGACATTAAAAAGTACGGCTTGCAGTTAGAACCCAATTACCGCCCTTGGGACAAGCCGGTGGGTGGAAGTGATAACGGCTCGTTTGCCAAAGCCGGTATTCCCATCATTTGGTATCATACCGACGGTCATCCCGATTACCATCAGCCTTCTGACCATGCAGACCGTCTGAATTGGGATAAAGTGGTTGAAATATCTAAGGCCTCTTTCCTTAACGTCTGGAATCTGGCTAACGAAAAGGATTATTAAGAACGAAATGAAAACTAAACTAACTAATTGTGTAAAAACCGTATTACTTTCTTTTATGCTGGGAGTGCTGTTTGCTTGTTGTCAGGGGGCGGCCTCTTCCGGCAATGCAGGAAAAAATGCTTCCCGGGTGAGGATTGCTTCCAATGACTCTGCGAAGCTGGTTCCTGATAAAGCCCTGAATGATGCGTCTTGCGTACTTGCAGGTTTGCCGGTTGATAAAGCAAGCGGAAAGCTTTACGCACTGACTCGGACCAAGGAATGGAAGAACCATGCCCGTTACATGGATCAGATATGGAATGTTTTCCGGCAGACGGCTCCCCGGCTGGTAGCTTTCTCACAGACGGAACTGGAAGACATCAATACTCGTTGCCATACTCTGTTTTATCCTTTCGGCGGTCCTGACTTTCTGTTTGCCAATGCGTTCTTCCCCGAGATGGACACTTATGTACTGATCGGGTTGGAACCTGCCGGCACTGCTCCGAAAGTGAAGCATCCTTCTGCCGAAACTTACCGGTTGTATCAGAATGCCGTATCGAACGTACTCAATCTGAGTTTCTTTAACGATATGGATAAGGAACTGGCCAATGATACCATCGACGGGGTTGTCCCCATCTATTCGTTATTGATGGCCCGGGGGAACCGTAAGATAGTCAGCATTCAGGAAGTGTGGTTATCGGAAACCGGAGATCTTTTCGAAAGAAAAGAGGGGGATACCATCCGGAACACATGCAGTGCAGGGATGGAAGTCCGGTTTTTCCGTCCGGGCGCTTCCCGATTGCAGACCCTCTATTATTTCTGTACAGATATCAGTAACGAGGGGTTGCAAGCCAACCGACCGTTACAGGCGTTTATGGACCGTTTTGATGCGGAGACCACAGCAACATTTGTCAAGTCGGCTTCCTATCTGATGCACGAACCTGCTTTTTCGCGCATACGCGAGACGATTCTTCAGAAATCGTCTGCTATTGTACAAGATGACTCTTCCATTCCGTTGTCCTGTTTTGATCCGGAGGTGTGGTCGGTTACTTTATATGGTACCTTCTACAAGCCGATCTCCACTTTCTCTCAGTATCTTCAGCCGGAATTGCGCGATGCCTATCAACTGGGTGATCCGAAACCTCTTAATTTCAGGATTGGCTATGCACGGCAATCCAATTTGCAGGTCGCAAGAAGAAAATAGTCCCGGTTAATGACTTTTCGCAAGAAGGTTAACCGGGAATTAACCCTCCTCCTAACCCTTCCTCATTAGTTTTGCGTCCTAAATAAAATGCAAGGGGGATGTGTTGAAACTCTTTTCACCACAGCCTCTGTTAGAAAATAAAATTAAGCTATGAGGAAGAATTTTTCAACTATCCTAATTGTCGGTGCAGCCCTTTTACTGGCTTCGTGTGTACAACAAAAAGAGTCTTTCAGCCCTGTAGACTATGTGAATCCTCTGATGGGGACGGAGTCTACTTATGCTTTTTCACATGGGAATACTTATCCTGCGGTGGCGGTTCCCTGGGGAATGAATTTCTGGAGTCCGCAGACCGGAGAGAACGGTAGCGGCTGGATGTACACGTATACCGACAGCCTGATACGGGGGTTCCGCCAGACCCATCAGCCCAGTCCGTGGATTAACGATTACGGTACTTTCTCTATTATGCCGCTGTCCGGTGTGCTGAAGATGGATCATAAAGAACGGGGAGTACCTTTCTCACATATCCAAGAGGAGGCGGCTCCCTACAGTTACAGCGTTACGTTTGCCAACGGACTCCGGACAGAACTTTCCGCCACTTCACGCGGAGCGGTATTCGAAGTCACCTTTCCGCAGGACTCTGCCCAGTATATCGTTGTGGATGCCTACAACGGTGGAAGTGCGTTGACGATTGACCGGGAGAATCGGTGCGTGACCGGTGTGGCGCGTAATCACAATGGCGGGGTACCGGATAACTTTGCCAACTATTTCCGAATAGAGTTCAGTCATCCCATTGCAGAAGAAGGCGTATATGACGGAGATACACTGATGCGCCATCGGCCGACGTTGGAGAGTGATTATACTTGTGCCTACCTCAGGTTTAATGTGCCGGCGGGAGAGAAATTAACCGTCCGTACCGCCTCCTCGTTCATAAGTCCTGCACAGGCGCTTGTCAATTTCAGTCGCGAAGTGGGAGGCAAGAGCCTTGCCCAGGTGAGAGAAGAAGCCCGAAAACAATGGAACAGTTATCTGGGACGAATTGAAGCGGAGGGAGGCAGCGAGGAGCAATTGCGTACCTTTTACTCTTGCCTCTACCGGACCCTGCTCTTCCCCCGCGAATTTTATGAGTTCGATGCTCAGGGGAAACCTGTCTATTACAGTCCTTACAATGGGAAGATACAGGATGGCTATATGTATACCGATAATGGATTCTGGGATACGTTCCGTGCCGTCCATCCCTTGTTTACCTTATTATATCCGGAAGTTTCCGAGCGGGTTACCCAATCCATCCTCAATGCTTACGATGAAAGTGGGTTCATGCCCGAGTGGGCGAGTCCAGGCCACCGGGAATGTATGATTGGTAATAATTCCATCTCCTTGTTGACAGACGCATGGATGAAAGGCATTCGTACCATCTGTCCGGAGAAAGCTCTTGAGGCAATGATTCATCAGACCGAGGCCCGGCATCCCGGAATCAGCTCGGTGGGACGTGACGGATTCGGGTACTATGACCGTTTAGGCTATGTTCCCTATCCCGAAGTGCACGAGGCTACGGCCAAGACCCTTGAATATGCTTACGCCGACTGGTGTGTCGCACGTTTTGCCGACTCCATTGGCCGGAAAGAGATTGCCGATACCTATTACCGGAAAGCCCTCAACTACCGCAACCTTTACTATCCCGACTATGGATTCATGTGGGCAAAAGATGCCAATGGGAAATGGAGAGACGCTTTTGACGCGACGGAATGGGGAGGCCCTTTCACGGAGGGCAGTTCCTGGCACTGGACGTGGAGTGTCCTTCATGATCCCGAAGGCTTGTCTCGATTGATGGGAGGACATACAGCGATGGAAGCCCGTCTCGACTCTATGTTTACAGCTCCCAATACCTATAATTACGGTACTTACGGTTTTGTTATCCACGAGATAGCCGAGATGGTGGCTCTTGACATGGGGCAATATGCACATGGCAACCAACCTGTGCAACATGCCATCTATCTATACGACTATATCGGCCGGCCCTGGAAGACCCAGAAGCACGTCCGCGAAGTGATGGATAAGCTTTATCACTCCGGCAGCAAAGGCTACTGCGGTGACGAAGATAATGGGCAGACTTCCGCCTGGTATGTCTTTTCCGCCATGGGATTCTATCCGGTTTGTCCCGGTGTTCCGGAGTATGCCATGGGATCTCCGCTCTTCCCGAAACTGACATTGCATTTGCCCGGCGGAAAGAACTTCACTGTGAAGGCGGAAGGCAATAGCCCGGCGAACCGGTATATCGGGAAAGCCCTGCTCAATGAAAGTGAATTTACCCGTAACTACCTGACGCACCGTGAGCTTACTTCCGGAGGAGAGCTGGTGTTATGGATGGATAGCGTGCCCGATTCCCGGCGCGGCACTCAGAAGGAAGACTTGCCTTACTCTTACTCCAACGGGCACTAATCGGCGCATACGTTTGCCAATTCTATAATTTTTCGTATTTTTGTTGCACTATGAAACGGATGACGCATTTATCGAAGAACAGTATATGAGAAGGTTGGGATGTTTGTTTGCTATCGGAATGATGTGGCTTTGCATAGTCGATTGCTTCTCGCAGGGACTTCTTTTCTATGGGAACGAAAAGCGGATTAGTGAGCGTGCCACCTATTCTGTTTTGCGTGAAGGGCACGAGCGCACTTTCACCAACGCTTTCCGTATCTCCTTTGATTATCTGGTCCGGAATGTGGAGAGTCCCGGTTACATCCTTTATCTGGAAGACCGGGATGCCGGGAAAATTTATAGTTTTACGTATCTGCACAAACCCGGCGACCGTTGTTCTTTCTCCTTCAACGAAGACGGCAAACGTATCTTTTGTACTTTCGAACTGGATAAGGAAGACTATGATCACCGCTGGTTGCCTGTTTCCATAGCTTTGGATATACCCGCAGACTGTGCCCGAATTACGATTGGCAAGCGGAGCAAGGAGATCTCCAACCTGGGACTGGAGCCGACAGGATTCTCACCGCATATTTATTTTGGTAAATGCGAATACATCCTGGATGTGGCTTCATATGCCATCCGTAACTTGTCTCTTACCGACGGTGAAGAGATCATGATATTTCCTTTGAACGAGAGCAGCGGAGAAGATGTGCACGACAGCCGGGGACATGTTGTGGGACAGGTCACCAATCCTGTGTGGCTGATAAATCAGTCCTACTACTGGAAAGAACTTTTTACGGACTATTCTTCCACGCCTTCCGGTCTTAACTTTGACAAGACACACCAGAACATCCTCTTCTTTAATCAGGACTCTCTGTCCGCGTTCGACCTTTACACGCACGAATTATCGAAGACACCTTATAAGACCCCTCTTCCGGTTCAGCTTCGCCTGGGTATGAACTTTCTGGATGAGGCATCCCGTGAGTTGTATACTTATGAAGTGGCCGATTCGCATGGCGATGCCATGGTGGCGGCGCTGGATCTTACTACCAAAGAGTGGCGTCCGGCCAGTTCCGACTATCTTTGCCAACAGCTCCATCATCATTGCGGATTCTTTCATCCGGGCGAAAGAAAGTTTTTCCTGTTTGGCGGTTACGGAAGCCGTAGATACAGCAATACGTTCCTGGCGTACGATTTGAATACCTGTCGTTGGGATACACTGGCCTTCTCCGGCGACCGGGTGATTCCCCGTTACTTTTCGGGCATGGCTGTGAGCAATGATTACAAGCGGGTATACCTCTACGGAGGCATGGGCAACGAAGCCGGTGATCAGAATATAGGGCGCAACTATCTGTACGATTTATACCGGATAGATATGCAGACCCGTTCGGTGCAGAAACTCTGGGAAACGAAAGCACCGGCGGTCAATCGGGTGGTACCCCGTAATATGATACTCTCTGCCGATGAAAAACACCTGTTCCTCCTGGGATATCCCGAATATCTGCCCAATTCCACTTTGCAGTTGTACCGGTTGTCTGTGCGTGACGGTGAGTGTGAAGCGGTGGGAGACAGTATTCCTATTGTTTCGGAAGAGATTGCTACCAACGCCAATCTATACTTCAATGAAGAATTAAATGAGTTCTATTGTTCCGTCCAAGAGTTCGAGAAGCACGGGCAAGTGACTACCCGTCTATACTCCCTGTCTGCTCCGCCGGTTACATTGGACGATGTGGAATACTATAGCCGGAGGCGGAATGCCCTGAATGCCGGTCTGCTGGGAGCAGTCGTGGGTGGAGTATTATTGTTGGCGGCCTGTGTATGGGGCATCATGCACCATAAGCGGAAGCGGGACAGGATGTCTGCCGAGACCGCATCTGCCGGAGTACGTCCGGAAGAAGTGTCCGATATATCGGAAGTTCCGGCTGTGGAGTCACCGGAAGTGAAAGAAGAAGAAGTTGAGAAAGAGCCTTCCGAGTGGGAAGAATTGCCGGCGGTATTGCCGCCCGACAAGAATGCTATTTTCCTTTTCGGCATGTTTACCATTCTCGATAATGCCGGACGTGACATTACCTATATGCTCAGTCCCAAGCTGCGTACTATCTTTTTGTATATTCTGCTGAACAGTGTAGGCAAGAGGGGAGTGCTTTCGTCTGACATGAATCAGATATTCTGGCCCGATAAGTCCGGCAGCAATGTGAAGAACCTCAAAGGAGTTTCCATGAATCATGTGAGGAAGATATTGCAGGATGTGGACGGCATCGAACTCGTATACCGCAACGGATACTTCTGCATGGTGTTTGGCGAAGAGTTTTATTGCGATTACATTCGTCTGATGAACCTTACCTCTCCGGAGAAAAAGAAGAAAGAGACTCCCGGTGCCATACGTGCGGAATGGTTGGAAATACTTTTGCGGGGTAAGTTCATACCCGCCGCCGAGTCCGACCTTTTCGATTACTACAAACAGAAAGTGGAAACGCTGATCCATTCTCTTCTGCCCGGCCAGTTGGAACTGGCTTACCGGGATGCCCGGTTCAGTATCGTCATCCGTCTTTGTAACATTCTCTTTATAGCCGATCCTTTGTCGGAACTGGCACTTGCTTATACCGTTTGTGCCCTTCGGAAGCAGAACAACCAAGAGGAAGCCATCAGGCGTTATGCCGCGTTTACGAAAGATTATAGACGGGTGATGAACGAGGAGTACGGCATAGCTTTCGCTGACATCAAGGTCTGAGTCTCCCTCCCGATTGTCAGTTTGTCAAAATGATAAAGCAACCTCTCTGCTTTTGGTTTTTTCGGCCGTCGGGCGGGGCATGACCGGAAAAACGCCGCCATTTCGTTTATCGGTTTATCTTTCTGATGGTATAGATACCTGTTCTTGCTAATTAAAGACGGTGACGAGCCTCCTCGCATACCTTGTGTTCGCTTTAGAGAAGAATGCCTGTCCTTTTGATACATCAAACAGGACTTCTTCAACAGACCAACCGGAAGTAGAACGGGCTTCTCAGGGCTTTTGTTCCGGAACAATATATGATAACTGCCAAAACATATAGAGATATTTAGAAAAGAAGTAAGCATTTTCCGAAAATGCTTACTTCTTTCTGACCAAATGCTTCCTTCTTTTTCCGAAAAGTAAGGTACTTTTCATCTCAGATCGAGGCTTTGAAGGTCGGTTACTCCGGTTTTTCGTGTTCAACAACCCGGTTCTTGCCGTATTTCTCTTCCGGTTGAGCTCTTTTGGAAGAAGACCTCGTCAACGGAAAAGGCTTTTTGCTGTCTTTCTGAAACCTTGGTTCTTCTTTGTGCTATCTTTGTGTATTTTTTAATGAGTGGAAGTCAATGTCTGGACTGCTGTAGGGCCGGGTTAACAAGAAATATGAGAGGTTAATCGCTTCGTTAACCCTTATTTAATCCCTCTCTTAAGACCATGGAGATACCTTTGCTTTCGTCTTTAGTTAAAAAGAGTCAGCAACGCCTTGCTTGATTCCTAATGTTAATTTTAATTTATTATTATTATGAGAGAACGAAAATTAGTAGAAAGAGCCGTAAGGATTTCAGGGATGTTTGTCCTTCTTTCGGGTATGGGACTTCAACCTTGCCTTGCTTCTCACAGCTACAATGCAGCATCTGCCGGAGTGGTGCAGGTAGAACAGCAGAAACAGAAAATAACCGGTTGTGTTCTTGACGTCACGGGTTCTCCGCTTCCCGGGGCTTCTGTATTGGTAAAGGGTGCTCCCGGACGTGGAGCAATCACCGATATGGATGGTAACTTCTCGGTTGAAGCGGAACAGGGAGAGCAACTTGAGATCTCCTTTATTGGAATGGAAACACAAGTCGTGACCGTTTCCGCAAAGACCCGTCTGCAGATCACCCTGAAAGAGGACAGCAAAACCTTGGACGAAGTCGTGGTGGTGGGTTATGGTACACAAAAGAAAGCCAACCTCACCGGAGCCGTAGCCAGTGTTTCGGCAGAGACATTGGAGAGTCGCCCGATCACCAATCTTAGCCAGGGACTACAGGGTATGATCGGTAACCTGAACATTTCCGCCGACAACGGTGCACCGGGCAAAGGATACGGGTTCAACGTTCGTGGTACTACATCTATAAACTCTTCCGGACCCTTGGTACTGGTCGATGGTGTGCAGATGGATCCCAACATGATCAATCCGGCCGATGTGGAAAGCGTATCGGTATTGAAGGATGCGGCTTCGGCTTCTATTTACGGAACACAGGCAGCCTATGGTGTCGTGCTGATTACCACCAAGAAAGGTAAAGACGAGAAAGCCAAGATCTCGTTCTCGTCCAACTGGTCTATCAATTCGCCTACACGCAAACCGGAGTATATGGATTCGTGGACATTTGCCAATTTCCATAATCTGACCAACCGCAACTCGGGTGGAGGCGATTACTACGATAAGAACTATATGGATCATATCTATGCCTATTATACCGACCCGAAACACAATCTGCCGGTATTCATCGATCCGTCCAATCCCAACAAGTATCTGTATTGCGGCAACACCGACTGGATAGATGAAACCATCAAAGACAACACCCTGATGCAGCAGTACACCCTGTCTCTCAACGGAGGTTCGGGCAAGACCGCCTATTACGGTTCGATAGGTTTCCTCGACCAAGGGGGAACACTGAAACATTATGACGATAAGTACCGCCGTTTCAATGTCAACCTGAACCTGACTTCGGACGTCACCAATTGGTTGCAGGTGCGGTTGAAGACCGTCTACAACAACACTTACCGGGATGCTCCTTACGGAAGTAACAACAGTGACGAGACAGCACAGATCAACAGTGCATTCTACGGTGCCGACCTTCGCCCGATGATGCCGGTATACCATCCGGACGGAAACTTTTCCGGCCAGGGCAGTTGGACGAATATGGTGGCTACCCAGTCCATTTCCGGCGAGCGCAAGAATAAGGAGAACGACCTTTGGCTGACCGGCGGTTTAAAAATCACTCCGCTGAAGGACTGGACCATCAATGTGGACTATACCTATAATATGTATATCCTCTCGAAGAAGCAGCACGGTAAAGAGATATTGGAGCATACGGCCAATCCGGACATTGTAACCGTATTCCCGCATACCACTCCGAGCCGCGTGAAGTTTACCACCGACGACAACTATTACCAGACGTTCAATGCCTATACCGACTACTCCAAGTCTTTGGGTAAACACAACATTAAACTGTTGCTGGGATATAATTACGAAACCAAGAGCTACCGCTGGTTCAATGCCGAACGCGAGAACCTGATCAGTAATGACCTTGCCGGTCTGGGACAGGCTTATGGAGAGAAGTACAACGGGAGCGGCCAGCACTCCTGGGCCACTATGGGATATTTTGCCCGTATCAATTATAACTACGATGAACGCTATCTTCTGGAGTTAAACGGACGTTATGACGGTTCTTCCAAGTTCCCCAAGGACAAGCGTTTCGTATTCTTCCCCTCCGTATCGGCTGCCTGGAGAATCTCGAGCGAGGCTTTCTTCGAACCTGCCAAGAAGATTGTAGATGAACTCAAGATCAGGGCCTCTTATGGTTCGTTGGGCAATCAGTCGGTTGGCGGCGACTATCCTTATATCGCTACCATGGGCACCAATGGCGAGATGGGATACCTGGTGGACGGAAAGAAAATAGCCAGCGTGAGTCCCGGCGGTATCGTCAGTCCTTACCTGACTTGGGAGACTGTACGCCAGATTGACTTGGGTCTCGACTGGGCATTGCTGAACAGCCGCCTGTATGGAACCTTCGACTGGTACATGCGGAAGACACTCGATATGGTGACCAATGGTACACCGCTTCCTGCCGTACTGGGAACAGGAGCTCCGCAAGCCAATACTGCCGACCTGAAAACAACCGGTTGGGAACTTTCAATGGGATGGAGAGACCGGGTGAACAAAGACTTTTCGTATGACGTAAGTTTCGTTTTGTCCGACTATCAGGCAGAAATCACGAAGTTCAATAATCCGCAGAATTTGCTCTCTACCCATTATGTAGGCAAAAAGTGGGGTGAGATCTGGGGATTGGTAACCGAAGGACTTTTCCAGTCGGCAGAAGAGGTAAGTGCCCATGCCGATCAGTCGGAGATCTATGGCGGTGGCTGGTATCCGGGTGATGTGAAGTACAAAGACCTGAACGGTGACGGCAAGATAAACAAGGGAAAGAATACGCTTGACGATCCGGGTGACCAAAAGATTATCGGTAACAGCGAACCGCGTTACAGTTATGGTATTAAAGGCGGATTGCAGTGGCGCGACTTTGACTTTGATGTATTCTTCCAGGGCATCGGCAAGAAGGATGTAGTGTTGGGAGGCAACCAGTTCTGGGGCTTCGGCAACGAATGGCATGTGCCTTTCAAACATGCACTCGACTCATGGACCGAAGATAACCGCAATGCTTACTTCCCCCGGTCTACCTACGACAACGTGACCGGTAACCGTGAAACGCAGACCCGTTATCTCCAGAATGCCGCTTATCTGCGCCTGAAGTCTATCACATTGGGATATTCTTTGCCGAAAGCGCTCCTGGCCAAGTGGAAGATAGATCATGTGCGTTTCTACGTAAGCGGACAAAACCTGCTGACGTTCGATCACCTGTTTGACATATACGACCCCGAAACAGTGAGTCTCAGCACTTATCCGCTGACTAAGTCTGTTTCATTCGGATTAAACATTACCCTCTAATACGATAACGATTATGAAAAAGAATAAGATATTACTGATAGCGGCAGTGGCATGTACTTCCATGTTCTCTTCCTGCTCCGATTTACTGGACTTGTATCCCGAAGATTCTCTCTCGGATCCGAAATTCTGGACAAGTGTACAAGACCTTGAACTTTATGCCAACGGCTTTTACGGTATTTTACCGGGGGCGCAGGGACCCGGTGCCGATGATGAATCGGACTGTTACGTGAACGAGAAACCGAAGACCTGGATCTTCAATCTTGAAACGATTCCTACTTCCGGTGGCGGATGGGGAAATGGAGACTGGGGAAACATCCGTTCCTGCAACTATTTTATGGCTCGTTACAAACAGGTGAAAGGGGATGAAAGCCAGATTAACCGTTCGGTAGCCGTGGTCCGCTTCTTCCGTGCCTGGGAGTATGTGTACAAAGTGAAACGCTTTGGCGATGTGCCCTGGTATGAAACCGAGTTGCAGATGGACTCCGAAGAACTGTACAAGGGACGTGATTCCAGAAAAGTCGTGTTCACACACATCCTGGAAGATCTCGATTTTGCCATCGAACACCTTCCGAAGCCTAATGAAACCAAAACCGGCAATATGCATAAGTATGCTGCGCTGGCTTTCAAGTCGAGAGCTTGCCTCTACGAAGCGTCTTTCCGTAAGTATCACGGACTGGGCGACTACGAAGAGTTGTATCGTGAAGCAGCTGATGCAGCCGCACAGGTGATCGAAGAGGGAGGTTACTCCATCTATAAGACCGATAAGCCTTTACAGGATTATTACAACCTGTTTGTACAGGAAGATTTAGCCTCCAATAGCGAGTGTATCATGCCCAGGGTTTATATCACCAAGCTATTGATGCACAACAACACCCGCCAGATGGAAGAGTCGTATACAGGTTTGAGCCGTGCCATGTTCGAACAATACCTATGTGCCGATGGTCTGCCTACCGCAGTCAGTCCGGGATACGAGGAGGCCGACATGCCGATGGATGAGTTGATGCAGCGTGATCCGCGCCTGCGCCAGACGATCGATAATCCGGAACTTCCTTTTAAGGTGCTGAGCGACGGTACGAAGCAGTTCAATGCTCTTCCCATAATAGATACCAAATATTGTACTACCGGATATTACGTGATGAAGTATCACTCTACCGATCCCGAACAGTGGAACATCGGGCAGTCTACACTGGATGTGTTTATCTTCCGTTATGCTGAGGTGCTGTTGAACTATGCCGAGGCGAAAGCCGAACTGGGTGAATGTACCCAGGAGGTATTGGACCAGACTGTCAATGAACTGAGAGATCGTGTAGAAATGCCGCATCTGAAAGTAAATGTCGGTTTCACCGATCCGAACTGGCCGGATTATGGTTATGAACTCTCTCCGCTACTTTACGAAATCCGCCGCGAGCGTGCAGTCGAGTTGGTAGGCGAAGGCTTCCGTTGGGATGACATTGTACGCTGGAAAGCCGGCAAGTTGCTGGAAGCACCGAAGAGTATGCTTGGAATGAAAGTATCGGATAAGCTGAAAGAGCAGTACGACTCCTTCTCCCGTGAATTGACGCAAGACAATCTGCTGATTGTTTATCCGGACAGGACAACCCGCAAATGGGACGATAAACTCTATCTGCATCCGTTGCCTATCGACGAGACAACGATGAATCCGAACTTGTTACCCAATAATCCCGGATGGGAATAAACATTTAAAATGAGAAGAATCATGAAACAGAACATACTGAAGGCAGCCATTCTGGCTGCCGGATTCTGCTGCACAGTGGGATGCAGTGACAATGACAGCGACCTGACCATCTACATACCCGATGCGGGAACTGCCGTGAAAGCCAATTTCTACATTGAAGACGAGCCGTATGTGCAGACTTTTAATGTGGCCGTTACTTCCGAAACCTATCCGCAACTGACGGAATACGGACTGCCTAATGATGCTGTGGTACATCTGCAAGCCGATCCGGGCAAGGTAGGCGAGTATAACGCGAAGAACGGAACCGAATATGAACTGCTGCCGGAAGCCGCTTACGACCTGACTGAAGAGGTATTGGTAAAAGCCGGGACACCGAAGTCTGAGGAAGCCGTAATTACGGTTCATGCAAAAGGTAACATCGAGGCGTTCAAGGAGTATCTGCTGCCCGTAAGCATTACTTCGGTGGAGGGAGCGGTAGCCGATCATTGCTGTCAGACCATCTACTTCATCTTCAGAGGTTCGATGGATGCCAGCAACATGGAGTTGCTCGACCGCACCGGATGGGAAGCATTGAGTGCTTCGTCCGAAGAGCCGAAAGAGGGCGATTGGGGACACAGCGGACTGAAAGAAGCTTGTCTGGATGGCGATCTGAATACTTTCTGGGGTACCGACTGGAGTACTCAGCATCCGCAACCACCTCACTGGATTGTTATTGACCTGAAGAAAACAACCCATATCCAGGGATTCGCTTGCCAGGCACGTGAAGAGGGGTATGACGGGCCGAAAGAGGTGACTGTGGAAGTGAGCGATGATAATGCCACCTGGACGGTAGCCGCTAAGTTTACGGATATTCCGGCACAGGGTGAGTTCCGATCCTTCCTGCCCGCTGCTGTAGATGGACGCTACCTGAAGGTAACCATCACGGCCGTGAACGGCGGACCGCATGTGACGATAAGCGAACTTAATTTATTCTGATATACAAAACTGTAAAATAGACGAACACATGAATCTAAGAAATTTCTTTTTAGCGGCGGGAATCGCTGCTGTAGCGGTACCTGTATGGGGGCAAAAGGCCCCCGAACCCTACGGGCTGACTCCCAGTGCGAGACAGGTAGAGTGGTATAACCGGGAGATGATCGCTTTCTTTCACTTCGGGATCAATACCTTTGAGGAGTATGTAAACGAAGGGGACGGACGTGCTCCGGCAGCTATATTCAATCCTACGGCCCTCGATTGCGGACAGTGGATGCGTACCCTTCAGTCGGCCGGTATCCCCAGTGCCATCATTACAGCCAAACATGCCGATGGGTTCTGCCTTTGGCCCAGTAAATATACGGATTATGGGGTGAAGAACTCTGCCTGGAAGAATGGAAAGGGAGACGTTGTGCGCGAGTTTGTGGATGCTTGCGAGGAGTATGGCATTAAGGCGGGCATCTATCTGGGTCCGCACGACCGGCACGAGCATCTTTCTCCCCTTTATACTACGGAGAAGTACAAGCAGTATTATGGTCACCAGTTGGAAGAATTGATGGGTGACTATGGAAAAGTCTGGGAAACTTGGTGGGACGGTGCCGGAGCAGACGAACTGACTACTCCCGTCTATACTCATTGGTATAAGATTGTGCGAGAGAAGCAACCGGACTGTGTCATTTTCGGGACCAAGAACTCGTATCCTTTTGCCGATGTGCGTTGGATGGGAAATGAGTCCGGCAAAGCCGGTGATCCTTGTTGGTCGACTACCGACTCTGTATGCGTCAGAGATGAATGGAAGAACTATGAAGGGCTGAACGAAGGAGTAAAAGGCGGTGATGCATATATCCCTGCCGAAACCGATGTATCGATCCGTCCCAGTTGGTTTTATCATGCTGAGGAAGACAGCCGCGTGAAAAGCGTAAAGGAACTTTGGGATATTTATTGCACTTCTGTCGGTCACAACAGCGTGTTGCTGCTCAACTTCCCACCTGATCGTCGCGGACTGATTCATCCTACCGATTCACTTCATGCTGCCTTGCTGAAGCAGGGATTGGATGAAACCTTCGGAAACAATCTGTTGGCTAAGGCCAAGGTGAAAGCAACGAACGGACGCGGAGGTAAATTCCGTCCGGAGTTCCTGACGGACAACAATAAGGAAACTTATTTTGCCGGCCGAGACGGAGCCAAAACCTCGGACATCGTTTTCACTCTTTCCCGCCAGACAGAGTTCGACTGCCTGATGATTCAGGAAGTGATCGAATTGGGACACCGCACGACGAAGTGGAGTGTGGAATACTCTAATGATGGCCGTAACTGGACCCCGATACCGGAGGCAACCGATAAGCAGACGGTGGGGTATAAATGGATCGTACGTTTCGCACCGGTAAAAGCCAAACAGGTACGTCTTCGTATCCTCGACGGATTTGCCTGTCCTGCTATCCATACATTCGGAGTGTACAAACAATCGGCTTTATTTCAGTAAAAACAATAGGTAGTTGGGTTGAATATAGGTTTGGGCTGTATCACACAGGCAGACATACGTTTTGTTGGCGGATACAGCCCTTGGTTTTCTTCCCTGCCTTTTCTTAATATCAATAGTATGCTAAATTTTAAACATCTGTTTCTGGTAAGTGTTGCTCTGTGGTCGGCAGTAGGAATGGTTCGTGCCCAGGAGTTCGATCCGAAGCAAAGCTACGAGATCCATACCCAGAACGGACTTGTCCTGGACAATCAGGAGAGTCTGGATTTAGGTAGTAAGATATTTATTTCTAAAAAGGAACCCCATAAAGAGTCGCAGGTCTGGAATCTGATACCTTGCGGTGACGGCTGCTACTCCATTGTCAGTCCGCTCACCGAACTGGGAATCGACAATAGCGGCAATGGAAGCAAGGAGTGTCCGGTCATCCAATGGGACCCCAATAAAGAAAATCCCAATCAGCAATGGCGTATCACGGCTTTACCCAATGGGAATTATTTGTTCACCAGTGTAGCGAGTGGTTATAACCTGGGTTTCCCGGATGCCGGTCTTGTGGCCGAGCCGGTTTACCAGCTCAAACCGGATGCGCAGAAAATAAGCCAGCAATGGAAAATCGTGAAATCGAATCTGAAAGTGGTGGCTGAGGCTTTTAAAACCCGGAGTGATAATGACTGGGAGAATGAACGGATATTTGCCGTTAACAAAGAAGAGGGGCGTTCTACGTTTGTCCCCTTTGCCGATACGGAAGAGATGAAGGGCGATCCTTCGTACACCCGTCCTTGGATACGCAATCAGTCTTCCCGTTATCTGTTGCTGAATGGTGACTGGAAGTTTCATTGGGTGAAGCAACCTTCCGAACGTCCGGTGGATTTCTATAAACCGGGTTATGACGTGTCTGCCTGGAAAGAGATTCCGGTTCCTTCCAATTGGGAGATGCTGGGATACGGAACCCCCATCTATACCAATATCACCTATCCGATACGCAACAATCCGCCCTTTATACAGGGACAGAGAGGATATACGGTAGAGAAAGAGCCTAATGCGGTAGGTTCCTATCGGAGGGAATTCTCTCTGCCGGCCGACTGGAAGAATAAAGAAGTGTTTATCCACTTCGACGGAGTGTACAGCGCTATGTATCTGTGGATCAATGGTAAGAAAGTCGGGTATAGCCAGGGTGCCAACAACGATGCCGAGTTCAACATTACACAGTATGTGAAGCCGGGTAAAAACATATTGGCAGTCGAAGTGTATCGCTGGAGTGACGGCAGCTATCTGGAAGACCAGGATATGTTCCGCCTGAGCGGTATCCACCGGGATGTCTATCTGGTGGCGACTCCGAAACTTCGCCTGCGCGACGTGCATCTTACTTCTGTCATCAGTGACCGTTTCGACAAGGCCGACTTATGTGTCAAAGCAGACGTGAAGAACTATGGCAAGTCTGCTGTGAATGCCTCCGTGCGCATAGCTCTGCTGGATGCCGGTGGCAGAACTTTGCGTACGTTTACAACTGCGGCCGGTAACCTGGCTGCCGGAAAAGAGATCTGTCTGCCTGCAAAAGCAAGTATTCGTGATCCCCAACTCTGGAGCGCCGAAACACCTTATCTGTATACTGTGAATCTGGAATTGCTGGATGCTTCCGGCAAGGTGCTCGAGGCAACTACCCAGCAATATGGTTTCCGTAAAATTGAAATACGTGACAATAAAGTGTATATCAATGATGCATTGGTGTTGTTCAAGGGTGCCAATCGTCACGATATTCATCCCCGTTTCGGTAAAGCGGTACCTGTAGAAAGCATGATAGAGGATATTCTTCTCTTTAAGCGTTTCAACCTGAACACCATTCGTACCAGTCATTATCCGAATGATCCGAAGATGTATGCTCTGTTTGACTACTATGGACTTTACGTAATGGACGAAGCGGATCTGGAATGTCATGGCAACATGATGCTGACCAAGCGGGAAAGTTGGAAAGAAGCCTTTGTCGACCGGGTGGTACGTATGGTGGAACGGGACAAGAACCATCCTTCCGTAATCTTCTGGTCGATGGGGAATGAATCGGGCGGAGGACCCAATTTCGAGGCCGCTTATCAGGCTGCCAGAGAGATTGACGCACGGTTCATCCATTATGAAGGAATGAATGATGTTGCCGATATGGACTCACGGATGTATCCATCCATCGAAAGTATGATAGCTCAGGACAACGAGCCGCGCAATAAACCTTTCTTTCTATGTGAGTATGCACATGCCATGGGAAATGCTGTCGGTAACCTGGAAGAATATTGGGACTATATTGCCAATCAGTCTAAACGCATGATCGGAGGTTGTATCTGGGACTGGGTGGATCAAGGCATCAATAAACCCGGAGAAGCGCCGGACCGTTATTATTTCGGGGGCAGCTTCGGTGATCGTCCCAACGACAATGATTTTTGTTGTAACGGACTGGTGACACCCGACCGTAGAGTTACTCCTAAGTTATGGGAAGTGAAAAAGGTATACCAATATATGACTTTTGAAGAAGTGGGAGAGAACAATGTGGGGTTACGCAATCATTATTCATTCCTGAATATGCGTCATTTCAACCTGCGTTATGTCATCCTCAAAGACGGGGTGCCTGTTGCGGAAGAGGAGTTCGGGCTGCCTGACGGCAAGCCGGGTGAACACCGTACGATCCATATCCCTTATCTCCGTCACTTGACGGAAGATGCCGATTACCACATCAACTTGGAAGTGAAGTTGAAGCATGACTGCGTCTGGGCTAAAGCCGGACATGTAGTGGCAACGGAGCAGTTCTTACTAAGAGAGAGAAAACAGAAAACGGAGGTTCCGGAACTCTCTGCTTCCCTGCAGGTGGTAGAAGAACGTCAGTACATCCGTTTCCGTGCTCCGGGTACCGAGATCTCATTTGATTCAAAGACAGGCATGATGATCGGTCTCCGATATGACGGACAAAACATGATACATGGTCAGCAAGGACCGGCGTTGAACTGGTATCGTTCCATCAGTAATGATCCTCGCGAATGGATTCAGCCTGTGGTTGCATTGCGTGGTTTTGACTGGAAACTGGCGGAAGACGGAAAGTCGGCGTCTGTTCAGTCTCAGATAGAGATCAAAGTTGGGCAAGTCAATATACCGTATACAGTCAGATACCGGGTTTACAGTAACGGCAGGGTCGATGTGGCAGCCGACTTTACGACAGAAAGTAATTTCGATCTACCTCGTCTGGGCTTGCAAATGTTCCTCAATCCTTCACTGGAACAAGTCGAATGGTATGGCCGCGGTCCGATGGAGAACTATCGTGACCGGAAGAACGCAGCCTACATGGGATGCTACAAAACGACTGTTATGGATATGGCCGAGCATTATGCGCGGGCGCAAACAATGGGCGGACGCACAGATACACACTGGCTGGCGTTGACAGACGGACAAGGGAAAGGACTCAGGATCACCGCAACGGATACGTTGGATTTCAGTGCCCAACATTATACAGATAAAGATTTATGGCAGGTAAAATATGGACATGATTTGTCTGATATCCGCCGTGCGGAGGTTGTTCTCAATTTAGATTGCATTCAGCGTGGATTGGGCAATGCCAGTTGCGGACCGGGACCGCGTCCCCATTATGAAATCCGGAAGGATACGGTTTATAGTTATTCTTTCCGAATGGAACCATTGAGATAAGGATTGTTATCCGGACAAGGAGACCTATGGTTGTTCCGGATGTTGAATCTGTTTGAAGTTTTGCGCCCTGCTCCTCAAAGTCGGAACTTTGAGAGAGCAGGGCGCAATATCTTTCGAAGTGTGTCTCGCAAAGGTCTTGTCTATCTTATTCCTCTCCGACCTTGATGCCGAAACCGGCTTTGCGCAAATCGTCCCAATATCCGGGGTATGATTTGGAGACTACTTGAGGTTCGTCTATTTGTATTGTCGGATAATGAATTGCTGCCGGAGCAAAAGCCATAGCCATGCGATGATCCTCGTAAGTCTTGATAACGGGACATGTCTGTTGTTCCACGCGTTCACCGTCCCAAGAAAGGATACTGTCGTTTTTGTCATGCAATATATACCCGAGCTTTTTCATCTCTGTTTTAAGGGCTTCGATCCGGTCTGTCTCTTTTATTTTGAGGCTTTGCAGCCCGGTGAAGCGGAAAGGCACATTGAGCAGTGCACAAGTCACAACAAAGGTCTGTGCCAGGTCGGGAATATCAACAAAATCTTCATCCAGCCGTTCGACACATGTGCCATTCTTCTTCAGTCGTATACCTGTTTCCGTATATTCGGTTGCCACTCCCAGGCGGGCAAATACTTCTGCTCCGCGGCTGTCGCCCTGATAACTGTGGCGGAACAGTCCGGTCAGTTCTATATCTGCTTGGGGAGACAGGGCAGCTATCTGATACCAGTAAGAAGCTGCACTCCAGTCGCTTTCGACGGTAAACGGAAGGCAGTGGTAAGGTTGTGGATCAACCTGGATATTCTGGTCGGATGTCCACGAAGCCGAGGCGCCGAAATCTTTCATCAATTGCAAAGTCAGGTTGATGTAAGGTCGTGAAACGATTTCTCCGGTCAACCGGAGTTGCAAACCGTTTTTCAGTACCGGACCGATCATCAACAGGGCTGATATGTATTGTGAACTCACATTGCCCTTTAGGGTGATTTCGCTGCCCGTGAGCTCTGTACCCTCAATCCGTAAGGGGGGAAAACCCTCATTCCGAACATATTCTATATGGGCTCCTAGTTCGCGCAAGGCGTTTACTAATATCTGTATGGGGCGTTGCTGCATCCGTTCCGTTCCGGTGATGGTATGGATACCCGGAGTACTGCTCAGATAAGCCGTCAGAAAGCGCATGGCCGTTCCGGCCGCAAGAATATCAATCACTTCATTACCTTCGGTCAGAGCTTTTATCATCACCTGCGTATCATCGCAGTCGGACAAGTTCGAAAGCACATCGTCTCCTTTTGACAGAGCATGGATGATAAGGGCACGATTGCTGATACTTTTGGACGCCGGAAGCTGGATAGTGGCCTTTATCTGCGAAGGCGCTGAGAGTAGATAACGCATGGTCTTTATTTCTATAGTTATATTCGGTTGCAAAAATAGGAAATCTATTCTTTTTTGCCTCTATCCTCTTCCTAAAATATTAAAGATATGAACGGAATCCAATATACATTAACGAAGCGAACAAACAGCTAAAAAATAGGTTGTTTAAGGTCCTAAGGACATTTTGTTTATAAAAAAATGTCAAGAAGTAGCTCCATATTTCTGTAATATGATACCAAAAGACTTGTGTAGTTACGGGGTTAATGTAGTTATTTTACTTTTGTATCAACAAAGAAAGGATTCTGATGCCAAACAGGGATAGTGAGAAATTGATAACGGATGGTTATACTACGACTTTATTGGGGGATGAACTTATGGTTTGTGAGAACATGAAGCACATTCGTGTGACGTCTGTTCCGTCCTACACCGAAGTTGGGATGATCATTTTGTGTTTGAGAGGTACTGCCAAGATTTGTATCTTTGATAATATTCATATTCTTGCTAAGAATGAACTGGCGGTTATTCTGCCGGGTCAGTTGGTTTCGATAACCGAACTAAGTCATGATTTTCTTTGTAATATAGTTGTGCTGTCGCGTGCACTTTTTGATGATACGTTGAGTGGGTTCAGTCGTTTTTCTCCTCTTTTCTTTGTTTACATGAGAAGCCATTATTGGTATGAATTGACAGGAGAAGAGATTGAGCGGTTCAAACTTTTTTATGGATCACTCGCACAGCGGGCAAAAGACCCTACCCATTTTTTCAGGAGGGAGTCTGTGTTGTTGTTACTGAGAATCTTTTATCTGGATATCTATAACGAATATTACAGCAAGTCTCATTTGATGAAAGGGGGATCGGATATGGGTAAGAGTAAGCTGGCGCATGATTTTTTCTGTTTAATTATGCAGCATTACCGGGAACACAAGGATGTCGCTTTCTATGCCGATAAGTTATGCATCACTTCCAAGTATCTGTCAATGGTGATAAAAGAGGCGAGCGGAAAGACAGCAAAAGATTGGATTGTAGAGTATGCCATATTGGAGATCAAAGCCATGTTGAAGAACTCTACCATGAATATACAGGAGATATCTATTAAAACGAACTTTGCGAACCAGTCGTCGCTGGGGCGTTTTTTTAGAAAGCACACAGGAATGACGCTTACAGAATATCGTATGCATCGATAAATAGTGGCTTAAATGAAACAAGAAAAACAAACCGAACTGTTACGGACTCAGCAGATGCTGAATGAAGTGAACCGCAAGTTGTTAATGACGCTTGGGGTCGCGGAAGTTTTTCCATGGAAGTGGGAACTGGCAGAGCATATGGTATGGTTTGATGCCCGTCCGTCGGACGATCCTGCAGGATGGGAGATTTTTCATAATGATTCGTTTCCGGTTTCTATAGCGCGTGTTTATCAAGGTATCTATAAGGAAGACCGCCTTCGGGTGATTGAAGCTTGTCGGGGGATACTGAAAGGCAAAATGAAGAAAGTGGTGGTCGAACTTCGTTTCTGGGCTAAAAAGAGAGAGGGATTCGTATTGGAGTGGTTGGAAATGCATGCCATTCCCGGGAAAGTTGATGAAAATGGCAGACTGTTGACTGTAGAGGGATCGCTGATGTCCATTACCAGGCGAAAGGTTATGGAAGAAGAACTGACCGCAGCTAAAGAGAAAGCAGAAGAAGCCAATCGGTTGAAATCGGCATTGATTGCTAATATGAACCATGAGATACGTACACCGTTGAATGCGATTGTAGGTTTTGCATCTTTGCTCTCTATCATAGATGACGAAAAAGAGCAGCAGGAGTATATCGGATTGATACAGAGTAATACGGAGCATCTTTTGCGATTGATGAACGATGTTATCGATCTCTCCAATATTGAGTCGGGCGTTATGGACATAGTCGGTTCGGATGTAGTCCTCGATTCATTGATGAAAGAGATGGAATTGACGTATGTTCCCAAAGCAGAAACGGACAACCTGGTTTTGGCTTGGGATCGGGAGCAGTCGAATGCTCACATCTATACAGATCGGGACAGGCTGATACAGATATTGGAGCACTTATTGGATAATGCTATTAAATTTACAACAAAGGGGACCGTTCGTTGGGGGTATCAAGAGAAAGAGAATGGTCAAATTAGGTTTTATGTGACGGATACCGGATGTGGTATTCCTAACGATAAAAAGGAAGTGATATTTGAACGATTTGTGAAACTTGATAGCTTTACCCAAGGGCTTGGATTGGGATTGTCCCTTTGTAAAATTATTATTGAGCGTATGCACGGAACGATTGGAGTGGAATCGGAAGTTGGAGAAGGATCGACTTTCTGGTTTACTATCCCCAATTTATCCGACAATCATATTTAAAATCTACGGATGAGTGACCGTGAGGTTCCCTGAGAAGGACTTCTGTAGCAAGTTGATGATTCCCATCAGCTTGATGTTTGTTTTGTTTGTGATGAGGTCACCGTTTCAGCGGAAACAATGATCCCACGTTGGCACTTCGGCAGATAGATCTTTTTGTCTGTCGGGGTGCCAACATTCTTTTATTTTAGACAGAATGTTGGAGAATCGGTAGATTTACACTACTTTTGGTACCACAATCGGATGTCCGGTTGAATTAACCCTTTTATAACGACACGATATGAAATTTGTTAACCGATTCTTTATGATTCTTGTGGCACTATGCCTGGTTTGCCCCGGCGTTAGTGCAGTTGTTAATCCCAAACCTTTTGTGATTCCCGAACTGAAAGAGTGGAAAGGTGCCGAAGGGGCATTTGTACCGACTGAAACAACAAAAATAGTCTGTCCTGCCAATCAGCCGGAACTATTGCGCATTGCCCGTATGCTGGCCGATGACTGTGAAACGATGTTCGGTCACAAACCGGAGGTAGTACAAGGCAAAGGCGGAGCCGGTGATGTTATTCTTGCCATTCGTGCAGATAAGAAGTTGGGCAAAGAAGGCTATACTGTGAAAGTTACCGATCGTATCTTGCTGACTGCTCCCGAAAGCATAGGGGTATATTGGGGAACCCGTACGCTGCTTCAGATTGCAGAACAGAGCGAAAATCATCAGTTCCCGAAAGGTACTTTACGTGACTTTCCGGACTACGCTATGCGTGGCTTTATGATAGATTGCGGTCGAAAGTTTATTCCTCTTTCTTTCCTTCAGGATTATGTGAAGATTATGGCTTATTACAAGATGAATACTTTGCAGATTCACTTGAATGATAATGGCTTTAAACAGTTCTTCGGGCACGATTGGTCGAAAACTTATGCAGCCTTCCGTTTGGAGTCGGATACTTATCCGGGTTTGGCTGCCGAAGACGGCTATTACACCAAGCGTGAATTTATCGATTTACAAAAGTTGGCTGAGAACCTTTACGTAGAAATCATTCCCGAGATTGATGCTCCGGCGCATACTCTTGCCTTTACACATTATAAACCGGAGATCGGCAGTAAAGAGTACGGCATGGACCATCTCGATCTGTTTAATCCTGAAACGTATAAGTTTATGGATGGACTCTTTAAGGAGTATCTGGAAGGGGACGAACCTGTATTCCGTGGAAAGAAAGTGCATATCGGTACTGACGAATACTCAAATAAGAAAAAAGATGTAGTAGAGAAATTCCGTGCTTTCACTGACCATTATATCCGCTATGTAGAGAGCTTTGGCAAACAGGCTTGTGTATGGGGAGCACTGACGCATGCCAAAGGTGATACACCGGTGAAATCGGAGAATGTGATCATGAGTGCTTGGTACAATGGCTATGCCAACCCGAAAGACATGATAGAGCAAGGCTATAAATTGATTAGTATTCCTGACGGGCTGGTATACATTGTTCCGGCTGCCGGATACTATTATGATTATCTGAACACGAAGTATTTGTACGAAAATTGGACTCCTGTACAGATTGGAAAGGCTGTTTTCCCGGAGAAAGATCCGTCTATCCTCGGCGGTATGTTTGCCGTATGGAACGATCATGTAGGCAATGGCATCTCGACAAAAGATATTCATCACCGCGTTTATCCGGCTTTGCAGACTTTGGCTGTGAAGATGTGGACCGGAAAAGATGTATCTGTTCCGTATGCTGACTTTGATAAACAACGCAATGGCATCAGTGAGGCTCCGGGTGTTAATCAACTCGGCCGTATCGGTACTACACCGGGATTGGTGTATGAACAGGCTTCCGTTGCTCCCAATAGCGAGACTCCTCACCGTGAAATCGGTTACGATTATCTGGTAACATTTGATATTGACGGAGCCAATGAAGCAAAGGGTACGGAACTGTTCCGTTCGCCGGATGCCGTATTTTATCTTTCCGATCCGATCCGTGGCATGTTGGGTTTTGCCCGTGACGGTTATTTGAATACATTTAGTCACCGTATCCACAAAGGTGAGAAAGCAACCATCGGTATCAGTGGTGACAATAAGTCGACCCGTCTACTTATCAATGGACAGGTAGTAGAGGAAATGAATACTCAAAAACTTTACTATAATGCCGGGAAAGATTCTATGAATTATGTTCGCACTTTAGTCTTCCCGCTAGAGAAAGCCGGAAAGTTTGATAGTAAGATTACAAATCTGAAGGTTTATAAGAAATAAGAAAGTAACTCAATAAGATAGAGGGAGTTAAGCTGTGTGCTTAGCTCTCCTTTCTTTTATATTTAAAGTTGAGCCCCTGGCCGGTATATTCCGATCAGGGGCTCAATTGCTATTTATCTATTTAAAGAGAATTCTGTCAGGTTCAGATTTGTACATGTCTGAATATAAATCGTCTACATGGGACTATTACATATGGGGCGTATCCGATTTTATGGAAGTAGCCATACTCAAATGTTCATCCTATGATCCATTTGCTGCCCGGTATGAATGAAATGAGTTTTGAAGTTATGAAGCAACAGATAAATGTACTGACTGCAATGCATGGTATAGCGGCAACAGTAGGCAGTGCCAGGGTATACTTAAATACTGTTGCCCATAATCCTAGCCAGAAGATATGCATTAGATACATACCGTAGCTGAGCTTTGACATTTCTGTTATGATTCGTGGAGCTTTTGAGCTATTGATACACGTAAACATGAGGAATGTACCCGCTGTGAGCAGTACACAGTTGATTGTACAGAAGGCCCATCCTATTTCTATTACCGGAGTGGAAAGAGTCTCACCGGGTATAGCCTGGCTATAGAATGAATAGATGGTTAATACGGCTCCGATAACCATTAAAATGGTTCCTATGATGAAACGTTTTGAACGACTCCACGTAAGGTGAGTATGTATATAATGTGCCAGCACGAGGTAACCCAGATAGCCTGAGAAGTACCATAGCATGTGATATTCGTTCCAGAAACATTGTCCCCATACTTCACCACACCAACGGTTGAGATATGGGATACATGTTGATAACAGAAACAACCCTATGAAGAAGCGTTCTTCTTTTGCCGAAGCTTTTCTCAGCCATGGAGATATTATAGGTATGAATAGATAAAGACTGATTAGAGGATACATAAACCACAGATGTCCTGCAAGTGTCGGGAAGTTCAAGAAAATTCGTGATAGATCCGTTAATGATGTCTCTCCGTTTATCTGTCCCCACAACATTGGTAAGGTGCTGTATAGTATCATGAATATGAAAAATGGTGGTATGATACGAAGGAATCGCTGGCGATAAAATTGCCATGTAGTTTGTTCTTCTTTCATCGGAGCAAGGAGAAAGGCGGAGACAATCATGAATAATGGTACTGCCATGCGTGAAAAGCCATCGTATACAGCTACCCATAAGCGGTCTGCTTCACTGGCTAAATAAGATTGCGGTCCGGCCATGTCCGTGGATCCGGCGGCACCGTAAAAGTTTTCACTGGAGTGTACAATCATAACGAGAAAGCACGCAAATACGCGTACATAATCTAAAAAAACAATGCGTTTCATTTTCTGTTTGAGTTTTTTATTAATAAGATGTTCTTTGTGTTGTCTTTTTTATGTGCAGCATTATTCATAATAGAAATATTTCATTGATTTTCAGGGCGCTGCTTTATTTGACGCAAAGATAGAAAAAAACTTGAGATACTGAGCAACAAACGGAAAGAATCCGTGCAACTGCATTGAATATTCAACATTTCTTTTAATATCCGATATCCGGTACTGTTTGATAAAACATAAATCCCGGTTAAATATCCTGTTTGGGGGAGCACCTACGTCTGCACCGTATGATAGTTCTGAAGTATTCTAAAAGAAAAAAGCATCGATAATCTTACAATTATCAATGCTTTGTGGTTAGTCGGGGTGACTGGATTCGAACCAGCGACCACACGCCCCCCAGACGCGTACTCTAACCGGGCTGAGCTACACCCCGAATTGCGGATGCAAAAGTAGAATTTTATTTTGAATAAGCAAAATATTCGGATGGTTTATTTCTTTTAATTTGTTTTTTCTTGCTAAGGAAGCGCTCGGGGAAGTAGAAATCTAATTAACATTGTTAATTTGAAAGTTTTAGGTTGAACGTCTTTTTTGCAAATCACTTGTTCTTTATCAACAAAGAACAAGTGATCTGTTTCTAAAAGATTAGTTTTAACAGAGCGTTAAAACTAATCTTTTAGAAACAAATAATTAACAATATAATATTTTGATAAATAATGTGTTATGGGATTCTTTCTAATAAATCCCAGAACCGTTGTGGGAGATGGATATTCTCTGTAGTTGTGGCTTTAGCAAATAGTGGAGCTATTTCTTGAGGAGTAAATCCGGCTATGCCACATCCTATTTCCGTAACCAGAAAAGTCATTTCCGGATGTTTATTTGCAAATTGAATAAATTCGTCTACATAAGGGCGGATTGTTTCTACTCCACCCTGCATGGTCGGTATTCCGTAAGTTTGTCCTTGCAAACCTACACCTTGTCCCCAGATGGCACCCCATTTGTTCATTGCCAAAAGGGCGGCGCCACCGCCATGATGCCCGGACAGATTGCTGCCGAAAACGAATATTTCATTGGGTTGCAATCGTTCGATGTGATTGGAGGTAACTCTTTGTTTCATTTATCTTATTTTCTACATTCCCATACATTCCCGATAGAAGTCGAACATTTCGAAAATGGTATCTTTATCTGCTGTCCGGTTGATACTGATATCGCCGATTTCCTTTAGGAGTGTGAAATTTATGACACCTGCACTGTTTTTCTTATCATGTTGCATGAATTCGTATAAACGGTCGTATTGCTTACAGTCGAAGTGGAAAGCTCCATAATTATCTTTTATAAATTGGATGGTCTGACGCATTTTCTCCTTTGGGAAGCCGGCTTTGAGATGTGACAGATAGAGTTCACAAACAATGCCCCAAGCTACGGCATATCCGTGAAGAACCGGACGATTCTCAGCAAGCGCCAGACTTTCGAAAGCGTGTCCTACGGTATGTCCCAGGTTTAATGCTTTGCGGATGCCGTGTTCGAATGGATCTTGTTCCACTATATCTTCTTTCACTTGTACGGAGTGGCCTACCAATTTTTTCAGATATCCGTAATCCATCTTCTCCGTATCGAATGCAAGCAGTTCAGCCCAGTGAGAGGTGTTGCTGATCAGTCCGTGTTTTAGCATCTCGGCGTATCCCGAAAAGAAATTATGTGCATCGAGTGTACGGAGAAACTCTGTTTCGATTAATACACTGGCTGCCGGTGCAAAGGCACCTATCTCGTTTTTCAATCCGTTGAAATTAATGCCGGTTTTCCCGCCAACAGAAGCATCTACCATTGCCAGCAGGGTGGTGGGAATATTGATATAGGCAATGCCGCGTTTGAAGGTTGCGGCTGCAAATCCACCTAAATCAGTGACCATTCCGCCCCCGAGATTGATGAGGAGCGAGTGACGGGTAGCGCCTTTTTCACTTAATACCTGCCAGACAGAGGCCAGGGTTTCGAGTGTTTTATGTACGTCTTCGGCTCCGATGGTGATTTCGACAGCATCTTTCAGGATTGATAAGCCTGCCAGTTGAGAAAGGCAGAGACGGTGAGTATGATCGTCAGTGAGAATGAACAGGCGGTCGTGTGGGCAGTTGTCGATGGCACGTTTAAGACTACTTTCCAGATCTTCACAAAGGATGACTTCTTGTTTACTCATAATGGTTCTATGTTTTTTTATGTACTGCAAAGATAGGAGTTCGGAGATAAATAGTGAAACTTAGCACTTAAAAATGTAAAACATGGGGTTCTGTTTGTGAGAAAAAGCTATCTTTGTGACATTAAATTTAGATAAAATGAAAGCATTATTACCTGTATTCTGCCGTCCTTTAGGATATGTGATTCTTGTTATTTCTATGTTTATTCCATTCCTGTTATTGATGCAGGGAATGGTAACGGACAGTAACTTATTATTTTATAAAGAGTGTATTAAACTGCTGATGATATTGGGAGCAATGATGATTATTTTTGCTTTATCACGTAATGAAGGTCGTGAAACAGAGATTATACGGAACAAAGCTACTCGTAATGCTATTTTTCTGACTGTGCTTTTTTTGTTTGGCGGGATGCTTTATCGGGTAGCAACAGGAGATATCATGACCGTAGATACCTCTTCTTTTCTTATTTTTCTTATTATCAATGTACTCTGCCTTGAATTTGGTATGCAAAAAGCGCGAATCGATAAAATCTTTAAAAGATAATTGTGTTTAAATTAAACCTTTTGCTTTGAAGGTTGTCAAACAAACGATTGTTATTATTCAACCTACAGGCAAATGAAGAAACTATTGATCTGGACGGTGTTGCTGCTGACAGCTACCCTATCCACTTATGCGCAAAACAAAATTGTAACCGTATCGGGCCGTGTAATAGAGGCCGGTACGAAGGAACCGGTCGAACTCGCTGCTGTGCAGTTATTATCTCTCCCTGACAGTGCTCAGGTAGCGGGTATGACCACTTCGACACAAGGCTACTTTTCTTTATCCAAGCAGAAACCGGGAAAATATCTGCTTAAAGTATCTTTCATCGGGTATGTCACCAAAATTATTCCTGTGCAGCTAACAGCTAATGTTCCTGCAAAAAAAATGGGGAATATTGAACTGGCAACTGATGCTGTCATGCTGCAAGAAGCGGTTGTGGTAGCAGAAGCTCCGCAAGTGACGGTTGTAGAAGATACGTTAATGTACAATTCCAGTGCTTACCGTACACCTGAGGGGGCTATGCTGGAAGAATTGGTCAAGAAACTTCCGGGCGCTGAAATTGATGATGACGGTAATGTGAAAATCAATGGTAAGGATCTGAAGAAAATTATGGTTGATGGTAAGGAGTTTTTCGGTGGAGACGTGAAAACCGGTTTGAAGAATCTTCCGGTAGACATGGTCGATAAACTGAAAACTTATGATAAAAAGTCGGATCTGGCACGTGTGACGGGGATTGATGACGGTGAAGAAGAAACGGTACTCGACTTGACAGTGAAAAAAGGGATGAATCAGGGATGGTTTGGTAATGCAGATTTGGGAGCCGGTACTAAAGATCGCTATACCGGACGAATGATGCTGAACCGCTTTGTCGATAAAACCCAGTTCTCTATTATAGGCTCGGCGAATAATGTAAATGATCAGGGATTCTCCGGAGGGGGGGGCGGTCCGCGCTGGCGTAGTAACAATGGCTTGAATGCTACTAAAATGTTGGGTGCCAACTTTGCGACCCAGACCAACAAGCTAGAACTGGGAGGTAGTGTACGATATAACTTCCAGGATGCTGATATCTCAAGTATCAATTCTTCCGAACGTTTCCTTCAGAATGGCAATTCATATTCTAATTCGAATAATAAGAACCGGAATAAAGGAACAAACCTGAATGCTGACTTCCGTATGGAATGGAAACCGGATACTTTGACAAATATTATCTTTCGCCCTAATTTCTCCTATGGGAGGACAAATAATGCTTCTCGCTCTGAATCGGGCACTTTCAATGAAGATCCTTTCAATCTGATCGTAAATCCAAATGATTATCTGAATTTTGATAATTTGTCTGACGATCCGTTGAAAGACATTCGTGTGAATGCCACCAATAGTGCTTCGTTGTCTAAAGGCAAAAGTCTTTCGGGAAACGCCACTTTACAGGTTAACCGAAAATTGAATAATAGAGGACGTAACCTGACTTTCCGTGGAGTCTTTGGATATGGTGATAATGATAACGATCAGTATACACAGTCTGAAACACGTTATTACCAATTGCTGAATCATTTGGGAGGTGACTCTATCCTATATCGTAATCAATATATTACAACTCCTACACGCAACTATAACTATACGGCCCAAGTGACTTATAGCGAACCCATTGCCAAGGCCACTTTCTTGCAGTTCAGTTATCAGTTTCAGTATAAATATAGCAAGAGTGACAAGACCACGTTCGATTTGCTCGATTATCCGGACTGGGCTATCGGCGGAGCTCTCCCTTCCGGGTATGAGTCTCATGCAGTGGACAGCTTGAGCAAGAATGCTGAATATCGTTATTATAACCATGACGCTTCAGTGGGGTTGCGTTTCATTCGTCCGAAGTATCAGTTGAATGTGGGTATGTCTTTCCAACCACAGAATTCTACCTTGTCTTATAAAAAAGGAGACTATATGATTGATACAACACGTACTGTATTCAACTTCGCACCGAATATGGACTTGCGTTTCCGTTTCTCAAAAGTTAGTCAGTTGCGTTTCACCTATCGGGGACGTAGCAATCAGCCTACTATGGAGAACTTATTGCCTATAACCGATAACTCCAATCCGTTGAATATACGTATGGGTAATCCCGGATTGAAGCCTTCTTTTGCACATACGATGCGTTTGTTCTATAATACATATAATGCAGAGAAACAGCGTGGAATCATGACTCACTTTAGCTTTACAGCTACACAGAACAGCATCAGTAACAGTACTCGCTATAATGAAGAAACCGGTGGATTGATTACACGACCGGAGAATATCAATGGTAATTGGAATGCGTTTGGTATGTTCGGTTTCAATACAGCTTTAAAGAATAAGAAGTATACGATTAATACTTTCACTAATGTGAACTACCAGAATAATGTGGCGTTCCTTTATAATCAGGATACGAAAAACAATGATAGAAATACAAGTACAGGCCTGACATTAGGTGAGAGAGTAACAGGTTCCTATCGCAATGATTGGTTTGAATTTTCTTTGAACGGTTCGATCAATTACACAGCCGAACGCAATAAACTTCGTCCGGAGAACAATCAGGAACCTTATACATATTCTTATGGAGCAAGTACCAATATTACGATGCCTTGGAAAATGACTTTGGCTACAAACATCGCCAATCAAAGTCGTCGCGGCTATCGTGACTCAAGCATGAACCGTGACGAACTTATCTGGAATGCACAACTTGCCCAGTCATTGCTGAAAGGTGCTGCTACTGTTAGTTTTGAGGTTTATGATATTTTGAGACAACAGAGTAACATCAGCCGTTCATTGTCAGCCGATATGCGTTCGGTATCCGAATATAACGGTATTAATAGTTACTGTATGGTACACTTTATCTACCGTCTGAATATCTTCGGCAGCAAAGCTGCTCGAGAAAAGATGATGAATAGTGGTAGAAGAGGTTTTGGTGGACCCGGTAGAGGTCCCGGCGGTGGCTTTGGTGGCGGACATCCCCGCTTTTAATAAGATATCTTGTTAACACAGGCAACTTCCCTCCGGACAGATGCAAAATCTCTTTAATTTTGTATCGGTCCGGAGGGATTATCGTTTTGAATCGGGATAGTTGTTGTTCGTATCCGATATTTTCCATACATTTGTTCTTTGTATAATCCGCGGAGGGCGAATATGATAGATTGGAACTACATAGCAAGTGTAATAGCTACCGTTGCCTTTGATATTATTTATTTCGGGGCTATTATCGGTACGATTGTCATCGTGATTCTCGACAATCGTAATCCGGTGAAGACAATGGCATGGATTCTGATCCTGATGTTTCTTCCGGTTGTAGGGTTGGTTTTCTATTTCTTTTTTGGGCGTAGCCAAAGGCGTGAGAAGATTATCGGTAAGAAAAGTTATGACCGTTTGCTCAAAAAACCGATGGCAGAGTATTTGGCGCAGAACTGCTGTGAAACGCCGAAGGAATATGCACGGCTGATACAGCTGTTCCAGAATACGAACCAGGCTTTTCCGTTTGAGGGAAATCGGGTCGATATTTACACTGGCGGATATTCTAAACTACAAGCTCTGTTGAGAGAGCTGCAAAAGGCGAGGCTTCATATTCATATGGAATATTACATCTTTGAGGATGATCCTGTGGGACGATTGGTACGTGATGTACTGATCGAGAAAGCGCGGGAGGGAGTCGAGGTGCGTGTGATCTATGACGATGTAGGATGTTGGCATGTTCCTCATCGCTTTTTCGAAGAGATGAGAGATGCAGGAATTGAGGTACGCAGTTTTTTGAAGGTCCGTTTTCCCTTGTTTACGAGTAAAGTGAATTATCGCAATCACCGGAAGATTGTGGTGATTGACGGACGTATTGGATTTATCGGTGGAATGAATCTTGCCGAACGTTATATGCGTGGCTTTTCGTGGGGAATCTGGAGAGATACGCATATATTGCTTGAAGGAAAAGCGGTACATGGTCTTCAGACTGCTTTTTTGCTCGATTGGTATTTCGTGGATCGCACTCTGATCACTGCTTCGCGCTACTTTCCTAAGATAGAAGCTTATGGCAATTCTTTGGTACAGATTGTGACAAGTGAACCGATCGGTCCCTGGAAAGAGATTATGCAAGGGTTGACAGTAGCCATATCCGGTGCTAAGAAATATTTCTATATGCAGACGCCTTACTTCTTACCTACCGAACAAATTTTGGGTGCAATGCAGACTGCTGCATTGGCGGGAGTAGATATCCGGTTAATGTTGCCTGAGCATGCGGATAATCGTGTTACACATTTGGGCTCCTGTTCTTATCTGGCAGATGTATTGCGTGCAGGAGTCAAGGTCTATTTTTATAAAAAGGGTTTCCTGCATTCTAAATTAATGGTTTCGGATGATATGCTTTCGACAGTGGGGTCTACCAATCTCGATTTCCGTAGTTTTGAACATAATTTTGAAGTAAATGCCTTTATGTACGATATGGAGACAGCATTGCAGATGCGGGAGATTTTCTTGCAGGATCAGCGGGAAAGTACTCAGATTTTCCTGAAGAGCTGGGAAAAACGTTCTTCGCGTCAGAAGGCAATGGAGTCTGTAGTTCGATTATTGGCTCCGTTGCTATAAGGAAAACCTTCTTCAATCTATCTGAAGAAGGAAAAATTGACACTTCCGTATACCCTTCTTTCTATAAAGTGGGGATGATCTTCAAAGTTATTCTTTTTGCCATGTTCCAGAACGAACAGGCCATCCTCTTTCAGCAGGTTGTTCTTGAAAATTAAATCCGGAATTGTTTCCAACTCTTTTAGTTCATAGGGAGGATCGGCAAAAATGAAATCAAACCGTTCATGACTGCCATTTATGAATTTAAATACATCTCCACGGATAGGCAGGCATTTGTCTGTTTGCACCTCTTTCATGATTTTGCTGATGAAAGCATGATGGGCTCCGTCTTTCTCCACACTGATGACGCGGTCACACCCACGTGAAACCAGCTCTATACTGATACTGCCTGTACCGGCAAACAGATCGAGAGCAACAATGCCCTCTTCAAAATCCATGTAATTGGATAATACATTAAACAGATTCTCTTTGGCAAAATCTGTTGTCGGACGTGCCTTGAAGGTTCTGGGCACATCAAATCTTCTTCTTTTATATATTCCACTGATTACTCGCATGTTAATAAGGCTTGCATGTCAATATTGCTTGCAGGGTTCATTATGAATACCTGCTGTATGTATTTACGTAACTCCTGCATTAGTTTCTCTTTATCATAAAATGCACCTGTCAGGTGAAGTTCGTCCCGTTCCTGATCAAAATTCAACTGCTTCCAGAGATAGAGTAGGTAGTAGATTCGGTCACCTGTTTTGCGACATTCAAATGAATTGGCAAGAAGCAGATGCCCACGTTCATAACAGAAAAAGTCGATGGCATCACGGCGAATAGAAGCATATATCTTTTTACTGTTACCTAATCTGCTTTTCGCCGAAAAATATTCTACTAATGGAGCTGCTTGTGAATAAAATCTTGCTTCAGGATACTGATCGGATAAGAACTGGCAAGTACTTTTGTCCATGCCGAAGATGACTACGGCATTATTCTTTTTTAAAATATTATATTTTACCGTTTCATTTTCTTTGGGAGTGTGGTTATGGTAGAATATCATTTCGGACTGATCATCCTCAAACAGTTCAAGGGGGATTAGGGTGAAACGCTTGTCTGCCATCAGAATGTTTACCCGTTTGTAAGTATGATTCAGAAAGTCCAATTCACGGAAAGCCTGTTTGAGATTGGCTGTAAGAGATAATGAAGCCTCGACCTCCTTCTCAAAGAAAGAGAGCGAACTATCGTGAATCGGATTGTAGATAGAAAAAGAAAATCCATCCGTACTAAGACGGATGGACAATGTATATTGTTCCGATTTACCAAAGTCAATCGTTTCTGCAATTGCTCTATCGGGCATATTCGGATTATTCCCAGTTACCTGCGCCGTTGTTAGGAGTATCGATAGAACCTACCATCAAACCGGCATATTTACCCAATTTAACCTGAAGGTCTTTCAAGTTTGCAATTTCTTGCTTGTCAAGTCCGTTCAAGTATACATCATATGGAGTGTTGGCCTGGAACAAGAAGATAGGAGCTCCTGATTTAGTTGTATCGTTTTTAGTGTACATTTCGAACTGTGCACCATTACCGAACGGAACATATCTCAAAGAGTCTGCATTGAATGACTTATCGTAGATCGTATCTGTTACGGCAACCCATATTGTATCACGTTTGAAGCCCATCAGGCCGGCAGCTTCAACTTCTTTCCAGTTGTTAGTCTTTTTAGCCTTGTTGATCAGAGCCATGGCTTTCTTTTCAGTCATACCGTCTTCCAGCTGCTTGTCGCTCAATACGCCTTCTTTAGATACGAAAGGAATCTTTTGTGTCTTAACGAAATCGATCAGTGTGTCAAAGCTTGCAGTATACTGCTTGTAAATGTTACGATATTCTGCCTGAGCTTTACGAATATCAATCAAGCGGGCAACAACTGCTTTGTCTCTGTGCTTTTTAGCTTTTTCGAAGTTGATAGGACCCATGATACTAGCATAGCAAATGTAAACCAAAGCAATGGCGCATACACCTAGTACGATATTAAATACTGTTTTCATGATAAATATGTTTTTTTTAGTTTATATTCGTAGCGCAAAAATAAAATAAATAAATCTAATTAACGATAGTTCTTGTAACTTTTTTCTCGTACAAAAATGATAAATAACTATTTAGAGCGGCAAATTAAGGAAAATTTTTCTTATCAGCCAACTTTTGAGCAAGAAATAGCTGTAAAATCTCTTTCGGAGTTTCTACTTTCTACGGCTAATGATACGGTTTTTGTGCTTCGTGGATATGCGGGAACAGGAAAGACTTCTCTTGTCGGGGCCTTAGTGAAAGCGATGGATAAGTTACAACAGAAATCGGTTTTACTGGCTCCTACGGGAAGAGCGGCTAAAGTATTTTCTGCTTACGCAGGACACCCGGCTTTTACCATTCATAAAAAGATATACAGGCAGCAGTCTTTTTCGAATGAAGTAAGTAATTTTTCAATTAATGATAATCTGACTACTCATACATTATATATTGTAGATGAGGCTTCCATGATTTCGAATGAAGGTTTGTCCGGTTCGATGTTCGGTACCGGACGTCTGTTGGATGATTTGGTGGAGTTTGTCTATTCCGGTGCAGGGTGTCGTTTATTGTTGATGGGAGATACGGCTCAGTTGCCTCCGGTAGGAGAAGAGCAAAGTCCGGCACTTGCTACCGAGGCATTGAAAGGATATGGACTGAATGTCATAGAGGTTGATCTCACACAGGTGGTACGTCAGGTTCAGTCGTCCGGTATTTTATGGAATGCCACTCAGATTCGGCAGTTGATTGCTGAAGATGAGTGTTTTTCGCTGCCTAAGATAAAAGTAAGCGGATTTCCGGATATACAGGTGGTACGTGGCGACGAATTGATCGATACCCTGACCGGCTGCTACGAAAAAGACGGAATGGACGAGACGATTGTGGTATGCCGTTCCAATAAACGGGCTAATATATATAATAAAGGTATACGTGCTCAGATTCTTTACAGGGAAGATGAACTGAATACGGGTGACTTACTCATGGTAGCGAAGAATAATTACTTCTGGACAGAGAAGTATAAAGAAATGGATTTTATAGCGAACGGAGAGATTGCTGTGGTTCGTCGGGTGAGGCGTACTCGTGAACTGTATGGTTTCAGGTTTGCTGAAGTACTTCTTGCGTTTCCCGATCAAAATGACTTTGAGTTGGAAGCTAATTTGTTGCTTGATACGCTTCATTCGGATGCACCTGCTTTACCCAAAACAGAAAACGACCGGCTTTTTTATTCTGTACTTGAAGACTATGTGGACATCACCGTCAAGCGGGAGCGAATGAAAAAAATGAAAGCTGACCCACACTACAATGCTCTACAGGTGAAGTACGCTTATGCGGTGACCTGTCATAAGGCGCAGGGCGGGCAATGGCAAAATGTTTTTCTTGACCAGGGGTATATGTCGGATGAGTATCTGACACCTGATTATTTCCGTTGGCTGTATACAGCTTTTACGCGTGCATCGAAAACTCTCTATCTGGTGAATTATCCGGAAGAGCAAATAGAGTGACCGGACTATAAATAAGACAGGGAACCCATCTCGGGCTCCCTGTTTCTTTTGTGTAACTTAATTTATTGTCAGTGCATGAATATGAATCTCGTTGTTTAGCGGAAGTTGTTTGGGGTAACGTAATTGCCTCCATCATCATTGGTGTCGGCTACGTCCCACCATAAACGAGTTCCCTGTGTATCTACATCTTTCGGACGGTTCGGGTTAGATACTTCACTGTCCGGGTATCTCAGGCGTTTGATGAACTTCCCGTTTGCAACTTCACCCCCTGAGTTGTTGCCTCCTTTAGGTGTTTTCATATAGCGGGGATAGTCTGTACGGCGGAACTCTGCCCATCCTTCGTTACCGTTGGGATATACGGCAATCCATTTCTGGGTGATGATTTGTTCCAACTGTGCTTCTCTGTCACCACTCTTGAAGGCTTGTAAGCCTTTCAATCCTTCCATGTATTTGCTGATCTTTTCTTGTCCTTCCTCGTCAGCACCAATCTGATAGTAGTTGAAGGAAGCTTCAATGCCTTCCTTATAGAGATCTTCAGCGGTACCTTTAGCACCGGCCCATCCTCGGAGAGCGGCTTCTGCTCGGAGGAACAGGCTTTCGGAGTAACCCAGCCATACTATTTCGCGTGCATAACACCACCAATGTTTGCGGTCGAGTTTTTTCTGATCTTGCTTGATGAATACACGGCTCGGAGAATAAGTCGTTGTGTAGCTTCCTCCCAATGAAGTCTCACCGTTTTCGCAACCATTGAAGTCTTTTGTCATGTCTTCTTTGGGTTCAGTTTGGTTCAGGTCCTCAAGAGCGGTCGGTCTCCACCACAATATTTCGCAACGTGGGTCGAGAATGGTCGATTGTTCTTTATAAGCTCGTTCCATTTCTTTGGATAACACTACGTTAGCACTCCAGTTGTACAGAAGTGTGTAGATGTTTTCGTTACCACCCGTGATGTACGAGTATTTGGGAGTCTGCTTCATATTATCATCATCGTTTTGCATCAATCCGGCAGGGTCGGCCATGGCTTTCTCACCCTGTTCTTTAGCAAGTTGGGGATCTACATTCGATACACGTAGTGCCAATCGTAAACGAAGGGTATTGGCAAAACGAAGCCATTTGTCTTTGTCGCCTCCAAAGCACTTGTCGTTTTCACCCAGGCTGTATTGTGCAGTAGAAGGAGTGTTGTGCAGTGCAGTGATGGCCTGATCGAGCATTTTAAAGATAACGTCGTATACATCTTTCTGATCCATGTATTTCACTTTCTCGTCTGTGGGCATTGCACCTTTTACGTAGTATTCCAATGGAATGGCTCCATAAGTGTCTGTTTGCATAGAGATCAGGAATGCGTAGTAGATACGGGTCATATAGAACGCATTGTGATAGCGTTCTTTTCCGCAGAACCAGAATGTTTTGATCAACTGACTGTATTCTTCTACAGTGCGGTTATCGTAGAAGTGCTCCCAGCGTCTTTTGGACCATCCGTCGTTATAACCGTAGGTAGGCGAGTTGGTCACGAATCCGCTAACGTTGTTGGCAAAGTAAGCAGCGTAGATGTCATGAGTCAGGTTGGTCGTAACCTGATAATCATTATACAGTCCTTCGTAAGTCAGGTTGGCGAACACCGAACCGATGGCGCTTTCCGTGCCTTGAAGGCTTTTCAGTGCACTGGGTGTCAGTTCGTAGTCGATATCGATTCCGTCAGGTGTGGCACCGATTATTTCCGGATCGTATACCGGTGCGTAGGGATCGGTATTCATTTCTTCGAAATCATTACATGCAGCCAGTCCTAACAGGAGAGTGCACATGACAAGCGATTTGTATATTTTGATTTTCATACTATATCTTTAATTTATAAAATTAGAAACCAAGGTTAACTGAGAATCCGAATGTACGGGTATAAGGTACAGCCATAAAGTCGATGGCTTGAGAGAACATGGTTGTGTCGTAACCACCTTCCGGACTTGTTCCCGGAGTATGTTTCAACAGATAAGCCAGGTTACGTGCTACGAACGAAACATTCAGCGAGTTGATCGGCGTTTTCTTCAGCATGCTTTTGGGGAATGTATAGCCGATGGCCAGTTCCTTCAGCTTGATGAAAGAAGCATCATAGATAAAGTCTTCTGCGTTCTGTGCTCCGTAATAGTTGGATGCTGAGATCTTCTGAGTATTGGGTGTTCCGTCTTCGTATACACCCGGGAAGATCATCATAAAGTTATCGCTTTCTCCACGATTCATAGTACGTTTAGCCATACCCGAGCCTGTTGCGTTCATTTCGGAGATAGAGATGATATCGCCACCGAATTTCATATCGAACATGGCCGACAGTGTAAAGCCTTTGTAGGTGAACGACGGAGATACAGACATCAGCAAGTTAGGCTGGATGTTGCCGATAGGTTTAGCCAGGCGTTCGTCAGCATCTGTGGTCGTCATAGGTAAGCCGTTCTCTTTATTTATAATGATGTTGCCCTGTTCGTCACGTTTGTAGAGAGTCTTGGCATAGATTTCACCCAATTTGTGACCCGGGCGTGCACCTACGTTGATCGGGAAGTTAGAGTCGCCATTGAAGTAGATGTAGTCTACACCGTCGGCCAGTTTCTCTACGTTCGATACGTTCTTGGCCAGATTGACATTCAGATCGAAAGAGAAGTCTTTCAATTGTACCGGTGTAGAGTAGATCATCATTTCGAAACCTTTGTTGGTGATCAGACCGGCATTGACCCATTTGCCTCCACTCCAGGGAGCAGCGGCGGGCACTTTCATGATCTGGTTCTTCGTGCGGCTATAATAATAGGTAAAGTCAAATCCCAAACGGTTGTTGAGGAACTTCATATCCAAACCTGCTTCGTAAGAAGAAGAGATTTCCGGTTTCAGCTGGTCGTTCATTTTCACGTTCGATTTGCTTGGAATCAGCTCACCTTTTTCAAATTTAAATCCGTACGTATTGTATAACTGATACGGGTCCGTATCTTTACCTACTTGTGCGGCAGACAAACGTACCTTGGCGAAAGTCAGCCAGTTGGGCAGTGTTTTGTCCAGTGAACGGACAAAATCAGAAACGACAAAACTTAAGTTGGCAGACGGGTAGAAGAAAGAGTTGTTCTTCTTCGGCAGTGTAGACGACCAGTCGTTACGGGCAGTCAAGTCTAGTGACAGATATTCTTTCCAAGAGAGTTGCAAAGATCCGAATACTGAATTTGTTGCGCGTTCATGTCCGGTTTCTCCGGCAGTGTTCAGCATATTGGCTGCATTGAAAATCCATTGTCCCTTATCCAGCATATTGCGTACGCCGGCATTCAGTGATTCATAATTCTGGTACATGAAGTTACCACCTACCGTGAATCCCAAACGGAAATTGTCAGTCAGCTGTTTGTCACCCATCAATACGATTTCTGCGTTCGATTCGAAGAAGTTCTGTTCCTCGCGGTTCATTTCGTCATCGGTGATATCTTTGATACTGCTCTCACCGTTGATACCGTCACCTGCGTTCGTTTCTTCGATTCGGGTACGATAATAATCGAATGCATATTTGGCAGACAAGTGCAACCAGTCAGTAAAGTTGATTTTCATTCCATAATATCCGAATGCTCTCCAACGTTCGTCAGAGTTGTGGCGCTGGTTCAGGACGTAATAAGGGTTACGGATACCGGCAGTAGGACCTGTCCAGTTTACGTGTGCATTGCCATCTGTCGAATATTGTTTCAGGTCGTTCAGGCGAATATTGTTAGGAATACTCATCAATTGAGCGATTGCTCCGTAAGTACCGAAGTAAGGACGATCTTCTGCTTTGGTACGTGAAAGTGAAATCTTTCCGTCCATAGAGAGATATTTGTTCATTTCCATTCCGGCATTCAGGTCGAGGTTGATTCGGTTGAGCTTCTCGTTCGGGAATACGCCCTTATTGTTCGAGCTGCCGAAAGAAGCACGAAAGTGCGATTTATCTGTTACGTTGCTCACCGATACATTGTGGTTTTGCGCGAAACCGGTATCGAAGTAATCTTTCAGTTTGTTGCCGTATTTAGAGAATGCATAGGTATCGCCGTTCCAGGCTTTCTGCATGCTTCCGTCCAATACCGGTCCCCAACTGGAAGAGTCTGTCGGATCATATTTGGCATAATATTGAGACAGAGGATTCTTGTTTTCATCCTGAGTCACAATGTGGCCCTGTCCGTAACGATCTTGCATTTCAAGAGTTTCGGCTACCTGGCTCCAAGTGAAGTTGCCGCTATAGCGTACTCCGAATCCATCTTTCTTGCTACCTTTTTTGGTTGTGACCAAGATCACACCGTTACCGGCACGCGAACCGTAGAGAGCGGCGGCATTCGGACCTTTCAGTACAGAGATCGATTCAATATCTTCCGGGTTGATATCGACGGATGAACCACCACGGTCGACACCACCGTAATAGGTAGCATCCGAGTTATTATTGTCACTGAACGGTACACCGTCTACAATCCAGAGCGGCTGGTTGTTATCTGCGAGAGAAGAGTTACCGCGGATTGTAATCTTGGTAGAACCACCCAGGCCAGTTCCGGCTGTATTCATTTGCAGACCGGCTACTTTACCTTGCAATGCACTGGTCACTGAAGGATCCCCTGTCTGGTTCAGTTGGTCGCCTTTGATTTCCTGTACGGCATATCCTAACATTTTCTTCTCACGTTTGATGCCCAAAGCGGTTACAACCACTTCACTGATCATCTGGGTATCTTCACTCATCGTTACATTCAGAATGCTTTCTTTAGCGGGCAACACTTGTTGTTTGTATCCGATATAGGAGAATACGATTTCAGCTTTCGGATCATTGACAGTCAGGGTGTATTTACCCTCCAGGTCGGTAATGGCTCCTGTGCTGGTACCCTTAACAGATACATTGACGCCGATCAGCGCCTCGCCGTTAGCATCTACAACCGTACCGCTGATCTGACGTTTGGCTGATGCCTGAACCGGATCCTGTTGTTTGGAAGCCTGGGACAGATAAACAATGTTATCCTCGATTTTGTATGTCAGGTTTTTGCCTTTGAGCGCAGTATTCAACAGTTGTTCCAGGCTTACATTCTTTACGTTCAGATTCTCAATCGGCATGTTTGACGATTGGTCATCATAAAAGAATTGATACTTAGACTGAGATTGCACCGTTTTGATGACTTGCCCCAATGTAGTGCGGGAAGTTGAAAATGTGAATTGTGCAAATGACCACTGGATAGGAGCGGCAGCTAAAAGAAGAACCAGCGATGCTTTGAGCAGCCTGGGTCTTTGAAATAGGATTTTGTTTTTCATTGACTATAATTAAATTAATTAGTTAACTTTAAAAACATACAAGGTTTAAGCATTGTATTTATAATATAAGTCAACGGCTTTTGTGCCCTTGATGTTAATAAAACAAGTGTCCCGAAAGAAACACTTACTTCAGTTACTAACTTTTTTGAGAATTATTTATATGTCCCTGAGGATGCGTACGTGTATCCGTATTGGATTATGGGTATGCACCCTCAGGGGATATGAGTTGTCTAAAGAGAGAGGACTATTTCATCTTGGAGAATGAATAGGGGGCATCATCATCGTTGATACCTCTGTTGAGGTTGGGGTGTGAACCCATTTTGAATTCAATGGTTCCGCCTCGCAGCAGATCGGCATGTTTCAGATAGTTCCGGGTTGATTCTTGCCCGTTGACCCGGAGGGATTCGATATAAAGATTCTCCTTACTGTTATTCTGTGCATCGATCACAAGATTATTGCCATTTTCAAAGTGTAGCGTTGCCTTTTTGAATAGAGGGGCTCCAATGACATACTCATCTGTTCCCGGACATACCGGATAGAATCCGAGGGCTGAGAATACATACCAGGCAGAGGTCTGTCCGTTGTCCTCGTCGCCACAGTAACCGTCAGGACCCGGAGTATACATGCGGTCCATTACTTGACGAAGCCAGTATTGCGCTTTCCAGGGCTGTCCGGCATAATTGTACAAGTAAATCATGTGCTGTATCGGTTGGTTGCCGTGTGCATAGTTACCCATGTTCATCACGGTCATTTCGCGGATTTCATGGATCACCTGTCCATAATAACTGTCGTCGAATACAGGAGGAACTGCAAATACGGAGTCCAGCATCGTGATAAACATCTTTTTGCCTCCCATCAGATCGATTAATCCTTGCGGGTCGTGAAATACCGACCAGGAGTAATGCCAGCTGTTACCTTCTGTGAATGCATCTCCCCACTTCAACGGAGAGAATGGTGACTGGAACTGGCCGTTTTCATTACGGCCACGCATCAGTTTGCTTTCTTTGTCGAATACATTCCGGTAGTTCATGGCACGTTTGGCAAATAGTTCAATTTCTTTTTTCGGTCGGTTCAGGGCTTTAGCCAGTTGGTAGATGCACCAGTCATCGTAAGCGTATTCTAATGTGCGGGCTGTATTTTCATTGATTTTCACGTCATAGGGTACGTAGCCCAGCTTATTGTAATACTGATACCCTAAGCGTCCGGTAGAAGAGACTTCCGGATGTACATTCTCTGTACCGTGAATCAGCCCTTCATACAGAGTTTTCACATCGTCTACCTTTACTCCTTTCATATAGGCGTCTACCAATACTGAAGCAGAGTTATTGCCTATCATACAACCTCTGTGTCCGGGACTCGCCCATTCCGGAAAGAAACCGCTTTCCTTATAAGTATTGATAAGGCCTTCTTGTATTTCTTTGTTTACCGATGGGTACATCAGGTTCAGGAATGGAAACAAACAACGGAATGTATCCCAAAATCCTGTATCGGTGTACATATATCCGGGGAGTACCTGACCGTTGTAAGGACTATAATGAACCGGTTGCCCGTCTGCCGTAAACTCATAGAATTTGCGGGGGAATAGCAGAGAACGGTAGAGGCAGGAGTAGAATGTACGGTACTGGTCCAGATTGCCGCCTTCTACTTCTATTTTACCTAATACATTGTTCCAGGCATCATTCCCTTTTTGTGCAAGTTGCTCAAAAGAGTCGTTACCCAATTCTTTAAGGTTCTGAGCCGCTTGTTCAAAACTAATGAACGAAGAAGCTATACGGGCATGCACGATTTCACCTTTACGGGTACTGAAACCAATGATGGCTCCCGTATGGTCGGCTTTCTGCTCCAAGTTGCCTTCTTCCAGCTTTTTGTCTGCAAAAGTGCCTTTGTAAGTGAAAGGTTTGTCGAACTCGATAACGAAGTAGTTCTTGAAATTCTCGGGCACTCCACCACTGTTACGGGTGGTGTAGCCGATTATCTTGTTCTCTTCCGGAATTACTTTTACGTAGGAACCCTTGTCAAATGCGTCTACTACAATGTACGAGTGTTCGTTTTCGGGAAAGGTGAAACGGAACAGAACCGCACGTTCTGTCGGAGTCATTTCGGTCACTACATCGTGCTCGGCCAAATATACTTTATAGTAGGAAGGAGTTGCTATTTCACCTTTATGACTGAACCAACTGGCACGTTTTTCTTCATCAAACTCAAGTTTGCCTGTGACGGGCATGATGGAGAATTGTCCGTAATCATTGATCCATGGGCTGGGTTGGTGGGTTTGCTTGAATCCCCTGATTTTGTTGGCTGTATACGTGTATTGCCATCCGTCCCCCATCTTGCCCGTTTGCGGTGTCCAGAAGTTCATTCCCCACGGACGTGCAATAGCGGGATAGGTGTTCCCGGTTGATAATTCGAAAGAAGACTGCGTTCCCATCAGTGGGTTTACGTATTGGGTCCAGTCTTTGGCCTCAGCCATTAGTGAGCAAGCTATAAGGCAAGCGGTCAAAAGAATTTTTCTCATGGTGTGGATAAGTGTATTGCTATATGGATATTATATATTTTCTATCATCGGTGCCGTGTAGGCTACATATTCGTATAATCTGTGATGAAACAGAGTACTTTCTTAGGGTTGGGTCCGCCGGTCTGTCATTTCTATTTCCAACGTACTGCCTGCTATGATATCGTCATGCGTAAAGAATGGTTTATCCAATGGTTTTCCGTTCAGTGTCATGCTTTTGATATACTTATTCTTTTTCGAGTTATTCTTAGCTATCACTGTAAACTTTTTGCCATCGGGCAGGTTTACTACGGCTTTATCGAATGCGGGGCGTCCGATAGAATAAACCGGTTTCCCCGGACATACCTGATAGAATCCCATAGAATTGAGTACATACCAAGCCGACATTTGTCCGCAATCTTCATTTCCCGAGAGTCCGTCTACGGCATTGGCATATTGGCTACGGTATATGCTGTCTACCAATTCTTGCGTCCTCCACGGACGGTTCACATAGTTGTACATATGAATCACGTGGTGGCTGGGTTCGTTGCCGTGGGCATATTGTCCGATCAGTCCGCTGATGTCCGAGGAGGTTGTTTCGCCTTCCAGTGAAGAGTCGGCGGTAAACAGAGAATCCAGTTTACCGACGAAGGCATCTTCGCCGCCCATTAGTTTTACCAATCCTTCGATGTCGTGTGGAACGAACCAGGTCCATTGCCAGGCAGTCCCTTCACAATAATCATCGTTGCGGTGAGTTGAAGAGCGTGGATTGAATGGAGTGCGCCATTCGCCCTTACTGTCCAATCCGCGCATAAAGCGGGTTCCCGGATCGAAGTAAAACTCGTAGGCTTTTGCGAAACGTGCGTATTTGTCCCGGGTGTCGTAATCGTTCAATGCATCGGCAAATACTGAAATACACCAGTCGTCATAAGCGTACTCCAAGGCCTTGGCAACCGATTCGTTTTCGCGGTCACACGGTACGTAGCCGATTGAGTTTTTATAATATTTGGCTTTCGGCATCAGATGGGGTAACACCAGATCGGGGCATTTGATTCCTGTTGTATCATATTCTGCCGCACGCACGCAGGCTCGGTAAGCTTCTTGGATGTCGAAATTACGATCGCCTTTCATATATGCATCTACAATGACGGGAACGGCATGGTAACCAATCATTGTACCGGTATAGTTGGAAGCCATGTCCCACATTGGGAAAATGCCCCCCTCCTGATGCTTTTTGATCAGTGAACGGATGAAAGCATTGTTCAGATCCGGATCTATAATGGTCATTAGCGGATGCAGTGCACGGAAGGTATCCCATAAAGAAAAAATGGTATACATCGGATTCAGTGTATCTCCTTGATGTACTTGCAGATCCATACCCAGATAACGTCCGTCTACGTCCGTAAACAGATTCGGGCTAATGGCAGTGTGGTAGAGTGCGGTATAGAAGATGGTTTTGTCATTTTTATCATTGGTAGTAATATCAATCTTCGATAACGTTTCATTCCACGCTTTGCGTGCGTCTTTACGTACTCCGTCAAAATCCCAGTCTGGTATTTCAGTTTCTACATTTTTGCGTGCACCCTCTATGTCCACAGCAGAGATTCCGACTTTGACAAACACTTGTTCGTCTTTGGTCGTGTCAAAGTGAAGTAATGCTTTACAGGTAGGCAGCAGTCTGCCTCCATCGTCGAGTGCCATCGAATCAGTCACCAACGTGTAGGTGAAAGGTTTCGAGAATTTTGCATAAAAGTTGATATATTGGTCGAAAGCCCAGTACATGGTCTTTTTACGGCCGCAGATTTCAGTGGGGCTGATGACCTCTATTTCCATCTCTTTGTTGGTCTGCCGTTGCAGACTGTAGTCCAAGTCGAGGATGAATCCTGCTTCTTTACTTTCAGGAAAAGTATACCTGTGGATAGCTGCCCGTTTGCTTGCAGTCAGTTCGGCTTTTACTTGATAAGTATCCAGGAAGACTGAGTAATAGCCCGGTTCGGCAGTCTCATTTTGATGTGAAAAGGCAGAAGCATAAGCCATCTGCTGGCTCTGTGAACCTGTGGGGAGGTACTTTTGTTCGCCCACCGTAGGCATCAGTAGTACATCTCCATAGTCGCAACAACCAGTTCCGCTCAAATGGGTGTGTGAGAATCCGTTGATGGTGGAATCTGCGTAATAATATCCCGAGCAGGCATCCCACCCATCTATGCGGGTGTCTGGGCTGGGAGAAATCATGCCATGGGGGACAATGGCGCCCGGAAAAGTATGACCGTGTCCGCCTGTACCGATAAATGGGTTGACATAAGCTGTGTAATCAGTCATGTCCGGCGAGTTTGTGCAGGAGTTCAGAGACAATAAGCCTCCTAAACATCCCGCCAGGAATGTTTTAAATTTCATGGTACTGTATGTTTATTTTAATTAGTTGCTCATTTGTTACGTGAAGAAATAAAGATATTGTCTCCCACAATCTTATAATTGATAGGTATAGAGTTGTCCAACGATTGGAGTACAGACTCTATATTATCTTTTTTCTTCAATACACCCGAGTAAGTTTTGTCGGACTTAATGTCGGGTGAAAGAATGATTTTCACATCATAAAAGCGTTCTAACGTCCGGGTGATGGCAAAAATGTCCGCCTGTTCAAACGGGATCAGGTCATTGTGCCATACGGCATCCAATTTGGCATCTACTTGCTTCACCACCAGTCTGCGGGTTGTTTTATTCAGTTCGGCCTTTTGTCCGGGCGAAAGAATAATCATTCCTTCATCGTGGTTTCCTCTCACTTCTATTTCTCCTTCGATCAAGGTTGCTTCTGCCAGTTTGTGACTCTTGTCGCACTTGAAATTGAAAGTGGTTCCCAACACTTTGATACGCATAGCCTCACTCTCTACAACGAAAGGACACCGACGGTTTTTAGTGACTTCGAAATAAGCTTCTCCATCGAGATATACATCTCTTTCGGATTCTGAGAATTCCTTGGGATATCTCAGGGTGGCCGATTGATTGAGCCATACTTTTGTGCCATCGGGCAACATCACTTCTTTCACTTTGCCATCCGTGGACGAGGCCGTTATCATATTCCGGGTCGGATCGGCCTGATAGTACAGGTATCCGCCTCCGGTGCCTATCATCAGTGCGAGCACGATGATAGCGGCATATCGCATCCATTGGTGCATTCTGATCACTTTGCGGCTATGTGCATCTTCCTGAGCCAGTTTCTTGTATAGTCGTGCTTCTGCCCGGGCAACTTTTTTCTGATCCGGAAAGCTGTCGTGTCTGCCCAAATGATATACCTCTTCCATTCGGAAAAGTCGGCGGGCATTATCGTCTGATTCTTTGATCCAAGCGTTCACTCTGGCAAAATCTTCGTCAGAACATTCGCCTGTCAGATATCTCATCAATATGTCTTCGCTCAGATTATTCATCTTTTCTTTTTCATTATATAATAGAAACAACTAAATCTTTAAAAACACTTATCTATTTGATAAAAAATAGTAGAAATAAAAACCATAAATGGCCGAGACGGTTTCGTAGGAACTTCAGTGCCTTGTACATGTGGGCTTCTACCGTACGTAAAGAGACTCCCATCACGTCGGCTATTTCTTTATTCTTCATTTCGTGCAGATAGCTCAACTTAAACACTTCCTTGCATTTGTCCGGTAGCTCGTTAATGGCTTGGTAGATTTCGTTTCGCAATTCGCGGTCTTCTATCCGCCGGATTACTTCGTTGTTGTCCGGCTGATAGAATTCCGCTCGTTTTTGGTTGATTTCTTCCACAGCAGCGCAATATCCGTCCTCTATGCTGCGGTGTTTCAGCACATTCAAGGCCCGGGTATATACCGCCCGATAGAGGAAGGCTTGGATCTGGTCGCCTATTACCATGGAATCTCTTCGTTTCCACAGTTCCACGAATACATCCTGTACTACATCCTCTGCTTCTTCATCGCCCACCAGGCGGGTGGCGTAGAACATCAGGTTCGGATAGTACCTCCGGAACAGGGCTTTGTAGGTTATATCAAATGTGTCGTCCATCTTTTTTAGCTGCTGGTTTTGGGGGTGCGGGCTACAAGTTATTGATCACTCGTAACTTTCTCCTTTCCCATTTCAAACTCAAGGGTTGCACCACTCATAATCTGTTCATGAGTAATGTAACTTTTATCATAGGGTTTTCCATTCAGTTTGGTTGATCGGATATAGATATTCTCTTTGCTGACAGCCGGAGCTTTGACAGTGAATGTTTTCCCGTTGTCAAGGTGCAGTTGCACTTCCGGGAAAAGGGGAGTACCTATTTCATATTGACCGCTTATCGGATTTACCGGATAGAATCCCATGGCGCTGAATACATACCAAGCCGACATCTGGCCGCAGTCTTCGTTTCCGCAGAGTCCGGCAGGGCTGTTCAGGTAGAGTTCGTTCATTACTTTTGCCACATACTCCTGGGTTTTCCAGGGTTGGTCTACCGCATTATAAAGGTAGATGACGTGATGGCTCGGTTCGTTTCCGTGAGCATATTGGCCTATCATTCCGGTACTGAAGAGCGGAAGTTCGTCGTCGGCCGAAGGATGGAAGGTGAACATGCTGTCCAGCTTTTGTGCAAAACGTTCTTTTCCGCCTGTCAGACCGATCAGTCCGTCTATGTCATGCTGTACCGACCAGAAATATTGCCAACCGTTGCTTTCGCAGATATGCGGTGTATAAGCATCTGCTTTAAAGTCTTTCTGAAATTCTCCCTTGTCATCACGAGGTTGCATGAACGAGGTTGCCGGATTGTATACGTTACGATAGTTTTGCGACCGCTTATAGAATTCGTCCGCAATCTCTTTCTTTCCCAGTTTTTCTGCCATGCGGGCAATGCAGTAATCATCATAAGCGTATTCAAGTGTTTTGGATAACGACCAGTTTTCGGCATTATAACTATCTTTTTCATTGAAAGGAACATATCCCAGTTCTTTATAAGCACCAATTCCGCGGTAATTGTCCAGGTTGGCAGTGGCTACACAAGCTTCCAATGCCTTTTCCGGATCAAAGTTTCCAATACCTTTCAGATAAGCATCCACGATGACCGGAACGGCATGATAGCCAATCATCATATCTGTTTCACTACCGTAGAAATTCCAAACCGGCAGGCGTCCGTTCTGTTCGTAGAAAGCCAGAAATGATTGAACCATATCGTTGGTACGTTCGGGTTCGGTATAGGTAAATAGAGGATGTGCGGCGCGGTATGTATCCCATAAAGAGAAAGTACTGTAGTTTACCCATCCGTCTGTGCGATGAACCTTTTTGTCCGGACCGTAATACGAACCGTCGACATCGCTATAAATGGTAGGAGCAAGCATGGTGTGATAGAGTGCGGTGTAGAAGTTTACCCAATCGTCCTTATGGTCGCCTTTGACTGCGATTTTAGAGAGTTGCCGGTTCCAGTTGTCCCGTGCAGCCTCACGATATTTATCGAAATTATCCTCCGGAACTTCGGCTGCCAGATTTTGAGCTGCTCCTTCCATGCTGACACCGGAAAGGGCTGTGTTGACAAGTATTTGCTCTCCTTTTTGTGTGTCGAAATCGAATCGGGCTATGGTAGCCGTACCCATTCGTTTTCCGTCTTTCAGGATGGCAGTTGTATCCATTTGAACGGCTGTAAAAGGTTTAGAGAAGCGTGTACGGAAATAGACATGCTGGTCGCGTGCCCATCCGTCGGAGAAGCGGTATCCTTGAATGGTTACCGAGTCGATAACTTCGATGTGCGAATCATTGGTAAAGTCCCAATTCATAGCTTTTTTCAGGTTGAGGAAGATAGCGGCTTTGGCTTCAGGAAAAGTGTAACGCTGAATACCGCATCGTTCGGTTGCCGTCAATTCGACGTTGATGCCGTAATCTTTCAGCAGTACCTGGTAATATCCTGCCGTGGCACTTTCGTCCTGATGGGAAAATTTGGAGTAAATACCTAACGGAGCTTCTGCTTCTTTATAAGGCAGGGTGACGGGCATAAAAGAGATGTCATATAAGTCGCCTGCTCCCGTACCAGAAAGGTGGGTATGGCTGAATCCGGCAATAGTGCTATCGGGATAAAAATATCCGGAGATACGGTCCCAGCCGGGAAGTCCGTTGTCCGGACTAAGTTGTACCATGCCGAAAGGGACTTGTGCTCCGGGATAGGTATTACCGGTGAAATCGGTTCCGATAAATGGGTTTACATATTGGGTATAGTCAATAGTTGCCTGTTTAGGGGTAGACGTACAGGCAGTGAAAACAAATAAAAGAATAAATAGTGAATGAAAAAGTACTTTCATGCGGCTTGGGTTAGAGTTTTTTAAGTAATTGATTGATTTAGTGTGCAAAGGTAGAGAATATAAATGTAAAACGAAAGAGCTTGTGTGCTGATTGATTCGTCTTTTTGTATTTCGACTCGTTATCATGAGGGCGGAGGGGGCATTATAAACAGCCGGGGGAGATAATATGCTTTCCGTTTCAGTGATCCCTTCTTAATGTTTTGAAAAACGGGATGTATAGATAAAATACATCTGTTCCTCGGCGTACAATCGAACGTATGAGATGATTTGGATGGAGTTCTTATAGGTTGAAAAGAGGAGAACCGTTGCTTTAAAAGCCAAAGGATTGTTGGTTTTAAAGGCAGGATCCTTTGGTTTTCAATTAACATCTTGAATCTTAAGTATCTGTTTGTTAGTGAATCATGGCTTATGGTATGCTTTGACTTTATCTTTAGTCGGTTGCATTGGATTTTAAATCTCCTTTTAGCGTTTTGTCAGGAAAGAACGCCATAGTAACTTTCAATGATATAGCACTCCGGAGGGTTGAACGGATTGTGACAGTACATATCGGGTGCATGCATAGGCACAGGCAGAACCTGCTAAAAACAATATTCCGGTAGAGGTCATCATATCTCCTAAACTTACCAATGGCGATACAATACCTCCGAATGCAAACCCGGTGGCTCCCAAAAGTGCCGAAGCAATGCCTGCATTCCGTCGCTCACACTCCATGGCCAAGGTGTTGGATGCTGTAAAAGTCATGCCAATCATCGAGAGTAGAGCGAAGATCAATAACTCGTAGATCCAAAAATCACATCCCAAGGACAAGAATACCATCAATAGTGCAGATACTGACAGCATGCCCCGGCTTCCTATATATAAAGCCCGTTCCATGGTAGGTAATTTTATCGATATGGCTGAAAAGATAACCATTGCTATCGCATTGATTCCGAAACAGAGGCTGAAGGATAGAGGAGAGAGTCCGTAGTGTTGCTGCATGATGAATGGTGCAGAAGAGATATTGACAAACAGTATTCCCATAGTGAAACCATATTGCAGGACGTAGCCTACATAGCGGCGGTTGCGGAGGACTTCTCCGAAACTATGGTATAAGTCTTGCCAACTCACAGTCTGTCTGTGTTTTGCCGGAAGTGATTCGTTCAAATGTAAGCTTCCGGATAGGAGAACCACTCCCATAAAGAATAAGCAGATAAAGATGCCTTGCCAGCTTGTTATCTGAGCCAGTATACCTCCTCCGATAGGGGCGATGACTGTAGCTATTCCATTTATTCCGCCGATAACGGCAAGCATGCCGGCCAGTTGCTGTCCCGAATACTCGTCGGTAGCTATGGAGCGGGAAATCACTACACCACCTGCTCCGGCAATGCCTTGTAAGAATCGGGATGTCACAAATTGTGAAATGGTATGTGAAAAGATGCATCCCACCGTAGCGAGCAGGAACAGAATCATGGCCAGAAGTAATGGAGGACGTCGCCCGCACTTGTCACTCAAGGGACCGAAAATTAATTGTCCGGCAGCCAAGCCAATCATGCTGGTGGTGAGTCCCAATTGTACCATAGAAGATGAAGTGTGGAAAAAATCTGCCATAGCCGGTAAGGTAGGCAAATACATGTCCATTATAAAAGGGCCGAAAGCACTTAATACACCTAAAAATAATAATAAGAACCGTCTGGAATTCTGTCTGTCAGTCATTGCTATTCTCTTTGATCAATACGGTTGCAAAATTACTCCATCTGTTAGGAATCGAATATAGGCTAATCTGTACAAAACATGTTGTTTTCAGAACAAAATAGCCCGAATATCAAAAATAAGCCTACATTTGTTGCCTAAAACAGACTTTTATGAAAACAGACCGATTGCTTGCCGATACAAAAACGATCCGATATGAAGAGACCGACCTGGCCTCTTTGATATCGGCCCCATACCATTTCCGGTGTGGTATCTATCTGATTTGTACGCAGGGAGAAGCCGTTGTCTCTACCGGTGTGCAGAAATATATATTCAATGAACAGACAGAATTGATCTTCCTGACCGGCGGTTTGCTGCAAGTGCTCGAAACTTCCGGAGATTTACAGGTGAAAATGTTGATGTTTCCTAAAGAAGCATTTTTAAATGCCATGTTACCTATCGATACACCTTACTTTAATTATACTCACGAACATCCCTGTTACCATCATACTGCTGACGAACGGAGTCAGAAGACCTGGCGGCAGATCAATTTGTGGATGGATATGGCACAAATGTTGTTTACCGAACCGATGCCCCAGTTCAGGGGACAACAAGAGCACAACTTTTTGCAAAGTCTGCTTATGTGGCTGTTTAATACGATTCCGGAAAAATTGGCTGTCAGTAAGCAATATAGTCGTACGCAATTACTTTGCCATCGGTTTATGCAATTGATCCGTGAATATAGTATGCATGAACATCAGGTAGCTTTTTATGCCGAAAAACTTTGTATATCGTCTCGTTACCTGCATAAAATTACAGTTCGGCATTTAGATGGAAAGAAGCCTAAACAGCTTATTGATGAACAGTTGGTGGCCGAAATAAAAGTGCTGTTGAATGAGCCTCGTTTATCTGTAACAGAAATAGCTGAGCAACTGCATTTTCCGGACCAATCCTATTTGACGCATTTCTTTAAAAAGAATACGGGTATCTCTCCAAAAGAGTTTCGGGCGATCAAGAATCTCGGATGAGGCTGAGTCTGTCCACTCTTCTCCGTTACTGTAGTAGAAGGAGTAGAATAAACAAGATCATTCTTGCTCTTTCCGGGGGATAAAGTGAGTTTGTGATATGGACATTCGATGAAGGGGAATAAAATAGAAAGAGTCCGGTGCAGTACCGGACTCTTTACTCGGAGAGTCTATGATGTTTAATCTGACTTCTAACTTTATATGGGAACTTTCGGATAGCGTGGTACCCACTCGTAAGAGTCGGCCCCTTTAGATTCCTGCCAGTTCCAGTACCTTCTCAACAGCAGCGTTCAGTCCGTCCGGATTCTTGCCACCGGCTGTTGCGAAGTGAGGTTGACCGCCACCGCCACCCTGAATCAGTTTGGCAGCTTCTTTCACCAGATTACCTGCTTTCAGTCCGCCGGCAACCAGGTTGTCACTGATCATAACAGTCAGCATTGGTTTATTGGCATCTACTGTTCCGGCTACAAAGAAGAGATTTTCTGTAATTTCACCACGAAGTTGGAAAGCGATGTTCTTCACTACTTCGGCGGGCATCGGCAAGCAGAACTTAATGACTTTAATGCCGTTAATCTCTTGTACATTCTTCAGCAGGCGTTCTTTGACGGCAGCTTCTTTTTCTTTCATGAAGTCTTCCACCTGTTTTTTCAGTCCTGCGTTTTCGTCGATATACTTGCGAATGGCCACACCAAGGTCGGGAGCATTGTTGAAAAGAGCTTTCAAGTCGCTCAAAGTATCCTGGATCGTATCCAGCATTTCTTCTACGCGAGCTCCGGTATATGCTTCGATACGGCGTACACCGGCAGCTACCGAACTTTCAGAGATAATTTTTACCATACCGATATTTCCGGTAGCGGCAACGTGGGTACCTCCACAGAATTCAATGGATGAGCCAAACTGGATAACACGTACGTGGTCACCATATTTCTCGCCGAACAGGGCGATTGCGCCCAGTTCTTTCGCTTCTTCGATAGGGATGTTGCGGTGTTCCTGTAATGGAACATTGGCACGTATCTTGGCGTTTACCAGATGCTCTACTTTGCGGAGTTCTTCGTCTGTCACTTTCTGGAAGTGAGAGAAGTCAAAACGCAGAGAGTCCGGTGTAACCAATGATCCTTTCTGCTCTACATGTTCGCCTAAAACTTCACGGAGCGCTTCGTCCAGCAAGTGGGTAGCCGAGTGATTGGCTGCACAAGCGGCACGTTTGTCTGTGTCTACACATGCCATCATCGGAGCTTCCGGATGTTCGGGCAGTTTCTTTGTAATATGTATCGGAAGATTATTTTCTTTCTTGGTGTCGATTACTTCGATAGTCTCGAATTCGTTTACCAATACACCGGTGTCGCCTACCTGGCCACCGCTCTCTGCATAGAACGGAGTGTAGTCCAGTACGATCTGATACAGAGTCTGGTTTTTCTGTTTCACCTGGCGATAACGCAGGATGGAAGTTTCGTATTCCGTGTAATCGTAACCTACAAACTCAGTAGTTCCTTCTTTCAGTATGATCCAGTCACCTGTCTCTATGGCAGCTGCATTGCGGGCACGTTGTTTCTGCTGTTGCATTTCGGCATCGAACTCTTCGACATTGACTGTCATACCATTTTCACGCAGAATCAACTCTGTCAGGTCGAGTGGGAAACCGAATGTATCGTATAATGTGAAAGCGTCTTTACCGCTGATTTCAGTCTTTCCGTTAGCTTTGGTGTCAGCCATTGTTTTATCGAGCAGGCGGATACCGGTTTCCAAAGTACGGAGGAATGATTCTTCTTCTTCTTTGATAACCTTTTCGATCAACTCTTTTTGAGCAATCAGTTCCGGATAGGCATCTCCCATGCTGTCAATCAGAACCGGAAGCAATTTGTACATAAATGCCTGTTTCTGTCCAAGGAATGTATATCCGTAACGAACGGCACGACGCAGGATACGACGAATCACGTAACCGGCCTTGGCATTCGAAGGCAATTGTCCGTCAGTAATTGAGAACGCAATGGTACGGATGTGGTCGGCAATAACACGCATGGCAATGTCGTTCTGTTCATTTTTGCCATATTCCGTTCCGGCCATTTGGGCAATTGCTTTAATCAACGGCTGGAATACGTCCGTGTCGTAATTGGATGTTTTACCCTGCAAAGCCATGCACAGGCGTTCGAATCCCATACCGGTATCGATCACTTTCGCCGGAAGCGGCTCAAGAGTGCTGTCGGCTTTGCAGTTGTATTGCATGAATACAAGATTCCAGATTTCGATAACCTGGGGATGATCGTGGTTCACCAAGTCGCGTCCTGAAATCTTGGCACGCTCTTCTGCAGGACGGAGGTCGATGTGGATCTCCGAGCACGGACCGCAAGGGCCTGTATCACCCATTTCCCAAAAGTTATCATGTTTGTTTCCGTTGATGATATGGTCTTTAGGCAAGTATTGCTCCCAGTAAGAGGCGGCCTCGTTATCACGCTCCAGGCCCTCTTCCGGGCTACCTTCGAATACTGTTGCATACAGGTGTTCCGGATTCAGTTTCAGGACGTCTACCAGATATTCCCATGCCCAACTGATGGCTTCTTTCTTGAAGTAATCACCGAACGACCAGTTACCCAGCATTTCGAACATGGTGTGATGGTAGGTATCGTGTCCTACTTCTTCAAGGTCATTGTGCTTGCCGCTTACACGAAGGCACTTTTGTGAGTCCGCGACTCTGTGGTATTTCGCCGGGTGGTTACCCAAAATAATATCTTTAAACTGGTTCATCCCTGCATTGGTAAACATCAGGGTGGGGTCATCTTTAATCACCATTGGAGCCGAAGGAACAATCTGATGTCCTTTTGACTCGAAGAAATTCTTAAACGAATCTCTGGTTTCTTTTGCAGTCAACATACTTCTATATATCTATTGTTGAGGTTAATATTCTGAAAAAAGCAGTGCAAAGATAGCTTGTTTTTATTATTTTTGCCGTATTAACAAGCGAAATATTTATAAGATGCGCAAAGTTTACTACATCTATAATCCGCAAACGCAGACTTATGACCGGATTTATCCGACTGTCCGACAACGGGCGCTGAGCATTCTCCGCCGTCTTTTTATAGGAATGGGACTGGGAGCCGGCAGTTTCATCATTCTGTTACTGATTTTCGGTTCTCCCTCAGAGAAGGAGTTGCGGAAAGAAAATAGCCAACTCTTGGCGCAATATAACGTACTCTCTCGTCGTCTTGACGAGGCGATGGGGGTGCTTCAGGATATCCAGCAGCGTGATGATAACCTCTATAGAGTGATTTTTATGGCCGATCCTGTTTCACCGGCTATTCGTCAGGCCGGTTATGGTGGTACGAACCGTTACGAACAATTGATGGATATGGCTAACTCAAAGTTGGTGATCAACACTACCCAAAAGATGGATGTACTGAGCAAACAGCTTTATATCCAGTCCAAGTCATTTGACGATGTAGTGGCAATGTGTAAAAATCATGATCAGATGCTGAAATGTATTCCCGCCATCCAGCCTATATCCAATAAGGACCTTCGGAAGACAGCATCCGGTTATGGGACACGGATTGACCCCATCTACGGAACAACGAAATTTCATGCCGGCATGGACTTCTCGGCGCATCCGGGTACGGACGTGTATGCCACGGGTGATGGTACGGTTGTGAAAATGGGATGGGAGACCGGTTATGGCAATACTGTCGAGATTGACCATGGTTTCGGATATCGTACCCGCTACGCCCATTTACAGGAGTTTCGTACTAAACTGGGTAAAAAGGTCGTGCGTGGTGAAGTTATAGCCGGGGTAGGAAGTACGGGAAAGAGTACCGGCCCGCATTTGCATTACGAAGTGCACGTCAAAGGACAGGTGGTCAATCCGGTGAACTATTACTTTATGGATTTGAGTGCGGAAGATTATGAACGGATGATTCAGATTGCCGCCAACCACGGTAAAGTATTTGACTAAAAGAGAAGAAAATCATGCAAAATACGGAGAGAGACCTGAAATTATATTACTCTATCAGTGAAGTTGCCCAAATGTTTGATGTCAACGAATCGTTGCTTCGTTTCTGGGAAAAGGAGTTCCCGCAGATATCCCCAAAGAAAGGGAGTCGTGGCGTGCGCCAGTATAGGAAAGAGGATGTGGAAACCATTCGCCTGATCTATCATTTGGTGAAAGAAAGAGGAATGACTCTGCCCGGAGCTCGCCAGAAACTGAAAGATAACAGGGAAGCGACGATCCGGAATTTTGAAATTATCGACCGTTTGAAGCAGATTCGTCAAGAGTTGATCGGAATGAGGGATGCTTTGGATGGGTTTTCAACAAGACGGGAAGAGGAGCAATGAGTGATTGTTCAAGCACTCATTGTTCCTCTTCCCGTTATTTAATTTATTGTTTTGTTAGTTTTCTACACGTGTCACCGACTTTATATTCGGAATCTTGCGCAGGTTGTTGCAAATAGCTTTTACATCTTCCACATCGTGCACATACAATTGGACCTTTCCTTCGAAAATGCCATCGTCCGTTTCCATATCCAGTTTCCGGATATTCACATTAAGCTGGCGTGAGATAACTTGTGTGATTTCATTCAGCAGCCCTACATTATCTATTCCTTTAATATAAATGTATACCAGGAACGAAAGCTTCTTGTGTGTATCCCATTCAGTGGCAATGATGCGGTTGCCGTAGCTGCTTTTCAGTTTGGCCGCTACCGGACATTGACGCTTGTGGATGATGATGCGGTCATTCTCGTCCATGTATCCCAGTACGTCGTCACCGGGGATGGGATGACAACATTCGGCCATGATATATTTCTTTTGCAGGGCATCTTCCGTCAGTTTGAGAATTTGTTTGGTGTTGATTTTTTCCTTTTCCTGCGGTTCTTTTTCCTCCTGCTGTTTATCCTTATTATTGCCAAAAGAGAAAGTCAGATACTTCATCCAGTTGCTGCTTTGTTTCTCTTTCAGTTCATTTTTGTCGGCATCTCCCAGAACGATGGTTTTGTTACCGATGGCTACAAGAAACTCTTCTTCGTTCTTCATGTTATGCAGTTTGCACAACTTCTCGATGACGGCTGCCTCCGGGCGGATCTCTTCTTTCTTAAAGAATTCATTCAACAATTCTTCTCCTTCTTTCTGGAAGGTTTTTCGTTCCTTACGCAGAATAGCCGCAATCTTAGCCCTTGCACGCGCAGTAGTGGCAAACACTTCCCATTGCGGCTGTACACGCTGTGACTTGGATGTCAGGATTTCCACTTGGTCACCACTTTGCAGCTTATGGCTTAGCGGCACCAGTTTATGATTCACTTTGGCACCTATACAGTGGCTTCCTATATCCGTGTGCAGTGAGAAGGCGAAATCCAGGGCAGTGGAGTTCTGCGGCATGGTTTTGAGCTCTCCTTTCGGGGTGAAGACAAAGATTTCCGAGGCGAATAAGTTTAATTTGATTGTATCGAGAAAGTCGATGGCATCCGGCTGCGGATCGTCGAGTATCTCTTTAATGGTACGCAACCATTTCTCCAGTTCGCCTTCGTCTTCGCTGCCTCCTCCTTCTTTATATTTCCAGTGAGCGGCAAATCCCTGTTCGGCTACATCGTTCATCCGCTCACTGCGTATCTGGACTTCGATCCACTGGCCATTATTGCCCATCAAAGTGACGTGCAGTGCCTGGTATCCGTTAGCTTTGGGGTGGCTCACCCAGTCGCGCAGACGGTCGGGATGCGGTTTATAGATTTTGGAGATAGAAACATAAATATCGAAACAGTCGTTCAGTTCCTCGTCTATGTTGCGTGGTTCGAAAATGATCCGTACAGCCAGAAGATCATAAATCTCTTCGAAAGGAACATGCTTGGTCTGCATCTTGTTCCAGATAGAGTAGATGGACTTCACACGTGCCAGGATTCGATATTTTAATCCCATTTTATCCAACTGCTCGCGTATGGGAGCGGTGAATTCGTTGAATACCTTATCGCGTTCGGCGGCTGTTGCGTTCAGCTTTTCTTCAATCTCCTGATATTCTTCAGGATGTTCATATTTGAAACTGAGGTTTTCCAGTTCCGTCTTGATCTTATACAGTCCCAGGCGATTGGCAAGGGGGGCGTAAATATAAAGGGTTTCGCCTGCAATCTTATATTGCTTGTTGGGCAACATGGAACCGAGTGTACGCATGTTGTGCAGGCGGTCGGCAATCTTGATCAGGATCACCCGGATATCATCAGACATGGTGAGCAGGAGTTTCTTGAAGTTTTCTGCTTGTGCCGAAGCCCGGTCACCAAAAATACCTCCGGAGATTTTGGTCAGTCCGTCGACAATCTGTGCAATCTTGGCCCCGAAGATATTTTCGATATCTTCTACTGTATAATCGGTGTCCTCGACAACATCGTGCAGCAAAGCGGCACAAATGGAAGTCGAGCCAAGGCCTATTTCATTGCATACGATCTTCGCGACGGCAATGGGGTGCATGATATACGGTTCCCCCGAGCGTCGTTTGATGCCTTTATGTGCCTGATTGGCGAAATTGAAGGCCTTGGTTATAATCTCAATACGTTTGCGGTGCTTGGTAGCAAGATAATCGTTCAGCAATTCCTGAAACGCTTGTTCAATCATCTGCTCTTCAGCTATTTCTTTCTGGTTCTCAGTGTCCATAATTTAGTCCTTTCGTTCCTTTTCTGCAAAAATAATCAAATTTAAACATCAGGCAAGCGAAAGGCGATTTATTTGTATATTTTCAAACGTTTTCCTGCGGAAATGTTAGTTCCCCGCAATCCGTTCCAGTTCTGAAGATCTTTTACGCGTACACCATATTTTGCCGCAATGGCTCCCAGGGTATCCCCGTTTTTGATTTTATAGTAAGTGGGTGTACCACTGCCGGCTTTGGCAGAGCTACCTCTCCTCTTGGAGGCTGAACTGTCGTCCCTGATGGCCACTGTACGCCGATTCTTGAACAGTTCGCCGGCACGGTGGGCATAAATCGTATCCTGACGGTCGATGAACGAACTGACCGCGTTTTGTGGAAGGCGCAGTGTGTACGACTTGCTTTCGCCCGGTATGATTTCTTTTTTATATTGTGGATTGAGACTTCTGATTTGGTCCATTGGGACGTTGCATAAGTCGGCGATCTGCTGGAAATGGAGGTTTTTGTTAACTTGAATCGTATCAGTGCTTTCGGGAATATTGGTTTCCATCGGGCAGATATTGTGATCACAGTAATAGGTCATTACATAGTTCGCGGCGATAAATGCCGGTACGTAACCTCTTGTTTCTTTGGGCAGATAATTATAAATACTCCAATAGTCGGTTTCTCCTCCCGAGCGGCGGATGGCTTTGTTGATAGTGCCCGGTCCGCAATTGTAAGCCGCAATCACAAGGTTCCAGTCATGATAAATGTCATATAGATCCTTCAGGTAGCGTGCTGCTGCCCAGGTTGCTTTTATCGGGTCACGACGGTCGTCCACCAGGCTGTTTGACTCCAGACCGTACATTTTGCCGGTTCCGATCATGAACTGCCACAAGCCTCCTGCACCGGCGCGCGATACTGCCGACGGGTTCAAGGCCGATTCGATAATAGGCAGATATTTCAATTCCAATGGTAAATTATACGCATCGAGGGCCTCCTCAAAGATAGGCATATAGAAGTTGCAGGCACTCAACATAAAAGAGACTTGATTCCGCAGGCGTCCGGCATACATATCAATAAATTTACGTACAATTTCGTTGTATGGCATTTCCATAACGGTCGGCATGCGTGATAGGCGGTCGATGTATACGGAGTCGCTGAACAGCGGGTTGATCTCCGCTGTACTGCAGTCTTTTCCTAAGTCGATATAATTCTTGGCTTTCCAGTCGTTGAGCAGGCTATCGAGAGGATAAGTCATACTTTTGGGAAGCTCGATGCTCTCTTGGCGTTCTTTGCCGTTGTCGCGAATCACTACGTCTACACTCTGTGCGTTTACCTTGGGTGTGGCAAACAAAAATAATAAAATCAGGGGGCAATAGTTTGCTAATTTCTTCATTCTTATTTGTTCAATCTTCATGGGTTAAAATCTGAGGCTGCATTGCACGCCTACCGACTTGCTGCCGGGTTGCAACGGGTTGTTATTTATAATAGTAGGTTCCACCCTCATACTCAGGTCGGGTGATATGTCGAAATTCGATAGTTCCGCATCCACATAGGCGTCGATGATGGAAATCAGATATACACCGATGACGGCGAATATACTGAGATCCCGATAGCGCCGGTATGTGTCCTTTCGTTTGCGGAGCAGGTCTTTCAGTTGCGTATCGGTATAGTTATGATTCGGAGGAAGCAAATCCTGAAAACTGTTGGTATTAGGATTGTTATCCATAATATCCATATACGCCTGAGCATAGTCTTTATACATTTTCCCGTTCCAGCTCAATGCGTAAGCACATCCGGCAAATCCACCATATATAATAGGTAACTTCCAGTATTTGCGGTTATAAATTTGTCCTCCGCCTGGAAATACGATGGCATACCAAGTGGCTTTCGTCGGGTTAGGTACGAAAAGCTTCTTGGGCATGACGGGTGGCAGGCTATCTGCCTTTACGACCGATGGCATGACGGGTGTTTCTATCCTTTCCAGGTTCTGTCGGTTGACTTCCTCCAGGCTGTCTGCCGTAACGATGGCGGGTTTCAGGTTCTCCAAACTGTCTATCGGTGGGAGGACGACTGCTTTCTCCACTTTTACGCTGTCGGTGGCCGGAGTAGAAACGACCGGCTCGCGATGGCGGCGTGCCCGTGCTTTGGGGGCTTCGCGTACCGGAGAAATGGAGTCTTGGGATACTTTGACAGGCTCCTGTGCATACACATCAATCCCTGCTACCTGAAAGAAACAGAGAAGCAGGGCAATGTATAACGGGTATGTTTTAGTTTTTTTTGCCATTTATTTCTTCAGTGAATCGAAGATTTCCATGATACGTTCCAACTCTTCTTCATTGCTGAAGGGGATGCTTATTTTTCCTTTTCCCTTTTCAGAACAGGTCAGTTGTACCTTGGTGTTAAAGAATCCCGAAAGGTGCTGTTTCAGCATATTGAATTCTTCGGGCAGTTTGGCCCGTTTCGGGGTTATCTTTTTGGTTCCGCTCTTTACGGCTTCTCCCTCGCTCAGCGATTTCACGATCTCTTCTACTTTGCGAACGGAGTATCCGTGTTCCAGAATCTCTTCGAATATTTTAACTTGTAGTTTCGGATCGCCTAATGTGATCAGTGCCCGGGCGTGTCCCATGTCTATCTGCTTGTTTTGCAGGGCCATTTGTATCGGTGCCGGCAGTTTCAGCAGGCGCAGATAGTTGGCAATGGTCGTACGCTTCTTGCCGACACGTTCACTCAGCCGTTCCTGTGTCAGGTCATATTGCTCTATCAGGTGCTGGTAGGCCAGTGCGATTTCCACTGAATTAAGATCCTCACGCTGGATATTCTCTATCAGCGCCATTTCCATCACGTTTTCATCATCGGCTGTCCGGATATATGCGGGAATAGTATCCAGTCCGGCTTTCTGAGAGGCGCGGTAGCGGCGTTCTCCGGCAATAATCTGGTACTCGTCGTCCGAGACTTTACGTAAGGTGATGGGTTGGATAATTCCTATTTCTCTGATCGAATCGGCCAACTCCTCCAGTGCCGTTTCATCAAACTCACGGCGTGGTTGGTTGGGGTTGACGGAGATTTTCGACAGTTCTATTTCGTTAATAGACGAAGAACCTTCGGTTTTCACCTCTTCCATGGAGAGTAGGGCGTCCAGCCCGCGGCCTAATGCATTTCTTCTCTGTGTTGCCATATCTTCGTTTATTTACTGTTTCTGCTTATTAGTTCTTTAGCCAGCGCCAAATGATTTTTCGCTCCGGTGGACTCTGCATCATATAAGATGGTGGGGAGACCGTAGCTGGGGGCTTCACTCAGTTTTACGTTACGCTGGATGACGGTTTTGAACACCAGTTCCTGGAAGTGGCGTTTCACTTCATCATAGATTTGGTTGGCTTGACGCAGACGTGAGTCGTACATGGTCAGCAGAAAACCTTCTATTTCGAGTGCCGGGTTCAGTTTCGATTTGATGATCTTGATGGTATTCAGCAGTTTGCTGATTCCCTCAAGGGCAAAATATTCCGCTTGTACGGGGATAATCACCGAATCGGCTGCCGTGAGGGCGTTGATTGTGATCAGTCCCAGCGAAGGAGAGCAGTCTATCAAAATATAATCATACTCTTCCTTTAACGGAGTCAGCACTTCTTTCAGTATCTTTTCGCGGTTTTTGAGATTTAGCATTTCTATTTCGGCGCCTACGAGATTAATGTGCGATGAAATGACTTTCAACGAATCAATTTCGGTGTCATGAATAGCGTCCTGTACGTTGGCTCTGTCGATAATGCATTCGTAGATAGTACATTCAGATTGCTTGATGTCGACTCCCAATCCGGAAGAGGCATTTGCCTGTGGGTCTGCATCAACAACCAGTACTTTCTTTTCGAGCGTAGCCAGCGAAGCTGCGAGGTTAATCGTAGTCGTTGTTTTTCCTACACCACCTTTTTGATTGGCCAAAGCAATTATTTTTCCCATATTATCTAAATTTATTGGCAGCGAAATAAGTGATAAATCTTCAGAGCGCCTACTAAAAAATAGAAACTTTGCTTAATCTGTTGATAAGTCACCTGTTTTGTTAATAACTGCCAGGTGAGATACGGGCATTTTTTCTCTTTTTAGCTTGCAAATATACGTATTAAAATTGAATATCGATTCCTTTTTTTACTCACTTGCAGAAGATTAAGATTTGTAAACGGGTAGTCTGCATGGCTAAACATCAGACCCTTTCTGGGTTTACATGAAAAGAGAAGTGGCAAAACATCCCCATGTTTTGGATAATAACATCCCCATGTTCTATCTTAAAACATCCGGATGTTGTTGTGTAAAACACCCGGATGTTTTTATTCCTCTCTTTTATAGTTATCATCTATGGAAAATGAATAGACTTTCGCTTTCCTATTTGGTTCTGTTGTCGATACAAGTTCTTTTTGTTACTTTTGTGCATTTCGAAAACATAAAATAACAGATAAGGTAGATTGTATGGAAAATAAAAGACCTCTGATCCTCGTCTCCAATGACGATGGCATCATGGCAAAAGGTATTAGTGAACTGATAAAATTCCTCCGCCCGCTGGGCGAGATAGTGGTAATGGCCCCGGATGCCCCTCGTTCCGGCAGTGGATGTGCATTGACGGTGACACAGCCGGTGCACTATCAGTTATTAAAGAAAGATGTGGGACTGACTGTTTATAAATGTTCCGGTACACCGACCGACTGCATAAAACTGGCACGGAATCAGATACTCGACCGGAAGCCGGACCTGGTTGTTGGTGGAATCAACCATGGTGACAATTCCGCTACCAATGTGCACTATTCCGGTACGATGGGGATCGTGATCGAAGGTTGTCTCAATGGGATTCCTTCTATCGGTTTCTCTATTTGTGACCACGCCCCCGGAGCTGATTTTGATGCAGCAGGACCTTATGTCCGGAGAATAGCTGCGATGGTGCTTGAGAAAGGACTTCCGCCACTGACTTGCCTCAATGTGAATTTTCCTAATACTCAGGAGATAAAAGGGGTGAGAATCTGCGAACAGGCCAAAGGACATTGGAGCGGAGAATGGCAGGCTTGCCCCCGGAGAGACGATGCGAATTTCTATTGGTTAACCGGAGAATTTATCGATCATGAACCGGAAAACGAAAAGAATGATCACTGGGCACTGGCTAATGGATACGTAGCGATTACACCTACTGTAGTGGATATGACCGCTTATCATTTTATGGATGAACTGAAATCCTGGGAGTTATGAAATATTATCTGATTGTTGGCGAGGCTTCGGGCGATTTGCATGCTTCCCACTTGATGGCTGCACTGAAAGAGGAAGACCCGGAAGCTGAATTTCGCTTCTTTGGCGGTGATTTGATGGCTGCCGTGGGAGGAACAATGGTGAAGCATTATAAAGAGTTGGCCTACATGGGGTTTATCCCTGTGCTGCTACATTTGCCGACCATTTTTGCCAACATGAAGAGATGCAAGGAGGACATCGTGGCGTGGTCGCCCGATGTGGTCATTCTGGTGGATTATCCGGGCTTTAATCTCGATATTGCTAAGTTTGTGCATGCGAAAACAAAGATACCGGTTTATTATTATATCTCTCCCAAGATTTGGGCATGGAAAGAGTATCGGATCAAGAATATAAAAAGAGATGTGGACGAGCTTTTTTCCATACTTCCTTTTGAGGTAGGATTTTTCAAGGGACATCGATATCCCATTCATTATGTGGGAAATCCGACGGTAGATGAGGTGACCGCCTTCAAGGCGTCGCATCAGGAGTCCTTTGCCGATTTTATTGCCGATAGTGAATTGGCAGATAAACCTATCATAGCTTTGCTTGCAGGTAGCAGAAAACAGGAGATTAAGGATAATCTGCCCGATATGATCCGGGCTGCTTCAGCTTTTCCTGGTTATCAGCTTGTGCTGGCAGCTGCTCCGGGCATTTCTCCGGAATACTATGCCAAATTTGTAAAAGGAACGGAACTGGCGGTGATTTTTGACCGGACTTATCGTTTGCTCCAACAGGCGGATGTTGCCTTAGTTACTTCCGGTACGGCTACTCTCGAGACAGCTCTTTTCCGTGTTCCTCAGGTGGTTTGTTATTACACTCCGGTGGGCAAATTGGTGTCTTTTCTCCGAAGGCATATTTTGAAGGTGAAGTTTATCTCGTTGGTCAATCTGATTGCCGGACGTGAAGTTGTCAGGGAGTTGGTGGCCGATACGATGACGGTAGAGAATATGCGGGCCGAATTGGAGCGTTTGCTGTTTCGGGAGGATTATCGTCGCAAAATGTTGGACGGTTACGAAGAGATGGCACGGTTACTCGGACCGGCCGGAGCCCCCCGGCATGCAGCTCGTGAAATGGTGAAATTGCTTAAAAAATAGTTTTTTATTCAATAATAAACAGGAGACCGGTGCAGTAAATGCCCGGTTTTTTTATTTATAGGATATAAGGATTAACTAAAAAAAGAGATGAAAAAAATAAAACTACTTTGGATGGCAATGTTGACACTGATGCTGCCGGCATTGCAATCGTGTGACGATAATGATGGCTATTCATTGGGAGATATAGCGGTAGATTGGGCTACGGTACGTGTGGTCGGTGGCGACACTTATTCGCTGAATGCTGACCGTTGGGGAACTCTTTGGCCGGCTGCAACTGCTATTCCATTTTATAAGCCGATAGACGGGCAACGGGTGATTACTTACTTCAACCCACTTTACGATAATTATGAAGGATATGATCATGCTGTGAAGGTAGAGCATAATTATAATGTCCTGACCAAACAGGTAGAAGATTTGACGGCTGAGAATGAATCGGAATTTGGGAATGATCCGGTTTGGGTTAACAAGGATATGATGTGGATCGGCGGGGGATACTTGAATGTCATTTTCCGTCAGAATTTACCGGTTAAGGAGAAGCATCTTGTCAGTCTGGTTCGTGATATGCGGGCTACAGCTGCTGAGGGAGAGGATGATGAATACATCCATTTGGAATTTCGCTATAAAACATACGATGATGTGACCGCTCGCCAGGCGAATGGTGCCGTATCTTTCAACTTGAATTCATTGGATCTGACCGGTAAGAAAGGCATTAAGGTGAAATTGAATTCCGTAAAGGACGGGGAAACGGAAGTGGTCTTTAACTTAAAGGGCCAGTCAATGCCGGAGGAAGCAAAGCAGGTGACGCTTTCGGATGAAGTGCAAATAAAATAGAAGAAGGTTAGTTAAAAGAATAACGGGCTACAAACAATAAGTTTCTGCTATCTTTTGCAGGGTACTTGGTGTTTGTAGCCCGTTATTTTTTGTGACTTATTTTTTTGTCTGCTTTAGACCAATGTCAGTGCATATAGGTAAATAACGCCTGCCGGTATAGCCATTAGTGAACTGTCGAAGCGATCGAGCATACCTCCATGTCCGGGTAGAATACTTCCTGAATCTTTAATCTGCAATTGGCGTTTCAGCAGAGACTCTGTCAGGTCACCCCAAGTCCCGAAAATGACAACTACCAATGCCAGTCCCGCCCATTCTGCCCATGTCATGATGGGGAAGTAGCAGGCAAAAACAAATGAAGAGGCAATGGCTACAATACCTCCGCCAATGGAACCTTCCCATGATTTTTTAGGTGATATGCGTTCAAACAGGCGGTGTTTGCCGAAAAGTGATCCGAAACAATATGCCCCCGTATCATTCAGCCATAAAAAGACAAAGATGGATAGAGGCAATATCGGATTGTATGATACGCTGCTTGCTTCCGGATCATTCTGGAAAGCAAGCACATTCAGCATGGCAAAGGGAAGCGCGATGTACATCTGGCTCAGCATGGAGTAAGCCCAGTTTAAAACCGGATTCTTCTTTTTGAGATATAACTCGCTTACCATCAGATAAATGATTAATATCAGGTAAGGAATAAATATTTTAGAACCGGCAGCGTCGATACAGAAACCCATAATGGCCAGAAACAGATAAGCTCCTCCCAACATGGTGATAGTCCGGTTGATGCTTACCTCTCCCGATTGGTTGACGAGATGTCCGAATTCGCGTATAGTCAGAGCGCTGACAATGACAAAAAGAGTGCCGAAAGCCAGTGGATCATATAGTATACAACCCACTATGATGGCTACGAATAATATTCCTGTTATGGCACGTTGTAAAAAGTTGTTCTTCAAGGTGTTGTTACGTTTTTAGTTTTGTGATGCCGCTGACTCTTGTTGCGTATTGCCCTCTTGAGACCCTGTTGCTTGCGGAGTAGTTGTGTCTACATCTTCTCCATCTGCAGGATGAACGGCGTTTTCTTGTTTGTTATTGGCTGCCATGATTTCCTCCGAACGAGAAGCCCAAGGACGTTTTCCAAAGATACGTTCTACATCCTCAGCAAAGATGACTTCTTTATCGATCAGTAGCTGTGCCAATTCGTTGTGTTGCTCTTTGTGTTCCGAGAGAATCTGTTTGGCACGTTCATACTGTTCGTTTACCATTCTTTTGACCTCTTCGTCAATCAGTTCGGCAGTTTTTTCACTATATGGACGCTGGAATGAATACTCATCATTATTATAATAGCATAAATTGGGTAGCTTTTCACTCATACCCAAATATGCGATCATGCCATACGCCTGTTTGGTTACGCGCTCAAGATCGTTAGCAGCTCCGCTTGATACACGGCCGATGAAAAGGTCTTCGGCAGCACGCCCGCCCAAAGTAGCACACATCTCGTCGAGCATTTGCTCTTTAGTCGTGATCTGTCTTTCTTCCGGCAGATACCAGGCAGCGCCCAAGGCCCGCCCGCGGGGGACGATAGTTACCTTAATCAATGGATTGGCATATTCCAATAACCAGGAAATGCTGGCGTGTCCGGCCTCGTGCAGGGCAATAGACCGACGTTCGGCTTCCGTAGTAATCTTTGTTTTCTTTTCAAGTCCGCCGATAATACGGTCTACTGCGTCCAGAAAGTCTTGCTTGCCTACGAATTTCTTTCCGTGACGCGCGGCGATCAGAGCAGCTTCATTACATACATTGGCAATGTCTGCACCCGAAAATCCGGGTGTCTGGCGTGCCAGTAAGTCTACATCTACCGTATCGTCTATTTTGATGGGGCGCAAGTGTACGCCAAATACTTCTTTACGTTCGTTCAGATCAGGTAAATCTACATGGATTTGTCGGTCGAAACGTCCGGCACGGAGCAATGCCTTGTCTAGTACATCCACACGGTTGGTGGCTGCCAGGATAATAACACCGCTATTTGAGCCGAAACCATCCATTTCCGTCAGCAACTGGTTCAACGTATTTTCACGTTCATCATTTCCGCCCATTGCAGGATTCTTACCGCGAGCACGTCCTACAGCATCAATCTCGTCGATGAAAACGATACAAGGAGCTTTCTCTTTAGCTTGTTTGAAGAGGTCGCGTACACGGGATGCACCTACACCGACAAACATTTCAACGAAATCGGAACCGGCCAAAGAGAAGAAAGGTACATTGGCTTCACCGGCCACAGCTTTCGCAAGCAACGTTTTACCTGTTCCCGGAGGGCCCACCAATAGAGCGCCTTTAGGAATTTTACCTCCCAGGTCAGTATATTTCTGGGGCTCTTTCAGGAATTCCACAATTTCTTCTACTTCTTGTTTGGCTTCTGCCAGTCCGGCTACATCTTTGAAAGTTACTTTGATGGAACCGCCTTTTTCAAAAAGCTGGGCTTTCGACTTTCCTACATTGAATACTCCGCCTGCACCTCCGCTGGCACCACTGCCCATGCGTCGCATGAAGAATATCCATAAAGCAATCAGGAAGACAATCGGCAGTACATTCCAAAGTATTGCACTGAAATAGTCTTTTTTCTTATCATAGCTGACAGAACCGTCAAAGTGCGTCTCCTCTTTTTCTTTTTGTAGAAAGTTATCCAGGTTCTCGCGTGAAGGGGCTTCCGTAGTGATCATCGGATTCCGGCCTACACGGGTGGAATCTTGTTTGAATACGGTTCCTACGTACTGGGGTTTGATATAAATCTCGACCGAATTATCATCATAACCGATCACTTTACTTACATAGCCGTCACGTACGTACTGCTGGAACTCATCATAAGAGATGTTCTTACTGACAGAACTGCTTCCGTTAGCGAAATACAGCCCTAAAAGCATTAGGGCGATAATCATATACATCCAGTTCAGATTGAACTTGGGCATATTTACTTTATTGTTGGGTTTCTTGCTGTTATTGTCCATACTGATAGATTAATCAATGTCGGGAATTGTAGTTAATTTGGCATCTGCCCACAGGTGCTCCAAATTATAAAAGTTTCTGGCTTCCGGTAGGAATACATGTACTAATACATCTGAAAAGTCCATAGCTACCCATTCTGCATTTCGCTGTCCGTCGATGGCAGAGGGTTTGGTACCGGCACCTTTGCGGGTAAATTCTTTTATGGAATCTACAATGGCAATGACCTGGCTGGGAGAGTTCCCCTGACAGATTACAAAGTATTTGCATATCGTGTCGTCTATGTTTGTCAGGTCTGCTATGACAATGTTTTTACCTTTTTTTTCTTGTATACCTTCGGTTATCTTTTCTATTAATACTTTCGTTTCGTTCATTTATAGGTTGAAATTAAATAATCAATGTTCAGTTTCTGTTTATAACAAGGAAAGGGGATTCTTTGTTTTCTTGTCATAAACGTGATATTTTTTACAAATATACGCTGATTTATTGTATCAATGAAAGTAATGTGCTAAATCTATTTCATTTTTTGTTTTTTTTTAGGGATGCATCTCTTTGGAATCCGGCATATTAGATATTTTTTTAGAAAAAAAGAGCGAAAAGTATTTGTGATTAAAAAAAACTTTGTACCTTTGCAACCGCAAACGAGAAACAAGAGATGTTGATCGTAAGTCACATTGGGCTATGGTGTAATGGTAACACTACAGATTCTGGTCCTGTCATTTCTGGTTCGAGTCCAGATAGCCCAACAAATTCACATTATAAATAAGTAAAATCCCTCTAAAACTACGGTTTTAGAGGGATTTTTTATCCTTTCAAGTCTTTTCGATAAAACAGTTGTTCGGTGATATCCCCGGTGGCAGAGAACTGTTTCTTATCGTTCTTTCAAACTGTAGTTTTAGATTTTTTTTCTGTCCGATCCGGTGGTAGGATTGCAAACGAAATAATATAATCTGTTGATATTATGTAGGTAAATGGGGAATGTTTATGCCTGTTTTTAATGTGTAACACTTGAATTTAGAAAAGGCGTATCAAAGAGATTCAAAATCCCTTTGATACGCCTTTTACATAGAACTAAAATTATTTTCCTTTATTCTTCTTTGATTGATTCATCGATTACTTTTATTTTCTGCAATACTAATTCTAAGTCGGATTTTAATTTTTCCACCTTGCGGTTGATTTCTGTCAAAAGACTATTTCCTTTCTTAGAAGAGGTAGTCAGGAAGCCCAAATTATTTTCATAAGTTTGGAGTTCATTTTTCATGTTTTCGTATGTACGGACTAATTTCTCACGTTCACGGTAGAGTGACTGGGAGCCTCCACTTTGAATATTGCCGATAGAAGACTTGAAATTACTCAGTTTCTTGTTCGATGCACTGATATTAAATCGATCGAAAAGTTGGTCAATCAAACCGTGATATTGTTTATAAAGCCTGTCTTTCTCTTTAAACGGTACATGTCCGATACCATTCCATTCTTTCATCAATTCACGAACCTCTTTGCTTGCTTCATCGGCATCCGTCGTTTCGTCAATAGCAGTTAAGCGGGCAATGATTGCCTTTTTCTTTTCTAGATTCTCTTGTTCTACAGAACGTTGAGAAGAAGTGGCCTTGCCTTTTTGCTCAAAGAAGTAATCACATGCAGTAATGAAACGTTTCCAAACAGCGTCCGAGTATTTTTTAGAAACAGGGCCAATTGTTTTCCATTCCTTTTGGAGCTTGGTTAAGATTTCAGCCGTTTCTTTCCATTCTGTACTATCTTTCAGAGATTCTGCTTTTTCGCACAATGCCTTTTTCTTTTCCAGATTAGCATTCATACCCTCTTTCAGCAACTTGAAGAATTCTCCTTTCTTTTTAAAGAATTCGTCACAAGCTTTACGGAAACGCTCAAAGATTTTCACGTTCATTTTCTGCGGAGCAAAACCAATTGTTTTCCATTTGTTTTGCAGGGCGATCACCTCTTGTGTCTTGGTTTCCCATGCCGCAAATGTTTTCAATTGGTCAAACTCAATAGCTTCTACTATTTCACAGATAACTGTTTTCTGATCCAAATTATGTTGTTCGCTCTCTTTTAGAGCTTCGAAATGCTGCTGATGGCGACGGTTGACGGCTGTAGAAGCGGCTTTAAAGCGATTCCATATTTCGTCACGTAATTCTTTGGCGACAGGACCGGTGTCACGGAACTCCTGATGTAGTTTCTGTAATTGATGGAAAGCGGAGACTACATCTTGTTCATCGGCCAACTTTTCGGCAGCTTCACAGAGATGTGTTTTAATCTCCAGGTTTTTTTTGAAGTCGTATTCTCTGAATTCATTATTCAGTTTTAATATATCATAGAATTTTTCAACATACAACTGGTAGTTCTTCCATAACTCGTTCACTTTAGCTTGTGGCACCAATTTCACTTCGTTCCACTGCTGCTGTAGCTTTTTAAATTCGTTGTAGGATTTGTTGGCGTCATCGGGTGATTCCACTAACTCTTTCAACTCTTCGATAATCGATAGTTTAACTTGTAGATTTTCTTCCTTTTGCTTTTCAATCTCAGCTGCCAAGGCACTTCTTTTTTCTTTAATAGCTGCCATCAAACTTTTGAATTCTTCTTCCACGCCACTGGGCTGAGCAATAAATTCTTCTTCGGCACCACCATTCTCTACGAACGTTTTTTTCGCAGCCTCGATTTCGGCATTATGAATTTTATAGAAAGTTTGCTTTAAACCATCCAGTTCCTGCTTGTTTGCATTTTCAGCATCTTGGGCAACTTCTTTTAACCGGAGCAGCACCTCTTCTTTAGTGCTTAGTTTCGAAGCATTTTCTGTCGGTTTTTCCACAATAGTTTCTTCAGCCGGAGTTTCTGTAATTTCTTCAGAAACCTCAACTGCTTTTTTTTCTTCTTCTAATTCCCCTTGTTTCAAAGGTTGGTTAGTGTCATGAGAGTCCATCATTGTATATTCGTTTTTAGGAAAACAGGATTTGTCTTTAAATCCATTAGATCACAAATTAATGAAATAAAATGATTACTTCATACTATTTTCCTTTATTTTTTTTTAATTGAGCCATTTTTTACGATAATAACACCGTAATCCCCATATACATCATCATGCCGATGATATCGTTCGTAATGGCAATAAACGGTCCTGTAGCTATGGCCGGATCTATTTTCATCTTTTCGAGTGTCATTGGAACCAAAGTACCGAAGATGGAGGCAAACATCACTACTGAGAACAGACTGATGGATACCGAATAAGTGACTGTGGCGGTTGCTCCGAAACGGATAAAATTATAGGTATATACCAGTAAAGAGATGATCGTAGCATTGATCAAGGCAACTACGGCTTCTTTGCTGACTTGCTTGAAAGTATTTTTGGCGTCAAGGGAACTGTTGGCCAAGCCTTGTACGACGAGAGCTGACGATTGAGTTCCTACGTTTCCGCCTGTACCACCAATCAATGGAATGTAAAGGGCCATTTCGGGATGCGCGGCAAAAGTGGAATCAAAGTTCCCCAATATCATAGAGTTGCCAATACCTCCAATCATACCGATTAACAACCAAGGTAAGCGGGCAGTAGTCTGGCGGAGTACATTATCGTCTGTTTCTACATCTTGAGAAAGACCGGATGCTAACTGGTAGTCACGTTCTGATTGTTCACGAACTTCGTCCATGACGTCATCTACGGTGATTTGTCCTACTAGTCGGCCTATACTGTCAAGAACAGGAATGGCAACCAAGTCATATTTCTCAATAATTTGTGCCACTTCATCGATAGGGGTGTCTACGTGTACTGAGATAGGATCCTTCTGCATTACATGTTTTACTTTAGATACAGAGGGAGATGTGATCATCTTTTTCAGTGGAAATATTCCGCGAAGGCGTTCATCATCATCTATTACATATACATAGTAGATATCGTCGAGTTCTTCGGCTTGTTGGCGCATCTCTTTCAGACATTCGGGCATACTCCAGTTTTCGTTGACGGTTACCATTTCCGTACCCATCAAACCACCGGCAGTATTTTCATCATACTTCAGCAGGTCGACAATGTCTCCTGCCTGCTCGATGTCTTCAATGTGCGAAAGTATTTCTTCCTGTTTATCTTCATCCAGTTCACGCATCAGGTCTACTGCGTCGTCCGTATCCATATAGTCAACGAAGCGTTTGGCAATAGTTTCTGATGGCAGGATGTCGAGAAACTCTTTACGAACGTCTTCATCCATTTCGACAAGTACATCCGCAGCTGTTTCATTATCAAGTAATCGGTAGACGAAGCGGGCTTCTTCCGGGTTCAACTCGTTACACAATTCCGCTATGTCAGCAGGGTGTAGGTCGATAAGAAGCTCTTTTACCTTATCGGCATCTTTTTCTTCGATAAGTTCTTTTACGTTGTCAATGTATTCTTCGTTCATAATTACAGCCTTACTTAACTTCCTATAATAATAAGGAAGACAAGTTTTGTATATTACATTTCCTACTTTGTTAGTTCAGTCCGATAATCCGGTTGGTTCTTTATGGATTTTCTATCTGAGAAACTGGTTCTATCGGAACTTTTAGTGCTTGTTCCACCTGATTTGTCAGGTGGATAAACTCTTGTACCGATAGTTGTTCCGGTCGTTTATTAAACAGGGCGTCTTCTGTCAACGGGCAATCTTTACCTAAAATCGGTTTGATTGAATTTCGTAATGTCTTTCGACGCTGGTTGAAAGTTGTTTTTACAATTTGTTTAAATAGCTTGGGGTCACAACCGAGCTCTTGTGTCTCGTTGCGTGTCATTCGTATGACTGCGCTTTTCACTTTGGGAGGTGGATTGAACACCTGTTCATTTACTGTAAACAGATATTCTACCCGATACCAGGCCTGTATCAGAACGCTGAGTATACCATACGTTTTACTACCCGGTCCGGCGGCGATGCGTTCGGCTACTTCTTTTTGAATCATTCCAGTACAGCAGGGGATCAGATCCTTGTTATCCAGCATTTTGAAGAAAATTTGGCTGGATATGTTGTAAGGGTAGTTTCCAGTTAAGACGAAAGGATGTCCGTCGAACAAACGTTGTAAGTTCATTTTCAGGAAGTCATCCTCGATGATATTATCTTCCAATGACGGATAGGCTTCTCGCAAATAGGCTACTGATTCGTAGTCTACCTCTACAACTTTTACCAACCGTTCTTTCTTAACAAGAAACTGAGTGAGCACACCCATTCCCGGCCCGACTTCCAAAATTGGCAAATCGGGGAATGTATCTACTGTATCGGCAATGTCCTGTGCCACTTTCAGGTCTTTCAGGAAATGTTGTCCGAGAAACTTTTTAGGCTTTACTAATTTCATTTATCAACTAAATAACTACTTTTGCAGCAGACAAAGGTAATTCTTTTAAATGAAGAATAAAGAATTAGGGATGAAGAAACTAATAAAAAAGGCACTGAAACTTATCTTACCATTGGTTTTGGGAGGCTTTATCTTATATTGGGTCTATCGTGACTTCGATTTTGTGAAGGCTACGGAAGTTTTGCAACATGGCACAAACTGGTGGTGGATGGCTTTCTCGCTTCTTTTCGGCATATTTGCACAGGTATTTCGTGGTTGGCGTTGGCGCCAGACGCTGGAGCCTTTGGGAGCATTTCCCCGAAGAAGGGATTGTGTTGATGCCATTTTCATTTCGTATGCAGCTAGTTTGGTTGTACCGAGGGTAGGTGAGGTGAGTCGTTGCGGGGTACTTGCTAAGTATGACAACGTTTCTTTTGCTAAATCTTTAGGAACTGTGGTTACCGAACGTCTGGTAGATACTGTGACTATTCTTTTGATTACCGGCGTCACGGTTCTATTGCAAATGCCTGTGTTTGTTACCTTCCTTGAGCAAACCGGAACGAAAATCCCCTCATTCATGCATTTACTTACTTCTGTCTGGTTTTACATTATTTTATTTTGTACAATCGGAGTTATTGTACTTCTCTACTATCTGATTCGTACGCTTTCTTTCTTTGAGAAAGTGAAAGGAGTTGTGCTTAATGTTTGTGAAGGAATTATGTCACTGCGTAATGTGAAGAATCTTCCGCTTTTTCTACTCTATAGTTTTTTGATATGGCTTAGCTATTTCCTGCATTTTTATTTCACTTTTTATTGTTTTGCTTTTACGGCACATTTGGGCTTACTTGCTGCATTGGTTATGTTTGTTGGAGGTACCTTTGCTGTAATTGTGCCTACTCCGAATGGAGCCGGTCCATGGCATTTTGCCGTTATTACCATGATGATGCTTTACGGGGTAAATGCGACGGATGCAGGGATTTTTGCACTAATTGTTCATGGCATCCAGACTCTGCTGGTTATTTTATTGGGTGTTTATGGATTGGTGACTATTTCTTTTTTACACCGGAAGTGACGGGGGCGGATTAAATATTGTATGTACCGAAAGATATATATTTAATCTCTGAATCCGCTTTTTGAACTTTTTTTATTTGAATTTCTTCCGGTAATTCTTTCTTTTCCATTCTTTTTAGTAGCTTTGACCTGTAGAAATTGATTTAAAACCTATAAATAATTCATTTATGAGCACAATTCTTGATTTAGCTCCACAAAATGTATGGAAGCACTTTTATTCTTTGACACAGATTCCCCGCCCATCGGGACATATGGAAAAAATTACCGAATTTCTGGTAAACTTCGGTAATAGTCTTGGATTGAAAACTTTTGTGGATGATGCCGGTAATGTGATTATCCGTAAACCCGCCACTCCGGGGATGGAGAATCGTAAAGGAGTTATCCTTCAGGCACATATGGATATGGTTCCGCAGAAAAATAACGATACAGTTCACGATTTTGAGAAAGATCCGATCGAAACTTATATAGATGGTGAATGGGTAAAAGCGAAAGGTACTACATTGGGGGCCGATAATGGTTTGGGTGTAGCTGCTATCATGGCTGTTCTTGAAGATCAGAATCTAAAACACGGGCCATTGGAGGCTTTGATTACGAAAGATGAAGAAACGGGTATGTATGGTGCTTTTGGCTTAAAACCGGGTACGGTGAATGGCGAAATATTGCTTAATCTTGATTCTGAAGATGAAGGTGAACTTTATATTGGCTGTGCCGGTGGTATGGATGTAACTGCTTCTCTTGAATATAAGGAAGTTGCTCCGGAAGAAGGTGATATCGCTATTAGAGTGAATCTGAAAGGTCTTCGTGGAGGACATTCCGGATTGGAGATTAATCAGGGACGTGCCAATGCCAACAAATTGTTGGTACGTTTTATACGTGAGGCAGTAGCAACTTATGAAGCCCGCCTGGCAAGCTGGGAAGGCGGAAATATGCGGAATGCCATACCTCGCGAGGCACATGCTGTAGTGACTATTCCTGCTGAAAATGAAGAAGAATTGTTGGCTTTGGTGAAATATTGTGAAGACCTTTTCAATGAAGAGTTCAAAGCGATCGAAACTCCTATCAGCTTTACTGCAGAACGGGTAGAATTACCTGCTGGAGAAGTTCCTGAAGAAATCCAGGATAATCTGATCGATGCTATTTTTGCTTGCCAGAATGGTGTGATGCGTATGATTCCTACTATTCCCGATACCGTGGAAACCTCTTCAAATTTAGCTATCATCAATATTGGTGAAGGTAAAGCCTCTTTCAAAATCCTTGCGCGCAGTTCCAGTGACAGTATGAAGGAATGTCTGACTACCAGTTTGGAATGTTGTTTTTCTATGGCAGGTATGAAGGTAGAGATGACCGGAGGCTATTCCGGATGGCAACCCGATATTAATTCTCCGATTTTACATGCTATGAAGGAATCTTACAAGAAGCAGTTTGGTACAGAACCGGCAGTGAAAGTAATTCATGCCGGATTGGAATGTGGCATCATCGGAGCTATTATTCCTGGGTTGGATATGATTTCATTTGGGCCAACATTACGCTCTCCGCATTCTCCCGATGAAAGAGCTTTGATTCCGACAGTTCAAAAATTCTATGACTTTTTAATTGCTACTTTGGAGCAGACTCCAATGAAATAAATAAATTCCATTGATAGTGAAAAGAGGTAAGCGTGGTGTAAACGCTTTCCTCTTTTCTTTTTAGTGTCTTTTCTACTTTTGAAAACTATCTTTCTTCCTGTCTACTTTATGACGGCCTGTCATTCGGATGTGAGATATTGTCAGTTGCAGCCTGTCTTTTTGACTCCCTTATTGTCCTGTTTTGTCTTTTGATTACCATCCGGGACTCTTTTTCTTGATATACATCAAGAAATGTGTTTTAAAACATGTTTTTATCTTGCTTTTGAGTACAACGTATCTGTTTTGGCTTTACTTTTGTGTTGTAAAACATAAAAATTAGGATAACAAAGTTTTTAGGTAACAGTTTTTAAGGTAAAAAGATTATGAAGATTGTAAGAAGTTTATTAAAGAATTTGGCTAATGCCAATCCTAACATTTGGGGATATGTGACGCTCTAAGCGTTTTTCCCTTCAGGTTTTCAGTGTGTATTAATTAAGGTAATTATTATTAGTATTTAAAGCAATGAAAAAAGTAGTAATGCATCTGCTGGAAAGATGTTTGAGAGAAGCCGGCAGAAATGAAATGATGAAGTGGGGATACACTAAATAAAAGTGTTCCCCACTTTTTTTATTTTGACTCAAGTTTGTTTCGTGTCGTTGAGTTTTGAGGCCGGGTCATTTTTTCACATGGAAGTTTACCTCGCCTCTGATCAGCTCTCCTTTTAATGTGAAGCCTTCCACTACCACCTTAAATTCTCCTTCAAGGTCAGAAGTATAGAATGAAAGTGTGGTATCTATTCCTGCTTCTGTCTCTACAGAGGGATTCCAGTATAGCGTATGGCGGAAATCCGGTCTACGTGATTTTTTGTCAGTAGCGTCTTTATATTCAGGCATCTTAAATGTAACAGGCAGTTGCGGACACTCGTAAACCGTTAGTCGTGAATCGTCACTAAGCTGTATGGAAGGTAAGTCTCCTCTTTGGGTAGTAAGTGAAATCATGCATTCGAATACTTCACCACCAAATCCATAACGGCCGTTATATATTTCGATTTTCTTCACCAATCTGGGATTATATTTTAAAATATCCTCATGGTCATGAATGGGAACGCCGTCCAGCAGTACCAATGTATTTCCGATATTGAATCTTTTTTCTCCTTCTTTGAGTACTCTTAATCTACGTTTTCCATTAACTTTACGTATTATCACACTGCGTACGAATTCCACGAAAGTTTCTGTCATTGTATTGAATCGTGTGTATTCATCCAAATTGTAATTCAGATAAGGTTGAAGTCCATAACAAGATTGCAGAGGAATGGCATGATCCAATGAATCGAGCACTGTGACTTGCTGCAGCTGTATACCTATGCTCCTTTCCAACAGTCGTTTTTTATTCCGATAGAGTTTTAATGATGGCAGGTTTTGGGGTAACTTTTCACTGAAGGGTGATAAGATGTTCATTCTGAACGGTTCCCCGTTAATGTTCCATGCAGCGGCTACTACATCGTTCGTTCCATATACATGGCTTGTGTAGAACAGTGTATTTCCTCCCGATTCCACTTGTCCTTGCACATATCGTATATCTTTTCCTACGAAAGCGATGTCGGCTGATATAGGTTCATTTTGTCCTTGCTTCAATGTTTCTCCTGTAGGGCTTTCTATCTGTCCGCAGATGATATGCCCTTCATATTCCGGTATCCATTTTCCGGAAAATGTTCCAGGAGTAGCGGTCACTTGTTTTCTCCAGGTGGATTCTTCAAGAGGCGGGAGGGTTACCAGTGAATCATTACGGCTTACCGAGACAGTAAGATCGGATACTTCATCCGGTAGTCTATTAATGGTCAATTCTACGAGTTGGCGTGTGTTGTAGTTCGACCGGGAAGTTTTTATATGAATATTTTCGGTGGTAGCTGGTTTCCCTTTCGGATATATCTCGGCAGAATCCGCTAGTTCAATAGGATCGGAGTCTGATACTCGGAAAGTGTTAATTACAGCAATGGATTTTCTGAAGAACACTTTTTCTCCTTCATTCCTCATATATCGTGTGTATCCGGTCAATTCATAAATTCCCGAAGGAGCGTCTGTAGGAATCTTGACTTTGCCCGAACCGCTCCCATTGTCAAGTGCCAGTTTAAGTTGTGCTTTAGGCCGTTCAGTATTCGATATTTCTATGTATCCCACTTTGCTGAAAGAAGATGGGCGAAAATGTGTGTCAATAGTATAAAATTTGAGCCATACTTCTTCACCGGCCAAATAACACGTTTTATCCGTATGTACGTATACCCGTTCATATAATTCTTCTTGTGCTTGCAAAATCAGACAGAATAAGATAAAGAGATATAGTGTGAAAATCCGTTTCATAATTGCCTCCTTTTGTTTAAGTTATTGATGATCGTTGGGCCAGAATGAAGGCTTGTTTTTACTTCCTCCGTTGGCTTCACATTCTGTACATCTCCGTAGGGCCCAGTGGTCAATGTGAGTGCCTGTACCGACTGGACGATAACCGACAAGGTATCTTATCAGATATGTGCTATAGCCCTGTTCATCCATTTCGCTATCCGACACTTCTTCACAGCCACTGTATAGAGGAGGACGTTTAATTTCGTTGGGATGAATGTATATTCTCTTTTCAGAGATGTTTTTATAGACGCCTACATAACCGATCGTCCTTCGTCCAGGCTGACTGATACAACTAATGTTTCCTTGGATTTCAGAGGGCTGTGGAGTAAAGATTCCTCCCATTTCTTCATTCTGTTGCTGTACATTCAAGTAATATTCATATCCCTCTTTACTCAATGCCCGTTGCTGTACCTGTATGCTGTATAGTACAGTGAATCTGTCTTCATTGACCGGCACATCGAGTAGCTTATTATTTATGATCAGATGTTCTTTCAACTTTTCCGTAGAGCCAATCAATATATTTCTTGATATTTCCTTTTTCCAACAATAGAAAGTTGGATAATTGCTGTCTTCATAGATGCGGTTCATATCCGGATCAAAGTAGCAAGTTGTAATGTAGCTGGCTCTTATCTCCCAGTCTTCCCGATAGTTCCACATGTAGTATTGAGTTTTTCCGGGATCACCATGGGTCGATACCCGTATAGAAAGTGCTTGTTCAGGTTCTGGTTGTATCCACGAAACACTGTCTATTTCAGAAGATACCATCGGTATGGAAGGAGACGAGGTATAAATCTCTCCGTCGTATTCTATCTCTATTCCGTAGGATACATCATCCTGCAATTCACCGATACTGACCTGGTATTTACCATCACCAAGAGCCGTTCCGAAATCACTTCGATAGCCGTCGCTGCCTACTACAGCAATTCTGGCATAAATGTTTCGATAATCTTCCGGCATGTCTTCGGATAGTGGAATACTTTTGCTTAATGAGAATATGGCTTCTGTATTAGCGATAATGTCGCCGGTTACTACCAGCAATTCTTCATCGGAAGAAGGTAGTTGTGCGTTGTATTCTGAAACACAACCTGTCAGGCAGAGTAGTAACAGATAGATTTTATATTTTGATTTCAGCATGATGTTAGAATTTTATGTTATACGTAATGAAAGGAATCGGAACTCCGAAAATAGACATCTGGTATCCTTTTATTTGTCCTTCTTCCGGCATATAATAAATAGAATACACATTCTTTCTTCCGGTTACATTGTATACCCCAATCGAAATAGAACTATGTGTCAACAGGGTCAGATGATGGCTGGGTTCTATATTAAAAGAGATATCTGTACGAAAGTAATCCGGTATGCGGTATGAGTTTCTTTCCGTATAGTAAACTCGCATCGATTGCGTTGATTCATCATAATACTGTCCGGCAGGTATGGTAGTGGGGCGTCCTGTGCTATAATCCACGTTGATTGACATACTGTATCGATGCGTAAATTTGTAATTACCTACAAACTTAAAGTCGTGAGGCTTATCGTATTCTGTAGGATACCAGTCACCGTTATTCACCGGTTTCTCAATTCGTTTATCATTCTGTCTCAAGAAGGTACGTGAATACGTGTAACTCATCCATCCGTTGAGCTTACCGACTTGTTTTTTTACCTGCAATTCTACGCCATAAGCATGTCCCTGCGTGTTGATGACGTCAGTTTCAATATGGTGGTTCATAAGTAGCTTTGCTCCTCCACGATAATCCAGGTAATCGGACATTCGTTTGTAATATCCTTCCACAGAATATTCCCAGATGCCACTCGGAGAATTTAGATAAAGTCCGGCTGCGGCTTGCCAGCCTCTTTGGGGTTTGATGTTCACATCGCTCAACTTCCATGTATCCGTTGGCGACATAATGACAGTGTTCGACAACTTATGGATATATTGCCGCATCGAGTTAAATCCGGCTTTGACCGAGAAATTATCTGTGAAAGCATACCGGGCGGATAACCGGAATTCCGGCCCATGATAAGTCTTCATGAATTTTCCTGCTCCTGCAGTGATGGTGTCCGTTATGGTCGATTCGTGTGGGAGCATGCCTGATGCATATTGATAGTACGAACGTGGACCGAGTGCACTGAGCAGTGAGTAACGGATACCTGCGTTGACCGATAGTTTGGGAGTGATTTCCCATTCATCACCTAAATAAAATGCCGTTTCCAAGGCTTTATCCTTTTGTAAAACGTCCTTTTTTACAAATGATTCACTTCCTTCAGGTTCATAAGTGCCCGAATTGATATGATAGAGCATGGACTTGAAACCAAAGTTGAGCGTGTGCTTATCGGCCAGTATGTTTGTGAAGTCTGCTTTGACAAAATACTGATTAATATCAAATGAAAGTTTATAAGCAGTTGATGCATTGACGGTCTCGCGGTTATTGTAATCGTAATGATCGTATCCGGCGGAGAAGTATCCTATCAGTTTTTCGTTAAATACAGCTCTCCATCGTGCGGAAGCATTGAGATTATTGTAGCCGTATTTTTCGTTTGAATTGAAAGCGAAACGGTCATGACTATAGTATCCGTAGACATTAAGACTATGTTTGTCATTGAATTTATGTGCCACAATAGCAGCCAAATCATAAAAGCCGGCGGTACCGTTTTTGTATCCGCTTTTCTCCGGAAGCTGCTTCATGATCCAGTCAGAATACGTAGTACGCCCACTTAGTAATACAGACGTTCTGTCTTTGATAATCGGAATCTCCAGATTCAGTTTACTCGTTACCAGACCGATACCGGCCGAACCGGTGAATTTTTCTTTATTGGCTTCTTTACCGGTGATATCCAGAATGGATGAAATACGTCCACCATATTGTGCCGGGATGCTGCTTTTATATATCTCGGCTTCTTTTACCATATCTGAATTGAAGGCTGCAAAAAAGCCGAATAAATGGTTCGGGTTATAGATGGTTCCGTCATTTAGCAGAATTAGATTCTGGTCGGTAGCTCCACCACGTACGTTGAAGCCGCTTGAAGCTTCACCTACTGTTTTTACACCGGGTAAAGCCTGTACCATCTTTAAAATGTCTACTTCTCCCAAGGCCATCGGGATATTCTTCAATTGGGTTGGACGCAGTGTTTCTGCACCTAATTGCGTACTTTTCACATTTTGTATACGTCCGGAAGTAATGGTTACTTCGTCCAGCATATGTGTAGTTTCTTCAAGTTCGATGTCCAGTGTACCATCACTGTAAAGCATAATTTGTCGACGGGTATCTTTAATGTTAAGTCCTTTGATATCAATTTGTTTGTGTCCGGTAGGAAGTTCAAGAGTAAAGTTTCCCTTAACATCTGTTGTCGTCGCAATCCATGGGTCCTTTAAAATCAGATTGATGCCTATCATGGGCTCACCGGTTTTAAAGTTAGTAACTTGCCCTTTGAGTACCGCTTTTCGTGGTGGTTGCTTGATTCGTACATCTCCCACATTATACACTTTGTTTTCTGAAGATGCCTTTTCAGGTTCTCCGCTTAGGTAAGTATATACGTCACCATAATAACTTTCGCCTTTTTCCGGTTCTCCGGTCAGTTTAGCAGGTAATAGCGTGATGAGTTCCTGCTCTTTCAGCACGAATAAATTGTTTCCGGATACTGACAATTTATAGGGAGTCGGCTCAAGTGCTTCTTTTAATTGTTGCAGGGGTGAAGCTTTTCCTTTCACCAAAACCTTGAAAGGAGCACTAATAGTGCTGAAAACCCTATAGGGTGTATTTTTTTCTACAGTCTCCAATAAGGAGTCAATAGTTATACTGTCGGCAGGAAGTGAGAGGGGGTGTTGAGCCGTCATTTGTTGCGGCCATGCAAATAGTAGGGGCAACATCCATAAGTATGTACTTTTTTTCATCGTGTTTGTTTTTGGTCTATCAATTCTTCACAAAAGTTAGTAAGAGCGATTAATGAGGCATCAGCGTCATGGCGAAAATTAAGTTTATGTTTTCGTGCGTAACGTTTTATCAGTTTATGTTGCTCCGGAAAGATCTTGGCAAACGACTTGTTGTTACTGACGGGATAATATATCCCATTGTATTCCAGATAATATTTTACTCCGTATATGAAATATTCAGTTTGATGTTTGCGGGTTTTGGCTATTTTTTCTACGTTGATCTGAGCAACGGAGTATGTTTTTCGTGCCAGCAGTCTCAGTCGCTTTCCGTCTTGTAGTAATTCGTAAAATCCCTTATTGAGATCTGTCTTCTTTGTCGGACGGAAATAGATAAATGTAGTATTGTGCAGGTTGACTTGTTCGATTCCTTCATTATTGATAATCATGCTGTAATGGCTGTCAGGAGTCAGTGCACAAAGTTGGTCTTTGTGTAAATCCAAATGAAGATCCAGTCCCGGGTATCGGTTTCCTTTGAAGATAATCTCTCCTGTGGTAAATTCATCACCTTGAAAATAGGGAAGATTGTCGTATTGGGCAAGACTGTATGTTAATTCGATTTCACCATTGTAAATAGTAACATAGTCTCCTGCTGCTTTTAAGTAGTTTTCTATTGGATAAGTTTGCGAGTAAATGGTTTCTCCATTGAATAATAACGCAGTAATGGCCAGTATGTGCCTTAAGTAATGTCGGTTTTTCATAAAATGTTGTGCCTTAGTTTGTGATTAGATAAATGGTTCTTATTACAAAGATACCCGAAAAAGTTTTGCTATTTTGATTTTTGTGTTAAAAGAGATTAATTAGAACCATTAATAATCGTATCACGTTTGCCCTGTTCTCTTTTTTTAAGCTAAAAAGAACAAATCTTTAAACTTTAATTTGTTACTTTGTTAATTATGTATTGATACTTAAACTTTTAATATATGAGAATTAAACTGATTTGTATTATCGTGTTACTTTCTATGGGGATGATGTCATGGACACATGCTCAATCATACGATAGATTATGGAAGCAAGTGGAGCAGGCCCAGCAGAAAAGTTTGCCCCAAACAGTTGTCCGATTAACCGGTGAAATTTATCAAAAAGCTAAAGCAGAGAAGAATTCTCCTCAAATGCTGAAAGCTTATATTTGGCAGATGAAATTTAGGGAAGAGATTACTCCGGATAGCTTTTACGTGTCGTTGAATGGCTTAGAGCAGTGGGCGGTGACTACGGACAAGCCATTGGACCGTGCAATCCTGCATTCGCTTATCGGTAGTATGTATGCAGATTATGCTTCCCAAAACCGTTGGAAACTGAATCAACGTACGGATTTGGAAGAAGAAGCTCCGTCTGTTGATATCCGGGAGTGGAGTAAGAATCAGTTTGTAACTAAAGTAATGACAGAAATAGCCGTAACATTTCAAGACTCTTTGCTACTGCTCGATACTTCCTCCCGAAGCTACATTCCTTTTGTGGAACTTGGAGTAACCAGTGATTACTATCATCATGATATGTATCATTTGTTGGCTTCCCGTGCCATTACTTCATTGGAGAATCTGTCCGGATTTGGCCGTGATTCTTTAATAAATGTACGCATTGAAGAAATTTATCAGCATATGATGAATTCATATCGTCGGACTGATAATCACGATGCTCTGTTGCTTACTACTTTGGATTATTTGCAGTGGAAGAGGCGTACTGATATCGATTTTCGGCCTTATCGTGTTCCGGAGGGGAAACTTGGCTTGACACAGGATCCTTATTTGGCTGCACTGGACAAACTGATTGCCGAAAATAAGTCACATGATGTCTGTGCAGAAGTTTATTTGCTCAAGGCACAGGCGGCAATGGATGCAGGAGTGCCCGCTTCTGCGTTACAATTGTGCGAAGAGGCTATCTCTCGCTATCCGGACTATCGCCGCATCAATGCTCTGAAAGAACTGAAGCAAGAAATTCTGCGTCCCGATCTGACAGTGCAATCCCCGTCAACAGTTTATCCGGGTGAGGAGTTTGATTTAAAAGTCAGCTTTAAAAATTTGAAAGACTTTACGGTAGAGTTGTATGCAATTAATTTACCGGCACGTCCGAATACGGTGGAAGCACCCAATGACGCATTTCTAAAAAAACATGGACGTTTACTTTCATCGGAACATTATGTTCTCTTCCCGTCGGATGACTATAAAGTGAAAGATTCCATCTACCACATAAAGGCACCTGAAACAGGACTGTACGCCCTCCGTGTTATTCCGGGTGTTAAGGTTCGTTCCAATGTTTCAAAATTTCTCTATTCTACTTGCTTTAAAGTTCTTACCCGATCTCTACCTTCTAATCTGAGTGAGGTAGCTATTCTCGATGCTATGAGTGGCAAGCCTTTGCAGGGTGTTGTTCTTTCATTCTTCGATCGACAGAACAAACAACTTCTGACAGCCACTACCAATACCGAAGGGAAAGTACAGTTTGCTTCGTCGGAAAAATATAGGTATCTGACTGCTGCCAAAGGGAATGATACAGCTATGCCGCAGATGTATTTATGGGGAGGAGATTATAATTTTGCAGACCATTCAAAACCTGTTTCTGTGGTAACTTTGCTTACCGACCGTTCTGTTTATCGTCCGGGGCAGACTGTCTATGTAAAAGGCATTGCCTATGAACAGTATCCTGACTCTGCCCATGTGATTGCGGGACAGGAATATACGCTGACTCTTTCGGATGCCAATGGGCAAGAAATCAGTGCAAAGAAGCTGCGTACCAATGATTTTGGATCTTTCACCGCAGAATTTGTTTTACCGTCTGTTTGTTTGAACGGTACTTTTAGTTTGAATACTCAAAACGGATTTCGTTCCATTCGTGTAGAGGATTACAAACGTCCTACATTTGATATTACTTTTGAGCCGGTGACTGAAAGTTATCGGTTGGGAGATCGTGTCGAGTTGAAAGGGAGTGTAAAAACTTTCAGTGGTGTGCCGTTACAGGATATTCCTGTTACTTATACCATTACCCGCTCATTGTATACTTGGCGGATGTGGGGGATGAATCCGGTTATTTTGGCCTCTGACACTGTCCGTTTGGGAGTAGATGGAAACTTCGAAATTCCTGTGGATCTGAAACCTGACACTTCGAATCCCGATTTGGGAGACGGTGACAATACCTCTTTATATTATGATTATAAAGTGCAGCTTTCAGTAACCAATGTCGCAGGTGAAACGCAAACCTCAGAAACCAGTCTGCGGGCAGGAAAGACCTCTTTGTTATTGTTTGCTGATATATCCGGGCTGATTTGCAAGGATGATTCTGTGAAAGCGACTTTTCGGGTAAATAATCTGGATCGTAAACCGGTCAGTGTCGAAGGCAGTTACCGGTTGTTTTTGATTTCCGATTATCAGAAATCAAAACCCTTGAAAGAACAGGACGTTTCCGATCAACCGGCTCTTTCCGGTTCGTTTAGGTCCAATGAAGAGATCTTGTTCTCCGATTGGAAAAAACTTCCTTCAGGTGCTTACAAACTTGTAGCTTCGGTGAAGGATGATCAAGGCCGTAAGGTAGATGCGGAAAAGGTAGTGATTCTTTTTGCTTCCGATGATAAGCGTCCTCCGGTATCTATGCCTTTGTGGTGTTATGAAGTGAATACCCGGTTTGATGCAGCACATCCTGCCCTGTTCTATTTTGGTACTTCCGAAAAAGATACTTATGTCTTAATGGATGTGTTCTGTGGTAATAAGCATCTGGAGAGTAAGCTTCTTCATTTGTCCGATTCTCTTGTTCGTTTTGAATATCCGTATCGGGAAGCCTATGGGAATGGTTTGGGTATTACCTTTGTATTTGTTCGTAAAGGTGTTGTTTACGAACAGGAGGTAAGCCTGATAAAACGTTTGCCCGATCATAACTTGAATATGCGTTGGGATGTATTCCGTGATAAATTACGTCCCGGGCAGGAAGAGGAATGGAAACTGACTATCCGTAATCCACAGAAATCACCTGTTTTGGCCGAAATGCTGGCTACTATGTATGATGCCTCTTTGGATAAAATTTGGAAGACCAACCAGTCATTGCAATTACATTATCAACTTTCTGTCCCCATTGCTCGTTGGAGGAGAGATTATGTTGGCTCAAACTATTTTTATTTTGGTTTCCGCCGGACTGATTTTAAGGTGCCTCCGTTTAGCTATGATCATTTTGACTTGCCTCCGGTTTTATATGCGGTTGCCGAAATGTTGTCGGTCACCAATGATGCTGCTCCGACTACCCGATATGCACGTCTGCGCGGAATGGGTGCTGCAAAACCACAAATGAAGAGCGCTGCCGTAGCCGATGTCGTTTTCGAATCTGAAATGGTTCCTGTTACGGAAGAGAACGGAATGGCAATGTCAATGGACAATGCCGATATGGGTAGGACAACAGATATAGAGTTACGTACCGACTTTGCGGAAACTGCCTTCTTTTATCCGCAGCTTCACACGAACGTTCAGGGTGAGGTCAGTTTCTCTTTCCGTATGCCTCAAAGTCTCACGACCTGGAATTTCCGAGGATATGCTCATACACAAGATATGATGACAGGGCAGATGGATGCTACTGCTGTTACCAGTAAAGAGTTTATGCTTACTCCGAATCTACCTCGGTTTGTCCGGGTAGGAGATCACACTTCCATGGCTGCTTCTGTTAGTAATCTGACCGGTAAAAATCTGTCTGGTACTGTGAAACTGGTACTTTTCGATCCAATGACAGATCAGGTAATATCGACCCAACAGAAGAAATTTAATGCCGGAGCCGGACAGAGTGTTGGTGTAAGTTTCTTGTTCACAGTAACCGATAAATATGAACTTTTGGGATGCCGGATGATTGCCGAAGGAGGAAATTTCAGTGATGGAGAGCAGCATTTGCTTCCGGTTCTCAGTGATAAGGAGAACTTGACAGAGACTTTGCCCATGCCTGTTCGTGGCGAGCAAACACGTACTTTTTCTTTGGCCGATCTGTTCAATCACCATAGTAAGACTGCGACCAACCGCCGTTTAACTGTAGAGTTTACTTCCAATCCGGCTTGGTATGCAGTGCAAGCATTACCGGCACTATCACAACCTCGGAATGATGATGCTATTTCGTGGGCTACTTCCTGGTATGCCAATACAATGGCTTCTTATATCATGAATGCTCAGCCACGTATTCAGGCAATATTTGATAGTTGGAAACTCCAGGGAGGCACTAAAGAAAGCTTCTTGAGTAATTTGCAAAAAAATCAGGAAGTGAAGAATATCCTTCTTTCTGAATCTCCTTGGGTGATGGAAGCGACTTCGGAAAGCGAACAAAAAGAGCGTATTGCCACTTTATTCGATTTGAATAATATCCGTAACAGTAATACAGCAGCTTTGTTGAAATTAAAGGAACTCCAGTTACCTGATGGTTCGTGGAGCTGGTATAAAGGAATGGACGGAAGTCTTTTTGTCACCGACTTCATTGTAGAACAGAATGCACGTATAGCCCTGCTTACAGGGAAGCCGCTGGAGGGAGGAGCGCTGGATATGCAACAAGCAGCTTTCGGTTATCTCCATAAAGAAGCCTTGCAGGAATATCGTTCTATCCGTGAGGCAGAAAAGGTTGGCAATAAATCAGAGGGAATTTCACGAAGTGCATTGAAGTATCTTTATTTGATTGCTGTCTCTGGCGAAAAAGTTCCGGCATCGGTGAAAGAAGGTTATGATTACTTCCTATCCAAAGTTGCTCCATCATTGTCTCAACAATCCGTCACCGAGAAGGCCTGGTCGGCTATTGTATTACAGAAGGCAGGTAAGGTAAAAGAAGCTCAGGAGTTTATGGCATCTCTCAAAGAATATCTTACTCAAACAGACGAGCAAGGCATGTTCTTTGATAGGACTGATAGTCCGTATGCTTGGAATAACTTAAAAGTGCCTGCCCATGTTGATGTAATGGAGGCTTTTGAGATGGTAGGCAGCAATGCCACGATTGTTGAAGAAATGAAAATGTGGCTTTTAAAACAGAAGCAAACTCAACAGTGGGACTCTCCGGTAGCTACAGCCAATGCTGTTTATGCTTTGCTTTACCGGGGTACTAATTTATTGGATAATCAGGGAGACGTGCGTATTGTCCTTGGCAATGAAGTTTTAGAAACGATAAGTCCTGCCAAGACGACTGTTCCGGGATTAGGCTATATCAAAAAGACTTTTACCGATAAGAAGACCGTGAATACCGATGAGATTATCGTTGAAAAGAGAGATCCGGGTATTGCCTGGGGAGCAGTTTATGCACAGTTCGAAGAGAATCTTGATAAAGTGGTCCGCCAGGGAAGTGGGTTGAATGTTGATAAGAAATTGTATGTAGAGACGATTGTTAATAATAATCGCCGGTTACAGCCGGTTATCGGTAAAACTCAATTAAAGGTTGGTGATAAAGTAGTTGTTCGTCTGACCGTTCGTCTCGATCGTACAATGGACTTTGTACAATTGAAAGATCAACGTGCTGCTTGTCTTGAACCGGTAGAGGTCCTGTCCGGATATCATAATGTCGGTGATGTCGGTTGTTATGTTGCAGTAAAAGATGCTTCTACCGATTTCTTCTTCGATACTTTGAATAAGGGGACTTATGTTTTAGAATACAGTTATCGTGTAGACCGTGCGGGAAGTTATGAAGCAGGAATTGCTACTATTCAAAGTGCCTATGCACCCGAATATGCTGCCCATTCAGCTTCTGCCCGTTACGAAGTTTCTCAGTAAATAGAACTCTGTCTTTTGAAAGGGGAGGATCGTCAAAACCCACCACAGAGGACACAGAGTAACACAGAGGCAATTTTAAGTTGTTGATTCTTGATGAAAAGACTCTGTGATACTCCGTGTCACTCCGTGGTAAAAAGAGTTTCGATTAGGGTATATAAGCGAAAGCCGTTCTGCCTGTGCTTAAAAATATGTAATCAATGGCAGAATCTCACTGAAAACCCCTATTTTTGTACTCTAAACAACTAATAATTATAAAACAGAGACGAATGAAACGTAGTTTACTCTTCATATTTACTTTACTTACTATTACTTTATCGGCTGTAGCTCAACCTCGTATCTCTTCTAATAAGGAGACCCATCATTTCGGACAAATCGAATGGAAACGTCCGGTTTCTGTAGAATATACTATTACCAATACAGGTGATAAACCTTTGGTACTGACTAATGTTACCACTTCTTGTGCCTGTTCGGTTGCTAACTGGACGAAAACTCCGATTGCTCCCGGAGAAAAAGGAACAGTTAGTGCTACGTTTGATGCTAAAGCGCTAGGGCATTTCAATAAGTCAATCGGCATTTACAGCAATGCACAGCCTAGTTTGGTTTATCTGAATTTTGACGGGGAGGTGGTTCAGGAAATCAAGGACTTTACTAAAACACATCCTTATGCAATCGGGCAAATCCGGATTGATCGTACAGATATTGATTTTCCGGATGCACACAGTGGAGAGAAACCGGTAATCACATTAGGAGTAGTCAATCTTTCCGATCGTCCATACGAACCTGTATTGATGCACCTTCCGCCTTATCTGAAAATGGAAACTAATCCGACCGTCCTTTTAAAGGGTAAGAAAGGAACCATTACTCTCACACTCGACACCAAACAACTAATGGATTTGGGCTTGACTCAGTCTTCTGTTTATCTGGCTCGTTTTGCCGGTGATAAAGTGGGTGAAGAGAACGAAATACCTGTGTCAGCAGTCCTTCTTCCGGACTTTTCAGGAATGACCGAACAGGATAAGGCGGTCGCTCCTGTTATTCGCCTGTCCGAATCTAAGATTGATTTAAGTCAGGTGCTGGCCAAGAAAAACAAAGCCAGACGAGACATTGTTATCACTAATACAGGTAAATCTCCTCTGCAAATTAGCAAACTGCAAGTGTTTAATCCGGCAGTGGGGGTTGCTTTGAAAAAAACTGTACTGCAACCGGGTGAAAGTACTCGGCTGAGGGTGACTGTTCTGAAAAAGAACCTTGGAAAGAAAAAGAGACATTTACGTATCCTGATGATCACCAATGATCCGGTGCAACCGAAAGTGGAGATCGATGTAAAAGCTACGAATAACGAATCACATAATTAATATCTGCCATGGAACATCCTGAGAATAACGAAGCGTATAAAGGTTTGGTTGTGAATGCAGGCATTGAACAACCGTCATCTGTAAATCCTTATCTGAAACGGAAGGTAAAGAAGCGTCAATTGTCGGTTAGTGAGTTTGTGGAGGGAATTGTCAAGGGAGATGTGACGATCTTGAGTCAGGCTGTGACTTTGGTAGAAAGTGTGCGTCCTGAACATCAAGCTACTGCCCAGGAAGTTATTGAAAAATGTCTGCCTTATTCCGGAAATTCAATCCGTGTAGGTATCAGTGGTGTACCGGGAGCCGGTAAAAGCACCTCGATTGATGTCTTTGGATTGCACGTTCTCGAAAAGGGAGGTAAGTTAGCTGTTTTAGCCATCGACCCGAGCAGTGAACGCAGCAAAGGAAGTATTTTGGGTGATAAAACCCGTATGGAGCAGCTTTCAGTGCATCCTAAATCATTTATACGTCCTAGCCCTTCCGCCGGTTCTTTGGGGGGAGTAGCCCGTAAAACCCGTGAAACAATCATTCTGTGTGAAGCGGCCGGCTTCGATAAGATATTTGTAGAGACAGTGGGAGTGGGACAGAGTGAAACGGCTGTTCATTCGATGGTCGATTTCTTTCTGTTGATTCAGTTGGCCGGTACGGGAGACGAACTTCAAGGTATTAAACGCGGTATCATGGAAATGGCAGATGGTATTGTGATTAATAAGGCTGATGGTAGCAATATCGATAAAGCCAAATTGGCCGCTGCTCAGTTCCGTAATGCTTTGCATCTTTTTCCCGCTCCCGATTCCGGATGGACACCGCGTGTACTCACATATTCCGGATTCTACAATCTTGGGGTAAAGGAAATATGGGATATGGTGTATGAGTATATCGATTTTGTGAAAGGTAATGGCTATTTTGAATATCGCCGTAACGAACAAAGTAAATACTGGATGTATGAAAGCATCAATGAACAGTTACGTGACAGTTTCTATCATAATGCCAAGATCGAATCGATGTTACAAGAAAAGGAGCAACAAGTGCTCAGGGGAAATCTGACCTCTTTTGTTGCTGCCAAGAGCCTACTCGATACCTATTTTGAAGATCTGAAATAATGATAAAGGTGTGTCAAAATTCTGTGGTGAGTTATGACACACCTTCCAAATCTGCTTTCGATTTACTTTGAGTCACAAAGTAGACTCCAAGAAATACTAATGCGATTGCAACTCCTTTTTCCCAGCCGAAGCTTCCGATTCCCATTAAAATAGCAGCAATAGAAGCAACAATAGGCTGTACATAATTATACATGCTTACTACTGTAGGGCGCATCAGTTTTTGCGCGGTCATGATGCAGATGTAAGCAATGAAACTTCCACATAGTACCACATAAAGTACTTGATAGATGGCGGCTGTCGAAATGCTGTCCCATTTAATGCTTGCTATATCCTGGTATGAGAAAGGAATATAACAGATGGATGCATAGATAAACATCCACTTATTAATCGTGATGGCCGAATAGCGTTGGGATAACCCTTTGAATACGGTTAAATAGATGGAGAAGCTAAGTTGCGCAATCATGCAAAGTAAATCTCCCCAAATGCTTCCTCCTCCTGCACTTACTGCCTGACTGCTTAGAATTAAGATTAACGCTCCCATTGCTCCGATAAAGATGCCCAAAACCTTTTTGTTGGTAACCGGTTCTTTCAGATAGATGGCCGCTACAATCATAGTGATGATAGGTGAAGTTGTTGTTACGATAGATGCGTCTATCGGAGAAGTGAGAGACAATCCGAATATAAATATCCCCTGATTGAAAACAAGGGCAAACAGAGAAGCAAAAAAAATCTTCACCATGTCACGGTGTCCTACCTGCTCTTGTTTGCAGAAAGCGGAAAGTATCCAGAAAGCTGCTGCGGCACCTACCATGCGGAAGGTGGTTACCGAAAGCGCTGAGAACTCTGCCAATGCCGATTTACCGATGGGGGACATCAGCCCCCACATCATGTTGGCTGTAAATGCCAATGCGTGTCCTTTCAGATTCTTATCAATCTCCATACCGAAAATGTTACCTTTATTGAAAACTGATGCAAAAGTAACCAATTTATCGTTTGAATTTTCTATATTTGTTTAATTTAAATGCAACCATTTATGGAACTATCAGCCAATTATATCAAACGAATTGAAATAGACGGATTATGGGACCGTTTCAATATAGTCTGGGACCTTCGTCCGGATGTCAATATACTATCCGGAATCAATGGAGTTGGAAAAACCACTATCCTGAATCGATCGGTCGGGTATCTCGAGCAACTGTCGGGTGAAGTGAAGAGTGATGAAAAAAACGGAGTACATATCTTTTTCGACAATCCCGAAGCTACTTACATTCCTTATGATGTTATCCGTAGTTACGATCGTCCGCTTATTATGGGGGATTTCACAGCCCGTATGGCAGATAAGAATGTAAAGTCCGAACTCGACTGGCAACTCTATCTGTTGCAGCGCCGTTATCTGGATTATCAAGTCAATATAGGCAATAAGATGATCGAGCTGTTGAGCAGCAATAACGAGGAAGAACGTAGCAAAGCAGCCACTCTTTCCATTGCTAAACGTCGTTTTCAAGACATGGTTGACGAACTATTCAGCTATACCCGTAAAAAAATAGACCGTAGACGCAATGATATTGCTTTCTATCAGGATGGTGAACTTCTGTTTCCTTATAAACTTTCTTCCGGCGAAAAGCAGATGTTAGTTATTCTGCTTACTGTACTTGTACAGGATAATGCCCATTGCGTATTGTTCATGGACGAGCCCGAAGCTTCTTTGCATATCGAATGGCAGCAAAAGCTGATATCGATGATCCGTGAACTGAATCCGAATGTGCAGATTATACTAACGACACATTCTCCTGCAGTGATCATGGAAGGATGGCTCGATGCTGTGACCGAAGTAAGTGATATTGCAACCAGCTATAAGTAGCATTTAACTAAAACACGACCTATGGCAATCAGTCTCAAAGACAATCTGACTTCTTCCTATTTCAATGCTGCTCATAAGTTATACTCTAAAAAGGCGCGCCGCCGGATTGTAGCTTATGTTGAGAGTTATGACGATGTAGCTTTCTGGCGTACACTGCTTGAGGAGTTTGAGGACGAAGAACATTATTTTCAGGTGATGCTTCCTTCGGCTACATCCTTGGCTAAAGGCAAGAAAATGGTACTGATGAATACCCTTAATACGGCCGAGTTAGGCAAAAGTCTGATTGCCTGTGTGGATAGCGATTATGACTTTTTGTTGCAAGGAGCTACTGCTACTTCACGTAAAATTAATCGTAATAGATATATTTTTCAGACCTATGCTTATGCTATTGAAAACTATCATTGTTATGCCGATAGCTTGCATGAGGTCTGTGTGCAAGCCACTTTGAACGACAGACACCTGATTGACTTCAATGAGTTTATGAAACGATACTCTCAGATTGCTTATCCGCTTTTCCTGTGGTCTGTCTGGTTTTATCGTCGTCATGATACTTATACGTTTACTATGAGTGAATTCAATGCCTGTGTTCGTTTGCACGATGTCAGCTTGAGGCATCCGGAACGTTCTTTGGAGGCAGTGAGGCGTTCGGTAACGTCTAAACTTTCTGAGTTATCCACGCGTTTTCCACAAGGTATCGAAGAGGTCGATAAGTTATCGGTCGAATTAAAAGGACTTGGAGTGCTTCCTGATACAACATATCTGTTTATTCAGGGGCATCACATCATGGACAATGTCGTGATGAAAGTATTGACTCCCGTTTGTACAGCCCTGCGACGCGAACGGGAACAAGAAATCAAAAAATTGGCGGAACATGACGAACAATTTCATAATGAACTGACTTGTTATCAAAACAGTCAGGTCAATGTGGAGGTAATGCTTCGCAAAAATAGTGCTTACAAAGATTTATACCTTTATCAATGGTTGAAAGAAGACATAAAAGAGTTTTTATATGGAACAGATAACCGAAAAAATAAATGACTTATTCGTTTCCTGGGGATTTGACTCCAGTGAAGTAGGTCCCATTATGACACTGGTACTGATTATTGGCATTGCCTTTTTAGCCGATCTTATTTGTCGTAACATTCTTTTAAGAGTAGTTGCTAAACTAGTGAAAAAGACCAAAGCAACCTGGGATGATATTGTGTTCGACCGTAAAGTTTTGATTTACCTCAGTCACCTTGTCCCCCCCATCATTATTTATGTGTTGATTCCTTTGGCAATTCCGAATGTAAGTGCCCTCGATTTTATCCGTCGTATCTGCATGATTTATATCATTGCGGTTTTTCTGCGTTTTATCAGTGCATTTCTGTCGGCTGTTTATCATGTATACAGTGAGCGAGAACAGTTTCGTGATCGACCATTGAAAGGTTTGTTGCAAACGGCACAAGTGATACTATTTTTCATTGGAGGAATTGTTGTTATCAGTGTATTGATAGATAAATCTCCGATGGTATTGCTCACCGGGCTTGGTGCTTCGGCTGCCATCCTGATGTTGGTGTTTAAAGACAGTATCATGGGATTTGTGTCCGGCATTCAACTTTCTGCAAATAATATGCTGAAAGTAGGTGACTGGATTGCTATGCCCAAATACGGAGCCGACGGTACGGTGATTGAAGTGACGCTCAATACGGTGAAGGTGCGCAATTGGGACAATACCATCACTACCATCCCTCCCTATCTGCTGGTCAGCGATTCTTTTCAGAATTGGCGGGGTATGCAAGAGTCCGGTGGACGGCGTGTGAAGCGTTCTATCAATATCGATATGAACAGTGTAAGATTCTGTACCCCCGAAATGTTGGCTAAATATAAGAAAATCCAATTGTTGACCGATTATGTGGAGCAGACCGAGCAGGTGGTGAAAGAGTATAATAAAGAACATCACATAGACAACTCTATTTTGGTCAATGGGCGACGTCAGACCAATCTCGGAGTATTCCGTGCCTATCTGACCAACTACTTGAAAAGTCTTCCCGATGTCAATAAGAACCTCACTTGTATGGTACGGTATCTTCAGCCCACCGAACAAGGTATTCCGGTCGAACTTTACTTTTTTTCTGCTGTGAAAGAGTGGGTACCTTACGAAGGAATTCAGGCCGATGTATTCGATCATCTGCTTGCCATTGTTCCGGAATTTGGTTTGCGCGTATTCCAGAATCCTACGGGAGAAGATTTTCGGGAGTGGAATAGCAGAAATTAAAAAAGTGTGTTATATTTGTGGCTAATAATACTATATTAGCTATGAATGCACTACAAAGCAACATTATTCGGGAGATCACTCCGTTGTCCGATAAGGATTGTTTCTACATTGCCGAACGGTATAAAACGGAGTTTACTTATCCCATTCACAATCATGCCGAATTTGAGCTGAACTTTACGGAGAAAGCAGCCGGTGTGCGACGGATCGTCGGTGATTCGGCAGAAGTGATCAGTGATTATGATTTGGTTCTGATTACCGGAAAAGATCTGGAACATGTATGGGAACAACATGATTGTCATTCGAAAGAGATCCGTGAAATAACGATTCAGTTCTCTTCCGATCTTTTCTTCAAAAGTTTTATCAATAAGAATCAGTTCGATTCTATTCGTGATATGCTTGAGAAAGCTCAGAAAGGTCTTTGTTTTCCGATGTCCGCCATCCTGAAAATTTATCCCCTTCTCGATACGCTGGCATCCGAGAAACAGGGGTTTTATGCTGTCATCAAGTTCTTGACCATACTTTATGAACTGTCACTTTTCAATGAAGAGGCCCGTACGTTGTCAAGTTCTTCCTTCGCGAAAATCGGCATTCATTCGGATAGCCGCCGTGTGCAGAAAGTGCAGGAATATATTAATGCCCATTATCAGGAAGAGATCCGCCTGAATCAGCTGGCTGATATGGTAGGAATGACTCCGGTATCTTTCAGTCGCTTCTTTAAATTGCGTACCGGTAAGAATCTTTCGGACTATATCATTGACATTCGTTTGGGGTTTGCTGCCCGCCTGCTGGTTGATTCTACTATGTCTATTGCTGAAATCTGTTATGAATGCGGGTTTAATAATCTTTCTAATTTCAATCGGATCTTCAAGAAAAAGAAAGAATGTTCGCCCAAAGAGTTTCGTGAAAACTACAGGAAGAAAAAGAAGCTGGTATAATTTTATGTGAGAATGCCTACCGAAAGATAGGAATCTTTTCTCATTTGGTAATGGAGTAAATATTGTTTCTTTAATTGATTCGGTAAAAATGATTTTTCGACTAAATCTTGTACTTGTTCTGCCTTTTGGCAAAAGCTTATTAGCTCTTTATGAACTCTTTTGGGGGGAATGCCGATGCGGATACCAAATTCTATGAATTCTTTTCCTGTAACCGCACCGTCATTTCCGTTTAACGTATTCTCTTTAAACAAGCCACGTTGTAAAGCAAATACATGATCATCAAAAATATGCAGTCTGGTATTTAGCAAATCATATGCCGGAGCAAGTATAAAATCTCCAGAAGGAGTTTCTAACAAAGAGAAATTTTTAGCATGAGCATCTCCATTTGAAAAAAGGAAGTTGAAAATAACTAATCGAAAGAATTTTAGAACCTCTACAGATGATGCTGAGACGTACTGTTTGATAATATCCGCCATCTCTTCATAACTTAATACATCATATTTGTAGTTGGGACCTTTATTACCCTTTGATATTCCGGCTAAAGAAGCAAAATCTTCTTTTCTGAATTTTCTTCCATTGGGTGCAATGTCAAAACGTCGTGTGATATAGGCAGGTTCATCATTTTGAAAAAAACAGAGCCCATTGGCTGCTGTAGGAATATTGTAAACTTGCGAGGCTATTTGCATGGTTAAGTGTTCATTGGCTGGACTTATTTTGTTGAGCTCCGGATATAGACATGTGTTTGTTGTTATCCTGAAATTCTTTTTGTTCCGTTTCATTATTGTCCATGCCATTGTATGGCAGTATATGGTTTACCTTTTGGCTATTGAACAGCTCTTTCAATGCAACAGGCGAATAGGTTGAGAATCCCTTTTGTAAAGTAGAAGGACAGCAAGTTAATTCAATCATAGTCGAGAGGTTTTATGGTTACAGCCCCAGCCGTGTCGGTATGTGCTGTAGCTAATAAAATACCAAAATCATCTTTTTCATCAATCTGCAATAATCTTGCCTGAACGATGCGGTTGTGCCCTTCTGACAGCATGTTGGCAAAAAAAGGAAATAGATAATGGGAAGTATATTCCTGTTGTTGTTTTGTCAATGTCAGGCTTATGGAGGGCTTTGATGGATCATTGAAATATTCGTCATCATAGCGAAATTTATATTCGTTAGAAGATAATTCCGTAATAATGCCTACCCGTTCTTTATTCAAGTATACGACTCCTTGTCTCATAGATGTCCCTCCTTATTTTTAATTTTCAGAGAAAGTTCTAATCCTAATACCTCCAATATGGCATAGAGCTTTTGAAAATTAATATTTATTTCTCCATTTTCAATTTTTGTTATAGTATTGATACTGATTTGTGCTAAATCGGCAAGTGTTTGCTGATTTATACCCAACATTTTTCTTCGTTGGCGAATCTGTATTCCAATTTGTTTCATATTCCCAATATATTGTGAATTTGAAACAAAAATACTAAGTATTTGTTTGATAAGCAAGGAAATTCCCAATATATTGTGAATTTGAGCTTTTTGTGGCTTGAGTTATGTACCTTCATCATGAAATTCACAATATATTGTGAATTTGATTACGGCTATTTGTACTTTTGATTTTAGAATGACAGAGATTTCTTTTTGTTTGTAGAGTGTTTCTCAATTAACATTGTTAACGCCATTTCTCCGTTATTTTATTCTTGTGTGCAAATAACAAGCCTTTTGCATTGAAAACACTTGCTATTTGCATTTAAGGAACAAGCTTTAACGTAGCGTTAAAACAAAGCTTTGGGCGAGAGAAATCTTGTGCTTTAAAAACACTGTGTTTTAGTTCGTTAAGCACACTTTTTACTTCTTTGTTTCACTGAATCCCTTTCTGGTCAAAAGCCTGTATACTTGCTTTTTTGTCAACTACAAATAGGGGACTGACACTCTCTGCTACCTTCTTTTCGTCTTGTTTAGCGCCGCTATCAGGTATCTTCCTTTGGCTCCGATGTCGCTCCAGCAAGTGTTGGCAATCAGTTTCCATACCGTCGTTCCCTTCCTCCCATAGTCCGACAGCCTGAGTATGGAGTTTACTTCCCCGGTGTCGGTAATGCTCAATCTCTTTAGCGTGTCCATCAGTCCCGAGTAATTGTGCGTCATTGTATTGAAGGCGTATCCAGGTATCGGGAGATAAGCAGAATCCCCCTTCCGCTCTTCTCCCTCCCCTTTGGGGGGAGCTGAGGGGGGAAATTCTTTATTTTCCTCTGCTTTCTTTTCTTTTACTTTACTTTGTCCGGAATTGCATGCATTTTTTGCGTCAACGGCTACATGATGTACTACATTTTTCGGGTTAACAGGTGTTTTTTCCTTTTTGAACAGCTCTGGTTGCTGAATTTCTTGTAGTGCCGGGGGAGTGTCGGCTTTTCCATTTTCTTTTTCCGGTTTCACCATCAGGTAAGGGAGCTCCGACAACTCTCTTTTCCTTCGCTTTGTCGCTTCCATCCATACTTTCTGTATACTTTCCGAAGTCAGTATTCCGTTTTCCTGATAACTGTTTCTGTCCAGTATTCCTTTGGTGAACAGAATCTCGATGATCCCCTGCACCTCTTCTGCCTGCACCTCTCTTCCTGCCTTGTTTGCGAAAATCAGGCATTGTTCTTCATCCCATCGTATGTAGTATCCCTCTTTGTAAATCTTACACATCAGTTTCAGCACAATTGCCGACCCTTTTATTCCATATTTTGCTTCTATCACTTCCATTGCGTTCTCTTCCATGAAGTTTACGCCCACCGGAAAATAATTGATCCCGTCGTATGCTATTGCCATATTTGTTTTCTTAGATTAGTTGTTTGTACTTTCAATAATACATTTACCACAAATTACTCCGGATTTCCAAAGACGTTTTCACTTGATTCCTCAAAGTATAAATAATTCATCCGTGAAAATCCGTGTAATCTGTGGTGACGCCCTATACGATCGGTCTCCACTCCATGAAGTTCTCCACCTGGAATGTCGTCCATCGCTGTTCGTCCACATTCCAGTAGACTACTGCGCCTTCTATTTTTGTGGGATCATACTTCTTACGGAACTCCGCTTCGTAGTAAATCAATGTTGCTTTCACCAGTTGGAAACTCCCGTTTTGTTTTCGGTAAGCTATCGTCGCATGTCCATATTGCATATGGTCCAGGAGTGCTTCAAGTCGTTCTACCATCCATTCGGCGCACGACTCGGTGTATCCTTTCTCGAAGACGATCCGTTTTTTCCATCTCAGTTTCATGGCTTCACTTTGTGATGCCGGGCTTTTCAACTTCTTCATATTATAATGATTTTAAAGTTTATAAATTGTTTGTCGGCCCGAAGGTAGAGTGTTTGCCGATTAGGTTGGAGTATAATAATTCATGGTGTGTTTTCTTGTCTATTTTATGCCAATGGATTTATCTCGTAGCATTTCGTTCCAGATGGTGTTTGTTTCCTTTAGAATAGTGCTGAACTTCAATGGAATGAATATTCCATTTCGAATATTTCCTAATAGTTTTTTGTCGTCTATATATCGTGCTAATGCAACTTGTGATGTCTCCTTTTTTATACCCATTGCCCCATCTTGATAGAGTGTGATTAGTAGCTTTAAGCATTCGTAGTGTTTCAAAACAATCCCTTGTATGGGTTTCTCCTTTTTTCGTCCTCTGTTTGACTTAAGGTTTCTATTGTCAGAGATTTGCTTGTTGACCGTTTTGTTTTTTTTGAATTCTTTTTTTTTCTTCTTGTTGTTTGTTTTCGTAGTTCATAATCTTTTTAATTTTAGTGATTTTTATTTGTATAAAATGTTGCAAAGGTATGGACGAAAAATTTAGTAAACTTACAAATATAAGATAAATTGTGGAATTTAATTTCTTTTTAGAGGTAAGCTGTTGGCTTATAGTGAGATAATTTGTTTAAGGAGAGATGTTTCAAAAAACGTTCGTCTATTTGAACACTATTTTTGTATTCATTTTTTTATTATCGAAACATAAAAGCAGACAGATAAAAAAGAGATTTTTATCCATAGATATCTATCTAGAAATTAATATATTAAGGTAGAAAGGCAAGAGTGCAAATCTTTTTTTTAATTAAACATTTTGCTATTATGAAAATACCCCTTATCTTTGCGTTCAAATAGACGAACGTTTAAAAACACGTTTTTTTAGTATAATTCGTTTGTTTATAGTTTCTTACCAGATAGGTAATGAGTAACTACAAGAAACCGTGGCAAGAGAGTACAAAGCTTGCCGTATATTACATAAAGTACTCGCAAGTAATTGAATTTCAAGTGTATGTAAGAAGTTCAAAGCCCCAGGAGAATGTCCTTTTCTGAAATAATCGTATAATGGAAGTGGAAAAAGAGACCGAAATATGGTTCGCTATGCGTGCCACTTATCGTCGAGAGACTGACGCTATGCGGTTGCTTGCGAAAGAGAACTTGGGCTGTTTTGTTCCTATGCAATATAAGATAAGTATAAAGAAAGGGAAAAAAGTCCGTGTTTTGGTTCCTATCATTCACAATCTAATTTTTATTCATGCTTGTCCTTCCGAAGTGAAGCGTGTCAAGTCTATGGTTGCTTATTTGCAATATATCACCGATACCCGTAGCGGTAAGAAGATCATTATCCCCGACAATGAAATGCAGCGTTTCATCGCTGTAGCCGGTACTTACAGTGACCATCTTTTATACTTTCAACCCGATGAACTCAACTTGTCCAAAGGAACCAAAGTTCGTATTACAGGTGGTGACTTCGAGGGTCAGGAAGGTGTTTTCCTGAAAGTGAAAGGTGCCCGGGATCGTCGCGTAGTCATTGCTATACAAGGTGTCATAGCCGTTGCCATGGCCACTATTCACCCTGATCTTATAGAAGTAATCAAATAATTCATAATTCAAATTTATTATGACTCTTTCCGAAGAAGTAGCTTCCCTTCAGCGTGCCGCGCACGACCTGATGTATTTGGGCATGGACGGGAGTCCCATTTACAGCGATGACTTGTCCCGCCGCAACAATGAAGTTTACCGCTTGACCACAACATTGTATAATTCCGGTGTCAAAGGTTCCACGGTTGAAGAACAGGCCTCTGTCTGTCTCGCTCTCCTAATGGGTTACAACGCATCGTTCATCGACCACGGAGAAAAGCGCGAACATGTCCAGAAGATATTAGATCGTTGCTGGGATATCCTCGATACTCTTCCCGCTTCACTATTGAAGCTCCGCTTGCTTACCGCCTGTTATGGTGAGGTATTCGACGAGCCTTTGGCTGACGAAGCCCGTGCAATTATCGCTTCTTGGGATTCGGTGTCACTTACTACCGAACAGCAAGAGGCTATCAACGAGTTTCAGACTGTGGTGGATAATCCTTATCCGTGGGAGTATGTTGAAGAATAAATTTGGATGAACGAAAGATAATGATTTTTAAGTAAGATACTTATCTGTAAGCACTCAAATTAGGGCTCAAAAATGATATATATCTTTGCTGCCAATCAACAACCAACTGTTATGGCTGTATGCCAATAGTTAAAAATCAATCGAATTCCCTTTAAGTTTTAATTATGAAAGGTATTGTTTTGGCCGGTGGTTCCGGCACTCGCTTATATCCGATTACCAAAGGAGTCAGTAAGCAGTTGCTTCCGATATTCGATAAACCGATGATCTATTATCCTATCTCTGTACTCATGTTGGCAGGGATTCGTGAGATCTTAATTATCTCCACTCCTTATGATTTACCCGGCTTTCAACGTTTGCTGGGTGATGGTTCTGATTATGGAGTGCGATTTGAATATGCGGAACAACCTTCTCCTGATGGTTTAGCACAAGCTTTTATTATTGGTGAGAAATTTATCGGTGATGATTCAGTATGTTTGGTTTTGGGTGATAATATTTTTCATGGCAATGGCTTTTCGGTTATGTTAAAAGAAGCGGTTCGAATTGCTGATGAAAAGCAAGAAGCAACGGTGTTTGGTTATTGGGTGAATGATCCGGAACGTTATGGGGTTGCGGAGTTTGATAAAAGAGGTAATTGTCTTTCCATTGAAGAAAAGCCGAAAGTGCCTAAAAGCAATTATGCCGTTGTTGGACTTTATTTTTATCCTAATAAGGTTGTGGAAGTTGCTAAGAACATAAAACCTTCTGCCCGTGGTGAGTTGGAAATTACAACTGTGAATCAGTATTTTCTGAAAAAAGAACAATTGAAAGTACAGACTTTGGGGCGTGGCTTTGCTTGGTTGGACACAGGTACACATGATTCCCTTTCAGAAGCAAGTACCTATATTGAAGTACTCGAGAAACGTCAAGGGTTGAAAATAGCTTGTCTGGAAGGGATTGCACTTCGCCAAGGTTGGATTAATTCTGATAAAATGAAGAAATTGGCTCAGCCTATGTTGAAAAACCAATATGGGAAGTACCTTTTAAAAGTAATTGATGAATTAGCTGCTGACCAATAATGAATATAATAGAAGCCGTCATAAAGGGTGTTGTGATTATTGAACCTCACTTTTATTGATTCTTAACTCGTTTTGAGTGTCAAGTAACCACTCATCTATACGAATACGTAAGTAAGGGTACGATTTATCGATTGGCCTATCGGACCAATGCTAAAACGGCATCCTAACGTGAATATTGATTCTTTTTTGCCGTATAGGTGACTGAATGTATCGCCATAAAGTCCTTGGCGTCTTTGTCGCTACGGAAGCCACCGCTTCTTTTTTGTTTTACCTTTAAGATTCTGATTCCACATTCCACCAGATTATCAAAAAGTTTGGATAACGAAGTTGAGCGAACCATTCGAAAGCTGACTACTCAACGAAACAGTTCGCTTCATTACGATAGTGACGCAGGAGCTGAAATGGCTGCAACTTATCACAGTATGATTGGAATAGTGAAGCTTCATGGTATTTCTATTTGTAATTTCATCGAATTTATTTTCAAAAATATCTTTAACGGGTGCAGGGATCATGTTTACATGGTCCTTGACAAAATCGCTTTGGCTACATGCCAATGTTAAATTTAAAACCAATTAATTAACAAAACTCTGAGGGCACACTTGTGTGCTCTTTCAAAGGGGTATGCTCTAAATTGAATGCTTACAGTTGTTGTAACACCAACTAATTAATTGTGAAAAAAATCAATATGATATGCAAGAATACAAAGATTTGAAAATCGCCGTTGCCGGTACAGGCTATGTCGGTCTCAGTATGGCGGTACTATTGTCACAACATCATAATGTGGTGGCTGTGGATGTGATACCCGAAAAGGTAGAGAAGATAAACCGTCGTGTGTCACCGATACAGGATGAGTATATCGAAAAATACTTTGCGGAAAAGGATTTGAAATTGACCGCAACCCTTGACGGGAAAGCAGCCTATAAGGATGTGGATTTTGTTATCATAGCTGCCCCCACTAACTACGATCCTGTCAAGAATTTCTTCGATACTCATCATATTGAGGATGTAATAAACTTGGTGTTGGAGGTGAACCCTGATGCCATTATGGTTATCAAGAGCACTATTCCTGTTGGTTATACACGATCGCTTTATAAGAAATATGCCCATCTGTTTCAGCTGAAACCAGAATTGAAAGGTAAGCATTTCAACCTGCTCTTCTCGCCTGAGTTCCTCCGCGAAAGCAAGGCACTCTACGACAACCTCTATCCCAGTCGTATCATCGTAGGCTATCCAAAAATCATCGATGGAAAAGAGTTCGATGAGGAGAATACAGCCATTAAATCTATCGGCAATTCCGATGCAGAGGAATATGCGAAGATATTTGCAAAACTTTTGCAAGAGGGAGCGATAAAGGAAGAAATTGATACCTTGTTCATGGGTATGAAGGAGGCAGAAGCTGTGAAGCTATTTGCCAACACCTACCTTGCCCTGCGTGTCAGCTACTTCAACGAATTGGACACTTACGCTGAAATGAAGGGCTTGGATTCACAAGCCATTATCAGCGGTGTGGGGCTTGATCCACGTATTGGTACGCACTACAATAATCCCAGCTTCGGCTATGGCGGCTACTGCCTACCAAAAGACACAAAGCAGTTGTTGGCTAACTATGCAGATGTTCCCCAGAACATGATGTCTGCCATTGTGGAATCAAATAGAACCCGTAAAGACTTCATTGCCAACCAAGTGCTGAACAAGGCCGGCTATTACCATGAAAGTGCGAATTGGGAAGCTGAAAAGGAGAAGGTGGTGGTTATTGGCGTGTATCGCTTGACGATGAAGTCCAACTCCGATAACTTCCGTCAGTCGGCCATTCAGGGCATCATGAAGCGCATCAAAGCCAAAGGGGCCACAACCATTATCTACGAGCCCACCCTGGTGGACGGGGAATCTTTCTTCGGTAGTAAGGTAGTCAACGACCTTGATGCCTTCAAGCGGCAGTCGCAAGCCATCATTGCCAACCGCTACGATGCGTGCCTGGACGACGTGAGGGAGAAAGTATATACGCGTGACATTTTTAAAAGGGATTAGTTTCATGTTGGAATACAATATAGATTTGAAAGGCAAGACTATTCTTGTCACAGGTGCCGCAGGTTTCATCGGCAGCAATCTGGTGAAACGGTTACTAACAGACTTTAACAATATCAAAGTTATCGGCATCGACTCTATTACTGATTACTACGACGTCAATCTCAAATACGAACGTCTGACGGAAATAGACAGTCTGTCTAAGGATTGGACGTTCCTCAAAGGCAGCATCGCCGACAAAGCACTCATTGAGAACGTTTTCACCGAAAACAAGATAGATGTAGTAGTCAACCTCGCTGCACAGGCAGGTGTACGTTACAGTATTACTAACCCCGGCAGCTATATCGAGAGCAACCTCATCGGTTTCTACAACATATTGGAAGTCTGCCGTCACCATGAGGTAGCACATTTGGTCTATGCCAGCAGTTCCTCTGTCTATGGTAGCAACAAGAAGATACCCTATTCCACCGATGATAAGGTGGACAATCCTGTCAGCCTCTATGCCGCCACCAAGAAAAGCAACGAACTGATGGCGCACGCTTACAGCAAACTATATAATATCCCATCTACAGGTCTTCGTTTTTTCACTGTCTATGGTCCTGCCGGTCGTCCAGACATGGCATACTTCGGTTTCACGAACAAACTCGTGAAAGGCGAGACTATTAAAATATTCAACTACGGCAACTGTAAGCGTGACTTCACCTACGTTGATGATATAGTAGAAGGAGTAGTCAGAGTGATGCGACACGCTCCTGAAAGACGAACAGGTGAGGACGGTTTGCCCGTTCCTCCCTATATCATATATAATATAGGCAATAATCAACCCGAGAACCTGTTAGATTTTGTCACCATCCTGCAAGAAGAACTCGTTCGCGCTGGTGTGCTTCCAGCTGAATACGACTTTGAGGCACACAAAGAACTCGTCCCCATGCAGCCCGGTGATGTTCCTGTCACTTACGCAGACACAACACCCTTGGTGCAAGATTTCGACTTCAAACCATCGACCCCTTTGCGTGAAGGACTGTGTAAGTTTGCGGAGTGGTACAATGGGTATTATAACAAATGAATGTAAAGTTAAAATGTTTTTATTTTTTTAGTTCTTGACGGTTTGTTTCATAATAGTTTAGAGAAATTTTGAGGAAAAATGGACGCTTAGTGTGTCACGAGAATTATAATATAAATCTATATATGGATATAATTTGTAACTTTAAAAGAGATGAAGGTAGGTCTTCCGCATTCGGTGTGCAGGCATTGATTACAAACCACTTTGTGTTGCCTTTCAAGACTCATCAAAACCAAGATGTTAAGCAAATTTTGGGATAAGGACTGATAAATCAAGTGTCTATCTCTATGCCCCATGATAAAAACAAAACACGGATGAATCAATCTATCAAATAACTCCAATGGTAATCGCAAATTTTGCGAGAAGACTTAAAAAAATGGAAGCATAGCATTTGTGCAGTTGATAAAGTACTCCTATTGAGGACAAGTGTCATCGTTCTTTTGAAGATGAAATATGATAATTGAAATATGAAAATAGTATTAAGACCAATCACATTGCAAGATGGAGTTCATCTTGTAAAGTGGCGTAATGACGAAAGAGTGATTAACCATTGTCTCAGTCGAGCAACAATTACTGAAGAATCAAATAAAGAGTTCTATGAGAATTTTGTGAAGACTGGCAAATATAAGCAGTTCATGGTGGAACGCTTGAATGAGGATTTCCCTATCGTAGCATACCCTATTGCAACTGTATATCTGAAGGATATGGACTACGCCAACAAGCGTTGTGAGCTGTGTATTTTCACCAGTACAGATACAGAGTGGACACCAGATAGCCAGAGTATGGCTATTCGTATGCTTGTTGATAAAGCTTTCACGGAATATGGTATGCATAAGGTGTATTCGTACGTATTCTATAAGTATCCCGACGAAGTAGAATTGCTTAAGAACGCAGGATTCTCTGCAGAAGCTATTCTTAAAGATGAGGCTCTCAATGCCGAAGGGAAGTATGAAGACATCGTTAGATTAAGTATTATTAATACTGAAAAGTAATGAACGTAATCAAAACTACCATTGAAGGCGTAGTTGTCATTGAACCCAAAGTGTTTAAGGATTCAAGAGGATATTTCGTCGAATCCTTCTCACAACGAGAGTTTGATGAAAAAGTTGCTATACCCCAATATGGTAAACCAATACTATTCGTACAGGACAACGAAAGTATGTCCAGCTATGGGGTAATGAGAGGCCTTCATTTTCAGTTACCTCCGTTCACTCAATCCAAATTAGTCCGTTGTGTCAGAGGTAAAGTTCTTGACGTAGCTGTTGACATCCGCAAAGGCTCACCCACCTACGGACATCACGTTGCTGTGGAGCTGACGGAAAATAATCATCGCCAGTTCTTTGTACCAAGAGGCTTTGCGCATGGCTTTGCTGTTCTCAGTGAAACCGCTGTCTTCCAGTATAAATGCGACAACTTCTATGCACCACAGGCAGATGGAGGCATCTCCATTAAGGACGAGAGCCTTGGTATTGATTGGTGTATACCGATGGACAAAGTAATTCTATCCGAGAAAGACACACAACACGAATGTTTAAAAGACTTTACCCCCCCCTTTGATATTGAGGTTTCTTTGTATTAATGATATATGGCAAAGGCTAATGGAATAATAGGTTCATTATTGTGGAAATCAGGTGAACGGATAATGGTGCAAGGAATAGGTTTGTTGGTTCAGATAATCCTCGCCCGTCTTCTTATGCCTGAAGATTTTGCGAGCCTTGCGATTATTACCGCTATAGTCAACTATCTTGGTATCTTTGTGCAATGTGGTCTGTCAGCCGCAGTCGTCCAGAAGAAAGACCTATCAGAGATAGATGTATCCACATTGACTACGCTTAGTCTTTTGGTGGCATTAATTCTGTATGTAGGCTTGTTTCTTATGGCACCCGTGATTAATTCGTGGTACAATATGGAAGAACTTGTGTGGCCAATCAGAGTAATGGGTATAGCATTGTTCTTATACTCCTTCAATTCCATACAGAGCGGATTATTGCAGAGAAAAATGATGTTCCAAACTATGTTTGTCCGTAGTTTGCTTGCCACTCCTATATCAGCGGTCATCGGTATAACTATGGCCTATTTAGGGTGTGGAGTATGGGCACTTATTTGTTACGTCTTGTCGAATATTCTGGCAATAGTCATATTTATGAATATGCTTCCAGAAATACGTTTGAGGCTTGGATTCTCAAAACAAAGCGCAAAAGCATTGTACTCTTTCAGCCTTAAGATATTAGGAACTAATCTTGTAAGTGCAGGAGGCGACACTATCCGTACGATGACCATAGGAAAGGTTTACAAGCCTGCTACACTTGCGTATTATGACCGGGCATATACTTACTCTGGTCTTGTTACTCAAGTAGTAAATACTTCAATATCATCAGTCCTATTGCCTGTCTTTTCCAGATCACAAGACGATAAAAGTCACATTAAGGAGATGGCTCGCCGTTCCGTCAGTATGTCGGCATTTGTGATGATACCTGTTCTGCTTCTTGTGGCGCTTGTATCAAAGCCATTGATTTTAATTGTCCTAACAGATAAATGGCTACCGTGTGCCCCATTCTTAAGTCTGTTCTGTTTGCTTAGAATTCCAGGTATCATAACATCTGTAGATAAACAAGTATATCTCTCTTTATGGAAAAGCCAGATAGGGTTGTATTATGAGATGATTCTTTTGGCAATCAACTTACTATCCCTCGTCTTGATGATTCCATACGGAGTGTTCGCTATTGCAATAGGCTATGTTGTAGTCGAGTTTGCTGGCAATTTTATGCTATGTGTTATCAGTGATAAAGTCTATAACTACTCTTTGATTGAGAGAACTAAAGATTTGATTAAACCCGTTTTCTCTTCCATAATAATGTTAGCTTGTGGCTATCTTCTGTCTCTCATAGAACTCCCTCTGTGGATGACTTTGATATGTCAAGTATTGGTATGTTCAGTTATATATCTGTTCATGCAATACATCCTAAGAGATAGCAGTTTAGCATTTATTATAAACAAGTTCAGAAAGAAATAAAATAGGACAACAAAGACAATCTGGAATAGAACTGTTGCGCTTGTTGGCAATGTTTGGAATAGTATTAAGTCACTGGGGAGGACACGGTTCGTGGAAACTAACACCAGACAATACGAATCTTATCAACAAAGTTTTCATTCAGCTACGCAATATTTTGGAGAGGTAGGCAATTGCATATTTGTGATGATTACGGGATTCTTTTTGGCCTCCATTTCATTGGAAGGTTTGCAATCCTGCCGATTATAGGCGCATTAGGCTTGTTCTTACTCTTTAGCAAGATGAATATCACATCTACTATTATCAACTTACTTGCTCAAAGTGCGTTTGCAGTTTATTTGATTTCAGAAAATCCAAATGTCTATCCATGGTTTTGGAAACGAGTGTTCGACAATATCGATTATTTCAACACTCCTTATATGATTGGAGTGGCACTCCTGCAATGTGCCATTGTATTCGTTACCTGTATTACCATAGATATGTTGTACAAGAGATTACAGAAATTGATTGAATTTCGACATCGATAAAGATTTTAAGATGTTCAAAATCAATACATAGGTATATGTAAATATTAAATTTTATTTATCATGATTAATGTTTTTCAACCTACTTTAGGGGGGGAGGAATTAGCCCGCATCAAAGAGGTTTTCGATTCCAATTGGATTGGAAAAGGTAAACTCGTCAACGAGTTTGAGAAGAAATGGGCTGAACACGTCGGTTCGACTGCAAATAGAGTGCTGACAACAAACTGTTGTAGCGAAGGGTTATTCTCTTCTATGCACTTTTGCGACATCAAACCAGGTGATGAGGTCATCCTTCCTACCATCAGTTTTGTCGGAGCTGGCAATGCAGTTTGTGCCAACGGCTCAAAGATGGTTCTTTGTGATGTTGACCCACGCACACTTAATGCTCGTGCTGAAGACATCGAAAAGTGCATTACATCCAAAACAAAAGCAATACTTCTTCTTCACTTCGGAGGAATTGCCTGCGGGATGGACGAGATTATGGCATTGGCTGATGCCCACAATCTGAAGGTTATAGAGGATTGTGCAGCAGGAGTATGTTCTTCCTACAAAGGAAAGGCATTAGGAACATTCGGAGACATCGGTATGTGGTCATTTGATGCCATGAAGATTCTTGTTTGTGGCGATGGTGCAGCTTTACATTTTAGAGACCCTGAATTACGAGAGCGAGCTGAGAAGTGGCTCTATTTCGGACTTGAAGCCAAAAGCGGATATGAGAACAGTGTAGCTCAGAAGTGGTGGGAGTTCGACATCAGTTCATTCGGCCATCGCGCCATCATGAATGATGTGACAGCAGCCATGGCTCTTGAGCAATTCAAGAGACTGCCGTCCTTTATGGAAGCACGTTCAAAAGTTCACGAGTTCTATAACGAAAACCTTAAAAATGTCAATTGGCTAGACCTTCCTCTGCCTATAGCAGCAGGTTGTACTACGTCATATTATTTCTATCACATTCAGGTTAAGAACGGCAAGCGAGATGAGCTGGCAAAATACCTGCGCGACCGCGGAATTTACACTACTTATCGCTACTTCCCGCTTCACAGAGTCCCAGGCTATGGTGTTCATGCATCTTGTCCTAATGCAGACTATGCGGTCGACAACACTCTTTGCATGCCGATGCATCAAAGCCTCTCGCTCGATGACTTAACCTTGATTGTCGATACAATCAAGGAGTTTGGCTCTAAGTATTGTTAATGCTTGATGATTTAAAACTCCTTGGATAGTATGAAAAAGTTTATCAACATAAAATTCTTATGCATATGTGGTTAACTGGTGAGGATGTACAAAAGATAGCTACTATATAAACGCCTTTGTAAAATAACCCAAATGGCAGCTGGCAATATAGGTAGTTTCTTGGGAATGTGGTTCAATACTACCTGCCAGTTCAAAATGTAATTTTTAAAATATGGAATATAAATACAATTATGTCATCTTTAATTCACCTGATAACAAGTTAAGAGTAGACAATGACGGTTACTATACAATTTGTACAAAAGATCTGGAAAATTTAGAGCAGGCAAGAGTTGTTTCATATCCGTTGGATAAACACCTTTATTGGATACGGTTGCTTTTTGCTTTACACACATCTGAAAAAATTTCAAAACATATAAAGTTGCCTTTTCAGAATCTTTGGTATCCGCTATATTTTAAAAATAATTTTTCTGTACAACTACCTATATGTTTTATAATAATAAGTCGTAGCCTACCGTTAGGCTATTTACATTATCTCAAGAAGAAGTATCCTGATTGTAAAATTGTACACATACACAGGGACTTTCTTTCAGTCGGGCAAAGAATGAGACCAGATTTGCATTTTAATCCAATTTTTGATTTAGAAATGACTTATGATGAGGCTGAATCAAAAGAATATAATATCCCACATTTTGACGAATTTGAGTCTGCAATAGAAATAACAAGAGAGAAAGAGTTTGAGTCCGATGTTTTTTTTGCAGGAAAAGCAAAAGATCGACTTCCATTATTGTCAAGAGCATATAATCAGTTAACAAAAGCTGGTCTTAAAGTATTCTTTTACCTTACACAAGTGCCAAAAAAAGAGAGAATAGAATTACCAGGAATAGTGTATTCTGATACTTTTATGTCATACAGGGAAATGCTTTATCATTCCGTAAACACAAGGTGTATGCTTGATATTACGCAGAATAATCAACAAGGTTATACATCTCGTTTTTTAGAAGCTGTTATTTATGGAAAGAAGTTAATAACGAGTTGTAACTATGTACAGAAATCTAAGTTTTATGATAGAAATAAAATTCAAGTCCTTGAAGATATGAATAATATAAACATTGATTTCATTACGGAAGGAACTGGTTTTGTTGATTATGGCTATCATGGTGAATTTTCTCCTTTGAATATGGTAGAAAGAGTTGAAGAAGAGTTAAATAAATTATTTAGTTAATTGTGTTAAATTTGTTTGTGAGATTAGTTAACTTATACTGGCGTTTTCTTGTGTCTCCAGAAAAGTATGCTTTACATATTGGCGTAAAAATAGGTAAGAATTGTTTTATTGCTACAAGAGAGTGGAGTAGTGAACCTTATTTGATATCAATAGGTAATAATTGTCAAATAACAAGAAATGTCTATATACACACGCATGGTGGAGGTCAAGCAGTACGCAATATTTGTCCAGAGTTTGATGCATACGGAAAAGTAACAATTAACGATTGGGTTTATATAGGAGCAAATTCTCATATAATGCCAGGAGTAACAATAGGTGAAGGATGTTTGATAGCAGCGGGAAGTGTGGTTACAAAATCCGTCCCCAAAAATTGTGTAGTTGGCGGAAATCCTGCAAAAATAATTTGTTCTACTAACGATTTTCTAAACAGGAATCACTTTTACAACCTGAACACTAAAGGAAAATTTAAAAACTCAGAGGAGAAGAAGGCATATTTAATGAGTATCCCAGAAGAAAAATTTATCAAAAAAGAGTTGCTTAAAAAATAACTCTCAAATATAGTATTATGAACTTATCTAAGATTATACCAATACGATATAATTTAGGCAATTTAAGTCAGTATAGGACTCCATTGATGGGAATGTCCATCATTATGGTTTTATTATGTCATGTGCGAATGGATGGCACACAGTTGCCAGATGTCGTTTTAAGTATATTATTGTTAGGCAATTGGGGTGTTGACATTTTCCTTTTAGTTCCAGGGATAGGAATGTATTATTCCATTATACATTATTACTCCTTTACTCTATAAACTTCTCAGTTCTTCGTATAAATATTTAAATTTAGGTGTTTTACTTGTTATTGTTATGATAATTTATGTTTGCTCAGTAGGAGATAATACTATAGTAAATACGATATAAAGCTGCTTGTCTCGTACTCCATGTTGTCTTATAGGCTTATGTATCAGCAGTGAGGTAAAAGAATCAAAAAAATCATACCTTATTTAATTCCGATAATTTTGTACATAGTATTACAAATCTTTGATATCTTCTCGGCTGTATATAAAGGTTGGATTGGGGCTTTATTGATAGCAGTTCTTTTTGCTCAACTATTTTCTTATATGTTTCGTAGCCGTCTTTATAATGTTACTTAATTATATTGGGAAGTACATATTGGAGTTATATAGATATCTCCAAAAATATTCTCATTCAATTTATGGGTTTAAGCACATCTTATTGGCTTCTATTAATTTGTGGCAGTATAGTATTCGCGTTTCTATATAATGTAGTATTCTTAAAAATATTCAGCGAAGGTTTGAAATGGAGTTGACAATTGTATATATCATAATAGTATTATTATTAGCTTTTACATCCAATAACAAAGGTGTCAACATTTTGTTAGTGTTAACCCTTTATCTTTTGCTGGCATTTGAGCATTCAGATCAAGATTATTTAGTCTATGTTAAATCTTATGATACTGTAGGTGCTGGCAATATTCTTGAATTGTTGGGATACGAACCCTCCTTTTTCTTATTTTGCATGTTAGGTAATAAATATGGTTTATCATTTGATGCAGCAAGGGCAATTATTTGCTTATTTGAAGTTTTTGCTATATGGTCAACCATTAAAGTATTTACAAATAAAATTGCATGTGTTATAGCTCTCTTCTTGATTTTTCCAGCAACAGCTGATGCTGAACTATTTCGATGGCTGGCAGGAATGTGTGTGGTTATCTTTGCGTTGCCTTATTTGATTAGAGGAGAGTCGAAGTGGGATTATCTAATGTATTCTAGTTTGGTCGTAATAGCGACTACTCTTCATACATCATGTTTATTTTTTATACTTTACAATCTTCTTTGTATAAAAGATAGAAAGATTCTATCTATTGTTGTTTTAATTGCATTTATAGTGCTTTTTGTAACAGCTCAAACAAGATTATTATACAAAATAATCGCTTTTCTCCCTATTCCAGATACTCTTAATGATAAGTTTCAACTGACAGGAGAGTCAAATATATTTGGTTTGATTGGTTTGACTATTAGATATTTTTTTGTATTGAGCTTAGGGTACTTTATCTATATAAAATCTTATTTTATTGCAAAAAAGAGTATAAAGTCTTTTGAACACTTCTCTTTCAATAGATTTAAGTATCCACAATATGAAATGTCTGTTTTGTTGTTTAATAAATTGTTTAGTATAAATATTATTTCGCTTTTGCTTATAGTTATTGCTATATATACACCCCAAGTTCAACGTTTATTTCATGTATTGTTGTTTATAAATTATGTGGCAGCGGTAAGTTTGTATAAAGAGAGTAAAAACAAGTCGGTACTGACTGTCGCTTTCTTGTGTTGTATAATAACATTGCTGTTGCATCTAATTAATGGCGAGCAAAATGTAGCGATTTTGCTTAGCCATTTTAAGGAGGGTTTTTTAGTAAATTTGATATCCTGTATCAACAATTGGTAATATAGGAAATGACAAGAGTAATAACATACGGCACATACGACCTTCTGCACGAGGGTCATATTAACATTCTTCGTCGAGCAAAAGAACTTGGCGACTACCTTATTGTTGGTGTCACCAGCGACAGCTTCGACAGAGGTAGAGGGAAACTCAATGTGCGCAATAACGTTTTGGAGCGCGTTGAGGCAGTCAAGGCGACAGGCTATGCTGATGAGGTAATTATTGAAGATTATCTTGGTCAGAAGATTGATGATATCCAGCGATATGATATTGATATATTCGCCATTGGATCCGATTGGAAAGGTAAGTTCGACTATCTCAACGAATATTGCAAGGTTGTTTATCTTCCTCGTACCGAAGGCATCTCTTCTACTATGCTTCGAGAGCAGACAGAAGAGGTGTACCGCATTGGTATTGTTGGCTCAGGAAGAATAGCTAAACGTTTTGTTCCTGAAAGTAAGGTGGTCAATAGCGCAAATGTGACAGCTGTTTTCGACCCCAACAAGGAAAATGCTGTTGCTTTTGGAAAATTGTTTGGTGTAAAGCCATTTTCGGATAGTTTTGAGGATTTCCTTGAGGAAGTGGATGCTGTTTATGTGGCATCGCCCCATCTTACCCACTATGATTACACCAAAAAGTCTCTTTATGCTGGCAAACACGTGCTCTGTGAGATACCTTTTATGCTCAATTCAGAACAGGCCCGCGAGCTTTATGATTATGCCGAGGCTCACGACATTGTCCTCTTGGAGGCCAGCAAGACTGCCTTCAGTCCGTCGTTCAATCATCTTGTGACGTTGGTAAAGAGTGGAGTGATTGGTGATGTGGTAGATGTAAAGACATCACTCTCAAAGATGGTTGACGCTCCCACTCGTGAACTCGATGCTTCTCTGGCAGGTGGAGCGATGAACGAGCATGCCTCGCTTAACATGATGGCTATCGTGAAGCTGTTAGGAAAGAACTATACCAAGGTGGACTTCTACTCAAAAGTAGAGAATGGAGTTGATATATATACAAAGGCAAACATCTGCTATCCACACGCAACTGCTTCAATGACTTTGGGGATTGGAGTGAAGACTGAGGGTAATATGATTATCTCTGGCACGAAGGGTTATGTATATGTTCCTGCTCCATGGTGGCTAACTGACTTCTTTGAGATTCGATATGAAGACCAGACAAAGAACAAGAAGTATTTCTACAGTTATGATGGTGAAGGACTCCGCTATGAGATACAGGAGTTTATGTCAATGATTGTGAATCATCGCAAGAGTTCATACAAACTCCGTCGGAGAGAGAGTATTGCTATAGCTGAGGTAATAGAGAAATTCAATAAGAAAGATAATTTTAATGAAATATGAGAAAAGCATTAATTGTTGGAGGTGCAAATGGCATTGGCTTGTCGATTGCAACCCAATTGTCAAATCGTGAAGATTGCGAAAGGGTCTATATTGTTGATAAAGTCCTTATTGCAGAGCAATATTTGAATCAAAAATTTGAGAGCATACAGTTTGACCTTATTACTGAAGATTACTCAATATTTGATAGCTTTAAAGATGTAGATACCCTTATGATAACAGCTGGATTTGGAAAGCCGAGCCTCTTCAAGGATATTGCTGAGCAGCACATAACAAGTTCTTTTAGCGTGAATGCTGTGGCTTCAATAAGAATCATCCATCATTTCATGGACAAGCTCGTAGGAAAAGAGGATTTTCGTTGTGGCGTAATGGTAAGCATTGCTGGCTTTATGTCTTCACCTTTCTTTGCCGTTTATGGTGCGACAAAGGCTGCACTCAAGATTTTTATTGAGAGTCTGAATGTCGAGCTTGAGAAGGGCGGAAGCACTAATCGCATACTAAATGTTTCCCCTGGTTCTATCAAGGGCACGAGTTTCAATAATGGGAAGACAGACCTTTCTGTTACAGAAGCATTGGCAAACGAGATTATTGAACATCTCGAAGCAAAGGATGATTTATTCATCCCTCAGTATGAGGAAATCTTCAAGCAAGTGCTCGCACGCTATAAAGCTGACTTTAGAGAGGAGGGAAGACACAGTTATGAATATAAATTGAATCGTATGAAATCAGAACGATTACCCCTCCCACACCCCAACTGCATAAGTGAAATAGAAATTTTTTACTTCTACCATATTGTCTTACAATTAAAGAGCGAATCGTTTGCAGAAAGGAGAGCCGCATGAAATACGCAGTTGTAACAGGCGGCACTTCTGGAATGGGGTTAGGTGTTGCCAAGATGTTAGTTAGCAAGGGATATTATGTTTTTGCAACATACATTGGTCCAGATTTCACAGAACATGTTGCGAACTTCAAAGCTATCAAAACCGATCAGACGAATCGTGAGGAAGTGTATAGGTTCATCAATTATGTGAAAAGCAAGACAGATCATTTGGATTGTTTGCATTGCAATGCAGGTATGAGCATACGTAAGTCATTTACTGAATATACCGATAAGGATTGGGATATGATGATGGAAGTAACTGTCAATTCGCATTATATTATGTGTCGAGAGTTCTTCCCTATCATTCCTGATGGCAGTCGTATCCTTTTCACTGGTTCGCAGATGGGCGTACAGCCCCATGCAACGGTCTTGGCTTATGGTGTCATCAAATCGACTGTTCATGCCCTTTGTAAGAATCTTGTGAAGGAGTTTGAGGGAACAGGAACAACGGTAAATACCATTGTCCCTGGGTTTGTGGAGACACCATGGCAGAAAGAAAAACCGGAAGAGATTAAACAAAACATATATAAGAAGACAGCTATTCATCGTTTTGCTACTATTGATGAGATTGTTGATGCATTCAGATTTTGCATAGACAATCCTTTTATAAATGGCAGTTTGATAGAGGTGAATGGTGGCTACAACTTTAAATAGTAAAGAGATAAAATGATAAAGGTTATAAAGGAATTGACATTTGAAGAACTGCATCATCATTTGCTTGAAATAGCAAAAGCATTTGATGCAGTCTGTAGAAAAAACAATATTCCATATTATATGTTAGGAGGAACCATGTTGGGGGCTATTCGTCATAAAGGTTTCATACCTTGGGATGATGATATGGATTTTGGGGTTCCGAGAAAATATTTTGATACTCTTATTGAAATATTTGAACGGGATTTGCCTTCTAAATATAAATGCCGTACAATTTATAATTCAAGGAACATAACACTACCATTTTATAAAATAGAAGATACAACAACCAAGTGTCAAAATAATCAGTATTACGGCAAAATACAAGATTTCTTTGGATTAAATATCGATATATTCCCTCTCGACAGCTGTGATCCTCACAATCACGATGTTAAGAACCTGTTGTGGCTTGTTGATAAATATGCGAGAATATATACACGTGCAGCTAATGATAGTAAGAAAAAAGAGTTTATTAAGAGAATAATTAGATTCTTTATACCTTTTTCTAAAAAAACGATATATAATTATATTGAGAGAAAAGCTCACGCACTTTCACCAGGTAATTATTTAGGGAATCTTTATGGACGTTGGAAAGAAAAAGAAATTATACCAACGGAATGGTATGGAAACAATTCATATTATTCGTTTGAGGATTCATATTTCCAAGGTTTTGTAGAGTATGACAAATATTTAACACGACTTTATGAATCATATATGGAGTTACCACCAGAGGAAAAACGTACAACTCATTCAGGTAAAGTAGTAAAGATTGAAAGGCAAGAGAAATGAAAAGAATTACTTGCTTTACCTCGAACCTAACAGGAGGGGGAGCTGAGCACCAGTTGACAATTCTCTCAAACCTTTTGGCAGAAAAGGGTTATGATGTTACTATTGTAACATACAACAACATTCCAGACCATTATGTCCTAGATAAAAGAATAAAGAGAATTCTCCTCAATGTTGATGGGAAGAACAATATCATTAAGCAATTGATTATCTCAAAATTCTTTTTTACACATAAGACTGATTGTATCATCAGTTATAGGTCTGTGCCAAATTTCATATTGTTGCTCCCCCTTTTTATAACAAGAAAGCCTAAGATTATTGTGAGTGAAAGAAATACGACGATAGTTCCTAGCTTTCGCGAGATAATCAATTACAACATACTATACAACAGGGCTGACCATGTTGTCCCAAATAGTCACACACAGGCAAAATATCTTAAAGGACTAAATAAAAAATGGAAAGACCGTATAACAACAATCACAAACTATACAGATGTAGAAGAGTATTCGGTAAAGCCTGTTCCTAAAAGCACTGAAGTTATCAAAATAGGTGTATTTGCACGACTTTTTCCTCAAAAGAACTACGAGAGATTCTGTTTTATGCTCTCAAAATTAAAGACTTTTTCAGATAGGCAATTTTGCGTATATTGGTATGGTGATAAGAAAGAGGGAGAATTCATAAAAGGCTCTATTCACATACATCAATTGATTGAAGAGTATCATATTGCAGATGTGTTTAAAGTAAAGGAAGCTGTGAGTAACGTCGCTGATTATATGAATCAGTTCCATGCAATGTGCTTACCATCTTTATACGAAGGATTTTCAAATTCCATTTCAGAATATATATGTTGTGGAAAGGCTGTTTTGTGTAGTGATGTGAGTGACAATCACATAATGGTACATGATGGGGTTAATGGTTTCCTGTTTGCCCCAACAGATGTAAATTCCATGTGTGACGCTTTTTGTAAATTCTTTCAGTTAACACAAAACCAAATTATTGAAATGGGTGTAAATAGCAGACAAATTGCTGAAACATTATTTGATAAAGATAATTTTATTAACTCATATGTTAGACTTATAGAAGACTGATTATGAAGGTATTACAGGTCATAACTTCCCTTCAAATAGGTGGAGCGGAGAAACTTATTTCTGAAATATCTCCATTGCTGCGAGACAAGGGGCATGAAGTGGATGTGCTGGCTTTCGATGGAGTGGAAACACATTTCAAGAGATCTCTCGAAGAGGCTGGCATTAAGGTCTATAGCTTCAGTAAAAACTGTAATGTCTATAATCCCCTTGTGATTCTCAAGTTGGTAAAGATAATGAGAAACTATGATATAGTACATACACATAACACTGCTCCACAGCTATTTGCTGCCATAGGCAGCATGTTATGCTCGGTGCTGCTCGTTACCACCGAGCATACCACTTCCAATCGCAGACGCGATTGGAAGTGGTATGCTCCTATCGACAGATGGATGTATAAACGATATAACAAAGTGATTTGTATATCCAATCAAGCAGAGGAAAACCTTAAGGCATTTCATCCTTCGTTGAAAAACGTATGTACTATTTACAATGGTGTAGATGTACAAAAATTCCATGACGCAAAGCCTCTTGAATGCATACGAAGTGAGAAAACGACTGTTGTGATGGTGGCTGGATTTAGGTATCAAAAGGATCAAGATACGCTCATCAAATCATTCAGTCATCTTGACGAAAATAAATTTGAATTATGGCTTGTTGGAAATGGAGAACGCTGTCCAGAGTTAGAGTGTTTGGTTAAAGAACTCAATCTTGAATCAACTGTTAAGCTTATGGGAATAAGAGCTGACATACCTGAAGTCTTACAGTCAGCAGATATAGTAGTGATGTCTTCACATTTTGAAGGTCTTTCTCTGTCAAACGTGGAGGGGATGTCTGTCGGCAAGCCATTCATCGCAAGTGATGTTGACGGTTTAAGGGAGGTCGTAAGCGGATATGGACTACTTTTCCCACATGGAGATGACAAAGAACTCGCTTCTATTATTAAAAGGCTTGCAGAAGATAAGGATTTTTATAAACAGATAGCAGATAAATGTTGGGAACGCGCTCAGATGTATGACATAAAGAAGATGGTTGATTCTTATAATGACTTATTTGTCAGTCTGAAAAGGGATTTAACATGCTCTCTGCCCGCACAAGTGAAGCCTTGATGGCTAATGGAGCGATACCATCGGTGGCGGGACGGATTATGCGTCACTTTTACCTGTAAATATTACAAAATAACTTAAAGTTTAATCAATAAGATAGCTCAATGTGTGCTGTAATATCTCTTAGGGCATTATAGACGTACAGTGAGTGCTTACATATAATGAAACGTAAATTGCTTCGAATCACAACTATCTCAGATAGTTTATTTGGATTGTTAAAAGGACAACTGAATTTTTTTAATCATTATTATGATGTTGTTGGAGTAGCGTCTGGTAATAAGTATTTGACTTCCTTAGCATTGAGAGAAGGTGTAAGGGTCATTGATGTACCAATGAAACGCGAAATTAATTTATTTTTCGATATTCAATCTTTAATAATATTAATTGCGCTATTTATTAAAGAACGTCCTTATATTGTTCACACTAATACGCCAAAGGCAAGTTTGCTATCAATGATAGCAGCCTGGATTACAAGGGTACCAAATCGTATTTATACCGTAACTGGTTTAAGGTTCGAAACAACCACTGGGACATTGCGTTATGTACTTATGATTATGGAAAGAATTACATGTTGGTGTGCAACGAAAGTGATACCTGAAGGTGAGGGAGTAAAGCGAACTTTGTTAGCAGAAAAAATTACCAATAAAACTTTGCATGTAATTCTTAATGGTAATATTAATGGTATTGATATAGAATATTTCCAGCGATCTCGTGGTGTCATATTGAGTGCTGATATTTTTATGAGTGATTCATTTACATATATTTTTGTCGGCCGTTTAGTGAAAGATAAAGGTATAAATGAATTAATTCATGCTTTTGTTAGATTATATCAACGATATTCTGGAATTCGTTTGTTGCTTGTTGGTTCATTTGATTCTAAATTAGATCCACTAGAAGAAAATACTTATCAATTAATACATAATCATGAGGCTATTTCCTTTGTGGGTTTTCAAGAAGATGTACGCCCTTGTTTTGCAGCTGCAGATGTCCTTACTTTCCCGAGTTATCGAGAAGGGTTTCCTAATGTAGTTCTTCAAGCTGGGGCAATGGGACTTCCAGCTATAGTGACGGATATTAGTGGCTGTAATGAAATAATAGAAGATGGAGTTAATGGAAAAATAATAAAACCTAAAGATGAAACATTATTGTATGAAACAATGAAATGGTTTTATGAACATAAGGATAGGGAAGTGTTGAGTATGGCAAAGCAGGCTCGTCCCATGGTTGTAAGCCGATATGAACAAAATAAAGTTTGGGAAGCGTTATTAAAAGAATATCAATCATTAGAATGAATACGTATTATAATTTTACAAAGAGGTTAGTGGATTTCTTTGTTGCTTTTTGTGTGCTAATTGTTCTTGCTCCTCTGTTGCTTATTATAGCCATTATTTTGTGTTTTGCTAATAATGGAAAATGTCTTTTTTTTCTTCAGGAGAGGCCCGGAAGGCATGGTAAAATCTTTAAAGTCATCAAATTTAAAACTATGACAGATGAACGTGATGCAGAAGGAAACTTACTTCCGGATGATAAACGATTAACGAAGGTTGGTAAATTTGTTCGTTCTACTTCGATTGACGAGCTTCCACAGTTGATTAATGTTTTGAAGGGTGATATGTCCTTTATTGGTCCCCGTCCGTTGTTACCTCAATATCTTCCTTTATACAATAAAGAACAGGCTCGTCGGCATGAAGTCCGTCCCGGAATAACCGGTTGGGCTCAGGTAAATGGGCGTAATGCTATTTCATGGACAAGGAAGTTTGAGTTGGATGTGTGGTACGTAGATCATTGTTCGTTTTTACTTGATTTGAAAATTATTGTTCTGACCATTAAAAAGGTTTTTGTACGTGAGGGTATCAGTTCTGATACTTCTGTTACGATGGAGCCTTTTACTGGTAATAATTAGTATTTATGAAAAAGATAGCGGTTTATGGTGCCGGTGGGTTTGGTCGTGAAGTGGCTTGCATGTTGAGACACATAAACAATATAACCCCTACTTGGGATTTGGTCGGCTTTTTTGACGATGGAAAAATCACCGGTTATGAAACAGGATATGGAAAAATTCTGGGAGGATTACAAGAGTTAAATCAATATTCCGAAATGCTTTCTGTAGTGATTGCTATTGGTAATCCCCAAGTGGTATCTGTCTTGGTATCCTCAATCACCAATCCTTTAATCGATTTTCCCAATATCATAGCTCCGGATGTTCTATTGCTGGATAAAGAAAACATTACTTTGGGTAAAGGAAATTTGATCTGTTCGAACTGTTGGCTAAGTTGTAATGTACACTTCGGTAATTTTAATGTATTGAATGTGGGAGTTACTGTTGGGCATGATTCAGTATTGGGAGACTTCAATTCACTGATGCCCGCTACCAAGATATCGGGTGAGGTAAAAATAGGTAATTGTAATTTCTTTGGTGTTTCATCTGTTGTCCTTCAGCAGATTGTTATTGGCAATAATACAGTCGTTGGAGCTAATAGCTTGATTATAAAGAAGACAAAGGACGGGTTTACCTATGTTGGAAGCCCGGCTTTGAAAGTAGAGTATTAACATAAAGGATTAAAAGTATAATATATTAAATGTAATATGGATTTAAATGATTTTATTTTGAAATTCTCGGAGCAGTTTGATGAAACTGACGTGAATGATTTTACGGGCGATACTTGTTTCAAATCATTGGATGAGTGGTCCTCTTTGATGTCATTATCTATTATAGCGATGGTAGACGAAGAATATGGTATTCGTATCAAAGGTGATGACATTAAGTTGTCTGAAACAATTCAGGATTTATATAACATTGTACGTAGCCGCCAGTAAGTATGTATTCTCCTTTTTCATTGGAAAATAAGAGCATTCTTATAACAGGAGCTTCTTCTGGGATTGGACGTGCCATAGCAATAGAATGTTCCCGTATGGGCGCACACCTGCATCTTACAGGACGTAACGAAAAGCGCCTGTTGGAAACATTATCCTTTTTGGATCAGTGTAATCATCATACCGCTTTAACTGCAGATTTGTCTTCTGCCGACCAAATCGACAACTTGGTTGACTCTCTTGAAGGAAAGCTTGATGGTGTTGTCCAATGTGCAGGTTTTACTATTCCAAAGCCTTTTCAATTTATTTCTTCGGAAGATATAAGCGCTATCATGGATGTGAATTATAAGGCTCCTGTTCTTCTGTCTCAAAAGTTAGTCAGACGAAAAAAAATCAATAAGAATGCCTCTATTGTTTTCATTTCTTCTATATCCGGAGTTTATGTTTCCTCGGTTGGCGGTTGTCTGTATTCCGGATCTAAAGGAGCAATTAATGGCTTCTTAAAAGGTATGGCTCTTGAGTTATCTTCTAAACATATACGTGTAAACAGTGTCAATCCCGGGATGATCGATACGAATATTTATGAGGATGGTGTGATCACAGACGATCAATTGTCCGAGGATGCCAAACGTTATCCTCTGGGTAGATATGGTAAACCGGAAGAAGTGGCCTATGCTGTGGTTTATTTACTTTCTGATGCCAGCTCTTGGGTGACGGGTACTAACCTTCTGATAGACGGCGGATATACATTATTGTAGAAATTGTAATGGTAAGAAAAGCATATATAAAACAAATAGATTATTATCTTCCTGCCGATGTTGTGAGCAATGAAGATATCGTTACAGATTTTCCTGAGTGGAGTGTTGAAAAGATTGCCCGGAAGGTGGGCGTAAATAAGAGACATGTCGCTTCAAAAAATGAAACGGCCTCCGATTTGGCAATAAAGGCAGCAGAACGGCTTTTTGCCAAAGGTGAAGTTTCTCGGGATGAAATAGATTATGTTCTATTTTGTACTCAGAGTCCAGATTATTTTTTACCTACATCTGCCTGTATTATTCAAGATAAATTAGGTTTGCGTCGTAATATCGGTGCACTTGATTTCAATTTGGGTTGTTCAGGATATGTCTATGGTCTGTCTTTGGCGAAAGGTTTGATATCATGTGGTGTTGCAAACTCAGTCCTTTTGTTGACAGGCGAAACATATAATAAACATCTTCATCCTAAAGATAAAGGTAATAGAACTATTTTTGGCGATGCTGCATCGGCTACTGTGATCAGTACAAACGGGATTTCGGAAATCGGTGATTTTAGTTTGGGGACGGATGGTAGCGGAGCCGATAATTTGATAGTGCGGTCTGGTGGAATGCGTATTCCTGAAAAGCGGTGCGATTTGTCGTTCGATGAGAATAATAATCCTGTTTCATCTGATTATTTATACATGAATGGGGCTGAGATATTTACCTTCACATTGGATAATGTTCCTCCTCTTATTGATGATGTATTGTCTAAGAACGGTTTGGCTAAAGATGACATAGATCTGTACGTTTTTCATCAGGCTAATAAATATATGTTGAACTTTCTAAGAAAGAAGATACATATTGAGGAAGAACGTTTTTATTATTGCTTGTCTGAGGTTGGTAACACTGTTTCTAATAGCATTCCCATTGCTTTGAAAACCGCTTTAGATGACGGAGCTATTAATGGTAAGATGAAGGTGGCTATTGCCGGTTTTGGTGTTGGTTATTCTTGGGGAAGTACGATTCTCTATTTTAATTCATGAGATTGTTTCTTTTTTGGTTGTTTGTTCCTTATTACGTATGGCGTAATCGAGGTAAAAAGCAATGAATTAAATATTATATTATTTATGAACAAACGAATCTGGCTTTCGCTTGCTCACATGGGTGGCCGTGAGCAAGACTTTATAAAAGAGGCCTTTGATACGAACTGGGTTGTCCCTTTGGGACCTAACGTGGATGCCTTTGAGCAATCTTTGGTTGAATATTTGCATGAAGACCGCTATGTAGTGGCTTTGAGTGCTGGAACGGCTGCACTTCACTTGGGCTTGATTCTTCTGGATGTGAAGCCCGGTGATGAAGTGATCTGTCAAAGCTTTACTTTTGCCGCCTCTGCCAATCCGATTTCTTATCTGGAGGCCAAACCTGTTTTTGTGGACAGTGAGAAGGATACCTGGAATATGGATCCGGTATTGCTCGAGGAGGCTATAAAGGACCGTTTGCGCAAGACGGGTAAGCTCCCGAAGGCTATTATCCCTGTCCACCTTTACGGTATGCCTGCCAAGATGGACGAGATCATGGATATTGCGAATCGTTATGGTATCCCCGTATTGGAGGATGCCGCGGAGGCTTTGGGTTCGGAACTGAACGGACGGAAGTGTGGCACATTCGGTGAACTGGCCGCTCTCTCTTTCAATGGCAACAAGATGATCACGACTTCCGGGGGAGGTGCTCTGATCTGTCGTACGGAAGAGGAGGCCCGACAGACAAAGTTCTACGCTACGCAGGCTCGTGATGCCGCTCCGCATTACCAGCATACCCATATCGGTTACAACTATCGGATGAGTAATATTTGTGCGGGTATCGGTCGTGGGCAGATGTTTGTCCTCGATGAACATATTGCCCGTCGCCGTGCCATTCACTCTTTGTATGTTGATTTGCTGAAAGATGTGGCGGGTATTACGGTCATGGAGAACCCTGATTCGCGGTTTGCTTCCAACTTTTGGCTTACTTGTATTCTGGTTGATCCGAAGCTTGCGGGTAAGAGTCGTGAGGATATCCGTTTGAGGCTGGACTCCGAGAACATAGAGACGCGTCCTTTGTGGAAGCCGATGCATCTTCAGCCTGTGTTCACGGATGCTCCGTTCTATGGGAATGGTACGAGTGAGAGGTTGTTCGATATCGGCTTGTGTCTGCCTTCGGGACCTACACTGACAGATGAGGATATCAGGAGAGTGGTGGATACGATCAGAGCGATATAAATAAAATAAATCTAATTACTCATGGGAAACTTAACAGAAAATGATTTTCAGCGTGTGGCGGATTTACTTGGCATTGAGGTAGCAGTGGTAAAAGCTGTACAGGCAGTTGAGACCGGTGGGCATGGGGGCTTTGTGGCTCCGGGGCGACCGATGATCTTATTCGAAGGTCACATCTTTTGGCGTGAACTCAAGAAGCGGGGACTAGATCCGGAGAGGTATGTTGCGGGCAATGAAAATATTCTTTATCCTAAATGGGAGAAGGGTCATTATTATGGCGGGATGAAAGAGTATGAACGTCTGGAAAAGGCCCGGGAAATACATAAAGAAGCTGCTGATGCTTCCACTTCATGGGGAATGTTCCAAGTGATGGGCTTTAACTATGCGATGTGCGGGTATGGCAGTGTGGAGGAAATGGTGAAAGATATGTGTGTCGGAGAAGATAAGCAACTGGAAGCTTTTGCGAGGTTTGTGAAACTTGCTAAGTTGCAGTCCTATCTGGAGCAGAAAGACTGGGTCGGGTTTGCCAGGAGGTATAATGGACCCGGATATGCCCGGAATCAGTATGATAAAAAACTGGAAGGGGCTTATCGGAAGTTTACGAAGGAGTAGAAAAGAAATGTAATAGATAGGAGAAAGTAGGTTCTAATGAAAATATCAGGAAAGTCATAGATGTAATCAGATAGAATGAGTAACAATATACCCAAATGGGTATAGATTCCTGCCTTGCTCCCACTTTTATACCATATCGGGTATAAAGGTGGGAGTCTTTTATTGTATTTGTACCTAAACGGGTATAATATGGGAAATCAAACAATAGTAAAGTATGTGACGCAGATGCGTGGGGAAGAGGGTGTCCAGAAAAGGATACTCTCTTTTTTATTTCCTGAGAATGTGATACTTATAACTTTTCTGAGTGATCGGTTCCGGATGCCCTGTTTTTCTTTGTCATCTTCCTGTAAATGTCCACCTTTGCAATGTTGATCAACGAAGTGTGAATAAAATTAGTAGTAATAACATGAACAAAAGGAGATTAGGAATATGACTTGGCACTACCCGTGCATTGCTTCAGGGTGTTGAGTTTCAGAAGATAGGCAGTATCGGCACTTCGGGCGGTCATGATTCCGGTAATGGTGATGGAGACATTGTGGATGATCCGACTGCATAATAACTTTAATCAGATAAATACATGAAGAAGAATAGCTGGAATATCCTTTTAAAGGTGATTATAGCTGTGGCAAGCGCCATTGCAGGAGTGATAGGAGGGCAGGGATTGCTCTGATAGCTGACCGATCGTTTCGGTTGAAAAAATAAATGCCGGTATCTGTTCGGAAGAATGGGTACCGGCATTTATTATTATGGTTAGCAAAACCGATAATTAAGAATAATCTTGTATATTTGTGAGTGAAACGATTAATAGAAATGTGTTATGGCTAAACTTTACCCGATTGGGATACAGAACTTTGAGAAAATACGTAGGGAAGGCTATCTTTATATAGATAAGACTGCATTAGTCTGTAGATTGGTAAAAACGGGTTCATATTATTTCCTGAGCCGTCCCCGTCGCTTTGGCAAGAGTCTGCTGATATCTACTCTTGAAGCTTATTTTCAAGGGAAAAAGGACTTGTTTCGTGGTTTGGCTATGGAGGAGTTGGAAAAAGATTGGATAAAATATCCGATTTTACATCTGGATCTGAACACCGAAAAGTATGATACGCCCGAAAGCCTGGATCGAATATTGAACGATACGTTGGCTAAATGGGAAATGGTGTACGGGACTGCTCCTTCTGAAACTTCTATTCCTTTGCGTTTCAAGGGTATTGTACAGCGTGCCTGTGAACAGTCGGGGCAGCGGGTGGTGATTTTGATTGATGAATATGATAAACCGATGTTGCAGGCTATCGGTAATGAGGAGTTGGGAGAGAAGTATCGTGATACACTGAAAGGTTTTTATTCTGTGCTGAAAACGATGGACGGGTATATCCGCTTTGCCCTTTTGACGGGAGTTACCAAGTTTGGTAAGGTAAGTGTGTTTAGTGACCTGAATAATCTGAACGATATCTCTATGGACGAACCTTATGTGGAGTTGTGTGGAATTACAGAAAAGGAAATCCATCATTATCTGGAACCGGAAATTCGTCAGTTGGCGAAATATCAAAAGATGTCGTACGAAGATGCTTGCCGGGAGCTGAAGGAACGGTATGATGGTTATCATTTCACGGAAAATTCTATCGGTTTATATAATCCGTTCAGTATACTGAATACTTTTTATAAGATGAAGTTTGGCAGTTACTGGTTCGAAACAGGTACTCCGTCTTATTTGGTAAAACTTTTACTGCGTGATAAATATGACTTGCAACAGCTGGCGCACGATGAGGCGACATCAGATATGCTGAATTGCATAGATTCTACTTCGAAGAATCCTCTGCCGGTGATTTATCAGAGTGGCTATCTGACGATAAAAGGGTATGATGAACGTTTTGATATCTACCGCCTGGGATTTCCCAATCGGGAAGTAGAGGAAGGATTTATCAGGTATTTACTTCCTTTTTATGCAAATATTGATAAAGGACAAACAGGGTTTCATATAACCAGATTCGTTTCTGAAGTGGAACAGGGAGATTGTGATGCTTTCTTTCGTCGTCTGCAAAGTTTCTTCGCCGATACTCCTTATGAACTGGTACGTGACTTGGAGTTGCATTATCAGAATGTTCTTTTTATTGTTTATAAGTTACTTGGTTTTTATGTCCAGGCGGAGTATCATACTTCTAACGGGCGCATCGATATGGTTTTGAAGACAGACCGATACATTTATGTGATGGAGTTCAAATTTGACGGGAGTGCGGAAGAGGCTTTGAAACAGATAGAAGAAAAGGGATATGCCGCTCCGTTTGCCAATGATCCCCGTCAACTGCTAAAGGCAGGAGTGAACTTTAGCTCGAAAACAAGGAATATTGATTGTTGGGTCGTGGATTGACTCTAAATTCCATATGATAATCTGAATATTACACATCTGTGTGATCTGTTAATCTGTGGTGAAAAAGAGTTCATTGAAGAATGTTCCCGATACGTTGAATCTCGTCTGTACTGAACTTACAGTTTTCCGTCACTTTCAGATTGTCTTCCAGTTGCTTGACGGAGCTCGCGCCGACGATAACAGAGGTTACCAGATCATCTTTCAAGACCCAGGCCAATGCCATTTCGGCTAAGGTCTGTCCCCGACTACCTGCCACTTCATTCAATGCTTTGATTTTATTGAATACTTGCTCGGTCAATTGCTCTTTCTTCAGGAAACCTCCGCGGGCTATTCTTGAGTCTTCCGGAATTCCATTTAGATACCGGTTGGTGAGCAGACCTTGAGCCAGAGGAGAAAAGGCGATAAAGCCCGTACCATTTTCTTTGGCTTGTTGCAGAATGCCTTGTTCTTCCGGTTCGCGGTTAAACAGGTTGTATCGTCCCTGATAGAGTAGACAATGCACGTCTCGTTCTTCCAGATATCGGTAGGCGAACTCTGCCTTTTCTTTGGGGTATTTGGATATACCGATGTAGAGGGCTTTACCTTGCCGGACAATATCGACGAGCGCCTGAAGAGTTTCTTCAAGTGGAGTTTCGGGGTCGTAACGATGGGTATAAAAAATATCGACATACTCCAGATTCATACGTTTTAAACTCTGGTTGAGACTGCTCATCAGGTATTTCCGGGAGCCCCAGTTTCCGTAAGGACCTTCCCACATATCATGGCCGGCTTTGGTGGATATGAATAGTTCATCCCGATAGGGCATAAAGGATTTCTTCATGATGAGTCCGAACGTTTCTTCGGCTGAGCCGTAAGAGGGACCGTAGTTATTAGCCAGGTCGAAATGTGTGATACCTTTGTCGAATGCAAAGTGAGCCATCCGGAGGCTGTTGGCTAGTGTGTCAACATCACCAAAATTATGCCAGAGGCCCAGAGAAACTTCCGGTAACAGTATACCGCTTTTACCGCAACGACGGTACTTCATCCCACCGGAGTATCTTGCTTTATCGGCTGAATAAATAGGATTGATCATATGCTGAGATCTTTTGAAGATTAACTATGATGCAAAGATAATCGATTTATGGAGCAACATAGGTTATCAAAATAATAATTGTATTATGAATGGATAAAATAATACTGGATGGTTTGATGGAATCCCGATAATTTTGCATTATTGAAAAGCGTATGAACTAAAAACAGTGGAGACAGAATATGAAAGACATGCAAACAAAATTAGTAATGATAGGGATTCTACTTTCTACAGGTATAATGTTGAGGGCTCAGGACAATGGAGGGTGTGAGGATTGTCCGGCTTTTAATGCAGGCGGAAAAGTGGAAGTCCGTGGTGTAAAAGAGAGGATTATCGGAGATTTGTCGCAACCGGTCGCGGTTCGTGTAAGGACGTTGATTCAACAGATGACATTGGCAGAGAAGGTAGCTCAGTTGGTGAGCGAAAGTGATAGCATTCCGCGGTTGAATCTTCCTGCTTATAATTATTGGAATGAATGTCTTCACGGAGTGGCTCGTGCCGGTGAAGTGACAGTCTTTCCGCAAGCCATTAATCTGGCTTCTACCTGGGATACGGTGTTAGTCAAACGGGTGGCTTCTGCTATTTCTACGGAGGCACGGTTGAAATATCTGGAGATAGGAAAAGGGCTCACTTACTGGTCGCCTACTATAAACATGGCGCGTGATCCACGCTGGGGAAGAAATGAAGAGACTTATGGTGAAGATCCGCATCTGACTTCGCGACTTGGAGTGGCTTTTGTTAAAGGCTTACAGGGGGATCATCCGACTTATCTGAAAACTGTCGCAACAATCAAACATTTTGTGGCCAATAACGAAGAGAACAATCGTTTCTCCAGTTCTTCACAAATACCGACGAAACAGCTATATGAATATTATTTCCCCGCTTACGAAGCTTGCGTGAAAGAGGCAAACGCACAATCGGTGATGACGGCTTATAATGCTTTTAACGGAGTACCACCCAGCGGTTCGCATTGGTTACTTGATGATGTGCTGAGAAAAGAATGGGGATTCGATGGATTTGTAGTTTCTGATTGCGGGGCTATTGGGGTGATGAATTGGCAGCACCGGGTGGTAAACTCGCTGGAGGAGGCAGCTGCTTTAGGAGTAAACAGTGGTTGTGATCTGGAATGTGGTACTACTTATAAGGAAAAACTTGTTCAAGCGGTAGAACAAGGATTAATTTCAGAAGCTGCTATTGACCGGGCTTTGACAAGAGTATTAACGGCACGGTTTAAGTTGGGAGAGTTTGATCCGATGGAACTTGTCCCATATAATCATTATGATAAGAAACTATTGGCAGGAAAGAAATTTGCAGAACTTGCTTATGAGGCTGCTGTTAAGTCGGTCGTGCTATTGAAAAACGATGCTTTGTTACCTTTAAATAAAGAAAAGATTAAATCTGTAGCCGTAGTAGGACCGTTTGCCGATTACAATTATTTGGGGGGATATAGCGGACAGCCTCCTTATTCGGTTAGCCTTTTGAAAGGAGTGAAGGAGCTGATAGGTAAAAAAGGGAAAGTCACTTATCTGAACGGAATGGGAACCTCTGCGGATTCTATAGCGCAAGTGGTAAAAGGGGCAGATATAGTACTTGTAGCTTTGGGTAGTGATGAAAAAATGGCACGAGAAAACCATGATATGCCTTCTATTTATTTACCGGAGGAACAAGAGAAGCTTCTAAAAAAGATTTATCAGGTGAATCCGAGAATTGTATTGGTTTTCCACACGGGAAATCCGTTGACTTCCGAATGGGCGGATACACATATACCGGCTATTATGCAGGCTTGGTATCCGGGACAGGAAGCGGGTAGGGCTTTGGCCAATTTGCTGTTTGGAAATGAAAATCCGTCGGGTAAGTTGCCTATGACTATCTACAAAACCGAAGAACAGTTACCGGATATACTGGATTTTGATATGTGGAAAGGGCGTACTTATCGTTATATGAAAGGGGAACCTTTATATGGTTTCGGCCATGGATTGAGTTATACATCTTTTGAGTTCGATAATATACAAGGGAATGATACTTTGCAGCCGGATGCGATTTTACAATGTTCGGTCGAGTTATCCAATTCAGGTCAGTTAGCAGGAGAAGAAGTGGTTCAGGTCTATGTTTCGAGGGAGAATACTCCTGTTTACACATATCCGTTGAAAAAATTAGTGGCATTTAAAAAAGTAAAACTTGCTTCAGGTGAGAAAAAGAAAGTGGATTTTACTATAGCTCCCCGGGAGTTATCAGTTTGGGAAGATGGGAAATGGAGGATGCTTTCCGGAAAGTATACTTTGTTTATCGGTTCCGGACAACCGGGGTTGGCGAAAGGTATTACGAAAGGTTTTGAGGTTAAGATAAGGTAAAGTTAGTTTTTACAGGTTCTGGGGTAGTAGTTGTTTTTTTAAGGAAAGATTGTTTGAAGGTGATTTCTGTATGTACTTGTTCTCTGATGTAGAGGGTGTGCTGATTGTATCAGTATCAGATAAAATAATACTGGATTGTTAATAATAACTGCACTAATTTTACATTTGAGAAAGTTCCCCGATATTGGGATGAAATAAGTCTCAATTTCGTCTTTTAGATAAACTATGGTGGAATAACGGATACATTAAAGGCAAAAAGCGAATAAAGAGTGTTTGTTTGAATTGCATAAGTGAATGATAAAATCATATTTGTTTGTTCTGCCGGTTGACTCTATTTTTGCATTATCACAAAATTAATCATTTAAAATCAGTGTAATAGTATGAAGAACATGATGTTGTTTCTGATGGCACTCTTAATGAGTGGCCATATGATGGCTCAGCAAACCATTGTTACAGGTGTAATTACCGATGCTAACGATGGATCTCCATTGATCGGAGCCAATGTTCTGGTTAAAGGTGCCGGAACCGGTTCTATTGCCAATGTGGACGGTAAGTATAGTGTTAACGTCCCAAATGGTAAGAATGTATTGGTCTTTTCGTGTGTAGGTTATAAAGAACAGGAGATCACTTTAAAACCCGGACAAAAAGTGCTTAATGTGACCATGAAAGAGGATACTGAACTACTGGATGAAGTAGTAGTTATAGGCTATGGCTCCATGAAGAAGAGTGACTTGACTGGTTCGGTCACCAGTATCAAAAGTGAAGATTTAATGAAAACAAACCCGATTAGTATTAATCAGGGACTCCAAGGGCGTATTGCAGGTGTGCAGGTTAACCAGAATGATGGTGCTCCCGGAGCCGGGGTAAGTATTCAGATTCGTGGTGCTAATTCATTCTCCACCTCTACCGAACCGCTTTATATCGTGGATGGTATTCCTTTTACCAGTAGTGGAATGCCGGGAACAGGCAAAGACGGTATGATGCAGACAGCCAATCCGCTTTCGACAATTAATCCGTCGGATATCGAATCTATTGAGATCTTGAAAGATGCCTCTGCCACAGCCATCTATGGATCGCGTGGTGCAAATGGTGTGGTATTGATTACTACCAAACGTGGTGCAAAAGGAAAAGATAATATCAGCTTCAGTGCTAATTTCGGAATATCGAAAGTAGTGAAGAAATTGGATATGTTGGATGGATATGCATATGCGATGTATAGGAATGAAGCAGCGCAGATGTTTAATGAATACGAGAATGCGAATGAAGCAATTCCATATCCGGGTACTTCCAAAGTAGATCCTAGTACCGGTGAATCTGTTTATTCTCCTGGACCGGAGGACTATCGGAATGGTACATATCCTAGCGTAAATTGGCAGGATGAAGTATTTGAAACAGCATTTTCCCAGGAATACAATCTGAGCGTGAACGGTTCGAATGATAAAGGATATTATGCAATCTCCGGTAATATTTTGGATCAGAGTGGTATCATTCATAACTCCGGATACAAACGTTATTCATTCCGTGCGAACTTGGCTCGTAAAGTACATGAATGGATTGAAATAGGTACGAATATGAGTTTTACCAATTCGCTGAATAAACTTGCTAAAACGAATTCTGTCAGTGACGGTATTATTCGTGGTGCTTTATTTTATCCGGCTACCGCTCCGCTGGATGATGAAACGAATAATGCTCAGTTGAACTGGTTCTCTTCTAATCCTTATGTGTATACACGTGCTGCTAAAGATGAACTGACAACGAATAGTTTCTTTTCTTCTTCATTTGTAGAGATCACTCCGTACAAAGATTTGAAGGTTCGTCAGAATGTTGGTTTCTCCTACAATATCAATGAACGTGATGTGTATTACAACAGGGAAACAGTAGAAGGTAAAGATCCGACAAACGGATATGCTTCCAAGGCAGATAACTGGTCGAAAAACCTGGTACTTGAAACGATGGCAACTTATAATAAGACCTTTAATAGGAATCATTCGCTAAATGTAGTCGCGGCTTTCTCTTATGAAAGAGGGGATTATGGTAATAAGGCAATGGTAGCTACCGGATTTCCGCAAGACTTGACAGAAGATTTTGATATGAGTGCTGCTGTGAATCCTCAGAAACCGACTAGCGGGCGAGGAATGACTTCTTTGGTTTCCTTTTTGGGACGTGCCAACTATAATCTGATGAATAAATATCTGTTTACTGCCTCTTTCCGCCGAGATGGTTCCAGTAAGTTTGCGCCTGGTAATAAATGGTCGAACTTTGCTTCAGGGGCTATTGCCTGGAGAGCATCAGAAGAACAGTTTATTAAAGATCTGAATGTGTTTAGTAACCTGAAATTCCGTGCAAGTTATGGACAAACAGGTAATCAGGCGATTGGGGCATATGCTACCCGTGACTATCTGACTGTGGCCAATTATCCAATTAATGGTGCACTTGCCAGTGGATTTGCTAATCTGACTTGGAGAGGACCGGCCAATCCGGACCTGAAGTGGGAAACTACCAGCCAGTATAATGTAGGAGTGGATATGGGTTTCTTCCAGAATAGAATTAATCTGACTATTGATCTGTATTATAAGAAAACATCTGATTTGTTACAGAATATACAGATACCCCAAAGTACAGGTTTTTCAAATATGACGACAAATTTTGGTAACGTAACCAATAAAGGACTTGAAATTACGGGAAAATTTTATGCAATCACCGGAAAGAATCTCAATTGGGACTTTGATGCTAATATTTCTTTTAATCGTAATAAAATCAGTGGTCTTCCGGGCGATCAGTTTGCTCAAGGATGGAGTAAGGCTGATAATGTGTTCTTACAGCGTAACGGAATGCCGATCGGAACCATTTATGGATTTGTGGAAGACGGCTTTTATGATAATATAGCTGAGGTGAGAGCTGATCCGTTCTATGCAAAAGAGTCGGAGGCTGTATGTAAAGCAATGGTAGGTGAGGTAAAATATAAGGATTTTGATGGGGTAGCCGGTATTACGAATGCCGATCGTCAGGTAATTGGTGACACGAATCCGGACTTTACGTTTGGTATGACTCACAATTTTACTTATAAGAATTTCTCTTTGAGTTTTTTCCTGCAAGGCTGTGTCGGAGGTGATATTTTTAATGCAAACTTGCTTGAAGTGACTATGAGTGGTATTGGTAATATTCCTCAGAATATATATGAATCCCGTTGGACACCCGAAAATCGGGAGAATGCCAAATGGCCGAAAGCTTATGCCGGCTATGGGAGAACAATGAAGTTGTCCGACCGCTATGTAGAAGATGGATCTTATCTGAGAATGAAGAACATTAATCTGGGCTATAAGTTTATTTCTCCATTCAAAGGAATCGAATCTATCAATCTGTTTGCTTCCGTTAGTAATGTATTTACCATTTCGGGATATAGTTGGTATGATCCGGATGTAAATTCTTTCGGAAGTGATGCTTCCCGTCGTGGTGTAGACTTATTCTCATATCCAAGCAGTCGCACCTTCTCATTTGGTTTACAATGTACATTCTGATGTTTAACTCAAATCAAGAAAAGTCATGAAAAAAATAATATTCAAATCGTTTTTATTGTTATGGACGGTCTTATTGGCATGTTCATGCAATGATTTACTGGATGAAAAGGCCTATGATTTTGTGTCGCCTGAGCAGTTGGGCGACAGTGAAAGTGCAGCTTCTCAGCTCGTGACAGGAGCCTATAATACGGTGATCACCAGCTTTATTGCTCCGGGATCTTATCTTTACCTGACCAATATGGACTGTGACTACGCATCAGGAGCTTCATGGGCATTCGGTAATGTGGGAGCGGGAAACCCACAAGGTTTTTGGGGGATAGACCACATGTGGCAAGGTAGTTATACGTTAATCCACCGGGCAAATCTGGGTATATCCAAGATTTCGGCAATGAGTAATCTGAGCCAGGAGAGTAAACAGGATGCTTTAGCTCAACTCTGTTTCCTTAAAGCATGGGCTTATTTTAATTTGGTGAGAAATTACGGTCCTGTACCTATTTTCCGGAAATCCATTTCGGAAGGAGAAGCTATGAGTCAACCTCGTGCATCGGTTTCGGATGTATATGCACATATTATCGAATTGTTGGAACAGGCTGAAGGTATGTACTCAAAAGATGATGCAGGTTTCGTGGTGGGGCATGCTTCAAATGGAGCTGCTAAAGCATTGTTGGCGAAGGTATATGTTACTATGGCTTCCGGGGCGATGTCCGGTGTGCCTATCGTGGTTAAGGGAGGAAATCCGAATATATTTGAACCACAACCTATCACGCACATTGCAAAGACTGTTGCAGGTTATGAGTCTTTTGATCCGGCCAAGTATTATGCGTTGGCACGTGACAAAGCTTGGGAGGTGATAAACGAATATACCCTGTTTGATAATTATATGGACGTATGGGCCATAGGAAACCGTAATAAGGGAGAACACATCTGGATGGCACAGGCCATCAGCGGTGATAAGGACTTTGGAAACACGATCTGTCAGGATTATGTGGGCATTTTCAAAGAAGACGGTACGATGGAAGGTAACTGGTATGGTATGCGCGATCACTGGTATCTGCTTTTCGAAGAACAGGATAAGCGTATTGTCGATGGAGTTATTCATCGATATGCGTCGGATGGTATATCCAATGGTAAGGTTATCTATAACTATTATCCCCGTTGGTATGCAGATAAAGTGGAGAATAAGGAGGCATATGACAGTCAGGGCAATGCTTTTGATGGTACGGAAGTCTATCATGAAGGTCAGGGGTGGACATTGGCGAAGTTGACAAAATTTACTTTTGTTACAGACCGGAAACAAAAAAACAGTGATTTTCACTTTCCGTTACTCCGTTTGCCGGATATCATGTTGATTTATGCTGAGGCTGTCAATGAATTGAATGGTGGGCCGGACGCTGAGGCCTATAATCAGGTGAACCGCATTCGTACGCGTGCACATGCCACTCCGTTCTCCGGAATGAATCAGGATGAATTCCGTTCGGCTGTACTGGAAGAGCGTGCCCGCGAATTGGCCTATGAAGCTGACCGCCGTTATGATCTTTTCCGTTGGGGTATCTATCTGGATGTGATGAATGCCATCGATATGGATGAGCATAATGTGACTAAACGTCGTTTGGAACGAAATCTTCTTTATCCGATACCTACCAGTGAAGTGAACTCTAATGATAAGATTGATTCTAATAATCCGGGATGGTAATGAATACATTCGTAACATTTAAAATTGAAGATGCAATGAAAACATTTAGATATATTTTATTCGTGTGGGTGATGCTGGGCTGTGGGCTTTTTGCATCATGTGAGGACGATGAAGTGGAATATGCTCCTTTGGCGGTTACAAGGGTATCTACCGTACTTGACCGTGAGCAGGGCATTGATCAGGCTAATCTTGCACAGTACATCATAGTGCAAGGTACGGGACTGAATGCTGTTAATTCAATTCTGGTGAATGATGTGCAGGTTGATTTGAAAGACGCATACATCACTTCCGGAGAAATTACTTTTCCGATTCCAAGAGTGATTCCGGGAGAAATAAATAATCTGATAACTTTAGGGAGTGGAAATTCTACAGTGACAGCTCCGATATCAGTGTTTATCCCCGAATTGGAAGTGAATGGAATGTTCAATGAATTTACACCGGCCGGTGATACAATGAAAGTAGTCGGCGATTATTTCGATCTTTATGAGATAACGACCGAATCGGGACAACTGTTCTTTGGTGGTAAAGAAGTGAAAATTACAAAATCAACGGGCAACAGCTTGAGTTTTGTATTGCCGGAAGATGCTGTAATGGGATCAAAAATTAAATTAGTCAGTCCGGTTTGTGGAGAGGTAACGGTTCCAGGTAAATATATGGAAAAAGGCAACATGCTGTGTGACTTTGATCCGTTTACCGGTTGGGGAGGTAGTAAATATGTGATAGATGGTCCTGTGCCTGCTCCGTACAGTGGATACTTCTCCCGTTTCAAGATCAATAAAGGGGATGCGAACGATTGGGACTGGAACGAGGTGACTACTATTGCACAGTGTGCTGTCGAATATTCTCCGGAGGTTATTGCCGATCAAAATAAATATTTGCTGAAGTTTGAAGTAAATACAATCAAACCATTGACTAAAAGGCAGATTCGTTTCTATTTTTCACAGATCAATTACGATTGGGAACCTTTTGCATCGGGACTTGCTCTGAATACAAATGGAGAATGGAAAACCGTTTCTATTGATCTGGGAGAGATGTGGAAAGGAGATATTCCTAATGATGGAGTCCTGCAGATTATGGGTAATAGTTGGGCGGAAGATACGGATATCTGTTTTGATAATTTCCGTATCGTTCCCAAAGATTAAGGTGTGCTTAGCAAAAAGCAGATTATAATCTGCTTGATGTAGGGTAGAGTTGGTAAAAGAGGGAAGTTTTTATGGAACTATCCCTCTTTTTAACTCAGCTTGCAATATAAATCTAACAAAAATGATAATGCGAAAAATTCAATATCTGTTTATTGCTTTGTTTATCTGCCTGGAAATCCAGGCACAAGACAAATTTAATATCAGGGGAGTGTTGCCCTGGCATAATTTTCTATCGGGACCTACTTCCTGGAATCTGTCGGATTACCGGATTTATCTGGATGAATGCCGGAAGAATGGTATCAATTTTATTGGTTTTCATAATTATACTGGTGGTGGAGAACGCTATGCCACCTATGTGGAACCTATGATAAAAATAGAATATAAAAATATTCTTCCGCAAGCTTGTTTTGATAATTCGATGACAGCCCGTTGGGGATATCTTCCGATGGCTGTGAAAGACTTTGCTTTTGATACGGGAAAGATATTTCAATTGCCTGTTGGTGCAGAAGCTTTTGGCAATAATGGTTCGATAACATCACATTCTTCTCGGGAACATTATGAAAAAGCTCAGTCCTTGATGAGGGATGTTCTGAAGATGGCACATGAACGGGGAATCCGAATGGCTATGGGATTTGAATTCGGAGTGATCCCTTCCGAATATTTTTCTTTGAATGTAGCCGGAGATTGTTTTTATTGGGCAGGTGAATCGAATATGATCCCCAATCCGAAAAGTCAGATAGCTGCCGAGATACATTATGCGGCAATTGATGATATCCTAAACACTTATCCGGATATCGATTATATCTGGATGTGGCTGAATGAACATTCATTTATGGGTGTCGATGTTCAGAAAGCACTTAGAGATAAACCCTTTGCCCGGGCTTATCAAGAGAATCAGGCACTCTTTAAAGAGGCTGCCGATTCATCGGCTCGTTTTGTCGGGGTATGGGCATTGGAATACATGAAATTGACTTATAAACATTTGAAATCAAAAGGCTCTCGTGCAAAGTTAATCCTTGGTGGTTGGGGAGGGGGACATCAGTTGCCTTCTTTATTGAAAGGACTGGATAGGGCCTTACCACAAGATATTATTTTCAGTTGCCTTAATCCGGATTTAGGAAAAAGTCCGCAACCTGATTTCTTGGAAGAGATTGCCCGAAACCGTAGTGTTTGGGCTGTACCCTGGTTGGAGGGGGATCATCAACTCTGGCATTTTCAGCCGAGAGTCAATATGATGCGTGAACAGGTAAAGCTTGCTGCCGAACAAAATCTGGACGGAGTAATTGCTATTCACTGGCGTACAGAGGAACCCCGTTTTAATTTTCGAACGTTTGCCCGTTTTGCTTCGGATAAGGGTGCTGACGAGAGTGTAGATCAATTGTATGACCGATATCTGACAGAGGAATTTGGGGAAGAAGCCGCAAAAGAAATGACTCCTTTACTTGCCAGAATGGATCGTGAACAGATTCAATGGAATGTACCGTCACCGGAATTTTATGCATATACTCCGGAATGGGGATTATTAGATGAAAATAATGTGCGAATACGACAAGAGTTGGTGTCTTCGGGAGAATCGTTATTGAAAAAGTTAAGAGGAGAGAAACGGGAGAATCTGAAACGTTTCATAGCAATGTTCCGTTTTGAACTGTTGTTGGGTGAGGTAGATCGGGCTATGATGCCTGCTTTTATCTTAAAAAAGAAGGAAGTGCAAGGTGAGAAAATAAATGGTTCGCAGGAGTATATGGACGCATATCGGCTGTTAGTTTCAGCCCCTGTTAAAGAAATGTTTGATACTTATATGGAACGTGTTCATTCTCGTGGAGAATTGGGAGTACTTAGCTCTTTGAATCAACGTGTGTGGCGCGAATATAATGATCTTAAAATTTATCTGGAAAATAAAATAAAAGAAAAATGAAACGAATGGCATATCACCTGCTGGCTATCTTAATTTTGGGGATGGCAGCATCGGCTGTCAAAGCACAGATTTTGTTAACAGCTTCTGCTACGCCGATTGAAGAATATGCGGCGGTAGAACTTCAGCGGTATTATTATCAGCTGTCCGGACGCTTGTTGTCCATCGATCATGAAGAAGTACCGGACAGGAAAACGGAATTTGTTCTGACAAGACTGGATCATCCGTTAGTGAAGTCTTGGAGAGACAAAGGAGTATTACCTCTGAAGTCCATGCCGGGAGAGCAGGGATATGTCATTCGGACAGTAAAAGAAAAAGGCAGGGAATTGGTTGTCATTGCAGGTGTTGATGCCAATGGATTGCTTTATGGTGTATATGGGTTGCTGGAAGATCACTTAGGAATGCGTTTCTATATGAATGGAGATGTATATCCTGATAAGAAAGAGGTTCAGACGAGAATACCGTTGATTCAAGATGAACGAACTCCGACAGTGGCTATCCGTGGATTCCTTCCCTGGACTAATTTTCCGCAATCGGCTACCATTTATTCTTGGGATGATTGGCGTTACATCATAGATCAGGCAGCACGGATGCGTATGAACTTCATTATGATTCATAACTATAACGGGTTTTGCGGACATAATGAACTGTTTCATAATTTTGAATACAAAGGGCATTTATCGCGTGGATGGATGCCTACCATAAAGACAGGACACGGATGGGGCTGTCCCGGATGGAATATCAACGAATATCTTTTCGGGGCATCTGAAGTTTATGATGATTATGATTTTGGGGCAGACTATGGCTTGCATAATGAAACGTTGACGAATGGTCAGATCAAAGAGAAAGGAGCAACTATATTCCGTAAGGTGATTGCCTATGCACACTTACGTGGTGTAAAAATAGGTTTAGGGTTAGATATTGATGTCGTTTTGCCGGAATATCAGTCTGAACCGGATAACAAAGACTTGATAAAGGTACAGGTCGCAGAAATAGCTCGTGAGTATCCGGAATTGGACTATCTGCTTTGTTTTCAATCCGAAGGTCAGAAAAATGAGGCTTTTTATGCCCGTTGGCGAAGAGTCTTTGATGGATTTTATGAAGAGATGAAGCGGAAGTCGCCTTTTACCCGTATAGCTGTATCGGGCTGGGGGCTAACTGCGGAATCGGTGAATAGTCTGCCTGAAGATGTCATTTGTGCCCCTATATCTTACTATTCGGCCGCTTTTGAGCCGGGAAGTGTTTATGGAAATCGTGAATACTGGGGATGTCCCTGGCTGGAACGTGATTTTAACAGTTCTGAGTATTACTATCCTTATAATGTAGATCTTTCGGAAACAATCCGGGCCTTTGGAGATGCTTCTGCCAATATGAACGGATTTTATGCGCTGACATGGAGATTGGCGGATGCTATTTCTCCAAAGATGTGGTATATCAGTAAGGCTCCTTGGTATAATCATGAAGTGCTGGACTCTTCGGAGAAAGTGTATCGGGACTTTGCACTTGCCAATTATGGAGAAAATGCAGTGGATGCCATTACTGACATTATCGATCAAAACGAACCTTTTGCTACCGATTTCGGTGAGTGTCAGGAAACACCCGGATTTAATCAGATGGTACATACTTATCCGTTGATGAATCTTTATTCGATGACTTTTGGGGGAAAGAATGGAAAGGATGTGGAGATAAAGGCCACCGGATATGCAGAGAAAAAAGGTACAAAAAATGCTCCTTGTGATGAAGTAGGAGAGTGCGTGGGATATATTATGGCTGATGACTGGTTGCAGTATCCGGCAGTTGATTTTAGTAATAGTCCCGAACGAATGTCCATACGGATTGCTTCTGCATCTTCGGGTGGTGTTGCTACTGTTTATCTGGATCGATTGGGAGGACCTGTTATCGCTCGGTTTGAAGTAAAGAACACGGAAGGTTGGCAATCCTGGAAATCATTGACCGTTCCGGTGAAAGGGTTAAAAGGTGTTCATACGCTTTATGTTCGTTTTCAACCTTTTAATGTAATAGCCAAAGCTGGGAAATTAGCTGATAAACAGCTGAAAACAATTGATAGTTGTATGGCCGTTACTTCGGATGTACTTCAACAATTGCGTCTCTCCCGATTACGAGCACGTATTCAGGGAGCAGCATGCCATATAGTTTTGAATACTGATTTTGAAAATTATCAATGGAATGATTTACCGGGGAAAATGGATGAATGGGCGCGTAGCTTTTTGTATCGTATTGAAGATATTTCTTCCTATGGAAACATTATGAGTACTCAGAATCGGTTTGTGAAACAGAACTATGTAGAGAAGATCAACCAGCTACGTAAACAGCAACGGGTACAGGCTCCTTCGCATATTATAGCTAAAGGTACTCTTGAGGGAGCACAGATTAGTTGGCGTAATGAAGAGCCGGCAGTAAGTTCCTTCGTGGTTTGTCGTAATGGAGAAGAGATTGATACATTGGCGTCTGATGTGAATTGTTATCAGGATAAGTTTCATGGAGCAGCTTCGTATACGGTATATGCAGTGGATATTGAAGGGCATAAAAGCCCTTTGGGAATACCTGCCGATTGTCTGGCCGGGAGTGCTGACCGGGAAGCTCCGGTTATTGTGATTAATTCCCCGTTGACTTCAATAATGGAGGGAACTCCGTTGCACATTCGGTTTTCAGTCGTTGAAAATCGGTTACCGGAATTTGTATCCGGGATATTTCACTATCGGAGAACAGGAGAGAAAGTGTGGAAAAAAATACCATTTAAGCACCGGACCAGAGGTGTCTTCACATTAACCTTACCCGCTTCTGAGATTACGCGTCAGGGAATAGAATACTACATTTCGGTTTCAGATTCTGACAATGTATTTTGCTATCCGGGTTCGGCTCCGGCTCGGAATCATACGGTGGTAGTAACTGAGGTACCGGGAGATGATAAACCCGAAGTTCCGATGATAAAACCAATTTGTGGTAAACGTATGTTTTGGAGTCGTGTGCCAAATGTGGAAATGTATCGCATCTATCGTAGCAGAACTCCTGATTTTAAAATCGGAGCAGATACGTTTGTGACGTTTGTAGCGGGAAATACACAAAGTTTTGCCGATAATGGATTTGATTTCGACGGGACTTCTCTGAAAGGAACTTATTATTATTGCGTGACTTCCGTATCCTTTTGGGATCATGAAAGTGAGGCATCAGAAATCATTCAAATAGATTATTAATGAAAAGAATTGGAATATATATTGTTATTGTAGTATGCATCCTGTCTTGCATATCTTCGCGAAGGAACCTCTTGACAGAAACCAGATTGATGTTGGTTGATACGAGAGCAACTGAACATACGGCGGCATTGTTCTATAACTTGCGGCAACTGACCGGAAAACGGGTGGTTTATGGACAACATAATTATGAAATGGATGGGTTCGATTCGGATAGTACACGCTGGAGGGATGAGGCAAACCGATGTGATGCGTATGATGTGACGGGGGCTTATCCTGCTTTGGCTAGTTTTGATTTCCTTCATTTTACGAATCCTCGCAGTTGGGAAACAAAAGAATTGAATTACATACAGGAAAAATTCCATGTTGCATATAATCGGGGAAATGTTATTACGTTCTGTTGGCATTATTATAATCCGGTGACCGGAGGAAATTTTTATGATACAACACAAGTGGTTCGTCATATCTTGCCGGGAGGTTCTTATCATGCTACCTTCAAAGCCGATTTGAAGATCATTGCTGATTTTGCACACAATGCAAAGGGCGATGACGGAGAGTTGATTCCGATCATATTCCGTCCTTGGCATGAGTTTGATGGTAATTGGTTTTGGTGGGGAAAAAATCATTGTTCGGTTGAAGAATTTAAAAAGTTGTATCGGTTTACAGTCACTTATCTCAGAGATTCTTTAGAGGTGCATAACTTTTTATATGCATTTTCTCCGGACTGTGGTTTCACTACTGAGGCCGAATATCTGGAACGTTATCCGGGAGACAAATATGTAGATGTTGTAGGTATGGATAATTATTGGGATTTTCGTCCGGATGGGGGAGATATCTCCCTGGTAGTTCTGAAAGCCCGTATCCTTACACAATATGCGCAAAAGCATGGAAAACTTTCTGCCATTACTGAGACAGGTACACAGACACGTGATTCATTGTGGTATACACAATTGTTATCTATTCTGCGTTCGGAAGGGGTAGCCTTGAATTATGTATGCACTTGGTCGGGGTTTTCTCCTTATAAAGGACATCCGGCAGCAGCCGATTTTTGTCGGTTTAAGAGGGACACTTTGGTGCTCTTCGCTGATGAAATTCCTAATTTTTATACTTGGCACTGAACCTGCTTATAAATAATATCATGGAATGCTAAGATAGTATTAGGTATACATCCATCCAACGTCTATCTTTGCAATATCACTTTCAGGGTGGAAAGAATCTTATAAATAAAATATCTGATGATTATGAAAATCCTATCGACTATCCTATTAACCTTGTTGATTGTGCTTGGGGCGTGCACTTCTCCTCAGGTTTCTCCTGATCCCTTTGTCCGTGTGTCAAACGGACGTCTGACGGTGAATGGAAAACCCTATTATTATATAGGAACTAATTTTTGGTATGGAGCTATTTTGGGGTCACAGGGACAGGGAGGTAACCGGGAGAGATTACTTCGTGAACTGGATTATTTGAAGGCTCTTGGTATTAACAATTTGCGTGTTCTTGTTGGAGCAGACGGAAAAGATGGGATTCCGACGAAAGCTGAGCCTGCACTTCAGGTGGAAGCCGGTGTGTATAATGATACTATTTTTGACGGGCTCGATTTCTTCCTGTCGGAGTTGGATAAACGGGATATGTATGCCGTACTTTTCCTGAATAACAGCTGGGAGTGGTCGGGCGGATATTCCCAGTATCTTTATTGGGCGGGACATGGTGAAGTGCCTATGCCGAATGTAGCCGGATGGGATGCTTTTTCGAATTATGTGGCACAATATGCTAAGTCGGAAAAAGCACACCATTTGTTCCGGGATCATATTACTCACGTTGTAAATCGTGTCAATCGGTATACTGGAAAAAAATATAGTGAAGATCCTGCAATTATGTCTTGGCAGATAGGTAATGAACCCCGTCCGTTCGGTGAGGACAATAAAAAGAGTTTTGCAGCCTGGATTGCCGATTGCGCTGCTCTTATTAAATCTATGGATTCTAACCATCTGGTTTCTATTGGATCGGAAGGAATGGCCGGTTGTGAGGGGGATTTGTCACTTTGGACTTCTATCCATGCCGATGCGAATGTTGATTATACTACGATTCATATTTGGCCGAATAATTGGGGATGGATCGATAAGAAAGATATTCCGGGTACCATCGGGCAGGCAATAGAAAACACCTGCTCTTATATCGATATGCATGTGCAGGAAGCTTTTAAGATAAACAAGCCGCTGGTACTTGAAGAGTTTGGTTTACCGAGAGACAGTGTGAAGTTTACTTCGAATACTTCCACTGTTCAGCGGGACCGGTATTACAGAGCTGTGTTTGATATCGTCGAAAAGCATGCTGCCGAAAAGGGTGTTTTCCAAGGATGTAACTTCTGGGCATGGGGTGGATTTGCGGAACCTCAACATCTCTTTTGGCAAAGGGGAGATGACTATATGGGAGATCCCGGGCAGGAGGAACAAGGGCTGAATTCGGTTTATGCAACTGATTCGACGATAAATATGATAAAGGAGGCGGTAAGTGATATTAACCAGATAATTCAGAAACAATGAAAATGAAATTAATATGCTTTTTGATGTTGAGTGTGTTTTTTATTTTTCCGGTTCGGGCTAAAAACACATTCGGGAAGAAAAAAGACAAAGTGACGCGCTTGCATTTTTATGACCTGAATAAGAATGGGCGGATGGACACTTATGAAAACCCTTCTGCTCCTGTGGAGTATCGTGTGGAGCATCTTTTGTCACAGATGACTTTGGAGGAAAAGGTAGGACAGATGCTTACTTCATTGGGGTGGCCCATGTACGAACGGGTGGGAGAGGACATCCGCCTGACCCCTCAGTTGGAGAAAGAAATCGGAGAGTACCATATCGGATCGCTCTGGGGTTTTATGCGGGCTGATCCGTGGACGCAACGTACGTTGCATACCGGACTCAATCCTTCGCTGGCTGCCCGAGCGTCCAATCGTCTTCAATCTTACGTCATAGAACATAGCCGTTTGGGTATTCCGCTGTTTCTGGCGGAAGAATGTCCGCATGGCCACATGGCGATTGGTACAACAGTATTTCCGACTTCCATCGGTCAGGCAAGTACCTGGAATCCGGAACTGATCCGGCAGATGGGACGTGTCATTGCTATTGAAGCAAGTGCTCAGGGAGCACACATCGGCTATGGACCGGTACTCGACTTGGCCCGTGATCCGCGTTGGTCGCGTGTAGAGGAAACTTATGGAGAAGATCCTTATCTGAATGGGGTGATGGGAACTGCTCTGGTACGTGGTTTTCAGGGAGAGACATTAAACGACGGTAAAAGCGTGATAGCGACCCTCAAACATTTTGCTTCGTATGGCTGGACGGAAGGCGGACATAACGGAGGTACTGCCCATATAGGCGAGCGCGAACTGGAAGAGGCTATCTTTCCTCCTTTTCGTGAGGCGGTAGGTGCCGGGGCATTGTCTGTGATGAGTTCATACAATGAAATAGACGGAAATCCATGTACCGGAAGTCGTTATTTGTTAACGGATATCCTGAAAGATCGTTGGCAATTCAAAGGTTTTGTCGTGTCCGATTTGTATGCTGTCGGAGGATTACGGGAACATGGTGTTGCCGGCAATGACTATGAGGCGGCCATAAAGGCCGTGAATGCCGGAGTGGATAGTGATTTGGGAACGAATGTCTATGCTGAGCAGTTGGTTGCTGCGGTCAAAAGAGGGGATGTTGCTGTAGCAACGATAGATAAGGCGGTACGTCGCATTTTATCTCTCAAATTCCAAATGGGATTGTTTGATGATCCATTTGTAGATGAAAAGCAGGCAGTACAACTTGTTGCCTCTTCCGAACATACCGGACTGGCTCGTGAAGTAGCCCGTCAGTCAATCGTTCTGCTTAAGAATAAGGACAAGCTGTTGCCGTTGAAGAAGGATATTCGTACCCTTGCTGTTATAGGTCCCAATGCCGATAATGTGTATAATATGCTTGGAGACTATACTGCTCCTCAAGCCGATGGGACTGTAGTGACAGTCTTGGATGGAATTCGACAAAAGGTCTCTAAAGAAACTCGTGTGCTGTATGCCAAGGGGTGTGCAGTGCGTGATTCTTCCCGTACCGGATTTAAAGATGCTATAGAAACAGCCCGTAATGCCGATGCCGTAGTAATGGTGATGGGAGGATCGAGTGCCCGGGATTTTTCCTCGGAATATGAAGAAACCGGTGCGGCAAAAGTCACTATAAACCAGATCAGTGATATGGAAAGTGGCGAAGGCTATGATCGAGCCACACTTCATCTTATGGGAAGACAACTGGAGTTGTTGGAAGAAATCTCCAGGTTGGGTAAACCGGTGGTATTGGTATTGATTAAAGGGCGTCCGTTATTGATGGAGGGAGCTATTCAAGAGGCAGAGGCAATTGTGGATGCCTGGTATCCGGGCATGCAGGGAGGGAATGCTGTGGCCGATGTGCTTTTCGGTGATTACAATCCCGCAGGACGTCTCACTCTTTCTGTGCCACGTTCGGTCGGTCAGTTGCCGGTATACTACAATACAAGACGGAAAGGAAATCGTAGCCGATATATTGAAGAACCGGGTACTCCTCGTTATCCTTTCGGTTATGGTCTTAGTTATACAACTTTTTCCTATACGGATATGAAAGTGCAGGTAACTGAAGGAAGTGATGATTGCCGGGTAGATGTAACAGTAACCATACAAAATCAGGGTACTGCAGATGGTGATGAAGTGGCACAACTCTATTTCCGGGATGACGTAAGCAGTTTTACGACTCCTGCCAAGCAGTTACGGGCGTTCAGCCGTATTCACCTGAAGGCTGGTGAATCCCGAGAAGTAACTTTTACTCTTGATAAGAAGTCATTGGCTCTGTATATGCAAGAGGGGGAATGGGTGGTCGAACCGGGACGCTTTACAATAATGGTGGGAGGCTCTTCCGAGGATATTGCCTGCCGACAAGCATTTGAGATAAACCGAAAATATACTTTTAAAATGTAAACGTCATGAACAGATCAAGAGATAAAGTGCGTTGTGCACTCAATCATCAGAATGCAGGTAGTATACCGGTTGATTTCGGGTCTACAGCAGTCACGGGTATCCATTGCCGTATTGTGGAAGCGCTAAGAAACTATTATGGACTGGCACCCCGTCCGGTGAAGATTGTAGATGCTTTTCAGATGTTAGGAGAGATAGATGCGGAACTAGCCGAAAAGATCGGAGTAGACTGTATAGGTATAGGTGGACCCAAAGATATCTTCGATTTGGATACGACTCGTATGCACGAACAGACGACCCCTTGGGGGCAACGGGTGTTGGTGCCTGAAGCAATGGATTTAACTCCTGATATGCGGGGAGATGTATATGTGTATGCCGGTGGGGATCAAAATTATCCCCCCAGTGCCGTGATGCCCAAAGGATGTTATTTCATTAATGCTATTGAGCGTCAGCAGCCCATTGAAGAAGATCGTTTGGACCCGGAAGACAATGTAGAAGAGTTCGGGCTATTGACAGAGAATGATCTGGCTTATTACTGTGCTGAGGCAGACAAGGCATATCAGACCGGCAGAGCTGTTGTTGCCAGTTTCGGGGGAACGGCTCTGGGGGATGTTGCTTTTGTTCCCGGTATGGGATTGAAGCAGCCCAAGGGGATTCGTAGTGTGGTAGAATGGTATATGTCTACTGCTATGCGGCAGGACTATTTGCATCAGGTATTTGAGAAAGAGATCGACATTGCCATTGCCAATTATGAAAAACTCTGGGCTGCATTAGGAGATAAGATAGATGTGGTGTTGACATGTGGGACCGATTTCGGTTCCCAGGAATCACAGTTTTGCTCTATAGATACCTTCCGTGAGCTTTGGTTACCACACTATCGACGGATGAATGATTGGATACATCAACATACTACCTGGAAAATCTTTAAGCATTCCTGTGGAGCTATTATCCCGATTCTACCCGGATTGATCGAAGCCGGATTTGATATTATCAATCCGGTTCAGATTAATGCCAAAGACATGGATTCCAGAAGATTGAAAGAGGAATTCGGCAGTCAATTGACCTTTTGGGGCGGTGGGGTAGATACGCAAAAGATACTGCCTTTCGGTACTCCCGATGAGATACGTCGCCATGTAATGGGGCAGTGTGAGATATTGGGCCGTGACGGAGGTTTTGTTTTCAATGCTGTCCATAATGTTCAGGCCAATGTTCCGGTAGACAATGTAGTTGCGATGTTCGATGCTCTAAAGGATATCTCTTGATAATTTTCAGAAAATACTATTTCTACCATGTTTGGCCTGTATTGATCATCAGATGGCTTTGAAATTCTCTTAAAGTCCCCTGATAGATCGGTTGGCAAATCGTAAAATCATCTCGCTGTACAATAAATTTATGTTAGGTAATCTTTAAGAAAGAGTATCTATATATTATTAATCTTATAAATGATAAAAGCTATGAACAACCTCAATGAATTATATGAAGCCATTTTGGCCGGTAAATTGGAACAGGCAGTCAGTGTTACCCGGGAAGCTGTTGCCGGAGGAGCAGCACCCCAGGAAATCATTAATGAATATATGATTAAAGCCATGGAAGCCATTGGAGCACGTTTTGAATCGGGACAAGTGTTTGTTCCGAACCTCTTGATGAGTGCCCGTGCCATGCGTGGTGCCCTCGATATACTCAAACCACTGATGCAAGGGCAGGTCAATTCGTATATCGGTCGGATTGTGATTGGTACGGTAAAAGGGGATTTGCATGATATAGGTAAAAACTTGGTTGCTTCGATGTTTGAAGGATGTGGGTTTGAAGTCATCAATCTGGGAGTGGATGTATCAAGTGATAAATTCATTTCTGCGGCATTGGAAAATAAGGCAGATATTATTTGCATGTCCGCACTGCTCACCACTACCATGAATTACATGAAGGAAGTGATCGATGCCCTTGAAACCTCCGGGTTGAGGGGAAAAGTAAAAGTAATGGTAGGAGGAGCACCTGTCAGCGATGCCTTTGCCAAATCTATCGGTGCCGATGCCTATACCAGTAATGCCAATGCAGCCGTAATAATGGCCAAGAAGTTGATAAACGCCTGTTGAATATGCCACTGGTGAATTCCCATATTGTTGAAGAGTGTCTGCCTTTCACTTCGTTGAGACTCGATCCGGAGGATATTAATCTTTCAATGGGAACCGGTTACGTGCCTGATGCGGAGATACAGGCAATATCTGATGCATTGGAAACAGAGATTGCCGGAATTTGTACACCCCGCTTTCTGTATGCTCTGTTCGATGCCGAGCCGGCCGGTACTTGTGAGGTGGGAGTAAACGGTATTTCTCTGAAAACAGGATCTGTTATAACTCCTTATCTTAAAGATGCTGCGGGCTATGTACTCTTTGTTGCTACTGCGGGGTACGAGTTTGAGGCTTTTCAGCATAGGATAGGCAGTCAGGGAGACATCTTACGCGAATTTCTTCTGGATGCTTACGGTTCGGCAATTGCTGAAGCAGTTGTCCGTGAAGTATGCCGGAAAGTGGAATCCCGAATGTTTCCTTTGGGATACGGAGTCAGTCATCCTTACAGTCCCGGTTATTGCGGATGGCACGTCACGCAACAGCAGTTGCTTTTCAGCTGCTTGCCTGAATTTCCTTGCGGGGTCCGATTGAGTGATTCTTCGCTGATGTCGCCTATTAAATCGGTCAGTGGTATTATTGCTTATGGTCCATGTATTGTCAAACGGAAATATGGATGCGAACTATGCGGCAAAGCCGATTGCTATAAAAACAGAAATAAACTAAACAGATAGAATGTTATGGAACTATCATTATATATAAAAGATAAATTAGTATCAGGAAAACGGGTAGCCATCCCCATTATGACCCATCCGGGTATTGAATTGTTAGAGAAACGGGTATTGGATGCCGTAACGAACGGTGAAATTCATTATCACGCTATCCGTGCCTTGAACGAATGTTTTCCGCAATCGGCGGCTTGTACCACTATTATGGATCTTACCGTGGAAGCAGAAGCTTTTGGAGCTCGACTTAGTATGTCCCCCAATGAAGTACCCAGTGTTTGCGGACGTTTGCTCACTGGATATGCAGATGTTGAGGCTTTGCAGATTCCTTCGGTCGAATCGGGACGCATGCCTCAGTATTTGCTGGCCGACCGCCTGGCAGCAGAAGAAATAGACAAGCCCGTGCTGGCCGGTTGTATCGGTCCCTATTCTCTGGCAGGTCGTCTATACGATATGACGGAAATTATGATGGCTATCTATACCGAGCCCGATACTGTTCTGCTTTTACTGGAGAAATGCACGGAATTCATTCTCCGTTATTGTCTGGCTATCAAAGAGACCGGAGTGGCCGGTGTTATTATGGCGGAACCGGCTGCCGGACTTCTTTCGAATGAAGATTGTCAACGCTATTCTTCGGTCTATGTGAAACGTATTATCGATGCTGTCCAGGATGATTCGTTTGCAGTTATTCTGCATAATTGCGGTAACACCGGACATTGCACTGCTGCTATGCTGGCTACCGGTGCTAAAGGGTATCATTTCGGAAATAGAGCGGATATGATAACTGCTCTCCGGGAATGCCCTTCGGATGTATGGGTGATGGGTAATCTGGACCCTGTAGGAGTGTTCAGGGTACTGACGCCTGAAGATGTTTTTGCACGGACAGAAGAACTTCTGACCTGTACCGGAGAATACGCTAACTTTATTATATCCACCGGTTGCGATACTCCGCCCGAAGTACCTTTTGACAATATTCAGGCCTTTTATCTGGCTGTAGAGAAGTACAATAAGGGTAGGTGAATGATAATACCAGTATTGGATAATATTGTACTTGTTTTCAAGGGGGAACCCTCGTACTTTTGCATAGTATTCATCGTTAAATAAACGAATTATGATAAAGAGAATAAAGATATTAGCTACAGGTGCACTGCTATTGGCAGGATTGGGTGCCTGTTCACCTTCCGGAAAGAAAACAGGAGCGGATTCGACTGTCGACACTCTGCGAACGACGGAAACAGTGAATTTACTGAATAATCTACGGAAGGTTCCCACACAGGGGATTATGTTTGGTCATCATGACGATCCGCTTTACGGTGTCGGCTGGGAAGGTGACGAAGATCGCAGTGACGTGAAAAGTGTGTGTGGTGATTATCCGGCTGTCATGTCGTTTGATCTGGGCCACATTGAACTGGAAAGAGAGAAAAGTCTGGATAACGTGCCGTTTCGCAAAATACGTCAGGAGACGATTAATCAATATAAAAGGGGAGGAGTGGTTTCTTTTAGCTGGCATCTCGATAACCCCTTGACCGGTAAAGATGCGTGGGATGTGAGTGATACGACGGTTGTAGCTTCCATACTGCCCGGTGGTGTACATCATGCGAAATTTATAAGTTGGCTCGATGCTGTTGCAGCCTTTATGAATACTTTGGAGACGGAAGAAGGTACAAAAATACCGGTTATTTTCCGTCCCTGGCACGAGCATACCGGCAGTTGGTTCTGGTGGGGACAAAATCTTTGCACGGCCGACCAGTATAAGGCTCTTTGGCGGATGACGCATGATCGTATGCATGCCCGGGGAGTAAAGAACCTGCTTTATGCTTATTCACCGGGATCGGAATCCAAAGATTCGACTGCTTATCTGGAGTGTTATCCGGGAGATGATATCATCGATCTGGTGGGCTTTGACACCTATCAGTTCGACCGGACACAATATATGGAGCAATTGGATAAGTCGCTTGCTATCCTGACTGAAGTAGGTAAGGCGCACGATAAGCCTATAGCCATTACCGAAACCGGTTTCGAGGCTATTCCCGATTCTGTCTGGTGGACACAGACTCTCTATCCGGTAATCAGCAAGTATCCTATCAGTTATGTGTTGGTGTGGCGCAATGCACGTGAAAGGGTAAACCACTATTATGCTCCTTATCCCGGACAGGTGTCCGCCGATGACTTTGTGAAGTTCTACCGTGAACCGAAAACTCTGTTTGTGTCGGACGTGAAGAACCTTTATAAATAGAAAATCAAATAAATAACGATAAAAACACTGTCCATTATGAGTCTGTTTAATGATAAAGTTGCTAAATTGCTTGCCGGGCATGAAGCACTGCTGATGCGTAAGAATGAACCGGTAGAAGAGGGAAACGGAGTGATTACGCGTTACCGTTACCCTGTACTGACTGCAGCGCATACTCCTGTCTTCTGGCGATACGACCTGAACGAGGAGACGAATCCTTTTTTGATGGAACGTATCGGTATGAATGCGACGTTGAATGCCGGAGCCATTAAGTGGGATGGGAAGTACCTGATGTTGGTGAGAGTGGAGGGAGCAGACCGCAAATCTTTTTTTGCTGTTGCCGAAAGCCCGAACGGTATTGATAATTTCCGCTTCTGGGAGTATCCGGTGACCTTACCCGAAGATGTGGTTCCTGCAACCAATGTATACGATATGCGTCTCACTGCCCATGAAGATGGGTGGATATATGGCATCTTTTGTGCCGAACGGCACGATGACAATGCTCCCATAGGTGATTTATCGTCAGCTACAGCCACTGCCGGCATTGCCCGTACCAAAGACCTGAAAAATTGGGAACGTCTGCCGGATCTGAAAACAAAGAGTCAGCAACGTAATGTGGTGCTGCACCCCGAGTTTGTGGATGGAAAGTATGCACTTTATACCCGTCCGCAAGACGGATTTATCGATACCGGTAGCGGAGGTGGTATCGGATGGGCATTGATTGACGATATAACCCATGCCGAGGTTGGAGAAGAGAAGATCATCGACAAACGATATTATCATACCATCAAGGAGGTGAAGAACGGTGAAGGGCCGCATCCTATCAAGACTCCTCAGGGATGGCTTCATCTGGCACACGGAGTACGCAATTGTGCTGCCGGGCTCAGGTATGTATTGTATATGTATATGACATCGTTGGATGATCCCACCCGGCTGATAGCTTCTCCGGCGGGGTACTTTATGGCTCCGGTAGGAGAAGAGCGCATTGGGGATGTGTCGAATGTGCTTTTTTCGAATGGTTGGATAGCCGACGATGACGGAAAAGTATTTATCTACTATGCTTCGTCGGACACCCGTATGCATGTAGCTACCTCAACTATCGAACGGTTGGTGGATTACTGCCTGCACACTCCTCAGGACGGCTTTTCTTCCTCAGCTTCGGTAGAGATACTGAAAAACCTGATTGAACGAAATCTGAGATTGATGAAATAAGAAAACCAAGAATAGAATGACTGCCATGATTACACTGAAAGAGAAGATCGGTTACGGACTGGGCGATATGGCTTCGTCCATGTTCTGGAAACTGTTCGGGTCCTATCTGATGATTTTTTATACCGATGTATTCGGCTTGCCTGCTGCCGTGGTAGGAACCATGTTTCTGATTACCCGGGTATGGGATTCGGCTTTCGATCCGATCGTGGGAGTGATTGCCGATCGCACACAGACCCGCTGGGGGAAATTTCGTCCTTATCTGCTGTATCTTGCCGTTCCTTTTGCACTGATTGGTATTTTTACTTTCACCACTCCGGAGTTGAATGATACCGGAAAACTGGTCTATGCCTACATCACCTATTCTTTGATGATGATGGTATATTCGGCTATCAATGTGCCTTATGCTTCACTGCTGGGAGTGATGAGTCCTGACCCGAAAGAACGGAATACCCTGTCCACTTACCGTATGACTTTTGCCTATATCGGCAGTTTTATTGCTTTGCTGCTCTTCATGCCGATGGTCAACCTGTTTGGTGGTGCAGAAGACGAGCAACGGGGATGGATGTTGAGTGTGGTGGTGATTGCTGTGATGTGTGCGGCTCTGTTTTATCTTTGTTTCGCCTTGACACGTGAACGGGTAAAACCGATCAGGGAAGTACAAAACTCCCTGAAAGACGATTTGAAAGATTTGCTTCACAACCGTCCGTGGTGGATTCTGCTCGGAGCCGGAGTGGCAGCTTTGGTATTCAATTCTATTCGTGACGGAGCTACGGTTTATTACTTCAAGTACTTTGTTGTGGAAGAGGATTACTCCACGGTTTCCTTCTTTGGCGTTTCTTTTGTGCTGAGCGGCCTTTATCTGGCAGTGGGACAGGCTGCCAATATTGTGGGAGTGATTCTTGCAGCTCCGGTCAGTAACCGTATTGGCAAAAAAAACACATACATGGGAGCCATGAGTCTGGCTACTCTCCTTTCCGTTATCTTTTATTGGTTTGGGAAAGGAGACATCACCCTGATTTTTGTTTTTCAGGTGCTGATCAGTATCTGTGCCGGAAGTATTTTCCCTTTGCTCTGGTCCATGTACGCCGACTGTGCTGACTATTCGGAACTGAAGACCGGCAACCGGGCTACAGGTCTGATCTTTTCGTCTTCGTCCATGAGCCAGAAGTTCGGTTGGGCTATCGGAAGTGCACTGACCGGTTGGTTGTTGGCTTACTTCGGCTTTCGTGCCAACGAAGTGCAGAGTGTAGAGGCTATTCATGGGATTAAGATGTTTCTCAGCTGGTTGCCCGCTGTCGGAACAGTTCTGTCCGTCGTTTTCATCAGTATGTATCCGCTGTCGGAGAAAAAGATGAGAGAGGTGACTTCAGAGTTGGAGAAGAGAAGAAAGGCTATTCAATCATAATTCAGACATCATATGGACGAGATTCTTAAACAAGAAATGCAGAAAGAGCTTACTACCCGTATTCTTCCTTACTGGATGGAACGGATGGTAGATCAGGAGAACGGTGGATTTTACGGACGCATCACCGGACAGGAGGAATTAATGCCCCGGGCCGATAAAGGGGCTATTCTGAATGCGCGTATTTTATGGACCTATTCTGCTGCCTATCGTCTGCTGGGTAGAGAGGAGTACAAAGAGATGGCAAACCGTGCCAAACGATACCTTATCGACCACTTTTATGATTCCGAGTTCGGAGGGGTCTACTGGTCACTCAACTATAGAGGTGAGCCGCTGGATACCAAGAAACAGATTTATGCCATCGGCTTTGCCATTTACGGACTGAGCGAGTTCCATCGGGCTACCGGAGATCCGGAAGCATTGATGTATGCCGTCCGTTTATTCAATGATATAGAGTCCCACAGCTTTGATGGGCTGAAGAACGGTTATTGTGAAGCGCTTACCCGTGAATGGAACGAAATAGCCGATATGCGCCTCAGCGAGAAAGATGCGAATGAACGCAAGACCATGAATACCCATCTGCATATCCTCGAACCTTACACCAACCTGTACCGGGTCTGGAAAGATGCACGGCTGGAACGTCAGCTCTACAACCTGATAGGACTTTTTACAGAGAAGATACTGGATAAGGACACATCCCATTTACAACTCTTTTTCGATAACGACTGGCAAAGCAAATACCCGGTCGTCTCTTATGGACATGATATCGAAGCCTCATGGTTGTTGCATGAAGCCGCCCGGGTATTGGGAGACGCCGGACTCATTGCGGAGATAGAACCTGTTGTAAAGAAGATAGCTGCGGCTGCATCCGAAGGACTTACTTCCGACGGAGGAATGATATATGAAAAGAATCTCACTACCGGACACATCGACGGCGACTACCATTGGTGGGTACAAGCCGAAACCGTAGTCGGATACTATAACCTGTTCCGATATTTCGGTGATCGAGGGGCTTTGCAACATTCCATCGACTGCTGGGAGTTTATTAAACGGCATTTGACTGACGATGTGCATGGCGAATGGTTCTGGAGCCTTCGTGCCGACGGTAACCTGAACCGGGATGATGATAAGGCCGGCTTCTGGAAATGTCCTTATCATAACGGACGTATGTGCATCGAGCTGTTGGGCGAATAACTGTATTGTTTCCTGTTTCGTTAGATTGTTTTCCAAACTTTTTGTACTTTTGGGCACAATTTACCGAATATGAAAAACAAGCACGTCAAAAGAATAAACCTGCTTTTGTCCATCTTATTGGGAGCAGGTGTCTTCATTTTCTTCGGAGTATACTACTCCTACCATCTGCATTATCAGGAACAGTTCCAGATGTTTCTCTTTACATCCGACTATTTTGTCGAACAAGTATCCCATCCCGGGGGAATGGCGGACTATCTGGGAGGCTTTCTCACCCAATTCTATTATTATTCGTGGGCGGGAGCCGCTATCTTGACCGGTGCAATAGGGGGTATTCACAGGTTGATGGTTTGGATTGCAAACCGCCTGGGCGGACACCCGGCATGGTATCCGCTTACTCTGCTACCTTCTTTATGTTTCTTTATTCTGTTCTGCGACGAAAATTTTCTTCTTTCCGGAGCCATCTCTGTGGGAATGGTGCTGGGAGCACTCATCGGATATACATTTATTGAGAATAGGCGGATACGCCTGATTTATTGGGGAGTCGGCATTCCGCTGCTTTATCTGCTGGCGGGAGGATGTGCATGGCTTTTCATTCCATTGATATGGATAACTGAGTTTTGCCGGTTTGCCGGTAGGCGTCTGCCTTGGTGGATTCTGGTGGGAGGTACATTGGGAATTGCCGGAGTAACCTATTGGATATCCTGGGCTGTATTTCCATATCCGGCCGACCGCCTGTTGTGGGCGATCGGAAGTTATCGTTTTCCATTAGTCTTTCCACAAATGCAGGTGATAGCCTGGCTGGCTGTGATTCTGGTACCGTTATTGGTAGCTCGTTTGCCCGAGAAGATGACTTGGAGATACTACTCGGGAGCATGGGTTCTGCAATTTATCCTGATGTTGTTTGTTTTGAATCTGTATGGCAAATACGGTATCGGGTTGAATAAAGAGGAAGTGATGGGGTATGATTATCATGTGCGCATGCAAGAATGGGATGAAGTGATTGCGATGGCGGAAAAGAAAGCACCCGATACACCGATGTCGGTTTCTTGTCTCAATTTGGCTTTAGCAATGAAAGGGCAGCTGCCGGAACGTATGTTTAGTTTTTACCAGCGGGGGAAGGAAGGACTACTGATGTCATTTGTCAACGACTTCACCATTCCTTTGGTAGCCGGTGAACCTTATTATTACCTGGGATTGGTCAATGTGGCGCAGCAGTTTGTCTTCGAGGCTATGGAGGCCGTTCCGGATTACCGGAAGAGTGTGCGTTGTTTTAAAAGGCTTGCTGAGACCAATTTGATTAATGGCAGGTACGAAGTGGCCCGGAAGTATCTGCGTATCTTGCAGCATACCCTCTTTTATAAAGATTGGGCTACTGAAACTCTGGCTTGCCTGAATGATGAAGACCGGGTCAATGCACATCCGGAATACGGGAGATTGAGGAGGCTTACTCCGCGAACCGATTTCTTCTTTAACCCTGACCTGCCGGAGATGACATTGGAGTTCCTGCTTCATGCAAATCCCCGCAACCGGATGGCGTATGAGTATTTGATGGCTTGTACACTCTTGAAGAAGGATGTGGGACGTTTTGTGCATTATTATCCTTTGGGAGCCGATCTGGGATATTCTTCCGTTCCCAAGGGCTATCAGGAAGCGTTGTTGTTCTATTGGCTTATGAGCAAACACACTGCAACAGATACAATTCCCTGGAAGATAGACCCGCAGACAGAGAATAGATTGAGAGAATACGCACAGATTTTCACATCTGCCCGTTCGGCAGATGCATTGTCTGCCCGATTCGGAGATACATATTGGTTTTATGCAGACTTTAGATAAGATGGAAAAGATAAAATACTGTTTTAGCATGATAGGGCTGCTCTTCTTGTTTGCAGCTTGTCAAGAGAAGGTGACATCCCCTGCCAGGGTGGATACATTGCCATCGATATTTCCCGATTATGTCGGGGTTACCATTCCCTCTACCATTGCCCCGCTTAACTTCCGGGTGACGGACGATGGGGTAGAGGCGGTTGATGTCGTGATTGCCGGTACGAAAGGAAAGCCTGTACGGCTGAATGGAAGATCGGTAGACATTCCCGCCAAGCAATGGCACGAACTTCTTGAAAGTAATAAGGGAGACAGCATCGAGGTGAAAGTCTCTGTCCGCCAGGGGAAGAAGTGGAAAGAGTATCGTCCGTTTCCGATATATGTCAGTCCTTTCCCGATCGATTACGGGTTGGTATACCGTTTGCTCGCACCCGGATATGAAGTGTACAGCAAGATGGGGATCTACGAACGTGAACTTTCAACATTCCGCCAGACTCCTTTATTTGAGAATACGCAGGTGACGGCCGCCTGCATCAATTGCCATGCTTTCAACCGGACGGAGCCCACACCGTCGAGCGTACATGTAAGAGGCGGGCATGGAGCCACTGTAATCGACACAGGAGATCGGTTGGAATTTCTCGATACCAAAGCCGACGGGCAATTGTCGGCCTGTGTCTATCCGTACTGGCATCCTTCGGGCGAATACATCGCTTATTCGGTGAACAAAACCAATCAGGCCTTTCATCTGGGAGGAAAGAAGCCGATAGAGGTATTCGACCAGGCTTCGGATGTGGTGGTTTATCATCCCCGGTCCCATCGGATACTGACTACTCCTTTGCTGAGTACGGCTTCGTTTGAAACTTTTCCGGCATTCTCGCCCGACGGACGGACGCTTTATTTCTGTTCGGCCGAGCAGAAAGAGATGCCTGTCCGATACAAAGACGTGAAATACAACTTGTGCAGCATTGCTTTCCATCCCGAAGACGGAACGTTCGGCGACCGGATCGATACGTTGATCTCAGCCCGCACGCTGGACAAAAGTATCTCTTTCCCCAAACCTTCGTTCGACGGAAAATACCTGATGTTCACGCTTTCCGATTATGGGAACTTCTCCATCTGGCACAAAGAGGCCGATCTCTGGCTGCTGGACTTGAAGACCGGAACCTATCGCAACTTGGAGGAAGTGAACAGTGACGACACGGAAAGCTATCACAACTGGAGCAGCAATTCACATTGGTTTGTGTTCAGCAGCCGGAGAGGTGACGGGTTGTACACCCGCCTTTATATCTCCTCGGTGGACGGACAGGGGCGTATAGGGAAACCTTTCCTGCTGCCTCAGCAAGATCCGTATACGTTCTACGATCAGTTGATCTATTCGTATAATGTTCCCGAGTTTGTGTCTGCTCCGGTGCAATGGGACAAGCGGGAGATGGCCAAAGGGCTGATGTCGAAGGAGCGAGTTAAAGTGAAATAAAAGATGAGTAAGAATATGGAATACAGAAAACATAGAATAGAGTATTTAAGGACTACTGTTGAATATTCCCTTTTTGGGGGTGAGGGAGGAACGAGAGAGGCGCATTTGATGTTTCATGTCGATCCGGAAGCGGGGAGTTATGAAGAGCAGCTGACGGCCATTCGTAAAGCATACCATAGGATACTGAGCAGGAAGGTGAAAATAAGGGGAATGGTACCCGTGTTTTGCCGTTACTTCCTGAGTGATGCCGCCAATCAGTGGGAGGCTTTGCAGGCTGTCTTGCAGAAAGAGCCGTCGTGCGCTGTCTCTGTCGTGCAACAGCCCCCGTTGGATGGAAGTAAGATTGCTTTGTGGGTCTATCTGACCTCCGAACCGAATGCCGCTTACAAGCATTACTGGACAGCCGGTGCGGGTGTGTCTTGCGGCAAATCGGAGCGGCAGATGAAAACCTTGTTGAAATCTTATGAAGCCGATCTGGTAGGAAAAGGCTGTACGCTGGCTTCCGATTGCATCCGTACCTGGATCTTTGTGCAGAACGTGGATGTGAATTATGCCGGCATTGTCAAGGCACGCCGTGAAAACTTTCTGGGGCAGGGACTGACCGAATCGACCCATTATATAGCCAGTACCGGCATAGAGGGACGGCATGCCGATCCGAAGATACATGTGCTGTTTGATGCCTATGCGGTAAAAGGATTGCAGCCGGGACAGGTGACTTACCTGCATGCGCTGTCTCATCTCAGCCCGACAGCCTTGTATGGAGTGACTTTCGAACGGGGAACTTCCGTGGAGTATGGCGACCGTCGTCATCTCTTTATCAGCGGTACGGCGAGTATCGATCATCGCGGTGAAGTGGTTCATGTAGGTGATGTCCGGGAACAGACCCGGCGGATGTGGGAAAATGTAGAGAAGTTGCTCGAAGAGGGCAAAGCCGGTTTTGAGGATGTGGCGCAGATGATTGTTTATCTGCGGGACGCTTCGGATTATCCGGTTGTGCGCGCTTTGTTTGCCAAACGCTTTCCTGATACACCGATACAGTTTGTTGTTGCTGCTGTATGCCGGCCTGCCTGGCTGATCGAGATGGAGTGTATAGCGATCGTCGCTAACAGTAACTCCTCTTATGAATCATTCTGATAGATTATATTCGATTCTTCTTTCAAAAAGATATGAAATGCGCTGTTTGACAAATAGCGCATTTCTTTTTTCAGGTCCGTCTGGGAGAAGAAAAGCCCGACAAAAGGACTTTCTGCTCAGGAAAGCCAAGGTCCGGGGCTCCGAAAGCCGGGATTTGATGAGAATAGGCCGGAGTTTCGGAGAAAAGAAGCAAGCATTTGCTCCGAAAGAAGTAAGCGTTTCCCGAAAATGCTTACTTCTTTTCGAAATATCTCCTAATGTTTTTCCGGATTACTTCTATTGTTTCCGATCGGAGGCTCAAAAGTGGACGGAATCTTTCCGGTTACTACTCTGAGATGAACAAAGCGGAAGTGATAAAAAGTTGTGTTTAGAGGGGTATCACTGTCTATCGGTTGCCTGTCCTCTGGAAAGTAATGCGGTTTTGTTTGTCTTTGGCTTGTTTGGCCTACGAAAGCAATCATACCCGATTGCCATAGGAGGCGTTTTTCGCAGAGTGCCTTTCCCTCGGGCCGAAAGAAAGCAATCTGAGAGGATTGAAATATCATTTGGACAGAATGTCAAAACCGCTCTGTTAAGCGGCAATGAATAAGACTCTGTGGTGAATTCAATACTCTGTCTCTTGCGGGTTGAAGTTGCACCATCCTTGGGTCCACTCCGGATAACCGGTTTCTTCCCTTTCGCTGAATACTACGTTATCCGCTGAGGCCGGTGTGCCCTCCATGTCCGACGGATATCCGCTGATCCGGCAGTTCCGGAAAGTCACCGATGTGTTGTTGCCCATATACAGTGCCGCGCCGAATAGCCCGAGCATGCTTTCATTCTCAGGCCGGAGGCCGCCGCCATTGATAAAGTCGGGATGATTTACGAACGAGGCATCCCCTGAGGCAGGGCCATAGATCGTGACATCTTCAAAGGTGGCGGCTGTGGTAGGTGTCGCAGGAGTGTTCGTGCCATTATTGCTGCATTCGAAGGCATGAGAACCTGTGATGTCCGCTATTCGCGGATGGCGGATGCCCAGCAGATGCCGGCATGTGCCGCTATAGCCGTTGTCTATGTCGAAATCGTCGTCCCAGCAGTGATAGGCCACCAGATATTCCGCATGAACCGTTCCGCCGAACCATTCGAAGGCATCGTCGTTGGCATACGATACTTGCAGGTGGTCTATTTGCGTGCCGTTTCCTACCGAACCGAAGGTGATGCCATTGATCTCCTGGTTTTTCTTGAACGGATATCCCGCAAACTCTACACGGACGTAGCTCAGGACGCCCGAATTATCCGCGTTGTTCGGACCTCCGTGCATGGTACGCGGGCCTCCCTCTATCTGCATGATGTCTTCATTGTTCCGGGCATAACCACATAAAATCAATCCTCCCCAGTCACCCGGTTTCCGTTTCCCGGCGGGCATTTCGGAGGTGAATACGATGGGAGCATCTACCGTTCCCCTGGCAATCAGTTTCCCGCCCGGTTCTACAATCAGGGCGGCGCGGGTTTCCTTGTCTCCTTTGATAACGGTGCCCGCTTCAATGGTCAGCGTCGAACCGTAAGTGACGTAACACCATCCCTTCATCAGGTAAGTGCCCCGTTTCAGGTATTGATGATCTTTTATCTCGAAGGTCTGTTCTCCGTTTCCGATGATATTCTCACCATAAATAATGTTATTGCCCTGTCCGTTGTTCTCGTCGTCCGTACAGCTGCTGCCGGTCAGGCACACCAGTGCTGTCAATGCGATAATCTTTAGTCTGTATCTGTCCATAGTTTGAAAAACAGGTAAAGCACCGGGCCAGCAGGACTGTCCGGTGCTTCATTCTGTGAGTGTATACGTGATTTATAACTTGGTCCAACCTTTGGTCCATTCATTGTCTGCTTTCACTGCACCTTTATAAGCCGCTTTTTCAAAGAAGCTGTCTGCTGACAGGTCGGCTCCTCCGTCCTGTGTTCCGATAAAGATATTGCTGAAGCTCAAAGTCTGGTTGATGGCATTGTGATTGCCTTCGGCTGTGAACAGGGCAGAAGAGTAACCGCCGTCACCGCTTGCCTTGATATCTCCCGCGATAGCGATGTAGTTCAGTACCGAAGGACCGTCGATCAGGAATTTCTCGGTCTGTTCTGTTTCGGTAGTCAGGTTATTGGCCTTGCCTGTAACGAGTGCATTGTAAATCTTGGCCTGAGTTCCGGCACGCAGGCGGATGCCTCTTTTGCCTTCGTCGTTGTTGGCGCCTATCAGTGTCAGGTTGGCCAGTGTCGGGCATGAGATCGGAGCGGCATCCATATTCTTGTCATAGTTGTCGGCCTCGATCAGGCAATCGCATGTATATCCCAAAGTGGCGGGATCTTCCTGGTAGGCGACAAAGAATTGCCCTTTTCCGCTCCATCCCTCTGTCCAGTCGAATGAATCGTCGCTGTTGCTCACCGATACCAGATATTTGGCATTGACCGTACCTCCGAACCATTCGAAGCCGTCGTCGGTACCTTTGTATGCTTCGAGGTATTCGAGGGTCGTACCGTTTCCTACACCATAGAAGGTGAAGCCGTTACACTCCTTTTCCGTAGTGAACTTGTATCCGGCGTATTCCAGGCGAATGTACTTCAGGATACCCGAGTTGTCCGCCGGATCGGAACCACCGTAAGCGGCATCTCCGACTTCCGATTTACCGGTCGATCCGATGTTGATCGGGGCTTTGCCGCAAATGTGGATGCCGCCCCATGCTCCCGGTTCTTTGGTATCGGCAGTCATGACAATCGGTGCGGAGGCAGTACCTACCGCTTCGATCTTGGCTCCCTGTTCCACGAGGATGTAGTCGATGGTGGCATCATCGCTTTTGGCGCTGATTGTCACACCTTCACCGATCTTCAGGGTAGAACCGGCTTTGACGATATATTCTCCGTCGAGGGAGAAGTTGTAGCCTTTGGTCAGGATGACGGTTTTCGACCCGTCTACGCTTCCTTTCAGTGTTCCGTTGTTGGCGATCACCTCTTCGCTGTCGCCGTTTCCGCCGCCTTCGCCGCTGTTGTCGTCACTACAAGCTGCAAGTGAACACATTCCCATCAGGGCTGCTACGGCCCAAGAGTTGAGTTTTAGATAATTCGTTTTCATATTCATACTGTTTTAGGTTTATACTATCTGTTTGATTATTCATATAAATATTCTGTGTGACCCTGTGGCGAGCCTTAGAATCTGTACGAGACTCCTATTTCTGCATGGGTTCCCGGACGGAATGATTCTACTTCCACCTTTTGTCCCGTTGCCGGCAGCTCCTGCTTGAAGCGGATGGTACTGTTCAACAAGTCTTTCATCTGCAGGCGCAGGCTCAGGTGTTTGTTGATGGCATAGCTTGCTATGAAGTCCATCGTGTGCAGAGTCTGTTGCTTGATGTTACCTGTTCCGTAGATACCTACTGTCTCGATGCGCGGGCCTTGCACATTGTAAACCAGTGCCAGTGTCAGGTCGCTTTCTCCTCTCAGTTGAGGAGTGTAGCTGAGATCTGCATTGATCAGGAACGGAGAGGCTCCTTGCAGAGCGCGTTCCGAGTCGGTATATACCCCGCCTTCGGGCAATACGACGTTTGTGTACATGTATGAACCATTGGCTCCGATACGGAAGTTCTTGAACAGTTCTTTGCGGAATTCTATTTCCACTCCTGTGGCTATTCCGTCTTCGGCGTTGCGGAAAGAGCGGATCACTGTGCCGCCCGAAGACTCCTGAGTCTGTTCAATCGGCGATTTCAGTTTTTTGAAATAACCCGTGACAGAGAACATGTCCCCGTTGTTGCGTTTCGGAAAGAAATCATAGCGCAGGTCGATGTTATAATTATAAGCGTTCTTCAGTTCGTTGTTACCGCGGATATAGGCACTTCCGTAAGATTCCTGGTAGAGGAACGGAGCCATTTCGATAAATGAAGGGCGGGTGACAGTGCGTGATACGGAGAGGCGCAGGCTGTTGGTTTCGTTCAGGCTGTACTTCAGGTTCAGTGCCGGGAAGAAGTCGCCTTTGTCCAGGTTCGTTTTCTTCTCTTGTCCGCCGTCCGTCCAATAGCGTACCCATTGTTTGGCCTGCTCGTAGCGCAGTCCCACGTTGACCAGCAGAGATTCCATCGGGTAGTACTCTATTTCTGCAAACCCTGCCCACACATCCATTCCGGCGTAGTAGTTGTAACGGGGCTGTGCATCGATGTTGGCTTTTATCGTCCCGTTGGCTATGTTTTCCTGATTCAGATATCCGTTGGTATCATAAATGTTGGTGACGTCAGCGTTCAAGGCATTGATATCGTAGTAGAAGTTCACGCTTTCAAAGTCGCGTTTTTTGCTTTTGTAAGTACCTCCCACACGAATCAGGTTCGCATCTCCCCATTTGTACGAGGTGCGCAGATCTCCTACAATCTCTCTCTCTTGCAGTTCTCCGAAGTAGCGGTTGGTAGTCTGGTTGAGTTTAAAGAGGTTCAGCTTATCGCTGCCTTCGTTACGGAAGAAGACCACCTGCCGGCGATCCGGTTCGTCACTGTTGGTCAGTCCGTACGAAGCGCTCCAGTTTACATCCCACTGAGAAGTCAGTTCGTGGTGTCCCAGCAACTGGTTGTTCAGTAGTGAGTAGGCATGGAAAACGCTGTTGCTCGATGTGATGTTGTTCTTTTCGGCATCGATCCCCTCGCGGGACATATAATCGTTGATGGCATTGCGTGCATAGAACACGGTGAAGTTGATGTGGTCCGCCTGCCGGAACGAGTAGCCGATGTTGCCCAATCCGGCTATTTTCAGTGCGCTGGAATAACTGTCATAATTGAACTTGTCGAGGTGTGTGCCCTGAGCGGTCATAGTGGTCACGTAGGCGTCTTTCAAGATTTGGTTTTCGTTGCTGACACCTACCGAGGCAAGCACGCTCAGACGGTTTCCGTTGGGGAGTGTCCAGCTCTTGCCTCCTCCCAGGTTACCACCGAATTCGGGTAGTGAACGGTGCTTGCTGATAGCGAAGTTTGTGCCGAACGGGTCATTGTTGCGGGCGTAATCGCGGAACTCGCTTTTACCCATAGCCAGAATCCGGTCTTTATTCCTGAGGTTTCCCGTACTGAAGAGTCCGCCTTTCCGGTCGCTATAATAGAAATCTTTTCCGACAGTGTTGAAGCGTCCGCCTACGTTGAAGCCGATGGAGAAAAAGTCACTTCCCGTGTTCTCCTTGGTGCTGATGTCGATATGTGCGCCCGAATAGTCGGCAAAGGCTCCGGCGGCATATACTTTACTGACGGTGATGTTCTTTACGGTAGAGGCCGGGAAGAGGTCGAGCGGAATCAGCTTGTTGTCCGGGTTGGGCGAGGCGATGGGCAAACCGTTCAGAGTGGTCGTGCTGTACCGGTCACCCAGTCCGCGTACTATCAGCTGTCCGGCGCTTGCAATGGAGATACCGGTTATTTTCTTGACTCCGTCCTGTACGTTCGATATACCTTTCAGGGTCATCTCTTTGGCTCCCATGTTTTCGATGGCAAGCGTTGCTTTCTGTCTCTCTTGCAGTAAAGCCTTTTCGCCTTCCAGGTTTTTCCGGGCCACTACGGTGACGGCGTCCAGCGTTTGTGCGTCTACTTCCAGTTCAAAGTTCAGTGTCGCATTGGCTTTCACTTTCACTTCATTCATCCGGAGTGTTTTATATCCTATATATTTCACTTCAATGGTATAGGTGCCGTTGCTTAGCGTCAGTGTGTAGTTACCTTCTACATCGGCTACGGTTCCGGTCGTGGTTCCGGCAATCTGTACGGTAGCTCCGGTCAGGGGTTCTTTGGTCTGTTTATCAATGATGGTTCCCTGGATGACCCCTGCTGTGATTCCTAAGGAAAATGTTGCGAGAAGAAGAGTGGAGAGAAGTCTCCCGATTTGTTGTTTCATGTCTTTTTATCTACGTTTTTCTGTCGGTGCAAAGTTGCACGATTCAGGTTACGGGGGTGATACATGCCCTATACGATTCGTTAACATCTGTGTTACATTCCTGTGTACCCTTTTTGCAGTGCTGCTCTCAGCGTCTGCTTGCCACAAATATTTAATCCATTCTCTTGGTGTGAATGGATAATTTCCTAAATTTGCGTACTAACAGCAAACAAACATATACTCCTGTAAACTACTTTTATGGATAACGATATTGAACGATTTCGGCAAATGGCGTCCATGGCGCAACTCGGATGGTGGGAAGCTGATTTCACAGCCGGGCATTATGTATGCTCAGAATACCTCTGCGATTTATTGGGACTTGAAGGAAATACCATATCTTTTACGGACTTCAGGAAACGGGTGCGTGAGGATTATCAGGAACAGATAGTCCGGGAGTTCAATGCTTCCATCCATAGGGAGTTTTATGAACAGACTTTCCCCATTCACTCCAAAGAGGGAATCGTGTGGTTGCACACCCGTTTGGGGGAGCGTGAAGAAATACCGGGCAGGGGAGTCGTTTCATTCGGTATCATGCAGCGGGTAGAAGCTCCCAATGATACTTCCGAGCGGGTTCTGGAGCGTGTCAACGACTTGCTGTACAGGCAGAACTCCATTTCCCATTCACTCTTACGCTTTCTCAAAGATGATAGTGTGGACCTCTGTATCATGGAGATATTGAAGGATATCCTCGATCTTTTTCATGGGGGACGCGTGTATATCTTTGAATATGATGAATATTACCGCTATCAGGACTGTACCTACGAGGTGGTGGCCGAAGGAGTGTTGCCGGAGATCGATAGCCTGCAACGTATCCCGACTGACAGTTTACCTTGGTGGAGGCAGCAGACCCTGTCGGGTAAACCGGTGATACTGGATTCATTGGACCAGCTTCCGAAACATGCAAAAGCGGAATATGCGATCCTGAGCCGCCAGAACATCAAGTCACTGATGATCACTCCGCTGATAGCCGGCGAACATGTATGGGGGTATATGGGGATCGATCTGGTGAAGAATTATCGCAACTGGAATAATGAAGACTTCCAATGGTTATCGTCTCTTGCCAATATTATCAGCATCTGTATCGAGCTGCGTAAAGCGAAAGACGAAGCTGTGCGCGAACGTTCTTTTTTGCGTAATCTGTTCCGCTTCATGCCGATGGGGTATATACGTATGACTATGGTCCGGGATGCTGCCGGACTACCTTGTGATTACCGGATAGCCGATGCTAATGATTTGAGTTCGGAACTCATAGGAATGTCTCTTTCCGATTACGTGGGATGCCTTGCCAGCGAGTTGCATGCGGACTTTAAGGCCAAGGTGGATTATCTTCTCGATGTGATGGAGGGCAGTGTGCACAAAGAGACTGATGTCTACTTCCATCGCACCCAGCGCAGTTCCCATTGCATCGTGTATTCTCCGGAAAAGGACGAGGTGGTCGCTCTGTTTCTGGACTCTACCGAGACGATTCGTGCCCATAGGGCTTTAGATCGCAGTGAGAAGCTTTTCAAGAATATCTTTGCCAATATTCCCGCGGGAGTGGAGATTTACGATAAGGATGGCAATTTGCTCGACTTGAACAACTGGGATATGGAAACCTTTGGTGTAAAAGATAAAGCCGATGTAATGGGAGTCAACTTCTTTGAGAATCCGAATGTGCCTCTTGAAATCAGAGAACGGGTACGGAACGAAGACCTGGTCGATTTCAGACTGAACTACTCTTTTAATAAGGCTTCCGATTACTACCATTCCGATAAAAGTAATATAATCGAGCTGTATACAAAGGTCAGTAAACTCTTTGACAGCCAAGGGAACTTCAACGGCTATGTGCTGATCAACATCGATAATACGGAGCGTATCGATGCCATTAACCGTATCCGTGATTTTGAGAACTTCTTCCTTTTGATATCGGACTATGCAAAAGTAGGTTATGCCAAACTGAACCTGCTGAGTAAACGTGGCTATGCCATCAAACAGTGGTTTAAGAATATGGGTGAGACGGAGGATATTCCGCTTTCATCCGTTGTGGGCGTTTATGATAAGATGCATCCTGAAGACCGGCAGAAGGTCTTTGACTTTTACGAGAAGGTATTGGCGGGTGAAGAGAAGGACTTCCGTAGCGAAATGCGTATCCTGAAACCCGGCGCTACCAACGAGTGGAACTGGGTACGGATGAATGTGGTGGTGACCAAGTTTGAACCGGAGCATGGGGAGGTGGAGATTATCGGCATTAATTATGATATTACGGAACTGAAGGAGACGGAAGCCATGCTTATCGAGGCGAAAGAGAAAGCGGAAACCATGGATCGGCTGAAGAGCGCTTTCCTGGCGAATATGAGTCACGAGATACGTACACCACTCAATGCGATTGTCGGTTTCTCGGGCCTCTTGGTCGATACGGAAGACATGGAGGAACGCTGCGAATACATCAAGATCGTACAAGAGAATAATGACTTGCTGCTGCAGCTGATCTCGGACATTCTGGACTTATCGAAGATTGAGGCCGGTACGTTTGAGTTCACCTACGGGGAGACGGATGTGAATATGCTTTGTGAAGATATCGTTCGCAGCTCTCAGATAAAGGTTCCCCAGGGAGTTGAATTAGTATTCGATCCGCATCCTTCGGATTGCACTGTGATAAGTGATCGGAACCGGTTGCATCAGGTCATCTCCAATTTCGTGAACAATGCCCTGAAGTTTACCTCCTCGGGCAGCATCAATGTGGGATATGAAAAGAAGGAAGAGGGTGTGGAGTTTTATGTAAGCGACACGGGAATCGGAATCTCTAAAGAGCAACTGACGCATATCTTTGAACGCTTTGTGAAGCTGAACAGCTTTATTCACGGAACCGGGCTCGGACTCTCCATCTGTAAAAGTATTGTGGAGCAGCTGGGCGGCGTCATAGGAGTGGACTCGGAAGAAGGGAAAGGGTCCCGTTTCTGGTTCACCATTCCCTATATTAACAGCGAACAGTCAATCGTTAACGATTGATAGACGGTCCGGCTATAAACAACAAACGGTGAACAACACATACTATATTGTATGCCTGTTCACCGTTTGTTGTTTATAGCTGATCGTTTACCGTTTTTACATTCCCATTCCGAATGAGAACTTGTCAATTCCCTGATAGATGCAACTTGCAATACCCAGAGCTATGATACCCAAAGTACAAAGTACGAGACTCACTTTGGTGTAGTTATCACTGCGGAAAGTGGGGATCGGTTCTTCATTGGGATTGATATACATGGCCTTTACAATCAGCAAGTAGTAGTAAAGCGATACGACTGTATTGATCAGGGCAATGAATACCAATAGATGGAATCCGCTGTTGAATGCAGCCATGAAAATGAAGAACTTTGAGAAGAAACCCGCAAACGGAGGGATACCGGCCAGTGAGAACAGGGCAAGGGTCATGATAAAAGCCAGTTTGGGATTGGTCTTGTACAGTCCGTTATAGTCGTCTATCTCCACTTTGTTGCTACGTTGTTCCACAATTGAGATGACTGCAAATACGCCTAAGTTTGCTGCCAGATAAACCAGTACATAATAAACCAGGGCAGTCATTCCCATTTCACTGCCTCCGATGACACCCAGCATGATGTATCCCGCTTGGGAGATAGCGGAGAATGCCATGAAACGTTTCAGGTTCTGTTGGCGGATAGCAAAGAGGTTGGCAATGGTGATGGAAGCAATGGTTACCCAGAACAACACTTCCTGCCATTGTGCCACCATCGGTGCGAACACTTTCATCAGGATGGTCATCAGCACGAAAGCTGCCGATCCTTTGGAAATCACACTTAAATAAGAGGTTACGGCTGTAGGCGCTCCTTCGTATACGTCGGCTGTCCAGAGGTGGAAAGGAACCAATGAGATTTTGAATCCCATGCCGGCAAAAAAGAACACGAATGCCATAATCTGAAGCATATTGCCTGTGATGTGTCCGGGGAGGTCATTGAAATAGAGCGTACCGGACGTACCGTATATCATTGAAAGACCGAATAGCAGCAATGCACTTGAGAACAGTGCGGTCAGGATGTACTTGGCACCTGCTTCTGCGGAGTGATGACGATATTTATCGAATGCCACCAGTGCGGCCATCGGGATACTTGCCATTTCCAATCCGATGAAGAACATCAGGAAATGTCCCGCAGAAATCATAAAGTACATACCCAGCAGGGTAGAGAGTGTCAGTACATAGAACTCTCCCTGCTTGATGCGGGTGTCTTCGCGTTTCAACCATTCATGGGCCATCAGTAGCACGATGATGGTACCTACGTTGAGCACTGCCTTGATGATGGTTTGCATCGGTGTGTACTGATACATTCCGCCGAAAGCCTCTGCCGGAGTTCCGGGAAAGAGGTTGATTACGGTGTGGAGGGTCATCAGGATCACAGCCGGCAAGGTGAGCGACCTGACGTTCACCTTAGGAGTGGCACCTTTTTGGTCCGGACAGGTCAACAGGTCGACAACAAACAGGATGAGGATAACTGCTATCAGTGACAGCTCCTCTTTCATATATAGAAATTGTGAATAATCCATCTTCTTTTAGGGTATTAAGTGTGAAACAACGGGCAATACACTCTCGCCAATCATGTGGCTGACCCAGAAAGGAGCCATACCCAGTCCGGCGACACAAATGATGAGACAGATGACGGCAAAGCGCTCGTCCCAGGTTGCATCCGTCAGTGCCAGATGATGTTTGTTGGTACACGTTCCATATAGAATCTTACCTACCAGTCGGAGGATATAGACTGCCGTGATCACGATGGACGAGCAAGCGATGATGGTCAGTGTACGATGGAATACATCGAAGTTCTGGAATGAACCGACGAAGATAGTCATCTCGGCTACGAAGCCGCTAAGTCCCGGAAGACCCAGGTTGGCAAGTCCGGCAATCACATAGCAGACACTGAGAAACGGCATCACTTTCATCAGTCCGTTCAGCTCGCGTACGTCACGGGTATGGGTACGTCCGTATATCATACCGATGAGGGCGAAGAACAGAGCTGTCATTAATCCGTGGCTGAGCATCTGAAGCACCGCTCCGGTAGCTGCTGTCTGGTTCATCATCAGGATAGCGAAGAGCACAAGGCCGCAGTGGCTTACGGAAGAGTATGCGTTGATGTACTTCAGGTCTGTCTGTACGCAAGCACTGAAAGCACCGTATACAACGGAGATACCTGTCAGGATCAGGAAGATCCAGCCCAGTTCGTTTGCAGCTTCCGGCATCAGGTACATGGCGATGCGGAAACAACCGTAGCCTCCGAGCTTCATCAATACGCCGGCATGCAGCATAGAGACAGCAGTCGGTGCCGAGGCATGACCGTCAGGACTCCAGGTATGGAAGGGAAAGAGTGCTCCCAGCACACCGAATCCCAGGAAAGTGAGCGGAAACCAGATGCATTGCTGCGCAAACGGAATGTTATGCAGTTGAGCTATTTCAAGAATGTTCATGGTTGTTCCGCCGGCACCGAAGAAGATACCCAGAATACCGATCAGCAAGAATGCCGAACCACCCATTAGCATCAGGGTCAGCTTCATGGCTGCATATTCTTTGCGTCCCGAACCCCATACACCGATGAGTAAGTACATCGGTATCAATGCGATTTCGTAGAACATGAACATGGTGAATAAGTCGATGGAGATAAAGAAACCGAATACTCCCATCGACAGGAGGGTGAACCACAGGAAATATTCTTTTGTCAGCGGCTGCAACTTCCAGGAGGCAAAGGTGCCGGTGAACACGATGACAGCGCTAAGCAGCAGCATCGCTACCGATATTCCGTCTACTCCCACCGAGTAGGCTATGTGAAGCGGTGCATACCATACCGTATCGGCACGGAACAACATCTCGGCTGTAGCTCCTGCCTGGCGCTCGCCCAAATAAAGGAACGTCAGCACAACACTCAGGATCAGCAACGCCGTACTTCCCGCTACCATCACTCCGCGGATGGCCTTAATGCTTTTGGCAAGGTATAACCCGCCAAGCATCAGCAGAGGAATGAGTACGAATAAGGATAAAAAGTTCATATCTTTTGTGCTTTATAAGATTAATATTAAGATAAGTATCAGCGCTCCGAGCAGGAATACATAAGCGTATTGCTGTACACGTCCGCTTTGCAATCCCCGTATCTCATCGCTTGTAGCATGGGTACCCCAGGCTATGAAGTTGAAGAATCCGTCTACCACGTGGCGGTCGAACCAGGCGATCGGTGTAGAGATGCAACGGAAGATAATCCGGTGTGTGATGAACTGATACACCTCGTCGATGTAGAAACGATGATAGGCTGCACGGTGCAGTCCGGCAAAACGTTTGGCAAGTTTATCTGCCAGAGGTTGCTGCTGACGCAGGTACATGCAAGTGGCCAGGACGATGGACGCCACAGCAATCACTACACTTGTGACGGCTACTGATGTCTCAAGATGGATGGTATACGATTCACCGTTGGAGCTGATGAAATGTCCGAAAGGAATGAAACCGGCCACGCAAGTGACGGCGGCCAGGAAGATTAACGGAACAGTCATGGTCAGGGGAGATTCGTGGGGAGTATGTACGTGGCTTGTACCATCGCTTGTCGACTTTTGCCCCGGTGCTGTGCCACCCCAGAAGATGCCGTAGTAGAGACGGAACATATAAAAGGCGGTCATAGCTGCGATGACGGTCATCACCCAACCCATCGTCGGGCTATACTGGAAGCAAGCTGCCAGAATTTCATCTTTGGAGAAGAAACCCGAGAACGGAGGAATACCTGCAATGGCGAGACAAGCTATCAGGAAGGTGATATGCGTGATCGGCATGTATTTGCGTAATCCTCCCATAGCCGACATCTCGTTGGAGTGAACGGCATGGATAATGCTGCCTGCACCCAGGAAGAGCAAGGCCTTGAACATGGCGTGTGTGAAAAGGTGGAACATGCCGGCCATGTATCCCAACCCTCCGTGATGCGGATCGGAAGAGGTACAAACACCCAGTGCCACGATCATAAATCCGATTTGTGAGATGGTCGAGAAAGCAAGTACACGCTTGATGTCACTCTGTACGCAAGCCACGCTGGCAGCATAAAAAGCGGTGAAAGCACCTACCCAACCAATCAGGTGGAGTACGTCCGGAGCATATTCGATGAAAAGCGGGAACATGCGTGCCACCAGGTAAACGCCGGCTACTACCATGGTGGCGGCATGAATCAGTGCACTGACGGGAGTCGGACCTTCCATGGCGTCCGGTAACCAGATATGCAACGGGAACATGGCACTCTTGCCGGCACCGCCGACAAACATCAGCCCGAGTGCCAGAGGTAACATACCGGCGCCACCGCTCAACATTGAAACTGTGTCGGGAGTAAATCCGAAAGTACCTCCGTAGTATCCGTATATCAGGATACCGATCAGGAAGCCCAGGTCGGCAAAGCGAGTCACGATGAATGCTTTTTTACTGGCGGCAATAGCAGCCGGACGGGTATAGTAGAAACCGATCAGGAGGTAAGAAGATACACCTACCAACTCCCAGAATAAGTACATCTGGAAAATGTTGGTTGCCACTACCAGTCCGAGCATAGACATGGTGAATAAGGATAAGAATGCGTAGTAGCGCTGGAATCCCCGTTCGCCTTTCATATAGCCGAAAGAGTAGATATGTACCATCAGGCTGACTGTAGAAATTACAATCAGCATCATCACCGAGATGGGGTCGAGCAAAATGCCCAGGTTGAACGTTAGTGTTTCCGTGAACGGAAGCCATTCAAAGTTATAAGGAATGAGTGTGGCAAACGTTCCGTCTGCCAGACGGGGTGCCGAGAAGTAATGTACGGCCGTGACGTACGAGAGTACTGTCACTGCTGCCAATACCAGCGTGCCTATGGTGCCCGCTGTTCGGTGGCTCATCCACTTGCCTCCTATCCCTAATGCCAGGAAGGAGAGGAAGGGGAGAAGAAGGATCAGAATTGTATATTCCATAATTTAGTTATTATTTCTATGATCATAATGACGTATTTACCACTTTAATTCATCCAGATTCTTTACCTGAATACTACGTATATTCCGGTAAATATTAATCATGATGGCGATAGCGATAGCCGTTTCCGCTGCCGAGATGGCAATGGAGAACAGGGCAAAGAAATACCCTTCGAGCTCTCCGGGAAAAAGGAAACGGTTAAATACGGCAAAGTTGATATCTGTAGCATTCAGCATCAGTTCTACAGAGATGAGGATAGCAAGTGTGTTGCGGCGGGTGAAGAACCCGTATATTCCCGCAAACATCATGATGGTAGAAACCACCAGGTAATATTCCATGTGTATCATCATATCGTCCTATCTTTTACGTGCAATTAATAATCCGCCCACGATACAGGCCAGCAACAGAATGCTGACTGCTTCAAAAGGCAATACATATCCATATTTACCACTGCTTAACAAAGCATGTCCGATGGTCTTGATACTGATTTCTACAGGTTCCGGATCGCTTGTCGGCACAAATTTGTGTGTCAGTGTAATGAAGAGCACCAGGATTGCACCTATAATCGTAGTGACAAGCCCTGCCAGGAATTTACTCCGTTTCAGGTGAGCGGCCCGGTCGCCTTCTCCACTCGTCAGCAGGATGGAGAATACATAGAGCACCACGATACCTCCGGCATAGACCATGATCTGTACCGATCCGAGGAAAGTGTATCCTAACAGAAAGTAGATACCTGCTGTGCCGAAAAGCACGAACAGCAGGTAAGTGGCCGAACGCACGATACGCTGCGTGGTCACTGTCAGTATGGACATGGCAATGATGAACACTGCCAGAAAGTAGAATACTACTGTTTCAAGTGTAAGTCCCATATTCTTTTATTCTTTTTTCTTTTCGATTACTTTACTTCCTTCGCGGTTGAGTTGCAGGACAAGTTTGGTCCGGTCGAATACGGCATGCTCAAATACCTGGTCGAAGGTGATTGCGTCGTGTGGGCAAGCGTTGACACAGAGCTGGCAGAAGATACACGAACCAAGGTCGTATTCATACTTTGCCAGTATTTTCTTCTTTTTGCCCTCTTCGGTTTCAATGGTTTCGCTGGTCACTTTAATGGTATCATTGGGACATGCCATCTGACACAACCCACAGGCTACACAACGGTGCTCATTGTTTTCGTTGTGAGGCATGTTCAATGTACCGCGAAAGCGGTCGAACATTTTGAGTTCGGCGCGGTTCTCCGGGTATTGTTCGGTCACTTTCTTTCGAAAATATACCTTGATGGTGGTTTTCATACCCGTCAGCAGGGAGCCGATGCCTTGCATCAGGCCGCCTAGATATGTATATTCTTCATTTTTCATCTTTCAGCCCTCCGGGTTAGAAGTGCAGTCCGAAGACTACGATTAATACCATGATTACCAGATTGACCATTGAAATAGGTACCAAATATTTCCATTCCAGGTTTAGTATCTGGTCAATACGCAGACGCGGGAAAGTCCATTTGATCCACATCAGCAGGAACACTACGAAGAATGCCTTTCCGAAAAACCAGATGAATCCCGGAATATAATCCATCACTGCATTGAATCCGTCCAGCCCGACAATGTGCAGCGGCATCCAGCCTCCCAGGAAGATGGTGGCGGCTACGGCAGCTACGATGAACATATTCAGATATTCGGCCAGATAAAAGAAGCCGAAGTGCATACCCGAATACTCGGTATGGTATCCTGCCGTCAGTTCACTTTCCGCTTCGGGAAGGTCGAACGGACCACGGTTACATTCTGCGTTGCCGGCTATCAGATAGATAACGAAAGCGATCAGGGCCGGGATGTGTCCTTTGAAGATAAACCATCCGTTAGCCTGACTTTCCACAATCTCAGAGAACTGCATGGTACCCATCAGGACCACCATTGTGAGAATACTAAGTCCGACAGACAATTCATAACTGATGATTTGTGCACCGCTTCGCATAGCACCGATCAGTGAGAACTTATTGTTCGAACCCCAGCCGGCCAGCAGGATACCCACTACGCCTATGCTCGAAGCTGCCAACAGGAAGAAGACACCTACGTTGAAGTCCAGCACTTCCAGCCCTTTACTGATAGGCAGGCACGAAAAGGTGAGAAATGAGGCGATAATCACCATGAACGGAGCCAGGTTATAAAGGAATTTGTCCGAATGCTTCAGTTCGATGATCTCTTTGGTCAGCATCTTGAGCACATCGCAGAGCACCTGGATGCTTCCCCACTTTCCTACGCGGTTCGGACCCAGTCGGCACTGGAAGAAACCGCACACCTTGCGTTCCATATAAATAAGGAGAATGGCAAGTATGGCGTACAAAGCCACAATGCACACCCCGATAACGACACATTCTATGAATACAGCCAATCCCTCCGGCATGACGGAGGTTAATGTCTGGTGTATCCAACTTGTTATTATACTAAAGTCAAACATATACTATATTTACGATTAGACGATTTACTATTTACGATTGGAGTGATCCGGATTTAGGATAAGAGCCGTCAGGGCTTCCTTATCTGTCGATGTCCGGTACCACATAATCCAGCGTTCCGCCGATAGCGATCAGGTCGGCAATCTTAGCTCCCCGGCAGATGGTATCGACAGCCGAAACCAGTGGCAACCCCGTCGAACGGTAGTGCAAACGGTAAGGTGTCTTGTCGCCATGACTCTCGAGGAACACTCCGAATTCACCGCGGCTGCCTTCAACGGCGGTATAGTAACTTCCTTCCGGTACCCGGATGATGGGTTTCATTTTCTCCTGTATCGGTCCTTCCGGAATATTGTCAATCAATTGCTCGATAATGTTCAGGCTCTCCATGATTTCGTCCATACGCACCATGTAACGGGCAAAAGAGTCGCCTTCGGTATAAACGATTTCTTTAAAATCCACCTTATCGTATACGCCGTAAGGCATACGTTTGCGTACATCACATGCCCAGCCGCTGGCACGGCCTGTTCCACCGGTACATCCGAAAGAAATGGCATCTTCGCGACTCAGCACCCCTACACCTTTCAGACGTTGCCGGGCAATGACATTGCCGGTGAATACGTCGTGATATTCGTGGATGATTCCACGCAGGTAAGGGATGAACTTCTTTACTCTCGGGATGAAGTTCGGGTGCAGGTCTGCCTGTACGCCTCCAATGGTATTGTAGTTCATTATCAAACGTCCGCCGCAAGTTTCTTCGAACATATCCAGAATCATTTCACGGTCACGGAATCCGTAAAAGAAGGCTGTCAATGCGCCCAGGTCCATGGCAAGACAGGAGTAGAATAGGAGGTGAGAGTCGATACGCTGAAGTTCGTCCATGATGGTACGGATGTATTTCACGCGTTCGCTGACCTCGATACCCATTGCTTTCTCGATGCACATGCAAAGTGCATGGCGGTTCTGGTGTGCTCCCAGATAATCGAGCCGGTCGGTCAGTGCCAAAGTCTGCGGATAGGTGAGGCTTTCGTTCATCTTCTCGATCCCACGGTGTATATATCCGCAGTTGGCGTCGAGCTTTTTGATGGTTTCGCCTTCAAGTGAGACGCGGAAGCGCATCACTCCGTGGGTTGCCGGGTGCTGTGGCCCGATGTTGACTACGTATTCACGGTCATCGAAGATCACATTCTCCTGAGTTTGATACGTTCCGTCCGGATTCAGCTCTATTTCCCGGGTCGTATCATACGTCTCTTCATTGTCCATACGTAGCGGATTGTCTTTCTCCGGGTTGTTATCTTTACGCATCGGATGGCCTACCCAGTCATTACGCAGATAAAGACGTCGCATGTCGGGATGTCCGATGAATACAATGCCGTAATAGTCGAAAACTTCACGCTCGTTGAAGTCGGCCGCTTTCCAAATGTCACTGACGGAAGGTATTTCCGGAGTTTCGCGGTTATTTGTGGATGTTTTTATCGCGATGCGTTCGCCGGTTACGGTCGATTCCAGATGATAGACTACTCCAAGTCCCCGGGTTACGTTCGGTGCGTCACCTTCGTCTGCCACTCCCCAGTCCATACCCGTTAGGCTTTCGAGGAAGTCCATCTGTTTTTCGTTACGCAGACGCAGCATTTCGTCGTGTAGTGCTGCGGGTTCTATGTATTTTATTTCTTCCATATTTTACTAATTAAAGCAGATTCATTTCCCTTCAGGTTTTTTCTCTTTCCGGTTTACTCCTCCGAAGAATTTCTCTATCTTCACTTTCCGTTGCAGTTGCATCATACCGTAATAAAATGCTTCCGGGCGGGGAGGGCATCCGGGAATATATACATCGACCGGGAGAATCTTGTCTACTCCGTTCACCACATGATAGGATTTGCGAAACGGGCCTCCGCTTACTGCACATCCTCCTACGGCAATTACATATTTGGGATCTGCCATCTGATCATACAGACGTTTCAGTACCGGAGCCATTTTGTTGGTAATGGTGCCGCATACCATGATCATGTCGGCTTGGCGCGGACTGGCACGGGCTACTTCAAACCCGAAGCGGGCCATGTCGTAACGCGCGGCACCCAGTGCCATGAATTCGATACCGCAACAGCTGGTTGCGAAAGTAAGTGGCCACAGCGAGTTGCTGCGTCCCCAGTTGATAAGATCGTCAAGTACTCCCACAAAGACGTTTGCACCGCCTTCATTGAGTTCTTTGACCATCTTTTCCAACGATTCGTTGTCGATGAAGTCTTCATACGGGATAGACTTTATTTTAGGCTTTTTCATTATTTCCATTCCAGTGCTCCTTTCTTCCAGGCATAGGCAAGGCCCAGAACCAACACAACTAAAAAGAAGAGAATACTAATCAATCCCTGAGGTCCCAGGTCACGGGCTATGACGGCCCAGGGAAACAGAAATACTGTTTCGACATCGAACATCAGAAACAGAATGGCAAACAGGTAGTACCCTACACGGAACTGCATCCATGATTTACCGCGCGTAGGGATACCACATTCATACGCTTCGAACTTTTGTGCATTATACGACCGCGGCGAGATAGCGTTTGAAAGGGCTATCACCACACCGACAAAGGCAATTGCGGTCAGCAGAACGACAACTAACAATGTAAAATTCATAATCCAATAGTATGTTTAGATTGAATAATCTGAAGTAAGCAATAAGTTGACACACCTCTGAGTGACAACTGATTGAAAGAGTATTGACAGCTATCAGTGAAACAGTTTACATGATAGCATGGCTACTCGTGGCTTGTGACTCTTTAAATGATGATTTTCCTTAATCCGTAGACATAGTAGGTCAGTGGATCAGACGGATTGTATGTATGTGAGTGATTTGAATGGACAGAAAAAGGATTATTTCTCATTCTGTATTTATGAAAGATCATTTCAGGACGGATAAAACTTTTGTCCGTTGGTACATGAGAAATATCTGCATGCCCCATTTCACAGGGCATAATGGTACAATAGAAATGAAAGCGTTCCAGGATATTCCGGCTTGCAGGAGTAGCTTGCGAAATGAAACATTCTTCCTGGTCCGGATCTTCTATTATATAAGAGGTGTTTGCCGCTTTCATCGTTACCGAATGAAGCAGCACGGCAAGCACTATTATTATATAATATTTTAAGTTTTGTTTCATTCCTATTTCTTAAACGGTTGCAAATATAGAATTTAATTTTATCTCTTTTGCAAACTCCACGTGACAAAAAAGGTTTTTTAATAAATCAAGAGAGTCAGAAGTTGGAGGGATTATCAACCGATCTCTGACCCGCCTCTACTATATATTATCTTGTATGATACAACAATGAAGCTTTTCTACTTGTTTCTAATTCCTTTTCCAAAAGTCAGAACTGAATAAAAGTAAGACGGTGAATAGTTCCAGACGTCCCAGTAACATCAGGAACGACAATAACCATTTGGCCAGATCAGGGAGTCCGTCCCATGAATAGGCCGGACCGCAGCTCCCCAATCCCGGTCCCATATTTCCGATACTTGAAATCACCGTCCCGATAGATTCTGTGAAACCTACGCCCATTGCCAGCATCAACAGTACACTGACAATGATGATGACGGCATAGATGAATGAGAATGCCAGTACCGTCGACAGGATGGCAGGAGAAATGACCTGTTTGTTCACCCGCACCGGAAGTACGGCGTTCGGATGTACGATGTGTTTAAATTCATTTCGTGACACTTTGGCCAGAATCACCATTCGGATGCATTTCATACCTCCTGTGGTGCTTCCGGCACAGGCACCTATCAGCATGATGACAGTCAGGGTACCCCAAAGTACCGGTACCCATTGCATGTAGTCGGCTGTTACAAATCCGGTGGAAGTATGCAGCGAAGCTACTTGAAAAAAGGCTTTGCGGAAAGATTCCTCGGCTCCCATCGGGGTGGTGCGGTAGAGCACTGCCGCAATGAATGCGGTAAAGAGAATCACTGACATCACGTACCACTTTAACTCGGCATTTTGAGATACTTTCTTCAGTTTACCGGTAAATAGCAGGAGAAGTAGCGTAAAGTTGATTCCGGAGAGAAACATAAAAACACCTATCACATATTCTATATAAGGTGAATTGTAATAGGCTATGCTGTCTTGCTTGGTAGAATAACCTCCTGTACCGGTCGTGGCAAATGAGTGGCAGATACTGTCGAACAGTCCCATGCCTCCGAATAACAGAAGAATCACTTCAATGGCTGTCAGTCCGGCATAGATAGTCCATATCCATTTGGCCGTCACACCGATACGGGGATGTACTTTATCGTAGGTAGGCCCGCTGGCTTCGGCGGCAAAGAGTTGTACGCCGCTCACACCGAAAATGGGCAGTACGGCAATGGTAAAAAAGACAATGCCCAATCCGCCTATCCACTGTGTCATGCTTCGCCAGAAGAGAAGTCCGTGGGGCAGTGCTTCGATATCGTCGAGAATGGTGGCTCCGGTACTGCTGAATCCGGACATCGTTTCGAAGAAGGCATTGGTTATGCTTGGTATATAATGGCTGAGGTAGAACGGGAGCATTCCGAATAAGGAAAACACGACCCATGCTACACTGACAATGACATATCCGTCTCGGCGGTTAAGTTGTTTTTCGGCTCCTTTGCCAAGAGCCAGCAGAAGGATGGCGACTAAAGTAGTCAATCCTGCCGACAACAGGAAACTGCTCAGGTCATCCTCGCGGTATATCAGCGAAACACCTGCACAGCAAAGTAACAGGCCTGTCTCTATCAGTAAGAGGAAACCTGTGATGCGATATATCATTTTAGAGTTTATCATACCATCAATTAAAGTACTTTTCTATCTTCTTGATCATCATGCTGAGGCAGAATACGACGACGTGGTCACCTGCCTGAATAAGGGTATCACCCGTAACCAGTATACCTTCTCCGTTGCGGATCAGGCCACCGATAGTGGTCCCTTTGGGTAGTCCCAGGTCTTTCACTTTGTTTTTGGTAATTTTGGCGTTTTCGGGTACTGTGAACTCTGCTACGTCCGCATTGGCAAAGGTCAGGCACTTCACATTCGAAACGTCTGCATCGAGCATCATCTGGTAGATGTGGCTGGCGGCAATCATTTTTTTATTGATTACCGTGCCGATGTCCAGGCTTTCCGCCATACCGATGTAATCGATATTTTCTACTTCCGCCACTGTTTTGCTCACTCCCATGCGTTTGGCGGCAAGGCAGGCCAGAATATTGGTCTCAGAGTTACCGGTCAAGGCTACGAAAGCTTCCGTGTTCTTCAGTCCCTCTTCAATCAACAGGTCCATATCCCGTCCGTCTCCGTTGATAATCATGGTCTTATCATCGAGCAACTCTGTCAGGCGGTTACAGCGGTTTATGTCGTTATCCACAATTTTTACCTGCATGTAATCCGGTACATATTGTGCTGTACGGACTGCGATGCGGCTGCCGCCCATAATCATCACATTGCGTACGTCGGCATATTCTTCCTTTCCGGCAATTTTTCGGATGTAAGGGATGTATTTCCGGGTAGTGGTGAAGTATACGATATCGTGCAGTTTGATGGTATCGTCTCCACGGGGGATAATGGTTTCGGTACCCCGTTTGATGGCTACTACGTGATAGGGAATATCCGGCGCACCCAGTTCGGCCAGCGTGACATTCAGTATTTCGGCTTTTTCACGCATCTTTGTACCGATCAGGATAAGTGATCCTCCGCAAAATTCCCACCATTGGCGCACCCAACTCATACGCATGGACGATACGATCTCCTTGGCAGCCAGCATTTCCGGGTAAATAAGGGAGTCGACACCCAGTTTCTGGAAGAACTCTTTGTTCTTTGGCAGCAGGTATTCGTAATTGTCGATGCGGGCTACTGTCTTTTCGGCTCCCAGATTGGTGGCAAGCATGCATGCGGTCATATTCCGGCTTTCATCGGGAGTGACGGCGATAAAGAGGTCTGCCTCTTTGATGCCTACCTCTTTCAGTCCTGATATGGACGAAGGAGAGGCCGTAACAGTCATCAGGTCGAAGTTAGAACTAAGCGTACTTAGTTTCTCTTCGTCATCGTCCATCAGGATGATGTCCTGTTTCTCGCGTGAGAGTAATTTAGCCAAATGGGTGCCTACAGCTCCGGCACCAGCAATAATTATCTTCATTGTGATTGCAAATTGCGGTTCTATTGCGTATTGGGGGATTAAGAATGGGTAGCCATGCAGCTTTCCACAGGAGCATCCATTCGTAATTCGTTTTTAGTAATTACCTTGTAAATTCCTTCTTCATCCATCCCGCACAAGTGGTAGAGTTGCTGCACCGATCCGTGTTCAATAAACTGATCCGGTACACCGATGCGCCTGATTTCGGGATAATATCCGTTATCGGCCATAAATTCGAGTATGGCGCATCCCATACCTCCTTTAATGATTCCATCTTCTATCGTTACGATATGGCGGAACTTTTTGCCGACTTCGTGCAGTAGCTCTTCATCGAGCGGCTTGAGGAAACGAAGGTCATAATGCGCTACGGAAATGCCGGTATCTGCTTCAGCACGTTCGATGGCACGGGCAGCCAACTTGCCGATAGGGCCGATTGTAATTACTGCCAGATCGTTTCCGTCCTTTAGTTTCCGTCCTTTTCCCACCGGAATCTCTTCCAACGGACATTCCCAGTCCACCAACGAACCCCGACCGCGCGGATAACGGATGGCAAAAGGCCCTTTGTCGGGCAATTGGGCAGTATACATCAAGCGCCGCAACTCATGTTCGTCCATCGGTGACGAGATAGTCAGGTTGGGGATCGGGCGCAGATAAGCCATGTCGAACACACCGTGGTGCGTAGGACCGTCTTCACCTACCAGTCCGGCGCGGTCAAGACAGAATACTACATTTAGTTTTTGTATCGCTACGTCATGGATAATGTTATCGTAAGCCCGCTGCATAAACGAGGAATAGATGTTGCAGAAGGGCAGTAATCCGTCTTTTGCCATACCTCCGGAGAAGGTCACGGCATGTCCTTCGGCAATGCCTACGTCAAAGGCGCGATCCGGCATACGATCCATCAGCATGTTCATGGAGCAGCCGCTCGGCATGGCGGGGGTGACTCCCATGATCCGTTTGTTCTTTTCCGCCAGTTCTACCAGCGTATGCCCGAATACATCCTGAAACAGGGGAGGCATTCCGTCCGTATTGGCTACAATACGTTTTCCTGTTACCGGATCGAACTTACCCGGGGCATGCCATATAGTAGCTTGTTTTTCTGCCGGACCAAATCCCTTTCCTTTGATGGTGTGGAGGTGTAGAATCTTTGGTCCCTGCATATCTTTAATATCATGCAGGATACGGGCTATGTTTTTTACATCGTGTCCGTCGATGGGACCGAAGTATCGGATATTCATTCCTTCGAAGATATTCTGCTGTTGGGCTGCCAGAGATTTCAGGCTGTTTCCCAATCTTATCAAGGCCTTCCGACGTTCTTCATTGAGCAATCCCATTTTGAATAACAGGCGGGATGTCTTGAATCGCAGTTGGTTGTATCGGTTCGAAGTAGTGAGATTGAACAGATATTGTTTCATGCCGCCTACGCTGCGGTCGATGGCCATGTCATTATCATTGAGTATGATCAGCAGGTTGTTCGCAGTCGATGAAGCATTGTTCAATCCTTCGAAAGCAAGTCCTCCGCTCATGGATCCGTCACCGATAACGGCTACTACATGGCGGTCTTTTTCTCCTTTTCTCTCGGCTGCCACTGCCATACCCAACGCTGCCGAGATGGAGTTGGAGGCATGACCGCAAGTGAATGTGTCATATTCACTCTCTTCCGGTGAGGGAAAAGGACGGATACCGCCCAGTTTACGGTTGGTAGAGAAAGCTTCACGCCGTCCGGTCAGTATCTTGTGTCCGTAGGCCTGATGTCCCACATCCCAGACAATGCGATCATAAGGAGTGTTGTACACATAGTGCAGCGCTACAGTCAGTTCTACCACACCGAGGCTGGCAGCAAAGTGTCCCGGGTTGCACGATAGTTCCTTAATGATGTCCTGCCTTAATTCCTCGCATACCTCCGGCAATTGATCTACGCTCAGTTGGCGCAGGTCTTTGGGATAATTGATGGCGTTTAGCAAGCTATATGTTGGTTCATTCTTCATGATTCGGGCAAATTTAAATGCAAATTTAGTAAAAGAAAGCGGAAGGAGCATCTTTTTGATTGGAAATTTAATAAGTAAGAGTGGAAAGGGAGGCGGACTGACAACCTTATCGACTTATAAATGTGGTCTCCTCTTTCGTTAACATTGTTAATGCGGTTTTCCGGGTGTTTTCTTTTTGTTGGCAAAGAAGAAGTGTTTTGTGTTTAAAAGACTTGTTCTTTGCAAACAAAACACTTGTTTTAACACTCTGTTAAATCAAGCATTTTATATACTGAAAGTGAAGTTGTTTAAGTTGTTGATACAGAGTGGATCGTTGTTGCTTTTAGTTTTTCTGCTATCCTGCTTGTCCGGGTGTGATGATAGATGGTATTTATCAAAACCACAATGATACCGATGCTGATTTTCAAGAAAGGAAGGGGCGATTGAGAAGGATGGGTGATCTTGTACGGATAAATAACGTTTGTTTGTTGGAACTGTTGTTTCCGTTGTCATCAGTTACCGGGCTTGGGTCGGTTGATGAAAGCTGCGATGTCATCCGTCACGTAAGAAGGAATAGAGGAGGGACGGCTGTATTCAAGAGGGGTTGACTTCCCTTCTCCTTCCTGAAACAGATGATTGAGTCGGGGATAAGATTTAAATATCGCATTCGGATGCTTTGCCAGGGCGGATTGCCATAATTCGAAATCTTGCATGGTGACCTGATAATCACGTTCGCCTTGAAGGACAAGTATGGGGAGAGTCAGTTTTCGGACCACTTCCAAAGGTTTATATTGATTGGCAAGCATCCAGTAAGCTTGAGAGAGATTCATGGGCAAAGGAGTTGTAATGTCGAATGTGTCTGTACCCAGCCTTTTCACGTTGTCCACTTGTTTCTGTAATTCGGCTATTTCCTTTTCAATATCTTTAGTCGATGGGAGTGCAGAGGCGAGAAACTTCACCTGACTTATAAACAGATCTTCGAGTGGACGGGCTGCACCGGCAAGCAGAATAATCCCTGCCGGAACTTTATCGCTACGTTGGGCGATGCGGGGAGCCAAGGTGCCTCCCAGGCTATGTCCGAGAATGTAGATCCGTTCGGGATTTATTGTCGGTATGGAACGGGCAAGTTTAATTGCCGAAAGGGCGTCATCCACTGATTCTTCATCGAAAGTAATTTCTTTGCCTGCAGGTGCGCTGTCGGCTCCATATACTTTGGTGCGCTTGTCATAACGGATCACGGCTATTCCACGCTCGGCCAGTCCATACGCGAGATCCCGAAAAGGTTTATTGGCCCCTACCGTTTCGTCCCGGTCGCTGGCCCCCGAGCCATGTACCAAAATGACTACCGGCAGATCTTTGCCGTTTTTAGGAAGAGTCAGTGTGCCGGGAAGCTTGAAATTCCCCGTACAAACCTGTATGTCTGTCTCTTTTATTTTATCTTGTACCGATGTCGTCGGGGGAGTGGTCTTTTCAGGCGGAACAGGTACGAAACGAATGGTATTCACCTTTCCGTCCGGATTGAACGCTGTGAGAAAACGCAATGGTAAGCGTTCGAACTTAACGTCGCAATAATAAATAGTCATACCGTTTATTGGTTCGGTTTTCCACTCTCCGTGCGACTGATACTTACCTGCTTGTTGTTCCAATTGCTTGAACAGTCCGTTCAACATCTCTACGGAAAGCATTTTCCGGATGTTATCGTCCAGATGTACATACACACTGTCTCCTTGGCCTGCAATCAGCCGGTCGAGAAGTTCGGATGCCTGTTGCGCACGATCCTGGGCTTGCAATACAGGAGTTACTGCCAGCAATAGCCATAGCAGGCAGATTCCTTTGAGTAGATTTTTCTTTATCATAACTTGTTTATTAAGAAATCTCCGATAAAAAATAGAGTTCCGAGGAAAAAGATTCCGTAAATCAGCAGGGAGATAGAAGTCAGCCAACGGGGCTGTTTTTGCTCTCCGACCGCACGGATACGTGCAAATGTACTGAACAGACATTCGGCTGCGGCAAACAGGACTATCAGATAGATGATCAGGTCGGTCCACGATTGTAGCCAAAGGTCTTTGAGATTACCTATCAGACATACCAATATCACGATGGCTACAAAATATGAAATACGCATTAAGTCTGTTTTCTTTGATCCCATAAGCGTCTCCTTTTCAGTTTTTAAGTTCAAATTCTTCCCTTTTTGTTGCTATTTCACAAACTTAAAATATTTTCTTTGAAAAAGGAGCTTTTCGGACTGATTCTGTTTTTCCGTTAACAATTATTATAAAGACTGTAGGTGGGATGGCAGTAAAGTTACCGCTGAATTATCCGTATCTTTGTCGTAAACATAGAGGTATAAAGATATGAAGAAACTGATAATATTCGATTTGGATGGTACTTTATTGAATACCATTGCCGATTTGGCACATAGTACGAATCATGCTCTGCAAACTTTGGGATATCCGACTCATGAAGTCGCTTCCTATAACTTCATGGTAGGTAACGGCATCAACAAATTGTTTGAGCGTGCATTACCCGAAGGAGAGAAAACCGAGGAGAATGTGCTCCGCGTTCGTAAAGAATTTCTTTTGCATTATGACCGGCATAATGCCGACGAGAGTCGCCCTTATCCGGGAATTCCGGAATTGTTGGAAACATTGCAGCATAAAGGTTATAAATTGGCCGTGGCTTCCAACAAATATCAGGCAGCCACCGAGAAGCTGATAGCACATTATTTCCCAGGAATCCGGTTTGTTGCTGTATTTGGGCAGCGTGAGGGAGTGAAGGTGAAGCCGGATCCTGCTGTGGTGCATGATATTTTGCGGATTGCCGGTGTTTCGAAAGACGAAGTGCTGTATGTCGGCGATTCGGGAGTGGATATGCAGACGGCTATCAATAGTGGAGTTACTTCCTGTGGAGTCACGTGGGGATTCCGCCCCCGTACGGAGCTTGAATCATTCTGTCCGGATTATATAGCAGACAAGGCGGAAACTATTTTGTCTATTGTTTGATAGAAAACAGAAAGGAGAACCGAAAGATGCGTAATGTCTTAGGTTCTCCTCTCTATAAAAAGTAATTATATTCGCTCGGTTATTTGATTTCGTCCGGCCATGGGCATGGCTTTCCGGTTGATTTGAATGAAGGGCGTTGGCCGCCTACTTTGCGCAAATAGTCACCCAGCTCTTTAGATAAGCTTTTCACAATGTCCGGATGTAGGGCTGCCAGGTCATTCTTTTCTCCTATATCTTCCGGAATATTGAACAACTCTTTTTTACCGCTGTCATAGTAGTAAATCAACTTCCAGTCACCTTTGCGTACGGTACAAGTCGGGCCGATGCCGGGACCGTCGTTTCCCCAATGATTAGGGAAGTTCCAGTGCAGGCTGCGTCCTTTGGACGGATCACCGGTATGCGTCAGCAGAGGCATAAAACTAATTCCATCGATCGGCTGTACCGTCTTATAATGTTTGATTTGTGCCATCTCGAGTATGGTCGGATAGAAGTCCTCGATAATTAAATATTTATCACATTTGGTATCCGGTTTTACAACTCCCGGCCAGCGGACGATCATCGGTTCGCGTACACCGCCTTCGTAAGCCGATCCTTTCCCACTGTTGAGAGGAGAGTTCTGCGTGTGCAGTTTTCCGTCACGCCATTCCGGTTCGCTCGACAGACCGCCGTTGTCGCTCATAAAGATGACGATGGTATTGTCTGCTTCTCCGTTTTTATCCAGCCAGTCCATCAGGTCACCCAGACTTTTGTCCATACCTTCGATCAGGGCCGCATAAGCAGCTTCTTTGGGAGTCAATCCTTTATTGATATATTTTTGATAGAAGCGTTTGTCTTTATCGATCGGAACATGGATAGCGTAGTGAGCCATGTAGAGGAAGAAAGGCTGATTGTATTCTTTGGCATGATCGAGTGCTTTGATAGCTTCGAGGGTCAGAGCTTCACTGACGAAAGTATCGGTTCCCCAGTATTTCTCTAATCCCGGAACGGCGAACCAGGGACTCGGTTTACCGTCCGTCCGGTTTCCGTAATTATTTTCACCCAGGTAGCTTGCCAATCCGCCTCCTGCATGTCCGGCTATGTTGACTTCAAAGCCCATGTGATAAGGACTTTCTCCCGGAGTGTTGACGGCGCCGAAATGTGCTTTCCCACAATGAATCGTGTGGTAGCCATTGTCTTTCAGGATTTCTGCCAGTGAGGTTGCCTGAAACGTGTGGTCGATATTAGGAACCTGGCAAACCCCGTTTACATTCCAGTCCGCTACATTGAATACATCGCTCGGGCGGTCTGTTTGCTGGCCTTTGGGATATGTCCAGTTGGTTACCCGGTGACGCGCGGCGTTAGTTCCTGTAATCAGGCTACAGCGGGTGGGCGAACTGATACTGCTGGCATAGGCTTGGGTGAACATCATACCTTGTTTGGCAAGGCGCTCCATATTAGGAGTTTCGTATACCTCGTTGTAGTGTGTCTTTTGGGTCCAGAAAGGCAGGGATGTATCTTGCCAGCCCATGTCGTCTACCATGAAGAGAATGATGTTGGGGCGTGTGTCCGTACGTCCGTTCGGCTGCTGGTGCTGGGCTTGCAGAGCCGGGGCAGCCAATGGAGCCAGTGCGAAGGGGATAATTATTTTCTTATTCATCGTAATTATATATTAGAGGATTATTTTCTGATGGTTATTTTTCCGGTTTCCTTTACCTGAATGCTTCTCAGTTCTTGTTTTCCGGAGTTCTCTGTCCATATTTTCAGAGTTCCCGGAGACAATACATTGAGAACCAATTTGTCCGGTGTCGAAGATAGAATCCGGACGGCCGCAGGTGACAGATATTTTTCCTGTATCCCGATAACCGCCCATCCGTCATGGATCGGACAGAGATGGAATAGACGGTCGGTAAAGCCATCCAATTCTACAGTCTGTTTACCGGTCAGTTCAGTGGCTGTCTGATTATTCCAATCGAATAGAATCACTCGTTTTTGTTGAGGTGTTGGTTTGCCGGTTAGTGTTTCGCGTAACAGATAATCTTTCGGGTCTATTTCAGCGGTTACTTTCCGGTGTTTGGGTGAGGTGTTGAGGTTATAACAAATGACGGATACAGCCTCGTCACCGGTAGGAGCGAATACCCGGTATGCCTTTCCGTCTTGCAGTGGATTGGTCAGTACCGATTCCGGGGTCGGAATGGCAGGGGCTTCCGGGCGGAATATTTTGCCCTCTTTATCGATCAGTGGGAAAATATTCTCTTTTACAAATTCTTTCGGAGAATCGGACAGGTAGACCGGCCCGCCTGAAATAGCCTTGGAACGAGCCATCAAACTGCCACAGATCGTATCGCTGGAATGAAACATATCGTGATCCGGCCATACGGTTTGCCCTTGCAGTAATGTGTTGGTGTATGACTGGAAGAGATGCGACTTTGCCATGTTCTCATTGTATTTCTTATAGTCAATGCTGACACGGGCAACTCCGCTATGCAGGGTGTGGTCCGTGTTAAGTACGTTTTGAGCCATGCAGTTCATCAGTCCCACCTGCTGTGCGTGAGTTTGCTTTTCCAATGCCAGATTACACTCTTTCGCCTGACGTACGACTTCAGTAGAGCCCATGTAAAGCGGTAAGGTGAATGCCTGATTGTCTACTTTAAAAAAATCGAATCCATGGGTTTTCAGAGAGCGAACATAATACTGGTAGAACGTGTCGATATTCGGGGTGCTTTTACCGGGCAAAAGACTTCCATTGAAAGAATAGAGGCTGTTTTTTACATGGGTTGGAAAATCATTATCGGGGGAGATTCCCATCCAATATCCGGAGAGGGCATACCACAATCCTATCCAACGTATTTTATCTTTGTTTTTGTGTGCCATGATCGGAGCCCATCCGTTCGGGAAACGTTGAGGATCGGGGGTAAAACTTGTCAGTTGACGATTCTTGTTGGCCAGGTGACCATCGTCGATCAGTACGTAACGTACAGGAACTCCGGAGGTTTCGATGGCATCCAGGTCATTCAGGATTTTTGTTTCATCAATATCGAAATGGTAATGTTCCCAGGTACACCATCCCAGATAGTTCAGAGCCTCAAAATAGTTCTTTTCCGTGCGCTTTTGCAGGGCCGATACGTTCCGGTCGGATATCAGGGTTTCGTAAGCCTGCCGGAATACCTGATAAATGTTGCCGGCACTTTGAACCAGTGCTACCGGTACTTTGTGTTCGAGCCGGTCGGTTCCCAATGTCGATACATATAAATTGAGCGAGCCGTCGGTATTTACCTGAAACCAGCTGAGGCTGTTATCACCCGCTACTGCTTTGGTGAACAGATAGCTTCCATCGGTCAGTTGCAACAATAAAGCGTCTCCCAGTGTAGAAGGACGTGCGTTGGAAGGAATACCCGGATAGTCGTCCCGGGTAAGGTCTGTCAGATGATTGAACATCCAAGGTAAGAGGCGATTGGTATTGTTGGGCCATTCGTAATCTCCGGGGCGGGAATCCCGACTGAAGAATGTCCCCCGTACATAAGACGGCAGTTGGATGCGGTAGCATATAGTGGTTGCATTCTCAGGAACTGCATTCTCATAAATGACCGGTTCTGCCGTTCTGTCCAGGCGGATGGTCTGAGGCATTGGAGAGGCGTTTACATCTTTAAACGATTTACCTTTTTCGTAGATAAAAGAACTTTGGGCAAATACAGCCGTCAAAGGAGCGACCGTACTTGCCAAAGTAAGCAAACTTATGATGAAATATCTTTTCATGCGTATGAATTAGTTGACAGAAAAAGCACTGAAATTGATAATATCGGGTAATGCAGTGGATTGCAGTACGGTCAGCCGTAATGCCGTAGCTTCTACCGGATCGAATTTTTCGATGCGTTTGTGTCCGACAGATTCTCCGGAACAAACTGTTTGCCACTTTCCATTTACCTTGGCTTCTACTTTATATTGGCGGATACGTTCTCCGTTCTGTATGTTTTCTTGAATGATGCAGTAGTTTACCGGTTGCTTTTTGTCCAGTTTCAAGGTCAAACTTTTTTTCTGTCCCGATGTCTGGGCTAATGGAGAAGAGAAGCGACGATTGATTTCTGTCCCGAATTCTTTCAGGCGTTGTTCGTCTCCTGTAGGTATTAATCCGTTCGGGTCGGGTGTCAGGCCTAAAATCAGGGTAGCGTTCCGTCCTACTGATTTTTCATATTTATCCATTAGTTCGTTCAATGGATAGATGTTGTTTTCGTCATCCGGTTCCCAGAACCATTCGTGACGTCCGTTGGCTCCACGTAAAGGAGTATCTGCCATGGCCGGTACCCAGTATTTTCCATCTTTGTCGCCATGCTTCAACAGTTCGATTTGATCGACATTGCTTTCTATCCGTTTGTGATGTGAACAGGGAGCGGGGAAGGTGGACCAGCAGGGATAACCTACGGTACCGGTCTCGGAACCACCCCAACGGAAATCTGCACGATCTATATTATGATAGAACAGGCAATTAGGCTGATATTTATTCACAATAGGCTCTACGTCCGGTCCGTCTCCACGAGGATCATCGGCGCCGCCGTCAAACCAAATCATGTATAGATCTCCATAACGGGTACAAAGTTCGGTCACCATCTTTTCACACAGTCGTTTGTACCATGCTTGCCGGTTGTGAGCAAATTCTCCTTCTCCTTCTGCCTTAAAGTTGTGTATGCCCAAAAGAGAATTCCACCGGATACCGATGTAGATACCCGGTTGTAAGCCGTATTTGCGGCAAGAGTTGACAAAGTCACGGACGATATCCCCTTTGCCGTCTCTCCATTTTACGGCTTTGAGGCAATAAGGATTTACGTCACTCTGCCAGAGACCGAAACCGGTTTCATGAGTGGCAGTCAGTACGGCAAACTTACATCCGGCTGCTTTGGCTGCCAGCACCCACTGGTCTGTGTTTAGTTCCGTAGGGTTGAATATGTTGTAATCTTCTATCGGATTGATGCGGTTGTTGCCTTGTCCGTAGCGTACTCCGTCGAACACATGCAGATCATAATGGAATACGGCTCCCATTTCCGCTTGATGCCATTTCAACTGAAAGGGCTTGGGAACGGGGATAGTAGCCTGTTGCGCCAAGCAATAGACTGAGCAAAAAAGTAAGAGTAGGGTGGTGTTGATTCTGTTCATGATTATTTCAGTTTTATATATTGGGCAAATGGGTCATTGGTCTTTTCAAGCCATGTTTTCAGTTGCCGGTTAAATGTATGGGTAAGTTTCAATTGTTGGCTGGCAATGTTATTCATTTCATGAGGATCATTGGTACGGTCGAAAAGAATGACATTATCGATCTTTCCGTCTGTTGCGTGTACGGCATATGTATATCGGTCGGTACGGAGTCCGCGATAACCTGTTGCATGGTTATCGAATTTTACGAAATAGTATGGTTGTACAAGATCTTTTTTGTTTTTTCCGGTCAGTACTTCATTGGACAGGTCGAATGTCTGTACTGTTTCCGGGATTTCTTTACTGAATCCCATCATTGACAGGAGTGTGGGGTATAGGTCGGCAAAAGCAATCATCAACGGGTCGCTTTTACGTGGTTTTATTTGATCCGGCCAAGATAGAATCATGGGGATACGCATAGACTCTTCATAGAAGATATCTTTTCCGGCATTTTCGTGAGCACCCATACAGATTCCATGGTCAGAGGTAAAGACCACGATCGTATTATCAAATAAATTATTTTGTTTAAGGGCCTCGATGATTCGCCCTACATTTTCGTCTACACCGGTGATGCAGGCATAATAGTTCCGGATGTTATTTCGGAAGTAGTCTCCCATTTCCGTACCTTTGGCCGGGATATCGGGACGTCCTTTGCAAAGCGCCTCTACATCCAGATCTTTGTATATCTCTTTATATCGGTCCGGCACCAATTCATATCCCGTGTGTGGAGGATTCATCGATACCACCAATGCAAACGGTTGTTTTTGGTCTTTCTGTTCGTTGATGTATTCGATAGCTTTGCTTGCCTCGTATTCCGGCCCCCATTGGTTGACATAATAGAAGCTGTCTCGTGGAGCAGTGGTATTCCAGTACATCGGTTTCAAATGGTAATCATATGTTCCATAAGCTATCCAATGGTCGAAACCGTGGCGACGTTCGGGTGGACACCATTCGTTCCATGCCACTTTCCCGCGATTATTGTAAGTGTCTACATAGGGCTTGTAGGGTGCATCCAGATGCCACTTTCCGATGTATCCCATATTGTATCCCTGATCTTTAAGCACATCGCTCCAACAGCGGGCGTTTTGGGAAAGTTCCACTCCGTAAGGAGCGGTTTCGGAGTTACAGTTCCCGGTTACTTTACTGCCAATGGGATACATACCGGTCATTAGCATTCCTCTTGCCGGCGATGATACCGGATAACTACTGATAGCATTGGTGAAGTTAATTCCTTCGGAGGCAAGCTTGTCCAGGTGGGGAGTCTTTACAGGTTCTTTACCGATGCAACCGATGGCATCTCCACGATATTGGTCGGCCATGATGAAGACTAGATTGGGAGTCGGTTGCTTTTCTTGTGCTTGTAGTCCAGTGCTCAAAATAGGCATGGTAAGCAGTGCTTGAGGGATGATATTTTTCATAATGCTGTAAAGTTACTCTTTTTTGGGTAGAATACAATTTTTATTGAAAATAATAAGATCTCCTCCTTTTTGGGGGAGGAGATCTTGTCTTGAGTAAGATATTTAATCTACTGAAAACTAATCTCCTTCAGGGAGACTGCTCGTTTCTATCTTCCATCCTGGATTTTGATAAATCGTAGAGGTTGTATAGTCGGTTGATCCTTCTTCTGCTGTCGTCAGACGGAAGTGGTCAAAAGCAATTGGATTTAAATATTTATTTTGGTTCCAATTATAGCCATTGTATGCAATGTTGTTTGTATTGATCCGGTAAGGACGTAAGTACTGACTTTCTGATTTAGCTGATACATTAGCATTATTGTTACCTGATTCAATCAGATTAATGACAGAGAGAGTGACGTCTGCAACTGGTATTGGGCTAGGAGTTTTGTAACGTTGATAATTTTCACTCCATAAATCGAATCCTTCTACGTGATAACCTTGCATCATGTCTAGTGCACGCCAGCGTTTCAGATCATTTAGGCGTAATCCTTCGGCCGCAAATTCGATGCGACGTTCCCGACGAATATTATACAAAGTGGTTGAAACAAATTCAGAACCTGAATAGCGGGCAAAATCGATCTCTTTACTCAGATCTGTAGCGTCTATTGTTTTTTGAAAATCGGTATCCATTCCTGCTCGATTTCGTAAAGCTTTCCAGTATTTGGAACTGTTGGCATCAAGCGAGTTATTCAGTTCATAATCAGCTTCCATATAATTCAAGTATGCCTCTGCTGCACGGAATATGACACAGGCTGTAGTTGATGGGAGTGTAGGTCCTTGTGCGGCATCTGTTGCTAATCCCTTTTTTACTGAATAGCCGGTGGGACATTTGTTTTCGTTCTGTCCAAGTACAATTGGTGCACGATAATAATAACCATATCCTTTGACTAGATATTCAATGTTACTTCCCCCTTCAGATAAGAGATCTCCAGGTAATAAAGTATTATAAGTTAGTCGTGGATCACGATTGGTTGCAACTGCTTCATAAGTTTTATCTCCTTGATAACCAGAATTGTTTGCGTATATCGGCAAGCCATTTTCCATCAAATAACTTTGCATCATACTACGAGTCCATCCGGTATTCCCACCTCCATTGCGTTGGATGTAACCGACAACAAAATGGTTGACTGCCGGAGTTAAACTGGCGTCGTAGGCTCTCCACAATAACACTTCCGAAGCGTTAGCTAATGATTGGCTGTTGAATAACGACGGATAATCGTTAAATAAAGTGTATTTATCAGCTACTATTTGAGCGGCAGTTTTAGCTTCTGTCAGGAAGTATTTAATTTCAGAATCAATATTGATAGTGAAGTCCTTTAAATAATCTTTGTTTGCTCCTGGCCATCCCGGACCTCCTGGTACACGTGCGGTCCCTTTGTGGTATTTTTCCCAAGTACCTTCAAATAATGCCACACGACTTTTCATGAGGGCAGCACAGTCTTTGGTTAGGCGATTGCTCATTGGTGGGGTTGCTTTCATATAATAGTAAGCAGAATCTAAATCTTGTATGATGAAACGTGCTACTTCATTGCGCGGGCGCCGTTTACTTGCCTCTCTAACTGTTTCATAATCTTCCGAAATCCAATGTTTTAAGATAGGGAAATCACCGAGTGCAACTAATTTAGTAAAGTAAATATAAGCGCGAAAGAAATACATCTCTCCCAGATAGTGCATATTGTTAGCTTCTACTCCACTAAGTTCGCCGGCTTCCAGTCGGGGACGTACCTTATTGATGAAATAATTGACATTCCGGATTTTCCCAAAATCCCAAGCACCTCCACTTTGAGCCACACGTGTTTCTCCCTTTACAAATGAACCGTTTGGATTACTTGCTGCTTGGTTGTCACTATTATTGTCTGTTGCAAATACTCCCATACTGTATTGGCCTGGAGTGTGGGATGGAAGTTGATCATATAGATTAGCCGAATAGGCTGCTAAATCGCTTTCTGCCAAAAGATATTTGTCGGTAGGTACGGCATCTAGTGGCTCTTTGTCGAGAAAGTCATTGCAAGAGCATAAAACACTTGCTAAACTAAAAATATATAATAGATTCTTTTTCATTGTTCTTGCTTTTTAAAGAGTAATATTTAATCCAAATGAAATAGTCTTTGACAGCGGATAAGTCTTTCCGTTGCTAAATCCGTTACCGGCTGTTGCTTCTGGATCGAACATATCGGCAATACCACTGATTGTGAATAAATTCTCTCCACTGACATAAATGCGGAGCTTTTCAATTTTTGCTTTATTCATCCAAGCTTTGGGGAATGTATATCCTATTTGCAGATTTTTCATACGCATGTAAGCACCATTTTGCAGATAACGCGTTTGAGTTTGCTTGTTTTTGTTTCCTTTGTCTCCTAAGTAGGCTTTGGGATAGTAGGAGTTCAAATTTGCTCCGAATATAGAAGTTGTATTTTCAGGACGGAAATAATCAAGATGTTCGTCAAAACCTACTGATTGCCATTCTCCTCCATCTGCTCCCCAGAACATTGGTCCGCTCAACCATAAATCACGTTTCATGACTCCTTGGAAAAACATTTGAATATCGAAACCCTTCCAGTCAGCTCCTAAGCTTAAACCGAAACGAAGGCGTGGAGTGCTATTTCCGATTTTCTTTAAATCACCATGGTCTGTGGCAGTACTGTTTCCTTTGTCTACTATACCATCACCATTAAGGTCTCGATACATGATATCACCTGCACCCCAAACTGAACCTATTTTACTCTGATCATTGCTAGCCAGCCATTCGGTCATCTGTGCGTCTGTTTGGGCAATACCTTCAGTTTCATACCCCCAAATTTCTCCGATAGTCATTCCGTTGTAATAAAGAGTATTTCCATTAGAATCCCATAGGGCTTTAGAAGCGTTTGGATATGAAATTACTTTGGCACGGTTGTCAGAAAGGTTAAATCCTATATTATAGTTAACTTTTCCAATATTATCTCTCCAATTGGCCTGTAGTTCCCATCCTTTATTTTTCAACTCAGCATTATTGGTATTTGGCAGAGCAGTTCCTAATATTGCACCGACTTCGGCTGCAGGGCCTACCATGTCTTTCGTTCTACGTATGAAGTATTCAAAAGTCATGTTCAGACGATTGTTGAACATACCAAGGTCGATGCCTAAATTGGTATTATAGATTTTTTCCCATGTGAGTGTACTGCTGACCATTCCAGGAACTCCGGCTGTTGTTGGTCTACTGCCGTCCATTAGCCAATTGCCACCATTGGCTGTTACACTTTGTGTTAAATAGAACGGATAGTAAGAGTCTGTGTTCTGGTTACCGAGCATACCCCATGATACGCGGGGTTTTAGTGTATTAATAATGTTGTTAATTGGTTCAAAGAATGATTCACGTGCTAAGTTCCATCCCAAAGAGAAAGAAGGAAATACGTTCCAACGCTGATCTTTTAAAAAGCGGGATGATCCGTCGTAACGAACATTTATTTCAGCCATGTAGCGGTCTTTGTAACTGTAGTTGAGACGTCCGAAGAACCCGGCTGTAGACCAATCATTGTATTTTGAACTATTGATTTTATCTTCTCCCGTTGCTGCACTAATTTCTGGAATGAGACTACTAATCACGTCAGGACGTTGTGCGGCAAGTTCGCGATATACATATTCTTCGGTATTCATTCCGACTAAAGCTTTGAAATAATGATCTTTTATTTGTAATGTGTAATCGGTGTACACACTTGTCGTATAAAAGTTACTATTGTGGTATGCTGAACGTGCAAATGAAGATCCTGGTGAGTAACTTCCGCTGAAAGCCAATGCTAATGGATTACCGTTTACGTCGTGCTCATAGATTGGATTAAGGTTGGTTTGCTTATTTTGGTTGATGACTCTCATACCTGCTTCTGCATAGATATTCCATCCTTTTAGCGGATGAATAACTAATTGTCCCTGAAGATAAATATTGTCATTATGTGTTTTGGCACGTCCACCGTCAGTCAATTGATTGAGTTTTCCATTTCTCATATAATAACCGTTCGGATCTTTAAAAGGCATCATAGGCCACATACGTGCAATGTCATGATAAAGAAGTCCACCTTCCTCAAGATATACTGGATTGTCAAGATCAAAACGAACAAATTTGGTATTAATGTTGAAATCTACATATTTGTTGATTTGGGTATTGACTTTTGCTGTTGCGTTGTAACGTTTATAATTATCATTTCCATAACGAAGATTACCATCTTGGTTTAAGTAGCTCCCTGAAACATAGTATTGTAACTTCTCTGTTCCTCCATTTAAACTGATATTATGTTCGTTTGACCAGGCCCATTGAAAATGTTTTTTCCACCAGTTTACGTTATCATTTGCTTTTTCGTGGAAATGCCAGTTGGTACCGTTAGCTATGGTGGTGGTTGTAATCTCGCCTGCCATATACTTTTGGATACGGTCAATGGTCTCTTCATCAAAGATCACACTTCCTCCCTGATTAATGGCTGCATCATTGAAATAATTGGCAAAACGATAGGAATCAAGTTGATTAGGAAGGCTGGTTGGTCCGGAATAGCGGAAACTATTGTTATAGTTCACTTGCATTTTGCCCGCTTTTCCTTTCTTTGTAGTGATTAAGATAACGCCGAATGCAGCACGTGAACCATAGATGGAAGAAGAAGCAGCATCTTTCAAGACAGAAATATTTTCAATATCTTCTGGATTCAGATTATTCATATTGCCTTCCATTCCATCAATCAGTATAAGTGGTGAGGCACTTGATCCTTTACCAATGGTTCCTGTTCCGCGAATGTTTACGTTCATTGTTTGTCCCAACTGTCCCCCTAAATCAGGAGTCGATAGATTTAAGCCTGGAACTACACCTTGCAGGGCTTGGCCGACTTGTGATACCGGACGTGATGCTAGTGCTTTGGTATCTACACTTGTAACCGCTCCGGTCAGATTTACTTTTTTCTGAGTACCGAAGCCTACTACCACTACTTCATCAAGAGTTTTTGAATCTTCACTTAACTCAATCCTGAAGGATGTTTGTGTACCATTGAGAGGAATTGACTGAGTGGTGTAACCTATGTAGGAAACAGTCAGTATACCTCCTTTGCTAACGTTTTTCAATGAAAACTTACCTTCCATGTCCGTGATGGATCCATTGTTCGTCCCTTTTACTTGGACTGTGGCACCGATGATTGGCTCGTTGAGCTTTTTGTCAATCACAGTACCCGTAATGTTCAATTGCTGTGCATATAATGTAGTAATGCCAAGCAACAACATGAATAAGATTGAAATTTTTTTCATTCGTTTCTTATTTAAAGTTATACATAAGGTTTAATTACATGGCAAATGTACAGGGATTGAGAGATTACGTAGGGGCATGTCTATATCATTCAGCATACACGTTTAATTCAATACCATGTTTTTTTTGAATCTCTTTTGTATGTTTAGGCTTTATTTCGTTCTTTTGCAATAAATTGATTATTAATATGAAGAAGCTAAATCTCTTTTTATTGGTTTTGTTTATATGTAATTGTCCGGTCGTTTCTGGTTATGCTTTTTTTGATAGAGATATTCGTCTGTTAACCATGCAGGATGGGCTGGCGGATAATACTATTACATCTATCTACAAAGATCGGGATGGCTTTATGTGGTTTGGTACTAATAATGGCTTGAGCCGTTATGATGGTAAATTAATAAAAAACTTCTCTTCTTCACCAGCGTATATGTATGTTTCCGAAATTGTAGAGATGTCAGATCGATATTTGGGAGTTATCGCTGGAAATACTTTATATTGTTTTGCTCGGTCGCTGGAGAAATTTATACCGATCGTCCATGCAACGGATTATAGTTCTGTACATGTCTCTCACTTATTACCTATAGATAATAACTCTTTTTGGGGACTGTCAGGGAATAAATTATATCTATATACACAGGAAGAAGTTAAAAATGAGAAAGGAGAGGTTGTTCAGATTAAATTGAAATGTGAGAAACAGTATAAAGATTTGATTGATTCTGGTGATAATTTCTGTGCAATGTGTTATACTGATAATCATGAAATGTTATGTTTGGTTACACAGCAAGGAAATTTGCTATTGTTTCAGCCTGAATCTTCGGAGAAATCTAAAAAGATATCTTTGTGGAAAAATAAAACTTGGGATGCAACTTCGGTATTATATGATAAGGGAGTGGTATGGGTTTCTACTATTGGGCACGGTATTCTGCGTTATTACGTTTCTTCTGGGTATATAGACAAAATTACTTATAAGGAAAATAATAAAGAAAACAGTCTATCCCATACAGATGTTTTTCAAGTTATTCCAATTAATAATAATCGTTATCTTGCAGTGACTTGGAGTGGGTATACTTTATTATTTCAGGATAAGAATGATCCGAAAAGAATGATGACAGAAATATACTATAATACAGCTTCACAACTTCACCGCAACTTAGAAACAAGAATGATTTCAGCGTATTACGACCCCAGTGGGATTGTTTGGATAGGTACTAATGGGGGAGGAGTGATTTATTCTGATCTACGGTCACAATTTTATAACCAATTTCATCAAGAGAGGCATAATGAAATTTGTGGTATAGTCATGGATAATAGAAAATATGTTTGGATGGCTACGTTTCATCAAGGGATTATGAAAAGTGAGCAACCTTTTGAACCAGGAAGACGAATGAATTTTACTAGGGTTGGTACTCCGGATATTCAAAGTAAAAATACAGTTCTTTGTGCCATTAATGATAATAGAGGTTCACTTTGGTTTGGAAATAGGGATGGAACATTAACTTCATATAATGAGGCAACAAAACAATTTCGATTACATTTTTTACAAGATAGAGGTAAAGTGAATACTGTGTCAATTTGGGCATTATATTGGGATACTAATCGAAATTTATGGGTAGGTACTAATGATGGAGTTTGGAAATTGAATATAGATTCTGGATTTTGCAACAAAATCCCTATTGAGATTTTGTTTAAGGACCCTACTCCTATTTGTATACGAGCTATTGCCGGCACGAAGGACGGAACTATATGGTTAGGTACAAGTAATGCAGGAGTTTGCAAATTGAAAATTGATTCTAGAGGAGAGATGTCTTTAGAGACAGGCTATGAGAAGAAAGCGAATATCAAAAATAATTCGGTTCGCTCTTTGTTAGTATCTTCTGATGGTAATGTATATGTAGGTTATATGGATGGTTTCGCTATTCTTTCACCTAAAAAGGATGCAATACGTGAGTATTATACAACTAGAAATGGATTATGTAGTAATTTTATAGGATGTCTGGTTGAAGATAACCGAGGACATATTTGGTTGGGAAGTAATTCGGGAGTCTCTCGTTACAGTAGGCATCAGCACCTTTTTTATAATTATTATATAAGTGGAAGCAATCGTTCGGCATTACTTGCTGATAATACACTATTTTTTGGCAATAATAAATCGCTCACTTATTTTGATCCGGATGACGTGGATGGTCATTTGGATGAAGATCAGGTTCTTATTACTGGACTTGAGGTAGATGGTCGTCCTGTAGGGATTGGGGATAAAATAAATGGGCAGACTGTATTGGCAGAAGGCATTTCATATACTAGTTCGATTACTTTGAATAATGAAAATCGTGACTTTGTTTTATCTTTTAATAATCTTTCTTATGCAGAGGAACAACAGAAGTACAATTACCGCTTATTACCATATCAGACGCATTGGTTGGTTTCTAACGATGGAGAGAAGGCTACTTATATGAACTTACCCGAAGGGGATTATACATTTGAAGTGAAGAATATTTATCCTGACGGGAAAGATGGAAAGGTTACATCACTCCAAATACATATTCTACCGCATTGGAGTCGTACATTGCCTTTCCGATTATTTATTTTACTGTTATTGGCCGGTGGTGTGGCTTATTTGATTCGTCTTGTCAAACATCGTCAGATGCGTATGGAACGTGAAATGCGCATGGAACATGAACTTCTGTCAGTAAACTTAGAGCGTGAGAAAGAGCGACAAATCCGGATGGAGCGTGAGAACTTCTTTACAAGTGCGGCACATGAACTACGTACGCCGCTAACCTTGATTCTTGCCCCATTACAGGAATTATTGGAACACATAAAGGCATCCGATCCGCTGTATAGCAAGCTATATACCATGTATAAAAACAGCTCCTCGCTACATACACTGGTCGATCAGTTGCTCTATGTACAAAAAATAGAGGCCGGGATGGTGAAACTGCGTTTGTCAGAAGCGGATATTGTGGAACTAGTGAGAGAAGTAGCAGAGTCTTTTCGCCAAATGGCAGGGATAAAAGGATGTACATTTCAGGTAAGACTTCCGGAAGATCCTGTTTTCCTATGGATAGATACGGAGAAAATAACTTCGTCGGTCGGAAATCTACTATCTAATGCTTTTAAATACACTTCTCCCAATGGAGAGGTATTGCTCACTCTTACCCGTATGGAACAGGATGGAAAGCCTTTTTGCCAGATAACAGTATCGGATACGGGTGAGGGAATACCGGATGAGTTTCAGAAGCGCATTTTTGACTCTTTCATTACGGGTGATAATTCACCGGCTTTCTCTACTAAAGTAGGCATTGGACTGCGGATTGTGAAAAATACGATGGATCTGCATCATGGACAGGTCATTCTTGATAGTGAGCCGGGAAAAGGTTCTACATTCGTATTATTGATACCGGAAGGTAAATCTCACTTTACTGGTGATTTATATGAAATAGTAGATTATCGCGGGCATGAAACGGAACCGCGGTTTCAACCTCTATCTGTACAGGAAAAATTGGAAGAAGGAGTTCCGGTCACAAAGAAAACATTGCTGATTGTTGAAGATAATGTAGATGTCCGTCAGTATATTCGCTCTTTGTTTGTGACAAAATACACGGTACTTGAAGCGGCTGATGGTGAGGAAGGGGTCCGGATTGCTACCAATGAGATACCCGATCTGATTATCTCGGATGTAATGATGCCGGTTAAAGATGGGTTTGCCTGTTGCCGGGAGATACGTGAACGGCAAGAGACCGCTCATATTCCTATCCTGATGTTGACGGCTAAGGCAGAAGATGCAGATGTATTGCAAGGATCTTATAGTGGGGCGGATGACTATATGATGAAGCCTTTCAATCCGGAAGTATTGAAAGCAAAGGTAGAGAACCTGATTCTTCAGCGCGAACGTCTGAAACGCATTTATACCAAAGCATTGATGTTGAAACGAGAATCGGTTGAAGATGAAGAGGCGGATGACGAATTTATACAAAAACTCATTCACGTGGTTGAGAAGAATCTGTCTAATGAGAACTTTAACGTTAAGATGTTGGCCGAACAACTTCACATGAGCCAGCCTACTTTATACCGGAAGGTAAAGCAACGCAGTGAGTTATCTGTGGTCGATATGATCCGGAGTGTGCGGGTGAGTAAGGCTGCTTCGTTGATTATGGAGAATCGTTACTCCATTCAGGAGATTTCCGAAAAAGTAGGATTCAGTGATGCCCGGACATTAAGGAAGCACTTTACGGAACAATTTGGTGTGCCCCCTTCAAAATATATGGAGAATAAATGAATAAATTTGAAGGAAAGAAAACTCATCACAGATTAACAGACTACACTATGAGAAGATCGGCCGGATTGATAATCTGCACATTGTAGGTTACTGTAATCTGTTGATCTGTGTTGAGAAAGACTTTCGACTTCATTCCTAAAAGTTAATCCTTCTTTTAAGTTGGCCTTTAATTCAGGATAATGGGTTTATATTTAGGAACTAATGCCTTCATAACGATCCATCCAATCAGGTAGGCTACCGAGCAGATACAAAAGATAACGAAATAACCAGCCGGTTTCCCGACAAAGCCCATAAATACCATTTGAGTTTTGTCGGCGTGTACAAACAGCTCGCCGGCTGAATACTGGAGAATCATAGAACCTACTCCTCCTGCCATACCGCCAATACCGGTGATGCTGGCAATGGCGCTTTTAGGAAACATATCGCCTACGGTAGAAAAAATATTAGCCGACCATGATTGGTGGGCAGCTCCCCCGATACCGATCATAATAACCGGAAACCAGGGAGAGATGGTTCCTAATGGCTGGGCAAGTAATACCAACAGAGGAAAGAATGCAAAGATCAGCATAGCTCTCATACGTGCGGCATACGGGTTTAGCCCGGTTTTATGAATGATGATCGTAGGGAGTTTCCCTCCATAGATCGATAACATTGTTATAGCGTAAAGTGTAAAGATCAATGCTCTTCCCAATCCTTCGGAGGTTTTGATGTCGAACTGGGTATTCAGGTAAGAAGGTGCCCAAAAAAGGAAGAACCACCACACTCCATCCGTCATAAACTTACCGAATGCAAATGCCCAGGTTTGTCTGTAGCTGAAACATTGCCGGAAAGTCATACTTTTCTTTTCCTCGTTCTCTTTTACAGTTGCTGTGTAGGTTTCATGTTTGTCTTGCTCGATATATTCGAGTTCGGCTGAGTTTACAAATTTGTTTTTAGAGGGAGCTGTGTACATGAATACCCAAAACCCCATCCACACGAAGCCAAGAGCACCGATGATGACGAATGCCATTTCCCATCCCCAGGCTTTAGCCAGTAATGGAATGCTGAGAGGGGCAATCAGGGCACCGATAGAAGCTCCGGCATTAAAAATGGAAGTAGCGTAAGCCCGGTCTTTTTTCGGGAAATATTCGGCGGTAACTTTAATGGCAGCCGGAAAATTGCCGGCTTCACCGAGTGCTAAAATACAGCGTGCGACTAAAAAACAATACATGCTTATGGTGGCAAGTACCACTACTATATCACCGGTAGCAGCAATTAGTTCGGCTGCGCTATGCATTCCTACATATTCTTCGGTTATAATTCCACAGAAAGCGTGAAGGCAGGCACCGGCCGACCATATACCGATGGACCAAAGGTAACCTTTCTTTGTTCCCATCCAGTCGATAAACCGGCCGGCAAACAGCATACAAATGGCATATACAATAGAAAAGACAGCAGTAATGATGCCATAATGTGACTCGTTCCAATGAAATTCGGGTTTGATAAATTCGTCCCAGGTCAGCGATAGTACTTGGCGATCAAGGTAGTTTATAGTTGTTGCGAAAAATAACATGGCGCAAATCGTCCATCTGTAGTTTGTCATTTTCCCCATTGCATTTTGGAGTGTACTCATACTATTTGATTTAAAATTTTCAGGTTTAATTTCGGACCAAAAATACACATTATTTGATTTTATCCAATAATAACTGCTATTTAATTTGATGCTTCAAGGGATCTTTTTATGATAAATACACTAAAAGGAATAATAATTTCGTTATCGAACACAATAATTATCGTTTTCGCACACGACTATGTTTGTTCTATAATTGGGAGGAGGTGGCTGTTATAGCTCTTTTTCTTCGGATGAATCTGAATATATGTGCAGGGGATATATTCTTTGTAAGATTGTAATTGTAAAATATTAGTGATTTGTTTGGAGTGCTGACTCCGTATGTGTCTCGGTTGGTGGGTGAGGCCGGAAGAATCGGCTTGCTTTTATGTTCTTCCTTTTATTTTGTATTTTAAGATAGATATTTTATCTTTGCCTTAATTGAGACAAAATATAATTGAGATAAAATGAAAAACAACCGATTGATCATTACCCTTATTGCCTTGTTTCTCCTAGGATTCGGGCTGAAAGCCCAAACTGCTTCTACTGAAGAAACTGCTGCTCAGAAAGAGAAAAGAATGGAATGGTTTGCCCAGGCCAAGTTAGGAATCTTTATCCATTGGGGAATCTATGCCGTGAACGGAGTATCAGAGAGCTGGTCATTCTTCAATAACTATCTTCCTTATGAAGAGTATATGGCTCAGGAAAAAGGCTTTACGGCATCGGCCTATAATCCTCAGGAGTGGGTGAAACTGATTAAAGAAAGTGGTGCACGTTATACGGTCATTACCACCAAGCATCATGATGGCGTAGCTCTTTGGGATACGAAGGCGGGTGACCTCAGTACTGTGAAAAGTACTCCTGCCGGGCGTGACCTGATTGCTCCTTTTGTGAAGGAAGTACGTAAACAAGGGCTGAAGCTCGGGTTCTACTATTCGCTGCTTGACTGGTCGCATCCGGACTATCCCAACAAAACCCGTACGGAAGTACGTTACAAAAACGATCCGGATCGTTGGGCTAAGTTTGTTAAGTTTAATTTTGGACAGCTTTCCGAGTTAAACAAAACTTGGAAACCTGATCTTTACTGGTTTGACGGAGACTGGGAACAAACTGCTGAGGCTTGGGATTCGAAGGGTATCATCAACCTGTTGCGTTCTACTAACCCGAATGTTATAGTAAACTCCCGTATTCAGGGGTATGGCGATTATGCTACACCCGAGCAGGGAGTTCCTGTAGTACGTCCTGCCGACAAGTATTGGGAGCTTTGTATGACTATGAACGATTCATGGGGGTATCAGCATGCCGACACTAATTATAAGACTCCGTTTATGCTGTTGCGTACTTTTGTCGATTGTCTCAGTATGGGAGGGAATCTGCTATTGGATATTGGTCCGAAGGAAGATGGAACTATTCCTGCCGAACAGATTGCTGTTTTGAAAGAATTCGGCCGTTGGACTAAGAAGCATAAAGAAGCTATCTACGAAACACGTGCCGGCATCCCGTGCGAACATTTTCAGGGATATACCACACTGAATAAAGCGGGTGACATCCTTTACCTCTATTTACCCTATAAGCCTAATGGCCCGATCGAAGTGAAAGGTCTTGTCAATAAGGTAAATCGTGTATGGGTAGTGGGGAATGGAGCTATGCTGCCATATAAGGTTTATAATAAGAACTACTGGAGCGAGGTGCCCGGAAACCTCTATATTGATATACCCGAACGTGTACAGGATGAGCAGATCACTGTGATTGCCGTATTGCTGGACGGCCCTATCAAGCTTTATCGCGGAGTGGGACAAGTGATTGAAAGTAACTAAATAAAAAAATAAATTCTTATGAATATCAGATTAACTTCTTTATTCGTTTCTTTATTCCTTTCTGTTCCGGTATGGGCGGGCGGGCATAAAAATCTGCCCGCTAAAGGCGATCTTCATATTCCGGTTTTTGAAAATGTGAATGTGCGTTTCTCTCCCGATACGTATCCTGATAATTATAATGAAGCAGATGGTACGGGCGTATACCATTTGGTCAACGGACGTATCATTCTGAAAAAGATTACTCTTCCCGAATACAAACGAAATGTGTCGGTAAGCCTGAAAGTAACCCTCGCCTCCAATGGAGATCGTTGGGACAAATCGGGTTCTTGCTTTGTATTGCCTAAATCATCGGCTATTAACCTACTGACAATTGCCCGTGACGGCATGAAGTTTCCTTCGGTAGATAGTTTGAAGCTGGAGAAAATGGTAGGTATTGTTCCCGGAAAGGATTATTTACCTACAGTGGAGCTGATGCGTTTCATGACTCCGTTCGGTGTAGGACACTATAGCAATAATAATGATTCGCTGAGCAGTAAACGTCGTCCGGTCTATATCCCCAAATGGGAAAGTAATGTCACCTGGCAACAAGATATAACCGATCTTTATCCGTTGCTTGAAGGCGAAGCCTATGTCGGTATTTATATCGATACATGGACTTCTGAAGGGTATTTGGTCAATGCGGATATCGACGTAAAAGAGAGTCGTCTGGCTTGTGACGTACTTCCAAAACGTCATGTGGAGCCGTTGATGAATACGGTTTACTACATGGGACAAAGTTATCCCGATATCTTTGCCCGGAGAGATGTATCTACTGATTTTACAGTTCCGAAAGGTGCCAAAAATATCCGGTTAAAATATATAGTGACCGGACATGGCGGGCATAGCGGCGGGGATGAATTCGTGCAAAAACGCAATATCATTTCTGTAGATGGAAAAGAGGTGCTCAACTTCATTCCTTGGCGTGATGATTGTGCTTCTTTCCGTCGTTTCAATCCGGCTACCGGTGTTTGGTTGATTAAGCGCCTGGCTTCTTATATTGGTGAGAAAGGATATACGGAGAAAGAAGTGGAAGAACCTCTGGCTTCTTCAGACCTATCCCGTTCCAACTGGTGTCCCGGTTCGGATGTTGTACCCGAAGAGGCTGTTATCGGTACACTTGCTCCCGGCAAGCATACTTTTACAGTCAGTATTCCCGAAGCTCAGGCTGTGGATGGCAATAAATTGAACCACTGGTTGGTTTCGGCCTATCTGGTGTGGGAGGAATAATTATAGTGAATTAAGATTCACTGCGGTGACCCGTTCAAAGCCATAAGGAGATGATCGAACCCTGTATCTGCCGAATGGAAGCATAAAAAAAAGCCTCTTCTCACGAAGGGGCTTTTTAGGTTTACTTTCTTTTTATGCTTTTGCTCAAAAAGAAAGCAAACTTTAAGATGAAAAAAAGGGAAGTCTCACGACTTCCACAATTCTTCTAACCTTAAATCTAAATCTCTATGAAAAAAACGTAGTGCAAATATAGCGGTTTGCAATATACTGAGGTGTTAACGAAGTTCAGAAAGAAAGAATAAAAGCTAAGGACTGCAAAATTAAGATAATGGTTCCTATTGTTTTATTAATTTTATCAAACTGTCATAAATCGGGTTTTGTTCCAATAATCGGGGAACCCCGGTGATGAACATTTGCTTGCGTGCTCTTGTCAATGCGACATTTAGTTTTCGATCTATGAATACTCCGTTTTCCTCTGTCAGGTTGGAAAGGAAACGGAGTTGATAAGGATAGTTCACACAGAAAGAATAGATTATCACATCCCGTTCGCTGCCTTGAAACCTTTCTACCGTATCGACTAAAATGGAGTTTAGTTCCGGAATACCCATTTTGACAATCTCTTTTCTTATTAATGCGATCTGACTCCGATAGGGAGTAATGATACCCAGAGTACGCATTCCGTCGAATGTTCCACCATATTGCTGGTAAACGTCGGCTGCGATTCGGGCGACGATCCGTGCTTCGGAATGGTTGACTTTGGCCGATGTACCTTGAGGTTCGGGTTCGGAAGGTAGAAAAACCATTCGTTGCACATCTTGGTTGTCTTCCATTTGATGAGGCAATCCCACCGGTAACAGGCGTCCTTCATAAAATGCCTGATTGGCAAAATGAGCTACTTCCGGATGCATACGTCCTTGTTTGCAAAGCATGTCGAAGGAGCGATGGTTCGGAGCCGATACCGATGCTGAGTCGGGAAAGAGATCCTCGGAAGAGGTTTGCAGGGTGCGGTAGAGGCGTTCGAAAAGAGAATCCTTGAGATTCTTCAGTCCGGCGCTACGTAAGCCTTCATCGTAGATTTCCGATTGTTCGGTATTTTGCAATACGACGGCAGGCAATTGTTTATGATCACCGATCAGTATGAACTTGCCGACGGCATTCTCTCCACTTTCGCTCCGGGCACATAGGATACCTAATAGTTGAGGTTCCAGGATTTGGGTCGCTTCATCGATAATGGCTACATCGAATCTCTTCAGGCGGAACAGTTCGGGTTTTCCGGAGATGGAAGCAACTGTGCCTACAAAGATACGGCAACGGGCGATGCGTTCTGCTACTTCCGAGCGGCGGGTACAAAGAGAAAGTTCGTTTTCAATCAGATGATGCCGGTAAGCTTCGTCACAAGACAGTTCACTGCCGACACGAATAAAGTCGACCTCCGGCCGAATGGATGAGATGGCTTTGCAGATTTCGTCCACAGCCCGGTTTGTATACGAGAGCAGGAGGATTTGGGTCTGCGCTTCGCAATGGAAAGTTTCCACCATTTTTTTCAAGGCGCATGAGGTCTTGCCCGTTCCCGGCGGTCCTACCAATAGGAAAAAGTCTTTGGCAGCCAGTGCTTTTAGTGTGACCCGTGTAAAGTCGTCCGGGGCGGTTAGAATCTGTTTGTCAAGCCCGTACTCGAATTCGGGCATTCGTTGTGCCAATAAAAGATCACGCCGTTCTTTGGTTGCCGAAGCGAAAGCCGATAATGCCTGGTACATGCTCCGGAAGGTAGTATCCATTGTGTCGTGCTCTATTGCATAGAGGCTGTCCGGCGGAAGCACGGAACTATTCTGCTGGGTGGCACGCAAGCGTATACCTATCTCTTCTTCTGTGATGAACTCGATATTGCCTTTGAATACCATCTTATTGGTGACGTTATCTTCGTTCCGGTTGCGTTCATAAAGTACAATGGCATCCCCCTGACGGAAATTAGGCAAGGCCTGTGCTCCTTTTTCTACCTCAGAGGATATTTCGTTAGGTTCCGGGGATAGTTTATTTTCTCCGTATCCCTCTTTCCTTTGCTCAAGAAGGATATATGCTTTATGTTCATCGGCAGCATGATTCTCTTTGATGCGCAGATCGTAAAGAATCTCACCGGCTTCACATTTCTCTGTCAGGGTAGATAGCCACAGGGCGGCTGCGCCGGTACGTCCTTCGTAATCGACGTCTCCGGACTTGGAAGTATACAACTCTTTGGTTATGAAATTATAGAGTGCGTAGAAGTACGACTGTTCCAGCGGGGTAAGTGAAGCCAGTTTCTGCGATAGATTATCGATGGACGGGCGGAGATATTGTTCCCAGAACCGGCCGGATAATCCTCGTTCGTTGAGTATGTCGGAACGTATGGCCTGTAGTTTGGAGGCGGTATACTCCACACTGTTTCGTAACTGGATTCCATATTCATCAGATACGATCCGGTTGCGCAGATTGATGATCCGGCGCACCATGGCCCACGACGGACGTGCCGGATAAAGTAAAGGGTAGCGTGTGTAGAGCAGATAGGCTTTTACCCGGTGATGATCCATTCCCATCGAGTATTGCAGCACTGCCTGGTAGAGCAGCATTTGTACTTTATTGTTTTCTTTGGGCTCTACTTTGTTGCGGATGGAGAATTCGTCTGCTTTCCCCGATTTCATCTCAATAAACGATGACATGTCACGCTGCATGTAGTCCAATCGTCCTTGCAGTCCCAATGCTTCGCAAATGTACGAGGGCTCGAGCACTGCATCAGTCTTATCCAATTCATAGCCCGGTGCACGGAAGGTGTCTGTCACCACTTCGCGGATATGTTCGAAGTGTAGTTTGCAATCGTCAAAGAACTGTCGTTCCTTCTCTCTGTCACGTAGGTCGGTGCAGGCAGCCAGTTCAATCGGGTAACGGCGAAAGGCTTTTTGCATACACTCTCTGTAGTCCGGTTCGTTTTCTGCATGAATCCATTCGTCCAGGAAAAGGTTGGCTATGTTTCCCAGTAATAATGGCCGGGCATTGTCGATGGGTTGGAGGCGGGCCAGTACATAGTTGGCGGGATGATGGCCGTAATCACGAAAACATTCTGCCAACGAACTGATGTCGATTAAGTAATCCGGTTCGAGTACGATGAACGAAGGAGTCAGGACACCGGTTTCGTCAATGGCCACATCAAGTAGGTTGAGTTGTGCATGACACCATAAAATTTCGCAGGTTTGAGCAAACTCCTCGTTGATCTGCGGCACATTATAACGTATCCTCAGATATTCGTCAGCAATGGTATCGACCGGAGTTACATATAGATACTGCTCGTCGGCATATTGATAGCATACACGCATTCGCTCTATTCGCTTTTTAGCCGGAGGTGCTACGAGGTAAGTTGCGTCGGCACGCGGCAGTAAGTGGTAGAGTTCGCCGGGAATCTCGACTTCGTAAAGTTTACGTATAAAGAAGGCAAGTGTCTTGGCATCCCGCAGTAACTTTTCGCGTACAGGTTCCTCTTTTCGATTGAGAATAGCGTTTGAGGTCAGGCGAAAAGTGTGTAATCGGTTTTGTTCAACAATTGTCAGCCCTGCCCGTGCCGACACAAAACTGATCCGTGCCGAAAGGTCAGTCATCTGAAGACTTTCATCCTGCATTTGTGCCCGGCACAATCGTTCGAGCAAATCACGCAACTGTTTGTAAGCCACCGCCAGATTGCTGTCTGCTGTCCGACAGGCTGCAAGCAGGATTTCAAAAGATTCGTTTACCTCATTTTCCATACAGCAAAAATACATGATAATTCCCGGATTTTCATGCGGACGGATGAAAATGTGTACGAAAGTATCATTACTTCGATATCGGAGTTTCTGTAGGCAATTTGTTTTGTGAACTATCTGTTTAGTAATGTTTTTACTCGTTTATTCATAGGCTTCTCAAAATAGTAGTAAGAAAGCAGGCTTAATAGAATGATGATACTGAATAAAATCGGGACGGAAATGTACCATTCTGTATGAAGATTATTTTCTTTTTGCCATTCTGAATATGTCAATAAGACAAATAGATGGATCAAATAAAAACTGTAACTGATTTCTCCCCCTATCACTAGAAAACGGTTGGATAAAATGCGGGAAAAGATACCTTTCTGAAGTGAAAAACTAATCAGAATCACCGCAACAGGGAGCCAATAATAACATGAATATCGGTATACTTTAGGTATATCGGAGGCATAGAGGTAGAAAATTAAAAATAAGATAATAGATGAGATTTCAATGATACTTCCTTGCAAGGCAGTGATATTCTTGTTTTTCAAGCGTTCATACAATTGGAACAGTAACATGCCGACAATGAAATCCGGAAATCGGGTAATTGGATTGACATACCAGAAGCCTTTTATTTCATCTTCCGGAGTAAAGTACATGCCGACGACCATTAGTATCGCTACAATTCCAAAAACAGAAAGCAAATACTTGTAATTTTTTGCTAAAGGTATAAGGAATGGGAAGCAGATGTAAAAAAGCTGTTCACAGCATAAACTCCATGAAGGGCTGTTGAAAGAGAAAAAGTAGTCGGCTCTGGGAATATAAGCATTTGTCAAAGTGAGCGAAGCTAAGAAATGCTTAAGCCAATCTAAAGTTCCCGAGGCTATAACGTAACTCCCTAAAATAGCAGCAATAAACAATGTCAGCCAATGTAAAGGATAAATACGCGCAATGCGTGCTACCCAGAAAGTGCGTTTGTCTATTTTGTTGTCTTTCAGCTTCTCTTGATAATTATATGCTATAATAAAGCCGCTTAGCACAAAAAAGAAGCTGACGCCTACAAATCCCTCTTTGAAAAAATGGGTATTGAAAACATTGTCTATAACATAGCAATGTGCTCCAAAAACCATTATTGCAAATATGAATCTCAACGATGTTAAAGTATTAATCATAATTTCGTATTGTCTTATCGTTTTTTTATTTTCATCATTAAAGATGTGATGTGTGTTGAATACTGCAAATATATGGAAAGTATAGTTAGTATGAATCAAGAAGTATGCTTTTTTCTTGTATGATAATGGAATAAATGAATTGTGGCTTGATATTCAAGCCGTATCGAGAGAAACTGATATATGCAAAGAAGAGTAGGTAACCAGGATCTACGAGCGGTTTTTGTCTTTAATCATCAATATGCTCATTTCATAAAGCAGATAGAGGGGAATAGCTACGATGCTGAGTGTGAAAGGGTCTCCTGTTGGAGTAATGACAGCAGCAGCGATGACAATCAGGACAATGGCATGTCTCCGGTATTTTCGTAAGAATGATTTGTTTACCAATCCAAGCAAGGAAAGCAACCAGGTTACCAAAGGTAGTTCGAAAGCCAGCCCCATGCAGAGCACCAGCATCATAAAATTGTCGATGTAAGAGTTCAGGGAGATCTGATTCTCTATTTCTACGCTGAGTTGATAGGTAGAGAGAAAACGAAGGGTGAGCGGATAGACCATAAAATAACCTAAAAGGACTCCGATAAAAAACATGACCGTGCCGATGGTCAGGGCTTTGCGGACTCCTTTCCGTTCATTAGGGTAAAGGGCAGGACGGATGAAACGCCATATCTCGAAAAACAAATAAGGTGTGGCAGTGACTACAGACATCCAGAAAGCGGTGGACATGTGGATAAAAAAAGGTGCTGCCAGATTGATATTTACCAGCTTGACTTTAAACTCACGGGTAAAGAAGTCATCGGTAAGATCGAATGCCTGTCCGATGTCCCGCAGAAGATGGTAAAAGATGAAATCGTTGTGGCAGGGAGCCAGAATGACATGGTCGAACAGATAGGGCATAGCAATGAAATAGCCTACAGCCAAAACAAACCATACACCTATAATTCGAAACAACACCCGGCGCAGTTCATCCAGGTGATCCCAAAAAGTCAGTTCTTTAATTTCTGCCATTATTAAGAGAAAGGCGGTTGAAATTTACTTTCGTTCTATTTTCATCTCATGTAAGAGACGGAAACAAAACAGGATATCAGTTATCTTTCTTTTCTTTGTTTTCCGGTTCGTCGATTTCTTCTTTTGCTTTGTTTATTTCCTCTTTGGCTTCATTCACCCCTTCTTTAAAACTTTTCACTCCTTTGCCGAGCCCGCGCATCAGTTCGGGAATCTTTTTACCACCAAAAAGCAAGAGTATAACCAACAGGATGATAATCCATTCGGAACCACTGGGCATGAATCCTAATAAAAAAAGGTTTGTCATAACGGTATTGTATTAGTTTGTGTGCAAAGATAGACTATTTTGAATGAAAAAAGAAAGGCAGAATCATAAAAGCGAAAACCGGGCTCATAAAAACGAAAAGTGAAAAGCTGCAGGAGGTTAATGTCCGTTACTTTTCACTTTTCCGACTGAATCTTTTGGAGTTAATCTTGATAATATACTCTCTTGACCCGGGTTGAAATGCCTGTCAATACTTCATAAGGGATGGTTTCGAGCGCATCCGATAAGACGGTAATCGGTAATTCGTCACCGAAGATGATAGCTTGATCACCTTCTCTACAATCAATATCCGTTACGTCGATCATGCACACATCCATGCAGATATTTCCTACGTATGGGGCTTTTTTGCCATTGACAAGGCAATAGCCATGTCCGCATCCCAAATGGCGGTTCAGGCCGTCGGCATATCCGATGGGTATAGCAGCGATACGTGAGGGGCGTATCAGATGCCCTTTGCGGCTATAACCTACAGTATCTTCTTCCGCCACGTCCCGTATTTGGAGAATCGTTGTTTTCAAGGTACTCACGTTGTTGATGATTGAGTTATCGATCGGACTGATTCCATACAATCCGATGCCAAGACGAACCATGTCGAACTGTGCACCGGGGAAGCGTTCGATACCGGCTGTGTTGCAGATATGGCGCAGTATTTTGTGCGGGAATGCATCTTGCAGTTCCTTTGACATCTTTTCATATCGTTCTATTTGCTGCCGGGTAAAAGCGTCGAACTGGGCAGAATCACTGCCTACGAAATGGGAAAAGACAGAGCGGGGAATCAGTGCATTCTGGTTCTTTAACCGGCGAATCAGTTGCGGGATGTCTTTCTCTTCGAATCCCAATCGGTGCATACCCGTATCCAGTTTTACGTGAATGGGGAAGTTGGTGATACCTTCTTTTTCGGCGGCTTTTATCAATGCGTCGAGCAAATGGAAATTGTATACTTCCGGTTCCAGTTTATAGTCGAACATGGTTTTGAAAGCGGTCAGTTCGGGATCCATGATGATAATGGAGGCTGTGATCCCTGCTTTGCGAAGGTCGGAACCTTCATCGGCTACGGCCACTGCCAGATAGTCAGCGTGATGCTCCTGAAGGGTTTTGGCTATTTCGTACGAACCTGCTCCATAAGCAGACGCTTTCACCATGCACACCATTTTAGTTTCCGGTTTGAGCATCGAGCGGTAGTGATTCAGGTTGGCTACCATAGCTCCCAGGTTTACTTCCAGGATGGTTTCGTGTACTTTCAGTTCCAGTTCTTCCGAAACGAGGTCGAAACCGAAGTTGCGGGAGCCTTTTATCAGGATGATTTCATTTCTGAGTTTCTTAATTACATCTGATGCCAGAAGTGCCTTGGTATCGGGGAAGAAATATTTTTCTATATCAAACTTTGATGCGCATGAGGATATTTCGGCACCTACACCGATAATCTTTTCAATGCCGCGGCTGTGAACCAGTTGTGCCACTTTGCGGTAGAGTGTTGTCGTGCTTTGTCCGGTTTCCAGGATATCCGAAAGGATCAAAGTGCGCTTTAGGCCTTTTGACTGCGAACGCCGGTAAAGAAAGTCGAGAGCGATATCCAGCGAAGCAAGGTCCGAATTATAACTGTCATTGATCAAGATACAGTTGTTCTTTCCGTCTTTTACTTCAAGGCGCATCGCTACAGGTTCGAGCCGGGCCATTCGTTCGGTGATCTGGTCGGCCGGTACCATCAGGTACAGGCAGGCAGCGAGGCAGTTCAGTGAGTTCTCTATGGAAGCATCATCGATAAAGGGAATACAGAATGTATTGTCCATCTCCAGATAGCGGTAGGAGATGACGGTATGATCTTCTTTCTTCTCAACCCTGCTGATATAGAGCGGACGTTCGATATCCCTCATGCTCCATGCGATTTCACGGGCAGTCAGCATTGACTTTCCTACGCAGTTGCTTATCATTTCGTTGTCGCCATTGTAAATGACTACGTCGCAATCTTTAAACAGGCTTAGTTTTTCCATGCACTTCTCTTGCAGTGAAAAGAAGTTTTCCTGATGTGCTCCGCCAATGTTGGTCAGGATGCCTATTGTCGGCTTAATCATATTCTGTAACGGACGCATTTCGCCCATTTCCGAAATGCCGGCTTCGAAAATGCCCAGTTCGGATTCCTCGTTCATTTGCCAGACTGACAGCGGGACACCGATTTGCGAATTGTAGCTGCGCGGTGAACGCACGATAACCCGGTCGGGGCTGAGCAATTGGTGAAGCCATTCTTTTACAATGGTCTTTCCATTGCTGCCCGTAATGCCGACTACCGGAATCTGGAAGGAACCACGGTGTTGTTCGGCCAATTTCTGAAGTGCTTTTAAAGTATTGGGGACAATAAGGAAATTGCATTCCTGAGCCATTGTCACTTTTAGTTGCTCACTGTCCATGGTGAGCCCTTTGAAATCTTCGCTTGTGACTACAAAATTGCGCACTCCCCGTTCATAAAGGTCAGGGATGTAGCGTGCGCCGTTGTTCCTTTTGGTGGGAATGGCAAAAAAGAGGGTCTCTTCCGGAAAGCATAACGAACGGCTGTCAGTCAGTAGCCAGTCGATGGCAGCAGGCTTGTTTCCCAGACGCCGTGCACCTATTTTTTCAACGATTGATTCAATTGTATATGACATAATATTAAAGCATTGGCATATTTGCACATTTATTGAAGCGCCAATCGGCACATGTTTGTTTCTTTTTCGAAATCTAAGTACGGGTATTTTCCGTTAAGTCGTTCTATTTTTAACACAATTTGTCCTAAAAATCTTTTATGCTCTTCCGACTCGGGATGGAAAGGTTTGTGCGCAATCGCTTTTCGTATCGTTTCACACTCTTTGATTAGGCTTTGGGTTTCGGGGGTGAAGAAAGTCTCCGAAAAACGCTCCCATAGATAATTGACGGTCAACGTGGATGGGTGTACCATGTCATCTGCATAGAAGCGATAGTCCCGAAGTTCATCCAATACTATTTCATAAGAAGGAAAGTAGCAAGTGACCTGTGGATAACGTTGCATCAGTCGGTCGATGGCAAGCAGCAGCACGCTTTTACTGAGTTGGTTGGCATGCATTCCGTCTCGTATGTGGCGAATGGGGCTGACTGTGAACAAGATCTTTAGTTGAGGATTCAAAGAGATCAATTCGTCCAATAGCAGGGTATAGTCTTCTACTATCTCGTCTATCTCAAGGCGGCGGCGTATAAAATTCTTTTCAGGCAATTTGTGACAGTTGGCCACTACCTTTCCTGTCTCTTTTTGTTCGTATACGTATGCGGTGCCGAAGGTCAGCATAAGCCGGTCAAGTTGTTTCAGCTCTTTATGTGCCTGTTCCAGACGGGATTGGATATTCCGTAAGGTGTCTGCAAGGGTGGCGGCGGAGAAAGAGCCGTGATGCATCGGGCTGTGCCAACATTCACGATGCAGAAACAGATCGGATGCTTTGTATTGCTTTTGGCTGATGATTTCGCGCAAAGCCATTGAGATGGATCGTGGATTATATAAGATACCGAATGGATTGATATCGATCCGGAATTTATTTTCAGCAAGCAGGGTACCGATGTTCTCTGCAAAGCAGGAACCCATAATCAGCAGTTGCTGGGCATGGCTGATGGGGGTGAATCCAGATGGAATCTCTACCGGAGTATTCAGGTTCATAATCAAGTAATTCTATAAACGGGAGTACAAAGGTACATGATAATTTCGGGAAACGTATGCAAGCAGCTGAAAATATGCCGTATCGTTGTTGCGGATACCTGAAACGCTTGCCCTCTTGCGTAACCCTACGCATTCACGCTCCTGATTTGAAATACCATCTCCTGCAAAAGATGGTTCTTCTTCAAATTTGGTGGTAAATTCTTTATTTCTTTATTTCCAAGTTGATAATTGTCCTTTTTGCTTGCTTTAATAAGAAAAAACAGACACCGGCTGAATAAGATAACTTAAGTTTCGGAAGTGAGTTTACGCCGTCTGAACCGGTATCTTCCTCCTTATACCTTTCTTCAATTAACATTGTTAACGTCTTTTGCAGGTTGTCAGGTTCTTGTGCGCAAATAACAAGTCTTTTGCATTTAAAGAACTTCTTATTCACATCCAAAGAACAAGCTTTAACTCTGTGTTAAAACAAAGCTTTTGAGGATAGAAATCTTACTTTTTAAAGACGTTGATTTTCAGATGGTTTAGTCTAAAATCCGCTTCTTCACCTCACGGATGGATTCTTCGGGCGCAAACCGGGATACCTACTTTTTTGTCAACTATAAACGAGGGCTTACCCTTCCGAAAACTGAATTAGATTCCATGAGTAAAAGAAAACTTACCATCAAATTTGAAGAAGAACCCCCAAAAAATCGATCTTCCATCTTCCACCCTCTGTTTTAAGGTGATATTTCACGTAAGTATCTGAACTACAGATATAGATTGCACACTTCTTAAGCAAATATACCTTTTAAAGTATTTTGTTTTTTTCGTTGTTTAATTAGGAAATGGTGCAGTCTTTATTTCGTCCCGTGTACCTGAGCCCATAAGCCCCGGTACGCGGACCGGGATAAAGGTGCTGAGATAAGAAGTAAGATATTGATATACGATGCTTTATAAGTATAGCAAAATTAAGATGTTTATTTACTTAATTGGCAGGATAAAAAGAACCGCTGCTCTTTACGGGGGGCAATAAAGAAACAGCGGTTCGCATCAACTGGTTGAGTTTGTTGTAGAGATCTGGATTTAAGAATGTATATAAAGGTTCAAATTGAAAGAAAAAACTAAAATGAAAATGGAATCTTTGAAATAGGTATGAAACTCCGGGGACACATCGTCCAAATGATGTCTGATTTACAAAATCGGGTGGCGGTGCAGATCTGCCGGATACGGGATTTATACCTAGTGATATATGAGTAGCTTGGACTTAGTATCAGGCGGGAATATCTCACCTTGTGAACTTTGAAGATGTATTGGGCTGTATCGAGAATCGTTTCTTTCCGTTCGGCTAAACAGGAAGAAGTGAAACAGTCTGAATATTCAAAGTCCTTGGTTTCTGTGGCATAGTATAGAATCTTTCTGCCTCGTTGAATGATGTAATTCAATCTGTAATAACCATTGGCGTCGATTCCCCGGCGTTGGAAATATAAAATTCTGATAATAGGTTTGCCCATGGCTTAAACGTAATAAGCAGGGAAAAATGAACGGCCCTGCTGACCCGCTGTACTACGCATATTTGAATCCAGAGGATAGAAAGCATGCAGTTTAGGCCATTACAACCTAATCACGGGGGCAGAACCGTTGTCTTTATGACAAAGCCGTGAGCATATAACTAAATTATATGCTCTTGGCTGTTGTAAGACAAAAAGTTTGCTTTCTATTGTCTCTAATAAAATTCAAAAAACGTAGTACACTACAAAGGTGAGAATTATTTTTGATTTAGCATAGCAAACGGTTAAAAAATGTATGAAATAACACTTTATCGGCTGGTAATGTTTTGCATGTATATGCTTTATCATGAAACTATCCGCTTTAGTTTTAATTAACTGCTGAAATTAGTTTTTGAACTAAATCTTTTCGTTATTTGTGTTCAAATGAAGAAAAGGTTATGAAAAGATTAACAGCAAAAGAAGAAGAGATTATGGGATTTTTCTGGGAGAAGGGTCCTTTGTTTGTGAAAGAGATACTGGCATTTTATGATGAGCCCAAACCACATTTCAATACTTTGTCTACAATTGTGCGCGGATTGGAAGAGAAGGGCTTTTTAGCACATCATACTTATGGCAATACCTATCAGTATTATGCGGTAGTCAGCGAATCGGACTTTAGTAAACGTACGCTGAAAAGTGTAATTAGCAAGTATTTCAATAATTCGTATCTCAGTGCTGTGTCGTCATTGGTGAAGGAAGAAGATATTTCGCTTGACGACCTCAAGAAGTTGATTCAGGAGGTGGAGCAAAAGAACGAAGAATAATTAAATGATGCGGATATGATGGGACTCTTTTTCGTTTATATAGTAAAGTCTTCTGTTTGCCTGGCAGGTTTTTATCTGTTTTACCGCTTGTTATTGAGCAAGGAGACATTTCACCGATTTAACAGGATCGCTCTGTTGACTCTGTTGTTGCTGTCTCTGTTGTTGCCTCTTGTTCAACTGACTACTATCGAACAGACAGAAGTACATCAGACGATGCTTACTATCGAACAATTATTGATGATGGCAGATATGCCGGTATCGGAGGTGACACCTGCCGAAGCGGTGACTTTATCCGGCATACAGATTCTTTTGATGGTTTATTTATCAGGAGTTCTCTTTTTCGCCTGCCGGCATATTTATTCTTTGGGGCGTCTGTTGATGCTGCTGAGGTCAGGGGAGAAAGAGAAGATGGAAAACGGAATGACCTTAGTGATTCATCAACAAAAGATTTCACCTTTCAGCTGGATGAAGTATATTGTTATCTCTAAAGTGGATTTGGAGGAGGATGGCAGAGAGATACTCATTCATGAGGTAGCACATGTTCGTAATCGTCACTCTGTCGATTTGCTGATTGCCGATATCTGTATTTTCTTTCAATGGTTCAATCCGGCTTCCTGGCTATTAAAGCAGGAACTTCAGAATATTCATGAGTATGAAGCGGATGAGTCTGTTATCAGAGAGGGAGTTAATGCCAGGCAATATCAGTTGCTACTGATAAAAAAAGCTGTTGGCACAAGGCTCTACTCTATGGCCAACAGCTTTAATCACAGTAAACTTAAAAAACGTATCACTATGATGTTAAAAGAAAAGTCAAATCCATGGGCACGATTGAAGTACTTGTATGTACTTCCTTTGGCCGCCATTGCTGTGACTGCATTTGCCCGTCCTGAGATTTCGGGTAAGATGGATGAAATCTCGGCCGTGAAAGTGAATGATTTCGTGCAAATAGTAGGGACTAAAGTGCCTGAAAAAAAGGTTGAGGTGTTGAAAGATACTGTGAAAAAAGATGCTCCGAAAGAAGAGGCTTTTGAAGTATCCCGGTTGGAAACGGTACCTACGCACTCGAAAGTAACCATAACGGATGGGATGAAAAGAAGCGGGATGGATTTGTTTTCGGTTAGAAATGCCGGTTCTCAACCTCAGCCCTTGATCCTTGTGGATGGAAAAGAGATAACCGGCGAGCAGATGCAACGGGATATCAATCCGGATATGATTGAGTCTATCAGTGTTCTGAAAGACGAAGCGTCGACAGCCATATATGGAGATAAGGCCAAACATGGCGTAATTCTGATTACACTGAAAGGAAAGGATGTGCAAAATGTGCTGTCTCTTTCTGCTTCGGATCCGGAAGACGGGGTGAAGGTTGTAGGAGTGGTCAAAGATCATCTGGATAAGCCATTGGCGGGGGCATCTGTATTTATTTCGGGAACCGTCTCGGGAACAATGTCTGATGCTTATGGACGTTTTGTTCTTTTGGCTCCCAAGAACGCTATGCTCCGTATTTCATATACGGGCATGACAACAGTTGAAAAGGCTGTGGCTCCGGAGGTAAACGTGACATTGAATCCGGCAGACTAAAAAATATTTATTGTGGGGTGCTACTCCCACAGACCAATGTGTCAAAACTCACCATGGAGGACAAGTCTTCTATCCCCGGTCGGAAGGATGGAAAAAAACGGGAAAATATCGATTTGAAAGAACTTTATCAATTATATAATGAAATAGATTCGTATATTAGCCAACGATATAACGAACTGTTTGGACTCTGAAGCCATGTTTATTCCGAGTCGGAGGATTACACTTTAACCATTATGTATTTATGAAGAGATTATTATCCGTTTTTTTATTTCTATTTTGCTGCGTTATAGCGGCCGATGCACAAGACGATGCCGCACAGTATGATTCGATAATGAATCTGATGAAAAATAAAAAGATTCCTTTGATGGAACGTTATTATATGACCGGGGATATCGAATATCTTTCACGGGAGCATCAGATTGCCGTGCTGAAGCAATTGATTCCGGAAGCGAAAGAGGTGGAGGATAAGGCGGTCATTACCCGTCTTTATTCCATTGTAGCCATGTTCGAAAATCAACTTGGACATATGACTGAGGCTAAAAACTATCTGGACAGTGCTTTTATGAATAAGGGAAAGTTTGAAAACAACAATATTTCCGGTATGATGCACTACATTGCCGGAATCTATTATTCGGATAAGAACTTGATGGAACAGGCACATGAGAATTATTATCAGGCTGCTGAGTATTTTAATCGCAATGAAATGAAGCCGGCCATCTTAACGGAGATTTATTATGATCTGTCTATCATTTACTCGATGTGGCAAGATGATGAGGGATTACATGAATTGTCGGAAGCGATGAAAGACTTACCGGTAGACTTCCCTTTTCAGCAGATATTGAAGTGGACCATAAAGGCGAAATACTTTTATGCCTTATATCAGAATGAACACCGGGTGGATTTACTGGATTCTGTAACGAAGTATAACCAGGAGGCTTTTAAGGTCTACACATCCACCGAAAATCCTTATGACGTGGGATATGTCATATCCGACAATTATTTGCACCAGGCAATAGTTTACAGCGAGGCGGGAAAAATCAAGGAAGCCGAACAGTGCTTTGAAACGGGTAAGAAACTGATGAATCCTAAAAAGATTGACGCCAATGTTTCGGTCAGTTATGTTTCGGGAGTAATTGCCTATTATCAGGCAGATTATGAATTGGCCGAACAACATTTACAGGACGGACTGCGTGAGTTGAAGCGGATGGATGAAGAGCAGGAGGTGGATTACTATCATGCTTTGATTGAATTCTATACACTGTTGGCTAAGGTATACGAGAAGCAGGAACTTTATAATAAGGCTTTGGAGGCAGCCCGTAATTCACTGAAATATGAAACTCGCTTGTTTGACAAAAATAGCAATAAGACGATCCAGAAATTACGGACACAATATAATCTGAATGAAAAGGAACGGGTTGTGGAGCAATTGTCCGCTATTAACGAAAAGAACCGACGGATTAATATTCTTTCGGCCATTCTTATTGTTCTGGCACTGGTCACTATCTTTTTACTTTTGAAACGCTATCGTTCGCGCCAGCGTATTCATGAAGGAATGCTGCAGATTGCCAAACTAAAGCAGCAGGAAGCTGAACTTCTGGTTAAGTTGCAGAAGACAAAACTTGAGGAAAGGGAACGGGAGTTCCAGTCTTTAGTGCATGAAGCGCAACAGCGTAAAGTTCAATATTATCTGGAAGGTCTTGAGGTGGAAAGAAAGCGATTGGCGAAGGAACTTCATGATAATGTTTCCAATGAATTATTGGCCATCAAGATGAAAATCACCGATGGAACAAGTAGCTGTGAGGAGATCATGGACACGTTACAAACTTTGCAAGCGGAAGTACGGGGCATTTCGCATGACCTGATGCCACCTATTTTCAAATACGCTTCGTTATCGGAGATTCTTCAGGATTATGTATATCAGCATAATCAGCCGGGGCAGACCGAACTGGAGCTGTTGCTCGAACCGGAGGATAACTTTGACAATTTATCGCAGAAGGTGTCGCTGGAGATCTATCGAATTGTACAGGAAGCTGTTGGTAACTCGTTGAAGCATGCACAAGCCACGTTGGTGAAGATTATCCTGGTGCGGGAAGATAACAAGGTGAAATTGACGGTTTCGGATAATGGAAGAGGATTTGAGCAACAGACCGGGAAGACGGGAATTGGTCTTACTATCATAAAAGAGCGTGTGGAAAACCTGAGGGGAACTCTGACTTTGAACTCTGCTCCGGGAAAAGGAACAGAGCTGATCGTGGAAATCGATCTGGAGAATCTGGAAAAATAAAAGAGAGATAACAGTTTGTTTACCACCGATTACGTAAACCGGGATAACCGTTTGGGTAATCGGTGGCGTTGGAGATATATCCTATTGTCAAATATTTATTTTATCTGATAGCTGAAAATGATAGGATTAGAGTCGCTGTCCAATGATTCTGTCAATTTATATAGTTTATCGGACATTTTATCCTTGAAAGATGGATGATTGTCTACGATAGCTTTGAGGCTGAACAGGGTCGTAGGATAAACCGTGAAGAATACACGGTTGTTGGCTCCTTCCACCGGTATGTATTGGTGTAAGTCTGTTTGGTATCCCGTATTTCGTATCTTATTGTATTTCAATAATTTGTTTTGCATTTTATCAAATACATATACACCGAACAGATTCGTACAGAACATTAAATACTGGGGGGCATTTGCCACATTAGCCATTAAATATACATATCGATCCCAGGTGAACTTATTAAGCTCACGACAGGTGTATTCTTTGTCTTTAGCAGCTTCCGGAAAATTCTCGTTCATAAAATCGAAAGAGTAGTAAGGGGTTATCTTTCCGTCTTCCAGTTGGTAGATGGTGTTATCGAATTTTCTGGTAAATACAATAGGAGTGGTTCCATTCAGCCGGCTTCCTCCGATAAAACAATAAGGAGCTATTTCTCGGAGTGGTTTTAATAGTTCAGTCTTTTGGTTGTCCGGGGCTATTACTGTGATGGATGATGTGGATAACTGATTATTAATATATGTGGCATTTTCTAAATATGTCACTCCGTTGTCAATTGCTATTGAATGATAGTATCCTTGTAGTTTGGTAGTTTTAATGAAGTTTCCTTGTAAGTCATAATATATCAGTGAGGTCGGGTCAGCCAGGAATACTAAATTTTCATTTTGCCTGTCTATGGCTATATCCAGTATGCTTCCATATTCTCCTTTACCTATCCCTACACGGTGTATGGTAAATAGGTGTCTGCCTTTGTCATTGAAAGCCAACACTTGCTTCATGGATTTATCTAAAATATAATTAGGTGTTTTTCCATTCTATTACCCGATTTATACGCTTTATCAATGCATTGTCTTTGGTTTCCAAGCAGAAGACTTGAGGATTTTTTAGGAAAAGAGTGTCATCCACTACTTTTTCTACTGTTTCTAACTTTGCGACCGAACCTGTTATTTCATTCTGGGTCATACATCCGCAGAACATTATAATCAATAGGAAGCTGGAGAAAAATATTTTTTTTATCATATTAAAGAGGTCTTTGACTAATATCTGCACTAAAATCATATTCGCATGCGATTATATCCATTATTATATTCGTATCCGATTGGTGTCAATGCCCCGATATTGGATAAAAAATTGAAGATTGAATTTAATTGTAGTGATTATGCGCAAGACAATGGGTGGGTGCTGCAATGCCGGGTAAGAAAAGTACTCGTTTTCGCATAGTGTTAACTTTTAAGGGATATTCTTATTATCGATAAAGATACTAAAAATATTATGTAATAACGCTTCCTTTGCAACTCTTTTTATTTTATCCGGCTTTTTTCTCTTCTTTGTTAAGAATTTATCTTCTATATAAACCTGTTTATTTAATTGAGGCCTGAAGATACGATAATATTTCTTTCTCTTGTTCAGGATGGAACCATCTGATCTCTTCATCCCGTTTGAACCAGGTCATTTGTTTGCGTGAGTAGATACGTGAGTTCTGTTTTATTTTTTCGATAGCGAAGTCAAGATCCCACTCTCCATCCAGATATTTAAATATTTCCTTATAGCCTACAGTGTTCAGGGAGTTCAACTCTCGGTGGGCATATACGGAGCGGGCTTCTTCCAGCAATCCTTCGTCCATCATCTGGTCTACACGACGGTTGATGCGATCATATAATTCGGCGCGATCTCGCGTCAGTCCTATTTTTAGGATGTGGAACGGGCGTTCCTTTTTTTGTTGTGTACGGAAAGAGGTATAAGTTTTCCCTGTCATGTAACAGATCTCCAAGGCGTGAATGACCCGTTTGGGATTTTTTAAATCTACAATTTTATAGTACTCCGGATCCAGTAGCTTCAGTTCGGCACAGAGATTATCGAGTCCTTCTGTGTCATATTTATGTAGCAAGAGCTCACGAGTCTCGGCATCTACTGTCGGTATGTCATCAATGCCTTTGCAGATGGCATCCACATACATCATAGAGCCTCCGGTGAGCAGGACGACATGATGTTGTTGAAATAACTGTTCGAGAACACTCATTACTTCCGTCTCGTATTGGGCGGCACTGTAATAATCGGTAAGTTGCAGGGTACCTACAAAGTAGTGTGGAACCCGTTTTAATTGCTCCGGGGTCGGAGCAGCCGTTCCTATCTTAAGTTCGGCGTATAACTGTCGGGAGTCAGACGAAATGATACTCGTCTTGAAATATTCTGCTATGCGGAGGCTTAACTCCGTTTTTCCTACACCTGTAGGACCTATAAGTACAATTAAAGTTTTGGCAGTCATAACGATTGGTCATGTGATAATGTACCCATGTGACAGCATAGGGGGCGGGTAGTAAGATGTCATAACCCACCGGATGTGGTCACATGGGCATATTATTCAAAATTTATCTTCGTCGTATGAACTTCCACCTCCGGCTGCACCGTCATTTACATCAAATCCTTCGGCATCAAAGTCTTCCATATCGAAGTCCTGGTCACCGTAGAAGTTTTCATCCAGATCGAGTGAGCCTCCTCCGGCTGCCATCTCTTCGAAATCGACTGTTTGCTTGGGGGCTTCACCCGATTTCTTAGTACATTTAGCACCTTTTATTTCTTTTCCGGTGATGATTTCGGACAATTCGATGAAGAAACAACGTTCAGTCATGTAATCGAATACGTAAAGCAATTTTTGCTTTTCATCTTCAATCAACTCGTTGAGGCGGGTCTCTTTCATAATCCAGCTGTCCATTTCCGGATTATTGTCCATCTCTTCCAGTGTAATTTCTTTTTCTTTTTCCCAGTCATCATCACAGATAAAGAAAGAAGTCATCTGGTCGTTTGTATAGTTTGCTGCTTTCAGAATAGCTTCATGAAGATCGAAGAAAGTAGCTTCTGGGTCAATCTGTATCTCTCTGACGAAATCGTCAACCTCATCAGATATAATGGTAAATCTGTATATCATAGTTGTTACTGTTTTATTGATGGCGTAAAAGTAATAAAAAACCGAAAGATTGCAAATAAGATGGCTGGGTTTATTCCACAAAAAAGGAGGATGCTTGGAAAACATCCTCCTCTTCTTATTGATTTCTATTTATTTACCTGATAATTCCCCGTTCCGAGTTGCGAATAAAATCAACGATGTATTCTATTTCAGGGCTGGCCGGCACTTCTGCTTCAACCTTTGTGAGAGCATCCGAAGTGTTGAGTCCGCTTTGATAAATGATGCGGTAGGCATTGTGGATATTCTCTATAATCTCGTTCGAAAAACCACGACGACGGAGTCCGATGATGTTGATTCCACTGTAAGCGATAGGTTCGCGTCCGGCTATGATATACGGAGGAATATCTTTACTGAAACGGCATCCTCCCTGAATCATGACGTATCCGCCTACCCGGCAAAATTGGTGCATTAACACATTGGCACTGATGATGGCATTGTCATCGATGATGATTTCTCCGGCCATTTTGGTGGAGTTACCAACGATACAACCGTTGCCGATCAATGCATCGTGGGCCACATGTACGCCTTCCATCAATAGGTTGTTGTTACCTACAATGGTTCTGCCTTTAGCTGCTGTACCTCGGTTGATGGTCACGTTTTCACGAATCAGGTTATTGTCACCTATTTCGGCTGTACTTTCTTCACCTTTGAATTTCAAATCTTGTGGGATTGCTCCGATAACGGCTCCCGGAAAGATTGTATTTCCGTTACCGATACGTGAACCGTACAGGATGTTGGCATTAGCCATAATTTTATTGTTATCTCCGATGACTACATTTCTATCAATGTACACAAAAGGAGCTATCTCTACGTTTTCACCGATTTTTGCTTCGGGATGAATATACGCTAAGGGACTTATCATGCTTAATAAATTATTTGTTTTTTACTATTTGAGCCATGAATTCGCATTCACAGACTACTTTTTCACCAACGAAAGCATAGCCTTTCATGGTTGAAATGCCCCGGCGGATAGGAGCCAATAACTCAACACGGAATATCAGGGTATCGCCCGGAACTACCTTCTGACGGAACTTCACACCATCGATTTTCATGAAATAAGTAGAATAACGCTCCGGCTCATCTACTGAATTCAGAACGAGTAATCCGCCGATTTGAGCCATTGCTTCAATTTGCAGTACACCTGGCATCACAGGTTCCTGAGGGAAGTGTCCCTGAAAGAAGGGTTCGTTGGAGGTTACGTTTTTTACACCGACAATGTAGTTGGCACCAATTTCGATCACCTTATCTACCAATTGGAATGGATAACGGTGGGGGAGTAGTTCACGGATGCGGTTCACATCCATAATCGGAGCACGGTTGCAATCATAGGTAGGCGCCTGTATCTCGTGCAGGCGAATTTCTTTGCGCATCTGACGTGCGAATTTATTATTGATGGTGTGTCCGGGACGCGTAGCAATGATTCTTCCTTTAATGGGTTTACCGATCAGAGCAAGATCGCCGATGACATCCAACAATTTATGGCGGGCACATTCGTTGGGCCATACCAGAGGTTTGTGGTTAATGTATCCCAACAGCTTGGCATCCATGTGAGGGACTCTCATGACATCGGCCAGCTTGTCATAGTTTTCCTGGGACATTTCACGTTCGTAGATAACGATGGCATTGTCCAGATCGCCACCCTTGATGAGTCCGGCCGACAACAGTGGCTCGATTTCACGGACAAATACAAAGGTACGGCTGGGGGCAATTTCATCTTTGAACTTCTTCATATCCTCCAGTGTGGCAAACTGGTTGGGGATGATGGTTGAATCGTAAGATACCAATACGTTCAGGCTGAAGTTCTCATCAGGAAGTACGATGATAGACGATCCTGTCTCCTCGTCACGGAATTCTATTTTTGATTTGATGATATAGAAATCTTTAACGGCATTTTGTTCTTCGATTCCTACTTTCTCTATTTCTTGTACATAATATTGTGCACTTCCGTCCAGAATCGGAAATTCCGGTCCGTTGACTTGGATCAGACAGTTATCGATGCCCAAGGCATATAGAGCTGCCATTCCATGTTCAACTGTGCTTACTTTTACTCCATTTTTTGACAGCACGGTCCCTCTTGTCGTTTCACCTACATTGTCGGCTACGGCATCGATAATGGGTTGCCCTTCCAGATCCGTACGCTGTATTTTGTAGCCATGGTTATCCGGGGCGGGGTTAAACGTAACAGTCAGGTCAAGTCCAGTGTGAAGACCTTTTCCTCTCAGTGAAAAGCTCTCTTTCAGAGTTTTTTGTTTCAGCATTGGTTACTTATTTAATTGTTGTTTTAATTCTTCTATTTCTTTGCGGAGATTGCGTAACTCAATCTGCATCTCCGGAAGGCTTTTTTGTACAATGGATGCTTTGAAAAATTGTTTTAGCTCCATAGGGGGAGTTCCGATAAGTTGGCTACCGGATTTTATATTTCCGGGAACACCCGATTGGGCTCCCAGATTCACTTGGTTGCCTATTTTGAGATGTCCGGCAATGCCTACTTGTCCGCCGAACATACACCATTCGCCTACCTTGGTAGAACCTGCGATGCCCACTTGGGCAGCCATGACGGTATGCGAACCTATTTCATCGTTGTGGGCTATCTGGACCAGATTGTCCAACTTTACTCCGCTATGAATAACGGTTGCTCCCATGGTTGCACGGTCGATGCAAGTATTGGCGCCGACTTCTACATTGTCTTCCAGGATAACAATACCGATTTGGGGAATTTTTTCGTATCCTTGTGGGGTAGGGGCAAAACCGAAACCGTCTGCTCCGATCACGCATCCCGCATGCAGAATACAGTTATTACCTACCCGGCAATCATGGTATACAGTCGAGTTGGCGTACAAGATACAATTGCTGCCTATCTTGGCACCACCTCCCACAGTGGCATGCGGATGAATCACTGTGTTGTCTCCTACTTCCGCATGATCACCGATGCAAGCGAAAGGAGCTATATATACGTCTTTTCCTATTTTAGCGGTTTCCGCTACATAGGCACGTTCGTCAATACCGGTTCTTTTGGGTTTGCTCATTTCATACAGATTGAGCAACTTGGCAAGGCTCTCGTAAGCATTGTCTACTTTGATTAACGTTGCTTTTACTTCTTGTTCGGGAGTAAAATCTTTGTTCACCAACACAATGCTAGCTTTAGTCTCATATATATAAGGTGTATATTTCGGATTGGAAAGGAAAGAGATAGCGCCTGGTATTCCTTCTTCTATCTTTGCGAATGTATGTACAGTAGCGTTTTCGTCACCTATAATTTCCCCTTGGATAAATGCTGCAATTTGCTTAGCCGAGAACTCCATAATCTTACTTTAAAATTTAATTAGTACGCAAATAACGGACTTTTTTTTTATATATCCTTACTCTTTGATGAATATTTTATACTTATCTATCCCAACGCAAGTAGCAGATATAGTATTTCTTTACCTTTTTAGAGAGCAATGAAATGTTTAGCATGTCCGATGCTTCTGCAATATTTTTTATTGTTCCGTCCTTATAAATAATATCAATGCTGTCATCAGCCGAATCATACATGTTCTTTTCGATACTGGGGGTAGAGACAAAATAGTCCGCTTCGGAAAGAGTAATGCCTAATTGCCGGCTGATCAGTAAAGTCAATTCTTTTTTTCGTTCTTCACTAATAGGTTCGGAGCATATCTCCACCTTGAAGATGTTGCGATTAATCATACCCAGGCTTAATGTAGATAAAACCTTATCCGTGTGGGTACTCCATACCTTTAAAGCTGTCCAGATGTCATTATCGTCCAATTGAATAAAGTTCTCCAGACAGTCCGGGTTATTGTAAAACACTTCCGGATCGATGTGATTATACAGAAAAAATTTCAATGCCGGTGAAGCAAATAATTCGACTCCTTTCGAAGCGAGTTCTTTGGCACGTAACAGGGCACTGATCAACATTCGTTCATAAGCTACCGATGTTTTGTGCAGATAAACCTGCCAATACATCAATCGCCTTGCAGTCAGGAAATTTTCTATGGAATAGATTCCTTTGGATTCCACTACCAGATGATCGTCTGCCACATCGAGCATTTTGATAATACGGGCCGAACCGATGTTTCCTTCCGAGACTCCGGTATAGAAGCTATCACGACGCAGGTAATCTAAACGGTCCATGTCCAGTTGTCCGCTTACTAACTGATGTAAGAAACGTTTGGGATATTCATCTTTGAATATCTGGATGGCCAAACTCAGCTGTCCGTTCATCTCCCTGTTCATCCGCTCCATCAGCATCAAAGAGATTTCTTCGTGAGATACTCCTTTGACAATGGTATCTTCAAGTACATGCGAGAAAGGACCGTGACCGATGTCGTGCAACAGGATGGCTGCCTGTACGGCTTCGGCTTCACTGTCGAATATAAAGTTACCTTTGGAAGCCAGTTGTGTGATGGCCTCGCTCATCAGGTAGAAGGCACCCAGAGAGTGTTGAAAGCGGGTATGCTGTGCACCGGGATAAACAACAGACGAAAGTCCTACTTGCTTGATGCGGTTTAAGCGCTGCAAAAGGGGATGCCGTACGATGTCGTACAGCAACCCCTTTGGTATGTTGATAAACCCGAATACCGGATCATTGATAATCTTCCGTTCGTGAGGCATTATAAAATAGCTTTCAGCTGTTCTGCCATTTGCTCTTGCACTTCTTTGGCAGCAGCACGGGCGGCAGCGGCAAAATTCTCTGTTTTATCTACATAAATAATTCCGCGAGAGGAATTCACAATAAGTCCACAGGTGCTGTTCATACCATATTTGCATACTTCTTCGAGAGAACCTCCCTGAGCACCGATACCCGGGACCAAGAGGAAGTGATTGGGGACAATTTTACGAATATCTTCGAAAGCACGTCCCTGAGTGGCACCTACTACATACATCATTTGTTCGTCGTTAGCCCATTCCTGTGATTTTTTTAGCACTTTTTCGAACAGACGTTCGCCGTTGGCATCTTCTGTCAGCTGGAAGTCATGAGAACCTTTATTTGAAGTCAGTGCCAGTAAGATTACCCACTTGCCTTCATAAGACAGGAATGGAGTAACGCTGTCTTCTCCCATATAAGGAGCTACAGTGACAGAGTCGATGTCCAGTTCCTCGAAGAAAGTACGAGCATACATTGCTGAGGTATTGCCTATGTCACCACGTTTGGCATCGGCGATGATAAACTGATCGGGATAATTCTCCTTGATGTAGTTCACGGTCTTTTCAAAAGCGGTCCATCCTTTTACACCCATACTTTCGTAGAAGGCCAGATTGGGTTTATAAGCGATGCAATAGTCAGCCGTTGCATCGACAATTGCTTTATTGAAAGCGAAGATGGGATCCGGATCATCCAACAGGTGATCGGGTATCTTCTTGATATCTGTGTCAAGTCCTACGCAAAGAAATGATTTTTTGCGTTTGATGTTTTCAAATAATGATTGCTTGTTCATCTTTACTTAATTTACAAATTTACGATTTACAATTGAAGTAACCGTCCGTTACAATTCACTCTCTTTCAAGCGCTCCGCATTTTCGGCCACAGTCAGTTTATCGATACATTCCTGAATATCGCCGTCCATAAAGGCAGCCAGGTTATAAATGGTATAGTTGATGCGGTGGTCGGTGATGCGTCCCTGCGGATAATTATAAGTGCGGATTTTAGCCGAACGGTCACCTGTCGAAACCATTGTTTTACGCTTTGAAGCAATATCGTCGATATACTTCTGATGTTCCTTGTCATAGATAAACGTACGGAGGCGTGCCAGGGCACGCTCTTTGTTTTTCGGTTGGTCGCGGGTTTCGGTACATTCAATTAAGATCTCTTCTGCTACTCCTGTATTCGGATTCTTCCAAATGTAGCGTAAACGGACACCCGATTCAACCTTGTTGACGTTCTGTCCACCTGCACCTCCGGAACGGAAAGTATCCCATTTGATTTCACCTTCGTTGATCACTACATCGAACTCTTCGGCTTCGGGTAGTACGGCTACCGAGGCTGCCGAAGTGTGTACACGTCCCTGGGTCTCTGTTGCAGGTACTCGTTGAACACGGTGTACTCCCGATTCGTATTTTAGTGTACCGTATACATTATCGCCTGTAACGCTGCAAATGATCTCCTTATATCCGCCGGCAGCGCCTTCATTGGCACTGGATACTTCCATTTTCCAACCTTTCGTTTCACAGAATTTGGCGTACATCCGGAAAAGGTCGCCTGCGAAGATCGCAGCTTCATCACCACCTGTACCGCCACGTATTTCAAGAATGGCATTCTTACCATCCTGAGGGTCGGCCGGTACCAGTAATAATTTGATTTCCTCTTCCAATACAGGGAGACGCTCCTGGCTGTTGTCCATTTCCTCTTTTGCCATTTCTCTTATATCAGCATCCGATTCGTTTGAGAGAATATCTTTAGCTTCTTCGATGTTAGCCAGTAGTTGCATGTATTCTTTACGGGCTTTCATCAAGTCGTCCAGCTCCTTGTATTCTTTGGTCAGTTTTACGTATCGTTTCTGGTCGGCAATCACTGCCGGGTCAGTAATAAGGGTAGACACCTCTTCGAAACGGGCTACAAGGCCGTCGAGCTTTTCTAATATACTATTGTTGTCTGCCATCTATTTCTTTTTCTTCTATTTCTCTGGGATTTGTGATTTTACAGATCGATTCTTTCCTATACATTAATATCTGAATTCACCGAATTCACTTTTGATAATCAGTTCTTTTTTATCACTCTCTTCAATACGTCCCACAATTTGTGCCGGGATACCGAAGGACTCACTGATGGCGATCACTTCGGCTGCATGTTCCGGAGAGAGATATACTTCGAGGCGGTGTCCCATGTTGAATACCTTATACATTTCAGCCCAGTCGGTACCGCTTTGTTCCTGAATGGTTCTGAACAATGGAGGTACAGGGAAAAGGTTATCTTTGACTACACGTACGTCGCCTACAAAGTGCAATACTTTCGTTTGTGCCCCACCTGAACAGTGCACCATTCCGTGAATCTCGGGACGCAGTGCATCAAGCAATTTTTTCACTACCGGTGCGTAGGTGCGGGTAGGAGAGAGTACGAGTTTTCCGGCATCGATCGGAGATCCTTCTACTGTATCTGTCAGTTTTAGTCCGCCCGAATAAACCAGTTCCTCAGGTACTGCGGCGTCATAGCTTTCGGGATATTTCTCAGCCAGATACTTGGCGAATACATCATGACGGGCGGAAGTCAGTCCATTGCTGCCCATACCGCCATTATATTCTTTTTCATAAGTGGCCTGTCCATGAGAGGCAAGTCCCACAATGACATCTCCCGGACGGATATTGGCATTGTTGATAACATCTGCACGTTTCATGCGGCATGTCACTGTACTGTCTACGATAATAGTGCGGACGAGATCACCTACATCGGCTGTTTCACCTCCGGTGGCATATACGCCTACTCCCATTTCACGAAGTTCGGCCAGCAATTCGTCTGTTCCGTTAATGATGGCGGAAATTACTTCTCCGGGGATAAGCAACTTGTTACGTCCGATAGTAGAGGATACAAGAATATTGTCAACGGCACCCACACAAAGCAGGTCGTCTATGTTCATGATCAGTGCATCTTGTGCAATACCCTTCCAAACGGAGAGATCTCCCGTTTCTTTCCAATACATATAGGCCAAGCTCGATTTGGTTCCTGCACCATCAGCATGCATGATATTACAATATTCGGGGTCCCCACCCAAAATATCAGGGATTATTTTACAGAATGCTTGTGGAAAAATTCCTTTGTCGATGTTCTTGATGGCATTGTGCACATCTTCTTTTGATGCGCTGACGCCTCGCATCATGTATCGTTGATTACTCATGAGTTATTTGGATTTTGTATACAACGGCAAAAGTACAGCTTTTTTTCCTTATAGCCAACAAATTGGAGGATATAACGATCCGGTAATATGATGGGGGAGAGGGTTCATTCTTTAATTTGAAGTTTGAAATGAAAAGTTTAAAAGAATTTTGTGTACCGTTTCTGAATTGTTTGTGGGGAAAGGAAGCTCTTTCGACGATTCTTTGTTTTGACGGTTAAAGATGGACTTTAGTTGCCGCCTGAAATAGATTTTCTACCGCTGCTTTAGGAATATAGATAAAAAAATATTTTGTTTTGTAATTAATATCCTGAGTGGATGCCACTTTTCTATCAAAATTGTATGTCACGAAAATGACTGGGCCTGAAATGGGTTTTAAGAGAAATATGGAGAATGTGGGAATGTAAAAATCCCCTGACTCTTGCCTTGTATCGTGATCGACTAAGGCCAAAGCAGGGGGATTTTTATATCGGAACTTGCAAATAATAAGTAATGCTGTCTCGTTTTTCTATTTGAAGACAATCTCCTTTTTGGGGTAAGATCGTGCATTAACAATCATTGCCTGTGAGAAAAAATGTGTGTGACCGATCAGAATTTTACTTCCGGCGCTTTTTCCGTTCCTTCGGCGGCTTCGAAATAGGTACGTTTCTCGAAGCCGAATACAGAAGCAAAGATGCTTTTGGGGAAACGGCGGATAGATGTATTGTATGCTTGTGCAGCATCGTTAAAGTTTTTGCGGGCAACGTTGATCCGGTTTTCTGTACCTTCCAGTTGTGCTTGTAACTCAAGGAAGTTTTGATTAGCTTTCAGGTCCGGATAATTTTCGGTAATGGCAAGCAGCTTGCCCAATGCGGATGTGACGGCTCCCTGTGCTTTCTGATATTCGGCTAACTTCTCCGGAGTGAGATCGTTGGCATCTACTTTGATCTGGGTAGCTTTACTACGAGCCTCTACAACTCCTTCGAGAGTCTCTTTTTCGTGCGAAGCATATCCTTTAACCGTGTTGACCAGATTGGGGATCAGATCTGCACGGCGCTGATATTGTGTCTCTACGTTAGCCCACTGGCTACTTACATTCTCGTCCATGGATACCAGTCCGTTATAGGCACTGATAGCCCAGATAATGATAACTGCCACTACGGCAATAAGGATAATAACTGACTTTTTCATATTGTTTCTTTTTGTATTACTGATTAATGACTCATGCAAATCAGAGGGAGCAAAAACTTTAATTCCGGATTCGCATATTTTATGGATTGATTTTTTAGAAACGTGAGCCGGCACCTCCACCGCCACCGGAACCGCCTCCGAAGCTTCCACCGCTGAAACCGCCTCCACCGCCGGATCCAAAACTTCCTCCTCCGAATCCTCCGATGAAAGGACCTCCTCCTCCGCGTCCCCGGTAATTGTCGTCATACGATTGTTGGCGTCGGACTACAGTATGTCCGCAATTGCGGCAGGTATATATAATGTCCTCGGTCTTTACTCCATTACGGTTCGATATCAATTTCGTACTACTGCGCTGGAGTTGATGTTTACCACATTTAGGGCAACGGGTACTTGCACGTACTGCCAGTATGCCGACCACTCCCGCTATCGTAATAAAACCTAAGATGACAACGAGAAGCATGGAGACAGATATCCCTTCTTCTCCACGACCTTCATCATCGTTTACCATCGAGCCGTCCAAGCGCTGGCATACAGCTTTTACTCCTGCCAGCATTCCTTGGTTCCACTCTCCTTTCTTGAGATAGGGGATCATCTCTTGCATTTGTATACGTTTGCATATGGCATCAGGCAGAATGCCTTCCAATCCGTATCCGGTATAAAACTGGATACAGCGCTGATCGGTAACCAATAAGATAACCAGTCCGTTATCTTTACCTTTTTTGCCTACTCCCCATTGATTGAGTAGCTGATGGGAGAATTCAAAGCAATCTTTATCTCCGATCGATGGCACTATGGCAACAACTGTTTCAATCCCCGTCTGCTGTTCCAGTGCATATAGCATTGCATCTATTTCGTCACAAGCTTGCTGTGACAAGATGCCGGCAGGATTACAAACATACTGCATCTTGTTCTGCAAGTGCACTTTAGGGATGTTGTCTACGGTATATATTTTTTCTTCTGCTTTTAATGGGAGGAGTATCCATATAAAGAGCAGGTATGTGAGTATCTGTTTCATATCAGTGAATGTAGCGGTCTGTAAATTCTTTGACTTTCCGGGTGTATTCTTCCTTGTTCTCTTTATAAGATACGGCATGTGCAGCTCCCGGTACAATCCAGAGTTGCTTTGGAGCCGATTTGGCTTCATAAAGAGGATAGACCATCCATGTAGGCACGTATGTGTCTTTGTCACCGTGAATGAAAAACATCGGTAGATGACTTTTTTTTACTTGATTCAAAGAGGAGGCTTCTTCAAAATTCCATCCGTATTTTTTCTGGCATAGCCAGCTGGTTGTATTCATCAGTGGGAATGACGGGAGGTGAAAACTCGATTTCAGTTCATGTGAAAATTCATCCCATACACTGGTGTAACCACAGTCCTCAACGAAACATTTTACGAAATAAGGTTGTGCCTCTCCCGAAACCATCATGGTGGTAGCTCCTCCCATTGAAATACCGTGTACTACCATTTGGGTACTGTCCCCGTAAATCTGGTTGGTGATGTGCATCCATTGCATTACGTCCAGGCGGTCTTTCCAGCCCATCTGGATGGCGGGACCACCACTCTCCCCCTGATGTTGGAGGTCGGGCAATAGTACATTGTATTGCAAATCATGGTTATACAGGTAACCTATCATAAACATGCGAATGGCATTGTCTGTATAACCATGTACAATGACTGCCGTCTTTTTGGTTGGTTGCGGAGCCGCAATGTAATAAGCATGTAGCCGGATACCTTCCGGATTTAAAACAAAAGTGTCCCGAAGTGCATGAGCCTGATTGAGACTATCCACCCAGGGACGCAGAAAAGGATAATTCTTGTACATGAAAGGATAGGAGTCAGCATTTTTGGCACGTATCTTCGCTTCCGGACGAAGCGAATAATTGAGCATGAAAAAACTTCCGCCTATCGTACATCCGGTAAGCAGCAATAATAATGTTATGACGCCTATCTTAATTCCCTTTTTCATTTACTTATTCCATATTTCCCATGCGGCAAACGCTTGTAATAGTAGCATTTCAAGCCCATTTTTGGTTACTGCCCCATGCTCTTCTCCTTTCTTCATGAAAAGAGTTATGTTAGGATTATATAACAAATCGTAGAGTAAATGGTTTGGGGTTAGCAACTCATAAGGTATGGCAGGACAGAAGTCTACTTTCGGATACATACCTACCGGGGTACAGTTTACAATCACCGTATGCTCTGCCATAACTTCCGGTGTCAATTCTTCGTAAGTCAGCATACCTTCTTTCTTGGTGCGTGATACGAAAACACTGTCGATACCCAGATTCTTCAGGCCATGATAAATCGCTTTTGACGAACCGCCGGTACCCAGGATTAAGGCTTTTTTATGATAAGGTTGCAACAAGGGTTGAATGGACTGGCTGAATCCTATAATATCAGAATTATATCCCACCAGCTTTATTTTTCTTTTAGGGGTACGAATTATTTTAATAACATTGACCGCACCGATTTTTGCAGTGTCTTTATCCAATTCATCAAGGAAGGGGATCACCTGCTCTTTATAAGGGATTGTCACATTTAGTCCGCACAGATTGGGGTTCTCTTCGATCACCTCCATAAAATCATTGATTTCAGGAATTTCGAAGTTTACATATTCGGCATCTATGCCTTCAGATTTGAATTTTTCATTGAAAAAGCCGATAGAAAACGAATGTTTCAGTGGATAGCCAATTAAACCGTACTTTTGCATAAAGGGGGAAGATGTTAAATTAATATTTATTTCGTAGCCGTATAAAGTGTACAGATACCAAATGTCAGCCGCCTGAACTGAACTTGGCTGAAACCCACCCGTGAAATAACATTTTTCATAACTTCTCCTTGGGGAAAAGCTTTGATCGTTTGGGGTAGATAGCTGTAAGCACTGTTGTCTTTTGATAATAATTTGCCGAGAGTCGGGATAACTATCTTAGAATAAATGGTAAACATTTGCTTCATCGGAAAACGATCCGGAGTTGTCAGTTCGAGAATGACTAAATGTCCGCCTGTTTTGAGGACACGGTACATTTCAGAAAGTCCTTTATCCAAATCTTCAAAATTACGGATACCAAAAGCGACGGTGATAGCGTCGAAACGGTTGTCGGCAAACGAGAGAGAGGTACAGTCTTCCCTTGCAAAAGATATTTTTTCGGAAAGACCTTCCTTTTTTACCTTTTCACGTCCCACATTCATCATTCCTTCAGAAATGTCTGTTCCGATCAGTTGTTCGGGTTGCAATTCATGGCATGCCAAGATAGCAAAATCACCGGTGCCGGTTGCTACATCCATTATTTGTTGCGGACGGAAAGGTTTGAGCCAATTGATTGCCTTTCGCCGCCAGCTCCGGTCGATCCCTAACGATAGAGTATGATTCAACTGGTCGTATGCAGGGGCAATGTTGTCGAACATTTGTTCTACCTGTTCGCTCTTTTTCCCATCGTTGCTATAAGGTTTGATCTTTTCTTGTGGGTAGTTCATTCTTTTATTCGATTTTATTCACTACGGAGTTTACAGAGTTTTATGGATCGTAACAGTCTGCACGTTCCGCATACTCCGTATACTCTGTAGTGAATCTTAATTCGTTTCTGATTCAGGTTTCCTATTTTGCAAGGAATGCCATTACGTTCTTTTCGATACGTTCAGCAATGTTGCTGGTATCATCTTTCACGAATTTTTCGCCGGTGATGTTTTCAAACAGCTCGATATAACGCTCGCTGATGCTTTCCACAATAGCAGGAGTCATTTCAGGAACTTTCTGTCCTTCTTTGCCTTGGAAACCGTTTTCCATCAACCATTCACGTACAAATTCTTTGGAAAGTTGTTTCTGTGCTTCGCCTTTTTCAAAACGTTCCTGATAACCTTCGGCGTAGAAATAACGGCTTGAGTCCGGAGTATGGATTTCGTCCATCAGATAGATGGTACCGTTGTGCTTTCCAAATTCATATTTGGTGTCTACCAAGATTAAACCGCGTTCCGCTGCTATTTCGGTACCACGTTTGAACAAAGCTAATGTATATTTTTCGAGGATGGCATATTCTTCCGGAGTAGCCAGTCCCTGAGCCAGGATTTCTTCTTTGGAGATATCTTCATCGTGCAATCCCATTTCTGCTTTTGTAGTCGGAGTGACGATCGGTTCAGGGAACTTTTGGTTCTCTTTCATACCTTCAGGAAGTTTTACGCCACAGATTTCGCGTACGCCGTTTTTGTAAGCACGCCATGCGCTTCCGCAAAGATAGCCACGTACGATCATTTCTACCGGGAAACCTTCGCAGAGTACTCCCACTGTAACCATTGGGTCGGGAGTGGCGAGTTTCCAGTTCGGACAGATGTCTGTGGTTGCATCCAAGAATTTTGCTGCAATCTGATTCAGCATTTGTCCTTTATAAGGGATACCTTCGGGCAACACTACATCAAAGGCCGAAATACGGTCGGTAGCTACCATTACGAGTTGTTCGCCATTGATGTTGTACACATCACGCACTTTTCCGTGGTACACACTTTTTTGTCCCGGAAAGTTGAAATCTGTTTTTGTTAATGCTTTCATACTTTTATATAATTATGAATTACAAATTACCAACGTTTTGCCGTTCTTTACTTATTGTAAGCCGTTCACCGTTTAATTTTTCCCGTTCGGCTTTCTTTTCCTTATCGAACTTTTCGTAAGCGTCCACGATGCGTTCTACAAGCTTGTGTCGCACAATGTCTTTTTTATTCAGTTCGACAAAGCTGATTCCTTTCACTCCTTTTAGAATACGCAATGCCTGTACCAATCCCGATGTTTGTGAGGCCGGAAGATCGATCTGGGTCATGTCACCGGTAATGATCATCTTGGTATTCATTCCCATACGGGTGAGGAACATTTTAATTTGTTGGGTAGTGGTGTTTTGGGCTTCGTCCAGGATGACTACTGCGTCATTGAGTGTACGTCCGCGCATAAAAGCGAGCGGAGCGATCTGAATGATGTTCAGTTCCATATATTCCTTCAGCTTGGCTGCCGGAATCATGTCTTGTAAAGCATCATAGAGTGGTTGTAGATACGGATCGATTTTATCTTTCATATCTCCGGGAAGAAAGCCTAACTTTTCACCGGCTTCTACCGCGGGGCGACTGAGAATTATTTTCTTGATTTCTTTGTTCTTCAGTGCACGAACGGCCAGAGCGATCGCTGTATAAGTCTTGCCCGAACCGGCCGGTCCGATAGCAAATACCATATCGTTTTTGGCAAACCCCTCCACTAATTTCAGTTGGTTTTCGCTACGTGGAATGATGGGTTTCCCTGTGACGCTGAATACAATAACATTTCCCGCTTTTTCAGCTTGTGGTGCATTACCTTTAATGATGTCGATAATGACTTCTTCTTTCAGCGAATTGTATTCGGCACAATATTTTTCAAGCTTGGTGATATTGTCCTCAAAAGCGCACATTTCTTCCTCATCGCCCAGCACTTTGATGACATTGCCTCGGGCAACAATGCGTAGCTTTGGATACAAAGCTTTTATTAATTGTATGTTGGCGTTGTTTACGCCGTAAAAGATGACCGGATCAATATCCTCAAGAACTATCAGTTTTTCTATCATTGAATCAATTTAAAGGTTCACGCATATGCTGTGAAATGGACTGCAAATTTAATGAATCGTTCTCATACTTTGCAGATTCTTGCCGAATTAATTTGCGATGCTCTTTCCTGAAAAAGACAATTCCAGTATATTTGCACTCTGGGAACTTATAAAAAAGACTAATTATGAATCAATCTAAGTGCAGGAGCCACTTTGTAATTTCTATCTTTTTATGCTTTATATTGCCTTGTCTGGCGGGTTGCAAAAAGAAAGACATGTCTCTTAAGCTTAACGAACCGCGCAATATTAAAGGAGTGGTGAGCTATAAACGTTCGTTTGGAGATCTGAATGATGTACAGTTAAAAGCAGCACATGCGTGGGGCATTGCACCATTGGCTTCGCGCGAAGAAGCGGAAGAGATGGATGGAAAGTTGGTTCATATTGTCGATAATGACTTTTATGTGGTAGACTCACTCACTCATTCTATTCCTTATTTAGTGCCGCGCGCCAGTGCGTTACTCGATACGATAGGGGCAAATTTCTTGGATTCATTGACTGCTAAGGGGCTCAATCCGAATAAAATTATTGTAACTTCCGTACTTCGGACGGAGAATGACGTAAAACGCTTGCGTCGTCGAAATGGGAATGCATCGAAAAATTCTTGCCATTTTTACGGAACTACATTCGATGTGAGTTGGAAACGGTTTAAGAAAGTGGAAGATGAGGATGGACGTCCTCTTCAGGATGTGAGTGCTGATACTTTAAAGCTGGTATTGGCCGAAGTCTTGCGGGATGTTCGTAAGGCGGATAAATGTTATGTAAAGTACGAATTGAAACAGGGATGTTTTCACATAACAACACGCTAAGTGTGAGAAACGGTGAACGATGAACGAATCAACGATGAACGGGCTGCGCTCAGCCTATTCATCGTTTACTACTTATTTATGGTTCATTTTTTCTCTGTTTCTTCTTTCTTTTCTTCCGGATGAATCATATTTTTCACTGTTTCTCCGATAGGTAATTTGTCTAACACGCCCAAACTCGGCGCAACAGTTTTCACCAATGTGTTCAGGAAGTTGCTCGTGCCCCCATTTCCTCCGTCGAAGACAGTGATATTGCCTAAGTTTATATGTTCGAAGGCTTTTACCTGTTCGCCTGCTATTTCTTTCCACTGATCTACCATCTTGTATTGGATAGCAATCGCCGGATTCGATTCGGCTGCTTTAACCATGGCTTCAAAACCTTCTGCCTCGGCCAGCAATGAACGTTTCTTACCTTCAGCCTCCGCTTCAAGTTTTAATTGAATGGCTTTTGCTTCTGCTTCAGCTTGTGCCAGTGTCGCTTTGGCACGTGCTTCCGCTTCGCGAGTGATTTTCTCAGCTACGGCTTCTGCCTGTAAGATGGCCTCTTGGCGGGCAACCTCTGCCGGAACTATCTTTTCTGCTTTCAGAGATGATTCCACTTTACGTGCTTTCGCCTCTTCCACTTCTTTTTGTGCTATTTCCTTAGCGGTTTGCACGGCAGCTTCCGATTTAGCGGATGCCTCACCGGCTTGTTTATCGGCATTAGCTTGGGTTACAGCTAGTTCGGAGTTAGACAACGCAATCTCTTTTTGTGCTTCGTTTCGTCCGATGGCAGCTTTCTTTTGTGCTTCTGCCTGTTTGATTTCCATGTCGGAATTCAGTTCCGCAATGCGGCTTTCTTTTTCGGTATTGGCCTGTTCTATCCGGATGTTTTTTTCAGCTTCCGCTTTGGCTACCTGTGATTCCTTCTCCGCATTGGCAATAGCAACCTGAGAGATACGGTCTTTATCAGCGTTGGCTACAGAGATTTCTTGCAACTTCTTGGTTTCCGCAATGGCAATGTCTTGGTCTTTACGGGTTTCGGCCACTTTGGTTTCGCGTTCTTTTATCTGGTTGGCAATCTTGATAGCACCCAGTTTTTCCTGTTCTTCAATATTGGCCTGAGCTTCGTTCTGCGCTTTACTTTCGGCCTCTTTTCCTAAGTTGACAATATAGTTGGCAGCATCACGAATATCGCTGATGTTGATATTCATCAGGTATAAACCGAATTTGCGGAGTTCTGTATCGATGTTGTCTTTCACTTTGGAAAGAAATTTATCACGGTCGGAGTTCAACTCTTCAATTGTCATGTCGGCAATAACCAGACGCATCTGTCCGTAAACCACATCTGTAATCAGGTTTTGTTTATCGTCCATGGTCAATCCCAACATACGCTCAGCCGCATTTTGCATTACTTCGGGATCTGTGCTGATAGCTACTGTGATAGTAGTGGGTACATCTACACGGATGTTTTGAGCCGAAAGCGCTCCTGTCAGCTTGCAGTCTATCTGCATGGGTTTCATTGACAAGAACTCATATCCCTGTACAATAGGCCATACAAAGGCGGCACCACCATGATATAACTTTGCCGATTTCTTATCTCCACCTGTCTTACCATATACTACTAATACTTCGTCACTTTTACATTTGCGGTAGCGTGAAAGAATACCGATAAATGTAATTAAGATTACCGCCACAAGTATGGCAGGCATGATCATCATTTCCTTGGTCATAGTTCTCTTTTTTT